>Ga0209673_1000005_pt1 | contig 692788 bp, 650 predicted proteins | sample AraplaCol_mMS_r2_2_FD_184274 | JGI IMG/M metagenome (GOLD analysis project Ga0209673, IMG submission 184274) | Arabidopsis root microbial communities from North Carolina, USA - plate scrape MF_Col_mMS_r2 (SPAdes) (version 3) | ecosystem: Host-associated > Plants > Roots > Endosphere | place... | reverse complement strand
TCCACGGCGAACTGATTTCGACTTCGGGGCGGGCGAGGCGTCCGCCCCGAGCGACCAGCATCTTCGGGCTGTCCGGCATTGTCTGAGCGTAATGACGATAATATAGGGCTTTTCCGACGTGGAACCTTGGCGAAGTGCGCAAGCCGCGAAGACGGCGGCGCACCGATGCATGCATATTGAAGGCCTGGAGAATATGGACGATCAGAAGCACGGTGTAGCAGTGCAGGCGCGTCAGGTGCCGTTTCCCACCTCGATCAGCAAGGAGGCTCTGGCTGTGCTTGAGCGGATGGTACGGGAGGATGGCGTGCCGCTCAACGCCTTGCACAGCATGCCGAGCCCGGATGACCGGGATGGATGGATGAAGATCAAAGCCGCCGTCGACATGCAATATTCGGCGGCGGTGGCAAGGTTCGCCGGAAGCCTGCATTCCAGTGCGGATACCATCAAACTGGGCGAGGCAACGATCCATGTCGCGACCCCGCATAGAGCGTTCGATCCCGCTCGCGCCTATCTCGATCTCCATGGCGGTGCGCTCGTGTTCGGCGGTGGAGAGGCCTGCCGGGCCGGCGCCCGGATGCAGGCGGACCAGCATGGGGTGCTCTGCTATGGCGTGGACTACCGGATGCCACCCGAACATCCCTATCCAGCGGCACTCGACGACTGCGTCGCGGCCTATCGCTACATTCTTGAGCGGCATGCACCTGACGACATCGTTGTCGGCGGCCGGTCGGCCGGAGGTAATCTCGCGGCGGCGTTGATGCTGCGAGCGCGCGATGAAGGGCTTCCGATGCCGTCCGGCCTGGTATTGCTATCCCCGCAGGCCGACCTGACGGAATCCGGCGACAGCTTTGAAACCAACAGGATGGTTGACGTCGTGCTGCCCGGCTCACTGATGTCCAGCAATCTGCTCTATGCCAATGGTGCAGACCTGAAGCACCCCTACGTCTCGCCCCTGTTCGGGGATCTCAAGGGACTGCCGGCGACCTTTCTCCAGACTGGCACGCGCGATCTCTTTCTGTCCAACACCGTTCGCATGCATCGCGCCTTGATAGCCGCTGGCGTCAAAGCGGAGTTGCATGTCTTCGAAGCCATGCCGCATGGCGGTTTCATGGGCGGGACGCCGGAGGATCGCGAGTTGCAGGAAGCGGTTTCGCGTTTCGTGCAGGACCGTTGGGCATGCACCATCGTTCACGCAGGCGAATGAGGAGCTATGTGCAGAAGGTCGGCGATGGCCGAATCAAGCCGCGAGCGCCGCGACTGTCCGGTGCTTTTCCGCGCCGGAGATCAGCGGTAGCTTACTCACCGTCGTGGCGGTGGGGGAAAGAAAATCGCCTGCTTGCGGTTTCAATTCCAGGCGCGATACGCGGGGACGCCCTGTCGCCTTGCTTGTCGATTGCTTTGGAAAACGGCCGATGCGCGACGAAAGTCGCGCATTTCTCAGGGTGACAGCCTCACGTCTTTCCAGCCACTCGCCGTCAGCTCGCTCGCCCAACGCAGATGATCTTCGCCGCTGACGTCCAGCCATTCGAGGCGAGAGAGACGAACGATGATAACCGCCAATCTCGCGAATGCCACGTCCGGATTGTCGAGGGCGGCGCGATGCAATGCATCGCCGTCATCGTCAATGGCAGTTCCGGGAGCCAGAGGCATTCTGAAAAGTGAGGTCGTTCGCTCCGGCAGGGCTGCCCAGATCTCGTGCCGCTTTTGCTCATCGGTGATGAGTTGAGCGTCGCCGGAGAGGCGTAGCTGGATCATTCGGGCGGGATCGAAGCCGAGGAGTGAAACGCGCGGGTCGCGGCCGATCTCGATTGCCTTTGGCGATCTGGTGTCGGTGATGAACGTAATCGTTGCCTCCTTCGGATCACAGCGCCGGAGCACGACGGTGCGCAGCTGCGGTGAGCCGTCGAGCCCGGATGTCGCGAGCTGAAGGAAGTTGAAGGGCGACCTGCTGCGCGCGGCGTTTGCAAGCTCGTCCCAGGCTCTCTCGGTTATTGATGTCATCGTAAAATAGACAGGTCTCCTATCGTCGTTCGACGTAAAGCTATTCACTCAGCGCATGCAAGGCTTTCGGGATTGGCTATTTATTTGGCGGGACTAAAACATTAGGTTCCGCGACTTCGATCCACCGGACCAAGCCCTTGCAACCCCATTTCGAATGCACGCGCGCCAACAAATCCCTGCGCAATCTCTCGAACAAGATCTTCTATCTGATCGCTGCGGTGATCATGCTCGCCCTGTGGGCAAGCGGTGGCGACAGGCAAACCGGGCATCAGGCTTCCGTCGCGCAGGCAAGCGCGAGATCCTGAACGCTTCTGCGTGAAGGGCCGCTGCGCAGTTACGCCCTGGGAATGTAGTCGAGCCCGATATCGATTGCCTGCGGCCGCCCGTCGATCGATATGGTCGTGATCCGAGGCGCGGTGCGCGCGATCACCCTTCCGCCCTTGATAACGGCCAGGCGCACCGGCTTGAGGCGAAGCGCTTCCAGCGGATCGGCCGCCTGAAGGATGACGAGGTCGGCCTTGCTGCCCTTGTCCAGCCCATAGCCTTCGAGCCCGAGGGTTTTCGCCGAGTTGACGGTCAGGGCCTCGAAAATCTTCTTCTTGTCCTCCACACCCGCCATCTGCGCCACATGGATCGCCATATGGCCGACCTCCAGCATGTCGCCGGAGCCCATCGAATACCAGGGGTCCATGACGCAGTCGTGCCCGAAGGATACGTTGAGCCCGGCATCCATCAGCTCGCGTACGCGCGTCATGCCGCGGCGCTTGGGATAGGTGTCATGCCGGCCCTGCAGCATGATGTTGATCAAAGGGTTCGGAATGACGTTGATCCTCGCCTCGGCCATCAGCGGAATGAGCTTCGAGACATAGTAGTTGTCCATCGAATGCATCGAGGTCAGATGCGAGCCGGCCACCCGGCCCTGCAGGCCGAAACGGACTGTTTCGGCGGCAAGCGTTTCGATATGGCGCGAGTGAGGGTCGTCGGTTTCGTCGCAATGCATGTCGACCGGCAGGCCGCGGTCGGCGGCGATGCGGCAGAGCGCTTCCACCGATAGGCGCCCTTCATCCATCGTGCGTTCGAAATGCGGAATGCCGCCGACGATATCGACGCCCATGTCGAGGGCGCGATTGAGCGAAGCGACCCCGTCGGCGGCGCGGTAGTACCCATCCTGCGGGAAGGCGACGAGCTGCAGGTCGATATAGGGCTTCACCCGCTCCTTGACCTCGAGCAGGGCCTCCGCCGTCACCAATCTCGGATCAGAGGTGTCGACATGGCTGCGGATGAAGAGCAGGCCTTGGCTGACGGCGAGGTCGCAATATCTGAGTGCGCGCTCGACCAGTTCCTCCTTCGTCACGATCGGCCGCAACTCGCCCCAGAGCGCAATGCCTTCGAGCAATGTGCCCGAGACATTCATGCGCGGCAGACCGAGCGACAGCGTCGCATCCATGTGGAAATGCGGATCGATGAAGGGTGGCGAGACCAGGCGATTGGTCGCCATGATCTCCTCGCCGGCCGGTGCTTCGATATTTTTCTCGACGGCCGCGATCAGGCCGCCGGAAACGGCGATGTCCATTCCCTTGCGTCCATCAGGCAGGTTGGCATCGCGGATGATCAGATCGAACATGGCTGGCTCCTTTTCGGAAAACTATCGTTCGCCGCGGCGGTAGGGTTGCATCAGCGCCTGCGGCACGCGGGCGCGCCGCGCCATCACGGCGAGCGCGACGATGGACAGGATATACGGCGTCATCAGGAAGATCTGGTAGGGCACGCCGCTGACCGCGGTCTGCAGCCTCAGCTGGAAGGCATCGAAAAAGGCAAAGAGCAGGGCGCCGAACAGCGCGCGGCCCGGCCGCCACGATGCAAAGACAACGAGCGCGATGCAGATCCAGCCGCGGCCCTGCACCATCGTCGGAAAGAAGCTGTTGAATGCCGACAGGGTCAGGAAGGCACCGCCGACGGCCATCAGGGCGCTGCCGGCGACGATCGCGCCATAGCGGATCCGCACCGGGTTCAGCCCCTGCGCTTCTGCCGCATGCGGATTTTCACCGGTCATGCGGATGGCCAGCCCGACAGGCGTGCGAAAGATCACGTATCCCATCAGAAGCGCGACGGCGATCGCCAGATAGGTCGGCGCCGTCTGCGTGAAGAGCGCCGGGCCGATGAAGGGCAGGGATGAGAGGCCGGGAATGTCGATCGGCTGGAACGGCACGATCGTCGGCGGGGTGCCGGCGACCGGAACGATCAGCCGGAACACATAGTAGCTGAAGCTGGAGGCAAAGAGCGTCACGCCGAGGCCGGTGACATGCTGCGAAAGACCGAGCGTCACCGTCAGCAGCGAATGCAGCAATCCGAACAGGCCGCCGGCGAGCGCCGCCACCAGCAATCCCGTCCAGAGATCGGCACCGTGATAGACGGCAAGCCAGCCGATCATGGCGCCGAAGGTCATGATGCCCTCGATGCCGAGATTGAGCACGCCTGCGCGCTCGCAGAGCAGGGCGCCGAGCGTGCCGAAGATCAGCGGCGTCGCGATGCGCAGGATCGCCGCCCAGAGGCCGGCCGACGCGAGGATGTCGATCAGCGTACTCATCGGCGGATCCTGTATTGCGTGAAGAACAGTGCCACGACCATCGTGAGAAGCGAGAGCGCGACCGTGACGTCGGCAATGTAGGTTGGGATGCCGAGGCTGCGGCTCATGCCGTCGGCGCCGACAAACATCACGGCCGTAAACAGCGCCGCGAAGATGACGCCGATCGGATTGAGGTTCGCCAGCATCGCAACGACGATGCCGGAATAGCCGAAGCCCGGCGAAAGATCGGTGGTCACATAGCCCCTGACGCCCATCACCTCAATGGCACCGGCAAGGCCAGCCAGCCCGCCGGAGATGCAGGCGACCTTGACCAGCGTGCGGGCGAGCGGAACGCCGGCGAAGACGGCCCCCTGCGGATTGAGCCCGGCTGCCCGCGACTGCATGCCGAAGACGGTGCGCGACTGGATGAAATGGATGGCGATCGCCAGGCCGATGGCAATCGCCAGGCCGATATGGAGGCGAGAGCGGGCGAGCAGCTTCGGCAGCATCGCGTGATCGGCGACCGACTGCGATTGCGGCCAGCCGAAGGCGAGGGGATCCTTGAGCACGCCATCGATCAGCATCGAAACGAAGAGAATGGCGATGAAGTTCATGAGCAGGTTGGTGACGACCTCATCGACGGAAAAGCGCAGGCGCAGCCAGAGCGGCACGAGGATCAGCACCATGCCGGCGACCGCTCCGATGACGAGGAGCAGCGGAATGAGCGCGACCGAGGGCAGACCGGCAAGCAGTTTCGAGCCGAAGGCGGCGACCGCGATGGCGCCGAAATAGAACTGCCCCTCGGCCCCGATGTTCCAGAGGCGGGCACGAAAGGCGACTGCGGCGGCAAGCCCGGTCAGGATCAGCGGCGTGGCCCGCGTCAGCGTCTCCGTTGCCGAAAGCCGTGAACCGAAGGCGCCGATGAGGATACGCTTGTAGGCTTCCAGCACCGGCGCACCGGCAATGGCGATCAGAATGCCTGAGAGCGCCAGGGCAACGATGATTGCGGCGACCGGCGCCCCAGCCATCAGATAGAGCGGCCGATGTTCGCGGCGTTCAAGGCGCATGACGGGTCTCCGCAGTATGGCTCCAATCGCCCGCCATCATCAATCCGAGGCGGCGCGCATTGGCCTCCGCCGCATCGACAGAAGGCGACAGACGCCCGCCGACAATGGCCTGGATGCGGTCAGCGAGCGATATCACCTCGTCCAGATCTTCGGAGATCAGCAGGACGGCGGTGCCGGCGCGGCGCGCGTCGAGAATACAAGCATGCACCGCGGCGACCGCGCCTTCGTCGAGACCGCGTGCCGGCTGGGCAGCGATCAGGATGCGCGGACGGCGCTGAAGATTGCGCCCGAGGATCAGCTTTTGCATGTTGCCCCCGGAAAGAAGCCGGGTGCGGCTTGCCGCTGTTCCACCGCGCACGTCGAATTCCTGAATGATTTCGGTGGCGAAGGCCATGCCGGCCTTTCGATCGACCAGGCCGTTGCGGGAATATTCCGGCAGCCTTTCGAGTACGGCATTTTCCCAGATGGCCATGTCGCCGATCGCGCCTTCCCGGTTGCGATCCTCCGGAATGCGGCCGATGCCGGCGGCAATCACATCATTGACGCCGAGATTGCCGACGGGCTCGCCATAAAGCAGGAGATCGCCTCCCGTGCGGGCCAGCGTGCCGGAGAGGAGCTGAGCCAGAGGCGCCTGGCCGTTTCCGGATACCCCGATGATCCCGAGAACCTCGCCTTCGCAAAGCGTGAAGCCGATCTCCTTCAGCCGGTCCACGCCGCCGATGCGGACCGTCAGGCCGTGCGCTTCAAGCGCAACGGGGCCGGGCGTGGAGGGTTCGCGCACCGGCCGCTCGACGCGCCGCCCGACCATCAGTTCGGCAAGCTCCGCCTTGCTGGTTTCCGCGGCTCGGCGCTCGGCGACCATCCTGCCGCCTCTCAAGACGACGATACGATCGGCCGTGGCCATAACCTCGTCGAGCTTGTGCGAAATGAAGATCAGCGAAAGGCCCTGGCGCGCCATTTCCTTCAATGTCGAAAACAGCCGCTCGGCCTCGATATTGGTCAGCACGGCCGTCGGCTCGTCGAGGATCAGGATGCGCGCATCGTTATACAGCGCTTTCAGGATCTCGACGCGCTGCTGCTCGCCGACAGATAGATCGCCGAGACGGGCATCCGGGTCGACCTTGAGGCCGAAGCGGTCGGCTATCCCGGCAAGTTTGCGGCGTGCCGCAGCCGATTGCGAGCGGATATTCCAGAGCGTCTCCGTCCCCGTCATGACGTTTTCGAGCACGGTCAGGTTGGGGGCGAGCGCGAAATGCTGGTGAACCATGCCGACGCCTGCGGCAATCGCGGCACGCGGCCGCCCGGGCGGGATATCCTTTCCGTGAATGCGGATCGATCCGCTGTCTGGCACATAGTGGCCGAAGAGGATGCTCATCAGCGTCGTCTTCCCCGCTCCGTTCTCGCCGAGAAGGGCAACGATCTCGCCCTTGTCGAGAGCGAGCGAGATGTCGTCATTGGCGAGATTGTCGCCGAAGCGTTTGCTGATGCCGAGGAGCTCGAGAACCTTTTCGCTCATGCGTTCAGTCCTGCAACGCTGCAGGGGTGCTGCCAGCGTTCGTCGGCTTCCAGCGTGGCGGCCAGAGAAAGCAGCAGCTTCTCCTGGCTGAACGGAGCGATGATCTGGACCGGCAGCGGCAGGCCGTCGGCGTCCTCGCCGAAGGGCAGGGTGATTGCCGGAAAGCCCGATATATTGGCAAGCGCTGCGAATGGCGCAAAGGCGGTCATGCGGTTGAGATGAAGCTCGGTGTCATCGTGATCCGATGGAAACGAGCCGATCTGCAACGGTGCGCTTGAAAGCATCGGCGTGACAATCGCATCGACCTTGTCGAACAGGGACCAGAGACCATGGCTGACCCGCACACCGGCATCGAGTGATTTCCAGAGTTCCGTTGCCGGCATGGTGCGTCCACGGTTGATGAAGGCCTGCGTCATCTTTTCCGTCTTGCAGGCGTCGAGAGCAAGGCCATCGATCAAGGCGGCAAGATTGGCGGCGATAATGTTGCCGAAGACTTTCGCGCTTGTATCGGCAAGAGGCGCGAAATCCTGCCAGGCGAGTGGCACAATCGCGTGACCGCGGCTTTCCAGGAACTTCGCGGCGTCTTCCACCGCCTGCGCGCGGTCTGCGGTGGTCGGATGGGCCGTGCCCGTATCGGTCAGCACGCCGATCCGCAGCGGCCGCTCCGGTGGCGCGGCTGATGGTGCGTCCGCAAATGGACCGCGGGCAGGGCCTTCGAGCGCTTCGAATATGGCGGCGGCGTCCCGTACGGAGCGCGTGACCGCCATTTCGCTGGCAATCCCGCCGAGGTGATTGCCGAAGAAAGGTCCGGCGGGCATGGCGCCGCGGCCGGGCTTCAGGCCGACGAGGCCGCAGCACGCTGCCGGCACACGGATCGATCCACCGGCGTCGGTCGCATGCGCGATTGCAACGATGCCTGCGGCAACGGCCGCCGCCGCCCCGCCCGACGAGCCTCCGGGTGTCCGGTTCCGGTCGAGCGGATTGCGGCAGAGCGGGCCGATCGCCGGCTCGCTGGCGAGCGACAGGCCAAATTCCGGACTAGTGGTCAGGCCGAAGGGAACAAGACCGGCGTCGCGAAAACGGCCGGCGAGGTCAGAATCGAGCCCGGATTTCCGGCGCTCGAAGAGCCGCGAACCGGCCGCAACGGGCAGGCCCGCAAACGGCCCGCCGAGATCCTTGGCGAGCGTCGGCACGCCAGCGAAGACGCGGGCGTTGAAACGCTCGGGCTCGCTTTGCCGCTCGGCGTCGAGGCGGCGCGCAGCTTCTATGCCCATCCCGGTATCGAGATAGGCAATCGCGCCAAGCGCCTCCTCACGCGCGGCCGCGTCGATAGCGGCCTGCATGGCCTCGCTTGCCGAGGTCCGGCCGTCCCTGATCGACCCGGCGAGCGCGGTTGCGTCCTGAAACATGGGCGAGAATTACTTCGGCTGATCCATGTTTCTCGGAACTTCGAAGGTTCCGGCCTTGATCTCGGCGCGCTTGGCTTCCATCGCCGTTTCGGCATCGGCGGGGGCAACACCCTTCACATAGACGATGTCGCTGCCGCCTTCCTTCATCAGGCCGAAGGCCGTGTAGTTCTTGCCAACAGGCTTGCCGGCCTGAACGTCGGCGATCGCCGCATTGAGGATCGGACGGAAGCCCCAGAGCGCGTTGGCGAATACCGTGTCGGGATAACGCGGCGAGTAGTCGATCAGCGATCCGACAGCCTTGATGCCGCGCTCCTTGGCGGCATCCGCCGTGCCGATGCGCTCGCCGAACAGAATGTCTGCGCCTGCATCGATCTGGGCAAGGCCGGCTTCACGCGCCTTCGGCGGGTCGAAGAACGTGCCGATGAAGGCAACGAGGTGCTTGGCGTCGGGGTTCACGGCCTTGACGCCTTCGCCGAAGGCATTGATCAGCATGTTGACTTCGGGGATCGGGATCGCACCGACGGAACCCACGACGTTGGACTTCGTCATCTTGCCGGCGAGCATCCCGGCCAGATAGGCGCCGTCATGGTTCCAGGTGCCGAAGACGCCGAAATTGTCGCCTTCCTCATTGCCGCTGGAGCCGAGAACAAAAGCGGTGTCGGGATATTCGGCGGCCACCTGGCGCGCTTCCTTTTCGACCGCATAGGCCTCGCCGATGATCAGCTTGTTGCCCTGTTCGGCATATTCGCGCATGGCGCGCGGGTAATCGGTGCCCGAGACGCCCTCGGAGAAGACATATTCGATGACGCCTTCCTTCGCCGCGGCTTGAAGGGCTGCATGGAGACAGGAGTTCCAGGCATTTTCGACCGGCGAGGCGTGGATGCCGGCCACCTTGAGCGGTGCGGCGGCGCGTGCGGCGGGAGAAAGCGCGCTGACACCGAGCGCAATGCCCGAGGCCAGAACGGTACGGCGAGACATGATGATCTGATTTTTCATAGTCGTTCCCCTTTTTTGACTATTTGGTAAAAACCATAGGCAGGGGTTAAAAAAGTGTCAAGCAGAGTTCGTGATCAATGAATGGGCACAGCTAAAAATAGTATATTTGATTTCAAATGGTTATGGCGGCGCTTGGCGCGAATTTAGGCGCAATCGCAGTCATGTCCGACGGATAGCCGGTATGCGGGGCAAAGTGTCCCACTCGCCCGCCGGTCGTCTCAGACGGGAAAGGCAGCGGCAGGCGCAATTTTTCAAGAGTGCCGGTTGCTGGCCCAGGGCATGTTCGAAAGGCTGAAGCTGGTAACGCGTCTGCTGGCAGAAACACCTTACCTTGTGTGCGACGAATTTACCACGGCTGTGGCCGCAAAGTTGTTGCCGGCCAATATGGTTGGCTCGCTTGCCCTCACGCCGTCGCCGGCGACAACAGGTTCATGTCGATTTCGGTGAGTTCCACCCGGCGCTCGAACGCCTTGCCTTCCTCGTCGAAGAGGTGGCAGTCGGCGGCGTTGATGCCGACGGTGACTGGCTGGTCGGCGCGGATGCCGACGCTGCCGGGGAGCATGGCGCAGAAGTTTTCCGTTTCGCCGCCGAGTGCCGCATAGGCAACGGTGTTGGCGCCGAGCCGCTCGATGACGCTCGGGGTGACGGCGAGCGATATGTCACCGTTGGTTAGCTGGATATGTTCCGGGCGGATGCCGAGCGTCAGCGTCTTGCCGACCATGCCGTCGCGCGGCGTGACCGGCAGCGTTGCCGTCTGGCCACGATAATCGACGGTGACGCCGGAGGCGCTGGCCGCGGTGCAGGTGACCGGCAGGAAATTCATTTTCGGATTGCCGATGAAGCCGGCGACGAACTGGTTTGCCGGCTTGTGATAGAGCTCCAGCGGCGCGCCGGTCTGCGAGATGTTGCCGGCGTCGAGCACGACGATGCGGTCGGCCATGGTCATGGCTTCCACCTGGTCGTGGGTGACGTAGATCATCGTCGCCTTCAGCTGCCGGTGCAGCTTGGCAAGCTCGATGCGCATGTCGGCGCGCAGGGCCGCGTCGAGGTTCGAGAGCGGCTCGTCGAACAGGAAGATCTTCGGTTCGCGGACGATCGCGCGGCCGATCGCGACGCGCTGGCGCTGGCCGCCCGAGAGCATGCCGGGCTTCTGCTGCAGCCGCGTTTCGAGATGCAGGATGCGGGCGGCATTCTCCACCCTGGCCTTGAGTTTCTCCTCCTCCATCTTCTCGACGCGCAGCGGGAAGGCGATGTTCTCGAAGACGCTCATATGCGGATAGAGCGCGTAGGACTGGAAGACCATGGCGATGCCGCGCTTGACCGGCGGCAGATCGTTGACGCGTACGCCATCGATGACGATGTCGCCCTTGGTGGTCGCATCGAGGCCGGCGATCATCCGCAGCAGCGTGGACTTGCCGCAGCCCGACGGGCCGACGAAGACAACGAACTCGCCGTTCCTCACGTCGAGTTCGACGCCTTTCAGAACTTCGTAGTCGCCATAGAATTTTTGAACTTTATTGAGCTGAAGCTGTCCCAAAAATCTGTCTCCGGTCCCGGCCTTGAACGCGCATGAAGTTGGTCGGTGAGGATCGCGGCCGGATGACCGCGATCCTCGTTTCGAGGCTTACTTGAAGGCTTCGATTTCGCCGGCAGCCTTCTTGAGGGCGGCTTCCGGTTCTGCCTTGCCGGTGACGACGGACTGGACCATCTCGATCATCGAGTTCTGGAAGCCCTTGTAATCGGTGAACAGCGGCTCCGGACCACCGTAATCGATACCCTCGATGAACGGCTTCCAGAAGGGATCCTTGGCAACGAACTCGTCGACCTTCTTGGACGGACGCAGCGGGGTGAGGCCAGCGCCGCCCTGCAGTTCGTATTCGCCCTGGATATCGGGAGAGGTGATGTACTTGGCGAATTCGGTCGCCTTTTCTTCGACGCCCGAGCCCTTGAAGATCGCAAGGCTGTCGGTGATCAGCAGCGTGCCGGCGCCCTTGGCATCCGGACCAAGCGGCAGCGTCGCGACGCCCCAGTTGATCTTGGTGTCCTTCAGGCGGTAGGCAGCGCCGGAGCCGGCCTGGATCATCGCGACCTTGCCGTCGAGGAAGATGGCGCGAACTTCGTTCTGTTCGTATGCCGTCGGGCCTTCTTCGGCATAAGCGGCGATATCCTTGTAGGCCTTCAGGGCGGCGAGGATCTGCGGGCTGTCGAGGGTCACCTTGCCCTCGGCATCGGTGACGGCGCCGTTATTCGTATAAACCCAATGCATGAACTGGTGCATCGTGTTGTCGAAGGTCTTGGCCGAGAGACCGAAGCCCGGAACGCCGGTCTTTTCCTTGATGGTCTTTGCCATCTCGATTTCTTCGGCCCAGGTCTTCGGCGGCTTCTCGGGGTCGAGACCGGCCTGCTTGAAGAGATCCTTGTTCCAGTAGAGGGCCTTGGTCGAGAAGGCGATCGGAACGCCCCACTGGTTGCCGTCGAAGGTGACGGTGTCGACGATATGCGGGTAGTAACCCTTCTTCTCGTCGTCACTCATCGGAACCGGGACGATCAGGTCGTTCTGCGCGAATTCCTTCAGCGTGCGCGAGCCGACATAGGCCATGGCGACGGGGGTGCCGGCGGCCGCCAGCGTCGTTGCCTTGTCCTGGCACTGCGCCCAGCCGACGACTTCGGGGGCGACCTTCCAGCCTTCGTTCTTGGATTCCCATTCCTTGATGTATTTGGTGTGGATCGGGTCGATCGTGTCGCCGCAATAGATCCAGCTGATTTCCTTGTCGGCGGCCTGGGCAGTGACCGCGGTCAGTGCCGTCGAACCGAGCAAGGCGAGCGCCATGAGGCCTGTCTTGATGGTAGTGTTCACGTCGTGACTCCCATTCTCGTTGTTAGCTGTTCACTCTTTTCTTGGTCTTATTGTTTCACCGCACCGGCGGTCAGGCCGCCGACGAGGTAGCGCTGAAGGAAGAAGATGACGACCATCGCCGGCGCGATGCCGACGAAGGAGGCCGCCATCAGTTCGTTCCAGATGACCTCCTGCTTTCCGAAGTAAGCGAAGAGTCCCACCGGCAGAGGCATGTATTCAGTCTTCGAGTTGAAGGTCAGCGCGAAGATGAACTGCTGGGCATAGGCGCCGATGAAGGTGGTAATCGCGACGACGATAATCCCCGGCATCGCAATGGGCAGAATGACGCGGCGGAGCGTATAGAAATGGCTGGCGCCATCCATATAGGCCGCTTCGTTGAGTTCCTGGGGAATGCGGATCATGTAGGTGCGCAGAAGCCAGATCGCCGACGGGATCAGGAAGGCGACACCCGGCACGATCATGGCGAAATAGGTGTTGAGCACCCCCATCGTGCGCATCAGGCGGAAAAGCGGAATGAGCAGCACGGCGCCGGAGAACATGTTTACCGTCAGGAAGGCGCCGAGCAGGATGCCCATGCCGCGGAATTCGAACTTCGCGAAGGCATAGGATGCCGGGATGACCAGGCAGAGCACGATGACGGTCACGATGATCGAGATGAAGAAGGAGTTGAAGATATAGCGCCCGAAGCCCGGCACGCTGATCCACATCGTCCTGTAGGCCTCGAACGAGCCGTTCTCCGGCCAGAAGCGGTATGGCGAGGAGAAGAGCTGGCTGAGCGGCTTCAAGGATACCAGGAAGCCTTCGACGAAAGGCGACAGCACGAAGAAGAGAAACATCGCGATGCCGCAATAGATGAGGATGATTTCCCACCAGCTGTAGCGATCGATCATGGGACGGCTGCTCATGCGCGCTTCTCCGGGTTGAGGCGGCGGGTGACGCGGAAATAGGCGAAGCAGAAGAGCGACAGGAAGATGCAGATCAGCACGGCGCGGGCCGCACCCTCACCGTATTTCTTCGAGCCGATTGCCGTCTGATAGGTGTCGATGATCATCGTCGTCGTTTCACCGCTCGGACCGCCCTGCGTCAGGATCCAGATGATGTCGAAGGAATTGAAGGTCGCGATCAGCGACAGCATCGACATGGTGATGATGGCGGGAACCATCAGCGGCAGCGTGATGCGGCGGAAGCGGTACATGCGGCCGGCGCCGTCGGTCCATGCGGCCTCATAGAGATCCTTCGGGATCGACTGGATGGCGGCAAGGAAGTAGATCGTCACCAGTGGCACGCCGATCCAGACGTCGGTCACGATCGTCGCCCAGAAGGCGGTGCTGCCATAGGCAAGGAAGGCGACCGGGCCATCGACCAGGCCGAAGCGCTGCAGCAGGCCGGAGATCATCCCGAACTGGCCGTTGTACATCCAGCCCCACATGAAGATGCCGATTGCCATTGGCACGATCCATGGCGGCATGGTCAGCAGCCGGAACAGCGAGCGGCCGGGCACGGCGGCATTCAGCATGACGGCGCCGAACGTGCCGATGATCATCTTCAGGGCGACCGAAAAGAAGGTCCAGATGAAGGTGCGCAGAATGACTTCCGCGAAGGTGGAATTGAAGATCTTCTCGTAATTGACCCAGCCGACCCAGTTCGTGACCTTGCGCAGCGATGCGTCCGTGAACGACAGGATAAACGTATCGACCAGCGGATAGGCAACGATTGCCAGGACGTAGAGGACTGCCGGAAGGAGAAGGATCCAGGCGAAGATGACGGCACTTTTCTGAGCACTCATCTTGCCGCCTCCCTCAAGCCGCTCTGGCGTGTAGCGCCTCGTCGAACCTGTCCCAGACGGGACGAAGGTCGATGACGGCCTTCTTCATGCGGGCCTCATCCATGGCAAGCGCCAGGATGCCGGCCTCCAGAGCATTGAGCGTCGAGACCGGCAGTTCGGACCCGGTGCGCACGCTCTCCAGGATATCGGCCGCCATCTGCTCGTCGGCGCCGTAATGCTGGGAGAGCTCGGTTGCGGCATATTTCGTCTCGACGACCTTCTTGCCGGTCAGCTGCTCGTGAACATCGAGATAGCCGCGGACGAAGTCGCCTTCGGCCATGCCGCGCGATCCCATGATCGCGAAACGGCGGAACTGGTCGGGGACGTTCAGGTTCGTGTGAAAGTTCATGCCGACGCCATTGGCATATTCGACGATTGCCACCTGGTAGTCGATGATGTCGGCGTCGCTGTCGAACACCTTGTCGGAGCCCATCCAGCCGCTCGGCTTGCGATGGAAGAGTTCGAGATCGTTGATGCCTTCGCGGGCCGGGTCGTTGGCGGGAATGAAGCTCTTGCGGCCGCCGAAGCTCGCGACGCGCTCGGGACGTGCGCCGATGACGCCATTGTAGAGATCGAGGTCATGGCAGCACTTTTCCAGCATGAAGCTGCCGGAATAGCGCTCGTAGCGGCGCCAGTCGCGCATGAAGAAGGCGCCGTGATAGGGCTCGATATGCTCGGATGCCTCGATCGAGACGATCTGGCCGAGCTTGCCTTCGGCCTGGATGGCGCGCAGGTCCTTGTAGAGCGGCGAGTAGCGCAGCACGAGGCCGACCATCAGCCGCTCATGGCCGAATTTCGCCATCAGATGCGCGAGCTCGATGCTCTCGGCGATCGTCGTGACGATCGGCTTTTCGCAGAAAACCTTCAGGCCGGATTCGAGACCGAGGCGGATATGGTCGAGATGCATGTGGTTGGGAGAGCCGATCATCAGGAGATCGAGCTTTTCGGAGGCCAGCAGTTCCTGCGGCGTGCCATAGGCCTTGCCGACCGAAATGCCCTTTTCCGTCAGCCCCGGAAGACCCGCAGGCTCCGGATCGACATAGCCGACGATTTCGAAGCTGCTGTCGATAGCCGTAAAGACATGGCCGAGGTAGCCGAGCCGGAATCCCAGCCCTATGATTCCCACTTTCATCCCGATGACGTTCCCAATTTCGTAATTTATTTTCTTCAAGTTGGGACAAAAATCAGAGGCCGTCAACCGAAAACGGGCCTGAAAGCGCATTGATGAAATTAATTTTCATAATATACGGGATAAGCGCGTTTTTGGGCATATCCGCGCAAGCAAAGCAGGCAGCCGATGAAAACGGCTGCCGCTGGCGTCATGAAACTGGTTTCGTTCCCTGGAACCAGTTGGCTGCTCCACTTTTGAGGCGGGGCGGCGGCCTCTGAAGGCTATTCGTCGAGATAGCGCTCGGTCAATCGCGCCCACATGGCAGCACCCGCCACCAGGCTTTCATCGGCAAAGTCGTATTTGGCGCTGTGCAGGATGGCCGAGGCGACGCCGTTGCCGAGGCGCAGGAAGGCGCCGGGCTTGTGTTCGAGGAAGTGCGAGAAGTCCTCACTCCCCGGGATCAGGGCGCAGGTCGTGACCTTTTCGGCGCCGACGAGTTCTTCGGCAACCTTCCAGGCAAATTCCGTCTCTGCCTCGGAATTGACGACGACAGGGTGGCCGTGGACGTAGGCGATCTCCACCGTGGCGCCGAAGCCGTCGACGACGGACTCCGTCAGCTTGCGGACGCGGGCTTCCAGAAGTTCGCGGGTCTTCGGATCGAAGGACCGGACGGTGATCAGCAGCTTGGCACTCTCGGGAATGACGTTCGAAACCTCGCCACTATGGATCGCGCCGACGGTGACGACTGCCGTCTGGGTCGGGTCGACGCTGCGCGAGACGATGGTCTGCAGCGCGACGACGAGGTGGCAGGCGACGACGACGGGGTCGATCGTAAGGTGCGGGCGCGAGGCATGGCCGCCCTTGCCGGTGATGGTGATCTCGGCGGTATCGGCGGCTGCCATCAGCGGGCCGGAGCGCATCAGGAAGGTGCCCTCAGGAGCACCGGGATGATTGTGCAGGCCGTAGATGACATCGAAGGGAAAGCGCTCGAACAGGCCATCGGCGATCATTGCCGGGGCGCCGCTGACGGCACCCGCTTCTTCTGCCGGCTGAAAGATCAGCGTCACCGTGCCGTTGAAGCGGCGGGTGCGGGCCAGATATTCGGCGGCGCCGAGAAGAATGGTCGTATGGCCGTCGTGGCCGCAGGCATGCATCTTGCCGGAAACCTTGCTGGCATAATCGAGGCCGGTCTGCTCGGCGATCGGCAGCGCGTCCATGTCGGCGCGGATGGCGATGCTCTTCTTGCCGCTGCCGGCCGTCATGCGGGCGACGACACCGTGGCCGCCAACATTGCGCGTCACGTCATAGCCCCAGGCCTCGAGCTTTTCGGCGACGAGGCGTGCGGTTTCGGCTTCTTCGAAGGAGAGTTCGGGATTGGCGTGAAGGTGGCGGCGGGTCGCCGTCAGCTCTGCCTTCATCGGTTCGAGATCCGAGAGGCTGGCGAAATCGTTCTTGAGGGTCATGGCCGTTCCGGTCTTGCGGGAGTGCGGCCGCTGCCGCCAGGGCGGCAAGCGGCGCGCATCTTTTCGGGAGGGAGAGGTGCCGCGCTCAGATAAAGCGCGACAGGAAGCTTCGGGTGCGGGGGTGCTGCGGATTGCCGAGCACGTCTTCGGGCTTGCCCTGTTCGACAACCTTGCCGCCATCCATGAACACGACACGGTCGGCCGCTTCGCGGGCAAAGCCGATCTCGTGGGTGACGACGATCATCGTCAGGCCCTGATTGGCCAGATCGCGCATGGTGGCGAGCACTTCGCCGACCAGTTCCGGGTCGAGCGCCGAGGTCGGCTCGTCGAAGAGCATTAGCTTCGGCTTGATGGCGAGCGCCCGGGCGATGGCGACGCGCTGTTGCTGGCCGCCGGAGAGTTGGCGCGGATAGTTGTCCGCCTTGGCCGAAAGACCGACGCGTTCCAGCAGGCGCTTGGCATTCTCCGTCGCTTCCTTGCGGCTTTCGCCGTGGATGCCGACCGGTGCCTCGACGATGTTCTGCAGCGCCGTCATATGCGGGTAGAGATTGAACTGCTGGAACACCATGCCGATCTTCCGGCGCTGGAGCGCGACGGCATGATTGGAGAGCTGCACCAGCTTGCCCTTGCGGAAGCTGTAGCCGATCTGCTCACCATCCACCTCGATTGATCCCTGATTGATGGTCTCAAGGCGGTTGATACAGCGCAGGAAGGTCGACTTGCCGGAGCCCGACGGTCCCAGGATGACGACGACTTCGCCGGGGGCGACGTCGAGGTCGATGCCCTTCAGCACTTCGAGCTGATCGAAGGACTTGTGGACGTTTCTGGCGCGCACGAGCGGCTCGATGGTCGCGATCGCGTTCATTGGCTCACCTCCTGTGCGGCAGCAAGAGCCGGTGCCGGCACGGCGGCGTCCTGCGCGGCCTTGGGGGCGCCGGTGCGGCGGTCGCCACGGCTGTAGTAGCGCTCGATGTAGCTCTGGCCGATGTTCAGCACCGAGGTGATGAGCAGGTACCAGATGACGGCGACGAGCAGCATCGGGATGACTTCGAAGGTGCGGTTGTAGATCGACTGGACCGAATAGAGCAGGTCGGCCATGGCGATGACGCTGACGAGCGAGGTCGCCTTGATCATGCTGATCAGCTGGTTGCCGGTCGGCGGAACGATCGAGCGCATCGCCTGCGGAATGATGATGCGGCGCAGCGCCCTTGCCCGTGTCATGCCGAAGGCTTCGGCAGTCTCGAACTGGCCCTTGTCGACCGAAAGCAGACCGCCGCGGATGATCTCGGCCATATAGGCTGCTTCATTGAGGGCGAGACCGGCGATCGCGGCGGTCATCGGACTGATGACGGAATTCGTGTCCCAGCTGACGAAGGTCGGCCCGAAGAACGGGATGCCGATCGACAGTGTCGGGAAGAGGGTCGAGAGGTTGTACCAGAAGATCAGCTGCACCAGCAGCGGCGTGCCGCGGAAGAACCAGATGAAGAGCGATGCGAGAGAGTTGGCAAGGCCGTCCTTCGACAGGCGGGCGATGGCAAGCAGCAGGCCGAGGATAACGCCGATGATCATCGCCACGACGGTCAGGCCAAGCGACACATAGAGACCGCTGATGACGACCGGATCGAAGAAATACTGGGCGACGACGGGCCAGCCGAAATTTTCGTTTCCGGCGATCGACCAGGCAAAGTAGGCGGCAATCGCCAGGACGATGACCCAGGCCGCCACGCGGCCGGTGGGGAAGGGTTTGTGGGCATGCGCCACATCCCGAGCTGCCGCATCGCCGGGTGGCGATGCGGTGTTCTTGATATCAGTGCTCATTTCGGCAACGTCCCGCCGAGGTTGATGCCCGGCTCCTTGATCATGTTGTTCTCGAGGCCCCACTTCTTCATGATGGCCGCATAGGTGCCATTATCGATCAGAACCTTGACCGCGTCACGCAGAACGGGGCCGAGCGGGGAACCCTTGGGAACGACGGCGCCCTGATAGAGCGCTTCGAAGCCGTTCTTCTGGCCGACACCCGTCAGTTCCAGCTGGCCGTTGGCCTGCGAGACGAAATAGGTGAGCGGTGCCTGGGAGGAGAAGAAGGCGTCCGAACGCTTGGAGCGGACCGCCAGGATCGAGCTCGGCTGGTCGGTGAAGGACTGCACTTCGATCGGGTCCTTGCCGTCGGTCTTGCACTTCTCGGCCTGGACCTGGATGACCTTTTCGGCCGAGCCGCCGGCCATGACGGCAATGCGGTTGCCGCAGGCGCTGTCGAGCGAGGTGATTGCCTTCGGATTGCCCTTCTGAACGGCGAAGACGACGAATTCCTGAACCCAATCGACGAAGTCGTTGGCCTCTTCGCGGCTCTTGAAGTCGCCGACGGGACCGAAGGCGAACTGGTAGCGGCCGGAATTGACGCCGGCGAGGAGGGCGGGAAGGCCGCCGACCGTTTCATGCTCGATCGTGACGCCGAGGATCTGGCCGAGTGCATCGGTCAGATCGGCGCTGGCGCCGGTCATCTCGGTGCCGGTGACGATTTCATAGGGAGGGAAGGAGCCGTTATTGACGGAGATCATCTTGCCAGCCGTGCGGATCGCCTCTGGCAGCTTGGCCTTCAGCTCCTCGTTGACCGAAAGCTTCGGCAGATCCTGCGCCAGGGCCGCTCCGGAGAGCATGACGCCGGCGAGCGCAAGAGTGGTCATTTTCTTCAATTGCATGGTCATTCCCCTTTTTGATTTGGTATTCTCGGGTGTCAGGCGGCGGCAGCTACCGGTCTGCCGTCAATGTCGAGTGGAAAGAGTTCTTCCGGCGTCATCAGCCGCGGCAGGATGCCCTGGGCATGAAGCTCTCCGGCGAAATCGGCGATCATCTTGCGGTTGGGCGCAAAGCCGCTTGCATCCCAGCCTTCGGGCAGTTCGGCGGCGCATTTCAGAAGCTCGTCGAACATGAAGGGTGTCGTCTCGGCATATTTGCGCCGCTTGGAGAGCCACATGCGCTGCGATTCATCGATCAGGCGGCTGAGCTCTTCGATCACCCAGGGATGCTCGGCGGCGATCTCCGACTTGATGCCGATCAGGTGCATACCAGGTACATAGCCCACCTCGTCGAAATAGCGACGCTCGGCGCCTCGGAAGTCTGAGAGAAGCTGGCGGAAGGGCGAGCCGCTGGCGAAGTAGCCGTCGGGCATGAAGGGCGTGAAGATCGCGTCGAGCACACCTTCCTTCAGCAGCTCGACCATCGGGCGCTCGCCGGGAGCGGCTTCGATGCGCCCAGCGCGGCCGAAGCCGTCGAGACGGTCGACGATCGGATGCGCCTCGGTCAGGCGTCCCGCATACCACATGGCATCCTCGACGCCGACGCCTTCGCGGCGCACGGCGGCGCGCGTCCAGGTATTGCCGGAGTCGCGCCAGCCAGTGACGCCGATGCGCTTGCCGGCGAGATCGCCGAGTTCGTGCAGCTTGCTGTCCTTTGTCGTGACGATGCAGCGATGCCGGAAGCCGCGCATGATGAAGTTCGGAATGCCGACGACGCTCTCGTCGCCGTCGATGCGCAGCTGCGTGTAGCGGCTGAAGGACATTTCGGCGGCGTCATAGCTGTCGCTCTTGCCGACATGCGAAAGCAGCGTGCCGACGCGATCGACCTTGATGTCGAGCTTTGGCGAGGAGACGTCACCGAGAACCAGCGGCGTCATGTAGTCCCAGTCACGAAGGGCGAGGCGTAAGGTCAGGGGCATGTGCATCTACTCTTAAAAAGCTTGTGTTCATGATCGATAAATGTTCAAAATACATTGATCAAATGTTATTACGTTATTGAACATTAAAAAATGGCGCGAAAATGAGCGAAATACGGGACGCAAACTGGTTTGCTGAAAAATTGAACGATCGTACGATTCGGGGAATCGCGATTGAAACCAGTGCTTTGATCCGGGCCGGAGCGCTGCCTGTCGGCACCAAATTGCCGGCGATCCGCGATCTCGCCTTCGCGCTCGGGATCAGCCCCGCAACGATCTCCGAGGCCTGGAGCGAACTGCGGCGGCAGAAAATCATCAGCGGCCGCGGCCGCAACGGCACCTGGGTCAGCGGCGACCGCTTCATTGCAAAGCCGGAGCGCCTGGCAAGCGTCGGCGATTATGGTGAGGGCGTGCTGGACCTCACGGCGGCTGTGCCCGATGTGCGCCTGCTGCCGAAGCTTGCCGAAGCCATGGCCTATGGCGCCTCGGCCGAGAACCTGAACAGTTACGAGCGCAGCCGTATCCTGCCGGAGCTGGAAGAGGCGGTCAGGCGTTCCTGGCCCTACGAGCCGGAAGCCTTTCTCGCGACCAATGGCGGCTACAATGCCGTCTATACGCTGATCCATGCCTTGGTAACGCCGGGAGCTTCGGTGGCGATCGAGGTTCCCACAGGCATGCGACTGCTCGACATCCTGGAAGACCGCGGCGTGCGCATCCTGCCGGTCCAATGCGATGGCGAGGGGCCGGTTCCGGCGTCACTGGAAGCGGCGATGCGGCTGCGCCCGGCAGCCTTCATCTTCCAGCCTCGCATCCATTCCGTCACCGGCCAGAGTGTCAGCGCCGGGCGGATGGAGGCATTGGCGGCGATCCTGAAAGATAGCGATACGCTGATCGTCGAGGACGACGGCGTTGCCGATATTTCGTCGGCGCCGCGCCATTCGCTGGGCTCGCTCTATCCGGATCGCGTCATCCACATCCTGTCCTTCTCGAAGACCCATGGCCCGGATCTCCGGCTCGCGGTGCTCTCCGGCTCTCGGGCGATGATCGAGCAGATCCAGTCCTACCGCGCCTTCAGCGCCGGCTGGACCAGCCGCATCCTGCAATCCGCGGCCGCCTGGCTGCTTCGCGATCCCGCAACCGGCGAAACGCTGGAGCGGGCGCGCGACATCTACATCAAGCGCCGCGCCGACCTGATCAATGCGCTTGGCGAGCGCGGGGTCGAGGCGGCCCATGGGGGTGGATTATGTGCATGGGTGCCGGTTTCCTCGGAGCCGTTTGCTCTGGTGACGCTCGCCGCCCGCGGCATCGCGGTTCATCCGGGCGCGAAGTTCTCGGTCCTGCCGAGCAGCCACCTGCGCGTCGCGACCGCCAACCTGACGGATCGCTGCCAGGAGGTTGCCGACGGCATCGCGCTCGCGGCCGTTCACCAGTGAGGAAGGATTATTCGCCGGCGGAGCGGCCGGTCGCCAGTTCCATCTTGCGCAGGCAGTCGTCATTGCCGGCAAAGCGGAAGATGCCGTAGACGGCGAGGCCGAGCTCGTCGCTGCCCGATATCGTCAGGCTGGCGGACTCGGCGTTGCCGAAGCGCAGCGAGAGGTCGTTCCACTGGTCGAAAATCTGCCGGTCTTCGCTGATGATCGCCTCTTCGAACTGCCGGTTGTCGCGGAATTCGTTGCTGGTGGCGTGATCGACCGTTTCGTCGGGCTTACCGAGCTGCTGGCTCATCAGCGCGTAGGCCTTGCCGAACAGCGCGCGGGTTTTCTTTCCGTCGCTGTCCTCGGCGATATAGGAGGAGACCGCCGAGATGTTGCAGATCCCGGTGCCCTTCACATAGGCGAGGATATATTCGCTGAAGAGGTCGCTCGCCTCCGGCGCGCCCTTGCAGACATATTGTCCGGTCGCGTCGCTGGTGCTGCTGCCGCCACCATCGATTGCCTCGCAGCCGAGCGTTGAGGGGCGCATGTCCTGCGATATGCCGAATGGCAGCATCGCCGGCGCCGTCTCCTGCGGAGCGGCGGCGGGTGCGACGATTGCTGCAGCAAGAGCAATCGGAAGCATGCCGAAATCGAAAGCCATCATGTCCTCGTCAGCGATTCCGCATCAGTCAATCGCATGCCGGGCACGCGATTTCTACCGTTTGGAAAACGCAGCTGTGGACAAGCCCGTTCCTTCACGATTGCACATCGGCCGGTAACATAGCCGCAGCAAAGCCTTAGCGGACGGGGAGCATCATGCGCCGGGCGGCCTGCTTGCCGCCCGCTTGGAGGTCGATCAGAGGCCGGCCGGACTAGCGGGCAGCCTTCAGCCGGAAGCGAGCTTCCAGATGATTCCAGCCGCGGCGCAGCAGCTCGACGATGATGATGTAGACGATCGCCGCCGCAATATAGAGCTGGAAATCATAGGTGCGCTGGAAGGCAAAGCGCGTGGCGCCGAGTAGATCGTAGACGGTGACGACGCTGGCGACCGCGCTGCCTTTCAGCACAAGCACAACTTCGTTGCCGAAGCCGCGCAGGCCGTGGCGGATTGCCTGCGGCACGACGACGAGGAAGGTCGCCAGGAACGGCCTCAGCGCCAGCGCTTTCGCGGCTTCCATCTGTCCGCGCGGAACGGCGAGCACCGCGCCGCGGAAGATTTCCGACTGGTAGGCGGCGGTGTTGAGGCTGAAGGTCAAAAGCACGCAGAATTGCGGCTCGCGGAACAGCTGCCATAGGCCGAACGCCTGCAGTTCGGGCCGGAACTGTCCGGAACCGTAATAGACCAGGAAGACTTGGGCGAGCAGCGGCGTGCCGCGCACCGCATAGGAATAGGCGAAGGCCGCAGCCCGCACCGCCTTCGGGCCGGACAGCCTGGCCCAGGTCAGCAGCGCGGCGAGGACGGCGCCGAGCGTGATGGAAATGACCGTCAGCTCGATGGTGACGAGCAGGCCGGAAAACAGGCGTCCGCCATATTGCTGGAAAACGTCGAGATCGATCATCGCGCATGCCCCCAGCCACGGTTGGCATAGCGTTCGAGCGCAATCAGCACCGTGCTCGAGAGCATCGTCAGCAGCAGGTAGATCGTGCAGGCGGCGGCATAGAAGAGAAAGGGCTGCTTGGTCTGGCCCGAGGCCAGATAGGCCTGGCGCAGGATGTCGTCGAGCGCGATGACGGAAACAAGCGACGTTTCCTTCAGCAGCGCCAGCCAGCAATTGCCGAGACCGGGCAGGGCCGGGCGCAGCAGCTGCGGGAAGATCACCTTGAGAAACAGCGGAAAGGGTTTCAGGCCGAGGCTGAGACCGGCTTCGATCTGGCCGCGGTCGATACCGCGCAGTGCGCCGAGCAGCACTTCGCTGGAATAGGCGGCAAAGACCGCGCCGAGCGCGATGACGCCGGCGATGAACGGGCTGAGCTCAAGATTGACGCTATAGCCCATCCACTCGCCGACGGTGCGGATGGCGATCGACGAACCGTAATAGATGAGCAGCAGCGTCAGCAGTTCGGGCAGGCCGCGAAAGGCTGTCGTGAAGCCTTCGCCGATTGCCCGCAGCAGCTTGCTGCGGGCGTTCTTCATCAGGGCAAGGCCAAGCCCGAGGGCAAAGCCGAACGGCAGGGTCGTCAGTGCCAGCTCGATCGTCAGCAATGTGCCGGCGAGGAGCTGGCCGCCCCAGCCATTCGCGCCAAATCCAAGGGTTTCCATGGCCTCTTCGTCTCCGGGCGCGACGGCTTAGTAGATCGAGAAGGGGAAGTACTTCGCGTTGATCGTCTTGTAGGTGCCGTCGGCAACGATATTGGCGAGCGCCTTGTTCAGCTTGGCCTGCAGGTCCGGTTCGGCCTGGCGGATGCCGATGCCGACGCCGTCGCCGAGATAGTGCGAGTCCTTGATGTCGTTGCCGGCGAGCTGGCAGCAGTCGTTGCCCGACTTCTTGAACCACTCGGTCAGCGTGATCTTGTCGGCCATGACGGCATCGACGCGGCCGGCGACGAGGTCGAGCAGGGCTTCGTCAACGGTGCCGTACTGGCGCACGTCGGCATCCTTGTACTTGTCTTCGATCAGCGTCGAGAAGGTCGAGGAGGACTGGACGCCGAGCGTCTTGCCCTTCAGGTCGTCAGGCGTGTTGCCTGCCAGAGGCGCGGACTTCAGAACCGCGAGTGCACCGGCCGTGTGGTAATAAGGGTCGGTGAAGGCGATCTTCTTCTTGCGCTCTTCGGTGATCGACATCGAAGCGACGATCGCGTCGTAGTGGTGGGCGAGCAGGCCCGGAATGATGCCGTCCCAATCCTGGGCGACGATCTTGCACTCGACCTTCATGTTGTCGCAGAGCGCCTTGGCGATATCGACGTCGAAGCCGGCGAGCGTACCGTCGGCCTGCTTGAAGTTGAAGGGTGGGTAGGCGCCTTCGGTGGCGATGGTCAGCTTTTCCTGAGCGAAGGCGGAGGATGCTGAAAGGCCGAGCAGGCCGAGTGCGGCGAAAGCGGCCGCAGCGATAGTTCTATTCATGTCTCAGTTCCCTTTATCTTTATGAGGTGGTTGCCAAAGGCCGGCCGGCGGGGGCGCCGGATAGCCTCAAATTTCCTCCTGGAGCGCCTTGGCTCCCGGAGAATTCCTGCCGCTCTTCTTGTCTCTCAGATCCTTGAGATGCTTGTAGAGCGTCGCTCTCGACATCCTCAGCACCTCGGCGATGTACGGGGTGGCATTGCGGATCGAGAACAGTCCCTGATTGTCGAGAATGGAGACGAGCTCGCTGAGATCGTCCTTGCTGAGGCCGGCTTCCGTCAGGTGCCGCTCGCGCAGATAGGCGTCGATCGTGGCGCTGACGACCTCTTTCCAGTCGCTCTTGAACAGCGCTTCCGGCGGTTCGGAAGGCGGCGAGAACTGGATGAGGTTGCGGATGAACTCGACCGCGCCCTCGAACACTGAAATATCGAGGTTGATGCAGAGCAGCCCGACCGGCCGGTTGGCGTGGTCGCGCAGCACCGCGGTGACCGAGCGCAGCTGGCGGCGGTCCCAATTGGTCTTGCGATAGGGGCCGATGACGGAGGAGTCGATCGAGATCGCCACTTCCACATCGGTCATCGAGGAGTCCCCCGGCCGGCGCTTGGAAAAGGCGTTGGCGATAAAGGCGATGTTGCCGGTCGCAAGGTCGTGCAGCACGACTTCGGCATGCGGCTGCAGCAGCGTCGCAATCGCCTGGCAAACGGGAACGTATGGCTTCAGAACTTCCTTCATGCTTAACGGTTACGCCCTGTAAGACATTTTGTCAAACAAGACATATTGTCTCAAATCTCGTCCGGGTATAGGAAGTGTTCAGGGAGGAAGTGGATTGCGTGCCGTTAGCTGCGAAATCGCTACTTAAGGCTGGATTTCATAGCATCTGACGTCGCGGAACCGCCTTTTCTCGAGCAGAGGTTGAGGATGCAGACGCAGTGTCTCCCCATGGATTTTTTGTCTAGTCTTCGGCCCGCTGAGACGATCGCCCGTCAGCATTCAAGAATGGAGTTTTATGTGAGCATTTCTGAGACCATCGAAGCGGCAGAACGCCGCATCCGCCCTTACGCACGCGAAACGCTGCTGGAGGCATCGCCGACTTTCTCGGACAAGATCGGCCAGGAAGTTCTGCTGAAACTCGAAAACCTGCAGCACACCGGATCCTTCAAGCTGCGCGGCGCGCTGAACAAGATCCTCGCCATGGGCGACGAGGCGGCAAAGACCAAGGTGGTCACCGCTTCCTCCGGCAATCACGGTGCGGCCGTCGCTTACGCGCTGCGCGTCATCGGCGGCAATGGCCTGGTCTTCGTTCCCGAGGGCGCCTCGCCGTCGAAGGTTGCCAACATCCGCAAGCTCGGCGCCGAAGTCGCCTTCTACGGCGATGACAGCATCGACACGGAAATCCATGCCCGCGCCTATGCCAAGGAGCATGGCTGCCTCTACGTTCCGCCTTACAACGACTATGAGGTCATGCGCGGCCAGGGCACGATCGGCGTCGAGCTGATGCGCCAGAGCGCCGGCCAGCCGATCGACAATCTTTTCGTCTCCGTCGGCGGCGGCGGCCTGATCGGCGGCATCGCTGCCTATATGAAGGCAGTCTCGCCGAAGACCCGCATCATCGGCTGCTCGCCCGCGAACTCCTGCGTCATGGCGCGGTCGGTCGAGGCCGGTTCGGTTCTGGATCTGCCCTCCGACGATACGCTGTCCGACGGCACCGCCGGCGGTCTGGAATCCGACACGATCACCTTCCCCTTCTGCCGTGATCTCGTCGACCATTGGGTCGATGTTTCGGAAGAAGAGATCGCCGAAGCGATGCGCACCTTCATCGACGGCCATCACATGCTGCTCGAAGGCGCGGCCGGTGTGGCGCTGGCCGGTCTCTGCAAGGTCGCTCCCGAGTGGACCCGTGGCCGTTCGGTCGCCGTCATCTGCGGCGCCAATGTCAGCCGCGATGTCCTGAGGAGCGTCATTTGACCTCCGCCGCCCGTCTTTTCTCGCCTGAGGAAATCCGCAGCCGCCTGACGGCGATCAATCCGGTCGTCTGTGTCGAGGAGGCGTTCCGCGCCTTCTCGGCGGGTGATGCGATCGTTCCGGCTCCGGGCGAGCTGATCTTCGATAATCCGCCCGGCGATGTGCACATCAAGTATGGCTATATCGGCGGCGGCGAATTCTATGTCGTCAAGATCGCCTCGGGTTTCTATGAAAACCCGCGCCATGGCCTGCCGAGCAGCAACGGTCTGATGCTCGCCTTCGAGCGCCAGACCGGGGCGCTTGCCGCCATTCTCGACGATCGCGGTCACCTGACGGATATCCGCACGGCAGCCGCCGGTGCGGTCGCGGCAAAATATCTGGCGCCCGCTGAGGTCGACACGATCGGCGTCATCGGCACCGGCATGCAGGCGGAACTGCAGGTGAAATTCCTGCAGACGGTCCGCCCCTGCAAGAACGTGCTCGTCTGGGGCCGACGCAAGGAAGGCGCCGAAGCCTATGCCGAAAAAATGCGGCAGGACGGCTATTCGGTGACCGTTGCCGGAAGTGTCGAGGAGGTAGCCGAGCGCTGCCGGATCATCGTCACGACGACGCCGAGCATCGTCCCGCATCTGCATGGCGCGATGATCCGCAAGGGCACGCATATCACCGCAATGGGCGCCGACACGCCGGAGAAGCGCGAGCTGCATGCCGATGTCTTTTCGGCGGCCGACATGGTCGTCGTCGACAGCCGCGTCCAGGGATCGCTTCGCGGCGATCTCAAGGGCGCGCTCGATGCCGGTACGGTGGATATCGGCCGCGTCAGCGAACTCGGCCAGATCATTGCCGGCAGTGCCAAGGGCCGCTCCGGTGCCGATCAGGTGACGATCGCCTCGCTCACCGGTCTTGCCGTGCAGGACGTGGCGATCGCCTCAGCAGTGATTGCGGGAGACGCGTGATGTCACGCATGCAGGCCATGGTTTTCGGGAGTGAGTGCCGTGCTTGAGTTGATTACAGATGCCTTTCCGGCCCTGAAGGCGATGCGCCACGAGATGCATAGGCATCCGGAGCTGTCGCTAGAGGAAGAATGGACGGCGGCCTTCGTTGCCGATCGCCTTCGCGAGCTGGGCATCGAGGTTCATACCGGCATCGGCGGCCATAGCGTCGTCGGTGTCATCCATGGTTCAGGACCCGGCCCGTCCGTGGCGCTGCGCGCCGATATGGATGCGCTGGCGATCCATGAACAGAGCGGTCTGCCCTATGCCTCCAAGACGTCCGGCAAGATGCATGCCTGCGGCCATGACGGCCACACGGCGATCCTGATCGGCGCTGCGACGCATCTCGCCCGCACCCGTCAGTTCCGCGGCACCGTCTACCTGTTCTTCCAACCCGCCGAGGAGCGCTATGGCGGCGCGCAGATGATGATCGACGACGGGCTTCTCGCCCGCTTCCCGGCAGAGCGGATCTTTGGCCTTCACAACTGGCCGGGCCTTCGGGCTGGTGCCGTCGTCGTCCATGATGGACCTGTGATGGCCGGAACCGGCGAATTCGAGGTCACCTTCACCGCGCGCGGCGGCCATGCGGCGATGCCGCATCTGACGGGCGACCCGATTTTGGCTGGTGGCCATTTCGTCACCGGCGTCCAGCAGATCGCGGCGCGCGCGATCGATCCCCTGAGCGCATCGGTCGTGACGATCGGCTCCTTCCAGGGCGGTATCGCCCAGAACATCATTCCGACGAAGACGGTGCTGACCGGCACCTTCCGTGCCTTCAGCCTCGATACGCTCAAGCTGATCCAGCGCCGTCTCGAAGAGATCGTCGGCTCTGCGGCCGCGATTGCCGGTGCGCAGGGCAGCATCCGTTTCGACGACGGGCTCTGCCCGCCGGTTGTGAATACAAGGGCGGAAGGCAAGCTGATCCGCGACGTCGCTGCCGATCTCTTCGGCGAAAGCGAGCTCGAAAGCCTGCCGCCGACCATGGCGGGCGACGATTTCGGCGTCTTCCTGCAGCACCTGCCGGGTGCCTATATCTGGATCGGCAACGGCGAGACGGGCGAGGGCGCCGGCCTGCATCAGCCGGGCTACGACTTCAACGACGATATCCTGGTGCGCGGCGCAAGCCTTCTGGCGGCAACGGCAGAGCGGGCGCTGGCATGACGGGCGGAGGCGCAGCCATGGACGACCGCAGTTTCCTGGATGACTTCTCGGCCGACTTTGCTTCGGCCCGCCGGAAGTTCCGTGAGGCCTGCGCCGGTGCGGCAAGGCTCGACGCCTTCCCGCATCCCGGGAAGGGGCCGGATGGCGAGGCGCTCACCACTGACGTCGCCTATTTCGGCCGGGCGGACGCTCCCTATCTCGTCGTCTCGGTCTCCGGCACGCATGGTGTCGAGGGCTGGGCCGGATCGGCCTGCCAGATCGGCTGGATTCGTGCCGGCATGGCGCTGCCCGACGATGTCGCGATGCTGCATATCCATGCCATCAATCCCTGGGGCATGGCCTGGGACCGCCGCCAGCAGGAAGACAATGTTGATCTCAACCGGCACTATGTCGACTTCGCCAGCCCGCCTGCCAATCCCGACTATGCGGAACTCTACGAGCACGTCATGTGCCCCGAAGACGATGCCATCAGCCGCAGTGCCGCCGATGCGGCGCTCGCCGCCTATCGCGAGAAGCATGGCCGCCTGACCGCCGGCATGACGCTGCAGGGCGGCCAGTATTCCTTCCCGGATGCACCCTCCTATGGCGGTGCTGCGCCGGTCTGGAGCCGCAAGACGATCGACGAAATCTTCGCCCGCCATTGCGGCAAAGCGAACCGCATCGCCGTCATCGATATCCACACCGGTTACGGCCCCTATGGCTACGGCATTCCGCTCTGGCACATGCCGGGCGGGCCGCAGCTCGACAAGGCGAACATCCTGTTCGGCCCGACCATCGAGGCGCCGCTTGCCGGCGATCGTGCCCATGAGGAATTCATCCAGCACGGCCATTTCTACGGCTATTGCGAAAGCCAGCTGCCGCATGCCGACGTGATCGCCATGTGCCTGGAATTCGGTGGCGAATGGTTGGCCGATGGCCAGCGCGCCCGGCTGGAGCGCAATGATGCGCTGCTGTGGCGCGATGCGGATCGCCTGTCCGGCGAAGCGCGCACCGCCCGCCGCCGCTGGCGCGATATCCATTGCCCCGACCGCGACGACTGGCGCGAAATGGTCTGGTTCCGCGGGCGCCAGGTCTTCCGCGAGGTGGCCGAACGCATCCGCCTCAATGACGAAACACCAATGCCGAAATGACCCCAGCATGACATTACGCATCATCGACCAGCCCATCGTCCGCGAGTTGCTGACCATGCCCGTTTGCATCGGCCTCATGGAGCAGGCCATGCAGGCGACCGCCAAGGGCGAGACACTGCAGCCGCCGCGCTGGATCATCAGCCTGCCCGGCGATCAGGGCCGCGGCTTCGGCTTGATGCCCGGCGCCATGGATGCGCCGGCAAGCTTCGGCGCCAAGCTCACCGCCGTCTATCCAGAGAACGGTGCGAAGGGCCTGCAGTCGCATCGCGGCATCATCGCCCTCTTCGAGGCCGAAGGCGGCGCGCCGGTGGCGATCGTTCATGGCGGCGAGGTGACGGCGATCCGCACGGCTGCCGCGAGTGCGCTGGCGACCCGGCTTCTTGCGCGGCGGGATGCCGATGATCTGGCGATCCTCGGCTATGGCGAGCAGGCGTTGCAGCATCTGCGCGCCATGGCCGCTGTCCGCAAGCTCCGGCGCGCCCGCGTCTGGGGCCGCTCGGCCGAGCGTGCCGCGCATTTCGCCCGGGAAGGCCGGGAAGCTGTCGATTGCGAGATCGAGATTTCCCCGACCGTCGAGACGGCGGTTGCAGGCGCGAGCCTGATCTGCACGGTAACAGGGGCGGCCGAACCGATCCTGGCAGGACGGATGATCAGCCCTGGCGCGCATATCAATGTCGTCGGCTCGAGCGTTGCCGCAGCCCGCGAGATCGATGTCGATGCCGTCGAGAAGGCCCGGTTCTTTGTCGACTACAAGCCTTCGACCCTGCTGCAGGGCGGCGAGTTTCTCGCTGCCAAACGCGAAGGGCGCGTAGGCGACGATCATATTCTGGCCGAGATCGGCGAGATCCTCACCGGCAGCAAGACCGGACGCCGGACCGACGATGAGATCACCATCTACAAGTCGCTCGGCATCCCGGCCGAGGATCTCGTCTGCGCGCATTACCTTTATACAGCCGCTGCCGAGCGCGGGCTTGGCGCCAGCGTCGCTTTTTCATAGTCAGGACGGAGAAGGATCATCATGAGCTTGCTCGCCGATATCGAACGCGCCCGCAGCGCCGTTCAGCCGCATATTCACCGCACGCCGCTCTGGCGCTCGTCCGTCCTGTCGAAGATGATCGGCGAGGAGGTCTATCTCAAGGCCGAGTTGCTGCAGAAGACCGGTTCCTACAAGCCGCGCGGCATGATCTGGGCGCTGATGTCGCTCTCCGATGCCGAGCGCGCTGCCGGTGCGATCACCTTCTCCGCCGGCAACGCGGCGCAGGGGCTTGCCTATGCCGGTGCGGCGCTCGGCGTGAAGACCGTCGTCATCATGGCGGCGACCGCCAACCCGACCAAGGTTCAGGCGACCAAGGACTACGGCGCGGAAGTGATCCTCCACGGCACGCCACAGGAAGCCGCGCAGTTCTGCCTCGATACGGCTAAGGAGCGCGGCCTCACCTATATCTCGTCCTATGACGACGACGCGCTGATGACCGGCCATGCCTCGCTCGGCTGCGAGATCTTCGAGGATCTGCCGGACGTTGGCACGATCTTCCTCGGCATGGGCGGCGGCGGCATGGCCGGTGGTCTCGCCAAGGCGGCGATGGCCCAGGACCGCGCCGTCGCGCTCTTCGGCATCGAGCCGGAGGGGGCGCCCGCCATGTATGAAAGCCTGAAAACCGGCAGCGCCGTCCGCCTGCCCGTCGTCAAGACCATCGCCGATGGCCTTGCGGCTCCGAGCGCGGGTGTGAAATGCTTCGAGCTGGTGCGCCAGCGCTTCGAGGATGTGCTGCTCGTCAATGACGAGCAGATCGTCGAGGCGATGAAGCTCCTGATGCAGCGCTGCAAGCTGATGCCGGAGCCTGCCGGCGCGGCTGCTCTTGCCGGCCTGCTTGCCAATCGCGACCGCGTGCGCGGCAAGGGCCCGGTGGTCTGCGTCGTCTCCGGCGGCAATGTCGATCTTGCCCTGCTCAAGCAGTGGCTCTGAAATAATCTCTAGGAAAAAGCATATGCGTTTTGAAACTGATGTCAGGGAAAGCACACTGGTCACCTTCGCCGCCGGCGAGGTGAAGGGCAGCGGCACGGTGCTGTTTGCCGGCGCCGGAGAAGACGGCAACACGCTCGTCGTCTGCGACAGCACGCCGGTTCATCCGGTGAGCTTCCGCTGGCCCGACCAGCCGGCCGACCGCGGCACCATGACCGGCGCCGATGGTGTCAGCCATCCTGTTGTCGATGCCCTGACCGGAATGGCTAATAGCGAGACCGGCGAGCTCGTGCTCGGCGAAGATGCCCGCGCGCTCGGCCGCACCGGCGACGAATGGAAGAGCGTCGTCGTGCATGTCGTCAGCGGCGCGAAGCCGTCTATCGGCGCCACCGTCTCGATCGAAGTCGATGCCGATTACCGCCGCAAGCTCAGCGTCGCGCATACCGCCGCGCATCTCTCAGCCTTCGCGCTTAACCGCGCTTCCAAGGCCTACTGGACGAAGGACGGTGCTGCCGTCGATAGCCTCGGCAGCCCCGATCTCGACAAGGAAGCGATCGTCAGCGCGTCGCTGTCGGAGAATGCCTCCGTCGATACCTACCGGGTGGGCAAGACGCTGCGCAAAAAGGGTTTCGAGCTCGACCGTTTCATCGCCGACCTGCCTGACGTCATCGCCGCAGCAAACGAGACGCTGAAGGGCTGGCTCTCGGCACCGGGCGCGATCTCGCTGACCCCGGTTCCCTCGACGCTCGATGCGCGCCGCCTGTGGCAGTGCAGCCTGGATGGCCAGGATGCGCAGATGTATTGCGCCGGAACCCATGTCGCCGATCTCGCCGACCTTGCCGAGGTCAGCGTGCTGATCGAACCCGCCGAAAGCGGCTTCGTCATGCATACAAAGGCCGCCGGCCGCTAGGATCAAACACTCCTGGTGCCCCGTTCGCTCAGCGGCCGGGCACCAGCCTCAAGCGGGTGATCTCGGAGGGTGCTGCAAGCCTCAGCGGCGGTCCCCAATAGCCGGTGCCCCGGCTGGTATAGACCCAGAGATCGCCGAGCTTCGCCAGTCCGTGAACGAAGGGCTGCTGCAGCCGCACGAAGAACATCCATGGCAGAAACTGGCCGCCATGCGTATGACCGGAGAGCTGCAGCGTAAAGCCTGCCTCCGAGGCCGCCGCGGCGCTGCGCGGTTGGTGGGCCAGCAGCAGGCGGAAGGGCACGTCGGGCGCGCCGTCGATCGCCTTTGCCGGATCACTCTCATGCGCCGGGTCGAAATGACCGCCGCCGTAATCCGTGACTCCGGCGACCACAGCGCGAGCGGTACCGTGGTCGATCACCACATGTTCGTTCATCAGCACGTTCAGCCCGAGGCGGCGGAACTCGGCGATCCAGGGATCGGCGCCGGAATAGTATTCGTGATTGCCGGTAACGAAGAAGGCGCCGTGGCGGGCGGACAGCGCCCTCAGCGGCTGCGTATGCGACAGCAGCTGTGACACGGAACCATCGACCAGATCGCCGGTGACGGCGATCAGATCAGGCTCCAGCGCATTGACCGATGCAACGATGCGCTCGACATAGCCGCGCTTGATCGTCGGGCCGATATGGATGTCGCTGACCTGGACGATGGTGAAACCATCGAGATCGTCATCGAGCCCCGCTATCGGCACATCGACCGTCTTCACCGGTGCGACGCGGCGCGCGTAGTAGAGACCGAGCAGGCTGAGCGCCAGTGCGAGGACTGGGACGGCAACAGCGCTATAGGCCGTCAGCGGCGGGAGCGCCTGCGCGTTTCCGGTCATCCAGGCGACGATATTGGCGGCGATCAGAACGATGTCGCGTAGCACCGTCAGCGCCAGCAGCGAGGAGAAGAAGCCCATCGCCGAGAGGCCCGCCCAGGCGATCCGGTCGGAAAGCGGCTGCCGGGCAATGCGCCGGGCCGACATGCCGAGCGGGATCAGGATGAGCGATACGAGAAGGAAGACCACAGCGAACCAGGTGACCCAACTGCCGGCCGGGACGGCGGAGGTCAACCGGATGCCGACATAGAGATGCAGCAGGATGCCGAACGTCAGGACGCGGGCGAAAAACGAGATCGGGAGCATGGTGGCCTTGGAGCAGGGACAGGCGGTATCCCATCCTATATGTGAGGGCCGCCTGCATTATGCAAAGGGCCTCGAAGCGAGGCCGGTAAGGCCGGCCCCGCATTGATCGGCAGAGATATCAGCCCGCAGCCGCCATGGCCGCCTCAAGGCTGCGGCCGTCATTGGCCCAGAGATGCTCGATCTGCTGTGCCGTCGGGTCCGGGAAGATGTAGGCATCGCCGTTTTCGAGGCCGCGCACGATGTTGGCGGCAGCATGCTCCGGCGTCACCTTCTGCAGCGGGATATGCTTGGCGAGGTCGGTATCGATCGGGCCCGGATAGATGCCGATGACATCGATGCCCGAAGGCTTCAGCGTGCCGCGCAGCGTCTGCGTCAGGGAGTGGAGCGCCGCCTTCGAGGCAGAGTAGCCGCCGAGCGGCGGAGCGGAAACGAGGCCGACGATGCTGACGACATTGACGACCGTGCCCGAACCGCGGGCGGCAAAACCCGGCACGAAAGCGCGGATGACGCGGAGCGTGCCGTAATAATTGGTCTCCATGTCACCGTTCAGCTCCTCATGCGAGCTGGTGATGAAGTCGTTGAAGGCCAGGCTACCGGCATTGTTGAGCAGCACATCGACATCCGGAGCGGCGGCGAGCGCCTGGGCCACGGAGGCGTCGCTGGTGACGTCGAGCTGCAGCGGCACGACGCGCTGATCGCCGAAATCGGGAAGCGAGGCGAGATTGCGGGCGGTGGCGTAGATCTTCTTGACGCCGGCTCCGAGCAGTTCGCGCACGGTTGCCGCGCCGATGCCGCGGTTGGCGCCAGAAACGAGGACGACCTTATTCTTCAGTGACATGACATTCCTTCCCGAGCGTTGCTTCGGCAAATGGGGGCAAGATGTAAACCGATCTGTTTACATGAGGGGTGAGATAAACAGATCTGTTTACCTTGTCAACGTGATTTGCTAATAAGTCTCCGAAACGCAGGGAAGGTGATGATGTCCGCGACGACCGCGATGCCGGCGAAAAAGCTTGAAATCCTGAAGCTCGCCTTCGAGCGCTTCTATGACGGCGGCTTCCATGCCACCGGCATCGACAGCGTCATGGCCGAAAGCGGCATCTCGAAGCGCACGCTCTACAAGTATTTTCCGTCAAAGGAGGATCTGATCGAGGCGGTGCTCGATTACTACGGCGAGGGCATTGCCGACGCCTATTTCGCACCGGCGCTAGCCGCCGACAGCGATCCGCGCGCCCAGATCCTTGCCTGTTTCGACAGCCGCCGGGTGATGCTGGAGGCCGACCGGCGCGGTTGCCTCGGCGTGCGCGCCTCGCAGGAATATGCCGGCAAGCATGAGGGTATCGCCGCCCGTGGCGAACGGCTCGGCTACTATGTCGAGCAGCGCTTCATCGAGATGTGCGCCCGCTTCGGCGCCGCTGATCCGAGCGCGCTCGGAAAACAGATCGCCGTGCTGTTTCAGGGGGCGCTGGTGATGGCGCAGGTCTGCCGCAACTCCGATCCCTTCGCCTCTGCCACGCTGGCCGTCGGCACCCTGCTCGACAATGCGGCGCGGGCCGGGCGAGCCTAGGCCGGCTCCAGCGCCATGACGAGGCTGGCGTTCTGCCCGCCGAAGCCGAAGGAGTTCGAGAGGACGGCGGAGACCTGCTTGTCGCGCTTGCGGTTTGGCACCACGTCGAGCGCGATCGCCGGATCGGGATTGGTGTAGTTGATCGTCGGCGGCAGCGTGCCGGTCAGCATCGTCTGCAGCGAGAAGACGGCCTCGACGGCGCCCGCCGCGGTCAGCGTATGGCCGATCATCGACTTGTTGGACGATAGCGGAATGCCCGCGAGCGCATCGCCGAAGACCGCCGACATCGCGCCATATTCCATCTTGTCGTTCTCGGGCGTCGAGGTTCCGTGGGCGTTGATATAGCCGATGCCGCTTTCATCGAGACCGGCATCGGCGAGAGCCGCGCGGATCGTCGCGATCGCCGGGCCGCCATCGGGTGACGAGCGGGTGCGATGGAAGCTGTCGGCCTTGTCGCCTGCGCCTTTCATGATGCCGAGGATCCTTGCGCCGCGGGCAACGGCGGCTTCCAGCGATTCCAGCACCAGCGTGGCGGCGCCTTCCGCTATGACGAAGCCATCGCGGTCCTTGCTGAACGGCTTGGAGGCCTTGCTCGGCGGGTCGTTCTGGGTCGACAGAGCGGAGAGCAGCGAGAAGCGGATCAGCGCTTCGGCGCTGAGCGAGCCATCGGTCGCGACCGTCAGCGCCCGCTCGGTGCGGCCCTGGCGGATGGCCTCGATGCCTAGCTGGATGGCGGTGACGCCAGACGCACAGGCCGTCGACAGCGTCACCGGCAGGCCGCGGGTGCCGAAGCGATCCGACAGCCGCTCGGAGATCGCGCCGAAGAGTGCCGCCTCGTAGAAATCAGGATCGGTTCTCGACCGCATCGCGGCGAGGAAGCGCTTGTAGCCGTCGCCCGGATGATCGGATGGCGGCGCGCGGTCGGCGAGTTCGAACCGGGCGCTCCACTCCGGCTCGATCGGCGGAGCCGCCAGAAAAAGCGGGCCGTTGAAATCGCCGGAGAGGCCGGCCTGCGCCAACGCCTCGATCGTCGTTTCACGGGCGAAGGCATAGGCGCGCTCGACGGCGTTCGGCGCGGGAGTGCCGATGAAATCGACGGTGCCGGCGATCCGGGTCGAGAGCCCTTCCGTCGGGAAACGGGTGATCTCGTGAATGCCTGAGGTGCCCGATGTCAGGGCATCCCAATTGTCCTTCATGCCCTGACCGAGCGAGGTGATGATGCCCATGCCGGTGACGGCGACAACCGGGCGGCCGAGGTGATCCCTGCAAGCTGTCATTTCATTGCTCCTGATCAGTGACCGCCGCCGCCTGGCTGTGCGCCCTTCGGCGGGGTGACGTTGCGCAACAGCGGCACGAGCGCGGTGGCGAAGACGAAGGCGACCATGATCACCCGGAAGGCATCGGCATAGGCCATGGTCGAGGCTTCGCGATAAGCAAGCTTGAAGAGTTGCTTCAGCGCTGCGGTGTGACCGTCATTGATGCTTCCGGCGACCTCCGAATAACGCTGGGCAACGCCGCCCGTCAGCCGCTCCATGGCGCCGTTTGCGGGCGTCAGGTTGGAGGCGATGGCGTTGAAATGCATGTTGGTGCGGTTGTTGATGATCGCCGCGCTGACGGCGATGCCGACGGCGCCGCCGAGATTGCGCATCATGTTGAACAGGCCGCTTGCATATTTCAGCCGTTCCGGCGGCAGGCTGCCGAGGCCGAGCGTCACGCTCGGCGCCACCGCGAAGACCTGCGGGAAGCCGCGGAAGACCTGCGGCCAGAACAGCTCGTCGCCGCCCCAGTCATGGGTAATGTAGCTGAAGCCCCACATCGAAATGCCGAAAGAGGCAAGCCCGAACATCATCAGCCAGCGGATATCGTAGCGCTTGGCGAGCATGATGTAGAAGGGCACGCCGATCATCGATGCGGCGCCCGTCGAGAAGACGGCAAGTCCCGTCTCCCAAGCATTGAAGCCGCGCACATAGCCGAGAAACAGCGGCGTCAGGTAGATGGTCGAGAAGATGCCGATGCCGGTGACGAAGGAGAGCAGGCAGCCGATCGCGAAATTGCGGTTTCCGAAGGCGCGCAGATCCACGACCGGCTTCGAATAGGTGAGGCTGCGGATGAAGAACAGCAGGCTGGAGATGGCGGCGACCGTCGCGGTCGTGCGGATCGTCTGGTCGTCGAACCAGTTGGCGCGCGTACCTTCTTCCAGCGTGTATTCCAGCGTCCCGAGCGCGATCGCCATCAGCACGATGCCTGGATAATCGGCCTCCCTGAGGAGCTTCAGGTCGGGCTCGTCGATCTTCACGAGGATGGCGACGAGGACGGCAATCAGCGCACCGGGCACGACGTTGATGTAGAACAGCCAGTGCCAGTTCCAGGTATCGGTGATCCAGCCGCCGATGACCGGCCCGAGCGTCGGCGCGACCGAGGCGATGGTGCCGACGACGGCAGCGGCATAGACCCGCCGCGGGCCGTCGAAATAGTGGAAGGACGAGGTGAAGACGGTCGGGATCATCGAGGCGCCGAGCAGACCCTGCAGGGCGCGGAAGACGATCATGCTGTCGATGTTCCAGGCGAGCCCGCAGAGCATGCTGGTCATGGTGAAACCGGCAGCCGAGGCGGCAAACAGCCAGCGTGTCGAGAACACGCGGGTCAGCCATCCCGATAGCGGGATGACGATGATCTCGGCGATCAGATAGGCGGTCTGTACCCAGCTGATCTCATCCTGCGAGGCCGACAGACCGCCGCCGATATCCTGCAGAGAGGAGGCGACGATCTGGATGTCGAGCAGGGCGATGAACATGCCGAAGCACATCACCACGAAGGGCAGCAGACTGCGAACCCAGCTTTGCTGGGCAGGCGTGACGGGGGCTGTCATTGTCCACTCCTGTCAGGGGCGTGTGTCGACCGTGACTGTCGTCGACAGGCCGGGGCGCAGCACCTGATCCTTGAGAGAAGCATCGTCGAGCGTGACGCGAACCGGCACGCGCTGGACGATCTTGGTGAAGTTGCCGGTGGCGTTTTCCGGCGGGATGACGCTGAAGGTAGCGCCGGTCGCCGGCGCGATGCTGGTGACGGTGCCGTTCAGATCGTGGCCGGGATAGATGTCGGCGACGACGGTGACCTTCTGGCCAGACTTGATGACGGCGAGCTGGTCTTCCTTGAAGTTGGCATCGATCCACAGGCCCTTGTCCGGGATGACGCTGAGCAGATAGCTGCCATCGGAGACGAAGGCGCCGATCTGGGCGGCGCGGTTGCCGACATAGCCGTCAACCGGTGAGCGGATCTCGGTATAGCCGAGGTTCAGCCGGGCCGTCTCGACATCGAGTTTGGCGCCTTCGAGCGCCGACTCGCCCTGGGTGATCTGGGTGTTCAGCACCTGGATTTCCTGCCGCGCCGCGGTGAGCCCGGCCTCGGAGGCGTTGACGGCGGCTTTGGCCTGCATGTCGGCCATCACCGCCTTCTGGGCGTTCTGCTCGGTGCCGGTGCTCTGGCTGGCGAGGTTCTTGTAGCGGACGGCGTCGATCTCGGTGAAATCCGCGGCCGCCTTCTTGGCTTCGAGATCAGCTTCGGCCTGCTTCACCAGCGAGGCCTGCATGTCCGACTGGGCGTGCAGATTGTCGAGGCTGGCCTGCTGTTCGCGCACGGCGGCTTCGGCGCGGTCGAGCGCCGTCTTGAAGGTGCGGTCGTCGAGGCGCACGAGCAGCTGCCCGGCGCTGACATGCTGGTTGTCGCCGACGAGCACGGCCTCGATATGGCCGGAAACGCGCGGCGAAAGCGCCGTGGTATTGCCGCCGATATAGGCGTCGTCGGTGGTCTCCAGGAAGCGGCCGGTCTGCGACCAGTAATAGCCATACCAGCCGGCGCCGCCTGCAATGGCGATGAGGGCAAGGATGCCGAGCGGGCGCTTCAGGCTTTTCTTCGGCTTCAGGGCAACGGCGCCTTGCGTGAGTTCGGATTCAGTCACGACCTTATTCATGGCCATGCTCCAGTCTTATTGTTCTTGGTTGGAAAGGGGCGGACGCTCGATCAGCGCCGTGCCCGGCGCCTCCGAACGGAAGGGGTAGCGGGCCTGCAGCGTCTCGCCGGCGGCGGGACCGGCGACGACGTCATATTGCGGCTTGGCGAGCGGGTTGCCGGTATTGCGGTCGACCAGCACCGGATCGGCCCAGGCACCGCTTTCCTTGTCGACGATGACGAGGCCCGGTCCTTCGGGCGCGAAGTTTCGGTTGCTCCAGGCGATCATCGACCAGATTACCGGCCGGAAGTCCTCGCCGCAGGCCGTCAGCACATATTCGAAGCGCTGCGGCCGCTCCTGATACGGGCGCCGCTCCAGCAGCCCGGCCTTGACCAGACTGTCGAGCCGCCGCGTCAGAGTTGCCGTCGCAATGCCAAGGCTCTTCTGGAAATCGTCAAATCTCGTCACACCGCGCATCGCGTCGCGAAGGATGAGGATGCTCCACCATTCGCCAACGCGATCGAGGCTGCGGGCCACCGGGCACTGCATGGATTTGAAGCTCTTATTCTGCATCTCGCCACCTAGTAGCTTTCATCATTGAAGTTACGATACGCCGACCAATTGCATTTTGCAAGCGGTTCGTGACCGGTCGCTTAAACAGGTAAATTCGGCGGCGTCGACACCTGGAAATCATGGCTGGGATACGGATGAAAAATTTCAGACATCAAACCGGATGTTTGTAATTTTTCATATTGACAGTATGATGAAAAAAAATGAACATACGACCATAGCTTCAGAAAAAAAGGGAACAGCTATGGACACGACACCGGTATTTTCCGGCTTCATCGATGAATTTGGGCTTTGGACCGAAGAGCAGCGCGAAGCGGCGCGCGACATTGCGGCGCTGGTCGATAGCGGCAAGCTGAAGACCTTCCGCGTCTCGGTGCCGGATGCGCAATCCAAGCTGCGGTCCAAGACGCTGCTGCCCGATGCCTTCAAGTCGGCGCTGCGCGATGGTGTCGAGTTTACCAGCGCATTCTTCAGCTTCGATTCCGCCGAAGGTGTCGCCTACAATCCCTTCGGCAAGAGCGGCGGCATCGGCCTCGACGAGATGCATGGCTTCTCGAACGCGATCCTCGTTCCCGATCCGCTGACCTTCCGCGTGCTGCCCTGGGCGCCGACTGTCGGTTGGGTGCTCTGCGATATTCATCTGCGCAGCGGCAAGCCGGTGCCTTTCGATGCGCGCCACCAGCTGAAGTCGTCGATCTCCCGGCTGAAGACGCTCGGTTTCGAGCTGGTCACCGGTCTGGAAGTCGAATTCTACGTGACCCGCGTGCTCGACCAGAATCTCGGCGAAGAGCATATGGGCGGGCTCGGCGTGCCGCCGACGCCGCCGACGGTCGAGGCGCTTTGGCGCGGTTTTGCCTATATGTCCGAGGACCAGCAGGACCGGATCAGCGAGATCACCGATTCCCTGGCCGAGAACTGTCTCGGTCTCGGCCTGCCGCTGCGCACCATGGAAGACGAGATGGGGCCGGGGCAGCTGGAATTCACCTTCGACGTTCAGGATCCGCTGAAGGCTGCCGATTCCATGGTGCTGTTCCGCTCGATGGTGAAACAGACCATGGCCCGCATGGGCCTGCACGCCACCTTCATGACCCGGCCGATCTTCCCGAGCTTCGTGGCATCCGGCTGGCACCTGCACCAGAGCCTGTCGTCGCCCGGCAATCGCAATGCCTTCGTCGCCACGCCGGGCACCAACGAGCTGCTCTCGGCAACCGGTCAGGCCTATGTCGCCGGTCTCCTGGAGCACGCGGTCGAGGCTTCGGTCTTCACTACGCCGACGGTCAACGGTTACCGCCGCCGCAAGCCGAATTCGCTGGCGCCGGACCGCTCCACCTGGGGCTATGACAACCGCGCCGCCATGGTCCGCGTCCAGGGCCGGCCCGGTCACCGCTCGTCGCATATCGAAAACCGCATCGGCGAGCCGGGTGCGAACCCCTATCTCTACATCGCCTCGCAGATCCTCAGCGGCTGCGACGGCCTGGAGCGGCAGCTCGACCCCGGTCCGGTCGAGGCCAGCCCCTATGAGGCGGCGCACCGGCCGAAGCTGCCGACCAATTTGATGGAAGCGACGGCTGCCCTCGACAAGAGCCAGTTCTTCAGAGCGGCGATGGGCGATCAGTTCATCGATTGGCTGGTCGGCATGAAGAAGAGCGAAATCAACCGCTTCCTCGCAGCCGAGCCCGACTGGGAGAAGAACCCCGATGCCGTGACCCAATGGGAGCACCGTGAGTATTTCACGCGCTACTGAGACGGCAGCAACAAAGGAAAATTGACGTGAACGTTCACACTGCACCAAGGGGCTTCGGTCATCTGATCGAAGACCGGCGGGTTCACCGTACCCTTTACACAGACGCCAGCATCTTCAATCTCGAGATGAGCCGCATCTTCGGCGGTACCTGGACGTATCTCGCTCACGCCAGCGAGCTGCCGAACCCGAACGACTTCGTGCGCAAGCGGCTCGGCCTGCGCCCGGTCATCGTCACCCGCGACCGCGAGGGCAAGTTCCACGGCCTCCTGAACCGGTGCACCCATCGCGGCGCGACGATCTGCCGTCAGGACGAGGGCAATGCGCGCCGCTTTACCTGTCCCTATCACAACTGGTCCTTCACCAATACCGGTGAGCTTGCCGCCGTGCCGATGGAGGAGGGCTACGGCCCGTCCTTCGACAAGAGCGAGCTCGGTCTCGGCAAGCTGCGCGTCGAGAGCTATCGCGGCTTCATCTTCGGCACGTTCAATCACGATCTGCCCGACCTGAAGACCCATCTCGGCCCTTCGGTGCAGCTGCTCGACGAGTGGCTCGACCGCTGGCCGGGCGCCGAGATCCAGCTGCGCCGCGGCGCCCACAAGCTGATGTGCGCCGGCAACTGGAAGCTCATCTACGATAACGCCGCCGACGGCTATCATCCGGGCTTCTCGCACGCCTCGCTGCTGCGCATGCGCAAGGATCGCTATGGCGGTGGCGTCGACATGCAGTGGACGCTGGGCAATGTCGACGACGGCCTGCAGACCGTCGCCGATACCGGCAATGGTGGAACCTTCATCGACCAGCGCGCCGAGATCACCCGCTACTGGGACCAGTCTGCGCCGATGCCGGGCGAAGATGCCTATGCGCGCATCATCCGCGAGCGTCTGGGCGATAAGGGCGAGGATGCGCTCGACGTCGTCATGGGTTCGGGCATGAACCTGAACATTTTCCCGAACCTCCTGATCATCGGCAACCAGATCCAGGTTCTCGAACCGCAGAGCGTCAACCAGACCCATATCAACTGGTATGCGACGGCGCTCGTGGCCGACGATCTGCCGGATGAGGTCAACTCGCTGCGCATGCGCCTGCAGGAGGATTTCCCGTCCTTCGGCGAGCCGGACGATCTCGCCAATTTCGAAGAATGCCAGGCCGGCCTCGAAATCGAGGAAGTCGCCTGGGTTCAGACCAGCCGCCATCTCGATACCGGCAAGGAATATATCGGTGCCAAGGGCATGCTGACCGGCCCGGTTTCCGACGAGTTGCCGCTGCGCGTCTTCTGGCGGGAATGGCTGAAACGAATGGAATCCGGCAACGCATGGGTGGCGCAATGAATATCAAGACAGACCCGATGCAGGGCGGCTTCACGCTCGAAGATATCCTGCGCGACACGCTGGATTCGACCTATATCGACGATGCCTATTACGCCAAGCTGCGTCATGACATGGTCGAGTGGGACGGCAAGGGCATGCTGCTCAGCGAGGCCGAGCGGCATATCTACGAGGCGCTGATCACCGAGGAAAACTGGCTGCTCGACCGGCGCGCCTTCGAGCGCTGGTATCAGCTCTACAGCCGCAAATGCGTCTACTGGGTTCCGGCGGTCGGCGATCTGCCCGATCCTGTGAGGGCAGATCCGCAGCGCCAGGTGACGATCGCCTTCGACGACCGCCGCCGTCTCGGCGACCGGATCGTCTGGCTGCGCACCGGCGTTGCCTATTCCCAGCTTCCGCCTTCCTACACGTCGCATATCAGCACGGCCTTCGTGCGGATGCCGTCGGAGAACAAGTCGGAAGTGAAGGTGCGCTCGCAGTTCCTGATCCAGGAGATGCGCGCCGGCCACGAGATCCAGACCTTCAGCGGCTGGATGGGGCACGTCTTCGTCGAAGAGGACGGGATCACCAAGATCGACCGCAAGGTCGTCTGCCTGCTCGATGCCCCGCGCAGCCACCACAACATGACGTTCCTGCTGTGAGATAAGATGATGAACGCCTCTGCTGCAGCCTTCAGAATGCCCCCAGAAACCGCGGTCGCCCCGAAGTTCCGTCTGCGGCTCACCGTGCAAAGCAAGGAGGCTGCAGCCGATGGCATCGTGAGGCTGCGGCTTGCCGGGGCGGACCTTCCGGCTTGGGAGCCGGGAGCCCATATCGAGCTTGCGCTTCCCGGTGGATTGGCGCGCGCCTATTCGATCGTCTCTGGCGATCCAGGCCGCAGCTACGAGCTGGCGATCCTGCGCGAACCGCAGAGCCGCGGCGGCTCGCAATATGTTCACGAGCAGTTGCTGCCGGGCGATACCGTCTTTACCACCGAGCCGAAGAACTCTTTCGCTCTGGAACCGGCCGGGTATCACGTCTTCGTCGCCGGAGGGATCGGCATCACCCCGATCCTGCCGATGATCGACAGGTTGAAACAAGAGGGCAAACCCTGGCGGCTCTACTATCTCGGCCGCTCGCGCGGGCGGATGGCCTATCTGGAGACGGTCGCCGGACTCTCGCCCTCAAGCCCCGGTCAGGCCGGTATTCACATCGATGATGAGGGCACGAGCATCGATCTTGCAGCGCTAGTGGATGGCCTCGCCGACGGCACGGCCGTCTACACCTGCGGTCCGAACGGGCTGATGGACGCGCTGGCGGCGCAGGTTGCGCGCCGCCCGTCGATCCATCTCCACATGGAGCGCTTCGGCCGCGCCGAGATCGCCGTTGCCGCAGATGTCGAGGCGATCGCCGACGATGCCACGCAGCAGGCTTGCGATGCCGATGGCGCTTTCGAGGTCGAGCTGCGCAAGACCGGGGCGACGGTGACCGTCGGCAAGGGCCAGACGATCCTCGAATGCGCCCGCACGGTCCGGCAGGGCCTGTCCTTCTCCTGTGCCGACGGCTATTGCGGCACCTGCGAGACGGCCGTGCTTGCCGGGCTGCCTGAACATCGTGACAGGGTGCTGTCCGATGAGGAGCGGCAGGCAAACCGGACGATGATGATCTGCGTTGGCCGATCGAGAACGCGCAAGCTGGTGCTCGACCTCTAGCACCTGGGACCGATCGCGTTCGGTCTCCGCGCCTTCCGGTTCGTCTCGATATTCGTCCGGCCGGGCTTGCCGCAGGCCGGGCGGTCGAATACAACCGAAGCGGCAATGGTAGCGAAAAAAGGCGGAATGACAGAGAAAGACGGAGCCGATGGGACTGTTTCACAGCGCATCAGGGTGCTTCGCGATCGCTTGCCGCCAGCCGAACTCGCCGTAGCCAATTCGATCTCCGAAAATTACCCTATGGGCGGCCTCGTGCCGATCGTCCAGCTTGCCGCCAATGCCGGAACAAGCCCGCCGACCGTCGTCCGCTTCGTGCGGAAGATGGGTTTCGAAGGCTATCCGGAATTCCAGGAAGCGCTGCGCCAGGAAGCCCAGAACCGGCTGTTCTCGCCGGTTGGCAGCTATCCCAACAATCGCGCCTCCTCGGATGAATCCTCGCCTGCCGGACAGGCGCAACTCGTCTATCTCGAAAGCATCCGCAACACCTTCGCCTCGCTCAGCGATGACGAGATCGCCAATGCGGTGCGGCTGCTCTGCGACCGGGAACACGATATCGTCGTGGTCGGCGGCCGTTTCAGCCAGGTTCTCGCGCAACAGCTTTATCGCTACCTGTCGATCCTGCGCCCGCAAGTTCGTCTTTCGGTGCCTGATATTCATAGCCTCGTCGACATCAGTCCCTCGACCGTTGCCGTGATCTTCGACTTCCGCCGCTACCAGCAGACGACGATCAATTGGGGTATCGAAGCGATCAACAAGGGCGCCAAGATCATTCTGGTCACGGATCAGTATCTCTCGCCGCTTGCCTCCAAGGCAACGGCGCTGCTGACCGCCAGCAACAAGGGCCTGGAACCCTTCGATTCCATGACCGCAGCCTTCGCGCTGACCGAGCTCCTGATATCCGAAACCGCGAGGACGCTCGGAGAACCCGCCCGCAGCCGCCTGACGGAATTCGTCCAGCGGCAGGATGACGAAGACCGGTTGATTCTCAAGTTCGAACCGCCGGTTCGCGATTAGGACCGATATACTCGGCTCAACCTGAACTGAATGTCGATCGGTCCTAGCCTTTCGGCCTCGTTTCCCGCGATGACGGCTTGCCGTCCGCGGTCGCACGTTCGAGCGCCCGGATATGGGCGTCGAGCAGCGAGACTGCAGCGTGATAATCCCGCTTTCTCAGCGCATCGACGATCTGCCGGTGGGCGATGCTGGATCCCGGCCGCCAGCCGGCCGAGCGGGTTGCCGAGAAGATGATGCGAGAGTTGGCGAGCTGTAAATCGTCGAGCATCGCCAGCAGTCTCGGCATGCGGCATGCGCTCACCAGCTCGCGGTGGAAGACGCGGTTGGCGCTCTCCCATTCGGCGATGGTCTCCGCCTTGTCGCCGGCCGCCAGCGCCAGCTCGATCCGCTCAAGCGCCGCCGCATTGATCCGCGGGGCGGCATGCCGCAGCGCCAGCGCCTCCAGCGCGGCGCGGATCTCGACGGTTTCCTGAATCGAGGCCTGATCCAAGGGGGCGACGCGCATGCCGCGGCGCGGCAGGCTGACGGCGAGCCCCTGGGCGCGAAGCAGCTGCAAGGCCTCGCGGGCGGGCACATGGCTGGCGTCGAATTCCTCGGCGATATGGTCCTGCCGAAGCGGCGTTCCAGCCGCCAGTTCTCCGGAAACAATTCTCTCCCCGATCACCCGGGCCATGCGTTCTGCGACAGTTTCAGCCATAGTATTCCATAGATAATCTATTAAAAAATAGATTGATTGAGTCAAAATCGGCCGATAGCCTTTTCGATAGGCAGCATAATTATAGATAATCTATAATTCAATGAGTTTTTGTGCGTTGCCTTGAGACCGATAGAGAGGAAGGCGACATGCTGAAAACTGAAGTGGCGATGGCGGCCGAGCGTGGATCTGACGAAGGCCATTGGACACTGGATTCGGCGCGGGAACTCTATGACCTGCCCTTCAACGACCTGCTCTACCGGTCGCATGGCGTTCATCGCGCCAACTTCGATCCGAATGAGGTTCAGCTCAGCAAGCTGCTCAACATCAAGACCGGCGGCTGTCCCGAGGATTGCGGCTATTGCAGCCAGTCGGCCCATGCTTCCGGTCTCGCGGCCTCCAAGCTCATGAAGCTCGACGACGTCATGTCGCAGGCCCGCAAGGCCAAGGAGAGCGGCGCCACCCGCTATTGCATGGGCGCTGCCTGGCGCAGCCCGAAGGCGAGGGACGAGGCGGCGATCGTCGCTATGGTCAAGGGCGTGAAGTCGCTCGGCCTCGAAACCTGCATGACCCTCGGAATGCTCTCGCCCGAGCAGGCGGAAACCTTCGCCGACGCCGGTCTCGACTACTACAATCATAACGTCGACACCTCGGAGCGCTTCTATCCCGAAGTCATCACCACCCGCAGCTTCTCCGATCGCCTTGAGACCCTGGCGCATGTGCGCGAAGCCGGCATCAAGGTCTGCAGCGGCGGTATTCTCGGCATGGGCGAGACGGTCGACGACCGCGTCGACATGCTCGTCACGCTTGCCAATCTGCCGGAGCCGCCCGAGAGCGTGCCGATCAATCTGCTGATCCCGATGCCGGGAACCAGGATGGCCAATGTCGATCCCGTCGATCCGATCGAGTTCATCCGCATCATCGCGCTGGCGCGGCTGATGATGCCGGCGTCCTCCGTGCGCCTGACAGCGGGGCGCACCGCCATGAGCGACGAGATGCAGGCGTTGTGCTTTTTTGCCGGCGCTAACTCGATCTTCATCGGCGATACGCTGCTGACGGCGGCCAACCCTGGTAATGATCGGGATTCGAACCTGCTCGCCCGGCTCGGCATGACCACTACCAGCCTGGAGATCCCGGGTGAGTGCTGACCGGCTTGCCCGCTACAGCGCGGCGCTTGGCCAGCTTCGCCAGAAGGGCCGGTTGCGCGCGCTGAAGCGCGATACCGGCGCTGACTTCACCTCCAACGACTATCTGGGGCTGGCAGCGTCGGCGGAGATGCGCGATGCATTGCTCGCCGCGATCGAACGCGGCGTTCCCGCGGGGGCAGGCGGATCGCGCCTGCTGCGCGGCAACCATGCTGAGCATGAAGCGCTGGAAGACGAGGCGGCCGCCTTCTTCGGTTGCGAGCGGATGCTCTATTTCGGTAGCGGCTATGCCGCCAATCTGGCGATCCTTTCGACCCTGCCGCAGCGCGGCGATCTCATCGTCTACGATTGTCTCGTCCATGCCAGCGCGCATGAAGGAATGAAGGCGGGCAAGGCCGAGATGGCCGCAGTGCCGCATAATGATCCCGATGCGGTCGAGGATGCGATCCACGCCTGGCGCGCCGCTGGCGGCACCGGCTTTCCCTGGATCGTCGTCGAAAGCCTCTATTCGATGGATGGTGACCGCAGCGCGCTCCCCGCGCTTCTCACTATCGCCGATCGCCACAATGGCTTTCTCGTTATCGATGAGGCGCATGCAACGGGCGTGCATGGCAGAGGCGGGATTGGCTATTCGGCTGAATTCGAAGGCCGCGACAACGTCATCGTTCTCCATACCTGCGGCAAGGCGCTGGGTTCGGCTGGCGCGCTTGTCGGCGCCAATCGCGTGCTCTGCGATTTCCTCGTCAACCGGGCGCGTCCTTTCATCTATTCGACGGCGCCGTCTCCGCTGCAGGCGGCCTGTGTGCGCCACGCGCTCCGCATTCTCGCCAGTGAGCCGGAGCGGCGCAGTCGGCTGCATGCGCTGATCGACTATGCCAACGCCGAATTCTCCGGCCGCTTCGGCATGCCAGCAAGCGGCACGCAGATCCTGCCTGTCATCATCGGCGACAACAGCCGCACCGTCCGCATCGCGGAGCGGATGCAAGCCAGAGGCTTCGACATCCGGGCGATCCGCCCGCCGACCGTGCCTGCGGGCACGGCCAGGCTCCGCATCACGATCACGCTCAATGTTGATAGGCCCGCCATTGCACGAATGATGGATGGGCTGGCAGAGGCGATGGAAGAGGAAAGAGCATGAGCAGGCACTTCGTTGTCACCGGAACAGATACCGGCATCGGCAAGACCGTCTTTTCGGCTGCGCTGGCAGGCGCGCTCGATGGCTATTACTGGAAGCCGGTGCAATCGGGCCTCGATGAGGAGACGGATAGCGAGACCGTGAGGCGGCTATCCGGTCTGTCGGCGGAGCGGATACTCCCGGAAGCCTGGCGCCTGCAGACGCCGGTCTCGCCGCACCTCTCGGCCGAGATCGATGGCGTGGCGATCGATCCCGATGCGCTTCGGCTTCCTGAGACCGACCGTCCCCTTGTCGTCGAAGGCGCAGGCGGGCTGCTCGTGCCGCTCACCCGGCAAAGCACCTACATCGACGTCTTCGCCCGCTGGGGCCAGCCGGTCATTCTCTGCGCGCGTACCGGGCTGGGCACGATCAATCACACGCTCCTCTCGGTCGAGGCGTTGCGCCAGCGGCGCATCCCGATCGTGGGGATTGCCTTCATCGGCGAGGAGCGCTCCGACACCCAGACTATCATTGCCGAGATGAGCGGCGTGCCGGTCCTCGGCCGTCTGCCGGTGCGCGATGTGTTGACACCGGAGAACCTGCGCCGGGCGTTCAGGGATCATTTCGATCTCTCTCTCCTTCTCGAAAAGGCTGCGGCATGACCGGCACTGCGAAGACATCGCCGGTCTGGCACCCGTTCAGCCAGCACAAGCTCGAACCGGTTTTCAAGAAGATCGTCAAAACCGAAGGCGCCTATCTGATCGACGAAGACGGGCGCTCCGTTCTCGATGCGATTTCCTCCTGGTGGGTGATCACGCATGGGCATCGCCATCCCGTGATCACCGAGGCGATCCGGCTTGCGGCGGAGCGCTACGACCAGATCATCTTTGCCGAATACACCCACGAGCCGGCCGAGGAATTGGCGAGGGGACTGATCGAACTTGCGCCGCCTGAAATGGCGCATGTCTTCTATTCCGATAGCGGATCGACAGCGGTCGAAGTCGCCCTGAAGATGGCGCTCGGATTCTTCCACAATAACGGCGCGGCGCGCTCGCGCGTCGTCGTCATGGAGCACGGCTACCACGGCGATACGATCGGCACGATGTCCGCAGGCGAGCGCGGCGTCTTCAACGCCGCCTATGCGCCGCTGCTCTTCAATGTCGACACGATCCCCTTTCCAGAGCCCGGCCGCGAGCAGCAGACGCTCGATGCCCTCGAGCGGTTCTGCCGCGGTGGGGATGTCGCAGCCCTTTTGATCGAGCCGCTAGTCCTCGGTGCAGGCGGCATGAAAATGTATCCGGCTCATCTTCTGGCGGAGTTCCGGCGCATCACTCAGCGACACGGGACGCTTCTCATCGCCGACGAGGTGATGACCGGATGGGGGCGGACGGGATCGCTGCTCGCCTGCGATCAGACCGGTCTCGCGCCCGATATCCTCTGCCTGTCGAAGGGTATCACCGGCGGCGCCCTGCCGCTGGCGGTCACCCTGTGCACCGCCGAGATTTTCGACGCGCACCTCTCCGAAGACCGCCGCCGGACCTTCTTCCATTCGAGCTCCTATACGGCCAATCCGATCGCCTGCGCCGCCGCCGTCGCCAATCTCCAGATCTGGCGTACCGAACCGGTCGCCAAGCGCATCGAGGCCGTGGCGGCAATGCATCGCGACAGGCTGGCGCGGTTTCGCTCGGATCCGCGTTTCGTCAATATCCGCCAGCAGGGCACGATTGCGGCACTCGATCTCGCGGCCGATACGACGGGCTATCTTTCGGAAGTCGGGCCGCGCCTCAGAGCCTTCTTCCGCCAGCGCGATCTCCTCATCCGCCCGCTCGGCAATGTCATCTATCTGATGCCGCCCTACTGCGTCACCGAGGCGGATCTCGACAGGGCCTACAACGCCATCGACGAGGCCGCCGATTTCATCAGGAGCGCGGCGCGATGACGATTGCTAGCCGGATGGCGGGTTTCGGGCATTACGTGCCCGAGCGGCGCGTCGATAATCTCGAGCTCGAGGCGCAGCTGGGCCTCGATCCCGGCTGGATCGAGCGGCGCACCGGCATCCGCTCGCGACGCTGGGCGGCAGCGGGAGAAACGCTGACGGATATTGCGGCGAAAGCAGGCGAGATGGCTCTTCAGGAGGCGGGCGTGGATCGCAAGACCGTGGCGCTGACGCTGCTTGCAACATCGACGCCGGATCATCTCCTGCCGCCATCGGCACCGCTGCTGGCATTCCGCCTTGGCCTCTCCGCCTCGGGCGCGATCGACCTTGCAGGCGCCTGCTCCGGCTTTCTCTACGCGCTGGTGCTCGCCGACGGTTTCGTCAGGGCGCATGGCAAGCCGGTGCTCGTCATTGCCGCCAACATCCTGAGCCGGCGCATCAACATGCAGGAGCGGGGGACGGCGGCGGTCTTTGCCGATGCCGCAGGCGCGGTCCTGCTGATGCCGTCGACCGTGCGGGATAGCGGTGTGATCGGTGTCGAGCTTATCCAGGAGGGGCAGAATTACGATCTGATCCAGATCCCTGCCGGCGGCAGCGCGCGTCCCTTCGAGCCCGGTTTCGACATCGGCGAATTGCGCATGACGATGCGCGACGGCAAAGCGGTATTCGCCCACGCCGTGCGGATGATGACGCAATCGGCGGCCCGGGCGATGGAGCAGGCGGGACTTGCGGCGCAGGATATCGGCCGTTTCGCGCCGCATCAGGCCAATTCCCGCATCATCGATGCGGTCTGCGACCAGCTTTCGATTACGCCGGATGCGGCGCTGCGCACCATCGGCGAGTTCGGCAATTCCTCTGCGGCGACCATTCCCCTGTCGCTCTCGCTTGCCAACAAAGAGCGGCGATTTGCTTCCGGCGAGTGCCTGCTGTTGGCGGCGGCCGGCGCTGGCATGGCTGGTGGGGCTGTTGCCTTCCGCGTTGCCTGACTAGCGCGAAATCCGCGTCGAAAGGACGATCGACGAAAGCGTCCGCTCGACGCCCTCGATCGTGCCGATATCGTCGATCATCTGGTCGAGCTCCGAGATCGACGGTGCGGCGATGATGGCGATCAGGTCGAAGCTGCCGCTGACGGAATGCACCTCGGTCACGGCCGTCATCTTTTCCAGCGATGCCGTCACCTGCGACAGCGCCTTCGGCGCAATGGTGATCAGGATATGTGCGCGCACCAGGCTGGACGCATAGCTTTCCGACAGCCGGATCGAATAGCCGGCGATGACCTTGTCTCTCTCGAGACGTTCGAGACGGGCCTGGACAGTGGTGCGCGACAGCGACAGCCGCTTGGCGAGAGTCGCGACCGGCATCCGGGCATTTTCGCTGAGCACGGCGAGCAGCTCGCGATCTTTGTCAGATAGTGCCATGTTTCCCACAATCTGCCGATCATCTCCGGCATTATGCCGAATTATCTACGTCATATTGCTCATAATGTCGCTATGAATCGTCCTGCCTCGGCGGCAAACTTATAAAAATCTTATAGGAAAACCCCAGGGGATTTATATGAAGGAAATAGTGGTTATCGGTGCTGGCAAGATCGGCGGAGCGATTGCGCTGATGTTGGCGGAGACGGGCGACTACAAGGTCGTGGTCACCGATCGCGACGAGAAGCAGCTTTCGAAGATCGACCGCCATCCGGCGATCTCGACCGCGGCCGTCGACATCACCGATAGCGCCGCGCTGGTCGCCGTCCTCAAGGGCAAGTTCGCCGTTCTCTCGGCCGCCCCCTTCAACCTGACCGGCAAGGTTGCCGAAGCAGCGCTCGCAGCTTCCGTCCACTATCTCGATCTCACCGAAGATGTCGCCACGACCAAGAAGGTCGAAGAGCTTGCGAACGGTGCCGATGTCGCCTTCATTCCGCAGTGCGGCCTGGCGCCGGGCTTCATTTCGATCGTCGCCAATGAGCTCGCCACCCGCTTCGATACGCTCGACAGCGTCCGCATGCGCGTCGGCGCCCTGCCGCAATATCCGTCCAATGCCCTGAACTATAATCTGACCTGGAGCACGGACGGGCTGATCAACGAATATATCGAGCCCTGCGAAGCTGTCGTCGAAGGCAAGCTCGTAACGGTTCCGGCGATGGAAGAGCGCGAAGAGTTCTCGCTCGATGGCGTGACCTATGAAGCCTTCAACACGTCCGGCGGCCTCGGCACCTTGGCGAAGTCGCTCGAAGGCCGCGTGCGGACCATGAACTACCGCACGATCCGCTATCCCGGCCATCAGGCGATCATCAAGGCACTGCTGAACGACCTCAACCTGAAGAACCGCCGTGACGTCCTGAAGGACCTCTTCGAGAACGCGCTTCCAGCCACCATGCAGGACGTCGTCGTGATCTTCGTCACCGTCTGCGGCTGGAAGGATGGCCGCTACATGCAGGAGACCTACGCGAACAAGGTCTATGCGGGCGTCGTCGCCGGCAAGAAGATGAGCGCGATCCAGATCACCACGGCAGCCGGCATCACCACGGTTCTCGATCTCCTCGCAGACGGCAAGCTCCCGCAGAAGGGCTTCGTTCGCCAGGAAGAGATCACCCTGGCCGACTTCCTGAACAGCCGCTTCGGCCGTGTCTATGATCCGGAAGCCATGCGCCTGAAGCAGGCGATGTAATCCTGCACTGAACAGCGAAGAACGCCCGGTCGCGGAAGCGATCGGGCGTTTTTTGTTGCCTAGTTGACCAACTGGCTGAGAATTTCGAGCGGGTGAGGCGGGCGGATCGCGTCGATCGCCTTTGCCTGCGAGCGGCAGGAATAGCCGGTCGCCATGAGGACAGTGTCATCCGACGAGGCGGCGATGGGGCCAGCCCAGCTCATCGCATAGAGCCGTTCCGAGACGGCGCGGTTGCGGGTCTCGTGGCCGAAGGTTCCGGCCATGCCGCAACACCCCGCCTGGATGGTCTCAAGCTTGATCTGGACGGCGTCGAAGACGGCTTTCCACTGTGCCGTCGAGGCCGGAGCATTGCTGCGTTCGGTGCAATGCGGCAGCAGCTGGAAGCGCCTGCCGGAGGGCGTCGTGATGTTTTTCGCCAGCCGCTCGAGATTGACGGCCAGCCATTCCTGCGGCAGCAGCACCGGTGCGGAGAGTGCGGTGCCCTTGTATTCGCTGCGGAAGGCGAGCGTCATGGAGGGATCGAGGCCGACAAGCGTCACGCCGGTCTGCGCGAGCCGCTGCAAATGGTTCGCGGTCTTGAGGGCAGCCTTCTCGAACTGGCCGAGATAGCCGTGAACATGCAGCGCCTTGCCGTTGACATGCGATGCGGCAAGCAGCGGCGAAAGCCCGATCTTCTGCGCCAGCTTGATCGCGGCGATCACCACGTCGGGATCGAAAGACGCTGTGAAGGCATCCGGCACGAAGACGACGATGGCCTGTCGCTCCGCAGCGGAGAGCTTGGCAAGGGCCTCGGGGTCCGCAGTGGCAATGCCGAGACGGCTTGCCGCCGTCTGCAGCGAGGTCTTCGGCAACAGCGGAAGCGATGTCAGGCCGGCGGTCCGCATCAGGCGCTGGCCGAGAGCTGTTCCGGCGGCGAGATTGTAGAGCGGCCTGACCCTTCTCATCCACGGCAGAGTGGTCTCGATCGCCGAGACGAGTGGGTCCTTCAGCGGCCGCAGGTAGCGGCCATAGTAGAGCTCCAGGAACTTGGAGCGGAAGGCGGGAACGCTGACCTTCACGGGACATTGCCCGGCGCAGGCCTTGCAGGCGAGGCAGCTGTCCATTGCCTCGCGCACCTCATGGGAGAAGTCGGCGCGGTTTTTAGGATTGAGGCTGTTGAAGAGGCGCGCCGGAAGACGGGCAAACGAGTTGCCGCTCCGCAGACGTCCGGCTTCCTTGCGGGGATCTATACCCTTGTCGGCGAGCAGCCGCAGCCATTCCCGCATCAGCATGGCGCGGCCCTTCGGCGAATACCGCCGGTCGCGCGTGGCCTTGTAGGAGGGGCACATCGGGCTCGTCTCGTCGAAATCGAAACAGGCGCCGTTGCCGTTGCAATAGGCGGCATTGTCGAAGGCAGCGCGGATCTCGTTGCCGATCACCCGGTCGGATGCACCGCGCAGCGGCACCTCGTCGATCTTCAGGAGAGGGGCGGGAGCCGAGGACGGCGCGGCGATCTTGCCGGGATTGAGCCGGTTTTCCGGGTCGAAGGCGCGCTTGATGTCCTGGAGGTCGGGATAGAGATCGCCGAAGAATTCGGGCACGTATTCGGAGCGCACGCCCTTGCCATGCTCGCCCCATAAGACGCCGCCATGCTTGCGCGTCAGCGCCACCACCGCATCGCTGATCCGGCGCACCATCGGCACATGATCCTCACGGGTGAGATCGAGCGCCGGGCGGACGTGGAGCACGCCGGCATCGACATGGCCGAACATGCCGTAGGAGACGCCGGCATCGTCGAGCAGCGCGCGGAACTCGCGGATATAGGCCGCGAGATTCTCCGGCGGCACCGCCGTGTCCTCGACGAAGGCAACCGGCCTGATGGGGCCATCGACATTGCCGAGCAGGCCGACGGCGCGCTTGCGCATCGTCCAGATCGCCTCGATATCCTGGGGATCGCGGGCAACCGTGTAGCCGAGCCGTCCGGCATCCTGCCCCCGATCGAGCGTTTGCGTCAGTGCCGCGAGTTTCTCTTCGAGCCCGGCTGCATCATCGGCAAGCACCTCGACGATGTTGATGCCGTTTGCCGGAAACGCGTCACCGTCGGGAAAGAAGCCGGCGATGCCGGTCCAGACGATGTCCTTCCGGGCGAGACCGAGAACCTTTTCGTCGACGGTCTCGACCGAGGCGACCTTCAGGGCCGTCAGGTTGCGGGCATCCTCGAGCGCCGCGTTGAAGTCGCCATAGCGGATATTGACGAGTGCGGCCTTTGCCGGGATCGGCAGCAGGTTCAGCTCCGCCTCGGCAATCATCGCCAGGGTGCCTTCCGAACCGCAAAGGATGGCGTTCAGGTCAAAACGACCGTCCTCGCTGCGGATATGGGCGAGGTCGTAACCGGTCATGTAGCGGTTGAGCTTCGGAAACACCGCGGCGATGCGCTCGCGCTTTTGCCGCGCGATTGTCTCCACCGTGCGGTGGATGTCGCCGATGCGGTCCTGCTGCGCCATGATGCCGGCAAGCTCGACATCATCCATCGGTCGCGACCACCAGTCCGAACCGTCGGTGAGAACGATATGCAGGCCGAGCACGTGATTGGAGGTCTTGCCATAGAGGCAGGAGCCCTGGCCGCAGGCATCCGTCGAGACCATGCCGCCGATCGTCGCGCGGTTCGAGGTCGATAGCTCTGGTGCGAAGAACAGGCCGTACGGCTTCAGCGCCCGGTTCAGCTGGTCCTTGACGACACCGGCCTGGACGCGGGCGACCCGTCTTACGGGATCGATCTCCAGAATGCGGTTCATATGCCGGGAACAGTCGACCACCACGCCTGAGGTCAGCGACTGGCCATTGGTGCCGGTGCCACCGCCGCGGGGTGCGATCGCGATCTTCTGGAAGCGAGGTTCCGAGAGGACGCTGGCGATCACCTTCAGATCATCGACACCCTTCGGAAACAGGATGCCCGACGGCACGATCTGGTAGATCGAATTATCGGTCGCCGAGACGGTGCGCGAGGCAGCGCTCGTTTCCACGTCGCCAGCAAACCCGGCTTCGACAAGACGTTCGAAGAAGCCGGGATGTGATGGTTGCTGACCATGATCGGAGCGAAGACGTGGGATCATTGCCGAGTGGTGCCGGAATCCTATCAGGTCCGCAATGCGGCGCAGGCGCGCTCGATGCGGTCGAGGGCCTCGACGAGCTCCGTTTCCGATGTCGCGTAGGAAATCCGGAAGTAGGGCGAAAGTCCGAACGCTGATCCCGGAACCACCGCGACATGCGCCTCTTCGAGCAGATAATCGGTGAAATCCTGATCGGCTTCCAGCCTCTTGCCCTTCGGCGTCGTCTTGCCGAGAACGCCCGCACATCCCGAGAAGGTGTAGAAGGCGCCTTCCGGCGTGCGGCATTCCAGGCCGTCGATCGCGTTCAGCCGGGAGACGACGAGATCGCGCCGCTGGCGGAAGCTGTCGCGCCGGCCCTTCAGGAAATCCTGCGGCCCGTTCAGCGCCTCGACCGAGGCGGCCTGGCTGACGGAGGAGGGGCAGGAGGTGGCCTGGCTCTGAATGACCGCCATGGCCTTGATCAGCGCCTTGGGGCCACCGGCATAGCCGATGCGCCAGCCGGTCATCGCATAGGCCTTCGACACGCCATTGATGGTCAGCGTGCGCTCCTTCAGCCGCGGCTCGATGGCAACCGGCGTCACGAAGGCGAAATCGTCGTAGACGATGTGCTCGTACATATCGTCGACCATCAGCCAGACATGTGGATGGCGCAGAAGCACGTCGAGCAACGGGCGGTAGTCTTCGGCGCTATAGGCAGCGCCCGACGGGTTGGACGGCGAGTTGAGCAGCACCCAGCGCGTCTTCGGCGTGATCGCCTTTTCCAGCTGCTCGGCCTGCAGGCGGAATCCCGCCGCTGCATCGCAGGGGATCAGCACCGAAACGCCGCCGCAAATCTCGACGATATCGGAATAGGAGGTCCAGTAGGGCGTCGGGATGATCACCTCGTCGCCCGGATCGATGCTCGCCATGAAGGCGTTGAACAGGATCTGCTTGGCGCCGGTCGCAACCGTCACTTCCTCAGTCGTATAGTCGACGCCGTTCTCACGGCGGAACTTCTCGACGATCGCCTTCTTCAGGGCCGGTGTGCCGTCGAGAGCGGTATATTTCGTCTCCCCGGCATCGATCGCCCGCTTGGCGGCGTCCTTGACGTTGTCGGGCGTATCGAAATCGGGCTCGCCGGCGCCGAGAATGATGACCGGAAGGCCATCACGCTTCATGGCGGCGGCCTTCGCGCCGATCTGCAGGATCTTCGAAACGCCGACCGAGGCGATCCGCGAAGCGGGCCGGAAGCCCGCTTCTTCGATTTTCGCTGAAACCGTCATAACAGGTCCACCTTACGCGATGTCGAAGGATACGCCCTGTGCCAAAGGCAGGGCCTTCGAATAGTTGATCGTGTTGGTCGCACGGCGCATGTAGGCACGCCAGGCGTCCGAGCCGGATTCGCGGCCGCCGCCGGTTTCCTTCTCGCCGCCGAACGCCCCGCCGATCTCGGCGCCGGATGTGCCGATATTGACGTTGGCGATACCGCAATCCGAACCGTCGGCGGCAAGGAAGCGCTCTGCTTCACGCATGTCGAGCGTGAAGATCGACGAGGAGAGGCCGGCACCGACCGCATTGTGATCGGCAATGACGGCGTCGAAATCGGAGTATTTCATGACATAGAGGATCGGCGCGAAGGTTTCTTCGAAAACCGGACCTTCGTGCTTCGGCATTTCGACCAGCGCCGGCTTGACGTAATAGGCATCGGGATGGCCGAGATCGACACGGTCGCCACCATGGACGCTGCCGCCATGCGCGCGGGCTTCGCCAAGCGCTTTCTGCATGCCGTCATAAGCGGCCTTGTCGACGAGCGGGCCGACGAGAGCGGCGCTGTCGAGCGGGTTGCCGACGGAGACGCTGGCATAGGCCTTCTTCAGGCGCGGAACGAGCTCTTCATAAACGCTATCATGGACGAAGAGGCGGCGAAGTGTCGTGCAGCGCTGGCCGGCGGTGCCCATGGCGCCGAAGGCGATGGCGCGCAGCGCCATGTCGAGATCGGCCGACGGGCAGACGATGCCGCCGTTGTTGCCGCCGAGTTCCAGGATCGAGCGGGCAAAGCGCTTGGCAAGGCGCGGGCCGACTTCACGGCCCATGCGGGTGGAGCCCGTCGCCGAGACCAGCGCGACGTTCTTGTGGTCGACGAGTGCTTCGCCGATCTCGCGGCCGCCGATGATGACCTGCGACAGGCCGGCCGGCGCGTCGCCGAAGCGCTTCAGGGCGCGCTCCAGAATGGCCTGCGATGCGAGCGCCGTCAGGGGCGTCTTTTCCGACGGCTTCCAGACGACGCTGTTGCCGCAGACGAGTGCGAGCGCAGCATTCCAGGACCAGACGGCAACCGGGAAATTGAAGGCGGAGATGATGCCGACGACGCCGAGCGGATGCCAGGTTTCCATCATCCGGTGGCCGGGACGTTCGGTGGCGATCGTCAGGCCGTAGAGCTGGCGCGACAGACCGACTGCGTAATCGCAGATGTCGATCATTTCCTGCACCTCGCCGAGACCCTCGGACGGGATCTTGCCGGCTTCGATCGAGACGAGGCGGCCGAGATCGGCCTTGGCGGCGCGCAATTCCTCACCGAGAAGACGCACGAGTTCGCCGCGCTTCGGGGCGGGCGTCAGGCGCCAGGTTTGGAAGGCCGCATGCGCCTCTGCGATCGCAGCGGCGGCACCCTTCGCATCGACGGTCTTCAGCTTGCCGATCTTCTCGCCGGTGATGGGGGAGAAGGAAACCATGCTGCCATCGGTATAGGCGGACTTGTCGACGCCGAGGCGATCGAGAATGGCGTGTGCTTCGTCGAGGACGGAAGAGGACTTTACGGAAATGTTCATGTGCCGGACTCCAATGTGCGGATTGCTGCCGTGTTTTGACGATTACTGAGCCGCGGGGCGGCGCGAGAGCCTCGAAAGGCATTCGTCGATCGATGCTTGCTCGATCCCTGCATAGTGATCGAATTCGTTGAGAACCTTGGCGCCGAGATCGGTCTCGAAGCGCTGCTGGTTGGGGCTGGCGACGAATTCCTGTTGCGCGCCGTCGCCGAGATTGGACTGGAAAATCCCGGCGGCGCTGACCGGCAGGAAGTCTTCGTAGACGATCGGGTCGAACTGGACGAGACCGTCCGAAACCAGCGTTTCGATGTCGGCCGCATCCGTCGATGCCTTCATGCCCTTTTCGGTCAGCGAATAGCTGAAATAGCCGAGCCCTTCGGCGCGGATCGTCGCCCAGTCATCGGGGAAGGCCTCGAAGGTGGCGGCAAGCGCTGCCTCGTAGGCCTCGGCATTCGAACCGTCGGCCGCCGGGCGCACGACCTTGCGCGACTCTTCCAGAAGCTGGTCGTAGAGGCCGCGGCCCTTCGGCGTCAGCGCAATGCCGCGCTGCTCGATCTCGCCGAAACGCGCCGTATGCGAGCCGGTCTGCCAGCCGCCCTTGCCATCCGAAAAGGCGACCGCTTCTTCGAGCGCCTTGAACGATGTCTGGCGCAGCAGAATGGCGCAGCGACGGGTCGGCGGACCCTCGACAACGGCCTTCGGCGCAATGCCGTAGTCGGGCATCAGGCTCTGCACCTTGTCGATATCGAGCGTGCGCGGCGTCAGGTGATTGATATGCGGGCCCTTGAAGGAGACGACGTCGGCAATCAGGCGGTGCGCGTCATGCAGACGATGGTACATCGCGACATCGACGATCGCCTTGTCGTGCCAGCGGAAGGTTTCGAGCACGGCAGCCACGAAACGATCGGCATCGTCCTTGGTCAGCCCGCCGTTCTCTTCGGCTTTCTTCGTCAGCTCGATCGCCTCATCGGTGAAGATGCGGCGGGTCGCCAGGATCTTTGCCGCTTCCTCGCGCAGCTCAGCGTCGGCAATGAGATCGAGGCGGAGCAGCGAGGTGAAGACGCGGAAGGGATTGCGCTTCAGCGCGGCGTCGCCGACCGGCCGGAAGGCGGTCGAATGAACCGGAACGCCTGCGGTCGAGAGATCATAATAGCCGACCGGATACATGCCCATGACGGCAAAGACGCGGCGCATCATCGCCAGTTCATCAGCTGTTCCGAGACGGATCGCCCCGTGGCGTTCCTCGGAAATGCGTTCCAGATTGTCGGTCGCTTCAAGGCGCGTCTTGAGTTCCGGCTCGGCGGAAAGCGCCTCGTCATTGACGCGGGCGACCAGGTCCATCAGCGTTCCGTAAGCGGGAACCTCGGTGCGGTACATGGCCGACATGGCCGCGGAAAAGGACGACCGGATTTCGCTCGACGTGACGTGCTTCGTCATTTTGCTCAACCTTCGAAAACGATAGGACTTCATGCTCGAAATGCACTATATTCCGCCCATATAGTCTCGTGTTGTGAAATCTACACCTAACTTGATGCCGAAACGGAATGATATGCGCAGAAGCCTGGTTCCCGACATCGTCACGTTGCAGGCTTTCGAATGCGCCGCACGGCATGGAAATTTTTCGCGCGCCGCCGAAGAGCTGAACCTGACGCAGAGCGCCATCAGCCGCCAGATCGCCGATCTCGAAAAGCAGACCGGGCTGAAGCTGTTCGAACGGATACGCCAGCGGGTCATCCTGTCGGAGGCCGGGCGCCGGCTGCTTCCGGAGGTCCGGGATCTTCTGTCGCGTTCAGAGCGGCTGATGATCGATGCGGCCGCTGCTGGGCGCATGCGCGCCACACTGAAGGTTGCGACCCTGCCGACGTTCGGGGCGAAATGGCTCGTGCCGCGGCTCGGCCGTTTTCTGGCGCGTTGCCCCGATGTGTCGCTGACGATCGAATCCCGCTCGAAGCCGTTCAGCTTCATGGAAGACAGCTTCGATCTCGCCATCCATTACGGCCTTCCGGTCTGGGCGGGCGGCACTCCGGTCTTCCTCTGCGACGAAACCGTGATCCCGGCCGCAAGCGCCGAGCTCGCCAAGCGGTACCGCATCGATGGTGGCCCGGACTTCACGCAGATGCCGCTTCTGCATCTGACCACCCGCCCGAAGCTGTGGTCCGATTTCTCCCGCCTGCAGGAACTCGGCATCGAAAACGCCTATCACGGCCTGCGTTTCGACCAGTTCTCGATGATGGTCTCGGCCGCCATATCCGGCCTCGGCGCCGCCCTGCTGCCGACCTACCTGATCGAGGAAGAACTGCGCTCCGGCCTCCTCACCCCGCTGCTGCCGACGACGATGCGCACCGAAAACGCCTACTACGTCGTCCGCCCCGAGGAAAAGCAGAGCCATCCCGTGGCGGAGGAGTTCCAAAGCTGGCTTTTGTCGGAAGTGGGCGCGGATGAGCCGATGGCCGCAAGCGTGGCCCGCGCGGAATAGCGCTGTCTGACGACTAGCGCGTCTCGCGATCGATATCCCGGCGAAGCACGACCGCCGTGGTGATGTCGTCGACCGTCTCGTGGCTGGCGATCATATCGCGGATACGATTGAGATCGTCGATCGAGGCTGCTTCCAACTCTATTATAAGGTCGAGTTGACCGCTGACCGAGGAAACGCGGCGAACCTGCGTATTGCGGGCAAGCAGATCGAGCAGACCGAGGGCGGGCGTCCGCTTCAGGCTGACCAGCAAGATCGCCCGGATGACATTGGCGTCGATCTCACCAATGTCGGCGCGATAGCCCCTGATAATGCCGCTGCGCTCGAGATTCGTCACACGCTCGCTCGTCGCGCTGCGCGACAGCCCGATTCTTCCGGCCAAAGTCTTCAGAGCGATACGCGCTTCCTTGGACAGGATCTGGAGTATCTCGCGATCTTTGACGTCGAGCTCACGCATGCCCATCCTCCTCAGGACCGGACATATGTCGGCCCATCCCGACAATATGCCGGTTTGATCCGACAGCTTACTTGATGCCTCAAAACACATTGCATGCCAAGTTGTTCGAATAAGAAATAGCTTGGAAAAACAACGACTATGACCGATCTTTCCCATCCGGCGCCACAGTTTTCCCCTGATGATGCGGAACGTCTCGCCAAGGATATATTCGGGGTTGAGGGAACCGCTTCGCCTCTTGATAGCGAGCGTGATCGCAACTACCGCATCAAGACGGAGACCGACGCCGGCTGGATCCTGAAGATCGTCAACTCGACCGAACCACAGATCGAAAGCGAGTTCCAGACCGCTCTTCTTCATCATCTTGGCCGGGCAGCACCGGACCTCATGGTGCCGCACCTCAAGGAGAGCCGCGCGGGCGATTTTCTGGCCAACACGGTTGCTGCCAATGGCGAGGCACATGCCGTGCGGCTCGTCGGCTGGCTGGCCGGCAAGCCGCTTGCGGAGGTCGGCAGGACGACCGAGCTCATGCGTAGTTTTGGCCGCTCGCTGGGCGAGCTGGACCGCGCTCTTCAAGGCTTCATTCATCCCGGCGCCCTGCGCGATCTGGATTGGGATCTGCGTCATGCCAAGCGCGCGCGTCAGCGTCTCCACTTTATCAGGGACGAGAGCCGCCGGGCGATCCTCGAGCGATTTATCGCGACCTTCGAAAACAAGGTCGAGCCGAAGCTCTCGCGTCTGCGGTCACAGGTCATCCACAACGACGCCAACGATTGGAACATCCTCGTCGACGAGAACGACCATCAGCGGATTTCCGGCGTCATCGATTTCGGCGATGCCGTCCACACCGTCCTCATCGCCGAAGTCGCCATTGCCTGTGCCTACGCCATTCTCGATATGGAAGACCCGATCGGCGCGGCCGCTGCTCTGGCTGCGGGATTCCATGAGCGTTATCCGCTTCAGGCGGAGGAAATCGACGTCCTGTTCAACCTGATCGCAATGCGCCTCGTCACCAGCGTGACCTTCTCCGCGTCGCGTCACGAGCAGACCGGCGACAATCCGTATCTGGCAATCAGCGAGGCACCGGCCTGGCGATTGCTTGAAAAGATGGATGCGATGAACCCGCGCCTTGCGACAGCGATCCTCCGGAAAGCCTGCGGCTTCGATGCCATCGAGGGTGCCGGCGCGGTGCGCCGCTGGATTTCTGACAATAGCAGGTCGTTCGCGGATGTCGTTCGCCCTGCGGCGGCGCAGATGACCAAGGCAATCGTGCCTTATGGCGATCCCGCACATGTGATGACCGTTGCCTCGGCGGAGCAGCGTCCCGAAGAGGCGACAAAATGGTGGGACGACTTCTCGGCACGCCACAAGGTCACGCTCGGTATCGGTCCCTGGGGCGAGGCGAGAACCGTCTACACAGACAAGGCCTTTGAATCGCGCTTCATCGAAGGCAAGCGGCGAATTCACCATCTCGGCGTCGATCTGTTCATGCCGGCGCAAACGCCGCTCTTTACCCCCCTTGCGGCGACCGTGAAGAGCGTCGAGGTCGAGCGCGAACCTCTCGGCTACGGCGGCTTGGTCCTGCTTGAGCACCGGCCGGAAGGATGCCCGCCCTTCAACACGCTTTGGGGGCATATGGCCCATGAAGCCCTCGAACGCCTCAAGCCCGGCGATCGGCTGGAGGCCGGTGATCTCGTCGGCTACATGGGCGGCATCGGCGAGAATGGCGGCTGGACGCCCCATCTCCACTTCCAGGTATCATCAGATACCGAATTGACCGCGGCCGAGATCATCGGCGTCGGCGAGGCTGCCTATCTCGACGTCTGGGAAGACCTCTTTCCCGATGTCGCGGCGCTCGCCAAGATTCCGCCGGAAGCATTCGGTCAGACCGGGCGAACGAGGGAAGAAATCATTTCTAAGCGCCGGGAACTTCTGCTTCCCAACCTGTCGATTTCCTATTCCGAGCCGATCAAGTTCGTGCGTGGTGAAGGCGCATGGCTGATCGACAATTTCGGGCGCGCCTATCTCGATTGCTTCAACAACGTATGCCATCTCGGCCATAGCCATCCGGATGTCGTCGAGGCGGTCTCACGTCAGGCAGCCGTGCTCAACACCAATACACGCTATCTTCACGATAACATCGTGGAATATGCCGAACGGCTTACGGCAACGCTGCCCGCGGGCCTCGCTGTTGCTTCCTTCGCTTGCTCGGGCAGCGAAGCCAATAGCCTGATGTTGCGGATGGCGCGCAATCATACGGGTCACAACGAGGCTATCGTCCTCGACTGGGCCTATCACGGCACGACGCAGGAACTTATCGATCTCAGCGCCTACAAGTATAAGCGCAAGGGCGGCAAGGGACGGCCCGACCACGTCTATGAAGCGGTCATTCCAGACAGCTACCACGCGCCCGAAAGCTGGCCCCATGCGGAGCACGCCAAGCGTTTCGCGCAGAGCGTTGCGGATCATATCGAAGCGATGCGCAGAGACGGGCGCTCCCCGGGCTTCTTCATTGCGGAATCCATTCCGAGCGTCGCCGGTCAGGTCTTCTTGCCGGACGGCTATCTCAAGGAAGTCTATGCCATGGTCCGGGCCGCAGGCGGCCTTTGCCTGGCCGATGAGGTCCAGGTGGGCTTTGGCCGGGTCGGAAGCCACTGGTGGGCGTTTGAAACGCAGGATGTTGTTCCCGACATCGTCTCGATGGGCAAGCCGATCGGCAATGGCCACCCGATGTCGGCCGTGGTGACCACACGCGAAGTGGCGGACAGTTTCAACAACGGCATGGAGTATTTCAATACGTTCGCCGGAAATCCGGTGTCGTGTGCGATCGGGCTCGCCGTGCTGAATGCGATCGAGCGCGACCGTCTGCGGGAGAATGCTCTCAGCGTCGGCAACTATCTGCTCGATGGCTTCCGTAAAATGCAGCAGCGTTTCGACATCATCGGCGACGTACGCGGGCTGGGGCTGTTCCTTGGTATCGAACTGGTCGTTGATCGCAAGACGAAAGCTCCGGCGACGGACCTGGCAAGGAAGATCAACGACGGGGCGCGCGAACGCGGGATCCTGATGGGAACGGAAGGGCCGCACGACAACGTCCTGAAGATGCGGCCGCCGATGGTCTTTTCGCAGGCCAATGCCGACCACTTGCTCGACGTGTTGAGCGCGAGCTTCGAAGCAGCCCTGAAATAGAGCGGAGAATCCAGCCTATCCGGCGTCGCTTGGCCGGCGCCGGGACGTTGCATCGCGCCCATAGCATCGGCCGGCAAAGTGCCGGTCGTTTCCGGCAATGTGTCAGCCCGACTGACATCTTGCCGGATGCCCATGGAAAACCGCCATGCAAAACTCTTCGGGTGACGGTTGCCCGGTGAGACCCACAAGAACGAAATAAAATAATCCCAGAGGAGATATGACGTGCCCAATCATAGGTTTAAAAGTTTCATCGCGGTCGCCGCTATCGCGGTTGCAGCCGCATTTTCAACGTCGCCGGCATCGGCCGACGAACTGAAGACGATTCAGGATTCAGGCGACCTTCGCGTTGCGATGAGCGGCCAGTATCCGCCGTTCAGCTTCGCGAACGACAAGAACGAGATCGTTGGCTTTGACGCCTCGATCAGCGAGGCCATGGCAGAGCGCATGGGCGTCAAGGCGAAGATCGTCACGACGCCATTCGACGGCATCATCGCCGGCCTTCTGGCCAAGAAGTATGACGCAATCGTCGCGTCCATGACGATCACTCCCGAGCGCGAAAAAGCAGTCGACTTTGTCGGACCTTACTACCACGCCGGCCGCACGATCGTCGTCAAGGCGGACTCGCCGATCCAGAAGCTTGAAGAGCTCGCCGGCAAGACCGTCGGCGTCACGCTCGGCGATTCCCACGACAAGTGGGCGCGAGCCCAGGGCAATCTGACCGTGCGCACCTACAAGGGTCTTCCCGAAATGCTCGTCGACCTTGATGCCGGACGCATTGATGCGCTCGTCATGGACAGCATCCCCGTCATGGTCGCTGTCAAGGAAACGGGCCAGAAGGTTCGCATCCTCGATACCCCGAATATCGAAGGTGGCCGCGAAGCTCTCGGTATTGCGATCCGCAAGAACAACCCGGAGCTCAAGGCCAAGATGCAAAAGGTCCTTGAGGACATGCAGGCGGACGGCGCCTACGAAAAGATCTCGATGCAGTGGATTGGCCGCGACATCCGCTGATCCCCGATAAGGGCCGGATCAATTCCGGCCCTGACCATTCGACTTTTCGGAGCGTTTCTATGGATTTGGCGCTTATGCAGCGCGTCCTCCCCTTCTTTTTGGAGGCTGCGTGGGTGACGGTGCAGATATCTTGTCTTTCACTTCTGCTCGGATTCCTGGTCGCGATCGCGCTGGTCGCTTCCCGGCTTTCCGATTTTCTTGCTGTCCGGTGCCTCTCGAGGCTCTACGTTAGTGTGTTCCGCGGCACGCCCTGTCTGGTTCAGCTCTTCGTCATCTATTTTGGCGGACCGCAAATGGGCCTGGAGCTTGACCCTTTCGTCGCCGGCGTGATCGGCCTCGGCCTGAACATTGCCGCGTACATGGCCGAATCGATCCGCGGAGCCATCGAGAATGTCGACCGTGGCCAGTCGGAAGCCGCCCGATCGATCGGATTTGGGCGGGCTGCGACACTCAGGCTCGTGGTGCTGCCCCAGGCGGCACGGTTGATGATCAGACCGCTCGGCGTGAACGCCGTGGGGCTGATCAAGGGATCTGCCTTGGTGTCATCGATCTCCGTCGTGGAGCTGACTTACACCGCCCAGCGGTTCATCAGCTCAACCTACAAACCGTTCGAAATCTTCTCGGTATCCGCGGTGCTTTACATCGTCATGGTCTATGCGGTCCGGTTGGTCGTCGATCGCCTTGATCAGCGTTTCGCGGCAAGGTGAGGACGCCGATATGCAGAATCTGGATTTCTCCATCGTTACGCCCTATGCCGGGCTTCTTGCGACCGGCTTGTGGTGGACACTCGTTATGTTCGTCGGCTCAAGCATACTGAGCCTTAACTTCGGCATCGGCTTTGCTCTCGTGCTGCTTTACGCCCCGTGGTTCTGGGCCTTGCCGGTTCGCTTTCTGACCTGGCTTCTCATGGGAACGCCGCTGCTTCTGCAGCTCTATCTGATCTATTACGGTCTGGTGCAGGTCGGCATCGACATTCCGGCGATCGGCGCGGGTATCATAGGCCTCAGCCTGCATTTTGCCGTCTACAATGCCGACGTCTTCAGAGCCGGAATATTGTCTGTCGACGCAGGACAAATGGAAGGCGCCCGTTCGATCGGGCTTAGCCGCGGCCAGGCACAGCGCTACGTTATCGTTCCGCAGGCGCTGCGCCGGACGATTGCGCCCATCGGAAACAACCTGATCGTTCTCCTGAAGGACACATCGCTGGTCTCCATCATCGGCATTGCCGAACTGGTCTACAGCGCACAGCTCGCTATCAGCGAGACCTACAGCCCGTTCGAATTCTACCTGACTGTCGCCGCCATCTATTACGCGGCCAATCTTGTTCTCGAAGCCGGCCTGCAATTTCTTGAAATCAAGGTGGAGATGTCACGGTGAGCACCGCAAAGCTTATGGTCGAGGTCAAAGGCGCCCGGAAGGCATATGGGCCGCTGGAGGTCCTCAAGGGTATCGACCTCTCTGTGTCGCGGGGCCAGATCATCGCGATCATCGGCCCCAGTGGGTCAGGAAAAAGCACGCTTCTGCGATCGATCAATCAGCTCGAATTGCTCAACGCCGGAGAGATCTGGCTGGACGGCGAGCAGGTGAACAGGCCGCTTAAGGGGCAAGCCTTCGAGAAGCATATCAATGCCGTGCGCCAGCAGATGGGCATGGTATTCCAGCACTTCAATCTGTTCCCGCATCTGACGGTTTTCGAGAATATTGCGCTTGGGCCGATCAAGCTCAAAGGCCTTTCGAAGCAGGTGGCCCGGGAGCTCGCGCTCGGTCTGCTGTCGAAGGTCGGCCTTGCGGACAAGATCGATGAATATCCGTCCCGCCTGTCAGGTGGCCAGAAGCAACGCGTGGCCATTGCCAGAGCACTGGCCATGCAGCCGAAGGTGATGCTTTTCGACGAGGCGACATCGGCGCTGGATCCCGAGCTGGTGGATGAGGTCAACGCCGTGATGAAACAGCTCGCTGCCGAGCACATGACGATGTTGATCGTGACCCATGAAATGCGCTTCGCCGGCGAAGTCGCTGACCGGATCGTCTTCATGGACGGCGGTGTCGTCGTCGAGGAAGGGACGCCGCAGCAAATCTTCCAGAATCCGGCGCAGGATCGAACCCGCTCATTCCTGAAGAAACATCTGCACGACAGGTAAGGCTCACGCTCGCAGTGGAGGCTCGCCTGCCGAAAAAAGGCGCGCCCTGCTAGCGAAATAGTCAGCCTTCGGCCGCCATAGGCGGAAAACACCGGGATTAGAGGGGTGGCACGGCGCTTGCTTCGATCTGATATCGACAGATCGATGGGTGCCCATGTTCAACCTTGCGATAACCTGCCTGCTTCTTGCCGCAGCACTTGGCCTCAGCTTGCGCCGGTTCAGCCTGCCATATCTGGCGAAAGGCGAGATTGCCGAGCAGTCCTCGCCGGTGACGATGGTGGCGAGTGCGGTGTTCCTGGCGGCACTCGCGCTGGCGGTTTCCGATCGGGGGCTGTGGTATGCGGCCGTCGCCATCGGCGGTGGCCTTCTGGTGGCGCTGGTCTTCGATCAGGACAATCCGCGGATGACGGCCGCTTTGTCGGTCGCCTGCCTGCTCAGCTACGTTGCGCTGAGATAGGCGGTCCCTCTTTCTTCGGAAGCGACCGGGCGACGGCGCTCAGCAGATCGGTTTGCGAGATCAGCCCGAGGATATGACTGTTGCCATCGACGATGATGACGGCGTGGGTCCGGCCATCGGTCAGAAGCGGCAGGAGATCGAATGCCCGGTCTTCGGCGCGGGCGGTGACCGCTTCCGAAATCTGCCCCTCCAGTGAGCCCGGCAGGAGCGCGATTTCGCGCAGCCCGACCGTTCCGATCAGCCGTCTCTCCGCGTCCCTGACCGGCAGCGTGCGGATATTGTGGTGGAGAAGCAGCCATCGGGCCTGCTCCACGGTTCCGTCGAAATCGATGGCGATGACGTCGCGCGACATGATGTCGGCGCAGGTGATTTCGGCGTTCGAGCGGGCAACGGCCTCGAATTCGACGCGGCGCAGCACGCGGCCGAGATCGGCGCGATCGATGTCGAAGGCTTCGTTCAAGGCGGCGAGCGCCGCATCGATATCCTCGTCACGAAATCCGGTGCGCTCGGCTGCCGGCGGATCGGCCGTCAGGTGCGTGTTCACAGGGGCGGCGGCAACATGCGGATAGTTGTGGCGCGACAGCTTGTGGAACAGCAGGCCGATCGCCACCAGCAGGCAGGAGTTCAGCGCCACCGGCACGAAGGGAAACAGCATTCCCCAGCTCGCGACGACAGGCCCGCCGAGAACGGCCGTCAAAGCCGCAGCACCGCCCGGCGGATGCAGGCAGCGTGTGAAGGACATGGCGGCGATCGCCAGGGACACGCCGACGCCGGTGGCGATGATCGGATCCTTGATCAGGCTGGCGGCGGCAACGCCCATGATCGCCGAGATGGTATTGCCGCCGATGATCGACCAAGGCTGCGCCAGCGGGCTCGCCGGCACGGCAAAGAGCAGCACGGCGGAGGCGCCCATCGGCGCAACGATCAGCGGCAGATGCGATCCTTCGCCAAACAGCAATCCGCACATAAGGCCGGTGAGCGCGATCGCCACCAGCGCCCCGAGGCAGGCAAGAAGCCGGTCGCGAAGCGTCGCGCCCGCCAGCATGGGGTGGAAGAGCCTGGATGATAGGGAGCGCTTGCTCGCTGCGTCGCGCGGTCCTTTAGGGGGCATGGATCGGCCTGTCAGATGAATTGCTGTCTTCAGTGAGAAATCTGTGCCGGGGAGGCGGATGGTGCGGCGAGGAGCAGGTCCTTGAAGCCGCTAAGGGGATCAACGGTGATAGGGAATAAACCGCCGCATCGGCCAGGCATCTCAACTGTCGAGGCTCTTCTATTCTCGAAATGAGAACGCGATCAAGACCTGCTGTGCCAGAGAACCAGGACGAGGTGACGCATCTTGTGGTCCGAAGCGCGCTGTCCGTTCGGCACTAAACGCTAAACGACGGCAGGCGCTTCGATCGGGACGCCTGCCTCGGAGGCGGCGGAGATGAAGCTCAGCCTTGCTTCCAGCGGCGTTCGCAGCCCGGCCTCGACATCCGAGCAGATCTGCAGCGCTTCCATGAAGGCGCGGCCGTTCGAAACCGGCCATGCGTTCAGCAGGATGGCCAGCGCCTCTGCTGTCGTCGCCACGATATGCATGTCGCCCGTTCGCTTGCAGGCGACCAGAACCGGCATTTCCCAACGGCGTGTACTCATGTCCAGCCCTCAACCAAGACAGGAAAACCATACAGAGTACACCGTCACGGCGTCAAAGCCGGAAATCTCCGCATTCGCAGCATGATTAAGGAGGCGCTAAGCGGTTGTCCATGCCGTAGTCGGGAACCGGGAGGCCATTCCGCGAATTTATGGAATGCAGAGGAGATGACCATGATCCGCAAGCTGAAATCCGGCGAATACCGGCTTTATTCCCGCAAGGTCGATCCGAAGACCCGCAAGCGGCGCAATCTCGGGACGTTCAAGAGCCGCGAGGCGGCCGAGAAGCATGAGCGCGAGGTGCAGTATTTCAAGCGCCATGGCTGACGTCTGCGATCGTCCGGTTGCTCAAGGAGGATAGTGCAGTGGTCGACGACGAAGAAGTTCTGATGAAGCGCGACTGGCTGGCAACGGTCTCGGGCGTCCATCTTCACAATGTGCATGGCGACGATCTCGAGGAAAGCCCGTGCAACATGTTGCTCGGCAACGCGATCCTGCATGTGGCCAGCCTGGAAAAGGCCGCCTGCGAGCATCGCGGCGCCAAGGTTGTGATGGGAGAGCTGATGCTCGATTGCGCCGAATGCCGGGCGCTCGCCGAAAAATTCGGGGCGCGTCTGGCGGTCATCGAATAGGTGGCCCCTGACTTGGCGGGGCTGGTTAGAGCGCGCCGTTCGCGCGGCCATCCTTGGCCGTCAGCAGGGCGAGAGCCGATTGCGCGACGCCGACGATCGCTTCCAGCAGCTCGCTCTCGCTCGCCTGCATCATGCCCAGTCCGGTGATGGCATCCTCGAATTCACCCGCTGCCGGCGTCCCGTCGTCGAGCTTTCCCGACAGCTCGAACCCCGCCTCGCAGACCTTGGTCAGCTCGTCGCGTTTGCCGATATCGGTCATGCCCGGCAGCGATATGGCGACACGCTCGAGCTCGGCGATGAAGGCGGCCGTCTCCAGAGACAGCTGCGTCAGCGGCATGTGCCGGGCATCGGCGTGGATGCGGGCAAGCGAGGCGCGCATTTTCATCCGGTCAGCTCGCATGACCGGCTCCATCCAGGCTTTCCGACGCCGCATTGTCGTTCGACGAGTTGATGCCCAGGCTATCCTCGATCATCGCCCGCAGCATGGCAAAGCGAAGCTCGAGCGCCGTCACCTCGACCGATTTCGTCAGATTCGAAAGGTCGGCTGCGAACAGATCGAGCTCGTGCAGGAGCGATTGAACATCGGATGTCAGATAGCCCATGAGGTTCCTATGTCTGAAGCGACTCGGGATCGAGTTTCGCTAGACACTTAACCGGCAATCATGGCCTGCGAAGGCCGATGCGGCTGGCATGGTGAACATCCCGTAAATACTGACAGGGTGTGTTTCAGGATGATCCGCCGCCCGGCCGCACCTGCCTCAACCTCTTCAATGCGGTAGCTTTCCGTCGAAGAGATCCATGACGGTGCGGGTCATTATTCCATCGCGCGTCTTGAAACCTTCCAGCACTTCGAAGTGGTTTGCATTCGGCAGGACGAAGCTGCTGGAGCGATTGCCGCTGGCTTGCCAGGCCTCCTCGAAACGCCGGGATTGCCCGGCAAAAGCCTCCGGATCCGCATCGCCCCAGGTCAGCGCAAGCGGTGCGGCGAGCTTGCGGACATTCAACAGCGGGCTGTCGTTCTGGATCGTTGTCGGCGTCAGCCTCAGCGACGGCTGCAGGAAGCTGCCGGCAAGCGGTGTCAGGTCGAACAGGCCGCTGATCGCAAAACCGGCCTTCACTGTGTCGTCAGGCAGGCCGTAGCGCGACCAGTCAGTCAGCAGCGTGGTGGCGGTCAGGTGGCCGCCGGCGGAATGCCCGCCGACAACGATCCTGTCGGGATCGCCGCCGAAAGATTCGGCATTCCTGTAGGTCCAGGCGACGGCGGACCTGACCTGGCGGACGATCTCGCCGATTTCGACGGTGGGGCAGAGATCGTAGGTGACGTTGACGACACAGGCACCCGCCGCGACCGGTCCCGGCGCCACCATGGAGAAGACCCGCGAGGTCAGCGATTTCCAGTAGCCGCCGTGAACGAAGACGAAGATCGGCGCCTTCTTCGGAGAAGGCGAGGGACGGTAGAGATCGAGGTGCTCCATCAGCGTCGGGCCGTAGGCGATACCGAGCTGCTTGTCGGCGATGGCGGCTTCGGCGGCCGCGCTGTCTTCCATGAAACGGCGCGCATAGATCATGAAGTCGGGAACGGAGGCCTCGACGTCATAGGCGGCATCGAGCGCGGCCTGGGTCTCGTAGCCTGAAAACAGCTGTGTCATTGCGCTTCTCCTGAGGTGGATGGTTGCTGTAGCGATCGGGTGAGGGCGGGGCGGTGCCCGCCACGCCGCTCGAGAAGGCCGGCGAGCCCCTGCGGCAGAAACAGCATCAGGGCGATCGATATCAGCCCGAGCACCAGTTGGCCCTGGCCGGACATCTGGCCGAGGATGCGATCGACGATGACGAAGAGGACAGCGCCGATCAGCGGGCCGGAGACGGTTCCCATGCCGCCGGCCACGGCGACGAAGACGACGTAGGACGCCCAGGAGATCGAGAAGCCGGATGCCGGCGTGATGATCATCGCGTCCATGAAATAGAGCCCGGCCGCGAGCCCGGTCACGAAGGCACTGATCAGGAAGATCGCGGTCTTGATGCGCATCACGTCGATGCCGCTGCTTTCGGCCGCCTCCTCGTCGTCGCGCACCGCCATCAGCGCCAGTCCGTAGGTCGAGCGCATCGAGAGGAAGATGCCGAGCGTGACGGCGGCGGCGAGACTGAGCGCCAGATAATAGAGCGTCAGCGCATCGACACCGGCATTGATCTGCATGCCGCCGCCCGCGCCTGCAAGCGGCCAGCCGTTGAAGATCGTTGCGACGGATTCGGCGATCAGCCAGGTGGCGATGGCGAAATGCGCGCCGCGAAGCCGCAGGAGCGGCAGGGCGCCGAGAAACAGGAAGAGCAGCAGTGAGGCGCGGCGGGTGAAGGCGTCGCCGAAGAGATCGAGCTCAGGTCGCAGCGTCACGGCGATCTCATATCCAACGGCAAGACAGAGGGCGGCGCCGAGCGCCCAGGATCGCGTCACCGGCCGTTTGAAGCCCATCGGCACGACGAGCAGCACGGCAAAAGCCAGCGGCACGAGGCCGGCAAAGATCCAGACCGCCGCTATGGGCGCGGCAGCGTAGTAGATCAGGATGGCTTCGGAAAAGCCGGCAAGGCCGATGAATACCTGCTGGCCGAAGGAGAGCATGCCGCCGAACCCGGCCATCAGGTTCCAGGCGTGGCCGAGCGTCGCGAAGATGAAGACCGACATCAGCAGGTGGACGACATAGGTGTCGGCGCCGGTTGCTATGGGAACGAGCATCAAGGCGGCGAGCAAAGCGAATACTGCGATCAGCCGCGGCGCCGGTCCGGCAAGGCTGGCGGTTGCCGGAGGCGAGCCGATGGCGGGGGAACTGGAGATGTCCATGGGTGCCGGTCCTATCGCTTGAAGAGCCCCTGGGGGCGTGCTGCGAGTACGAGAAGAATGAGCAGGTAGCCGGCGAGTTGCTGCGCCGCCGGCCCGAAATAGGTGCCGGCCAGAACCTGGGTGATGCCGAGTGCGATACCGCCGAGGAAGCAGCCGCCGAGCGATCCGAGCCCGCCGATGACGACGACGCCGAAGGCGGTCAGCAGGTAGGGAGGGCCATCGAACGGCTGGAAGGAGCGCGACATGCCGATCATGAACCCCGCGAAGGCGGCAAACATCAGCGACAGCCCGGCCGCAACGCCATAGACATGGGCCGTCCGCATTCCCATCAGCGCGGCAATCTCGGCATCATCAGATGTCGCCCGGATCGCCCGGCCGATATGGGTGCGCTGGATGAACAGCGCCAACGCGCCGATCAGCAGGGCGGCAAGCACGAGAAAGCCGAAGCGCAGCGTCGAGATGCTAAGATCGTCGCTGAGCGCGATCGCCGAGAAGGAATAGCTGTTGCGGATCGTCTGGGCGTTGGTGCTGAACACCACCTGCATTGCCTGCGACAGCACCGTCGAGATGCCGAAGGTGATCAGCAGCGGCAGCATCATGCCCATGATCGGCGAGAGGCCGCGTCGCTCGACGGCAAAGGTTGAGACCCGGTTCAGCAGTCCGCGCTGCAGGGCATAGCCGATGAGAAACATCACCGGCACCAGCGGCAGCAGCGCCCAGAAAGGCGAGACCGGATAGAGCCCGAGAATGACGACGGCGAGATAGGCCGCCAGGATCAGCCAGTCGCCATGCGAGAGGTTGACGAGCTTCATGACCCCGAAGCTGAGCGCAAGGCCGACGCTGATCAGAGCGTAGTAGCCGCCGAGCGTCGCCCCCGTCATAAGCCCGTTGGCAAGGTCGATCCAGGCCCAGTAGAAATCCTCCATCGTCATGGTCATCGGGCTCCCTCGACAGGCATCGGCATCGGTGAATGGGAATGGCGGCCGCCGCCGAAATAGGCGGCGGTGATCGCCTCGCGGGTGAGCGCAGCGGTCTCACCGGACAGGACGATGCGGCCTTCCAGCATCACGGCAGCCCGCCCGGCAAACCGCATCGCCCGCTGCAGGTCCTGTTCGACGAGCACGATGGTCAGCCGGTCGCGCAGCCGCTGCAGATTGCCGTAGAGGTCCTCGACGGTGGCAGGCGAAAGCCCGAGCGAGACTTCATCGAGCAGCAGCAGGCGCGGCGAGGTCATCAGCGCCCGGCCGATCGCCACCATCTGCTGCTCGCCGCCGGACATTTGCGTCACGATCTGGCGGCGCCGTTCGGCAAGCCGCGGGAAGAGATCGTAGATTTCATCGAGTCTCTGCCGGGCGCTACGGCGCCAGACCGGCAGGTAGGCGCCGCAAAGCAAATTGTCTTCGACACTCATGCGCGAAAACAGCCGCCGTCCCTCCGGGACGAGGGCAATGCCCAGCTCGACGATGCGCTCGGGCGGCAGGCGTTCGATCGCCTGGCCCTCGAAGCGCATGCGGCCGGTCAGCCGCGTCTTTCCGCCGACTGTCGTCAGTCCGGTGATGGTCCGCAGCAGCGTCGATTTGCCGGCGCCGTTGGCGCCGATCAGCGCCAGGATGTCGCCGCGGCGAAGCTCAAGATCGATATCGAACAGTGCCTGCAGTTCGCCATAGAAGGCGGAGATTTCGTCGAGTGCGAGAATGGTTCCGGTCGCGGACATCGTCAGGCTCCGAGATAGATGCGGCGGGTTTCGGGAAGGGCCATGACCTTGTCGGGATTGCCGTCGGCGACGATCTCGCCGCCAGCCAGAACCATCAGCCGGTCGGTGGCGGTCAGCATCGTGCGGATCACATGCTCGATCCAGACGACGGCGATGCCGAGGGAGCGCACGCTTTTCACCATGGAGATGAAGGCGCTTACCTCCTCCTCGGTGAGCCCCGCCGCCACTTCGTCGATCAGCAGCAGGCGCGGGCGCATGGCGAGCGCACGGGCAAGCTCGTGGCGCTTGCGCACCAGCAGCGGCAGGCTGCCGGCGAGCATGCCGGCATGGGCCGAAAGCCCGGTCAGCGCCAGCGTCTCGCCGACCCAATGGTCGGCGGAACGCTGGTCCATCTGTCCGGCAAAGGTTGCCGCCACGCGCAGGTTCTGCTCGACGGTCATTTGCCCGAAAGGCTTCGGCACCTGATAGGTCCGCCCGATGCCGAGCCTGGCACGGTGATGCGGCGGCGCCGTCGTGATGTCCTTGCCGCAGAACCGCACCATGCCGGACGAAGGCTTGATATGGCCGGAGAGCATGCCGAACAGTGTCGTCTTTCCGGCGCCGTTCGGGCCGATCACGCCAAGCACTTCGCCTTCCGAGACATGGAAACTCACGTCCTTCGCCACGGTGAGCGCGCCGAAGGATTTGGTGAGATTGGTGACTTCGAGAATCCTGGTCATGTCGGGTGTCTCCGTCCGGATGTGTCGCAGATCGAAGGCGCCCTATTCGTAGAGCTTCATCTCGGCTGTCTTCTGGACCGACGGATAGACGGCGTTGAAGACGTTTTCCTTGATGATCTTTCCCTGCGCCGGATCGAAGCGCCATTGCGCGCCGCCGAGCGGCTGGACCGAGAAGTTCTGCTTGTTGAAGGCGACGGGACCGGCGACGGTATCGACCTTGATGGTCCGCAGCGCGGCGAGGACCGCTTCCCTGTCCTTGGTGCCGGCGCGCTGGATGGCGCTCAGCAGCACGTCATAGGAGGCATCGTCGTAACCGAGCGGCGGGATATACTGCTTGCCGGTCGCCTTCTCGAAACTGTCGACCAGCGCCTGGCCGCTATAGCCGCCGAAGGACGAGCTGCCAGGATAGGCCGGCGACCAGAAGTTCACCGAGAGCAGGCCGTAGCCGACCTCGCCGAGGGCCGCCATCGGCTCCGGATATCCGGTGCCCTTGTCTATGATGTACATTTTCGGCTTGAAACCGGCCTGGGCGGCCTGCTGCAGATAGTTCTGCATATCCGGCGGGGCGAGCACACCGGCGACGACCTCGACGTGATTGCGTTTGAACTGGTTGATCAGCGAGGAGAAGTCGGGCAGCCCCTGCTGGAAACGGCCGGGATCGACAGGTTTCCAGCCCTCGCCCTTGAAGACCGGATCGAAGATCTTGGCAAACACGGTGCCGTCGGCATCGTTCGGATAGAGATAGCCGATCTTGCCGTTGAAGCCGCCCGGCAGCGCCTTGATCATGCCGACATGGTTCTTCACCAGATCGGGCACCGAGAAGAAGAATTCAAAGGCGTATTTGTATTCCTTCGGCTTGCCGTCGGGACCGAGAAGCCAGGCTTCGACCGGGGTGTTGGTGACGATGCAGGGAATCTTGTTGCGTTCACAGAGATCGGAGGGCGCATTGGTCGTATCGGGCGTGCCCTGCGCCATCAGGAAATCCACCTTGTCCTGCAGGATGGCCTGGGTGGCGGCTTCGGCCGAACCGGCGACGGTGCTCTTGCTGTCATAGATCTTGTAGCTGATCTTGCAGAGATCGTTGCCGACCTTCAGTCCACCGGCGTCGTTGATCGGCTTCAGCTTGTTGTCGTCGACCCACGGCGTATCCTTGCCGACATCGGCGAGCGGGCCGGTCATCGGAACGATGCGACCGATGCTGATGCTACAGTCCGCTGCCAGCGCCTGCCCGGCGGGCAAAGCGGTAAGCAGAAATGCGCCTGCGAGAATTCTCTTCATGCTGATAAGGCTTGCCGTCATATCGTTCCCCTTTATTGGCAGCAAAGAACCTGTCTCCCGGAGGGCATCTCCGGGCGATTGGGCATGCGTGACCGATCGTTTTGTGGCCGAGCGAGACCCTTCGCCGCCGCGATGCGCGGGGCGTCGAACTCACATTCCGCGGCCTGAACGGGCGGGCTGACTGTCTGGTATCGATCTACAGTAAAGTCTATTATTTTTCATGATTGCGTCAATATGAAAAAAATAAGACATTGACGATTTTCGGCGTTTTCCTGCTGGGCCGCAGATACGGCAACGCCGCGCCTTTCCTATTGAAAATCAACAGGAAATCAGCGCGGCAGGAAGCCACGGCAGAGCATGTCTCAGCCCGCAGACCGGGCGCTATCGGCCGCCCGTCTAGAGCGATGCCGCCTGCGCGAGCAGCGCTTCCGACGACCGGGCCAGCAGCCCGGCATCGACGCCGACAGCGAGAAAATCGACGCCGGCTTCCGCCGCCATCTTCATCAGCACCGGATCGCCGCTCAGAAGCCCGGCTGGCTTGCCCGCCGCCTTGATCTTGCTGATCGCATCGACGACCGTCTTGCGCAGGCCGGGATTGCTAAGATCGGCGCCGAAGCCGATGCTGGCGGCGAGATCGGCGGGACCGACGAAGAGCGCATCGACACCCGGAACCGCCGCGATGGCCTTCAGGTTGCCGAGTGCTTCCGCCGTCTCGATCTGGACAATGACGCAGAGATCCTCGGCGGCCTTGTCGAAGTAGCCCTTCTCGCGGCCGAAACGGGTCGCCCGGGTCAGGCCGGAGACGCCGCGTATGCCGCATGGCGGATAGCGGGTCGCGCGCACGGCGGCTTCCGCCTCCGCCGCGTTCTGGACATAGGGGATCAGCAGCGTCTGGGCGCCGATATCGAGCAGCCGCTTGATCAGCACCGCATCGTTGGAAGCGGGCCGGACGATCGCGGAGACGCCGGGATAGCCGGCGATCACCTGGAGCTGCGGCAGCACGGTCAGCGCATCGCCGGGCGAATGCTCGGTATCGAGCAGCAGCCAGTCGTAACCCGCCCCTGCCACCACTTCTGTGGCAAAGGCGGAGGACAGGGTGCACCAGAGGCCATGCTGGCGGCGGCCCTCCGAGAGGGCCTGTTTGAACAGATTGCGGGGCATGGCGTCACCTATGCGAAGGAGATGCCGATGGCGCCGAGCGGGCCGTAATCGGCCTGGATGACGTCTCCGGAGACGATATCGACGGGGCGGGTGAAGGAGCCGCCGAGAATGAACTGGCCCTTGCGCAGGACCTCGCCCTGGTCGGCAAGCTTGTTGGCGAGCCAGGCGACGCCCGCGGCCGGGTGCCCCATGATGGCGGCCGATACGCCCGATTCCTCGATGATACCGTTCTTCGACAATGTCGCGGCGACCCAGCGGATATCGACATCGAACGGCCGTACCGGCCGCCCGCCGACGACCACGCCGCCCGATGCCGCGTTATCGGCGATCGTATCGGTGATCGCGCGCGGCACTTCCGTGCGGTAGTCGATGATCTCGAGCGCGGGAACGACGACTTCGGTGGCGCGCATCACGTCATAGATGTTGCAGCCCGGTCCGCTCAGATCGTCCTTCAGGACGAAGGCGAGCTCAACCTCGAGCCGCGGCCTGATGAAACGTCCGGCCGGGATTGTCTGGCCGTCGCGGAACATCATGTGATCGAGCAGGGCGCCGTAATCGGGTTCGGTCATCTTCGAGGCCATCTGCATGGCGCGCGATGTCAGGCCGATCTTGTGGCCGACGATGCGGCGGCCTTCGGCAAGATGATGTTTCACCCAGCGGCGCTGGATCTCATAGCTTTCGGCGAGCACGAGTTCGGGATGGCTCTTCGAGAGCTGCGGAATGACGGCGCGGCTCATTTCCGCATCGAAAAGCGAGCGGGCTGCGGCGTCGAGTTGGGCTTCGGTCAGTGGCATTTCGGATGTCCTTGAAACGGGATGGCGAAAGCGGCCGGAATGCGGCCGCTTTCCTGATGTGCTCGGGGGCCTCAGACGGCCGCGGTCACAAGCTGCGACACCAGAAATGCGGTGACGGCGACGAAGGCGACCATCGTGGTGAAGATGGTGATGTTGACGTCGAGCGCGAGGCCGAGCGGGCCGCCGACCGGCAGGTAGCCGTTCTCGTCGTAGTTCTCGCCCGCGTAGAACCGCTTGCCGAGCACGGCGGCGAAGAAGCCGCCATAGACCGCCACGGCAGCCACCAGCGGCAGGATCAGCTGCGGCCGTTCCGGCAGGATCGGGAACCAGATGATGGCGAGCATGGCGATGGCGAGAATGATGTAGCTCACCACCTGCCAGACACAGTGGAAGCGCGCATGGCCGGTCCAGCGCGGGTTGGTCGCGTGCGTCTTGTTGAGATCGGCCAGAGCCGGAATGAGGCTGTAACCGAGGGTCACGATGGTCAAAAGAATCTTCACGGCAAGCAGCATGGTTTCCTCCTCCAGAAAGGCTGCGGCATCCAAGACTGTATCGTTCTACGGTACAGCTGTATCGAAATTGTAGATACGTGAGCGGGAAATTGTCAACGGCAAAACGCCGCGCAGCCTCGCGGGCACGCGGCGTCGCGAGTTAACCAACTAATTTTGCTTGAGTTTATCGGATCTCGAAGACCGGTCCGTCAGCGGCCGGTTACGGTCTCGATCGAGGCCCGGCACTTTGCCAGCGCCTCGCGCACCAGTCCGGCGCGCTCGTCATATCGCTGCCGCGGCATCAGCACGCCGAGCGCATAACTGGCATTTCCGACGCCGCGAACCGGAAGCGATAGCGCACAGACGCCCGCCGCATATTCCTCCTCATCGGCCGCAATGCCGCCAGCGCGGATCTTGGCGATTTCGGCGAGCAGCGTTGGGCCGTCGGTGATGGTCTGCGGCGTGATCTTCGGCAATCCGCCGGCAATGAGTTCGGCGACATCGGCCTCGGACATCTGCGACAGATGTGCCTTGCCGTTCGAGGTGCAGTAGAGGGGAAGGGCCGAGCCCACCTGCGAGACGACGCGCAGCACCCGCCCGGCGCCCTGGACCTGGTCGATCACCACGGCGGCGTTGCCCTGCAGCAGGGTCAGATCGACGCTTTCCTCGACATCCTGATGCAGCTGCTCGATCGCCGTGCGGAAGAACTGCCTGATATCGCGGTAGGCGAGCGTCGCGATCCGCGGGATTTCCGAGCCGATCCTGACGCCGACCTTGTCCACCTCGGTCGCCACCAGCCGCTCGACCTCCATCGCCCCCACCAGCCGCTGCACGGTTGCCCGGGCAAGACCGGTCTGCTTGGCGATCTGGCCGAGGCTGAGCCCCGAAGGCTCCTCGGCGAGCGCCCGCAGGATCGATGCGGCACGCGCGATCAGGCGGATTTCGTTGCGTTGGCCCTTGGCCTTGGTCGGGGAAGAGTCTGGCGGCGTCATCGATGCTTCTTCTGGGTTGGTCCCCTTTTCGTAGCCGCTGACCGCCGTCAGTCAATAGCAGAATGGTTCGGCGTCACCACGCGGTTCAACCACTCGATGGCTGCTGCGATGCCGCCGAACGGGTACAGATGGAAGAACACGTTGCCGAGCGCCCGCCTCTCGAGACCTTCGAGCAGGCGCGCTGCAAAGCGGTCGGCCGTCACCACCGCATCGGGATCGCCGAGCGGCTCAGGGGAGAGTGCGACGCCGAATTGCCGGGCGAAGCGGATCAGCGTTGCCGCCCGCGACGGGCCGGGAATGCCGATGCGGACGGGCACATGGATTCCCGCATCCCGCAGCCTGGCGATCCAGCCGATAATGGCATCCGCATCGAATCCATATTGCGTGGTGATCTCGGTCTCGCAGCCGCTGTCGCGAAGGAAGGCGAGCTTGGCGAGCAGCGCCTGCCACAGCGCCGCATCGCTGATCTTCGGATGTCCCTCGGGATAGCCGACGACCCCTGCGCGGGCGATGCCGTGGCGCTGTAGAACGCCGCTTTCGAGGAGTGTCATCGCATCGGAATAAGGCCCGGCTGCGGTGGCCGGATCGCCGCCGACGAAGAGGAAGCGCTGCGGAGAAGCGGCGGCTTTCAGCCCACCGATCAGTGTCTCCACGTCGTCTTCCGATGTCAGGCGGCGGGCGGAGATGATCGGCACCGGCTCGAAGCCGGAGCGGCGCAGGATGCGCGCGGCCTCGATGCGCTGGGCATGCGTCTCGTTGCCGAGGAAGGCGATATTGACCGGCGTGCCCGGCGCGATTACCGGCCGGGCGGTTTCGATCTCGCCGATACCCTTGCCGGTGATCTCGAGCGCGTAGTCCGCCCACAAGCCGCGTCGTTCAGACATTCTCTTCCCCTAGCAATACCAGCCGTTTTGCGGCGCATCGGGATTGCCATACATGGGCATAAAAATGTATGTCAATGCGGCATACATGGAGGGTATCTTATGTGGCAACCGCGGCTGAATGAAACCGCCCGCATGAAATATCTCGGCATCGTCGAGGCGCTTGAGGCGGACATCCGCGCGGGCCGGGTCACGCCGGGTGAACGGCTGCCGCCGCAGCGGACGATCGCCGAGGCGCTGAACGTCGATCTGACCACCGTGACACGCGCCTTCAACGAGGCGCGGCGGCGCGGACTGGTCGAGGCTCAGGCCGGCCGCGGCAGTTTCATCAGCGAGCGGCTGGAGGAAAACGGCCCGCTGGAACGCCGGGCGCCGCTCATCGATCTCAGCATGAATATCCCGCCGCAGCCGCAATCGGCCAATCTGAAGAAGGCCCTGCCGCAGGGGATCGCCGAGGTTCTGGCCGGATCGCGCGGCCTGCTCAGCTTGCATTATCAGGAGAGTAACGGCGCCGAGATCGACAGGAAGGCTGCTGCCACATGGCTCGGCCAGCGTATTGCAGGCATTTCCGCTGAGAGAATCGTCATTGCCGGCGGGGCGCAGAGCGCGCTGTTTGCCGTCTGCGATCTGTTGCTGCGCGGCGGTGATGCCATCGCCGCGGGCGAGGTCACCTATCCCGGCCTCAAGGCGGTGGCGATGCAGAAGGGTGTCCGGCTCGAGCCGCTGGCGATGGATGCCGAGGGCATCATCCCCGACGCCTTCGAGCGGCTTTGCAGCCGTGCGCCACCGAAGGCGCTCTACGTCATTCCGTCGATCGACAACCCGAGCACGGCAACGCTGCCGCAGGCGCGGCGCCAGGCGCTTGTTTCGCTTGCCCGTCACTACGGCGTGGCGATCATCGAGGACGATCCCTACAGCTCGTTGCAGCCGGAGCGGATCGTCTCGTTTGCAGAGCTGGCGCCCGATATCACCTGGCATATCGCGACGCTGTCGAAATGCGCCACGCCGGCGCTCCGCGTTGCCTATGTCGTGGCGCCCAATGCCGGGCAGGGGCTGCGGCTTGCCGGCGTGCTGCGCGCGACGATCCTGATGGCGCCGCCACTGATGTCGGCGCTTGCCAGCCGCTGGATCACCGACGGCACGCTCAATGAGCTGACGGCGGCCATTCGCGCCGAGAATGCCGTCCGCCAGAAACTTGCCGCCGCCATTCTCGGCGGCATTCCCTTTGCCGCCGATCCGCACGGCCACCATCTGTGGCTGACGCTTCCTGATCATTGGCGGGCGGCGGATTTCGCCGAACATGCAGATCGTGCCGGCGTTTCGATCGTACCGGCATCGGCCTTTGCAACGGCAGGCGCGACGACCGAAGCGGTCCGCATTTCGCTCGGCGTCGCGCCCGACCGCGGCGCTCTGGAGGATGCGTTGACGCTTCTCTCCGGTCTGATCGCACAGCCTTCGCTGGCGTCACGCGCCGTGGTCTGACGACCGGTTGTTCATCAGCCGCTGAAGCAGCGGCTTGGCCTGCACGCTCTGGTCCTGGGCGGCATTGCCGTTCCTCCACCGGGCCGGCGGGTGTTCCGCCGGTGTGACGATCGAGGTGAAACCGCATTGCCGCAGCAGCGGCAGTTGATCCGGCAGCAGATGGCCGATGGCGCGGACGTCGCCCATGAAGCGGTGCTTGTTGCGCAGCGCATGGGCGATGGTGAAGCCGCGGCCGTCCCGGAATTTTTCGAACAGGACGACCACCACGTCGAGCTCATCGAGCAGCGGTGCGATCAAATCGGCCGATTGCTCCGGCCGCAGCAGGACGCCGGCCGGCCTTGCATCCGGCGGCAGGCGCTCCAGCCCTTGCAGGGCTTCGGCCGGCACAACGGTGTAAGGCGCCGGTATCGCATCGGTCTCCGGCTGCGGATAGAGCCAGCGATCGGGAAGCTCCTCGCCGAGGTGATTAATCAGCGCCATAGACGGCCTCCTTGAACGGCGCCGGGCCGAGACGCCGGTAGGTATCGATGAACCGCTCGCCGTCCCGGCGTTCGGCCAGATAGGCGCCGGTGATCGCTTCGATGGCATCGACCACCTTGTCGGAGGCGACCGACGGACCGATGATGCTGCCGATCGAGGCCTTCTCGTCGGCGGCGCCACCGAGGGTGATCTGGTAGACCTCCTCGCCGCTCTTATCGACGCCGAGCAGGCCGATATTGCCGACGTGGTGATGGCCGCAGGCATTGATGCAGCCGGAAATGTTCAGGTCGAGCGCTCCGATCTGCCGCTGCCGGTCGGGATCGGCAAAGCGCGCCGCGATGCGCTGCGCGACGGGGATCGCGCGGGCGGTGGCGAGGCTGCAGTAATCCATGCCAGGACAGGCGATCATGTCGGTGATCAGGCCGATATTGCCGCTTGCAAGCCCGGCCTCCACCAGGCCGGTCCACAAGGCCTGCAGATCGGCCTGGCGCACATGCGGCAGGACCAGGTTCTGCTCATGGGATATGCGGATCTCGCCGAGCGAGTAGCGGTCGGCAAGGTCTGCGACCACATCCATCTCGTCGGCGCTGATATCGCCCGGAATGCCGCCCTCCGGCTTCAGCGAGATGACGGCGGAGATGTAGCCCGGCTGCTTGTGCGGATGCGTATTGGTCTTCGCCCAAAAGCTGAAGCCGCGATTCGCCTTTTCTGCGGGTATCTCCGGCAATGCCTCGAAAGGCGGCGGGTTGAAGCGGGCGGCGACGGCTTCGACGATCTCCTCGTGGAGAACGTTGTGATCGTCCGGCAGGGCGGCGAATTCGTCCTCGATCATGCGGATGAAGTTTTCCGGCTTCATCTCGCGCAGCAGGATCTTGATGCGCGCCTTGTAGATGTTGTCGCGGCGGCCGAGCGCGTTGTAGACGCGCAGGATCGCCTCGACATATCGCAGGAGATCGCGCACCGGCAACCAGTCGCGCACCTTGGTGCCAACCACGGGCGTGCGGCCGAGGCCGCCCCCGGCATAGATCGTGAAGCCCGGTTCGCCGGCCTCGTTGCGGCTCGCCAGAATCCCGATGTCATGGACGCGCACGGCGGCACGGTCTTCGGGGCTGCCGGTGATGGCGATCTTGAACTTGCGCGGCAGGTAGGTGAACTCGGGATGGTCGGTCGACCACTGTCTGAGGATCTCGGCGTAGAGGCGGGGGTCGACGACTTCTTCGGCCGCCGCTCCGGCAAAATGGTCGGTCGTGACGTTGCGAACGCAATTGCCGCTGGTCTGGATCGCGTGCAGATCGGCCTCGGCCAGAACGGCAAGAATATCGGCGGCGTCTTCGAGCCGCGGCCAGTTGAACTGGATGTTCTGGCGCGTCGTGAAATGGCCGTAGCCGCGGTCGTAATAGCGGGCGACATAGGCGAGTTGGCGCATCTGTGCGGCGCTGACGACGCCGTAGGGCAGAGCCACGCGCAGCATGTAGCCGTGAAGCTGCAGATAGAGGCCGTTCATCAGCCGCAGCGGTTTGAATTCCTCTTCGCTGAGCTCCCCCGCCAGACGGCGGTTGATCTGTTGGCGGAATTGTTCGGCGCGGTCGCGCAGGAACTGCCGGTCATACTCGTCATAGCGGTAGATACCGGCATAGGGCGACGACGAGGTCGCCGACGGGAGCTCCGGAAAGGGCGGCTGCGGCCACTGCGCCGGCTTGCCTGATGTCGCGAGGTCTCGCCGCACGCTCGGCCCCGTACCCCGCAGGCGCTCGCGCCGTACTGCCGGCACCCATTCGCCCTCGACGCACTCGGCTTCGATCGTGCGGGTGTCGACGACGATGTTGCCGCGTTCGGAAAGCCGGGCCGTTTCTATCAGTTCGGCAAGGCGCTCGTCTTCGATAATGGTTGCCTTGCCGAGGTCCTCGGTCCAGCGGCCGCGTGTGTCGAACCAGACGGCAACGCCGTCGCTCAGCCGGTTGGCTGTTATCATATGGGCAGGCATGGTCGTCTCCTCTGGGGCAATGTCAGGCGGCGGCCGAGTGGCCGAACCAGCCGAGCTTTTCGCGCGCCTCGCAGAGAGCCGAGACGAGCGCGCGCATGTGCGCCTGCGTGTGGCACGGCGTCGGCGTGATCCGCAGCCGCTCCTGGCCGCGGGCGACCGTCGGGTAGTTGATCGGCTGGACGTAGATATTGTGCTCGTACATCAGGAATTCGCTGGTGGCGCGGCAGAGATGCGCGTCGCGGATCAGCAGCGGAATGATGTGGCTGGCGCTGTCGAGGATCGGCAGGTTGGCGGCCTTCATCATCTGCTTCAGTAGCGTCACATTCGCCTGCTGCTCGCTGCGCTCCTGCGGATGGGCCTTCAGGTGCTGCACGGCAGCCAGAGCGCCTGCCGCGAGGTGCGGACACATGGATGTCGTGAAGATGAAGCTGTCGGAGAAGCTGCGCACGACGTCGATCAGCGTGGCCGGGCCGGTGATATAGCCGCCCATGACGCCGAAGGCCTTGGCCAGCGTGCCCTCGATGATGGTGACGCGATCGGCGACGCCGAGCTGTTCGGCAACGCCGCCGCCGTGCTCGCCGTAGAGGCCGACGGCATGCACCTCGTCGAGATAGGTGAGCGCTCCGTGTTTCTCGGCGACGTCGCAGATCTCGGCGATCGGCGCGATGTCGCCGTCCATGCTGTAGACGCTCTCGAAGGCGACGATCTTCGGCCTTGCCGGATCGATCCTGCTCATCAGTTCGTCGAGATGGGCAGCGTCGTTATGGCGGAAGATGAAGCGCTCGGCGCCGGAGCGGCGAATGCCCTCGATCATCGAATTGTGGTTCAGGGCGTCGGAGAAGATGGCGCAATCGGGCAGTACCTTGCCGAGCGTGCCGAGCGCCGCGAGATTGGAGATCCACCCGGATGTGAAGATCAGCGCGCCTTCCTTGCCGTGCAGATCGGCAAGCTCGGTTTCCAGCGCCACATGCTGGCGGTTGGTGCCGGAGATGTTGCGCGTGCCGCCGGTGCCGGCGCCGAAATCGTCGATCGCCGCGTGCATGGCGGCCAGCACATCGGGATGCTGGCCCATGCCGAGATAGTCGTTGCTGCACCAGACCGTCACATGCCGGGTTTCGCCCGTCGGCCCGTGCCACAGCGCGCTCGGAAACTCGCCGGCGATGCGTTCGAGTTCCGCGAAGGTGCGGTACCGGCCGTCGAGCTTCAGCTCGGAAAGAAGGGTCTCAAATCTAGCAGCATAGTCCATTGCCTTGCTCTTTTCCGCCGCCTGGCTGGGGGAACGACCGGCGGCTCAGTCGATGGGATGAAGGGGATCAGTCGAGCGCCTTGGCGCGCTCGATCGTCATGCCCGAGGGCATCATGTTGACGTTCGCGTTGTGGATGACCCAGAGCGAACCGGAGACGATGATGGCGATCAGCATGATCGTCAGCAGAAAGATCGTCGTGTTGCTGCGCTGGTCAGGTGCAGTGCCGAGATGCAGGAAGAAGACGAGCTGCACGAGGAGCTGCACCACCGCAAGCACGGTGATGACAGGCAGGATCGCCTCAGCGGGCAGCACGCCGCTCATGACGGCACCGAACGAAAGTCCGGTCAGGCCGAGGGACAGCATGAAGCCCCAGACATAGGATCGCAGGCTGGCATGCGCCGCTGTTTCGGAAGGAGAGTGAGCCATCAGAGAACGCCCCTGAGATAGACGAAGGTGAAGACGCAGATCCAGATCAGGTCGAGGAAGTGCCAGAACAGGCTGAGGCAGGCGAGGCGGCGGCGCACGACGCCGTCGAGGCCGAAGCGCCAGACCTGGTGGATCATCGTCGCGAGCCACAGAAGACCGGCCGTCACATGCAGGCCGTGCGTGCCGACCAGCGTGAAATAGGCCGACAGGAAAGCGCTGCGGCTGGGGCCTGCGCCCTCGGCGATCAGCGCCATGAATTCATGGATTTCCATGACGATGAACACGGCGCCGAACACGAAGGTGATGGCCAGCCACTGCATGACCTTGGCCTTCGAGCCCGCCTGCAGATGCAGCCCGGCCATGCCGAAGGTGAAGCTGCTGATCAGCAGGATCACGGTTTCGATCGCGACGTAGGGGAGGTCGAAGATCTCCCGCCCGCCCGGGGCACCGGCGGTATTGGCCGCCAGCACGCCGAAGGTCGCAAACAGCGTCGCGAAGATGAGGCAGTCGCTCATCAGATAGATCCAGAAGCCGAGAACGGTGTTGCCGCCGCTGTCGTGCTCGCCTTGGCCGTGATGGCCTCCGGCGTGGCTGCCGTGCTGGTCTGGTTTAACGTGGATGTTCATCCGTCAGGCTCCTTTGCGCATCAGGGCGAAGCGTGCGTTTTCGATCCGCGCGACCTCTGCGGCCGGCACGTAGTAATCGACGTCGCGGTCGTAGGATCGGGCGAGGAAGGTTGCGATCATTCCGGCAAGGCCGATGGCCGCGAAGACCCACATGTGCCAGATGAGCGCGAAGCAGAGCACGAAGCTGAAGGCCGAGATCACAAAGCCTGCCGCCGTGTTGCGCGGCATGTGGATGTCTTCGTATTCCCAGACGCGCTCGTTCGCCTTGCCGGTCTGCTTGTCTTCCCAATGCTGCTCGAGCGAGGTGATCTCCGGCACATGGGCGAAGTTGTAGAACGGCGCCGGCGAAGCGGTTGCCCATTCGAGGCTGCGCGCATCCCAGGGATCGCCGGTAACGTCGCGGTTCTGCTCGCGGTCGCGGACGCTGACATAGAGCTGAACGAGGATCGCCAGGATGCCGAGGCCGATGATGATGGCGCCGATCAGGGCGACCACCAGGTAGGGGTGCCAGCCGGGCACCTCATAGTGGTTCATGCGCCGCGTCATGCCCTTGAAGCCGAGGATGTAGAGCGGCGTGAAGGCCAGCCAGTAGCCGATCAGCCAGCACCAGAAGGAAACCTTGCCCCAGAACTCGTTGAGCGTGAAGCCGAAGACCTTCGGGAACCAGAAGCTCATGCCGGCGAGGCAGCCGAAGACGACGCCGCCGATGATGACGTTGTGGAAGTGGGCGACGAGGAACAGGCTGTTATGCAGGACGAAATCGGCGCCCGGGACGGCCAGCAGCACGCCAGTCATGCCGCCGACGGCAAAAGTGACCATGAAGCCGATGGTCCACAGCGTTGCCGAATGGAAACGGATCCGGCCGCGATACATCGTGAACAGCCAGTTGAACAACTTCACGCCTGTCGGGATCGAGATGATCGTCGTCATGATGCCGAAGAAGGCATTGACGTTGGCGCCCGAGCCCATGGTGAAGAAGTGGTGCAGCCAGACGAAGAAGGACAGGATGCCGATCGACGAGGTGGCGTAGACCATCGACTTGTAGCCGAACAACGGCTTGCGCGAGAAGGTGGCGATCACTTCGGAATAGACGCCGAAGCACGGCAGGATCAGCACGTAGACCTCGGGGTGACCCCAGATCCAGATGAGGTTGATATACATCATCGCATTACCACCAAGCTCGTTGGTGAAGAAATGCATGTCGAAGTAGCGGTCGGCGGCGAGCAGCGCGAGCGTTGCGGTGAGAACCGGGAAGATCGCCACGATCAGGATGTTGGTGATCAGCGAGGTCCAGACGAAGACCGGCATCCTCATCAGGTTCATGCCGGGCGCGCGCATGCGCAGGATCGTCACCACGAAGTTGATACCTGCGAGCGTCGTGCCGAGGCCGGAGACCTGCAGCGACCAGATGTAATAATCGACCCCGACCGTCGGACTGTAGGCGAGCCCCGAAAGCGGCGGATAGGCAACCCAGCCGGTGGCGGCGAAATCGCCGACGAACATCGACGCCATGACGAGCACGGCGCCGACGGCCGACAGCCAGAAGCCCAGCGAATTGACGAACGGATAGGCGACGTCGCGGGCACCGAGCTGCAGCGGCACGACGACGTTCATCAGGCCGAGGATGAAGGGCGTGGCGACGAAGAAGATCATGATCACGCCATGGGCGGTGAAGATCTGATCGTAGTGATGCGGCGGCAGGTAGCCGGCGGCGCCGTCACTGGCGATCGCCTGCTGGACGCGCATCATGATGGCATCGGCAAAGCCGCGCAGCAGCATGACGAGGCCGAGGATGAAATACATCACGCCGATCTTCTTGTGATCGACCGAGGTGATCCATTCTTCCCAGAGGTATTTCCACCAGCCGTGATAGGTGACCCAGGCGAAGAGCGCGATGCCGAGCAGGGCGACGACCGCGCCTGTTCCCATGATGATCGGTTCGTGGAGGGGGATGGCGTCGAGAGTGAGCTTACCAAACATCAGTTGTTGTTCCAGGCGGTCGGATAGGGAGTGGCAGCCGTGCAGATGTCGGAGGTGGCGGCATCCGCGGTCTGCGGCATGCGGTCGGCCATGTAGCGGTTGACCACGGAATCGAAGATGCCCGGATCGACATTGGCGTAGACTGCGGCGGGGTTCTTGATGCTCGGGGCTTCGAGCGACCGGTAGTTCTCCGCATTCAGCGTCAGCGGCGAGCTCTTGACCTGCGCCACCCACTTGTCGAAGTCGGCGGGGCTGGTCGCTACCACGTCGAAATGCATGTCGGAGAAGCCGGGGCCGCTGAAGGCCGAGGACAGGCCGTCATAGGTGCCCTGCTCGTCGGCGATCAGATGCAGCCGGGTGCGCATGCCGGCCATGGCGTAGATCTGCGTGCCGAGCTGCGGGATGAAGAAGGAATTCATCATCGATTCCGCCGTCAGCGTGAAGTTGATCGGCGTGCCGGCCGGGATCGCCAGGTGATTGACGGAAGCGACGCCGTAATCCGGATAGATGAACAGCCATTTCCAGTTCAGCGCCATCACCTCGACGCGTACCGGCGGCACCTTCGAATCCAGCGGCTTGTATGGATCAAGCGAATGGGTGGTTTCCCAGATCATCACGGCGAGGATGCCGACGATCAGGCAGGGGATTGTCCAGACGATCGCTTCGATCTTGGTCGAATGCGCCCAGTCCGGCGCATAGGTCGCCTTGGTATTCGTGGCGCGGTAGCGCCAGGCGAAAAACACCGTCAGCACCATGACGGGAATGACGACCAGCAGCATCAGGCCGAGCGCGACGAGGATCAGCGTCTTTTCCTGCGCGCCGATATCGCCTTTCGGGTTCATCAGCTCGAGATGTTCGCAGGCGGTGAGCGAGGCCGCCGTCAGCAGCATTGCGCCGCCGGTGCGGAGGAAACGGAAAGCGCGGGAGAGCGTGCCGCGACGGTTTGGTCGGCCGGACATTGCGTCATGGCGCATACAAAATTCTGTCATAATATGCCTTATACGCATACAATATTGATTGTGTGCTGCATGCGCTAACAGGAAAGGCCGTCGCAATCAACACGCTCGCGACGAAAGCCGACAATCTGCGACAAAGTGGCGTCGAATGAGTGTCTCTAAACCGTTAATTGTATGGATTTCTGAAATGCTGATCCATACAATACCTCCCCGACGTCGCGCAGCGCATAGGCCGCAGCAATCTGGTCGTTTGGCGAGCGGAGGGGATTGCAAGACGCAGAACGGCTCCTGAGCAGCCCGTTGCCGGGCTGTTCAGAAGCGGAAGATCAGGGGATGACGGCTGGGGTCAGCCGATCCGCTTGCCGTTGCCGTCGAAGAAATGAAGGCTGGATTGGGCGGCGCCGATGGTGACGCGGGAATCGATGGTGATCTGCGACCGGCCGGGAACGCGGAAAACGATGTCCTGGGCGTTCGGCAGCGTGCCGTGGACATAGCTTTCGGCACCGACCAGCTCGACAGCGCCGACGCGGACATCGGCAGTGAAGGCATCGGGCTTGCCCGGTTCGGCAAGGTGAAGGTCTTCCGGGCGAATGCCGAGGGTGGCGGTACCAGACGGTAGCGGCGTGGCGCCGTTGCCGAGTGCAAAGCCGCTGCCGCTGGTCTCCAGCAGGTTCATCGACGGCGAGCCGATGAAGGTGGCGACGAAGGTGGTGGCGGGCTTTTCGTAAAGCTCGATCGGCGTGCCGACCTGTTCGATCTGGCCGCCGTTGAGGACGACGAGCCGGTCGGCGAGCGTCATGGCTTCCATCTGGTCATGGGTGACATAGACGCTGGTCGTGGCGAGCGCTCGCTGCAGCCGCTTGATCTCGACGCGCATCTGCACGCGCAGTTTCGCATCGAGGTTGGAGAGCGGTTCGTCGAACAGGAAGGCCGCGGGTTCGCGGACGATGGCGCGGCCCATGGCGACGCGCTGGCGCTGGCCGCCGGAGAGCTGGCGCGGCTTGCGCTCGAGGAAGGGTTCGATCTCCAGCGATTTCGCCGCCTTGACGATCCGCCGCTCGATCTCGTCTTTCGGCGTGTTGCGGTTCTTCAGGCCGTAGGCGAGATTCTGACGCACGGTCATATGCGGATAGAGCGCATAATTCTGGAAGACCATGGCGATATCGCGTTCCGAGGGTTCCAGATCGTTGACGACGCGCTCGCCGATGGCGATCTGGCCGGACGTGATGCCTTCCAGACCGGCGATCATCCTGAGCAGCGTGGACTTGCCGCAGCCGGAGGGGCCAACGAGGACGACGAGCTCGCCGTCGGCGATGTCAAGCGAAACGCCCTTGATGACTTCGACGCCGCCGCCATAGGTCTTGCGGACATCCTTGAGGGTGATTCTGGCCATTACTTCTCCGTCTCCACAAGACCTTTTACGAACCAGCGCTGCATCAGCACCACGACGAGGATGGGCGGGATGATCGCAAGGATCGCCGTCACCATCACGAAATTCCAGGGCGTCGCCGCGTCGGTGAAATCCACCATCTTCCTGAGCCCGATGATGATCGTGTTCATCTGCGCGTCATTGGTAACGAGCAGCGGCCAGAGATACTGCGTCCAGCCATAGATGAACAGAATAACGAAGAGCGCGGCGATATTGGTGCGCGACAAGGGCAGCAGGATATCGCGCATGAAGCGGAACGGTCCGGCATTGTCGATACGCGCCGCCTCCAGCAGTTCGCCGGGGATCGTCAGGAAGAACTGCCGGAACAGGAAGGTTGCGGTCGCCGAGGCCATCAGCGGCAGGGTCAGTCCTGCATAGGTATCGATCAGGCCGAGATCGACGATGACTTTGTAGGTCGGCAGGATGCGCACCTCGACCGGCAGCATCAGCGTCACGAAGATCATCCAGAAGAACACCATGCGCAGCGGAAAGCGGAAGAACACCACCGCGAAGGCCGACAGGAAGGAGATCAGGATCTTGCCGACGGCAATCAGGATCGCCACCACGAAGGTGTTGAAGAGCAGCCGTTCCAGACTGACGCCGACGGCGCGCTCGACGCCGCCAAACAGCGCCTCGCTGTAATTCTCGGTGAAGTGGCTGCCCGGCAGCAACGAGATCGGCGGCTTGATGATCTCCGCCGACGTCATCGTTGAGGCGATGAAGGTGTAATAGATCGGGAAGGCGACGATGATGATGCCGATGATCAGCATCAGATGGCCGATGAGGCTGGCGACAGGGCGTTTTTCGATCATTTCAGGCCCTCACGCATAATGCACGCGCTTCTCTACGAAGCGGAATTGGAAGGCTGTCAGCGCGATGACGATGATCATCAGGATCACCGATTGCGCCGCGGACGAGCCGAGGTTGAGGTTCACGAAGCCGTCGTTATAGACCTTGTAGACCAGCGTTTCCGTCGCCTTCGCCGGGCCGCCGCCGGTCACCGAATGGATGATGCCGAAGGTATCGAAGAAGGCGTAGACGGTGTTGACGACCAGCAGGAAGAAGGTGGTCGGCGCCAGTAGCGGGAAGACGATCGTCCAGAAGCGGCGGCTGCCGCGGGCGCCGTCGATGGCGGCTGCCTCGATCAGCGATTTCGGGATCGCCTGCAGCCCGGCGACGAAGAACAGGAAATTGTAGCTGATCTGCTTCCAGGCAGCCGCGACGATGACCAGCGTCATCGCCTGGTTGCCGTTCAGAAGCGGATCCCAGAGAAAGCCGTTGCGGCGCAGGATATAGGCGAAGGTGCCCATGGCCGGATTGAACATGAAGAGCCACAGCATGCCGGCGACGGCGGGCGCCACGGCATAGGGCCAGATCAGCAGCGTGCGATAGAAGGTTTGCCCACGCACCACCTTGTCGGCGGCCGTCGCCAGGGCCAGCGCCACGACCATCGACAGCAGCGCCGTCAGAACGCTGAAGACGACGGTGACGTAGAGTGAATGCAGATAGTTGGGGTCGGCGAGCACATCGCGAAAATTCGCAAAGCCGACGAAGCCGCTTTTTAGGCCGAAGGGGTCTTCGCGCTGCATCGACTGGTAAAGCGCCTGGCTGGCAGGCCAGAAGAAGAAGACCACCGTGAGGATGATCTGCGGGGCCACCAGGAAATAGGGAAGGATCTTGTTCGGAAAGACGACGCGCTGCACGGCGATCTCCTTGGCATGAAGGGACCGCCCGCGGCCGAAGCTGCGGGCGGCATTGCGCCGTAACTTACTGGCCGATCGCCTGCTGGATGGCGGCATTGCCGCGTTCGACTGCCTTGTCGAGGGCAGCCTTCGCGTCCTGCTTGCCCGCGAGCATCGCTTCGAACTCTTCGTTCATGATGTCGCGGACCTGCGGCAGGTTGACGAGGCGCACACCCTTGGAGTTCTCGGTCGGAGCCTTGCCCATCATCTGCAGGATCGGCGTTTCGCGGCCCGGGTTCTTCTCGTAGAAGCCGGACTTCTTGGTGTCCTCATAGGCAGCCATGGTGACCGGCATGTAGCCGGAGACCTGGTGCAGGCGCGCCTGGATCTTGGTCTGCGACAGGAAGTGGAAGAACTGGGCGATGCCCTTGTATTCTTCGTCGCTCTTGCCGGCGAAGACCCAGAGGCTGGCGCCGCCGGGAATGGTGTTCTGCGGACGTCCTTCGCCTTCATAGTAAGGCAGCTGGCCGATGCCGTAGTTCATGCCCGTCTTGATGATGTCGCCGAGGCCGCCGGAGGATTCGGTCATGATGCCGCATTCACCGGAAGTGAAGAGCTGCTTGGCCTCGGAGGTACGGCCGCCGTAACGGAACGTGCCGTCCTTGGCGAGATCGGCGATCGCCTGGAAATGCTGAACGAAGAGCGGCGAGTTGAAGGCGAGCTTCACGTCGGTGCCGGCAAGACCGTTTTCGTTGGAGCCGTAGGAAACGTTGTTCCAGGCGGCGAGGTTTTCGGTCTGGATCCAGGTCAGCCAGGTGGACGTCAGGCCGCAGGAGGAGGCGCCGCTCGACTTGATCTTCTTGGCAGCTTCGAACACTTCAGGCCAGGTCTTCGGCGGGCTTTCCGGGTCGAGGCCGGCCTTCTTGAAGGTATCCTTGTTGTAATAGAGGATCGGCGAGGACGAGTTGTAGGGGAAGGACAGCATCGTGCCGTCCGGCTTCGAATAATAGGCGGCGATACCCGGCAGGTATTCCGACTTGTCGAACTTGAAGCCGCCCTTTTCGAGAACCTGGGCCGCCGGCATGATCGCGCCCTCGGCGCCCATCATCACGCCGCTGCCGGCGTCGAAGACCTGCAGGATCGCCGGCGCCTGCTTGGCGCGGAAGGCGGCGATGCCGGCATTCAGGGCTTCCGGATAGGTGCCCTTGAAGACCGGAACGATCTTGTAGTCCTTCTGGCTGTCGTTGAATTCCTTGGAGAGCTGGTTGACCACCTCGTTATTGGCGCCCGCCATGGCGTGCCACCACTGCAGTTCGGTCACCGCGAACGCGCTCGAAGCGAAGGAGAGCGACAGGGTGACAGTTGCCGCCGATGCGGCGATGAAACGAATGGACATGGTTCCTCCCTATGTGTCCTGCCGCGCCGTTTCAGCCGGTCACGGCTTGCCGGCGCAGATCCTCCTCGATCTCACCGGCCGGTTTCGTTGCGAAACTTTACGCATACAAAACGAAAAGAAACGAACTGGCAAATGAAATTGTGAAGGTTTTGTGACATAGTGTTTATGACAGTTTTGTCGAGTGCGGCTTTGGTCGAATTCGCAAGCCATCTTCTCTCCCGCGGGACGACCTGATAGCGTCGCCGCCATGCATTCCTCGCTCCAGCTTTCCCCCGATGATCACGCCCTTCTCGACGGCCGCCACGGCGAGGCGGCAGCCTTTGCGATGCGGCTTCTGGTGCGCTTTGCCGAAGCCGTTGGCGCTCAGGAATTGGTGGATATCGAAGCGGCCCATATCGACGGCTGTCTCTATCTCGGCGAGGTCAGCCTCGATTTCGTCGAGCGCATGGTCTCATGGGGCGGGCGCGTCCGGGTGCCGACGACGCTGAATGTCGGCTCTGTCGATCTCATCCATCCCGAACTGTTTCGCGGCGAGGCCGAACTCGGCCGCAACGGCGCGCGGCTGATGCGGGCGCATGAAGAGCTCGGCTGCGTGCCGACCTTCACCTGCGCGCCCTACCAGACGATCTTCCGGCCGCGATTCGGCGCGCAGATCGCCTGGGCGGAATCGAATGCCATCGTCTTTGCCAATTCTGTGCTCGGCGCCCGCACAAATCGCTATGGCGATTTCATCGATCTCTGTTGCGCGCTGACCGGCCGGGCGCCCTATTACGGACTGCATGTCACGGAGAACCGCCATGCCACAGTGCTGATCGATGTCGAAGCTTTCCCTGACGGCGATGCCGGATCGATCTGCGTTGCGGCCGGTCACGCCATCGGCCGCCGCTGCGGCGACAGGGTTCCGGTTATCCGCGGATTGCCGGTGGAAAGCTCCGAGGACGATCTGAAAGCGCTGGGCGCCGTTGCCGCTTCGGCGGGTGCCGTGGCGCTTTTCCATGCCGTCGGGCTGACGCCGGAAGCGCCGACGCTGGAAGCAGCCTGCGGCGGAAAAGAGCCGGAAGAGATCATCCGTCTCAGCCGTGATGATATCCGCGAGACGATCCGCAATCTCTCGACGGTGGCGGAGGGCACGCCGCTTGCCGCGGTCAGCATGGGCACGCCGCATTTCTCGATCGGCGAGTTCGAGAGGCTGATGCCGCTGCTGACGGACGAGAAGGCGGCGACCGACATCTATATCAATACGAACCGGGAGGTTCTGGCCGAGCTCGAAAACCGTAGCTGGCGGACGAGGCTGGAGGCCGCGGGTATCACGCTCGTCATCGATACCTGCACCTATGTGACGGCGATCATCCGCGACATGTCCGGCGCCGTCATGACCAATTCCGGTAAATGGGCTTATTACGCGCCCGGCAATATCGGCGTCGATGTCGCCTTCGGCTCGCTGGCCGAATGCATGGCCTCGGCCCGGGCGGGCAAGGTGGTGCGGCTGTGACGCGTTTTTCCGCAACGACGCTCATGGAAGGCAGCGCCGAAGCGCACGCCTTCGTGCTGGCCGAACCCCTGAGCTTCTGGGGCGGCGTCGATTCCGCGACGGGGCGGATCATCGACCAGTGGCATCCGCAGAGCGGTCAGTCGATCAGCGGGTCGATCCTGGTCATGGAAGCCGGACGGGGATCGAGTTCGGGAAGTTCGGTGCTCGCCGAAGCGATCCGGCTGAAAACGGCGCCTTCAGGCATCATCCTGTTGAAGCGCGACGCGATCGTCGTCACCGGCGCGATGGTCGCCGAGGCGCTCTACGGCATCGGCTGTCCGGTCGTTCTGGCGCGGGCGGAAGATTGGCCGCAGATCGTACAGGCACAGCGCTTGTATGTTGTCGCAGGGGAGCGCGAGGCGCGAATAGAGATTGTGCAGCCGTGACCGGCTGCGGGAGGAGGATGAAATGACCAATACCGAAAAGCCGCTGGCGATCAGCGCCCCGGAGCCGCGCACGCTCGACTTGATCTTCACCGACGAAGCGCGCCGCGTGCTTCACGACAAGTATCAGATCGTCGAGGCCGATCCCGACGACATCGCCGGTCTTGGCGATCGCGTGCTCGGCAAGGCCCGCTACATCATCGGTCAGCCGCCGCTTTCCGAGGAAACGCTGACGCGGATGACCTCGCTGCGCTGCGTGCTGAATGTCGAAAGCAATCTCATCAACAACATGCCCTATGACATCCTCTTCCAGCGCGGAATCCATGTGGTCACGACCGGCCAGGTCTTCGCCGAGCCGGTGGCCGAGATCGGTCTCGGCTTCGCACTCTCTCTGGCGCGCGGCATCGTCGATGCCGATGTCGCCTTCCGCGAGGGCAACGAGCTCTGGGGCGGCGAGGGCAATGCCAGCGCCCGGCTGATTGCCGGATCGGAGATCGGCATCGTCGGCTTCGGCGACCTCGGCAAGGCGCTGCGCCGCGTGCTTTCGGGCTTCCGCGCCAAGGTCCGGGTCTTCGATCCCTGGCAGCCGAAATCGATCCTGGAAGAAAACAATGTCGAGGCGGCAAGCCTCGAGGACGTGCTGACAAAGAGCGATTTCGTCTTCGTCGTCGCCGCCGTCACCAGCGAGAACAAGGGTTTTCTCGGCGCCGAGGCCTTTGCCAGCATGCGCAAGGGTGCGGCCTTCATCCTGCTCAGTCGCGCCGATGTCGTCGATTTCGATGCGCTGATGGCAGCCGTCGCCTCCGGCCATATCGTGGCGGCCAGCGATGTCTACCCGGAAGAACCGCTGCCGCTGGATCATCCCGTTCGCAAGCTCAAGGGCTTCATCCGCTCGGCCCACCGCGCCGGAGCCCTCGACAGCGCCTTCACGAAGATGGGCGACATGGTGCTCGAAGACATGGATCTGATGGATCGCGGCCTGCCGCCGATGCGCTGCAAGCGGGCCGAACGGGAAACGGTTTCACGCATGCGCTCGAAGGGCGTGAAGATCAACTGATCAAATCTTCGCGGAGGGCTATTCCTCGCATTGTCAACGCCGACGGCTCTTGCTAGGCCGTGGCACCCCAACGCATTCCCTTCGCAGGCCTTCCATGTTTTCCAGATCGACCGATGAGGCGCCGTCCCCGCTGGTGGGAATAGCCCTTGCTTGCATCGGCTATTCGCTGTTCGCCATCCAGGACGCCGTCGTCAAATGGCTGGTGGCCGATTATGCCGTGCCGCAGATCCTGTTCATCCGCAGCGTGATGATCGTCGGTTTTTCGGCCTTCTTCATCCATCGGAATCGGCATCCGTCGATCCTGAAAAGCCCGCACAGAAGTTCCGTTCTGCTGCGCGCGGTCTTGATGCTCGGCGCCTGGCTTTCATACTATTCTGCGGCTCGCCATCTCGGGCTTGCGGAAATCACCACGATGTATTTCAGCGCGCCCGTGATCACCGTCGTGCTGTCGATCTTCATTCTCAGGGAAAATGTCGGGCCGATCCGCTGGCTGGCCTGCATCGGCGGTTTCGTCGGCGTCGTTCTGGCGGCCGATCCTGCCGAGGCGCCAAGCCTCATTCCGGCCGGCATGGTGTTCTTCGCCGGTTTCTGCTGGGCCTGGAGCACCATCCTCGTGCGCCTCGTCAGCCGCACGGAAAGCACGGTCAACCAGATGCTGGCGACCGGCGTGCTGTTCACCGTCGTCTGCGGCGCGGCTCTGCCTTTCGTCTGGAAGACGCCAGACCTCTTCGGCTGGGCGCTGATGATCGGGCTCGGCTGCATCAGCGCCGCCGGTCAGTACATCCTCTATGAAGGTTTCCGCTATGCACCTGCCTCGACGCTCGCGCCGATCGAATATAGCGGTCTGATCTGGGCCTTCCTCTACGGCTACCTGATCTGGGCCGAAATCCCGACGCTGAACGTCGTCGCCGGAGCGGTCCTCATCGTCGGCTCCAGCCTGATCCTGATCTGGTGGGAACGCCGTCTGGTGATCATGTCGCGACGCCGCCTGACGGCTTGAGATTGCGCTTGGATTTCAGCCGGAAGGCGAAAAGCGTAAGACTTCGTTAACCACGCTTGGATAGGAGTTGTTAACCGTACCGCCGCTCCACGGCGGTGCGCGCTAGCACCGGCCGATCCAAAGATGAAACCTCTGCTTCCGGCATTTTCGCGCCGTTTCGGCCTCTTCACGGCACTGGTCTCCGCTGCCGTGCCTGGCCATGGCTATGCGCAGTCGGCATGGTCGGGAAGCGCGGATAACGAATTCAGCAACTCGGCAAACTGGACCCCGTCTGCTCCCGGTCCCACGGACACTGCAACCGTTGATACGGGATCGCCGCAGGTCACCAATGGCATGACGGTCGACAAGCTCGATGTCGATGGCGGCAACGTCACCATCACCAATACCGGCGCATTGACGGCGACCGGCGGCAGCACAATCAACTCGGGCAGCGTCAGCATCAATGCCGGTGGCGTTCTGAATTCCGATGTCGATCTCAATGGCGGCAGCCTGTCGGTCGATGGCGATCTCAATGGCCGGCTGATGCTGAACAACGGCAATGTCACCGTCAACGGCACGCTCGACAGTGGCGTGGTCGGCTCCGGTACCCAGCTGTCGAACAACGGCGTTATCGATGGCGTCGATGTTTCGTCCGGCGGCACCTTCGTCAACAACACGGGCGGCACCGCTACGTCGGTGACCAATGCAGGCACGGCATCCAATGCCGGGACGATCGGTAATCTCACCAACACGGGCGGAAATTTCACCAACAATACCGGCGGCAGGGTGACGGGAAAGACGACGGTCTCCGGTGGCACCGTGACGAACAATTTCGTCATCACCGATGCCGATGTCGCGGCCGTGGCGGCCTTCGTCAACAATAATGGCGCGACGGCGGGCAATGTCAGGAATGCCGGTACGACGTCGAATGCCGGGACCATAGCCTCGCTTCGCAATGAAGGCGGCACCTTCACCAACAATTTCGGCGGCGTCGTCACCGGCGGTACTGTTGTTACGGGCGGCACGGTTACCAACAATGCGACGTTGAATACCGTCGATGTCGGGGCGAACGGCACATTCAGCAATGCGAGCGGCGCGACCGCGGGGGCGGTTACCAACGCCGGAACGAGCTCGAATGCCGGAACGGTTGCCTCGGTCACCAATACCGCGGGAAGCTTCACCAACAATGCCGGTGGCAGGGTCACCGGCAACACCGTCGTCACCGGCGGCACGGTCACCAACAATTTCGTCATTACCGATGCCGATGTCGCGGCGGTCGCCGCCTTCGTCAACAATAGTGGTGCCACGGCAGGCAATGTCAGGAACTCCGGAACCGTCACGAATGCCGGGACGATCGCTTCGCTCCGCAATGAGGGCGGCACATTCACCAATAATGCCGGCGGCACGGTCACCGGCATGACGACGGTGACCGGCGGTACCGCGGTCAACAACGCGACCTTGGCCGATATCGATATCGGCGCGGCCGGCAGCTTCATCAACAATAGCGGCGCCGTCGCCGGCAGGGTCACCAATTCGGGCACGGCATCGAACGACGGAACGGTGGCCGAGCTCGTCAACAATGACGGCACCTTTTCCAACACCGGCACGATCACCGGATCGGCACGGGTAGCGGGCGGTTCGCTGATCAATGACGGGACGATTTCGGGAACCGTCGATGTCGATGGCGACGGGCTTCTCTCCGGCAGCGGCGCGATCGGTGCACTTTCGGTCAATACAGGCGGGGTGCTCTCGCCCGGTCCGGGCATTGCGGCTCTGACGGTCAACGGCGGCGTCACATTCCGCACCGGTTCGACCTATCAGGTGGATGTCAGCGGCGGTGGCCTTTCCGATACCGTGAACGCCTCGGGCGCCGTCGTTATCGACGGCGGCACGCTGGATATCCGTAGCACCGGCGGCAGCTACGGGCTGACCAACAACTATACGATCCTGAGCGGCTCGGGCATCACCGGCACCTTCGACGACATCACCAGCAACTTCGTCTTCCTGTCGCCGACGCTGACCTATGGCACGACCACGATCGACCTGGCGCTGGACCGCAATGCTGTGCAGTTCGCCGATGTCGCGGAGACGGCAAACGGGCGCGCGACCGCAGCGGCAGTCGAGGCGCTCGGCGGCGCAAACGCGCTCTATTCCGCCATCCTGCCGCTCGATGCTCAGACGGCCAATGACGCATTCACACAGCTGAGCGGCGAGGGCAATGCCTCGCTCGAAAGCGCGCTTCTCTGGGAAAGCCGCTTCGCACGCGAAGCAGTCCTCGATGAGATCGCCCTCGATCCCGCGAGGCAGAAGGACGGCGTGCGGTACTGGAGTTCCAGCTTCTACGCATCGAACCTCTGGTCGGGAGATGGCAATGCGGCGGGCTTCGACAGCAATGTCGCGGGCGTCATGTTCGGCGCCGACGGACCGATCTCGGATCAATGGCGCCTCGGCGCCATGCTCGGCTACAGCCACGGCGCGCCGCAGCAGGCGGAAACGGATTCCTATCACGCCGGTCTCTATGCATCGGGTCAGTTCGGCGACGTGAACCTCGTCGGCGGCGCGATCTATTCGCATAACGATATATCGGCCCGCCGAGACATCGCCTTCGGAAGCTTCACCGACCAGCTCTCCGCCGATTATGCGAGTGCCACGTCGCAGGTCTTTGCCGACCTTTCCTGGACGGGCGAACTCGATGGCATCAAGCTTCAGCCCTTCGCCAACCTCGCTTATGTCAATCTCGATACAGACGCCTTCCAGGAAAGTGGCGGGGCGGCGGCGCTATCGGGAGCAAGCGACAGCCAAGCGATTTTCGCTTCGACGATCGGCATCCGCTGGTCGATGGACTGGCAGGCAAACGATCTTCCGCTCTCCTTTACCGGCATGCTCGGCTGGCGGCATATTGCCGGTGACGTCACGCCGTCTTCGAGCTTCGCCTTTGCCGGTGGCTCGCCCTTCATCATCGATGGCGTCACGATGCCGGAGGATGCGGCAGTCGTCAGGCTTGGCGTTTCCGCCAAGGTCACGAAGACGGCCCGCCTGACGCTCAGCTATTCCGGCGAGTTCGGCAAAGGCCTGCAGTCAAGTGCTGCGCAGGCCAACCTTTCGGCGAGCTTCTAGCGGCCTAGCTACGTACCAGCACGTTCCCCGACTTCAGCCAGAAGGGCGAGAGATAGAGCGGCGTCGAAGAGAGCGGCAGGATGTCGTCCTTCAGCGCCACGCCCAGCTTGTCGGCCATGAAAGCGCGGCGGGCGGCGATGCGGGCATGCATCGCGGGGTAGCGTTTCTGGATTTCCGCCCGCAGGGCATCGTCGGCAAAGGCGATCGCGTCTTCGCAGTTCAGCGCCCAGCCGGCCGGCATCGGCACGGGGATGACATCGACCTGGAACGGCATGCCGGAGCGCAGGCGATCCGTCGAGCCCGGACGCACCGGCGAATGCAGCCATTCCTCGTGGCTGCCGAGATGGCCGGGATTGAGCGCGGAATTCAGGCCCGCCGATTTGAGCTTGCCGGTGACCGCTTCGAAGAGCTCGCCACCCGAGACGCCGATGCCCGCCGTCTCGTACCAGGTGATCAGCGCCTCGAAATAGGCCTTCGACGGCGTCAAGAAATCGTCGTCGTGATCGGCAAGCAATCCGGCGCGTGATGAGAGTGCGCCCCAATAGCCGAGCGCCGTGGTGACACCGTCCCCGCGTTTCAGCCTTCGTGCCGTCGGGCTGCGCAGACCGACGATGTGTTCGCCCTTGCTGACGGAGGCAAACATCGTGTGGACGTTCAGCGGATCGCCTTCATAGCCGAGCCGCCCGAGCGCTTCGAATTCCGTATCGCCTTCGCGAACGCCGGAGACGACACGCCAGAGCGCCGTCGAGCAACGCGCCGCCGCCCATTCGAAGGCGGCGAGCTGGTCGACATCGGCTATGGCGCGCAGGCCGGTTTCCGGATGCATGAGCACCTCGGTTCGATCGATGAGCCGGCCTTCGCCGCCAATGATGCGGCTCAGCACCTTGACGATGAAATCGGGGACGAAGAAACTTTGGGCGTAATCGTCATCTTCCTCGGCAGATAGATATTTCCAGCCGACGAGACCGATGCTGTCGCCCGCCTTGATCCCCGCATCCTTCAGCCGGTCGGCGAGGCGCGGGTTCTGCGAGCGGTCCTGGCCCATCAGGCTGAAGCTCTGGGCGCGCAGCACCTCGATATCGGGCAGTCCGGCAAGCACGGTATAGCTCTCGGATTCATTGCCGGTGATGACGACCCGCCTGCCGCCCTTGCCGAGCAGCAGCAGCGCCTCTTCAAAGCGCGGCTCGAAGCCCGAGAGGTGCATGATGTTTCCGAAATGCTCGCGATCGGCATAGACGACGAGCCAATCCGTGCCCGCCGCTTTCAGCGCCGCGTCGGCGCGGGTGGCATAGGTGGTTGCCGGGATCTGCGGCTGCTCGCCGAGAGGACCGAAGTCGGGCAGGGCGACGGGTGCAAGCGTAATGGCCATGTTTCCTCCGATGCCCGCTCCAAATCGGGCTCGATTGATATGGCGAGATGGCAGGCGCCAGGTCAATTGCCGAAGGCCAGCCATTGCAAAAATGTCGTGATGGCACATTCTAATTTTCGAAAGATGCGCGGCCGCGCCATTCTTGGCCCGGAAATTCCGCAACTGGAATGATACTATCAGCATCACATGCCGAGGGAGCGGAAGAGGAGCCCTCCCAGGCGTCATGGTTCACCACTGCGATCTCGGGAGGAGAGCAGATGCTGGCGACGAGTGTATCGCTCGACGATAAATATACGGCCGACGAAGGCCGGGTCTTCATGTCAGGATTGCAGGCGCTGGTTCGCCTGCCGATGGTTCAGATGCGCCGCGACCATGCGGCCGGGCTGAATACGGCCGCCTTCATCTCGGGCTATCGCGGCTCGCCGCTCGGCGGCTACGACCAGCAGCTGATGAAGGCGCAGCGCTATCTCGATCAGCACCAGATCACCTTCCAGCCAGGGATCAACGAGGACCTGGCGGCCACCGCCGTCTGGGGCAGCCAGCAGGCGGGGCTTTCACCTGGCGCCAACAAGGATGGCGTTCTCGGCATCTGGTATGGCAAGGGTCCGGGCGTCGACCGCTCCGGCGACGTGCTGAAACATGCCAATGCTGCCGGCACCTCGAAGCACGGCGGCGTGCTCTGTTTTGCCGGGGACGACCACTCGGCCAAGTCGTCCACCGTGCCGCACCAGACCGACCATGATTTCATGTCGGCGGTCATTCCGGTTCTCTACCCGTCCTCCATCCACGAATTCATCGAATACGGCCTGCTCGGCATCGCCATGTCGCGCTATTCCGGCTGCTGGGTCGGCATGAAATTCATCGCCGATACCGTCGAGACGACTGCTGCCGTCGATCTCTCCGGCGAAAAGCGCCAGTTCATCATACCCAGCGATTTCGAGCTGCCGCCCGGCGGCCTCAACATCCGCTGGCCGGATCCGCCGCTGATCCAGGACGATCGCCTGCAGACCTACAAGGCCTATGCGGCGATCGCCTTTGCCCGCGCCAACCGCGTGGACGAGATCACCCATGACGCGCCGCATGCCCGCTTCGGCATCATCTCCTCCGGCAAAGCCTATGAGGATGTGCTGCAGGCGCTGCGCGAGCTCGAGCTCGGGCGCGAGGAAATGGAAGCGATCGGCATCCGCATCCTGAAAGTCCGCATGCCGTGGCCGTTGGAACCCGAGGCCGTGCGCCACTTCTCGGAAGGTCTCGACGAGGTGCTGGTTATCGAAGAGCGCCGCGAGATCATCGAAAACCAGATCAAGCAGCAGCTCTTCAACTGGCGCTCCGATGTGCGCCCGCGCATCGTCGGCAAGTTCGACGAGCATGACAAACCCTATCTCAGCCTTTCCGCCGCGCTGACGGTCGGCGCGGTTGCCCGTGCCATTGCCGGGCGCATCCTGAAGCTCGACATGGACCCGTCGCTCCACCGGCGGATTTCCGATAAGCTCGCCTATCTCTCCGAGCGCGGCCAGATCAGCCGCAGCCATGTGCCGCCGCTGCAGCGCACGCCGTTCTTCTGTTCCGGCTGTCCGCACAATACCTCGACGCGCGTGCCGGAAGGCAGCCGCGCGACGGCGGGTATCGGCTGCCACTACATGGTCACCTGGATGGACCGGAACACCGAGACCTTCACGCAAATGGGCGGCGAAGGGGTTCCCTGGACGGCGATCGCCCGCTTCACCGATGAGAAGCACATGTTCGTCAATCTCGGCGACGGCACCTATTTCCACTCCGGCATCCTGGCGATCCGTCAGTCGGTCGCCGCCAAGGTCAACGTCACCTACAAGCTGCTCTATAACGACGCCGTCGCCATGACCGGCGGCCAGCAAATCGACGGCTACATGACGCCGCAGCTGATGACCAAGCAGCTCCATAACGAGGGCGTCTCGCCGATCTATCTGCTGTCGGACAATCCGGATGCCTATGTGGCGCCCGAACTCGCTCCCGGCGTCATCGTCCTGCACCGCGATCATCTCGATCCGGTCATGCTGAAGCTGCGGGAAACACCGGGATGCTCGGCGATCGTCTATGTGCAGACCTGCGCTGCCGAGAAGCGCCGGCGCCGCAGCCGCGGGTTGATGGAGGATCCGGCCAAACGCGTCTTCATCAATGAAGCCGTCTGCGAAGGCTGCGGCGATTGCTCGGTGCAGTCGAACTGCATCTCCGTGGAACCGCTGGAAACCGAATTCGGCCGCAAGCGGCAGATCAACCAGTCGACATGCAACAAGGATTTTTCCTGCGTGAAGGGTTTCTGCCCGTCCTTCGTCACTGTGAAGGGCGGCGAGCGCAAGAAGCGCAAGGCAGTCGAGCCTGTCGATGCGGACATCCCGATGCCGGTCATCCCGGAAATCGGCGACCGCCCCTGGAATATCGCCATCGCCGGCGTCGGCGGCACCGGCATCCTGACGATCGGCGCCGTGCTCGGCATGGCCGCCCATCTCGACGGCAAGGTGCCGATGATCCTCGATATGGCCGGCCTCGCCCAGAAGGGCGGCGCGGTCATGAGCTATCTGCGCATCGGCCGCGAACAGAAGGACGTGACCTCGCCGCGCATCGTCAATGGCGGCGCCGATCTCCTCCTCGCCGCGGACGATGTCGTCGGCGCCTCGAAGGATGCGATCACGCTCTGCAAGACCGAGCGCACCACCGCGATCGTCAATACAGGCCTGATGCCGGTTGCTGATTTCGTCCGCAATCGCGACTTCGATTTCAAGACCGGCTCCGTCATGCACACGATCGCCAAGACCGTCAGCGACCGCTCGGTCTTCCTCGATTTCAGCCATGCGGCGACCGCCCTGACGGGCGACGGCATCAATACCAATATCCTGCTGACCGGCTTTGCCTGGCAATCGGGCCTGGTGCCGCTGTCGCTCGAAGCGATAGAAAAGGCGATCGAGCTCAACGGCGTGGCCGTCAAGGCAAGCCGCGCCTCGTTCAACTGGGGGCGTCTTCTCGCCCACGATCCGGAAGCGGTCCGCGCCGCAATGGGCGAGAAGGAAGAGCGCAGGACGCTCGCCGACATGTCCTTCGCCGAGGTCGTCGCCCATCGCAAGGCGCACCTTACCGCCTATCAGGATGAGCGGCTTGCCGCCCGTTTCGGCGCCCTCGTGGAGGGCGCGATGGCTGCCGCCGCAAAGGCCGGTCTCTCGGACAAGGTCCCCTTCGCCGCTGCGGTCACCTATGCCCGCGTCCTCGCCTACAAGGACGAATATGAGGTGGCCCGGCTGCTGACCGATCCGGCCTTCGAGGCGAAGATGCGCGAGGAGATGCAGGGCGATTTCCGCCTCGTCTTCAATCTCGCCCCGCCGGTTCTCTCGGGCAAGGACCCGAACGGGCGGCCGAAGAAGCGGGAGTTCGGCGCCTGGATCCTGCCGTTGCTGCGCGGTCTTGCTCGCTTCAAGAGCCTGCGCGGCACCGCACTCGATCCCTTCGGCTATCTGCATGAGCGCAAGCTCGAGCGCCGGCTGATCGCGGACTACGAGAAAGTGGCGGCCCGCGTGCTTGCCAAGCTCGACGGCCGCAACGAAGCGGAAGCTCTTGCCATTCTGACGCTGTTCGATGAGATTCGCGGCTACGGGCCGGTCAAGGAGGCGGCCGCCCGGACGATCATGGATCAGGTCGAGACGCGTCTGAAGGCGTACGAAACATCGGGTGAGCCGGCACGCATGCCGGACGCCGCATAAGCGACGGTCTGACAATTGGGAGATAGACCCGCTTCGTGTTCGAAGAGCAGCGGAATGGGTCTGAGGGAGAGAGCCGGATGTATTCAGGTGGCCTGAGCTTTGCGCTTGGCGATGAAATCGAAGCGCTGCGCGATGCCGTGAGGCGCTTTGCCAGCGAACGGATCGCGCCGCTCGCCGATGAGACCGACCGCAACAACGCCTTTCCGATGCCGCTCTGGCGTGAGCTCGGGGAAATGGGGCTGCTCGGCATCACGGCGGGTGAGGAATATGGCGGGGCCGCTCTCGGCTATCTCGCCCATTGCGTCGCGATGGAGGAGATCAGCCGCGCGTCGGCCTCGGTGGCACTCAGCTACGGCGCCCATTCCAATCTCTGCGTCAACCAGATCAATCGCAACGGCAGCGCCGGGCAGAAGCAGCGATATCTGCCGAAGCTTGTAACGGGCGAGCATGTCGGCGCGCTTGCCATGTCCGAACCCGGTGCCGGATCCGATGTCGTCTCGATGAAGCTGAGGGCCGAGAAACGTGGCGACCGCTATGTGCTCAACGGCAACAAGATGTGGATCACCAACGGCCCGGATGCCGACGTCCTCGTCGTCTATGCCAAGACCGATCCCGAAGCCGGCCCGCGCGGCATCACCGCCTTCCTGATCGAGAGGGGCTTCAAGGGCTTCTCGACCGGCCAGAAACTCGACAAGCTCGGCATGCGCGGCTCCAATACGTCCGAGCTGATCTTTGCCGATTGCGAAGTGCCGGAGGAAAACATCCTCGGCACCGTCGGCGGTGGCGTGAAAGTGCTGATGTCCGGCCTCGATTACGAGCGCGTCGTCCTCTCAGCCGGCCCGCTCGGCATCATGGCGGCCTGCATGGATATCGTTGTGCCCTATCTGCACGAGCGCAAGCAGTTCGGCCAGGCGATCGGCGAGTTCCAGCTGATGCAGGGCAAGCTCGCCGACATGTATGTGACGATGAACACGGCGCGCGCCTATGTCTATGCCGTCGCTGCCGCCTGCGATCGCGGCGAGACGACCCGCAAGGACGCCGCCGGCTGCATCCTCTACGCCGCCGAAAAGGCAACGGCGATGGCGCTCGAGGCTATCCAGGCGCTCGGCGGCAACGGCTACACCAACGACTACGCGGCGGGACGGCTGCTGCGCGATGCCAAGCTTTACGAGATCGGCGCCGGCACCTCGGAAATCCGCCGCATGCTCATCGGGCGCGAACTCTTTGCGGAGACGGCATGAGGCACGGCGGTTCAGCTTCTCACTGTGCTGGAAGCGGATTGGGCGTCGCGGGTTGCGGCTTCGCTCAGCGTGTCGGTGATCCATTGATTGACCGATTGAGCCTTGTTTCCGGCAGCGCGCACCACCTGCTTGTGAAGGCTCGGCGACATACGCAGCGACAGGTTTCCGGAAAAGGGCTTTTCCGGCTCCTGCTTGGTTTCGGCGCAAAAGGCCAGGTAGTCCTCGACGCTGTCGTGAAAGGCCTTGACGAGGTCCTGCGCCGTCTCGGCTTCAAAGGTGACGATGTCCTTGATGCCGACGACGCGCCCGTGAAAGACCATGTCGTCCTCGTCGAATTCGACCGACCCGGTATATCCCTTGTAGGCTTTCATGGCTTTATTCCCGAATTCGTCAGGAACTCCCTGACCGTGCGTACCACGTATTTCTTCGTGTCCGGCGAAGGATGCGGACGGTGGATCAACAGCGACGAACCGCTGAGCGTAAACCGCACCCGTGAGCCGCTTCCTTCCGAAACATCCGCGCCCAGCGCAACGAGCAGAGCTTCGATGTCACGCCATTTGATCGATCCGCTGACAGGTTCCGAGAAAATCGCCTTGAGCGTATTGCGATGGGCCTTGTGCAAGTCAGGTCCCCCCAGCCCCGATCCGACAAAAGTTTCGCATGCGTGGTATCATAATATGGTATCACCGGAGGGCGGTCAATGACCGTACTGAGATCCGAAATCTCCACCAATTCCGAAGCCTTCAAGGCCAATCGTGCGGCGATGGGCGAGGCGAGCAAACTTGTCGACGACGCCGTGCGAATGGCGGCCAATGGCGGCGGGCAGGCGGCGCGGGAGCGGCATGTCGGGCGTGGCAAGATGCTGCCGCGCGATCGCGTCATGGGGCTGATCGATCCGGCGACGCCTTTTCTCGAGGTTGCCGCCACTGCCGCCCACGGCATGTATGATGGCGATGCGCCGTCTGCGGGGTTGATCACCGGGATCGGTCGGGTGATGGGCCGCGATTGCATGATCGTCTGCAACGATGCGACGGTCAAAGGCGGCACTTATTATCCGATGACGGTGAAGAAGCATCTCAGGGCGCAGGAGATTGCCGCCGAGAACAATCTGCCCTGCATCTATCTCGTCGATTCGGGCGGCGCCAATCTGCCGAACCAGGACGAGGTCTTTCCGGACCGTGATCATTTCGGCCGCATCTTCTTCAACCAGGCGAACATGTCGGCGGCGGGCATTCCGCAGATCGCTGTCGTCATGGGGTCCTGCACGGCGGGTGGCGCCTATGTGCCTGCCATGTCCGACGAGACCATCATCGTCGAGGGGCAGGGCACGATCTTTCTTGCCGGTCCGCCGCTGGTGAAGGCGGCGACGGGGGAGGTCGTCAGCGCCGAGGATCTCGGCGGCGGCGACGTTCATACGCGGCTGTCGGGCGTGGCCGATCATCTTGCGCGCGACGATGCGCATGCGCTCGCCCTTGCCCGCCGCAGTGTCGCCGCGCTCAATCGCCCGAAGCGGACGGATATCGAACTTCAGGCGCCGGAGCCGCCGCTTTATGATCCGGCCGAAATTGCCGGGATCGTGCCTGCCGACCTGCGCACGCCCTACGACGTCAGGGAAATCATCGCCCGCGTCGTCGACGGCTCGCGGTTCGACGAGTTCAAGGCGCGCTATGGCGCCACGCTCGTCTGCGGCTTTGCCCATATCCACGGCATGCCCGTCGGCATCATCGCCAATAATGGCGTGCTTTTCTCGGAATCGGCGCTGAAGGGCGCGCATTTCGTCGAGCTCTGCTCGCAGCGCAAGATCCCGCTGGTTTTCCTGCAGAATATCACCGGCTTCATGGTCGGCCGCAAATACGAGACGGAAGGCATCGCCAAGAACGGCGCCAAGCTGGTGACGGCGGTGGCAACGACGAAGGTGCCGAAGATCACCATGCTGATCGGCGGCTCCTTCGGGGCCGGGAATTACGGCATGGCGGGCCGCGCCTTCTCGCCGCGCTTCCTTTGGACCTGGCCGAACAGCCGCATCTCCGTGATGGGCGGCGAACAGGCGGCCGGTGTTCTCGCCACGGTGCGCGGCGAGGCGCTGGCGCGTTCGGGCAAGCCGTGGACGGCGGAAGAGGAGGTGGCGTTCAAGCAGCCGGTGCTGGACCGCTTCGAGAGCCAGGGCCATCCGCTCTATGCTTCGGCGCGTCTCTGGGATGATGGAGTGGTCGATCCCACGAAGAGCCGCGATGTGCTCGGGCTTTCGCTGTCGGCGGCGCTGAATGCGCCGATCGGCGAGACCCGGTTTGGCCTGTTCAGGATGTGAGGCGGCGATGTTCGACAAGATACTCATCGCAAACCGGGGTGAAATCGCCTGCCGCGTCATCCGCACCGCACGGCGCATGGGAATAAAGACGGTCGCCGTCTACTCCGATGCCGATAGCGGCGCGCTGCATGTCGAACTTGCCGACGAAGCCTATCGCATCGGCGCCGCACCGGCGCAGGAAAGCTATCTCTCGATCGAGCGTATCATCGCCGCTGCCGAGCGCTCCGGCGCCCAGGCTGTCCATCCGGGCTACGGATTCCTTTCTGAAAATGCCGCGTTTGCCGAAGCTGTCGAGGCGGCCGGCCTGACTTTCATCGGCCCGCAGCCTTCGGCCATCCGGGCGATGGGTTTGAAGGATGCCGCGAAGGCGCTGATGGAGCAGTCGGGCGTTCCCGTTGTTCCCGGCTATCACGGCGACAATCAGGATCCGGATTTCCTCGCCGCACGGGCGTCAGAGATCGGCTATCCCGTTCTCATCAAGGCGCGGGCCGGCGGTGGCGGAAAGGGCATGCGCCGCGTCGATGATGCGCAGGATTTTGCCGCCTCCCTCGATGCCGCCCGGCGCGAAGCGCTTGCCGCCTTCGGCGACGATGCGGTGCTGATCGAGAAATATCTGCTGCGGCCGCGTCATATCGAAGTGCAGGTCTTCGGTGACCGCCACGGCAATGCCGTCCACCTCTTCGAACGTGACTGCTCGCTGCAACGCCGCCATCAGAAGGTGATCGAGGAAGCACCGGCACCCGGCATGACGGCGGAGATGCGCCGCGTGATGGGCGAGGCGGCCGTGCGTGCCGCGCGGGCGATCGATTATCGCGGTGCGGGTACGGTCGAGTTCATCGCCGATGTTTCGGACGGCCTCTGGCCGGACCGCTTCTTCTTCATGGAGATGAACACCCGCCTACAGGTCGAGCATCCCGTGACCGAAGCGATCTCGGGCGTCGATCTCGTCGAATGGCAGCTGCGGGTCGCGGCCGGGGAGCCGTTGCCGAAGAAGCAGGCCGAGCTTGCGATCAATGGCTGGGCCTTCGAGGCGCGCGTCTATGCCGAGGATGCTGCGAAAGGCTTCCTGCCTGCGACGGGCAAGATCGAGCGGCTCGCCTTTCCCCAGACCGGCGTCCGCGTCGATGCCGGGATTCGTGCCGGTGACCGTATTTCCACCCATTACGATCCGCTGATCGCCAAGCTGATCGTCCACGGTCCGAACCGCCAGGCGGCGCTTACCGGCCTGCGCCAAGCGCTGGAGGCAACCCGCATCGAGGGAACGGTGAGCAACCTCACCTTCCTCGCCAATCTGACGCGTCAGGACGATTTCGCCGGCGGTCATCCCGATACCGGGTTGATCGATCGCAATCTCGAAATGCTGACGGCTGCCGCCGAGCCCAGTGGAACGGCAATCGCTCTTGCCGCCGTTCTCTCGCTGGAGGCCAGGCAGGCAGGCAGCAACCCCTGGGAAACGCTTGGGCATTGGCAGCTCTGGAGCGAGATGCAGCGCATCGTGACGCTGCATCATGCGGGCGATGTCTCCAGCCTGCGCGTCGTGGCGCGCGGCTTCGACATGTTCGCCGTCCACAATGGCCAGCGGGTCATCCCTGTCCGCATCGTCAGGCGTGACGGCGAGGGTGTACAGGTCGAGGCGGACGGGCGGCAAGTCTTCGTCGAGGTCAGCCGTCATGGCGGTCATCTCAGCCTGCGCCTCGATGGCGCGGTCCATGTCTTCGATCTCGATGATCCGCTTTCGGCCGCTGCATCGGAAGGGGCAGGCAGCGACCGGCTGATCGCGCCGATGCCGGGCTTCGTGAAGATCGTCAGGGCCGTCGCGGGCAGCACGGTTTCCAAGGGGGATCCGCTCGTCGTCATGGAAGCGATGAAGATGGAGTTGACGCTTGCCGCGCCGCGCGACGGGGTGGTGGAGAATGTCGCCGTCAGCGAAGGACAGCAGGTGTCGGAAGGCGCGCTGCTCGTCAGCCTGAAGGCCGCCGAAGAATGACCCCGTCCCGCGTGACCATCGTCGAGATGTCGCCGCGCGACGGCCTGCAGAACGAGGTGCGGTTCGTCGAGACTGCCGACAAAATCAGGCTGGTCGACATGCTCTCGGACTGCGGTTTCGAACGCATCGAAGTGACGAGTTTCGTCAGCCCCAAATGGGTGCCGCAGTTCGCCGATGCCGCTGCCGTCATGGCCAGGATCAAGCGGCGGGCGGGGACGCGCTATGCGGTGCTGACGCCGAACATGAAGGGCTTCGACGCAGCGCTCGCCGCCGATGCCGGCGAGATCGCCATCTTCGCGTCGGCCTCCGAAACCTTCTCTCAGCGCAATATCAACTGCTCGATCGCCGAAAGCATCGAGCGCTTCGGGCCCGTCGCCGACGCGAGCCGCGAGGCTGGCATTCCAATGCGTGGCTATGTGAGCTGCGTCGTCGAATGCCCTTATGAGGGCGCTGTCGCGCCGGAAGCAGCAGCCCGGGTTGCGGCGGAACTCCGCCGCCTCGGCTGTTTCGAGATCAGCCTCGGAGACACGATCGGCCGCGGGCGGCCGGAGGCGGTGGACCGGATGCTGGCGAGCGTGCTCGGGGAAGCCCCGGCGTCGATGCTGGCCGGGCATTTCCACGATACGTCGGGCCGGGCTCTCGAAAACATTGATGTGTCGCTTGAGCGCGGCCTCGCCGTCTTCGATGCCTCGATCGGCGGCCTCGGAGGCTGCCCCTATGCGCCGGGCGCAAAAGGCAATGTCGATACGCTCGCCGTTGCCCGCCATCTGCAGACGAAAGGGATCGACACCGGCTTGCGGCTCGATACGCTTGAGAATGTGGCCCGCTTTGCGCGTGGCCTGAGGAGTGATGGATGAGTTTCGAAACGCTTCATGTCACGGTCGAGGGCGGCGTCGCCCATGTGAGGCTGGCACGCCCGGATAAGCACAATGCGCTGTCATCGCTGATGATGGACGAGCTGATCGCCGTCGCCGCAAAACTGTCCGCCGATCCCGCAGTGCGCGCCGTCGTGCTGTCCGGCGAAGGCAGGAGCTTCTGCGCGGGCGGCGACCTTGGCTGGATGCGCGATCAGTTCACGGCGACGCGCGCCGGGCGGATTGCCGAGGCGCGGCGGCTGGCCATGACCTATCGGGCGCTGGACGATCTCCGGAAACCCGTCATTGCCAAGGTCAACGGTAACGCCTTCGGCGGCGGCGTCGGGCTCCTCAGCGTCTGCGATCTGGTGATTTCGGCCGACACTGCGAAATTCGGGCTGACGGAGGTGCGTCTCGGCATCATCCCGGCGACCATCAGCCCCTTCGTCGTCGCCCGGATCGGCGTCTCGGCGGCCCGCGGGCTGTTCATGTCGGGCAAGCTCATCGATGCCCAGGAGGCAGCGGCAATCGGGCTCGTCAACCGCGCCGTCCCTGCCGATGCGCTGGATGGCGCTGTCGATGCGGAGATCGGTCATTTGCTGCAGGCCTCGCCCGAGGCCGCCTCCCGCGCCAAGGCTCTTCTGAAATCGCTCGGAAACCCGATCACCGACGATCTCATCGACCGGGTGATCGAGCAGCTCGCCGATACCTGGGAGACGGCGGAAGCCCAGGAAGGCGTCACTGCCTTTTTCGAGAAGCGTGCGCCATCCTGGCGGCGGTGAGGTCGCCTTGCGCTTGAACTAAGCGCGATCTGAGCATACTTTGAACGAGCGACTGTCAAAATATGCTAGGATCATCACCATGGCAGCTATCGGTCTCGACATTGCTGCGGCCCGCTTCGGCGATGGCCAGTCGGCTTTCCTCTCGGCGCGCCGCGTTGCCGATCAGCTCGGCGTGACGCTGGCCGAACTCGCTAAGCTGATCGGTGTGGCGCGCAACACGCTGACGGCGAAGTCCAGCGCCCGCAAGGTCGACGGTGCGCTGAGCAATGTCGTGCGCATCCTCTCGATGGCCAGCGAGATGGCGGGAGACGACAATCGCGCCGTGATCTGGTTCAAGCATCAGCCGATCCCCGGCTGGGGCGGCAAGACCGCGTTCGATCTTGTCGGTGAAGGCAAGTCCGGCAAGGTTCTCGCCTATCTCGAAGCGGTTCGATCAGGCGTCTATGCCTGACCGGAATTCCGGCGATATCCTCCAGCTCTGGCGGGCCTTCGTCCCGCGCTGGGCTTTCGCACCGCTCTCCGGCGAGGGGGCGGCGCGCTTCGGCGGGCGCTGGAATCCGGTGGGCTCGCCGGCGATCTATGCCGCCCGCGAGCTCTCGACCGCCTGGGCCGAATATAACCAGGGCTTCGTGCAGCATCCGGCGATCATCGCCCAACTGGAATTGGCCGGTGCGCGGCTTGCGGACACAACGGTGCCGGCAATTCTCGAATCCTATGGCGAGACAGCGGATATCCACCGCTGCGAATGGCGCCAGGAGCTTGACGCCGGCCGCGTTCCGGCAACGCACCGCCTGCGCGAACGGCTGATCGCCGACGGCTTCGATGGCGTCATCTACCCCTCCTTCATGTCGCCGGGCGGAACCTGCGTCGCCCTCTGGCGCTGGAATACGCCCGGTTCGCCCGAGCTTCGCGCCATCGATCCCGAAGGGCGTCTGCCGAAAACGGCAGCCTCCTGGCTCTAGGCTTTCGCAGCCCGCCGGCCTGACCCATTTGGGCATGATTGCGAAGCACGGCGCAATCTGGCAGTTTGCCGGAAATGGTCGCCATCTTCGGTGGCGCCGATACGAAAATGCGGGGAAGCGATTGACGATGAAAGCACCGACCGGCCGTGACGCTGCTCCGACGATTGCCGATGTGGCGCGGTTGGCGGGGGTCTCCCGAGCCGTTGCAAGCCGGGCGCTGTCGACGGAGCCAAGGCCGGTTTCGGCAGACAAGCGCGAGCGGGTGATCGAGGCGGCGAACACCCTCGGTTACAAGCCCAATCTCTTGGCCCAGAGCCTGACGACCAAGACCGTCAATCTCGTCGCCGTCGTCGTCAACCACATCCACGATCTTTCCGACCTCGATCTCTTCGACCGGCTGATCGACCAGATCCAGTCGATCGGCAAACAGGTGATCCTGATCCGCATCGGCTCGGTGGCGCGCGTCGAGGAGTTCCTGCGCAACGGCGTTGCCTATCATGTGGATGCCGCGCTGGTCTTTTCCGATTTCGCCGATGCAGTGACGGTGCGGAAGATGTTCCGTTCGGATCTGGTCGTGATGCTGAACGGTCTGCACGACCATCTCTCGCCCGTCGTCATGCCCGACGAGGCAACGGGGATCTCCCAGGCGGTCGCCGATGCCGCGAGCAAGCGGGTCAGGACCGCGGGCCTCGTCACCGGCCGCGCCTCCTCGCCGGTCGAGCACAGCCGTATCGGCATCTATCAGAAGGCCTTCGAGCAGCACAAGATCGAGCTCGTCCGCACCGTCCAGGGTGATTATTCCTATGCCAGCGGCCATGCGGCGGCGGCCGTCTTGACCGGCAACGACTGTCCGGATGCGATCTTCTGCACCTCGGATGCCATGGCGATGGGTATCCTCGATGTCTGCCGGTCCGATTTTCCGGGCAACAAGCCGCCACGCTTCCGCCTCTACGGCTTCGACAACCTGTCGCTGACGGATTTCGACGCCTATCCGATCTCGTCGATCGGCTACGACAAATCCGACTATGTCCGCCACGTCGTCGATTTCATCGCCGACCCCGAAGGCTTCCGCTCCGGCCAGCCGCCGATCTCGGTGCCGACCCGCTTCGTGCTGCGGGCAACGTCGTAATTCCGGAATTGCCGAGCTTTACCGCAACGGAAGCTCGAAGCTCTGTTTTACGGTTTCCATCGGGACATCCGTTTTGATGTTCAGAACGCTTGGAATTCGAGTCAGGTGGTCGGCCTGAAAACGCCAATAGCTGTGAAGATTAGAAGTGACGATGCGAAGGATCGCGTCACATTCTCCTGTGGTGAGGTAGCATTCAGTTACCTCGGGAAATTTTCTGACGGCCTCGGCAAACTGAAGCGTAACCTGAGCATCCTGCGTCTTGAACCAGATGCGAGCGAACACCGTCAGCCCTGCGCCGACCTTTTCCGGGTCCAGGATCGCAACGTAGCGATTAATGATCCCTGCATCCTCCAACAATCGAACGCGACGCAGGCATGGCGAAGGGGAGAGCCCTACTTCTCTTGCCAGCTCCACATTAGAAATACGTCCGTTACGCTGAAGGACGCGCAGGATTCGACGATCAATTTCATCCATGGCATTAAAGTCTTCAATTTTCAGTTAAATTGGCACATTATGCCAATAGTAGCCTGCCTCCTAGAATCTTAGCAAGATGATTGCGTACGCCGCAATCTATTCTCTGCGTCACCTAACCGCGGAGATGCAAACTATGGTGAAAAAAATCGTGCTTTCTTATTCCGGTGGCCTGGACACCTCGGTGATCCTCAAATGGCTGCAGGAAACGTACCAATGCGAAATCATTACGTTTACCGCCGACCTGGGACAGGGCGAGGAACTCGACCAAGTCCGTAGCAAGGCGGAAATGTTGGGTGTCACCGACATTCGCATCTTGGATTTGCGCGAGGAATTCGTTCGCGACTTTGTCTTCCCGATGTTTAGAGCCAACACCGTCTACGAAGGATATTATCTGCTGGGTAGCTCGATCGCCCGGCCGCTGATTGCCAAGTATCTTGTTCAGATTGCACAAGAAGTGGGCGCAGATGCCATCTCCCATGGAGCTACCGGCAAAGGAAACGATCAGCTCCGCTTTGAACTCGCGGCAAACGCGCTCGATCCGGCAATCAAGGTAATTGCCCCATGGCGACAGTGGGATATCCGCTCTCGCACCGAGCTTGTCGCCTACGCGGAGCGGCACCAGATTCCCGTTCCAAAGGACAAGCGAGGGGATGCGCCTTTCTCTATCGATGCCAACCTCCTGCATACTTCGACCGAAGGAAAGGTTCTGGAGGACGCCGGGGAAGCCGCATCCGCCTATGTCTATCAGCGCACGGTCGATCCCGTCGACGCACCCGATCTCCCGGAAGTGGTCACGATAAGATTCGAGAAGGGCGATGCTGTTTCAGTGAATGGCACGCAGCTTGGCCCCATGGAGCTTTTGATCGAACTCAATGGCTTAGGCAGCAAGCATGGGATTGGCAGACTGGATCTCGTCGAAAATCGCTTCGTTGGCGTGAAGTCGCGCGGGATCTACGAAACACCTGGCGGCACGATATTGCTCGCGGCGCATCGCGGTATGGAATCGATCACTCTCGATCGCGCGGCAGCTCATTTGAAGGACGAGATCATGCCGCGCTATGCGGAGCTGATATACAACGGCTTCTGGTACTCTCCCGAACGGCAGATGCTTCAGGCACTAATTGATCAAAGCCAAAATTATGTCAGCGGTGAAGTAACACTGAAACTTTATAAGGGGGCGGCCAATGTCATATCCCGCAGCTCTTCTAATTCGCTGTACTCCGCTGAGCTGGTGACTTTCGAGGACGATTTTGGCGCCTATGACCAACGTGACGCCGATGGCTTCATAAAGCTCAACGGATTGCGGCTGAGGAATTGGAGCGCCCGCAACAACAGGGTGCCCGCTTAAGTCTGGCACTGCCGCCGCAAAGCACTATGGCGGTTGCGGCGGCAGGCCTTTAGGCAACTGTTACCACTGCGGGTTCAGAGCCGGCGGGTTGGCTTCGGGGCCCCACCACTTCTTGTAGTTCGCTTCGTAGGCGCCCGACTGGATGTAATCGGAGACGAACATGTCGAGCCAGCGGACGAATTCCGGATCGCCCTTGGCGACGGCCATGCCGATCGGGTCGTTCGAGTAGAGACCTGCGAGCGTGACCAGCGCCGGGTTCTTGGTGGCGAGGTAGTCGAGCAGCGAGGAGTCCTCGATAGCAGCGTCGACGCGCTTCTGCTGCAGCTGCAGCACGCCGTCGGGCGCGAACTGGTCGACATAGACGAGTTCCGCATCCGGAACGGCGGTCTTCAGGAAGGTTTCGCCTGTCGTGCCGCGGCCGACGACGATCTTCTTGCCGGCGAGATCCTTCAGATCCTTGATGCCGGCATCCTTCTGCACGATGATGCGCAGGCCGGCGCGGTTATAGGGGATCGAGAAGTTGACGACCTTGGCGCGCTCGAGCGTTGCCGAGGTGTTGGCGATCGCCACGTCGATCTGGCCCGAGACGAGCATCGAGATGCGTGCATCGCCGGAAACGTCGGTGAACTCGACGGGAACGCCGATCTTCTCGGCCAGGCGCTTGGCGACATCGACGTCGTAGCCGACGGGATTGTTCTGGTCGTCGCGGAAACCGATCGGTTCGCCGCCGAGCGAGACGCCGATGCGGATCGTGCCGCGCGAACGGATATCATCGAGCATGCCGGCGAAGGACGGCAGAGCCGAGCCTGCGACGACGGCGATCGCAGCGATCGCGGTGAGTAAGCGTTTCATTGTTCCATTCCCTCTTCGTTGATTATGCCTGTTTCGCCGCCCGCAATTCCGGTTCGGACATCGAATCCTCCCAGAGCCAGTAGCTGATTTCGCCCTCGCATCTGAAATTCACCACCTCATGATTTCCTTTTGCGTCAACCGCGTGAATGACGACACCTGCAAGGAAACCGGTATCCAGTTCGTTAAGCTCCTCGACGGCGAGCTTGATCGCGTCGGACAGCGAATAGCCGAGTTTCATGGCGAGAACGATGGTGCGCGAGGTCGAGCAGCGCATCGTCATCTCGCCGGTATGGGTGCAGGCGGCCGCGCCATAGCGGCTGTCGGCGTAGAAGCCGGCGCCGGGGATCGGCGAGTCGCCGAGGCGGCCCGGATATTTCCAAGCCCAGCCGGAAGTCGACGTTGCAGCGTGAATGCCGCGGGCGGCATCGGCGGAGAGGAACACGGTGGTGTCGCGGACACGCTCGGGATCGGTGATCGCCTTGCTGAGCGGCGCCAAGGGAATATTGGGGAATTTCGCGAGGTCCTCGGGCGCGACTTCCTTTTCCAGCCGCCCCCACCAGACGCGCTTGCTGTCTTCGAACAGAACATCGTCTTCCGGGAAACCGATTTCACTTGCAAAGCGGCGGGCGCCGTTGCCGGTCAGCATGACATGCGGCAGGCGCTTCATGACTTCATGGGCGAGCCTTGCGACCGGCAGCGTGTTCGGCACGGCGCCGACCGAGCCGACGTCGCGCGTCGTGCCGTCCATCACGGCGGCATCGAGCTCCATGTCGCCGATCATGTTCGGCCAGCCGCCATAGCCGACGCTGCGGACCTTCACTTCGCTCTCGACCTTGCCGATGCCGGCAACCATGGCGTCGAGGCTGTTGGCGCCGCTGCGCAGCATGTCGACCGTATGGGCAAAACCCGGCCAGGCTTCTTTGTTGGCGATGAGCAGCATGAAAAACCTCTAATCTTTACGCATCTTGGAAAGGAACTGGGCAACGCGGGGCTGCGCCATGCCGCCATCGGCGGCGAAAAACTGTTCGGTCGGCAGGTCGACAAGCAGCTTGCCCTTGTCGAGGAAGACGATCCGGTCGGAAATCTGCCGGGCGAATTCGATCTCGTGGGTGACGAAGAGCATCGTCGTGCCCTCTTCGGCGAGTTTGGCGAGGATCGCCAGAACTTCGGCCGTCATCTCCGGGTCGAGCGCGCTCGTCACTTCGTCGAGCAGCAGGTAGCGCGGCTGCATGGCAAGCGCCCGGCAGATGCCGACGCGCTGGCGCTGGCCGCCGGAAAGCTGGGCCGGATAGGCATCGGCGCGCTCGCCCAGACCGACGGATTGCAGGAGTGCACGGGCGGTCGCCTCGGCTTCGGCGCGGGGCTTCTTCAGAACCTCGATCGGCGCCAGCGTGACGTTTCCGAGCACGGTCATATGCGGATAGAGATTGAAGAGCTGGAAGACCGTGGCCGAGCGCTTGCGGGCCTCGGTCAGTTCCTTCGGCTTGCCGACATCGAAGTCGTCGACGAGGATGCGGCCGCCGTTCAGCTTTTCCAGTCCGTTGATGCAGCGGATCAGCGTCGACTTGCCGGAACCCGATGATCCCAGGATCGAGACGACCTCGCCCGGATTGATCGTCAGGTCCACACCGTCGAGGACGGTGGTCGAGCCGAACGCTTTCTTGACGTTTTCTACTTTGAGCATGTCAGAGCCCTCTCCAGGCGCTATGGGCCCTGAGGCGGTTTTCGAAACGGGTGCCGAGAAGCGCGACCAGCTTTGCCGTCGCGTAATAGAGCAGGCCGACGGCAGTCCAGACGATGAACGGCTTCAGCGTGCGCAGGTTCAGGATATTGCCGATCTTGGTGAGATCGACGACGCCGATGACGGAGATCAGCGATGTCACCTGCAGCTGGTTGACGAGCAGCGCGATAAGCGGGCCGATCGCGAAGGCCATCGCCTGCGGCGCCACCACATGGCGCAGCACCTGCCAGCGCGTCAGCCCGAAGACGCGGGCGGCCTCGATCTGGTCGCGGCCGATGGATTCGATCGCCGACACGGCGATGACATAGACGAATGCGGCGGTATTGGCCGACAGCGTGATCGTCGCCGCCGTGACCGGGGTGATGCGGATGTGGAAGAGCGCCGGCAGGCCGAAGAAGACCAGGAAGAGCTGCACCAGCACCGGCGAGTTCTTCAGGAGCTCGGCAAGGAAGGTGACGACAGGCATCAGCACCGGCACGCGGTAGAAGCGCACGACGGCCCACAGCAGCCCGATCAGCAGGCCGATCAGCGAGGTGCCGAGGAAAAGCGCGACGCTGACGCCGAGGCCTTGCGCCAGTAGCACGAGATCGTAGGAGGTGAAATCGGTATAGCGCATCAGCTTGCGGCCTCCAGCATGTCGCGGTTGAGGCGGCGGTGAAGAAGGGTGATGCCGAGCGACACGAGATAGGTTAGGACGGCATAGGCTACGAGCAGCACGACATAGACCTCGAACGGCCGGTAGGTCTGCGATACCACGATCTGCGCCGAGCCGGTCAGCTCATTCAGCGTGATGGTCGAGAGGATCGAGGAGGTCAGGATCAGGTTGATCAGCACCGAGCCGAGCGGACGGATCGACGTCCGGAGTGCGATCGGCAGGACGATCTTGGTGAAGGTCACGCGGCGTGACAGCCCGCTGACTTCGGCCGCCTCGATGATGCCGGGGTCGATCGCCAGGATGCCGGCGCGGATGACATCCGAGGCATAGGCGCCGCCGGCGATCGACAGGGCCACGACGCCGGTCGTGAACGCATCGATATAGATGCCGAGCTCGGGCAGGCCGTAATAGAAGAAGAACAACTGCACGATGAAGGGCACGTTGCGGAAGATATCGACATAGACGAAGGCAACGCGGCGCAGCGTCGGCGACGACGAGGTGCGGGCGATGGCCACGAAGGCGCCCATGATGACGCTGCCGAGCAGCGCCAGCGCGCAGGCTTCCGCCGTCAGCAGCGCGCCTTTGCCGAGAAAGCCGAGATGCGGCAAAAGGATCGAAAGGTCGAACCGCACGATCGCTCCCCCAAGCACGATTGAAACCGGTTTCATATTGCGGTCACAAAACGGCGCTGTCAAGCGCCGAGGTGGGGAAGCTGTGGAATAGTGAGACGCCCCGCATGAGGGTGCGGAGCGTCTCGTCGCGGCTTGGCGCCTCTCAGGCGGCGGAGAACGACACGGCCACGAACGTCTTGTTGCCACCGCGTTCGATCAGCAGCAGCACCGACTTGCGGCCCGACTTCGCGGCGCTCGCAACGGCGGCCTTGGCATCGCTGGCGTCGTGCACCGGCTTGTCGTTGACCGAGACGATCACGTCGCCCGTCTGGATGCCGGCAGCGGCTGCCGGCTTGTCGGGGTTGACGCTGGCAACGACGGCGCCGTTGACGTTGCGCGGCAGGTTCAGCTCCTGGCGGGCATCGGGCGTCAGGTCGGCAAGGCCGACGCCGATGCTCGGGCCGCTCTGGGTCTTGCCGTCGCTTTCGTCGGCTGCGGCCTGCTTCTGGCCGTCGTCATTACCGCCGATCGTCACGTTCAGGTCGGTGCTCTTGCCATCGCGCCAGACGGTCATCGTCTGCTTGGCGCCGGGGCTCATGTCGGCGACGAGGCGCGACAGGTCCTTCGGCGTCTTGACGGCTTCTCCGCCGACGGCGGTCACGATGTCGCCAGTCTTGATGCCGGCGCGGGCGGCAGGCGTATCACCGGAGACGGCGGCGACCAGCGCGCCCTGGGCATCGCTGAGGCCGACGGCATCGGCAACATCCTTGGTGACGGCCTGGATCTGCACGCCGAGATAGCCGTGCTCGATCGAGCCATCCTTCTGCAGCTTGGCGACGATCATCTTGGCTTCATCGGAAGGAATGGCGAAGCCGACGCCGACGCTGCCGCCATTCGGCGAGTAGATGGCGGTGTTGATGCCGACGACATGGCCGTCGCGGTCGACGAGCGGGCCGCCGGAGTTGCCATGGTTGATCGGTGCGTCGATTTGGATGAAGTCGTCATAGGGGCCGCTATGCAGGTCGCGGCCACGGGCCGAAACGATACCGGCAGTCACGGTCGTGCCGATGCCGAAGGGGTTGCCGATCGCCAGAATCTGGTCGCCGAGCTTCAGTTTGTCGGAATCACCCCAAGCGACGGTGGCGAGCGGCTTCGGCGCCTGGATCTTCAGGACGGCGATATCGGACTTCGGATCGGTGCCGACGAGCTTGGCCGGCAGTTCGGTGCCGTCATCCAGCGTCACCTTGATATCCATGGCATTGTCGATGACGTGGTTGTTGGTGACGATCACGCCGTCAGGGCTGATGATGAAGCCGGAGCCGAGAGCCATCGCATGCTGGCCGCCTTCATTCTTCGGTGCCTGGTGCGGGAAGGGGATGCCCTGCTGCTCGAAGAACTGGCGGAACTGCTCGTCCATCGGCGACTGCTGGTCGCTGGCGTCAGTGGCCTTCATGGTCGTGGTGACGGTGACGACGGCAGGCTTGTCGGCATCGACGATCGGCGCGAACGAACCGCCGGAGGCAAGCGTGCCGCCGATTTCGGCCGGTGCTGCGACAGCGGTCGCGGCATTGATGGTGAAGGGAAGCGCTGCGGTGCCTGCAATCAGGGCTGCACCCAGAAGCGCTGCTGTGCGGTGCTTGAGGAGAATCTTGGACATGGCGAATGGTCCCTTGCAAATCGTTGCTAAGCGGCGTCTTGGTTCCATGCCGGGAACGCGGGCGTCGGGCGAAATACACGAATTCTTCGCGACCGAATATAAAATCGCCAGTATTGGCGGTGTTTACTAGGCTTCGTGAAGAATTATCGCTTGAGAACTGATATGCGCCGCGCAGCGTCACTTTACAAATTAAATGTTCATTACGGTTTCATTGCAAAATCGTAAGCATTACAGGGATTTAATATTTGGAGGCCGGAACAAATCCGGGCGGGGCCGGAACCCGCTGGTTCAGGCCTCGACCTGAACCAGATGGCCTTCGCTGACGCTCTTGTAGCACCGCTTCGGCGGCTCGTAGCCAAGCGGCCGGATCGGGCTCTTCAGCTCGTCCGTCGAGAGGCCGCGCCTGATGCCGCGGCGCGCCGGATCAGGAACCGGGACCGCCGAAATCAGCTTCTTCGTATAGGGATGCTGCGGATTGCCGAACACCGCTTCGCGCGGGCCGATCTCGACGATCTCGCCGAGATACATGACGGCGACGCGGTGGCTGACGCGTTCGACGACCGCCATGTCATGCGAGATAAACAGGAAAGCGAGGTTGAGGCTCTGCTGCAGGTCCATCAGGAGATTGCAGACCTGCGCCTTGATCGAGACGTCGAGTGCCGAAACGCTCTCGTCGGCGACGATGACTTTCGGATCGAGCGCGAGCGCGCGGGCGATGCAGATGCGCTGGCGCTGGCCGCCGGAGAATTCGTGCGGGTAACGCTCCATCATATCAGGCTTCAGGCCGACCCGCTCGAGCAGGTCGGCGGCCTTCTCGCGGGCCTGCGCCCGGGTGCCGAGGCCGTGCGCCACGATCGGCTCGCTGACGGTGGCGCCGACGGTCATGCGCGGATTGAGGCTGGCGAAGGGATCCTGGAAGATCATCTGGATGCTGCGGCGCATGCGACGGAGGCTCGAGGAATCGAGGCCGGTGACGTCGTAGCCGTCGAGATTGACCTTGCCGGCATTCGGCTCGATCAGCCGGGTGATCGAGCGTCCTGTCGTCGACTTGCCGCAGCCGGATTCGCCGACCAGCGACAATGTCTCGCCCTGGAAGAGGTCGAAGGACACGTCCTCGACGGCATGGATCGCGCCCGTACGGCTGCCGAAAATGCCGCCGCGGATGGCAAAGCGCGTCGTCAGGTTCTTGACCTCTAGGATCGGTGTCTTGCCGCGATCGACGGTATCAGCAACGGCGACCGGTTCGCTGCGTTCGCCCGTCGCGGTATCGACAAGAGGGAAGCGGAGAGGCCATTTCTGGCCGGTCATCGAGCCCAGCCGCGGCACCGCCGAGAGCAGGGCGCGGGTATAGGGATGCTTGCCGCGATGGAAGATGTCGTCGGTCGGGCCGGTTTCGACGGCCTCGCCGCGATACATGACGATGGTGCGGTCGGAGATCTCGGCGACGACGCCCATGTCGTGGGTGATGAAGAGAACGGACATGCCTTCCTCTTCCTGCAGCAGCTTGATCAGGTCGAGGATCTGGCCCTGGATCGTCACGTCGAGCGCCGTTGTCGGCTCGTCGGCGATCAGGAGTTTTGGGCGCGAGGCGAGCGCCATGGCAATCATCACGCGCTGGCGCATGCCACCGGAGAACTGATGCGGATATTCGTCGAAGCGCGACGACGCGTTGGGAATGCGGACCTTTTCGAGCAGGCGGATCGTTTCGGCGCGCGCCTCGCTCTTGGTCATCTCGCCGTGGCAGGTCAGCGCTTCGGAGATCTGGCGGCCGATCGTGAAGATCGGGTTCAGCGATGTCATCGGCTCCTGGAAGATCATCGCCGCATCGTTGCCGCGTACCCGGCGCATCTCCCTGTCGGACAGCGACAGGATATCCTTGCCGTTCAGCAGGATGCTGCCCTCGATGCGGCTCTGCTTCTTGGCAAGCAGGCGCATGATCGACAGCGAGGTGACGCTCTTGCCCGAGCCGCTTTCGCCGACGATCGCCACGGTCTCGCCGGGCATGACGTCGAAGGAGACGTCGCGCACGACGGGCTTCCAGGCGCCATCGACCAGAAACGACGTAGTCAGGTTCTTGACCGAAAGCACCGGTTTTGCAGCTTCACCCATATCCTGTTCCTGCTTCATGGTTCGGTCTTAGCTCTTGAGCGGTGTGGCGAAGGAGGCCGAGGATCGGCCCTCGGCGAGACGGTCGGCTTCGAGTGCGGCGATCTTCGCGTCGATCTCGCGACGGTCGATCATGCCGCTCGGTCTCTCGCGCGTTGCCATCGTTTCGGCGACATGCAGATAGCGTTCACCGGCGACGGCATAGAGCCGCCGCAGCTCCTCCAGCGGATCGGCATGGTCGTCGGCGCGGATGTTGAGCCAGGCATAATCCTGGTCGCGGTAGATCACGAGCGCGGCGGATTGCTTGCCGCGCTTGTCGCCACCGGCATCCTCGCCAGCCTGCATGGCTTCCAGCAGCCTTTCGGCGAGCGGCTTTCCCGCCGTCTTCTGGAAGGTCTCGAGCGCGGCCGCGATCACCTGCGGCCCGGCCAGCATGTTGCCGGCCACGGAGACATTCTCGGCGACCAGATGCCCGGCCCAGTCGATACACTTCTCGCCGGTAAAGGCGGCATTGCGCCCCGTCGCGTCGATCATGTGGAACTGCCGCTGGTCGCGGCCTTCGTCGCGCGCGGCAAGTTCGGCAACGATCGCTTCCGGCGCCTGACCGGCGGCGAGCATAGCCAGACCGTCGACGCCGTTCAGCGGATTGACGAAGGCCTGCGTCGCCACCGCGCCGATGCCGCCGCGGATATGCGGGACGATGCCGCCGACGGCGAAGAAGCGGCTGGCGACGGCGATGCCGAGATGGCCGCTATCGGGGTCACGGGCGACGATCGAATAGGTCACGGTTATCTCCCCACCGCATAGGCCTGCATCAGCCGCGGCGTAGCCGCTGCCCGCAACAGGCCATCGGCATCCCGGCGCGCAGCGGTCAGGCGGCCGACCGTCCAAGGATCGGCGACCGTCAGCTTGTGGCCCTTCCTGCGCAGCGCCTCCAGAACCTCCCCGCCGAAATTCGCTTCGGCCATCAGGCTGCCCGGTTCGCGGGTGCGCGGGTAGAAGGAACCGGGGAAATGCGAGGTGTGGAACAGCGGCTGATCGATCGCCGCCTGCAGGTTCATCTTGTGATGGACATAGCGCAGGAAGAAGGAGAGCTGCCACTGTTCCTGCTGGTCGCCGCCGGGCGTGCCGAAGGCCAGTGTCGGTCGTCCCTCATAGAACGCGATCGACGGTGTCAGTGTCGTGCGGGGGCGCTTCCCGGGGGCGAGCGAGGTCGGCAGGCCGGGCTTCAACCAGAACATCTGGGCGCGCGAATTCAGGCAGAAGCCGAGGCCGGGCACGATCGGCGACGATTGCAGCCAGCCACCCGACGGTGTGATCGACACCATGTTGCCCTCGCGGTCGATGACGTCGATATGGACGGTATCGCCGCGCTTTTCAGACAGATGCGCCATGGTCGGCTCATAGACCGCGCCGGTCTTGGAGGTGACGCCGAGCATGTCCATCGTCAGTGCATACTGGTCTTCGAAGCCGGGCACGATGCCGGGTTGCAGCTCCAGCGATGCCTCCGACTTGATGAGCTTGCGGCGCTCGTCGTTATAGGCGTCGGACAGCAGATGCTCGACCGGGATCTTCGAGAAATCCGGGTCGCCGTAATAGATCTCGCGATCGGCGAAGGCGAGCTTCATCGCTTCGGTGACCGTATGGACGAAGTCGGCGCCAGCCGGATCCATCGAGGCGAGATCGATGCCCTTCAAGAGCGCCAGCGTCTGCAGGAAGACCGGACCCTGGCCCCAGGGGCCGATCTTGGCGACCGTCCAGCCGTGATAATCGTAGGTCTGCGGCGCTTCGATCGTCGCCGACCAGTTCGCCATGTCATCGGCGGTGATGACGCCCTTGTGCTTGGTGCCGCTGGCATCCATCACCGCGGTCGAACCGGCGTAACGCTCGATCGCTTCGGCCACGAAGCCGCGATAGAAGGCGTCGCGGGCCGCCTGGATCTGTTCTTCGCGATCGCGCTTGGCTTCCGCCTCGGCGACGATCCGCTTCCAGGTTTCGGCGAGAACCGGGTTCTTGAAATTGGAGAGCGGCTCGGGAACGGAGCCGCCTGGCAGCCATGTCTGGTGCGAGGTCGGCCATTCCTTCTCGAAGAAGGAGGCGAGGCCGGCAATCGTTGCCGAGACGCGCGGCAGCATCGGATGGCCGTTTTCGGCGTAATAGATTGCCGGTTCGAGAACTTCACGGACGGTCAGGCGGCCATAGTCGCGCAGCATCAGCATCCAGCCGTCGAAGCTGCCGGGAATGACCGTCGCGAGCAACCCGTCGCCGGGGATCAGCTTCAGCCCCTCGGATGTGTAATGCTCGATCGTGGCGCCCGCCGGGGCCGGTCCCTGGGCGCAGATGACCTCGACCTTGTCCTTCTTCTTCGAATAGAGGATCGCCGGCATGTCGCCGCCCGGGCCGCAGAGATGCGGCTCGACGATCTGCAGCACGAAGCCGGTGGCGACAGCCGCGTCGAAGGCGTTGCCGCCCTTTTCGAGAATGCTCATGCCGACGGCGGAGGCTATCCAATGGGTCGAGGTGACGACGCCGAATGTGCCGAGGATTTCGGGACGGGTCGTGAATGCGGTCATTTCATATGTCCTTTCAGGAGATCATGCTTCGCGCGGATCGAGCGCATCGCGCAGGCCGTCGCCGAGGAGATTGAAGCCGATGACGACGAGGAAGATCGCCGCCCCCGGCCACATCGCCATCCATGGGGCTTGGGAGAGGAAGTTCTTGGCAACGTTCAGCATCGAGCCCCAGCTGGCGGCGGGCGGCTGCTGGCCGAGACCGAGGAAGGAGAGGCTGGCCTCGGCGATGATCGCGGTCGCGACCGTCAGCGTTGCCTGGACGAGGATCGGCGCCGCGACGTTCGGCAGAATGTAGCGGGTGATGATGCTGAAATGGCGAAGGCCGATCGAGCGCGCACCCTCGACATAATCTTCCGTCTTGACCGCCAGCACCTGGCCGCGTGTCAACCGGATGAAGATCGGCATGGCCGACAGGCCGATGGCGATCATCGCGTTGGTCAGGCTCGGTCCCAGGAAGGCGGCGAGCGCAATCGCGGTTATCAGGAACGGCATGGCGAGGAAGGCCTCGGTGATGCGCGAGATGATCTGGTCGACCCAGCCGCCGAAATAGCCGGCGAGCAGCCCGAAGGGCACGCCGATGAAAACGGAGATCGCCACCGAGAAGACGCCGGCCATCAGCGAGGCCTGCGCCCCCCAGATCATGCGGGAGAGGATATCGCGGCCGATATCGTCGGTGCCGAGCCAGTGGGCGGCCGATGGCGCCTTGCGGATCGCCGACCAGCTGGTGGCGTTGGGATCCGGGATCGGCAGGATTGGCGCAGCGGCCGCCAGGATCGCGAAGAAGGCGATGATGCAGAGGCCCACAAGCGCGCCCTTGTTGGCCTTCAGTTTGCGCCAGGCGCGGCTGGGTACGCGCTGCTCGGTGGCGACGGCAACCTGATCGATGGCGGTCATAGCGAGGCCCTCATGCGCGGATTGAGAAGGACGAACAGGATATCGGCGATGAGGTTCATCATGATGAAGCCGATCGCGGTGCAGAGCACGACGCCCTGGACGACGGCGTAGTCGCGGTTGAAGACGGCATCGACGATCAGCTTTCCGAAGCCCGGAATGGTGAAGATCTGCTCGGTCAGGACGGCGCCCGCGAGAAGTTCGCCGAAGAGCAGCGCGCTCAGCGTCACGATCGGCAGCACGGCATTGCGGAAGCTGTGTTCGAGAACGACGGAGCGTTCCGAAAGCCCCTTGGCGCGGGCGGTGCGGATGTAATCGGCGCTGAGGACACTGAGCATCGCCGAGCGCGTGTGGCGCATCAGCGTCGCCGCCAGCGCATTGCCGAGCACGAAGGACGGCATCAGCATCGTCTGGATCGAGCGGAGCGGGTCGTTGAAGAAGGGCTCGTATCCGGAAGCAGGCAGCCAGCCGAGTTTCACCGAGACAAGCAGGATCAGCATGATGCCGAGCCAGAAATTCGGGATCGAGAGACCGGAGAGCGCGATCAGGTTTGCGAGATAGTCGAAGAGCGTATTCTTCTTCACCGCCGCGAGAATGCCCATGGGAACGCCGATCACGAAGGCGAAGATCATCGACATGACGGCGAGCTGGATCGTCACGGGAAGCTTCTCGGCGACCAGCTCGAGAACCGGCTGGTTGGTCCTGAGCGAGATGCCGAGATCGCCCTGCAGCACCGAGCCGAGCCAGGAGACGTACTGGTAGGGCACCGGATCGTTCAGCCGGTATTTCTCACGCAGATACTCGATGACCTGCGGATCCCGCTCTTCGCCGGCCATGGCGAGGATGGGGTCGCCGGGCAGGAGCTTCTGCAGCGAAAAGACGAAGACCGATATGATCAGCAGCGTCGGAATGGCGACGAGAAGCCGCTTGGCGATGTAGGTGTACATGGTGGGCGATCCTGAACGGGCCTGGAGAGGCGGCGGGATGGCCCCGCCGCCGCGGTTGCTAGGCTCAGCCTTCCTTCTTGACGCCGGTCAGGCGGATCATGCCATCCGGCGAGGCGACGAAGCCGGTGACGTTCTTGTGCAGCGCCCAGATCCACGAGTTATGGCCGAGATAGATGATCGGCAGGTCGTCGTTGAGGATCACGGCGGCGGCGTCGTATTTCTGCTTGCGCACCGCATCGTCGGTGGAGGCGCGGGCCTCGTTCAGCAGCTTGTCGACCTCGGCATTGCAATATTTCGTATCGTTGATGCCGCCCTTGCAGGTGATGAACTGATGGATGTTGCCGTCAGGATCGATGCGGCCCGACCAGTCGGAACGGCTGAGCTGATAGTTGCCGGCCGTCTGTTCCGAAAGCAGCGTCGCGAATTCCGTCGAGCGGATCGTCACGTCGAAACCGGCTTCTGCCACCATCGACTGGATGATCTGCATCATCTGCGAAGCCACGGGGTTGTTCTGCACCTGCAGCTCGATCGGCACGCGGTCGAAACCGGCTTCCTTGACGAGCGCCTTGGCCTTGTCGAGATCGCGGGCCGGAACAGGAACATCCTTGTCGAACCACGGGCTGTTCGGCGGGAAGGACTGGTTGCCCGGAACGGACGTGCCTTCATAGACGATCTGGTTCAGCGCTTCGCGGTCGATCGCCAGCGAAAATGCCTGGCGCAGGCGCTTGTCCTTGCCGAACGGATTGTCGGCGCGTGCGCCGTTGCCGATATTGGCGTAGAGCGCCATGTAGCCGGTGCCGATCGCATCGGCATAGGTGAGGGTCGAATCTTCCTTGACGGATGCGGCGTCGGTCGGTGCCAGACGCTCGATCATGTCGAGATCGCCTGAGCGCAGGTTGGCGAGGCGCACGGTGGTATCCGGGATCGGCAGGTAGGTGACCTTGTCGATGAAGATATTGTCCTTGTTCCAGTAGTCCTGGAACTTCTCAAGCACGATGCGGTCCTGCTGGACACGCTCGACGAACTTGAAGGGACCGGCGCAGACCGGATGATTGCCGAAATTGGCGCCGAGCTCCTTGGCGGCTTTCGGCGAAACGATCATGCCGGCGCGGTCGGAGAGCTGGGCGAGCAGCGTGACGTCAGGGCTCTTCAGCGTGAATTTCACTTCGTATTCGCCGGTCGCTTCGACCTTCTCGACCGAGGTCAGCTCGCTCTTGCGGCGCGATTCCGGCAGCGTCATGTTGCGCTCGATGGTGGCGACAACGGCTGCGGCATTCATCGGCGTTTCGTCGTGGAACTTGACGCCTTCGCGCAGCTTCATCGTCAGCGCCTTGCCGTCATCCGACCAGTGCCATTCGGTGGCGAGCTGCGGCACGATCTTCAGGTCTGGGGTGACGTCGACAAGCTTGTCGCACATCGCGGTATAGACGATCCGGCCGACGAAGGTGCGCGACTGCGCGGGATCGAGCACGTCGGCATCGTCCTGCAGGCCGATCTTCAGCTCGGCGGCAAAGGATGGGAGGGCAACAAGCGCCCCGGCTAGAAGGGTCGTCACAAAACTGGCGGTCTTCATTTCACTCTCCTCTGGTTCTTTTTTGCTTCATTGCCGGTGGCTCTTCAGGTGAGCTCTTCTTTGGTCTCCGGTATCTGGTGGTCGAGCGAGGTCATGCGGACCAGGCTCTCCTGCAGCGTCAGCAGGTGCTGGCGCATGGCTTCGCCGGCTCTCGCGGGGTCGCGGGCGGCAATCGCGTCGACGATCGCGGTGTGCTGTCCATAGGTCACCGTGCGCGTCTTGCTGGCGGCGCGTGCCCGCTCGCGGATCGTCTGCCAGGCTTCGTCCTGGCGCACGCGGTTGATGACGTCGAAGATCGTCAGGAAGAACTGGTTGCCGGCCGATTGGGCGATATGGCGGTGCAGCGCGCCGTCCCAGAGCTCGCGGCCGTCGGCATCGGTGCTTTCGTAGATCTTCTTGACGAGCTCGTACATGCGCTCGACATCGGCCTTCTTGGCGCGGATGGCGGCAAGCTGAGCGAGCTGCGGCTCGATGCGCAGGCGCACTTCCATGATTTCCATCAGGTCGGTGCCGGCGACGATCGAATCCACATGCTCGCTCCAGCCGTCGGGGCGCCTTCCGGCAAACGTGCCGGATCCCTGGCGGCGCCAGATCAGTCCCTCGGCTTCCAGAACTTCCAAGGCCCGGCGGATGGCGCGGCGGCTGACGTCGAGCATCTCCGAGAGAGCCCGTTCAGTCGGCAGCTTGCCGTCGGCATCGAGGCTGTCCGAGCGCAGCAGCGCCCGCAGCTTGTCGAGAGCGTAATTGGAGTTCCCCGTGGTCTCATCCATGTCGAATGGTCCGAACCAATTTCTTATTGGTCCAATCCAAAACCATATTGGTTCGCATCGTCAAGCGGTTTTTTGTGCAATTTTTGCATTGCACAAAAGATAGGCTGTGGATTTCGCTGCGCACAAAAAATCCGGCGCCGATGACGCCGGATTGGGCAGATAAAAATGCGAAAACGCTTAAATACCGGCGATTTTACGCAGATCGTCGGTTGAGCCAGGTGCCGTTGCCAGAACCGGCGCGCCCTTGGTCAGGTGTTCGCCTTCGGTCGGGAAGGGGTGGTACCAGCCGCCGGCTTCCTTGACGAGGCAGTAACCGGCCATGCAGTCCCAGGCGTGCATGTAGGGCTCGTAATAGCCGACGAGACGGCCGGCCGCGACATAGGCGAGCATGAGCGCGCCAGAGCCGTTGCGGATGAAATTGCCGCCGGCTTCCAGCAGGCTTTCCACCATCTTGCCGACGAAGGCAGGCGTGACGTGGTTGTTGGCGCCGATGCCGGTCACGGCGTTGCGGATGGTGCGGGACGGATCGAGCGAGAGCGTCTTGCCGTTCAGCGTCGCGCCCATGCCGAGCGCTGCCGCATAGAGTTCGTCGTGGCAGGGTGCCGAGATGACGCCGACGACGGGCACGCCGTCATGCAGAAGACCGATCGAAACGCACCAGTTCGGCATGCCGTTGACGAAGGGGCTGGTGCCGTCGATTGGATCGACAACCCAGGTGAAGCCCGATGTGCCGGATTCGAGGCCATATTCCTCGCCGAGAACGCCATCGGTGGGGTAGGCCTCGTTGAAGCGCTTGCGGATCAGGTTTTCCACTTCGCGGTCGGCAATCGAGACCACGTCCTGCGGATCGCGCTTGGTTTCGATGACCAGCGTTTCACGGCGCTTGAAATAATCGAGCGCGACGGCTCCCGCTTCGCGGGCCACGGCTTCGGCCAGCGCGAGGCGCGCTTCGAGCCCGGGTACGACATGCGACGTCATGAAAATCTTCCCTTGATGAAATGCGGGCTCAGCCGCCGATGATGGCAATGCCGCGATCCTTGAAGCCGATCTCCACCTCTGTCAAAGGCGCAAAGGCCCTTTCCACTGCGGGGTCGACGACGAAGAGCGTGCCGTTACTGGTTTTGACTTCATATTCCACGTGGTCGCCGAGATAGGCGGCGTGGGTGATCTTGCCGCTGTAGGCGCCGCCGTTTTTCGGCGCCAGCGTGATGGCGTTCGGTCGTACCGCCAGCTGTGCCGGGCCAGGGCGCATGTTGCGGCCGGATATCCGGTGCGTCAGTCCCTCGATATTGATCGTCGCATGATCGCCATCGATGCCGATGACATCGCAAGGCACGACATTCGCCTCGCCCATGAAGTCGGCGATGAAGGCGGAGACCGGCTGGTCGTAGAGATCGCGCGGCGCGCCCTTCTGGGCGATCTCGCCGTCCTTCATGACGATGATCTGGTCGGAGACGGCAAGCGCTTCGTCCTGGTCGTGGGTGACATAGACGGCGGTGAAGCCGAGCCGCTGCTGCAGCTCGCGGATCTCGGTGCGCACCCGGCGGCGCAGGCGGGCGTCGAGGTTCGACAGCGGCTCGTCGAGCAGCAGCACCTGGGGCTCGAGCACGAGGGCGCGGGCGACGGCGACGCGCTGCTGCTGGCCGCCGGAGAGTTCGGCGGGCAGGCGCTGGCCCATGCCGGCGAGGCCGACGAGCTTCAGGCCCTCCTCGGCGCGCTCGCGCGCCTCCTTGCGCTTCATGCCTGACGATTCCAGGCCGTAGGCGACGTTGTCGAGCGAGGTCATGTGCGGAAAGAGCGCATAGGACTGGAACACCATCGAGACGTCGCGCTCGTTGGCCGGCAGCATCGTCACATCCTTGCCGCCGATCAGAATGCGGCCGGACGAGGGGTGTTCGAGACCGGCAAGCATGCGCAGCGTCGTCGTCTTGCCGCAGCCGGAGGGGCCGAGCAGGGTCACCAGCGTGCCGGGCTCGATCGTCAGCGACAGGTTGGGAATGGCGGTGAAGGCGCCGAAGGTCTTGCGCACGTTCTCGAAGACGACGGAACCGGGTTTGTTGCTGCTCATGCGGTTTTCTCCTGACCGAGAGGTGCGGATGCGGTGGCCGCCGGCGCTGCCATCGCGACGCGGTTCTCGCGGCGCAGGCGGCGTTCGCCGACGAGGAACTGGAAGCCGGCGATGACCGTGACCATGACGACGATCAGCGCTGAGGAATAGGCGATGGCGACGCCGTATTCGCCGTTCTCGACGAGGCCAACGATATAGGCCGTGGACATGTTGTATTCGGCGCTGACGAGGAAGATGACGGCGCTGATCGAGGTGATGGCGCGTACGAAGGAATAGACGAGCGCGGCCGTGATTGCCGGGCGCAGCAGCGGCAGGATGACCTTGCGGATCGTCCGGAAGCTGTTGGCGCGCAGCGTCAGCGAGGCCTCGTCGAGGCTCTTGTCGAGTTGGCTCATCGCCGCCACGCCGCCGCGCACGCCGACCGGCATGTTGCGGAAGACGAAGCAGGCAACCAGGATCAGCGCCGTGCCGGTCATTTCGAGCGGCGGCAGGTTGAAGGCCATGATGTAGCTGATGCCGATGACGGTGCCGGGGATGGCGAAGCTCAGCATCAGCGCGAATTCGAAGACGTTCCGGCCGACGAACTTCTGGCGGACGATGATGTAGGCCGTCAGCAGTCCGACAGCGGCCGTGAGCGGGGCGGAGATCAGGGCGATCTCCATTGTCGTCCAGAACGAATTCCAGGCGACCCCCGTCCACGCCAGGCCGCCGTCATCACGGAACCCGATGGAGAAGGCGCGAATGTAGTGTTCGAATGTTAGCGTATTATCGAGGCCCCAGGTGCGCACGAAGCCACCGAACAGGATCATCGCATAGACGACGATGGTGAAGATCGCCCAGGGGATGACCAGCGAATGGACGACAATCGAGACGCCGCGCGGCAGCGCGATATGCTGGCCGGAATCGCCCTTGCCGGTGACTGTCGCATAGCTCTTGCCCTGCAGCCAGAAGCGCTGGGCGATGAAGGCCGACATGGTGAAGACGAGCAGGATCATGGCGAGGACGGCGGCGCGGGCCGGATCGTTCTGCGAGCCGACGACGGCGAAGAAGATCTCTGTCGACAGCACGCCGTGGCTGCCGCCGAGCACCATCGGGTTGCCGAAATCGGCCATGCTTTCGATGAAGCCGATAAGGAAGGCGTTGGCGAGGCCGGGCTTCATCAGCGGCAGCGAGACGCGCCAGAAGGTGCGCCAGCGGTCGGCGCGCAGCGTCTGCGATGCTTCCTCCATCGACGGGCTGACGCCCTCGACGACGCCGATCAGCACGAGGAAGGAAATCGGCGTGAAGGAGAGGACCTGGGCGATCCAGATGCCGGTGAGGCCATAGAGCCAGCGGCCGGGCTCGATGCCGAGCAGCGAGGAGATGAGCTGTGTCGCGACACCCGAGCGGCCGAAGAGCAGGGTCAGCGCCAGGCCGACGACGAAGGGCGGCGTGATGATCGGCAGGATCGTCAGCAGTCGCAGCCCCTTCTTGTAGGGGAAGCGGGTGCGGGTGGCGACGAGCGCGAAGCAGAGGCCGAGCGTCGTCGAACCGGCGGCCGTCATGATCGCCAGCCAGAGGGTGCGCCAGGCAACACCGCAGCGTTCGCCGCCGACAACACAGCCGAGGCTCCAGACGGAGGAGTCCTGAATATTGGTCAGGAAGCCGCTGGGATTGAAGGAGCCGTCGAAATCCTGAAACGCGCCGACGAACATGCTGCCGACCGGATAGAAGACGAAGATGGCGACGAGGAATACCAGCATGGCGATGGCGCCGACCACGAAGGCGTCGCCCTTCATCACGCCGCGTTCGGCAAGGCCGAAGGCGAAGAAGAACACGAAGACGAGGCCGGTGATGATGGCACCCGCACCCATCGACGGCTGGCCGTCAGGGAGCGCGCCGAACAGGTTTTCAGCGAATGTCCAGCTCCAGCCGGAGAGATTGATCGCCAATCCCTCGACGGTCAGGAAAAGCACGCCTAGGCCACCGGCCCAGGCCAGCAGCGTAGCACGCTGCTTCGGATCGGGAAGGAAGCGCGCGATGCCGCCTAGCAATACGAGGAAGACGGCGATCGCGAGCCACCATCGGCCGTAGGTGGTAATCTGCAGGATGCCGGGCGCCGTGGAGGGATCGCCCAGGAAATCAGACAGCCAGCCAAGGCCGAAGAAGCCGCCTTCGATCCGATACCACGGGAGCAGTATCAGGGCGGCAATGGCGAAGACGAGAGCGATATCCAGTCTGCGATTGTGGTTCTTCATGGGGTCGCTCCCGCTTGAGCACGGTATAGGCATGGGGGCCGGCAGCTTGGGCTCCCGGCCATCGGTTTCAGGAGGATCAGTTCGCCTTGGCGCCGATTTCCTTGTCCCAGCGGGCGAGAAGCGCCTTGCGGACGTCAGGGTTGCCGTATTTCGCGAAGTCGTAGTCGATCAGCTTGATGTCTTCGAACTTCGGCGCTTCCTTCGGCACCTCGGCCGACTTGTTGGACGGCAGCTGGAAGGACTTGGCGTCCTTCATATGCGACTGCGCCTCGGCGCTGAGCGCCCAGTCGTACCATTTCTTGGCATTCTCGAGGTTCTTGGCACCCTTGACGATCGACATCGAGCCGATTTCGTAACCCGTGCCTTCGCAAGGCGCGACCGCCTTGATCGGGAAGCCTTCGACGGTCTGCGCCACGGCGTCATGCATGAAGACGATGCCGATCGTCGATTCGCCGCGGGCGGCGGCCTTCACCGGCGCCGAACCGGACTTGGTATATTGCGAGACGTTGGCGTTCAGCTTCGTCAGGTAATCGAATGCCTGGTCCTCGCCCATGATCTGCACCAGCGTCGCCAGCGTGTTGTAGGACGTGCCCGAGGAGTTCGGGTTGGCGATCTGGATCTCGCCCTTATAGGACGGATCAAGCAGATCGGCCCAGCACTTCGGCTCCTTGAGGTTCTTCTGCTTCAGGATGTCGGTATTGTAGCCCCAGCCGAGCGCCCCGGCATAAACGCCGACCGTGCGGTACTTGGCGCTTTCGGCCTGCTTCTTGGCCCAGTCCTGCAACTGGTCGAAGAGCGGCGATTTGTATTCGAGCGTCAGGTTTTCCGCTGCTGCCTGCAGATGCGGGTCGCCGGTGCCGGCCCACCAGATATCAGTCTTCGGATTGCGGGCCTCGGCGCGGATCTTGGCATAGGTCTCGCCGGCGGACAGGCGCACCATGTTCACCTTGATGTCGGACTGCTTCTCGAACAGCCCCTTCATCAGGTCGCAAACTTCCTGGTCGGCCGAGCAGATGACGTTGAGATTGCCGGCGGCGTGGGCCGAAAAGGCAGCAAAAGACACAGTCGCGGCGAGCATCGCTGCCGCAATTTTAGCTGAACGCATTATTTCCTCCTGGATGTGGCGGCGCCTCCACGCCGATCGCCTTTGCAAGCGTGTGCAAATGCTGCATGACCCATTAAACCCTGTCAACCACTTTTGTCACAAAACTGTCATAAAAGTCCCGGAGGTGGATATTGCACGCAATTGCAATATCGTGCACAGTCGCGTGCAAGGGGAGATTCAGGTGGTCACGAAAGTCTTTGTTAGCGCGCAGGAAGTTGCGGAAAAGGCGGGCGTTTCCCGCTCGGCGGTGTCGCGCACCTTTACGCCCGGAGCAAGCGTCGCGCCCGAAACCCGCAAGCGGGTGATGGAGGCGGCCGAGGCGCTCGGCTATCACGTCAACCATCTCGCCCGCGGGCTGATGCGCAACGAGAGCGGCATCGTCTGCCTGATCGTTTCGGAAATGGGCACCCCCTACCGTTCGTCGCTGATCCGCGCCGTGACGCAGCACCTGCAGAATTCCGGCAAGATCGCCATGCTGATCAATACCGACCGTTCCGACGGCAGTGTCGATCGGGCGCTGCGGCAGGCGATCCGCTACCGCGCCGATGCCTCAATCATTCTCTCCGGCCTGCCCGACAAGTCGATCACCCAGCTCTGCCTGAAGAACGGCCAGCGGCTGGTGCTGATCAACCGCGACGACGACCAGCCGGGGCCGCTCAGGATCAATCTCGACGACCAGGAAGCGGCCGGCCGCATCCTGACGGCCTTTGTCCGCGCCGGCTGCCGGCGGCTCGCCTTCGCCAATTCGGAAGTGGGAACGCCGAGCCTGATGGCCCGCGAGCATGGTTTCGTCGCGGCTGCGGCGGCACTCGGCATGGAGGTCGCCGTCGAGCGTTTCGGCTCGACCGGCTATGAGGCGGGCAAGGTCGTCGCCCAGCGTCTGCTGACCCGCAAGGAGCGCCCGGACGCGATCTTCTGCGCCAACGATCTGCTCGCCTGCGGCGTGATGGACGCGGCGCGCCACCAGTTCATGATGTCGGTTCCCGACCAGCTCTGCGTTGCCGGGTTCGACGACATCGAACAGGCCTCATGGTCCTCCTACGATCTGACGACGTTTGCCCAGCCGGTCGAAGCCATCGCCCGGGAGGCGGTTGCCTTCCTTGCGGCGTCGGGAGTGGCCGACGAGGAGGCGCAAGTGCAGACGCTGAAGCTTCACGCGGAGCTCGTCTGGCGCGGCTCGATCCGCGGCGGCTGATGATGTCTCGAAGATTTGTGCATACGATTACACAAATTTTCGAAAGGCGGATTTATGTGTGCTAGAGCGCCGCTTTCGCTGTAATTCAAAGATATTTTGTCTGTTCCAATGAAAGAAGCGGTTCCGCAACCGATCGCCACGGCAGCCTGCGTCAAAAGTCAGCTTGAACACGTTTACATTGTCTCGTAGATGTTGTGGCGGCCGGTGCGGTTGCCGAGGCCAGCGAGCGGAATGGACATGTCAGAAAAGCGCGTGCATCTGGTCTTCAAGACCCATCTGGATATCGGCTTCACGGATCATGCGGAGAAGGTTCGCCGCCAGTATCACGAGCGGTTCATCCCGCAGGCGATCGAGACGGGCGCGCATTTCCATGCCGAGAACCCCGAGGAACCGAAGTTCATCTGGACGACGGGCGCCTGGCTGATCTGGGATCATCTGAATTCGCGCTCTCCGGCCGAGGTGGCGAAGCTCGAGGAGGCGATCGAGCGCGGCCTGATCCGCTGGCACGGCCTGCCGTTCACGACACATACCGAGCTGATGTCGCCCGACCTCTTTCGCGCCGGGCTCTCCTATTCGCAGGAGCTCGACCGGCGCTTCGGCAAGAAGACGATTGCGGCGAAGATGACCGATGTGCCCGGCCACACGCTCGGCATGGTGCCGCTGCTTGCCGAAGCCGGGATCCGCTTCCTGCATCTCGGCGTCAACACTGCTTCGCCGCCACCGGAAGTGCCCGACGTCTTCCGTTGGCGCGCGCCCGGCGGCGAGGAAGTCGTCGTCATGTATCAGCGCTCCTATGGCGAGACCTATTTCCCGGAAGGCTTTGCGGACGGGCTGAGTTTTGCCCATACCAACGACAATATCGGCCCGCAAAGCGTGCCGCAGACGGCCGAAGCGCTACGTGAAATCCGCCATCGCGAGCCGGATGCTGTGATCCGCGCGGCAACGCTCGAAGATTACGGCGCACTCCTCTGGGAGGCGCGCGAGCGCTTTCGTATCGTCGATATCGAGCTCGGCGATAGCTGGATCCACGGCAGCGCCACCGATCCGCAGAAGACGGCGCGGTTCCTTTCCTTGCAGCGGCTTTACGACCGCTTTGCCGCTGACGGCCTTACGAAAAGCCGGCTCGCCTTCGGCCGTGAGCTGGCGATGGTCGCCGAGCACACCTGCGGAGTCGATATCAAATCCTATCTGCGCGACGACAAGGCCTGGTCGCGGCCGGATTTCGAGGCGGCACGCAAAAGCGACTACCGCTTTGCCTATGCCGAGCAATCCTGGCAGGAGCAGCGCGATTATCTCGGCAAGGCCGTATCGATGCTGGAGCCCGAAGATGCTGCCGCAGCCACGCAGGCGATCGGCGAACTTGCTGCGCCTGCATTGCCTGCGATCTCGGGCAGAGAGGGCGAGCTGACGGTCGGCCGCTGGACGATCCGGCTCGATAGCGAGACCGGCGATATCGTTTCGATCGGCACGCCTTCCGGCAAGGTGATCCCGGGCCGCGGCGGCGCTCTGCTCGGCTATCGCTACGAAAGCTACGATGCCGCCGATGTCGGCCGGCATATGGACACTTATCTGACGCACCGGCAGGAATGGGCGGTGCTCGATCATGACAAGCCAGGGCTCGGCCAGTCGGGCGCTGCGCTGTCGCAATCCTTCTCACCGGTTCTCGAGGCGGCCACGGGCAACATGATGTTGCTTTCGCTGCCCGAGCGCGCATCGGCTTCATACGGGTCGCCAAAGCATGTTTCGCTGCGGTTCTCGGATGAGGGCGATGCGCTTTCCATTCAGCTGACGCTGCATGCCAAGCCCGCCAACCGCATGCCGGAGGCAAGCTTCTTCTTCGTCACGCCCGCGGGCGAGACGGAGTGGAGCTTCCGAAAGATGGGGCTCTGGCATCACTCGGATGCGATCGCCGAAAGCGGCGGGGCGCAGCTGCAGGCCGTCGGCGCTGCACGCTCCGGCGCGCTGCAGATCGAGCCTCTGGATACGCCGCTCGCCGCACCCGCAAGCTGGGATTTCATGACCTTCTGCAAGACCCGCCCGGACTTTGCGGAAGGCATCCGGTTCAATCTCCACAACAACAAGTGGGGCACGAATTTCCCGATGTGGTGCGAGGGCGACATCATCGCCCGCTTCCGGCTTTCCGAAATTTAAGTACCTGAAAAATAATAGCAAAGCCAAGCCGCGGAGAGCAATCTCCGCGGCTTTTTCGTTGTGGAAAAGTGTTTGTCTGCGCCCGCTTGCGCTAAGTTGGATACTAATATACTACTTCTTGCCAAGCCAACGGGAGGTGGCGACGGGTGGAGAAAAATCTCGGGCATAGGATTGTTGGCATGCGGAGCGCGGCGCGATGAGCGAAGCCCGCAAGAAGCGCTCGCTCGCCGGCGTTACCCATCTCTCGCATCAGCGCGCGGCTGCCCCGCGTGCCGCGACGCTTGTTTACAACGCGCTGCGCGATGACATCATTTCACTGCGCCGCAAGCCGATGGATCTTCTCAACGAGAAGGAACTGGAGGCGCAGTTCGGCGTCAGCCGCACGCCGATCCGCGAGGCGATCCTGCGTCTCTCCGACGATGGCCTCGTCGATGTCTTTCCGCAGTCCGGCACCTTCGTGTCGCGCATTCCGCGTCGGGCGCTCTATGAGGCAATCCTCGTGCGCAAGGCGCTGGAGGATACGACCGTCTCGATCGCCGTCGAGAAGATCACGCCTGCTGGCATCCGTTCGCTGGAGCGCAATCTGGCCGATCTCAGCGCCTGCGTGCGCGACGACGATGTCGCTGCCTTCCATGTGGTCGACAACGATTTTCATAAGCTGATCAGCGATATCTCCGGCTTCCCCGGCATCTGGGCGATCATCCAGCAGGTGAAGGTCCATTCCGATCGCTACCGCCTGCTAACCCTGCCGCAGGAAGGGCGTCTTGCCCGCGTCATCGAGGAGCATTCGGCGGTCATCGACTGCATGAAGGCGGGCGACAAGGCGGGTGCTGCGGCCGCCATGGGTTTCCATCTCGGCAAGCTGCTCGGCGAAGTCGAGAAGGCCGAGATCTGGGATCCGAACTATTTCATCGAGGATGCAAAATCTCCCTTGGCATCCATTGAAGAGAAGGGAAAAAATCAATGAAGATCGATGTCCGTCACGCTTCCCATCCGGAAGCCGTTCGCGGCTACGACACCGAAACGCTGCGCCGCCATTTTCTGGTCGAGACGGTGTTTGCGGGCGGCGAAATCCGGCTCACCTATTCCCATTATGACCGCATGGTCATCGGCGGCGCGACGCCGCTCGGCGAAGGTCTTTCGCTCGGCGCGCCGAAGGAAATCGGCCAGGAAACCTTCCTCGCCGAACGCGAGCTCGGCGCGCTGAACGTCGGCGGCGCCGGCCGTGTCGTCGTCGACGGCAAGAGCTACGAGCTCCAGAAATACGATTGCCTCTATGTCGGCAAGGGCGCCGGGGATGTCCGCTTCGAAAGCGCCGACGCTGCCAAGCCCGCCAAGTTCTATCTGGTCTCGACGCCGGCGCATGAGGTTCATCCGACCGTGCTTCTGACGCGCGACAAGGCGCGCCACCTGACGCCCGGCGAAGCGGCAACGGCCAACAAGCGCTCGATCTACCAGTTCATCCATCCTGAGGTCTGCCAGTCTTGCCAGCTGACCATGGGCTTCACGATGATCGATGCCGGCAGTGTCTGGAACACCATGCCGGCCCATACGCATGACCGGCGCATGGAAGCCTATCTCTATTTCGATCTGGAGACCGATCAGCGCGTCTTCCATTTCATGGGCGAGGCGCAGCAGACCCGCCACATGCTGGTTGCCAGTGAGCAGGCGGTCATTTCGCCGCCCTGGTCGATCCATTCGGGCGCCGGCACCAAGAACTACAGCTTCATCTGGGCGATGGCCGGTGACAACAAGAGTTTCACCGACATGGACCATATCGCCATCGCGGACCTGAGGTAGGGCGATGGCCAATCCCTTCGATCTCTCGGGCCGCACCGCCATCGTCACCGGCGCCAATACCGGCATCGGCCAGGGCATCGCCGTCGCGCTCGCCGAGGCAGGCGCCTCGATCGCTGCTGTCGGCCGCTCGTCGATGGAGGAAACCGAAGCGCTGGTCACCAAGGCCGGTGTGCGTTTTCACGCGATCAAGGCCGATCTCGGCACGATCGCCCCGGTCAAGGATATCGTTGCCGAGACCATCTCGGTTTTCGGCTCTCTCGATATCCTGGTCAACAATGCCGGCATCATCCGCCGCGCCGATGCGATCGACTTTACCGAGGAAGATTGGGACGCGGTCATCGATACCAATCTGAAGACGGCCTTCTTCCTGTCGCAGGCGGCCGGCCGCCACATGCTGGAAAGGGGCAGCGGCAAGATCGTCAACATTGCCTCGCTCCTGTCGTTTCAGGGCGGCATCCGCATCCCGTCCTATACGGCCTCGAAGAGCGGCCTTGCCGGGATCACCCGGCTGCTTGCCTGCGAATGGGCCGGCAAGGGCGTCAACGTCAACGCGATCGCGCCCGGCTATTTCTCGACCAACAACACGACGGCGCTACGCGAAGATCCGGATCGCAACGCCGCGATCCTGGCGCGCATTCCGGCCGGACGCTGGGGCACGCCATCGGAACTCGGCGGTGCCGCCGTATTCCTGGCATCGGCAGCATCCGACTACATCCACGGCACCGTCATCCCCGTCGATGGCGGCTGGCTCGCACGGTAAGGCATTGGCGCCGGCCTGACCCGCCGCGCACGGAGGAGTTATGCAGTATCAGTTCGATTTCGGGGCGCTTTTGCCCTACTGGCAGGATTTCCTGTCCGGCGCACTGACGACGATCGAGATCACGCTTTTCTCGGTGATCATCGGCATGGGCATCGGCGTCGCCTGCGCGATCGCCCGCCGCTCGAACTCCGCCATCCTGCGCGGCATCGTCAGCGTCTATATCGAAACGGTGCGCAACACGCCGTTCATCGTGCAGATCTTCTTCATCTTCTTCGGCCTCTCGTCGATCGGCTTCCGCCTGCCGATCATCGCGGCGTCGGTCTTCGCGATGGTCATCAATGTCGGCGCCTATACCGCCGAGATCGTCCGCGCCGGCATGGATTCGATCCATCCGAGCCAGATCGAGGCGGCCGAGGCGCTCGGACTCTCGAAATTCCAGATTTACCGCGACATCATCCTGCTGCCGGCGATCGAGCGCGTCTACCCGTCGCTCTCCAGCCAGTTCATCCTGATGATGCTGTCGACGTCGATCTGCTCGCAGATTTCGGCCGAAGAGCTGACGGGGGTTGCCAACAACATCCAGTCGAACACCTTCCGATCGCTCGAAACCTATTTCGTCGTCGCGCTTCTCTATATCGCGATCACCTATCTGATGCGCGCCGCCTTCTTCGGGCTCGGCCTCATTGCATTCCCGCGCCGACGCCGGCTCGGGCTCGGCGTGTGAGGTGACGATGCTCGGCGCATTCTCGACCAATCATCTCTTCTACCTGCTGGACGGCCTGCTCTGGACCGTCGTGCTCTCGGCGCTGGCCTTCGTTCTCGGCGGCATTGCCGGCTTCTTCGTCATGCTGGCGCGCATCTCGCGCTTCCGCTGGCTGCGGCGCACGGCGCTGGTCTACATCCAGATCGTCCAGGGCACGCCGCTGCTGATCCAGATGTTCCTGCTCTATTTCGGCCTCGGCGTCTTCGGCATCTCGGTGCCGCCGCTCGTTGCAGCCGGTCTCGGTATGATGGTCTATTCGAGCTCCTATCTCGGCGAGATCTGGCGCGGCGCGGTGGAATCGATCGCCAAGACGCAGTTCGAGGCAGCCGAATGCCTGGGCCTCACCCGCTGGCAGGCATTGCGCGACGTCATCCTGCCACAGGCGCTGAAGATCGCCACGCCGCCGACGGTCGGCTTTCTCGTCCAGCTCGTCAAGAATACCTCGCTTGCATCCGTGGTCGGCTTCCTGGAGCTGACGCGCGCCGCGCAGGTCATCAACAACTCCCTGTTCCAGCCGTTCCTGGTCTTCGGCGTCGCAGCGCTCTTCTACTTCTGCGTCTGCTATCCGCTGTCGGTCTGGAGCCGTTCGCTTGAGAGGAAACTCAATGCCGGCCGCCGTTAAACTCACCAATGTCGTCAAGCGTTTCGGTGCCCTCGAGGTGCTGAAGGGCGTGTCCTTCGAGATCAATACCGGCGAGGTTGTGGCCCTGATCGGCCAGTCGGGCTCCGGCAAGAGCACGGCGCTGCGCTGCATCAACCGGCTGGAGACGATCCAGGACGGCACGATCGAGGTCTGCGGCCATCGCGTCGAGGATCCGAAGCTCGACCTGCGCGCTCTGCGCCGCGATATCGGCATGGTGTTCCAGAGCTACAATCTCTTCCCGCACATGACCGTCGCCGAAAACATCATGCTGGCGCTGCGCCGCGTGAAGAGCATGCGGAAAGACCAGGCGCATGAGATCGCCAAGCAGGTTCTCGCCAAGGTCGGCCTGTCGGAGAAGATCGACAACTATCCGGAGCAGCTTTCCGGCGGCCAGCAGCAGCGCGTGGCGATCGCCCGCTCGCTCGCCATGCAGCCCAAGGTGATGCTGTTTGACGAAGTGACCTCGGCGCTCGATCCGAAACTGACCGGCGAAGTGCTGCGCGTCATGGAAGATCTCGCCCGCGGCGGCATGACGATGATCGTCGTCACCCACGAAATGGGCTTCGCCAAGCGGGCCGCCAATCGCGTCATCTACATGCATACCGGCAAGGTCTGGGAGACCGGAGGGGCAGACATCCTCTCCAATCCGCAGACGCCGGAACTGAAGGAGTTCATGGCCGAAGAGCTGTGATCTCAAGGAGGAGTGCCTGCGCGAAAGCGCAGGGTCGGGTGAACGAGAGAGGAGACTCATATGCCGACGAGAATGATTTCGAAACTGGCGCTCATCGCCGGAGCAGGCCTGCTGGCCTTTGCATCGGTTGCCAATGCCGACGTGCTTGAAAACATCAAGAAGGCCGGGAAAGTCCGCATCGCCGTGGCGATGGGCATTCCGGAATATTCCTTCGTCGATGAAAACCTGAAGCCGACCGGCTCGGATGTCGAAACCGCCAAGCTGATCGCCAAGGATCTCGGCGTCGAGCTGGAGCTGGTGGAAATCACCAACGCCGCCCGCGTTCCCTCGGTGCAGACTGGCAAGGCCGACATGGTCGTCTCGTCGCTCGGCATCACCGAAGAGCGCAAGAAGGCGATCGACTATTCGGTTCCCTACGCGACGCTCGCTCTCGTCGTTGCCGGTCCGGCTGACGCCGCGATCAAGGACTATGCCGATCTCGACGGCAAGCGCATCGGCGTGACGCGCGCCACCACCAACGACCAGGACATCACCGCCAAGGCCAAGGGTGCCGATATCGTCCGCTTCGAGGATGACGCGACGCTGATCACCTCTGTCGTCTCCGGCCAGGTCGATATCCTGTCCAGCCAGTCGGCCGTCATCAACGGCATCAACAAGAAGATGACCGCCAATCCGCTGCAGGTGAAGTTCACCCAGAAGGAAACCAATCTCGGCATCGGTATCCCCAAGGGCGAGACGGCGCTGAAGGGCTGGCTCGACCAGTGGGTCAAGACCAATTTCGACAACAAGGTGCTGCGCGACATCTACCGCAAATACCACAATGCCGAACTGCCCGACGATCTGACCTCGCGCCAGTAACCGGAAAGAAAAGCGCCGGGGTCGAAAGACCCCGGCGAATTTTCAGGCGTGGGCCTGTGCCCGCTTCTGGTAGACCTCGGGATCGGGGATCGGCACGGCCGCAATCAGCGCCCGCGTATACTCATCCCGCGGGTTTTCGAAGATTTCGCGGCGCGTTCCGTGCTCGACGATCTTGCCGCCGCGCATGACGGCGACGTGGTGCGACATGCGCTCGATGACGGCCATGTCATGCGAGATGAAGAGATAGGCAAGCCCCATCTGCTCCTGCAGTTCCAGCATCAGGTCGAGCACCTTGGCGCGCACCGAGACATCGAGTGCCGCAACACTCTCGTCGGCGACGATCAGTTTCGGCCCGACGGCGAGCGCACGGGCGATGCAGATGCGCTGGCGCTGGCCACCGGAAAATTCGTGCGGATAGCGGGTTGCCGCATCCGGCGTCAGGCCGACGCGGCGCAGCAATTCGGCGACGCGGTCCTGCCGCTCGCTCTTGTTGCCGATGCCGTGGATGACCATCGGTTCAGCGATGGCGGCGCCGACGGCCATGCGGCTGTCGAGTGAGGCATAGGGATCCTGGAAGATCATCTGCGCCGAGCGGCGTACCGGGCGCATCTCGCGCTGGCTGAGGCCGGCGATGTTCCGGTCGTCGATCAGCACGTCACCGGTGAACGGAATGAGGCCGAGCGCCGCCTTGCCGGTCGTCGACTTGCCGGAGCCGCTTTCGCCGACGAGGCCGAGCGTCTGGCCAGGCTGGATATCGAAGGAGACGCCGCTGACGGCCTGAACCTGCGGCTTGCCCTTGAAGAAGCGGCCTGCCGGGCTGCCGTAGTGGACGTTGAGATCGCGCACGCTCATCACCGGCGCCTGGCCCGTGCGCTCCGGCTCGATCTTGCGCGGGGTGATCCGCGGCGGGCCGTCAGTACCGGCCAGCGCGCCGAGACGCGGCACAGCGGCGAGCAGCTGCTTGGTATAGTCTTCCTGCGGCCGGTTGAAGATATCAAGCGACGGACCCTGCTCGACGATGCGGCCATTCTGCATGATCAGCACGCGATCGGCCATTTCGGCGACGACGCCCATGTCGTGGGTGATCAGGATGATCGAGGTGCCGAACTCGGTCTTCAGCTCGCGCATCAGCTTGAGGATCTGCGCCTGAACGGTGACGTCGAGCGCCGTCGTCGGCTCGTCGGCGATCAAAACCTTGGGGCGGCAGGAGAGCGCCATGGCGATCATCACGCGCTGACGCATGCCGCCGGAGAGTTCATGCGGATATTGCTTGAGACGGCGGGCCGGATCGGTGATCTGCACGGCGTCGAGCATCTGCAGCGCCGTCGCCTCGGCATTCTCGCTGCCCTGGTGTTCGCGGATCGCCTCGGTCAGCTGCGCGCCGATCGACATGACCGGGTTCAGCGAGGTCATCGGCTCCTGAAAGACCATGGCGACCTCGCCGCCGCGAACGTCGCGCATGGCGCGGTTCGACAGCGTCAGCAGATCGCGCTCGCCAAGCAGGATATTGCCCGAGGTGACGCGCAGCGACGCCTTCGGCAACAGACCCATGAGGGCGAGCGAGGTGACCGATTTTCCCGAGCCGGATTCGCCCGCGATGCAGAGCGTTTCGCCACTGGCGAGGCTGAAGCCGACATCCCTCAGGACCGGCTTCAGGCCCTCGGGCGTGCGGGCATCGACGCTGAGATTGCGGACGGAAAGGACCGGCGCGGTGTTCGTAGGCGATGTCACGAAAATACGATCCTTGGGAAGTAGAAGGAAACGACCCAGTTCGGCATGTCGACGATTTCGCTGATGCGCAGATCGCCGCAGACGGAGCAGAGCATATAGGCATCGACCGGGTTCAGGCCGTGCTCGGCGGTCAGCAGATCGATCATCCGCATGACGCTTTCGCGTGCGCCGGTCATCAGGTCGGGGCCGATGCCGGTGGTGACTTCGTAGCCCATGCCGTCGAGATGGCGGGTGACCGGCTCGGTGGTCGTGAAGCGCGGGGTCTGCAGCTTCGCGTCCTTGACGAGCTCGATCGTCGCTTCGACATTCATCTGGCTTTCGATCGCCGTGCCGCAGACTTCGCCGTCACCCTGGGCGGCGTGCGTATCGCCGATCGAGAACAGCGCGCCCTCGACTTCGACAGGCAGATAGAGTGTCACACCGGCCGTCAGGTCGCGGATGTCCATGTTGCCGCCGACGCGGCGCGGCGGCACGACGGAATGGGTGCCGGGTTCGGCAGGAGCCACGCCGATCGTGCCGGCAAAGGGCTTCAACGGCACACGGCCGCCGGGGCCGAAGAGCGCCGGAACCATCGAGTTCGCATCATAGGACCAGACATGCAGCGCCGGATCCTTGAACTGGTCGGCGAGCAGGCCGAAGCCCGGAATATTGGCCGTCCAGCCGATGCCCGACGGAATGAATTTGCGCAGCGTCACCTTCAATGCATCACCCGGCTTCGCGCCTTCGACATAGACCGGGCCGGAGACCGGATTGATCTTGCCGAAATCGAGATCGCGCAGCGTATCGAGTGTCGCATCGCGGCCGAGCTGGCCGCCCGAGGAATCCATGCATTCGAAATGGATCGTCTCGCCCGGCTTGGCGACGACCGCCGGGGCAAAATCCTTGTTCCAGCCGAAATTGTGCTGGGCGCGGTGAATGGTGTGGGTGCAGGCAATGCACATCTTGTGTGTCTCCCTCGTTCTTATGGCCGCCCTCCCGGAGAACCGGGAGGGCGTTCACCCGTCAGGGCTTATTGATTGACGTAGATGGCGTCGTAATTGATGACGCGGGTCGGATCGATATAGACGTTGTCAGCACCGCCCATGCGCAGCGACTTGGCAACGACGCGGCGCTCGTTGATCACGGGAACCCACGGCGCATCGGCCATGATGTCGGTGAAGATCTTGCCCCAGGCAGCAGTGCGTTCTGCGCCCTTGGCCGGGTCGGACATGGAATCTGCGGCGACCGCGCGGGCGTCGAGATCCTTGTTGCAGTACCACGACCAGTTCCAGCCGCCTGCGACCGCACCCGAGCAACCGAGGATCGGGCCGTAGAAGTTCGACGGATCCGGGAAGTCAGCGATCCAGGCCATGCCGCCCGACCAGATCATCGGTGCTTCGCCTTCCGTGCCACCGGCAGAGATGACGTTTGCCTGTGCGAGTGCGCGGACTTCAGCCTTGATGCCGACGGCGGCGAGATCCTGCTGGATCGCCTGGGCGATACGCGGCTGCGGATCGGTGTTGGTCGAGTAGAGCGTGGTTTCGAAGCCATCCGGGAAGCCAGCTTCGGCAAGCAGCGCCTTGGCCTTGGCGACGTCGTAGGTATAGCCGGTGAAGGACTTGTCATAGCCCGGCATCAGCGGCGGCAGCGGCTGGTTGGCAGGCGTTGCGCGGCCGTTCAGGATGCGGGTGACGCGATCCTTGTTGATGGCCATGTTGACGGCCTGGCGAACCTTGACGTTGTCGAAGGGCTTCACCTTGGTGTTGAGCGTGATGTAGCCGGTATGCAGCTGTTCGCCGTCGACGATCATCTTCGGGCCATCGGCCGAATTCTTGATCTCGAGGAACTTAGCCGGCGGAATGCCGTCGCCTGCGATATCGACTTCACCCTTCTGCAGGCGCAGAAGCGCGACGAGCGGCTCCTGGCCGACTTCGACCGTGAAGCTGTCGACATGCGGCACGTCCTTGACGAAGTAGTCCTTGTTGCGTTCGAAGACGAGCTTCTGGCCGATCGTCCAGTCCTTCAGGATGAAAGTGCCGGAGCCGACGGGCTTCTTGCCGAAATCGCCGCCAGCTGCCTCGACGGCTTCCTTCGGAACGACGGAAGCGAAGTTGATGGCGAGAACGTGCAGGAAGGTTGCGTCCGGACGCGACAGCGTGAAGACGACGGTGCCCGCGTCAGGCGTCTCGATGCCTGCCAGCGTCTCGGACTTGCCGCCGGTGACGTCATCGAAGCCCTTGATGGCGCCGAAGAAGCCGGCGCCCGGACCCTGCGTCTTCGGATTGACGGCGCGCTCGATCGAATACTTGACGTCGGAAGCGACGACTTCGCGGCCGTTCGAGAACTTCACGCCCTTGCGGAGCTTGAACGTGTAGGTGAGGCCGTCATCCGAAACGGTGAAGCTTTCGGCGAGCGAGGGAACAAGCTTCGGCGTGCCGGGCTCATAGTCCATCAGGCGGGAATAGAGGCTCTTGATCATCGACCAGTTGACCCAGTCGTAACCGATTGCCGGGTCGAGGGTGGCGATATCGTCCTTGTAGGTGACGATAATGTCGCCGCCCTGCTTGGGAGCATCCTGTGCCATGACGGAGAGCGGCGCCAGCGCCACCACCGTTGCCATGGTCGTCATTCGAAGCCAGCTTTTGAACATATTGGTTCCCCTTCTTTGGTTGCTGTCAACGTGTACGGATACGCGGGTCGATGACCGGCGCGATGAGGTCTGCGAGCAGGTTGCCGATGACGATGGCGAGCGCCGATGTCAGCGTCACGCCCATGATGATCGGGATGTCGACCTGCTGAATTGCCTGCCAGGCAAGCTGGCCGATCCCCGGCCAGCCATAGACGGCCTCGACGACGACCACGCCGCCCATGAACTGGCCGATATCGATGCCGATCATCGCTATGATCGGCAGGATGGCGTTGGGCAGGGCATGGCGGAAGATGATGCGGCGCGATGAGAGGCCCTTGGCGCGGGCCGTGCGCACATAGTCCTGATTGAGCACGTCGATCATCGCTGAGCGCACCATGCGTGCGTACCAGCCGGCGCCGAGGACGCCAAGGGTGGTGGCCGGCAGCACGACATGGGCAAGCGTGCCGTAGCCGCTCATCGGAAACCATCCGAGCGTCACGGCGAAGACGTAGAGAAGCAGGAGTGCGACGACGAATTGCGGCGCCGAAACGCCGACGAAAGACGCCATCATGACGAGACGGTCGACGAAGCCGCCGCGGCGGATCGCGGCGATCGTGCCGAGCGTCAGGCCGAGGATGACTTCGACGGCGATGCCGGCAAGCATCAGCGCCAGCGTTGCCGGCAGGCGGGCGACGATCAGCGTCCAGACATCGGTTTTCTGCGCATAGGAGCGGCCGAGATTGCCGGAAAGAAGATTGGTCAGATAGTGCCAGAACTGCACGAGCAGCGGCTGATCGAGGCCGAGCTCGTGGCGGATATTGGCGACTGTCTGGGCCGTGGCGCTGCGTCCGGCGATCATGCGCGCCGGGTCGGCGGGCAGCGCGTAGAGCAGCACGAAGGTGATGGCGGCAACGCCGAGAAGGATGAGAAACGCCTGGGCGAGGCGGCGCAGAACGAGGAACATCAGTTTCTCCCCCGCTGCGTCGGATCGAGAATGTCGCGCAGCGCGTCACCCACCAGATTGAAGGAGAGAGCGGTCAGCAGGATGACGATGCCCGGGAAGAAGACCAGCCAAGGGGCCGCCTGGAAATAGCTCTGGCTCTCGAAGATGATGTTGCCCCAGGAAGGCTGCGGCGGCTGCACGCCAATGCCGAGGAAGGAGAGCGTCGCTTCGAGCAGCACGGTGGTGGCAATGCCGAGCGTGCCCCAGACGATCGCCGTCGGGATCAGATGCGGCAGGATATGCATGAAGAGCACGCGCAGATGCCCGGCGCCGAGCGAGCGTTCGGCCATGATGAAATCGCGCTCTGAGAGGCCGCGGGTCTCGGTATAGACGATACGCGCCACCTGCACCCAGTTGACCAGCGCGATGACCATCGCGACGATCCAGAGGCTCGGGCGCAGCAGGGCCGCAAGAACGATGGCGAGCAGCAGCGCCGGGAAGGCCATCATCAGGTCGGTGAAGCGCATCAGCACATTGCTGGCGAGACCCTTCACATAACCGGCGACGATGCCGACGAGGAGGCCGATCGCAACCGCGATGCCGTTGGCGACGAGGCCGATGACCAGCGAGGTACGGGCGCCGTAGAGCAGGCGCGAGAAGAGATCGCGGCCGAGCGTATCGGTGCCGAGCAGGAACTGGCCGCCGGGCGGCAGCGGCGCGCCCTCGAGCGACAGGCCGTCGAACATCTGGTTGTCAGGATCGAAGGGCGCGATCCACGGAGCGGCAATCGCCATGACGACGACGAGCAGGACGACCACGAGGCCGAACAGCGCCGCGGGCTGGCGCAGCATTTCTTTCAACACGCGCATCAACCGGCCTCCGGCAGGGGCTCGGCGCCGCCGATGATGAAGGCGGCAATCTGTTCCATCGGTAATCTGCGGCGCATGGCGCAATCACGCAGGATCGCATAGGCGCGTTCCTCATCGACACGGTGCGCGGCCATCAGCTTTTCCACCGCGGCATGGACGAGGGGGCGAAGGCGCACGCGCTCTTCGAGATATTGCAGCCGTTCGGCATTGTTCTTGCGTTCCTGATGGATCGAGACGGCCATGACCAGCGCCGGATAGACGGCTGACGTGGCGATCGGTTTGGCGATGATGGCGCCGGCGCCCTGTTCCAGGGCCCAGGCGATGCGGCCCGGTGCTTCCGAGCCGAGAAGAGCGACGACGGGGCAGGCGGCGGCCGTATCCTTCCAGGGCAGAAGGTCGTCCCAGCCCTGATCGGCATCGACGATGACGAGATCGGGCAGATCGGTCACCGCCAGCGGCGCCCATTGCAGGGTGGTGCGGATGCCGAGCAGCCGGAGCTGACGGATCAGCCTCTCGGTATTGCTGTCTTCGCGATGAATGACGGCGGCGTGCCAGCCGGTGAAATTCGGGGTTTCCCTCATGAGACCACCCTGAGCTTCGGCGAAGCCGGCTTGTTGCGGCCGGTGAGATAAGGGTCGGCTGCGAGCGGTGGCCGCGAGGTCACGACATCGAAACCGTTTTCCATATTGATCTGGCCGAGATGGAAGGGCAGCGGCGCGTGGTTGGTCTCGCGGTCGATGGCGATCGAGCCGAACAGGCTCGGGCGCTGCGTCTCATAGAGCTCGCGGCGCACGGCGGCCGGTTCGTCGGTACCGGCTTCGACGATCGCATCGGCGCAGAGCTTGACGGCTGTGTAAGCGCTGGCGAAGACGCTGGAAACGCGGCGGTTGGCGCCATAGCGGGCAGCGACGCGGATCTTGAAGGAGAGATTTTCAGGCGTCGAGAGATTGTCGAAATAGGAGGCGGCGCAGAGCTGGCCAATCGCCCGGCCGGGCTCGATATCGGCCAGCTCGCATTCCATCAGGTCGCAGCTGACGACGGGGCAGTTTTCCGGGCGGAAGGCCGGGTCGCGCTCGGCAAGTTTGCCGATGGCCGCCAGGAAGGCGTAGCTCGACGGGCCGATCAGGTTGTTGAGGATGAAGCTCGGGCGGCGCTGCTCGATATCGGCGACGATCCGCTCGACCGCGATTTCCTCGAGCGGCAGGTAGCGCTCGCCGAGCACTTCGCCGCCGGCATTGGTGATCAGCTCGCGCGCCAGCCGGTTCATCTCCCAGCCCCAGACGTAATTGGCGCCGACGAGATAGGGGCGGGCGCCGAAGCGCGGGATCAGGTGTTCGAAGAGCGGGATCAGGTGCTGGTTCGGGCAGCCGCCGACATAGATGACATTCTCGTTGGCCTCGAAGCCCTCGTAGGGGCACATGTACCAGAGAAGCCCATCGTGCTTTTCGACCAGCGGGATGACTTCCTTGCGGGCGGCGGAGGTGATCGTGCCGACGATATGGCGGCAGCCCGCGCGCAGCAGTTGGCGGGCGCCTTCCAGATAGGCGGCGAGATCGGCATGCGGGTCGAAGAAGACGGGTTCGATCCTGATGCGGCGCGCGGCGGCAAATTCGGCCAGGGCGAATTCCGCGCCATCGCGCGCGTCACGGCCCATCGAGCCGTAGGGACCGGTGGTGGAGTAGAGAATGCCGATTTTCAATGCTTCGGTCATGCGGAACCCAAAAAACCAAAAACCCCACGACGCGGGCCCATCATCGATGGGGCGTCATGGGGCGAAACTGCCCAGCGACTATCGGAGTCATGTAACTGCGGAATGGCTCCTCTGCCTAATCCGCAGGCTTGAATAAAATACAGGCAACCCTTCTTGTCAAGGCCACAAACGGCGTGTGGCGATCAACAATTTTCGGGCCGGTTCGCACCCGTGCCTAAAGCGTCGCGGCTGCCCGCGCCGCCTGGTTGAATGCGCCCGAGATGAAGCGCAGGATGGCGGCCGTTTCCGACAGCGTCTGCTCCGCGGGGCGGGCATTGGCGGTCGAATCGACGAGCAGATGTTTGCGCACTTCCGCGTAGGTCTTGCAAGCCTGCGCGCCCTGCTCGGTGATCTTCACGGTTTTTTCTTTTCCGGTGCGGCCGGTGGTCAGCAGCCCCGCCGCCTGCAGCTTGCGGATCGCATAGGTGACGATATGCGTGTCCTCGATATCGAGAACCAGGCAGATATCGGCGAGTTTCTTTTCCCGGTCACGGTGGCGGATCGAGTGCAGGATGAGGATTTCCATCGGCGACAGCCCGGGAAATCCGGCCGCCGCCATGCACCGGACGATCCAGCGGTCGAAAGCATGGGAGGCGAGGATCAGGCCATATTCGATCTCCGAAAGACCGGGCGACCCGCCTTCGGCAAGATGGGCGGACGAGACGATCGGGCCGAACGAGGCGGGGCCGGGGAAGACATTGGCATCCTGATCCCTGTTCTTGCCGTCAGCCATTTCGCTCTCCTGTCTTGACGAGAATATGTCGTCATTTTATCGATATTTTATCAACGTGCAATTCCGCAATCCAATCCGAGGACGGGGCCATGCAAACGACGGATACCAAGAGCTGGGATTTCTGGATCGATCGCGGCGGCACGTTCACCGATATCGTCGCCCGCGACCCGCAAGGCGAATTGCATGCCCGCAAGGTGCTCTCCGAAAACCCGGCCGCCTATCGCGACGCTGCGGTCCACGGCATCCGGCTGCATCTCGGATTGACAGCGGGCGAAGCGATCCCGGCCGGCTTGATCGGCGAGGTTCGCATGGGAACGACGGTCGCGACCAATGCGCTGCTGGAGCGCAAGGGCGAACGGCTGGCGCTGGTGACCACCAAGGGTTTCCGCGATGCGCTGAGGATCGGCTACCAGGAGCGCAAGAAGATCTTCGCGACCGAGATCATCAAGCCTGATGCGCTCTACGACACCGTCACCGAAATCGGTGAGCGCGTGCTGGCCGATGGCACGGTCGAGCTGACGCTCGATGAAGACGAGGCGCGCCGGGCGCTGGAGGCTTTGCGCGCGGAAGGCTATCGTGCGGTCGCCATCGTCTTCATGCATGCCTATAAATTTCCGGCTCATGAGGCGGCCGTTGCGCGCATTGCCCGCGAGCTCGGCTTCGAGCAGGTCTCCGTCAGCCACGAAGTCTCGCCGCTGATCAAGCTTGTGGGACGCGGCGACACGACTGTCGTCGATGCCTATCTGTCGCCGGTGCTTGGCCGCTATGTGGCGCAGGTTTCCGATGAGCTCGACGTCAAGCGCACCGGCGCCCGCGTCATGTTCATGATGTCCTCGGGCGGCCTGACGGCTGCCGATATGTTCCAGGGCAAGGATGCGATCCTCTCCGGTCCTGCCGGTGGTGTCGTCGGCCTCGCCAAGACCGGCGAGCAGGCAGGCTTCTCCCGCGTCATCGGTTTCGATATGGGCGGGACGTCCACGGACGTCGCGCATTTCGACGGCGAGTATGAGCGGGCCTTCGAGACCGAAGTGGCGGGTGTGCGCGTCCGCGCGCCGATGATGCTGATCCATACGGTCGCTGCCGGCGGCGGCTCGATCCTGCATTTCGAGGATAACCGCTTCCGCGTCGGCCCGGATTCCGCCGGTGCCCATCCCGGTCCTGCCTGCTACCGCAATGGCGGGCCGCTGGCGGTGACCGATGCCAATGTCATGACCGGCAAGCTGTTGCCGGACTTCTTTCCCGCGATCTTCGGCCCGAACCAGGACCAGCCGCTCGATGTCGAGACCGTCAGGGCGAAGTTCGCCGAACTTTCGGAACGGATCGGCGATGGCCGCAGTCCCGAAGAAGTCGCCGACGGCTTCATCCGCATCGCGGTCGCCAACATGGTCGAGGCGATCAAGAAGATTTCCGTCCAGCGCGGCTATGACGTCACCCGCTACGCGCTGAACTGCTTCGGCGGCGCCGGTGGTCAGCATGCCTGCCTGGTCGCCGATGCACTGGGCATGAAGAGCATCCTTTTGCATCCGATGTCCGGCCTGCTGTCTGCCTATGGCATGGGGCTCGCCGATATCCGCACCACCCGGCAGAAGGCGCTCGGCGTGCCGCTCGATACGGCCGCACCCGCCGCAATCGCCGGTCTCGCCGTCGAGCTTCAGGGCGAATGCAAGCCGGAGCTGGAGGCGCAGGGCGTTGCCGCGGCGGCAATCCAGACCGTCGCTCGCGCCCATGTCCGCTACGCGGGCACCGATACTCTTCTTGCCGTCGAAACCCGGTTCCCCGCCGAGGACAATGCGGATCGTCTGCGCGCCGAGTTCGAAATCCTCCACAAACGCCGCTTCGGCTTCATCGCCGAGGGCAAGCCGCTGGTGGTCGAGGCGCTCGAGGTGGAGACGATTGGCGGCGCTGCCGCTCAGATCGACGTGACCAGCGAAGAGGGTGCCGGTGGCGAGGCGGAAGCGACGCGCCGCACGCGCTTCCATTCGCAGGGTGACGCGCACGACGCAGCCGTCGTTCTCCGCGCCTCGCTTCAGGCGGGCCAGACCGTCACCGGCCCGGCCATCATCATCGAGCCGAACCAGACCATTGTCATCGAGGATGGCTGGCAGGCGAAGCTGACGGCCCATGACCATATCGTGCTGGCCCGCATCAAGGCGCTGCCGGAACGCACCGCGATCGGCACCAAAGCCGATCCCGTCATGCTGGAGATTTTCAACAATCTGTTCATGTCGATTGCCGAGCAGATGGGTGTGACGCTGCAGAACACCGCCTATTCGGTCAATATCAAGGAACGCTTGGATTTCTCCTGCGCGGTCTTCGATGCCGAGGGCAATCTCGTCGCCAATGCGCCGCATATGCCCGTGCATCTTGGCTCCATGGATGCGTCCGTCGCGACCGCCATCCGCGAGAACCCGGTCATCCATCCGGGCGACGTGTTCCTGATCAACGCGCCCTATAATGGCGGCACACATCTGCCCGACCTGACGGTCTGCACGCCTGTCTTCGATGCCGAGGGAACGCGCATCCGATTCTGGGTGGCAAGCCGCGGCCACCATGCCGATATCGGCGGCATCGCGCCCGGCTCCATGTCGCCGCTCGCGACCCATATCGAGGAAGAGGGCGTCTATATCGACAACTTCAAGCTCCTCGATCGCGGCCGCTTCCGCGAAGACGAGCTCGCATCCCTTTTGACCGGCGCCCGCTATCCGGTGCGCCAGCTGGCCCAGAACGTCAATGATCTCAAGGCCCAGGTCGCTGCCAATGAAAAGGGCGTTGCCGAGCTTGCCAAGATGATCGCGCTCTTCGGGGAAGATGTGGTCGACGCCTATATGGGCCACGTCCAGGACAATGCCGCCGAGAGCGTGCGCCGCGTTCTCGACCGTCTCAAGGATGGCGAGTTCAGCTACGAGATGGACCAGGGCTGCAGGATCGTCGTCAAGGTGACGGTCGACAAGGAAAAGCGCGAGGCGACAGTCGATTTCACCGGCACGTCAGCGCAGCGCGCCGACAATTTCAACGCGCCGCAGCCGGTCACCCGTGCCGCCGTTCTCTATGTCTTCCGCGTTCTCGTCGAGGCCGACATCCCGATGAATGCCGGCTGCCTGCGGCCGATACGGATCATCGTCCCGAAGGGCACGATGCTGACGCCGGAATACCCGGCGGCCGTCGTCGCCGGCAATGTCGAGGTCAGCCAGGCCGTCACCAACTGCCTGTTCGGCGCCGTCGGCGCCATGGCGGCGGCGCAGGGTACGATGAACAACCTGACCTTCGGCAATGACGCCTATCAGTATTACGAGACGATCTGCTCCGGCGCGCCCGCTGGTCCGGGCTTCAACGGCGCCGATGCCGTCCATACCCACATGACCAATTCGCGGCTCACCGATCCCGAAATTCTCGAAACCCGCTTCCCCGTAGTGCTGGAGGATTTCCATATCCGCAAGGGCTCGGGCGGCCGCGGCAAGTGGTCGGCGGGCGACGGTACCGAGCGGACGATCCGCGCGCGGGAAAAGCTGGAATTCGCGATCCTCTCCGGCCATCGCCGCGTCGCGCCGTTCGGGCTTGAAGGCGGGGAGCCGGGCGAGCTCGGCCGCAACGCGGTGCGCCGCAATTCCGGCGCGCTCGATGTGCTGATCGGAAGCGCTCACACGCAACTCGAAGCCGGCGAAGCCTTCATCGTTACCACGCCGACAGGCGGTGGCTACGGGAAGGCCTGAGTTTGGTTGACTCTAGATCAGGTCCGGGCGCGCTTCAGCGGAACGGCTGACGGCACGGCCTGATCGAGCTTGTTATAGGCCGCCTGGATGATGTCGAGATCCGAGGCATGGCCGACGCCTGCCAGATTGTACATCAGATCGCCGACTGCAGCATCGATCCGCGGTGCGCGGACGGAATAGACCTTTTCGACGACGCCCTGAACGGATTCCGGGTCGCCACCCAGGGCCTGATAGAGCCCGATGGCCCTGAAGATGAAGGCATTGCGGCGGTCGTTGATATCTGCCGTCGATTGGTTGCCGATCAGCGTCTGCATGAGTTCGACGGCTCGGTTCTGATATTCGCTCATCGGGCGCTCAATTTGTCGTTCGTTTTGTCGTTCATCAGGAAAGCGAAAGTTTTTTAATGATGTCTAAATAATGGGTTACGGATATTTGTAGCCGCAATCATAGGGCGTCTAAATTAATAGAATATATAGCCGCCGGAAAATATCGCTTGGCCGGCTGCCCTGCATGCCGCGCCTGTCAAGGCCAGCAATCGCAAACTTCGGCATTGCATTTTTCTGTTCTGTTTTTTATCGATAATATGACAATGCAAATTGAAGGGGGGCGAAGACCGCCTTCGCTCCGTTCCATGCGCGACATCAAGGGAGGCCCTAGCATGACCATCTCACTTTCCGGCAAGACCGTTCTGATCACCGCTGCAGGGCAGGGGATCGGCCGGGCCTCGGCAATCGCCTTCCATCAGGCCGGCGCCACGGTGCACGCGACCGATATCAACACCGATGCGCTGGCGCAGCTTAGCGCCGAGACAGGGATTGCGACCCACAAGCTCAACGTCCTCGACGAAGCGGCAGTCAATGCGTTGGTCTCCGAGATCGGCCGGGTCGACGTGCTCTTCAATTGCGCTGGCTTCGTCCATGCCGGATCGATCCTGGAGATGAAGGACAGCGATCTGGAATTTGCCCTCGACCTCAACGTCAAGGCGATGATCCGCACCATCCGTGCGGTGCTGCCGGGCATGCTGGAGCGCAAGGACGGCTCGATCATCAACATGGCTTCGGTCGCCTCGAGCATCAAGGGCGTGCCGAACCGCTTCGCCTACGGCGTCACCAAGGCTGCCGTCATCGGCCTCACCAAGTCGGTCGCCGCCGATTATGTCGCGCAGGGCATCCGCTGCAACGCGATTTGCCCCGGCACCGTCGAGAGCCCGTCGCTGCAGGACCGCATGAAGGCGCAGGGTGATTACGAGACGGCACGGGCCGCCTTCATCTCCCGCCAGCCGATGGGCCGCCTCGGCTCGCCGGAAGAGATCGCCGAGCTCGCCGTCTATCTCGCCGGCGCCACCTACACGTCCGGCCAGGCCTACGCCATCGATGGCGGCTGGACGATCTGAGGCGCGGAGGAAAGACAATGACCCGCATTACCGGCCTTCGCGTTTTCGACCTCCGCTTCCCGACTTCGCAGAGCCTCGATGGCTCGGATGCGATGAACCCGGATCCGGATTACTCCGCAGCCTATGTGATCCTCGATACCGACGAGGCCGGGTTTGAGGGCCACGGCCTGACCTTCACGATCGGCCGCGGCAACGACATCTGCTGCATGGCGATCAAAGCGATGGATCATCTGGTCGTCGGCCAGGATCTGGAGAACTTCCGCAACGCGCCGGGCAAGTTCTGGCGGCATCTGACCGGCGACAGCCAGCTGCGCTGGATCGGCCCCGACAAGGGCGCGATGCATCTGGCCACCGGCGCCGTCGTCAATGCTTTCTGGGATCTGCTGGCGAAGAAGGAAGGCAAGCCGGTCTGGCAGCTGGTCTCCGGACTCTCTGCGGAAGAAATCGCCGATATCGTCGATTACCGCTATCTCACCGACGTGCTGACGCGCGACGAGGCGGTGGCGATCCTGAAGAAGGCGGAAACCGGCAAGGCGGACCGGATCGCGACGCTCAAGGCCGAAGGCTACGCCTGCTATACGACCTCTGCCGGCTGGCTCGGCTACGACGACGAGAAGCTGCGTCGCCTTTGCCAGGAAGCGATCGATGCCGGTTTCAACCATGTGAAGATGAAGGTCGGCCGCGATCTCGAAGACGATATCCGCCGCCTGCGGATCGCCCGCGAGGTCATGGGTCCCGATCGCTACCTGATGATCGACGCCAATCAGGTCTGGGAAGTGCCGCAGGCGATCGACTGGGTGAAGCAGCTGGCTTTTGCCAAGCCCTTCTTCATCGAGGAGCCGACAAGCCCCGATGACGTGGCCGGCCATCGCAAGATCCGCCAGGCGATCGCGCCGGTGAAGGTCGCGACCGGCGAGATGTGCCAGAACCGCATCATGTTCAAGCAGTTCATCGCCGAGGGCGCGATCGATATCGTCCAGATCGATTCCTGCCGCATGGGCGGACTGAACGAGGTGCTGTCGGTGCTGCTGATCGCCGCCAAATACGGCTTGCCGGTCTGGCCGCATGCCGGCGGCGTCGGGCTCTGCGAATATGTGCAGCACCTGTCGATGATCGATTACATCGCCGTCTCAGGCACGAAGGACGGACGGGTGATCGAATATGTCGACCACCTGCACGAACACTTCCTCGATCCCTGCGATATCCGCAACGCCGCCTATATGCCGCCGTCGAAGCCGGGCTTCTCGATCGAGATGAAGGCGCAGTCGATCGCCGACTACACCTTCAGGGGCTAGAGATTTAGGCAGCCCACTGGCCGGTGCCCTGGATGGCGGCAAGCTTCCAGTCGGCGCCGTGCTTGCGCACGAAGGTCCAGACTTCGGTGCTTTCGCTCGGGCGGCGGTCGTCGCCCGAGACGACTTTGCCGCTGTCGCGCTCGACCATCGCGTCGATCGAGGAATAGCGCATGGCGAGCGTTGCATATTCCAGCCCATCTTCGCGCCAGGCTTCGGCGATATCGCCCTGCAGCAGCTTGACGTCGGAGACGCGATTGCGCACGCCATTGGTGGCGTTTTCACCGAGCTCTTCTGCAAGATAGGACATGGCCTCCGGCGTCGTCAGCGTGCGCAGCGTGCCGTAATCCTCCGCGCCATAGGCGGTCTGCACCTTGGTCAGCAGTTCCTCGAACTGGTCGAGATCCGCCTGGGCCAGACCGATTTCATCGCTCGGGCGCTGGCCGCGTGGCTGCTGTTGCTGGTAGCCGGCAGCGCCCGAACCGATCTTCGGGATGCTGAAGGACGAATTGTTGTTCGACGACATGTTGCTGTAGGACGGCCCGCCCGCCGAACCGTAGGACGGCTGGCGGCGATTGGCGAAGAAGCGCATGGCGAGGGTGATCGCGCCGAAGATCAGGGCGATCTGCAGCAGCATGCCGAGGAAGCCGAAGCCGCCGCCGAAACCATGGCCGAGCAGCATGCCGAGCAGGCCACCGGCAATCAGGCCGCTGACCATCGAGCGGCCGAAGCCGCCGAACAGGCCACCGGGGCGCTGGGTGTTGAAGGGCTGCTGAGCGGTCGACGGCGCGCTCGTCTGCGGACGCGGGGCCATCGTGCGGTCGATCGGAGAGACGGTCTGCGGCGCGGTATTGGTCACCGGCGGCGCCTGGAAGGTGCGCGTTCCGCGGCTGCCGAAACCGCCGCCGGCCCGGCGGGCTTCGGCGTCTCCATAGGCAGCAAAAACGGTGGCGCTTGTCAGAACGGCAATCGCCGCAATCTTGGCAAAACGCGAAACGGCACGTGGCATCTCTTCTCCTATCGGGGTCATTGTCGATGTCGGGACCTAATATAGGGATCGCCGCGGCGATTTGAAGCCAGCCGAAAGTCTATTGGCAGACATCGACCCATTTGGCGCCGGTGATGGCCGCGAGACGACCGGTCGAGATGCGCACCGCCGAGTTGGGCGAACCGGCAGCCGGGAGCACCTCGTCAAAGCGTTTCAGCGAGGCGTCGCAATAGATCGGCAGCGCCGCCGGCAGGCCGAAGGGGCAGACGCCGCCGACCGGATGGCTGGTCACTTCCAGAACTTCCTCAGCCCCGAGCATGCGGCCTTTGCCGCCGAACGTATCCTTGAATTTCCGGTTATCCAGCCGCGCCGTGCCGCTCGCGACCACCAACATGGTCTCGTCGCCGACGCGCAGGCAGATCGTCTTGGCGATCTGCGCCGGCTCTACGCCATGGGCTTCGGCAGCCAGCGTGACGGTCGAAGAGCTGGCTTCGGTTTCGATGATTTCGATATCGGGTGCATGGGCGCTGAAGAAGGCGCGGACGGATTCGAGGCTCATGGCGGCGATGCTAGAACAGGCGTCCCAAGAAATGAAGAGGCGTCGCGCGCTGACCTTTTTTGCGCTGCAGCGAATGCCGGTTGCCAATTCTTCCCATATTCGCTAGAGAAAACTTGATTATAAAAAGAAGGTTTAATTCAGCGCCCCATGACCTTTCAGCCGCGCATGCAGAACAGGATCGAAGGCTTTTCCGTCGTCGGCGGCATGAACCGCCGCAACTGGAACGGCATCGTCGCCGATGTCTGGGATGTCGAATGCGCGCCCTATGCGGGCGGTTATTACGTGGCGAACGATCCGCGCCTCTTCATCCTGCTCGATATGCGCGGCCCCGGCGACAGCCGCGTCAAGCTGACGCCGAAAAGCGCCGGTGCCGTTCAGGATACGGTACGCCGGCCGATCTCCTACGTGCCCGCGGGCATGGAGCTCTGGGCCGATCTCGTCGATGTGCAGTTCGTGCGCCATCTCGACATTCACTTCGATGCCGAGATCGTCGGGCGACGGCTGATGGAGGATATCGATCCCTCGCGGCTTGCCGATGCCCGGCTGCTGTTTCACGACGAACGGGTGATGGCGCTTGCCAATCTGATCGCTGCCGAATGCGTCAGCCCGCAGCCGCTGCACGATCTCTATGGCGACGGCTTAGCGCTGGCGCTGATCATCGATGTGCTGAAACTCTCTAGGGCGCCGGTGCGCAAGCGCAGCAAGCTGGCGAGCTGGCAGCTACGCCGCGCCCAGGATTTCATTGAACAGAATTGCCTTCGCAATATCCGCCTGGAAGAGCTCGCCTCGCTCACCGGCCTGTCGCAATCGCATTTCAGCCACGCCTTCAAGGCCTCGACCGGGATCGCCCCGCACCAGTGGCAGACCAATGCCCGCGTCGATCGCGCCAAGCATCTGCTTCTGCAGGGCGAATTCACGCTGCCCGTCATCGCCGCCGAGACCGGCTTTTCCGACCAGGCGCATTTCACCCGTGTCTTCCGGAAGGTGACCGGCACCACGCCGGCGCTCTGGAAGAAGGCCAACGTTGCCTGAAAACCACGCTTCACGAGCATTTGTTTAGAATGCGGAAATTTGCCCAAGAACGTTCAAATTCCCCGGATTGCGACAATCCCCTCCCTTAAATTTGAGTTAAACGCTCAGCTTATCGACAAGCTGTTAGCCGGGCATTGTTCAAGCCGGCGCGAGTGGGGTAAGACAATGCGTGAGCGGACCAAGGCTCTCATCTTCAAGGCCAATCTCCTGACCGGCGCCGCCGCTATCGGCATCGCGGCCGCCATGCCTGTTCTGGCGCAGGAGGCAACCGAGCTGAAACCGATCACGGTACAGGGTGAGGCGGGAAGCGCCGATTCCGAGGCAACGGCAACGAGCCCGGTGAAGGGATATGTGGCCAAGCGCTCGGCGACGGGGTCGAAGAGCGATATTCCGCTGAAGGAGATTCCGCAGTCGGTTTCGGTTATCGGGCGGCAGGAGCTCGATGATCGCGGTATCGTCAACAAGGTCGATGAGGCGCTGTCCTATACGCCTGGTGTCAATGCGCAGCCCTTCGGCAACGACGGCGATACCGACTGGTTCTACATCCGCGGCTTTGATGCGACACAGACCGGCGTCTTCCTGGATGGCTTGAACCTCTTCAGCTACAGCTTTGGCGGATTCCAGATCGATCCGTTCATGCTTGAACGCGTCGAAGTACTCAAGGGACCTGCGTCAGTCCTTTATGGTGGGTCGAACCCAGGTGGTATAATCGACCTGGTCCGCAAGCGTCCCACCGATGAGCCGCTCTTTTACACGGACATCGGCATCAACAGTAACGGCAATGCGTTCACCGGCGTGGATATCTCCGACAAGGTCGGTTCGAGCGACACGATGACCTATCGCCTGACCGGAAAAGTTGCCGGCGGCGACAACTATTCAGACTTCTCGCATGACACGCGCGGTTTCATCATGCCGCAGCTGACGATCGCCCCCGACGATGCCACGTCCATCAACATCTGGGGCTATGCGGGGGCGCTCGATCAGGTTCATACCGGCAACGGCTTTTTCCCTTATGAGGGGACTGTTACCAACCGGCCGGGGGTTGGCAAAATCCCTCGCGACTTTTTCCCCGGCGAGCCTGACACCGACCAGGGAAATTACCAGCAGCAAATGCTGGGCTACGAAATCAAGCATGAATTCGATAATGGTTGGTCTTTCACGCAGAATGCGCGCTATGGCCACCTCAACAAGCATGAGGTCGGCCCCTACGCTTACGGATACGTGAGCGCTACTGCGCTGAATCGCATCGGTTTTGAGCATTGGACCGAGGTCAACTCATTCTCGATTGATAACCGGGCCGAGACTGAATTCGATCTCGGAGGTATAGAGCACAAGCTGATGCTTGGGCTTGATTACAAGTATTTCCAGATCAGCCAGGTGCAGGCTGCAAATACTGCAGGTCCGATCGACATCCTGAACCCCGTCTATGGGCTGCCGCAGCCCGAGAACTTCAGCTACATCAACCAGACTACGACCCAGCAGCAACTCGGTGCCTATATTCAGGACCAGATCCGCTTCGGCGGCGGCTGGCTTGCGACATTGAACGGCCGCTATGATTACGTCGACACGAAAACCGACAATGGTCCAACCCACTGGGCGCCCACCCAGGACTTCAGCTACGGCTATGATAAAACCGCAGCTAGCGGACGTGCGGGTCTGGCGTACGAATTCGCTAACGGCCTGACACCATATGTAAGCGTTGCGACGTTCTTCAATCCGATTGTCGCGACAAGCCTGACCAACAACATCAAGCCGGAAGACGGCTACCAGTTCGAAGCCGGGCTTAAATACGAGCCGACATTTTTTGATGGAACGCTCACCGCCTCGGTCTTCGACATAACTAAAAACAACGTCGTCGTGACAAATCTAGGCATATCAACGCAGATCGGTCAGGTTAGGTCGCGTGGCTTTGAGTTTGAAGGCAAGGCCAACATCTCTGACGACTGGAAGGCTATCGCTGGGTTCTCCTACACCGACCTTGAGATTACCGAGGATTTGAATACCGCCCTCATCGGCAACTCGCCCTACCTTCAGCCGAAGGTACAGGCCAGCCTGTGGCTCGACTACACGATCCCGCGCGGGGCGCTGGAGGGCGTGAGTGTCGGCGGCGGCGTTCGCTATCAGGGCTGGTCGTGGGCGGACATGGAAAACAACAATAAGGTGCCGGGCGCGGCAGTCTTCGACGCAGCCATTCGCTACGAGAAGGAAGGTTGGGGGGCATCCCTCAACGTTACCAACCTTTTCGACAAGGACTATGTGAAGGGCTGCGGCGGTATCAACACTTGCGGCTATGGCGACGCCCGCACCGTCACCTTCAAGCTCAGCAAGAAATGGTAAGTTGACAATCTCAGTAAAGTTTTGCACCAAGCGAAACGGCGGGAGGGCCATGTCCCTCCCGCAGCTGTTTTGACGGGAGCCTTGTCGATGCCCACCCCCTTTCTGACGATGTCGGATGTCCGCTTTGCGGCGGGCGAGCGCACCATCCTTTCCGGCATCGATCTGTCGCTTGAGAGCGGGCGGATCTATGGGCTGGTGGGGCCGAACGGGTCGGGCAAGTCAACGCTGATGAAGATCATGGCGCGCCAGCATGCGGCGACGGGCGGAAAGCTTGCGCTCGAAGGCAAGGATGCGGCGGCCTGGGGCGGGCGGGAGTTTGCCCGCAAGATTGCCTATATGCCGCAATTCACGCCCGCGACCGACGGCATGACTGTGCGCGAGCTGGTGGCGCTCGGGCGTTTTCCCTGGCATGGCACGCTCGGCCGTTTCGGCAAGGCCGACCATGCACTCGTGGACGATGCCATTGCCCGCACCGATCTTGAGGATTTCGCCGACAGGCCGGTCGCCAACATGTCGGGCGGCGAGCGGCAGCGGGCGTGGATCGCCATGATGCTGGCCCAGAATGCCAGCTGCCTGCTGCTCGACGAGCCGACCTCGGCGCTTGATCTCGCCCATCAGGCGTCGATGCTGTCGCTGGTGGAGTCGCTCAGCCACGAGCGCGGCCTGACCGTCGTCATCGTGCTCCACGACATCAATCTCGCTGCCCGCCATTGCGATGAGATCATTGCGCTCAATCGCGGCCGGATCAGCGCCAAGGGCACACCTGAGGAGATCATGCAGGCCGAGCGTCTGCAGTCGATCTTCGGCGTCGGCATGGGTGTCTTCACGCATCCGGCGCGCGGCGAGCCTGTGAGCTACCTGCTGTGACGCCGGCACCGACATTCACCCGCCGCGGCCTTCTCGCCATGGCTGCTGCCCTTGCGGCGCCGTCCCTATCGAGGGCGGCTGCGTCACCGCGCGTCGCAACGCTTGATTGGGCGCTGCTCGAAACGCTGCTGGCGCTCGGCGCCGATGTGGTGGCGGGCACCGAGCTGGTCGGCTTCCGCAAGATCGCCGTCGAGCCCACCGTTCCAGAGAGTGTCGCCGATCTCGGTCTGCGCGGCACGCCGAATTTCGAGGTGCTGCGCTTCGCCAGACCCGACCTGATCTTCAATTCGAATTTTTACGGCTGGGCCGACGGCCCGATGAGCCGCATTGCGCCGGTCAAGAGCCAGTCGATCTACCGCATGGGCGACAGCCCCTTCCAGCGCGCCCAGGACGTGACGCTCGCGATAGCGGACGAGCTCGGGCTCGCGAGCGGCAAGCGCTATGCGGACGATCTCTCGGCACGGCTTGATCGCTACCGGACCGTTCTTTCGGCGGGCGATGGCCGCACGATTCTGCCGATCAATCTCGGCGATGCCCGTCACTACCGTGTCTTCGGCAGCGACAGCATGTTCGGCGAGGTCCTGGCGCGCACCGGCCTGAAGAATGCCTGGGAAGGCAAGACCAGCTATACCGCCATGGCGCCGATCGGCATCGAAACGCTGGCTTCGATGCCGGATGCCTGGATCGTCTTCATCCCTCCGCATCCGCCGGATGCGCTGGTCGCGTTGCAGAACGGCGCTTTCTGGCAGGCGCTGCCGGCCGTCAGGGAAAAGCGCGTTCTGACCATCGGCTCCATCAATCCCTATGGCGCCTTGCCTGCCGCATCGCGCTTTGCCGATCTACTTGCGAAAGGGCTGACCGATGCATGGAATGGTTAGCCGCAAACCGGCAAGCCGCTTTGGAAAGCCGCAGCTGAGCATTGCCGTCTCGGCCTGCGCCTGCGCGCTGATCTTTGCGCTGCTCCTGGCGTTCCGGCCGCGGCTGCCGGCCGGCGAGGCGGTGCTCGACGCGGCCCTCCTCTGGCAGAGCATGATGCCGCGCGCCGCGCTTTCGCTGATCGCCGGTGCCGCGCTCGGCCTATCCGGTTTCCTTCTGCAGCGCGTGCTGCGCAATCCCATCGCCGATGCTTCGACGCTCGGCATTGCCTCGGGCGCGCAGCTTGCCATGAGCATCGGGCTCAGCTTCTCGCCGTTGCTGCTCGGGCTTTCGCGTGAACTCATCGCCTTCGCCGGCGGACTGGTTGCAGTGGCGATCGTGTTGGGATTGAGCTGGCGGCGCAGCCTCGATCCGGTGACGGTCGCCCTGTCGGGCATGATCGTGACATTGATTGCCTCGGCGCTCAGCGTCACGATCATCCTTGCCCGCGGCGAATACGCGATGTCGATCTATATCTGGGGCGCGGGTTCGCTCAGCCAGCAGGATTGGAGCGGCGTTCTCTCGCTTGCACCGCGACTGCTGGCGGGCTTTGCCGCCGCCGTCCTGCTGCTGCGGCCGCTGCAGGTCCTGTCGCTTGACGATGCCGGCGCAAAGAGCCTCGGCGTCGCGCTGCATGCGACCCGGCTAGCTGTACTGCTGCTTGCCGTCTGGCTGTCGGCCTCGGTTACCGCCAATGTCGGCATCATCGGCTTTCTCGGCCTCGCCGCCCCGGCGATCGCCCGTTTCGCCGGAGCCCGCACGACGCGGCAGCTGGTCATCGCCGCACCGCTGACCGGCGCCGCACTGCTGTTCTTCACCGATTGCCTGACGCAACTTCTCGGCCCCGGCTTTACCGATATCGCTCCCGCCGGTGCGGCAACGGCGCTGCTCGGTGGCCCTCTGCTTCTCTATCTGTTGCCGCGCGTGCATTCCTTTGCCGCCGTCACGGCGCAGACCACATCGGCGATCAAGCGGCTCCGCAGCCCCGCCCGCGTCTTCCTGATGCTCCTCATCGCGCTCGCGCTGGTCGTTGCCCTGGTGCTGACGACGGCGCCCGCCAATGATGGCTGGCATATCGCGACTGGAGCACTGTTCAGCGATCTGCTGCCGCTGCGCCTGCCGCGCACCATCGTGGCTGCCGGTGCGGGCGCAATGCTGGCGGCTGCGGGCTTCATCATGCAGCGGGTCACCGGCAATCCGATCGCCAGCCCGGAAGTGCTCGGCGTCAGCACCGGCGGCGGCGCGGGCTTGACGGTTGCGCTGTTCATCTTCGGCTTCCCGCCGCCCTTCGTCATGCTGGCCTCGATGGCGATCGGCGCGCTTGTCGCCTTCCTGATTATGATCGCCATTGCCGCACGCGCCCAGTTCGCGCCGGAGCGGCTGCTGCTGGCAGGGATCGCCATCGGCGCCTTCTCGATGGCGATCGTCAGCATGGTGCTGGCGCAGGGTGATATGCGCGGCTACGTCCTGCTCACCTGGCTCTCGGGCTCCACCAACAGGGCGGGCAGTTTCGAGGCCTGGACGGCTGTCATCTCGCTTGCGGTGCTGGCCGCGCCGCTGCCCTTCCTCAGCCGCTGGCTCACCATCCTGCCGCTTGGCGGCCCGTCGGCGCGCAGCCTCGGCCTGCCGGTCGGCGCCAGTCGCCTGGCGCTGGCGACCATCGCCGCGTTGATGACGGCGGTCGCCTCCTTCCTCGTCGGGCCGCTCAGCCTGACGGGATTGATCGCGCCGCATCTGGCGCGGCTCACCGGTTTCCACCGGCCCGGCCAGCAGCTCGCTGCCAGTATCCTGATCGGCGCCGGCGTGCTCGTTTCGGCCGACTGGCTGTCGCGTGTGGTGATCTATCCCTATCAGGTCCCGGTCGGCCTCTTCGCGGCGCTGATCGGCGGTCCCTACCTCATCTGGCTCCTGACGCGAAAGGAAGCGGCATGACGGCGCAGTTCAGGCTTTCGGGCACGGCCATTCCGGCGGACGCGAAGCATATGCTGGAGGAGATCGCCGAACATTTCGCCGAGCACGCATCGGTAACCCGCGTTGGCGAAACCGTGCATCTTGAGCATGAGATCGGCGCCGCCGATATCCGCATCGCTGAGGGCAAGCTCGCCATCGAACTTGCCTCGAACAGCGAGGACGAGCTGACGATGATCCGCACCGTGCTTGCTGAGCATCTCTTCCACTTCGCCGGTGAGGAGAAGTTCGAGCTCACCTGGTCGGAAAAGCCGAAGCCGGCGCTGCCTGGCAATATGCGCCTGGCGACCGTGACAGGCGCCCGCAACGTCACGCCGCATATGCGCCGCGTCACATTCACCTGCCCCGATGTGCAGGACTTCGAGAAGGGCGGCCTGCATGTCCGCCTGCTGCTGCCGCAGAATGGCGAGGCGCCCGTCTGGCCGACGGTTGGCGACGATGGCCGCGTCCAGTGGCCGGACGAGACGATCACCGCCGTGCGCATCTATACGATCCGCAGTGTCGATACAGAGCGCGGCGAAGTCGATATCGACTTCGTGTTGCATGAGGGCGAGACCATGCCGGGCGCGACCTTCGGCGCAACGGCCGTAGCGGGCGATGTGATCGGCATCATGGGACCTGGTGGCGGCTGGATGCCGGAGGCTGCCGATCTCATCCTGGCCGGAGACGAGACCGCCCTGCCGGCCATGCTGCGGATCATCGAGGCAGCACCTGCCGGAGCCAGGATCCGTTTCTTCGGCGAGGTGGATAGCGCTGCCGAAGAGCAGGCGGTTTCGTCCGCCGCCGAGGTCGAGACTGTCTGGCTGCATCGCAACGGTGCGGCCGCCGGCTCGACGGGTGGGCTGGAGCTGTTGATCCGTGAACTGGCGCCGCAATGCGCTGCGCCTGTATTCATCTGGGTCGGCTGTGAGAAGGCGGAAGCCGTGGCGATCCGCGAATATCTGAAGGACGAGCTGCAATATGACCGGCAGTGCATGCGCGTCGGCAGCTACTGGGAAAAGTAAAAGGCGGAGCCGCTTTCGCCACCCCGCCCCTGATTTCTCGCTTGAAAGCCTATCAGCCAGCCAGATACGGCCAGACTTCGAGCGTGCCGCGATACATCATGTCGAGCGCGACGTAGAGAATGATCGCCAGACCGACATAGGCGATCCAGCGGTGCTTGTTCAGCAGGCGCGCGATGAAGTTTGCGGCGATACCCATCATGGCGATCGACAGAGCCAGACCGGCAACCAGCACGGTCGGGTGTTCGCGGGCCGCACCGGCAACCGCGAGAACGTTGTCGAGCGACATCGAGACGTCGGCAATGACGATCTGGCTGGCGGCCTGCCAGAAGGTTTTCCGCGGCTTGCCCTCGGCGCCCTCGAGCGCTTCCTCGCCTTCCGCACCATGCTGGGCGCGCAGTTCGCGCCACATCTTCCAGCAGACCCAGAGAAGCAAGAGGCCACCGGCGAGCAGCAGGCCGACGATGGCGAGCAGCTGGACGGTGATCGACGCGAAGATGATGCGCAGAACGGTGGCGGCCAGAATACCGACCAGAATGGCCTTCTTGCGCTGATCGGCCGGGAGGCCGGCGGCGGCAAGGCCGATGACGACGGCATTATCGCCGGCAAGAACAAGATCGATCGCGATGACCTGCAAAAGCGCAGTCAGCCCCGCGGCAGTAAAGATTTCCATGAAACGTCCCCCGATGTTCGGAAGCCGGACTAGAGCCCGGAAAACGTTACGTCAACCGGCAATCACCCCGGTCCACGCAAATGTCCCGGATGTGTGTCCTGGCAGTCCCACGCCGGAAACGCGCGGGGAGACCATCGCCTAATGTTTGAGCTTGATGATTAGCTCGCGATACTCGTCGGCGATCGCGATGGCTGCCTTCGCAACGACAGGACTGATGGATTTATGGTCAATTGCGATGCGGCAGGTCTCGAAGACGCCGCGCAGTTCATGCTCGATATCCGAGAGCTGCGGATATTTCTGCACGAGAAGATGCGGCAGCATGCGTGCCTTGTTCTTCATCGGATTGGAATTGTTGGAGAAATTCAGGTTTTCCGCGATCACTTCCCGGATCGCATCTTCAAGACGCCACGTTGCACCGATCATATCCGTGACTGACACCATGCTACCCCTCTTCTACCGGCGGGCATATTCCGCCTGAATAATATGAAGCAAGGCTTGTGCCAGATTGGCGAAGCTGCCGGGCAGGGTGCCGCCCGGCAGCTCATCATTCAGAAGCTCAGGATTTCTTCTTCTTGGCTTCATCGTCCATCAGCTCGTACCACATGGCGTTGAGAACGGCGAAGGCGGCTGCGAGCGGCAGGCCGAGGATCCATGCGAAATACCACATCGTCTTGCTCCTTTAATAGGCGTGGCCGCTTTTGTCGGTGATGGCCTTCTCGTCCACCTTGCCCCACAGAACCTTGTAGACCCAGGCGGTGTAGAGAAAGATCAGCGGCAGGAAGATCGCCGAGACGACGAGCATGATGAACAGCGTCATGTGGCTCGACGAGGCATCCCAGACCGTGAGGCTCGCCCGCGGATCGAGCGAGGACGGCAGGATGAACGGGAACATCGAGACGCCGACCGTCGAGATGATGCCGAAGATCGACAGCTTGCTGAACAGCAGTGTCGTCACCTCAAGCTTCGCCCGCATGCTGAGCAGCGCCAGCGCGGCACCGATGAAGCCGAGCGCGGGTGCGATCAGCAGCCATGGATAGGTGCCGTAATTGGCAAACCAGGTGCCGGCATGTTCCGCCGTCTTGAACAGCGGATTGGACGGACCGACCGTGTTGATCTCGCTGGTGATGCGGTATCCATCGACGCCGGCGGCGAGGAAGATGCCGCCGAGCGCAAAGAGCAGGATCGCCGCAAAGGCGGCAAGGCTGCCATAGTGCCGGGCGCGTTCGGCAACCGGGCCTTCGGTCTTCAGGATCAGCCAGGCAGCGCCATGCATGACCAGCATCGCGACGGACAGCAGCCCGCAGAGCAGCGCGTAGGGATTCAGCAGGGCGAAGAACGAGCCTTCGTAGAAGATCCGCATGTCGTCGGCAAAGCGGAAGGGCACGCCCTGCAGAACGTTGCCGACGGCGACGCCGAAGATCAGCGAGGGAACGAAGCCGCCGACGAACAGTGCCCAGTCCCAGTTGTTGCGCCAGCGTTGGCTATCCCGCTTGGAACGGTACTTGAAGCCGACGGGGCGCAGGATCAGCGCAAACAGCGTCGCGAACATCGCCAGGTAGAAGCCCGAGAACGAGACCGCGTAGAGCGGCGGCCAGGCGGCGAAAATGGCGCCGCCGCCGAGGATCAACCAGACCTGGTTGCCTTCCCAGGTGGCGCCGACGCTGTTGATGGCGACGCGCCGCTCGGTATCGGTTTTCGCCACGAAGGGCAGAAGAGTGCCGACGCCGAGATCGAAGCCGCCGGTGGTGGCGAAAGCGATCAGCAGGACGCCGAGCAGCACCCACCAGATGACGCGCAGCGTATCGTAGTCGAGAAGTTCGTGAAGGATCATGACAATCACTCCGCAGCAGGAACGAGGGTTTCGGAGATCAGCTCGGCTTCCGGCTCGTCATCGGGCTCGGGGCCTTTCTTGATCGCCTTGATCATCAGGCTCATCTCGATGATGATCAGCGTCGTATAGAGCGCCGCAAAGCCGATGATCGTCAGCAGCACGGTGCTGGCGCCGAGGCTGGAGACGGCCGCTGCCGTCGGCAGCACGCCTTCGATCACCCAGGGCTGGCGGCCGAACTCGGCAACGATCCAGCCAACCTCGATCGCCACCCACGGCAGCGGGATCGCGAAGACGGCGACCCTGAGCAGCAGCGGATACTTGTCTAGATGGCGGCGCGCTGACAGCCAGAAGAAGGTTGCCGTCAGCAGAATGAAGAACATGCCGAGGCCGACCATGATGCGGAACGACCAGAACAGCGTCGGCACATGCGGAATGGTGTCATGCGCCGCCTGGACGATCTGCGCGTCGGTTGCCTGACGCGGATCGTCGACATAGCGCTTCAAGAGCAGCGCATAGCCGAGATCGTGGCCGAGGTCCTCGAAGGTGGCCTGGACATCTGCGGGAACCTGATCCGGCGGCCGGACAGCCCGGATCTTGGTCAGCGCATCATAGGCCTTGATGCCATCGCGGATGCGGACTTCGGCTTCTTTCTCCAGCTTGTCGATGCCGGGGATTTCGGTCGTCAGCGAACGCGTGCCGATCAGACCCATCGCCCAGGGGATGTGGACGGCGAAATGCGTTTCGCGGGCTTCCTGATCCGGGAAGCCGAAAGCGGTGAACGGCGCGGGCGCCGGTTCCGTCTTCCACATTGCTTCGATCGCGGCGAGCTTCATCTTCTGGTTTTCAGTGGCGAGATAGCCGCTTTCGTCACCGAGGACGACGACCGAGAGCGACGAAGCCAGACCGAACGAGGCGGCGACCGTCATCGAGCGCTTGGCGATCTCGATATGGCGGCCCTTCAGCAGGTACCAGGCCGAGACGCCGAGAACGAAGATCGAGGCGCAGACATAGCCGGCCGAAACCGTGTGGACGAACTTGGCCTGGGCGACGGGATTGAAGACCACGTCGAAGAAGCTGGTGATCTCCATGCGCATCGTCTGCGGATTGAGCGCCGAGCCGACCGGGTTCTGCATCCAGCCATTGGCGATCAGGATCCAGAGTGCCGAAAAATTCGAGCCGAGCGCCACCGCCCAGGTGGCGGCCAGATGCCCGACCTTGGAGAGCTTGTCCCAGCCAAAGAAGAACAGGCCGACGAAGGTTGCCTCCAGGAAGAAGGCCATCAGCCCTTCGATCGCGAGCGGCGCACCGAAGATGTCGCCGACATAATAGCTGTAATAGCTCCAGTTCATGCCGAACTGGAATTCCATGACGATACCGGTGGCGACGCCGAGCACGAAATTGATGCCGAACAGCGTGCCCCAGAACTTTGTCATCTGCCGCCAGATCTGGCGGCCGGTCATGACATAGGTCGTTTCCATGATGGCGAGCAGCACGGAAAGACCAAGCGTCAGCGGTACGAAAAGAAAGTGATAGAGCGCGGTCAGCGCAAATTGAAAGCGCGATAGCGCGACTATGTCGAGTTCCATTGTCTTTCTCCCACGGTCCCACGGGATATCAAGAAGTCCACCGGCGCCGGCTGGCGTCTGCGGTCGTTAAAATTCAGTCCGGCCGGAGCCGGTCGAGTGCCCTTTCGAACGCCGCTTCTCCGCGGCGCGCGATGTCTGTGATGCGTCCATCCTCGATCACGGCGATCAGATCGGCGATCGCCGCCTCACGGCGGATGTGGCTGGCGATGACCACGGCGCGGCCGTCTGCCCGTTCGGCAAGGCGGTCCATGACGTCGCGGGCAGTATCGCCATCCAGACCCTCTGTCGGCTCATCGAGCAGCCAGAGGGATGCGTTGCGGAGAAACAGCCGCGCAAGCGCCAGGCGGCGCGATTGCCCGCCCGACAGGCCGAGCCCGCCTTCCCCGAGTTTGGTGTCGAGCCCCTTCGGCAGGGCGTCGATTGCAGTGAGCAGTCCCGCAGCATCGAGTGCGTCGCGCAGGCGCTCCTCGTTCGCTGCGGGGTCGGCGATCAGAAGATTGCCGCGGATGCTGTCGGCAAAGAGTTCGGTGCGCTGCGTCAGCAGCGTCGAATCCGTGATCGTGGCAGTTCCGCTCTGCGGCCGCAACTCGCCTGCGAGCAGTGCCAGGAATGAAGACTTTCCGGCCCCGCTGGCGCCGACGAGAGCGAGTTTCTCATTGGCTTTGAGGGTAAGAGATAGCTTACTTATCGCGAGCCTCTCGGCGCCGTCGTGAGCGGCGGCAACATCCGTCAGCGCAAAGGCGATGCCGGGTGCTGGTGCGACGTGTTCACTCGCCCGGTCCGCAGCAGTCAGACGTCCCCCGACGCGGCGCGCCGCGATCAGCGTGCGCCCAAGCTCGATGGCGCCGCGGCGCAGCGCGGCAAAGGGCTCGATGGCGGCGAAGGCGACCAGCATGCCGAGCGCTGCGACCGGCGCCCCGATGGCGCCTGCGCCTGCCAGCGCAGCAACAGCAAGCAGCGATCCCCCGAGAAGCAACGAGGAGGTCAGGCCGAAGCCGAGTGCGACGCCGGTTTCGATGCGGTTCAGACGGTCGTCGGCTGCCGATGTATAGATGTCGGCGGTGGCGACTGCGGCGCATTGGGCGTCCAGCCGCCCGGCCATCAGCAGGTCCGTCTGGCCGGCGAGGAGATCGATGACGCGGCCGCGGACTGCCTCGACGCCATGCATGCGGCGGCGTGCGGATTTTGCGGCGGCGCGGCCGGCGGCATAGGGGATGCCGAGACCGGCGAGCAGCAGGAGGAGCCCGGTCGCAGCGCCAAGCAGCGGGTGGATCAGGCCGAGCGCCACGCTTGCCGCGATCGCGGCGCAGATCGCGACGGCGGCGGGAACGAGGACGCGCAGATAGAGCCCGTCGAGCGCATCGATATCAGCGGTCAGCCGGAACAGAAGCCTTGAAGGCCGGGCCGCGAGATGGCGCGCCGCGCCGCCCTTCGCCCAGCCGCGAAACAGGCGTTCGCGCAGAGCGGCAAGCACCGACAGCGTCGCGTCATGCGTCGTCATCCGCTCGCCGTAACGCGAGAAGGTGCGCCCGATCGCCAGCAGGCGGATACCTGCCGACGGTGCGAAAACGTCGAAGGTGACGGCGGTGGCGACGGAGAGACCGGCAATCGAGGCGGCGGTGATGAACCAGCCGGAAAGGCCGAGAAGCGCGATACCGGCCAGAACCGTCAGCGCCGACATCAGCGCGCCGATCAGCAGGCCACGGCGGCGCTCGGCAAGAAACACGGCGATGACGGGTTTGAGGTCGCTGAGACGCGTGCTCATTCCGCAGCCTCCCGAAGATTTTCGGCGCCGATGGCGATCACCCGCTGCATGCGGGCGGCAAGCCGCGGATCGTGGGTGGCGACGACAAGCGTCTTGCCCTTGGCGAGATGGATCAGGCTGTCGGTGATATCGGCCGCCGTGGCGGCATCGAGGTGCGCAGTCGGCTCGTCGGCCAGGATGATGCCGATCTCGGGGTTGCAGGCCGCGCGGGCGATGGCGAGCCGCAGCGCTTCCCCACCCGAAAGCCCAAGCCCGCCTTCGCCGAGCGGGCGCTTGCCATATGCGGCGGCAACCTGCTCGAGCCTGGCGGCATGAAGCGCGTTATCGGCCTTGGTACCTGCGCGGCCGAGCGTGATGTTGCCCGCGAGCGAACCGGCAAAGATATGCGGCTTCTGGCCGATCCAGGCGATATGGTGGCGCCAGTCAGCGGCCTCGCCGAGCGGCAGACCGCCGATGCGGATTATACCTTCCGAGACCGGAGCAAGCCCGGCGATCAGCGCAAGCACGGTCGATTTGCCGCTGCCGCTGGCGCCGAGCAGGGCCACATGTTCGCCCTGGATGATGCGACAGCTGAACGCGCCGATCGCCAGCGGCTTGTCGGCGGCGTAGCGGAAACCGGCATCGTCAAGTTCGATATTGAAACGCGCCGCCTGTTGGCCGTCTGCTTCCTTGACGATATCGAGGCCACCAGTTGCAATTCCATCCAGCGCTAGGAGCGCCGCTTCGCCGCTGGCGCGGTCGTGCCAGACAGACGAGAGGTCCCGCAGCGGCTCGAAAAAGGCCGGAGCAAGCAAAAGCAGGAAGAGGCCGGTCGTCAGGTCGAGGCCGCCGGTCCAGGCGCCGAAAGTGATTTCGCCGAGCAGACTGAAGCCGACATAGACGGCGAGCAGGGCCACGCCGAGCGCGGCAAAGAGTTCGAGCACGGCGGAAGAGAGGAAGGCGATCCTGAGGACTGCCATCGTCCGGTTCTTCAGGTCGTCGGCATCGGCGCGCAGGCGCGTTGCCGTCTGATCGACGGCGCCGAGCGCGCGGATCGTCGTCAACCCGCGCAAACGGTCGAGCAGGAAGCCGTTCAGCCCGCCGGTCGCGGCCAGCTGCTTTTCGCTGGCGGCCTGAGCGCGCCAGCCGATCAGGGCCATGAAGACCGGGATCAGCGGCATGGCGATCAGCAGGATCAGCGCCGCAATCCAGGAGATCGGAAAGATGCATACAAGCATCACCAGCGGAACAGCCGTCGCCTTGAAGCGGGCGGGCTGGAAGCGGGCGATATAGGGCACGATCAGTTCGGCCTGTTCGCCGATGATGCTTGCCGCCTCGCCGGAGGCCAGCCGTGAAGGATCGACCGGCGAGCGGCGCGCGAGCGCTGCGACAGCGGCGGCACGGCGTTTGCTGAGTTCGGCGCGGGCGGCCTTGAACGCCAGGCGACCGCCGGCCGCCTCGAGACAGCTCTTGGCAATGCCGAGGATGACGATGAAGATTGCAGGCCAGAGAACAGCGTTGAGCCCGCCACCATTGGCGATACGGCCGACGGAAAGAGCGATGAGGGCGGCCTGCGGAATGAACAGCAGGGCGCCCGCGGTCTGCAGCAGCGCGGCAGCCTTGGACCCCAGCCTGTTTTTGGCAACGCGGCTTCTGCGACGGCCGCGCCCTTGCGCGCCCGGTTCTGGCTCGTCATTCGCGTCTAAGAAAGCACTCCCCATAGCGCTAACTCTTGTTCGCAGGACGGCGGCCGCGGCCGAGCGAAATCACCCGGTCCTTGGCTTCCAGAAGCTTCGTAACTTTTGCCCCCAGAGATAGTAATGTTGCGAGACGTTCGGTTTCAAGTTGTTTTACGTCTTCATACCAATGCGTCAGCTGTTCGATCAGCCCATGCATCTCGCCCATGCGTTGCTGTGCATATTGCTCATGCTCGCTTGCAGGCTTCTGCATCAGGATTTCCCGCAGCACCGAAAGGGTCGGGTCGACCTCGCGCTTCTTCCGCTCCTCGGCAAGCGTGCGCAGGATCAGCCAGACGTCGTCGGGCGTCGAAAAGAAGTCGCGACGGTCGTCGGGCTTGTGTTTCATCAGCACGAGGTTCCAGGCCTGCAGCTCGCGCAGGCTCATCGATACGTTCGAGCGCGAGATGCCGAGCGCATCGACGATCTCCTCGGCGCAGAGCGGCTCCGGCGAGACATAGAGCAGGGCGTAGATCTGGCCGACGGTGCGGTTGATGCCCCAGCGGGAGCCCATTTCACCGAAATGCAGGACGAAGGATTGGACGAGCGGCGGAAGGTTCATGACGGTTGTTTCCGTAATGTCTGTAATTTCAGAAATTTCTGAAATCACTATATTCTCGTTTTCGCGCTGCACAATCGGCGATCGCCGTCTGCGGCAATTTGGTCAGTACCCCATGAGCTCGGTGCGGCCCACCCAAACAATCGTTTAGGCGCAGCAATGATGTCTCGCTCTGTTGCAGAGGAGCCCCGCCATCATTAAGACGGTGAGGGGTTTCACATCTGGATATTCTCACATGTTCGATATTCTCTGGCGCGGCATCGTGATCGGCATCGGCGCGACTGTTCTCATGGACATCTGGGCGATCGTTCTCAATCGCTTTTTCGGGCAGGCACCGGCCAACTGGGCGCCGGTCGGGCGCTGGTTCTATCATCTGAAGAACGGCAAGGTTTTCCACGACAGCATCGGCAATGCCGCACCTTACGAGCATGAACTGGCGCTCGGCTGGATCAGCCATTACGTCACCGGCATCGTCTATGGCCTGGCGCTGGCAATCATCATGGGGCAGCCTTGGCTGGCAGCGCCGACCTTCATTCCGGCGTGGATTCTCGGTATCGTGACCGTCGGCGCCGGCTGGTTCCTGCTGCAGCCGGGCCTCGGCATCGGCTGGGCGGCGTCGAAGACGGCGAACCCGAACAAGGTGCGCGTCATGAACCTGATTGCCCATACCGTGTTTGCGCTCGGGCTTTACGGAACGGCGCTACTGATCCGTTGAGGCGCGAGACCGCAATGAGAGAAATCTTCGTCATCGGCATCGGGACCGGCAATCCGGATCACGTCACCATTCAGGCGATCAACGCCATGAAGAGGGCGGACTGTGTCTTCGTCCCCACCAAGGGAGCGAAGAAGGAGGAGCTTGCGAGCGTCCGCCGCGAGATCTGCGAGCGCTACCTCGATGCCAAGAAGACGAAGACGATCGAATTCGCCGTTCCCCAGCGTGAGATCGAGGGGCGGAGCTATACAGGGAGCGTCGATGAGTGGCACGCGACGATCGCCGCGACCTATGCCGGGCTGATCGCCGGATTGAAGCCGGATGAGAAGGCGGCGTTCCTCGTCTGGGGCGATCCCAGCCTCTATGACAGCACGCTGCGGATTCTCGAGCGCATTCGTGACAAGGTCGAGTTCTCAGTATCGGTCATTCCCGGGATTACCAGCATCCAGGCATTGGCGGCGAGCCACAGGATTCCGGTCAATCTCGTCGGCAAGCCGGTGGAGATCACCACCGGGCGGCGGCTCGCGGAGACGGGTCTGCAGGCCGACAGCACGGTCGTCATGCTCGATGGCATCCAGGCATTCTCGAAGATCGACGATCCCGATGCCGAGATCTTCTGGGGCGCCTATCTTGGTACCGAAGACGAGATCACCCATTCCGGCCGCCTCGGCGACGTCGCCGATGACATCGTGAAGATGCGGGCCGAAGCCCGCGAGCGGCATGGCTGGATCATGGATATCTACCTGCTGCGCAAGGGCCGCGATTTCGAGGAATAGCCGCCTTTGCCGAGCGTGCCGTCATCCTGTAAGGACAGGGCATGAAAGGTTCAGCCATGGCCGCGGCCACTGACAGACAGATCGAGACGGGCGATTACTGCGTACCGGGCCTGCGCCGCGGCGCCTGTCCGACGCTCGCCGCACCGATGCTGACAGGCGACGGATTGCTGGTGCGCTTGCGCCCTGCCGGTGGCGCGCTGACTGTGGCGCAGCTACGGGCGCTCGCCGTCTCGGCGCTGGCGCATGGCAACGGCATCCTCGAGATCACGGCGCGCGGCAATCTGCAGGTTCGCGGCTTGCGGGCAGAGAGCGTCGAGGCCCTGGCGGCCGATATCGATGCTGCCGGTATCATTGTCCCGGCCAACCCGGCCATCGAGCTTTCGCCGCTGCATGGTCTCGATCCGGCCGAGGTGGCGGATCCATCCGCTTTCGAGCGGATGCTGCGCGAATACCTGCACGAGAAGCTCGCCTCGCCGCTGCTGGCGCCGAAGCTCGCGATCCTCGTCGATGGCCGCGGGCATTTTTGCCTTGATGAGATGAGCGCCGATATCCGCATCGTGGCGGTCGATGACACGCGCTGGATGGTGGCGATCGCAGGGACGGCGAAAACCGCGCGTCCGCTTTTCTGCGGCGATGCCGGAGAGGCCGTTGCGGCCGTTGGCCGCGTTCTCGATCTGCTGATTGCCAGAGGCAAGCACAGCCGGGCGAGGCAGCTTGGTGATCAGGCACTGGCAGCCGCATTCGTGCAGCCACTCGGCCCCCTCTCGCTTTCCGTCTCCGCAAAGCCGCAACCCGGGACAGTAGTGCTTTCCGGGCAGCATGCTGCGCTCGGTCTCCGCCCGCAATTCGGCCAGATGCAGTCGAGCGAGCTGATCGCATTTCTTGCCAATCTAGATGCGTCTCTGGAGATGCGGCTTGCTCCCGATCGCCAGTTTCTGATCACTGGCCTGTCCCCCTCGGAGGCGGAACGCCTGACGATGATCGCCGGCGGCTACGGCCTGAGCGCCGATCCGCACGATCCTGCAGCCAATATCGCCGCCTGTGCCGGTGCCGGTTTCTGCATGTCGGGTTTCTATGAAACACGGCGGCTCGCCGCCCGGATTATCGAGCATGCGCCCGGCTTGCTGGACGGCTCGCTGACCGTCCATCTCTCCGGCTGCGCCAAGGGCTGCGCCCATCCGTCGCCAGCGTTGACGCTTGTCGGATCGGCCGATGGCTACGGATTTTCGCTCGATGGCAAGGCAGGTGACGCGCCTGACGCAACGATTGCTGGCGGCGGGATCGAATCCGCTATAGAGAAGCTCGCCCAGCTTGCCGGACCGCAGCGTCAGGCTGGTGAATCGGCGGCCGCCTGTCTGAAACGGCTTGGCGCCGCAACGATCGCGAAAGCGCTGCGACAGGACTAGGGATGCCAGACTACGATTACATCCGCGAAGGCGACGCCATCTACGAGCGCTCCTTTGCGATCATCCGCAGCGAAGCCGATCTTTCGCGCTTCTCGCCTGAAGAGGCCGATGTCGCCGTGCGCATGATCCATGCCTGCGGCCTTGTCGAGGCTGCTGCTCATTTCGAATTCGCTCCCGGTGTCGTCACGGCGGCGCGTGAGGCGCTGAAATCGGGCGCGCCTGTTTTCTGCGATGCCGAGATGGTTTCGCATGGCATCACCCGCGCCCGGCTTCCGGCCGGAAATGATGTGATCTGCACGCTGCGCGATCCGCGCACGCCCGAGCTGGCCAAGAAAAAGGCCAATACACGGTCTGCGGCGGCAATCGAGCTCTGGCGCGAGCGGCTTGCCGGCAGCGTCGTGGCGATCGGCAATGCGCCGACCGCGCTCTTCTATCTGCTCGAACTGCTGCGCGATGGGGGTCCCAAGCCTGCGGCGATCCTCGGCATGCCCGTCGGCTTCGTCGGCGCGGCGGAATCCAAGGATGCCCTGGCGGAAAATTCCTACGGCGTTCCCTATGCCATCGTCCGCGGCCGCCTCGGCGGCAGCGCGATGACGGCGGCCGCGGTCAATGCACTTGCGAGGCCGGGTCTATGAGCACGCAAGGCCGTCTGATCGGCGTCGGCACTGGGCCGGGTGATCCTGAGCTTCTGACCATCAAGGCAGCGAAGGCGATCGAGAACGCCGATGTCATCGCCTTCTTCGCCAAGCAGGGGCGCAGCGGCAATGGCCGCGCCATCGTCCAGCATCTGATCTCTGACCGCGCCGAGCTGCTGCCGCTCTATTATCCGGTGACGACGGAGATCGATAGGGGCGAGGCGGCCTATCAGAGCCAGATCACCGGTTTCTACGATGCGTCGGCCGCTGCGGTTGCTGCGCATCTCGACGCCGGAAAGACGGTCGCGATCCTCAGCGAGGGCGATCCGATGTTCTACGGTTCCTACATGCATCTGCATGTCCGTCTTGCGCATCGCTATCCGACCGAAGTCATCCCAGGCATCAGCGCCATGTCCGGCTGCTGGTCGGTTGCGGGAATGCCGATCGTCCAAGGGGACGACGTGCTCTCCGTGCTGCCGGGCACGATGGCGGAAGCCGAGCTGACCCGCCGGCTGGCGGATACTCAGGCGGCGGTGATCATGAAAGTCGGCCGCAATCTGCCGAAGATCCGCCGGGCGCTGGAAAGTGCGGGACGCCTGAAGGAGGCCGTCTATGTCGAGCGCGGCACGATGGCGAATGCGGCGATGATCAAGCTCGCCGAGCGGCCGGATGGCGATGCGCCTTATTTCTCGCTGGTGCTCGTTCCCGGCTGGGAGACGAGCCGATGAGCGGTACGCTCTATGTCATCGGCACCGGCCCGGGCAATCCCGACCAGATGACGCCGGAAGCGGCGTGCGCCGTTTCCGCATCGACCGACTTTTTCGGCTACGGCCCCTATCTGGACCGCATCGATTTCCAGCCACACCAGAGCCGTCATGCCTCCGATAATCGCGAGGAACTCGACCGTGCCAATGCGGCGCTGAAGATGGCAGCCGAAGGACGCACCGTCTGCGTTGTCTCCGGCGGCGATCCCGGCGTTTTTGCCATGGCGGCGGCGATCTGCGAGGCGATTGACAAGGGACCGGCCGAATGGCGCGGTGTCGATCTCGTCGTGCTGCCCGGCATCACGGCGATGCTGGCGGTTGCTGCGCGCACCGGCGCGCCGCTGGGCCACGATTTCTGCGCCATTTCGCTGTCGGATAATCTGAAGCCCTGGGATGTGATCGAGAAGCGGCTGGCCCTTGCGGCGCAGGCGGGTTTCGTTATCGCGCTCTATAATCCGATCAGCAAGGCGCGCCCCTGGCAGCTCGGCCGCGCCTTCGAGCTTCTGCGCAATGAATTGCCGGGTGCAACACCCGTCATCTTCGGGCGCGCCGCTGGCCGTCCGGACGAGCGCATTACGGTACAGCCGCTGGAGACGGCCGATGCCGCCGTTGCGGATATGGCGACCTGTGTCATCATCGGCTCGCCGGAAACCCGCATCGTGGCGCGGGATGGCAAGCCGGATCTGATCTATACGCCGCGTTTCATCGCCGGAGGGACGAGGTGATCGATCGCCGCCAGCGCGTCTTCGACAGTCTCGACCGTTCTCATGACGGGCGCCACAGCGCGGCCGATCATGAAAACCTCTATGCCGAGCACGCGCGCCGCTTCGATCTTCGCATAGGTGGCGTCGCCGCCGCTATTCTTGGCGATCACGGCGTCGATGCGATGGTCCCGCAGGAGCGCCAGTTCGGCATCCAGCGCGAAGGGGCCGCGGTCGAGAATGAAGGCGGCGTGATCGAGTTTCAAGGGCGGCGTGACGGGATCGACGCTGCGGACCAGATAGAAATGCTGCGGAGCCGCCTCTGCCGCATGCGCCTCCTGCCGGCCGGTCGCAAGGAAGACGCGGCGCGGCGTGGCTCCAAGCGCCTCGATGGCTTCGGGAATGGTCGCAACATGGGTCCAGCGGTCGCCGTTTTCCTCGCTCCAGAGCGGGCGGCGCAGGGCGATGGCAGGAATACCGGTCATTTCTGCAGCCTCGGCGGCATTCGCGGAAATTCTGGCGGCAAAGGGATGCGTGGCATCGACCAGCAGGTCGAATTCGCCTTCGCGCAGGAAGCGCGCCAGCCCTTCGGCTCCGCCAAAGCCGCCAATCCTCACGGAAACCGGCTGTTCGGACGGTTTTTCCGTACGTCCGGCAAGCGACAGCAGGATATCGGCGTCGGAGCGCTTCCGCAGCGCGGCCGCCAGCTGGCGCGCCTCGCTCGTGCCGCCCAGTATCAGAACGCGGAATTCTGCCATGTCTGATCTGCCGTCCCGATCCGAAAAAACCTGGCTGACCATTATCGGCATCGGCGAAGATGGTCCAGACGGTCTCGGCGAAGAGGCCAGCCGGCTGATTGCTTCGGCCCCGGTCGTGTTCGGCGGCGCCCGGCATCATGCGCTGCTCGATCGTCTCATTTCGGGCGAGCGGCTGATATGGCAAAGCCCGTTTGAGACGTCGGTGGATGACATCGTTTCTCGCCGCGGCACGCCTGTCGTGGTTCTCGCGTCCGGCGATCCCTTCCTCTATGGCGTCGGCGCCACGCTTTCGCGGCGGATCGCGGCGGAAGAGATGCGCACGATTCCTGCTCCTTCGGCCTTCAGCCTCGCCGCCTCGCGTCTCGGCTGGCCGCTGCAGGATGTTGCGACGGTATCGCTGCATGGGCGTCCGATCGAACTGATCATGCCGCATCTGCATGATGGGCGGCGCATCATTGCGCTGACATCGGATGAGAAGGGGCCGGCGGAACTCGCCAGGCTGCTGACCAATTACGGTTTTGGCCGTTCGCGCCTCACGGTACTGGAGGCACTGGGCGGCGAGCGCGAGAAGGTTCGTTCGGCGCTTGCGGCGGAATTCGCGCTCGGCGCCATTGATCCGCTCAATGTCTGCGCAGTCGAAGTCGTGGCTGACGAAAAGGCTCGCATCCTGCCCTTCACCAATGGCCTGGATGACGGGTTCTTCGAGCATGACGGGCAGATCACCAAGCGCGAAATCCGCGCTCTGACGCTTTCGGCGCTTTCGCCGAGCTATGGCGAACTGCTGTGGGATATCGGCGCAGGCTCCGGCTCCATCGGCATCGAATGGATGCTCTGCGACCCCTCGCTGAAGGCAATCGCCATCGAGCAATCGCCGGAGCGCGCCGCGCGTATCGCCCGTAATGCAACGGCTCTCGGTGTGCCAAGCCTCGCACTGGTCGAAGGCACCGCGCCCTCGGCGCTCCGCGATCTCGCGCAGCCGGACGCGATCTTCATCGGCGGTGGCGGCAGCGAGCCCGGCGTGCTTGAGGCGGCGATTGCAGCGCTCAAGCCGGGCGGGCGTCTCGTTGCCAATGCCGTGACGCTGGAAATGGAAGCGCTGCTGCTTTCCGAATATGCGAAGCGCGGCGGAACGCTGACGCGCCTCGAAGTTTCCCGTGCCGCCCCCGTCGGCACGATGAGCGGCTGGCGCCCGGCAATGCCGGTGACGCAATGGCGCTGGATCAAGGATCTGACATGACCGTACATTTCATCGGCGCCGGCCCGGGCGCTGCCGACCTCATCACCGTTCGCGGCCGCGACTTGATCGCGAAATGCCCGGTCTGCCTCTATGCCGGCTCGATCGTCTCGCCGGAGCTTCTGCAATATTGCCCGCCGGGCGCGCGCATCGTCGATACCGCGCCGATGTCGCTCGATGAGATCGAAGCCGAGTACCTGAAGGCCGCCAATGCCGGTCAGGATGTGGCGCGGCTGCATTCCGGCGATCTTTCGGTGTGGAGCGCGGTCGCCGAGCAGATCCGCCGCCTCGAAAAGCATGGCCTCGATTTTACCATGACCCCCGGCGTTCCGGCCTTTGCCGCCGCGGCCTCGGCGCTCGGGCGCGAGCTGACGATCCCGGCCGTGGCGCAGAGCCTGGTGCTGACCCGCGTTTCCGGCCGGGCATCGCCGATGCCGAACGAGGAGACGCTGGAGAAATTCGGGGCCACCGGCTCGACGCTTGCCATTCATCTGGCGATCCATGCGCTCGGCCAGGTGGTCACCGAGCTGACGCCGCTGTATGGCGCCGATTGCCCTGTCGCCATCGTCGTCAAGGCCTCGTGGCCGGATGAGCGGATTGTCCGCGGCACGCTCGGTGATATCGAGGCGAAGGTTGCCGCAGAACCGATCGAACGGACCGCGATCATCTTCGTCGGTCCGTCCCTTGCTGCCAGCGATTTCCGCGAAAGCTCGCTCTACGATCCTGCCTATCAGCGCCGCTTCCGCGGCCGCGAATAGCTCAGACCGCAGAAGAGAGATAATCCATGCTCTGCCGCAGCGCAGCCGCGGGATCCTTCAGCGCATGGACTTCGGCCGAGAAGGGCTCGAAGGATGCGGGACCCTTGTAGCCTGCCTGCAGCAGCGCGCGCACCTGGCCGGCATTGTCGAGTCGGTCGGCCGACGTGACGAGAACGCGGTGCGGGTCGCGCATGTCGGAAACGGAAACGTCCTTGTCATCGACGCCGGAAATGTGGATCAAGCCGGTCATATCCGGGAAGATCGCGGCCTCGCCGGCGAGATGGTGGTGGAAGGTGTCGTGGACAAGCTTGAACGTGCCCTCGGCGCCGAGTTCGCGGATCGCATCGGCGGCTTCCGTCTTGGAGCTCAGCGAGCAGATTTCGAACCCGAGCGGCTCTACCAGGCCGGTGATGCCGGCAGCATCGAGCATCGGCTTCAGCGCGGTCAGCGACTGGCGCAGATTGGCCTGGCGCGCGCCGTCTTCACGGCCGGTGCCGTCGTTCTTCGGAACCAGCACCAGCGCCTTGGCGCCGCAGGCGGCGGCGTAGTCGATCAGTTCCTTGGCTTCGGCGGCGCGAGTCTCGTTCCACTCGTTGAAGCGCTGCAGCGCGTTGATCGAGATGATCGTCACGCCATGGCGCTCGGCGGCCGCCTTGATCTCCGCCGGCTTGGTGCCGTTGAGGATCGCGTTGCCACTGAGGTCGTTGCGGATTTCGACGGAGTCGATGCCGAGCGACTTTGCGAGCGCGAAGAAGCTGTCAATCTTCAGTGCGGGCGCTGCCATGTGGTTCAGCGCGTAGCGAACAGATGCCATTTCAAAAGTCCTCCCGAGGGCGCTCCGGTCTGGAGCGCAAATCTAGCCCGGGGGAATCTCTATCCGAAATTTGCCAAGGCGCCAGCAGGCAGACGGCTGTCCATCCTATCATCCGTGACAGATTTTCATGATGAATGATGGAATTCCATCATTCTAGATATTCTCCGGAATATAGATCTCGAACGGCAGGAAGGTCTGGCCGGGAACTGCCGCCTCACCGTTGCCGATGGCGGCGATCATCTGGGCGACCAGCTCGCGGCAGATCGCCGGCAGCGGTGTGCTGAGTGCCATGGTCACCGTTCCGTCCATCAGCGCGGCCTTGCTCTCCGGCACCAGCTCATTGACGATCAGGGCGACCTCGCCGGTGCGTTTCTCCTCCTGGATCGCAGCGATCGCCCCCTCCATGCCGCCACCGCAGACATAGAGGCCGACGAGATCAGGGTGTTTCTGCAGCAGCGTCGACGTCGCCTCATGGGTGATCTCCACGGTGTCGAGATTGATGAGCGTTTCCAGCACATCGAAATTGGGCGCTTCCTCGCGGAAATAGGAGCGGAAGCCGACTTCGCGCAGCTCATGCCCATGGAAGCGATGGCTACCGACGAAACAGGCGACCTTGCCGGGCTTGTGGGCCGTGCGGGCGATCGTCCAGGCCGCGGAACGGCCGACCTTGCGGTTATCGAGGCCGATATAGCCGGCGCGCGTTCCCTCGGCGAAATCCGACAGCACGGAAAAAACCGGGATACCCTTGTGTTTCAGCTCCTCCACGGCTGCGGTGACGGCCGGATAATCTGGGGCCACCATGGCCACCGCCTGGTTGCGGGCCGTCAGCGTCCGGAGCTTCTCGGTAATGGCGGCAGGCGTGGAGGCCGCCGGATAATCGATCTGGATCTGCAGACGCGCGGTGGTGCAAGCTGCCGCCGCAATCTCGATTTCGCGGCTAAAGGCCTGGTAGAAGGATTGCATCGGCTTCTGCAGCAGGAAGGCCAGCTGATAGCGCGGCAGATCCTCGAAGACGCGCTGCCGGATCAGGCCGACAGCGTGGTAGCCGATCGATTGCGCCGCGTCATAGACACGCCGCGCCGTTTCCTCGCGCACCTTATGGCGCCCGTTGAGCACGCGGTCGACAGTCGCCACACTGACGCCGGATGCATGGGCAAGGTCTGATATCGTCGGTCGGCGCATGACGGTTCCTGATATAATCCATCACAGATGAAAGCAAAGTGTGATGGTTTTTGATAGAATATATCAAGACTGCATTGAGCCCTGGGCAAAGTCAACTTAACCTTCATGCCAGCCAGGGATTGGCGGGAGGCAAAGATGACCGAGACGATGAAACGCGACTACAGCCTGCTGGGGGAGAGCAGCCGCCGGGCGGTTGAGACCGGGCTTGCAGCAGCGCAATGGTATCACACCGACGTAGCGCGCAAGGAGATGAAGGCGCTGATGCAGCGTTCGGATGCGCCTGCGATCCGCGACACGATCATCTGGCTCGGCAGCATGCTGGTTTTCGCCGGCCTCGGGATCTATTTCTGGGGTTCGTGGATTTGCGTCCCGTTCTTCCTCGCCTATGGCGTCCTCTACGGCTCGGCGTCCGACAGCCGCTGGCATGAATGCGGCCACGGCACGGCCTTCAAGACGCGCTGGATGAACGATGCCGTCTATCAGGTCGCCTGCTTCATGATCATGCGCAACCCGGTGACCTGGCGCTGGAGCCATACGCGCCATCACACAGACACCGTCATCGTCGGCCGCGATCCGGAGATCGCCGTCATGCGCCCGCCGGACCTCTTCCGGCTGATCCTGAATTTCTTCGGCATCCTCGACGCCGGCTATGCCGTGATCGACATGCTGCGCAACGCCTCCGGCGTCGTCAGCGAAGCGGAAAAGACCTTCATTCCCGAGATGGAGCAGCCGAAGACGATCCGCGTCGCCCGCATCTGGCTGGCGATCTATGTCGCGACCATTGCGCTAGCGATTTATATGGGCTCGTTCCTGCCGCTGATGCTGATCGGCCTGCCGCGTCTCTACGGCGCCTGGCACCATGTTCTGACCGGCCTGTTGCAGCATGGCGGCCTGGCCGACAACGTTATCGATCACCGGCTGAACAGCCGCACGGTCTACATGAACCCGATCAGTCGCTTCATCTACTGGAACATGAACTACCATGTGGAGCATCACATGTTCCCGATGGTGCCCTACCATGCGCTGCCGCAGCTGCATGCGATGATCAAGCACGACCTTCCGGCGCCGAACCCGTCGATGTGGTCGGGCTACAAGGAAATGATCCCGGCTTTTCTTCGCCAGCTGCGAAACGAGGACTATTTCCTGAAGCGCGAACTGCCGCAGACGGCGCGGCCGTATCGCGAGGAGTTCCACGCCGAGCTCGCCCCGGCGGCTCAGTAAGACCAACGATAATTCTGGGAGGAAGATATGAGCGGAAACTGGATCGAAGTCTGCGCCAAGGATGATATCGACGAAGAGGATGTCATGCGCTTTGACCATGACGGCAAGACCTTCGCCGTCTATCGCAGCCCCGACGACGAATTCTTCGCGACCGACGGGCTCTGCACCCACGAGCGCATCCATCTCGCCGATGGCTTGGTGATGGAAGACATCATCGAATGTCCGAAACATAACGGCCGCTTCAACTACAAGACCGGCGAGGCCAAGGGCGCACCCGTCTGCGTCAACCTGAAGACCTATCCGGTCAAGGTCGAAGGCGGCTCTGTCTTCATCTCCATCTGAGGAGGCTTCCATGTCTCACTTCGTCATTATCGGGGCCGGCGAATGCGGCGCCCGGGCCGCCTTTGCTTTGCGTGAAAAGGGCTTTGACGGCGAGATCACCCTTGTCGGCACCGAGCCGCTGTTGCCCTACGAGCGCCCGCCTTTGTCGAAGGCGAGCATCAGCGAAGCCCTCGAGCCGAAGCTGATTGCCGCCTCCGAGCGCTATGCGGAAGTTGGCATCCGCCTGCTGACCGGCGTATCGGCAAAGAGCCTCGATGCGGAAGCCAAGCGCGTCGTTCTCTCCGATGGCTCCGTCCTCTCCTATGACAAGCTGTTGCTTGCAACGGGCGCCAGCCCGCGTGCCTTTCCGGGTGCACCGGCCGTCAGCGCCCGGATCCGGGCATTGCGCACGCATCACGACGCTGTTTCGCTCCGCGATGTCATGAAGCCCGGCAGGCACATCGCCATCATCGGCGGTGGCTTTATCGGCCTCGAGGTTGCCGCCACCGCGATCAAGCTCGGCGCCCGCGTCACCCTCGTCGAGGGGCTGGAACGCGTCCTGAAACGTGGCGTGCCGGAGGAGATCGCGCTGGCGCTCTCCGAGCGTCATCGCGGCGAAGGAATCGATCTGCGCTGCGGCGCCGCCATCGAGGCTGTCGGCGAAGAGACCGGCCACGCCTTCATCAAGATTGGCGGCGAGAGGCTGGAGGCCGATCTTATCCTGGTCGGGATTGGCGCGCAGCCGAATGTGGAATTGGCGCAGGCCGCTGGCCTGGCGATCGAGAACGGCATCGCCGTCGACGGGCATTTGCAGACCTCATCGCCGGACATTTATGCCGCTGGCGACTGCTGCTCTTTTCCTCTTGAAATTTACGGCGGTAAACGAGTGCGGCTTGAGTCGTGGCGCAATGCGCAGGAGCAGGGCAACCTCGCCGCAGCCAATATGATGGGCGCGAACGAGGCTGTTTCGGCCGTTCCGTGGTTCTGGTCGGATCAATATGATTTGACGCTGCAGATCGCCGGACTTGCCGATGGCGCCGTCACGCATCTGCGGCGCGACCTCGGCGATGGCGCCTTCATCCTCTTTCACCTCGATGGCGAAGGGCGGCTGCTGGCCGCAAGCGGCATCGGCACCGGCAATGCCGTCGCCCGCGATATCCGCCTTGCGGAAATGCTGATCGCCGCGCGTGCCCATCCCGATCCGGCGGCCTTGACCGCCAGCAATGTCAAACTGAAGTCGCTGCTCGCGGCCTGAACGGAGAACAAGATGAAGAAGCATAGCCGGCCGACCGTTGCCGACCTCCTGTCGATAAAAGGTAAGCGCCAGCTTACGATGCTGCGCGTCACCACGCTTGAGGAGGCGGAAGCCGCGGAGAAGGCGAAGATCGACATGGTCTCCGTTCCCCCGGCGCTGCTCGGCCCGGTCTTCCGTGAGGCGGCGCCGAGCCCGTTTGCCGTTCCCGGCCTCGAATATGGCGATTATGTCAGCGCCGAAGAGTACCTGCGCGAAGCCTTCAAGGCGCTGAAGGCCGGCGGTGACGCCGTCTATTGCGCCGCGGGCCTCTCGACCATCCGGCGCATGCGCGAAGAGGGCATTCCCGTCTGCGGTCATGTCGGCCTCATCCCTTCCAAGGCGACCTGGACCGGCGGCTTCCGCGCTGTCGGCAAGACGGCCGCCAGCGCCTTCGAAATCTGGCGGCAGACCAAGGCCCTGGAGGACGCAGGCGCCTTCGCAGCCGAGATCGAGGTCGTGCCTGGCGAGGTCGCCGCAGCGATCAGCCAGAACACCTCGATGCTGATGATCTCGATGGGCGCCGGTACCGGCTGCGATGCGCAATATCTCTTCGCCGACGACGTGCTCGGCGCCAACCGCGATCACTACCCGCGCCACGCCAAGGTCTACCGCAACTTCGCCGCCGAATATGACCGGCTGCAGCGCGAACGGATCGCCGCCTTCACCGAATTCGCTGATGACGTGAAGAACGGCGCCTATCCCGAAAAGCGCCATCTCGTCGGCGTCGACGAAGAACAGCTGAAGCTCTTCCTGCAACGGCTGAGGAGCGAGCTGGATCAGGCGTAAGGCTATCCGCCATGGGCGAACTGGGCCACGAGTTCGTGGCTATCGCCCGGGTAGGTGAGCTTCACATGGGTGACATGCACATCGCCGCTCTGCGTCTTGCGCTCGATCACTAGGCAGGCGCTGCCCGCCGGGATAGCCAGCGCTGCGGCGATATCGGCCTTGGCAGGTTCGGCGCGGATGCGGTGTTCGGCTGAACTCCAGGGCACCTTGCCGAGCAGCCATGTGCCGGGCGGGCTATCCTTGAAGGGCTCCTCGGCAGCCTCGGGAACGGCGGAAAGATTGATTAGGCGCTGTTCGTGGCAAAATGGGCGGTCGCCGGCAAAGTGATCGCAGACGATGTCGAGCACCGATGTCCCTGCCTCGAGGTCGAGGCGCGTGCTGTCCTCGCGCTTCACGCGGCGGACCTTCAGGCTGGCGATCGTGTAGCGATAGGGGAGGCCGAGGGCCTGCACCTCGCGCCGGAGATCGTGGATTTCCATCACCGCCGATTGCGCATGCGGGAAGCGGACATAGGTGCCCGCCTTGCGCCGCCGCTCGATCAGGCCCCGCTTGACGAGATCGGTCAGCGCCTTGTTCACCGTCATTCGAGAGCAGCCATATTGCACGGTCAGCTCGTGTTCGAACGGAATGCGATGACCGGGCGGCCATTCTCCGGAGAGAATGCTGCGCTCGACGTCGTTCTGGATGCGAAGGTGAAGCGGCATGTCCCCCATGGCCTGCTTCCCTATCCGTGCGCCGCCGCGGCGATGGCCTCGCTGCGGATTTCTTCGGTGAGCTTCAGGCGCAGTGCCGAAAATTCCGGGCTGGCCTTGACCGTGTAATGCCGGGGATGCGGCAGGTCGACCGGCGTGATCGACTTGATACGCCCAGGCCGTGCCGTCATCGTCACCACGCGCGAGGCCATGAACACGGCCTCCTCAATATCGTGGGTGACGAAGATGACGGTCTTCTGTTCGCGCTCCCAGATGCCGAGCAACAGTTCCTGCATCAGGCCGCGCGTCTGGTTGTCCAGCGCGCCGAAGGGTTCGTCGAGCAGCAGGATCTTCGGATTGTTGGCGAGCGCGCGGGCAATCGCCGTGCGCTGCTGCATGCCGCCGGAAAGCTGCTTCGGCCAGTGGTTTTCGAAACCGCGCAGGCCGACCTTGTCGATATAGCTGGCGACGATCTCGTTCTTCTCCTTCTCCGGCACGCCCTTTTCGCGCAGGCCGAAGGCGACGTTGTTGCGGATCGTCAGCCAGGGAAACAGCGTGTAGGACTGGAAGACCATGCCGCGGTCGGCGCCCGGTCCGGTCACCGCCTTGCCTTCGAGCGTCACGGTCCCCGTCGTCGGCTTGTCGAGGCCGGCGATGATGCGCAGCAGCGTCGACTTTCCGCAGCCCGAGGGTCCCAGGATAGTGACGAAGTCGTTGCGCGGAATATCGAGATCCGTTGGCTGCAGCGCCAGCGTCGGCTGGCCGCCGTGCACACCGGGGAAGGTGCGGCTGACACCCTTGATGACGAGTTCGCTCATGCGAGCCTCCAGGCAAAGAGCCGGCGATTGGCCCACTTGAAGGCGAAATCCGAGACGAGGCCGATCAGGCCGATGACGATGATGCCGAAGATGATCTGGCCGGTGGCCAGCAGCGCCTGGCTGTTGATGATCATATAGCCGATGCCCGAGGACGCGCCGATCAGCTCGGCGACGATCACATAGGTCCAGGCCCAGCCGAGAACGAGGCGCAGCGTCTCGGCAATATCAGGGGCATTGGCCGGGATCAGTACGCGGCGGACAACGCCGCTGTCTCCGGCGCCGAGCGTATAGGCGGCCTCGACGAGGTCGCGGCGCGTGTTGGAAACCGAGACGGCGACCATCAGCACGATCTGGAAGACGGCGCCGATGAAGATCACCAGCAGCTTCTGCGTTTCGCCGATACCCGCCCAGAGGATCAAGAGCGGCACGAAGGCGGAGGCCGGCAGATAGCGGGCGAAGGACACGAAGGGTTCGAGCAGCGCCTCGACCGGCTTGTAGGCGCCCATCAGGATGCCGAGCGGAACGGCAACCAGCGCCGACAGGATGAAACCGCCGACGACGCGCCAGATGGTCATGCCGATATCGAAGAGGAAGCCCTGGTTGACGAGAAGGTCATAGCCGTCCTGCACCATGGTGATCGGATCGGCGAGGAAGGTCTTGGAAACGAAGCCGCCGAGCGTCGCATAGCCCCAGCCCGCAAAGAAAATCACGAAAAACAGCAGGCCGTAGAGCAGTCTGCTGCGGGCTCCGATGGGTTGTAGTGGATGCATGCCGCGCCTTCTCGATGGTCTCGGAAGCGCGCAGGTTTCGCCCGCGCGCTCCCGTGGCGTTCAGGGATTACTTGATGAAGGACGGATCGGCGAGCGTCGTCAGATCAGGCTTCTTCTTGATCACGCCTGCCTGCAGCAGCAGGTCGGCGGCTTCCTCGTTGAAACTCTTGAAGGTGGTTTCGAAGAACTTCTGGGCGGCGGCCTTGTCCTGCCATTCCAGATAGGCGGCGGCGGATTCGCCGAATTCTTTGCCGGACTGCTTCACGTCCTTGCCCATGATCTCGAAGGACTTGTCCTTGTCGGTCTTGATCATGTCGAGCGCGTCGTAGTAGCTGGCGGCCAGCGCCTTTGCGGCTTCCTGATTGTCCTTCAGGAAGGCGGTGGTGCAGCCGAATGTGTCCATGACCGCCGGATAATCGAGCGTCGTGGCGATGATCTTGCCCTTGTCAGGCGCGGCGCGGACGCTGGAGAGGTAGGGTTCGTAGGTCACGGCCGCATCGTTCTGGCCGGCGAGCAGTGCCTGCGCCGCCGGACCCGGCTCCATGTTGACGACCTTCACGTCCTTCATGCTCATGCCGTTCTTGGCGAGGATGAAGGCGAGCAGGAAGTATGGGGAGGTGCCGGGCGCCGAAGCGGCGACAGACTTGCCCTTGAGATCGGTGATCTTCTCGATTCCGGGCTTCGCGGCAATGCCATCAGCGCCATGCGAAACGTCGAGCTGGAAGATCTGCGTCGTCGCAACGCCGGCGGCATTCCAGACGATCCAGGTCTCGACGGTCGTTGCCGCGCACTGGATGTCGCCGGATGCCAGCGCCAGATGGCGGCTCGCCTGTGGCACCTTGACGATCGACACGTCGAGGCCGTGCTTCTTGAAGATGCCGGCTTCCTTGGCCAGCGTCAGCGGCGCGAAACCGGTCCAGCCCGAGATGCCGATCGAAACCTTGGTTTCGGCTGCATGAGCCGCGCTACCGGCGAGAAGCGCGGCAAGAGCCGCAGCAATAACAGATGCTTTTTTCATGTCTGACGTTCCCTGCTCTTTGTTTAGGCATGCGTTCGGTGTGCCTGTTTATTGGCATATTAGGCACGCCGATTTTGTCTTGTCTATACAAAAGTAGAGGGAATTTCAGAGCGGCGTCACAGCGCGTGGATGTGGATCCGATAGGCGGTTCCCGCCCCCTGGAGTTTCAGCGCGGAAGGCGAATCCAGCTGCAATAACAGGGCATCGTCATGATCGAGAGCGATCTGCGTGCCATTATATGTGCAGCTGACGGTTCCATCGCGGCTGACGAGCAGCACTGTCCCGGACTGGATGGTTTCCTGAAGCATGCCGTCAACAGCAAGGCGCACGACAGTGTGATCAAGGCGTCCGCGCCGGGTCATGACGTTGAGATCGGTGATTGTGCCGTTGGAGAGCGTCGCCATGACAGGCACATCGGCCGGGAAGGCGAGCGGCGTGCTTATCTTGGTCAGAAGCAGCGGCTCCCGTCCGTCGATGGCGAGCGCCATGCCGTCGCCGGAAAGGATCGACAACGTCCGGTCGATGCCTTCGAAGATCGAGAACGGCCCGTCGGTCGCGACAGTTGCCATACTCACCCGCCAATCGAAATCGCCAAGCGCCGCATTCTCGGGAAAGACGGCGATCTCGACGGTCTCCCCGCCGCCGTTCTTCCACGGCATTCGGCGGTGATTGGCGGCTTTCAGATGGATGATGTTGGACATGCCGGGCTCCGGATTGAAAATTGCGAGCAAGTGGACTAAGTTTAGTGGACTAAGTTCAGCGAGGTTACGCCATGGAAATCGTCAATATCCATGAAGCCAAGACCAATCTGTCGCGCCTGATGGAGAAGGTCGCCAAGGGCGAGTCCTTTATCATCGCCAAGGCAGGCAAGCCGATCGGCAAGGTCGTACCGATTGATGAAGCCGAGAAGCCGAAGAAGCGCCGCATTGGGTTCATGGACGGTCAGATCAAGGTCCCCGACGACTTCGACACGATGATGGCCGAAGAGATTGAAGAGATGTTCTACGGCAATCCCGACAAGTTCAAGGACCGATGAAGCTCCTTGTTGATACGCATATTCTTCTTTGGATGAGCGGCATGTCTTGGAAGCTGCCGCACAAAGCGCGTGAACTTCTCGAAGATGTCGAGAACGATGTCTTTTTCTCAAAGGTCAGCATTTGGGAAGTTGCGATCAAGTCGTCGCTGAAGCGGTTTCCCGATTTCTCTGTTGATGCCGAGAGACTGAGGCGAACGCTGATAGATTACAGTTACCGTGAGCTTCCGCTAATGGGGGAACATGCCGTTGCCGTCGGCGGACTTCCCCACATTCATGGGGATCCTTTCGACCGCATCCTCATCGCGCAATCGCTCGTCGAGGGCCTTTCGCTGATCACCGTGGACAAGACCGTCGCACGATACGGCGGCCTTATCCAATTGGTGTGATTCCTCAGTTCCCCAGAATCCCCGGCAACCGCAGACCCTTTTCCTTGGCGCAATCGATTGCGATGTCGTAGCCGGCATCGGCGTGGCGCATGACGCCGGTGGCCGGGTCGTTCCAGAGGACGTTTCCGAGGCGGCGGGCGGCGTCATCGGTGCCGTCGGCGCAGATGACCATGCCGGAGTGCTGCGAGAAGCCCATGCCGACGCCGCCGCCGTGGTGGAGCGACACCCAGGTTGCGCCCGATGCGGTGTTCAGCAACGCGTTGAGCAGCGGCCAGTCGGAAACGGCGTCCGAGCCGTCCTTCATCGCTTCCGTCTCGCGGTTCGGCGAGGCGACGGAGCCGGAATCCAGGTGGTCGCGGCCGATGACGATCGGAGCCTTGAGCTCGCCGTTCTTCACCATCTCGTTGAAGGCGAGGCCGAGCTTGTGGCGGTCGCCGAGACCGACCCAGCAGATGCGCGCAGGCAGACCCTGGAAGGCGATGCGCTCTCTGGCCATGTCGAGCCAGTTGTGCAGGTGCTTGTTGTCAGGCAGCAGCTCCTTCACTTTCGCGTCGGTCTTGTAGATATCCTCGGGGTCGCCAGAGAGCGCTGCCCAGCGGAACGGGCCGATGCCGCGGCAGAAGAGCGGGCGGATATAGGCCGGAACGAAGCCCGGGAAGGCGAAGGCATTCTCGAAGCCCTCGTCCTTGGCGACCTGGCGGATGTTGTTGCCGTAGTCGAGTGTGGGAACGCCGGCATCCCAGAAGGCGACCATGGCTTCGACATGCTGGCGCATAGAGGCGCGGGCGGCATCTTCGACGGCCTTCGGATCGGTTTCACGCTTGGCTTTTGCTTCCTCGACGCTCCAGCCGACCGGCAGGTAGCCGTTGCGGGGATCGTGTGCCGAGGTCTGGTCGGTGACGATATCGGGGCGCGCGCCGCCGGCCTTCATGCGCTTGACGAGCTCAGGGAAGATTTCGGCGGCATTGCCGAGCAGGCCGACGGACTTGGCTTCACCGACCTTGGTCCACTTGTCGATCAGCGCCAGCGCCTCATCCAGCGTCTTTGCCTTTTCATCGACATAGCGGGTGCGGATACGGAAATCGATGCGGGTTTCGTCGCATTCGACGGCAAGGCAGCAGGCGCCGGCCATGACCGCAGCGAGAGGCTGCGCGCCACCCATGCCGCCGAGGCCACCGGTAAGGATCCACTTACCCTTGAGATTGCCGTCATAGTGCTGGCGGCCAGCTTCCACGAAGGTTTCGTAGGTGCCCTGCACGATCCCCTGGGTGCCGATATAGATCCACGAACCGGCCGTCATCTGGCCGTACATCGCAAGGCCCTTCTTGTCGAGTTCGTTGAAGTGATCCCAGGTCGCCCAGTGCGGTACGAGGTTGGAGTTGGCGATCAGAACGCGCGGTGCATCCTTGTGAGTGCGGAATACGCCGACCGGCTTGCCGGATTGAACCAGCAGCGTCTCGTCCTCGTTCAGCGTCTTCAACGTCGCGGTGATGCGGTCGAAATCGTCCCAGGTGCGGGTGGCGCGGCCGATGCCGCCGTAGACGACGAGCTCGTTCGGGTTCTCGGCCACATCGGGATCGAGATTGTTCATCAGCATGCGCAGCGGCGCTTCGGTCATCCAGCTCTTGGTATTCAGTTGGTCGCCGCGCGGCGCACGGATTTCGCGGATGTTGTGACGCGGATTGCTCATCTCAGATCTCCAGGGAAGGAAGGATGTTGGCGGATACGGACGCGTTCAGCGTGCCGGTAGCGATCAGGCTGCTGGCAGCCTCAAGGTCATTGGCCATGTAGCGGTCGATTTCGAGCGTCGGCACGACGGTACGGATCGCATCGATCGCCTTCTGCAGCTCGGGGCTGGTGGCGAGCGGGGCGCGGAATTCGACGCCCTGGGCGGCCGTCAGCGCCTCGATGCCGACGATGCCGAAGAGGTTCTCGGTCATCTGCAGCAGGCGGCGAGCGCCGTGGCAGGCCATGGAAACGTGGTCTTCCTGGTTGGCCGACGTCGGCGTCGAGTCGACCGATGCCGGATGCGACATCTGCTTGTTTTCGCTCATCAGCGCCGCAGAGGTGACTTCGGCGATCATCAGGCCGGAATTCAGGCCAGGCTTCTTGGCGAGGAAAGCCGGAAGGCCGTAGGAGAGGGCTGGATCGACCAGAAGCGCGATACGGCGCTGGGCGATCGCGCCGATTTCGCAGACGGCGATGGCGATCTGATCGGCCGCGAAGGCAACCGGCTCGGCATGGAAGTTGCCGCCGGAGACGACGGAGTTGTCGGACAGAACCAGCGGATTGTCGGTCACCGCGTTGGCTTCGATCTCAAGCGTGCGGGCGACGGAGCGCAGAAGATCGAGGCAGGCGCCATCGACCTGCGGCTGGCAGCGGATGCAATAGGGGTCCTGCACGCGCTCGTCGCCTTCGATATGGCTCTGGCGGATGACCGAGTTGTCGAGCAGGCCGCGCAGCGCCGCCGCCGTATCGATCTGGCCGCGATGGCCGCGCAGGGTGTGAATGTCAGGGTGGAACGGAGCCGAGGAGCCCATGGCCGCATCGGTCGACATCGCGCCGGTGATCAGCGCCGATTGTGCCGCCCGGTGGGCGCGGAAGAGGCCGGCCAGCGCCAGCGCGGTGGAGGTCTGCGTGCCATTGATCAGCGCCAGGCCTTCCTTGGCGGCGAGCACGACAGGCTCAAGCCCGGCCTGCTTCAGCGCTTCGGCGCCGGAAAGACGGTTCCCCGCGAAGAATGCTTCGGCCTCGCCCATCATCACCGCAGCCATATGCGCCAGCGGCGCGAGGTCGCCGGATGCGCCAACGGAACCCTTTTCCGGGATCACCGGGATAACGCCCTTTTCGAGCATGCCTTCGATCAGCCGCACCAGCTCGATACGCACGCCGGAAGCGCCGCGGCCGAGTGAGACCAACTTGAGGGCCATGATCAGACGAACGACATTCTCAGGCAGCGGCGCGCCGATGCCGCAGCAATGCGACAGGATGAGATTGCGCTGCAGCGTAGCGACATCGGCAGCGTCGATCTTGATAGAGGCAAGCTTTCCGAAGCCGGTATTGATGCCGTAAACGGGCGCATTGCCGGCTGCGATCTCCGCGATGCGGGCCGCAGCCTTGTTGATCCCTGCGTCGAAGGACGCATCGAGTCTGGCCGGTTCGCCGGTCCAGTAGATGGTTTCCAGCTGCTTCAGAGAAACGGAGCCTGGATGGAGGGTGATGGTCAACGGTCGATCCTTTCGCCCTTGAAAACACGTGCATGAAGCGGGTTGAAGCCGATGCGGTAGACGAGCTCGGCGGGGCTCTCGATGTCCCAGATCGCCAGATCCGCGGCTTTTCCGGTCTCCAGCGTTCCGGTCTCGCCGAGAAGCCCGAGGGCGCGCGCGCCTTCGCGGGTGGCACCGGCAATGCATTCCTCGACGGTCAGGCCGAAGAGCGTTGCCGACATGTTCATCGTCAGCAGCAGCGAGGTCAGCGGCGAGGTGCCGGGGTTGCAGTCGGTCGCGATAGCGATCGGCACGCCTGCGGCGCGCAGCGCCTTGACCGGCGGCTTCTGCTTCTCGTTGATGGCGTAGAAGGCGCCGGGAAGCAGCACGGCGACGGTTCCGGCCGCGGCCATGGCCGCGATGCCTTCGTCATCGAGATATTCGAGATGATCGGCGGAGAGGGCGCCGTAGCCGGCCGCGAGCTTGGCGCCGCCGAGATTGGAAAGCTGCTCGGCATGGAGCTTGACCGGAAGGCCATGCGCCTTGGCGCGATCGAAGACGCGGGCGATTTCTTCGGTCGAGAAGGCGATCCCCTCGCAGAAACCATCGACGGCGTCGGCAAGGCCGCGCTTGTGGGCTTCATCCAGCGTCGGCAGTACGACTTCGCTGATATAATCGCCGTTGCGGCCCTTGTAGTGGGCGGGCGTCGCATGGGCGCCGAGATAGCTGGTCTTGACGCGGACCGGTCTGATGGTGCCGAGTGCGCGGGCAGCTTCCAGCATCTTTAGTTCGCCGTCGCTCGTCAGCCCGTAGCCGGACTTGATCTCGATCGTCGTCACGCCTTCGGAAAGCAGCGTGTCAAGCCGCCGGATCGAGGCCTGGACGAGGCCGTCGACGGAGAGCGCGTTGGTCGCCTTCACCGAGGAAACGATGCCGCCGCCGGCGCGGGCGACCTCTTCGTAGGTCGCGCCTTCGAGACGCATTTCGAATTCGCGGGCGCGATTGCCGCCATAGACGATGTGCGTGTGGCAATCGACGAGGCCGGGGGTGACCCAGCGTCCCTCGAGATCGGTGATCTCGGCACGTTCGATCATCGAAACCGGCAGTTCGCCTTCCGGGCCGGCATAAGTGATCCGGCCGTTTTCAGTAACGATGGCGCCCTTCTCGATGATCCCGAGTCCGGATTGCGCCGGATTGAGCGTCGCCAGTCTGGCATTGCGCCAAAGGCTCGGCCGCTCCATTTCGCTATGAAGATTATCCCCTGTCATCAGCTTTACGCCTTTCCTTATGTCGAAACATGTATATACATAATAACCGGGTGACAAGTGGAATTTTGGGCGCTTCCATGGAAAAGAAAGATGGACGCCTTCAAAGGGAGCAAGCGATGACGACCCTCCATGCAAAGAATGCCCTGCTGCAAAACGGCTGGCAGAGCGATGTGCGGCTGACGCTGGAAGGCGGCCGGATTGCCAAGATCGATGCCGGCGTGGCGGCTGACGCCGCCGACGAGCGCCATGCGGCGCTGATCCCGGCAATGCCGAACCTGCACAGCCACGCGTTTCAGCGCGCGATGGCCGGCCTGGCGGAGGTTCGCGGCCCCGCGGATGACAGCTTTTGGAGCTGGCGCACCGTCATGTACAAGTTCGCTTTGTCGATGACGCCCGATCATGTCGAGGCGGTTGCGGCGCAGCTCTATATGGAGATGCTGGAAGCCGGTTTCTCGCGGGTCGGCGAGTTCCACTATCTGCACCACGATAAGGACGGCAGCCCTTATGGCGATATCGCCGAGCTTGCCGGGCGTATCGGCGCGGCAAGCGCGGAGACGGGGATCGGCCTGACGCTGCTGCCGGTCTTCTATGCCCATTCCGGCTTCGGCGGGGCCGCACCCATCGATGGCCAGCGCCGTTTCATCAACTCCGTCGATGGCTTCGGCCGCCTGATGGAACGTTGCGCGTCGATCACCGGTAAGCTCGATGGTGCGCATCTCGGGATCGCGCCGCACAGCCTGCGCGCCGCGACGCCGGATGAGCTGAAGGCAATCTTGCCGCTGGCCGGCGATGGCCCTGTTCATATCCATGTCGCCGAACAGGTGAAGGAGGTCGAGGACTGCATCTCCTGGTCCGGCGCGCGCCCGGTCGAGTGGCTGCTGGCAAATGCTCCGGTCGATGGCCGCTGGTGCCTGATCCATGCGACCCACATGACCAATGACGAGACGCGTGGCATGGCAAGAAGCGGCGCGATCGCCGGTCTCTGCCCGATCACCGAAGCCAATCTCGGCGACGGCATGTTTGCAGCACCGCTCTTCCTGGAAGAAGGCGGCCGATATGGCGTCGGTTCGGATTCGAATGTGATGATCTCGCTGCCGGGCGAGCTCTGCCAGCTGGAATATTCGCAGCGTCTCGGCCGCCGCGCCCGCAATGTCATCGCCGAAACCGGCGGCTCGACCGGCCGCAACCTGTTCGACAATGCCGTGAAAGGCGGCAGTGCCGCACTGGCTTCCAACCCCGGGCTAGGCGAAGGCAATGATGCCGATATCGTCTCGCTGGATTGCAGCGCCGTGCCCTATCTCGCCGGCGATCAGCTTCTTGACCACTGGATCTTCGCCGGCGGCGTGCGTGTCGATAGCGTCTGGTCGCTCGGCCGCAAGCAGGTCGAGGGCGGGCGCCATCGCAAGCGCGAGGCGATCAATCGCCGTTTCCTGGCGGCAATGGGCGAACTTCTCTCCGCCTAGGGCTTTCGCTTCTGCGGCATCCGCAATAGAGCGGGAAGGGACGTCAACCGGAGCCTGATATGGCAAGCAAGGATGCCACGCTGCATCAGAGCATCTTGAGCGAGATCGAAGGCCGCATCGTTTCGGGCGAGTGGCCGCCGGGCCACCGCATTCCGTTCGAGGTCGATCTCGCCACCCAATATGGTTGCTCGCGAATGACGGTCAACAAGGTGCTGACCCAGCTTGCCAAGGCCGGACTGATCGAACGCCGCAAGAAATCCGGCAGCTTCGTCACCCAACCGCAGGCGCAGTCCGCGGTTCTCGAGATCCACGATATCAAGGCCGAGGTTCAGTCGCTGAACGTGGCCTACAGCTATCGGGTCATCGCCCAGAAAACTCGCAAGGCGAAGGCCGGCGAGGGTCAGCTTCCCGACGTCGCGCCCGGCGCGCCGCTTCGCGAGATCACCTGCGTCCACTTTGCTGGCGCGCTCCCCTTCTGCCTTGAGGAACGCCTGATCAACCTCGAAACAGTGCCGGATGCGGCAACCGCGGATTTCGCCGAGACCGCGCCCGGTCCATGGCTGGTGAAACAGGTGCCCTGGACGACCGCCGAGCACAAGATCCATGCCTCGCCCGCCAGCAGCAATGCGGCGGATGCGCTCGACATTCCCCGCGGCACCGCCTGCCTCGTCGTCGAACGCCGGACCTGGAGCAATGCCGGTCCCGTCACCCATGTGCGCTTCACCTATCCTGGTGATCGCCACGCGCTCGTTGCCCGTTTCAGCCCGGCTTCCTGAGATTTGATCGGCGCGCCGGTTGCGAATCATGGGTCAAATAGCGGAAGTAAAGGTCGAAATGACTTCCGGAAAATGACGTGCGCCACGAGATCGACAATGCCCTTCTGAAAAGCCTTCTGCCTGCCGTGGTGCAGGCGGAGGACATGCTGGCGCGTGTCGATGAACGGGCGGCGCGCTCGCCCGTCGGCGAAGGCTTTGCTGAGCGTGGCCACTTCTTCGATGCCGCGGGCGCCCTTTGGGTGGCGGGCGAGCTCGTGCATGTCGAGGATCTCGTGCTCCACGACGCCCATATGGACAGCCGCACGCCGAGCCACGAGCTGACGATCGCCCATGCGGTGCTGCGCGCGCGGCGCCGCATCTGGACTTCTGACCCCGCCTGGGCGCTGAGCGCGGCCGGTCTCAACGCGCTGGCAGGGGCGGGGCTGGACGAGGGCACGGCACCTGAGACCAAGGGTTTTGCCGCTGCTACAGAAGAGGCGGATGAGCCCGATCAGCTGCTTTCGGCCGAGCTTGCGGAAATCGACGCGGTACTCGCCCGCTCGCAGCGACTGCTCGATGCCCATATGGGCAAGCCTGTCGAGGCCGAGGAAGAGCGGCCGAAGGACAAGCGCAGCGACGATCCGCTCGGCCTTTTCGGCGATGACGAATGGGATGAGGGGCAGCGGCTTGCCGATTGGCGCGGCGTGCTGCCGCTCGCAGGAGAGCTGCCGCCGGTTCTCGCCGCCGCCGTTCTTTTCGACGCTTGGGAGCGGATCGAGCCGCTGCGACGCCAATCCTGGCTCGGCGGCCTGCTGGTCTCCAGCCATCTGCGGGCGCGGGGAAAGGTGTCCTCGCACCTCTTTTCCTTCTATGCCGGCTTGAAGAGCGTCCGCCACGAGCGGCGCCGCTCGCGTGACCGGCTGACCCGGCTTCTCGCCTTCCTGGAAGCGATGAGCGACAGTGCTGCCACCGGCCTCAAGGAGATGGACCGCCTGCTGCTCGCCCGCACGCAAATGGAGCTACGCTTCAGGGATCGCCGCTCGAACAGCAGCCTGCCGCAACTGGCGGAATTCGTCCTGTCGCGGCCGATGGTATCGTCGGCGATGGTCGCCAAGCAGCTGAAGGTGACCAGCCGCGGCGCGCTCAATCTGCTGAACGAGATCGGCATTCGCGAGATCACCGGCCGCGGCCGCTACCGCGCCTGGGGCATCATCTGATCCCAAATGCAAAAAGGCCGGAGCTTTCGCCCCGGCCTTTTCTCTCAAAGGGTGAACGCCCGGCCCGCCATCCTGTCACAGATTGCGGACCGGGCGCTCTAGCGCTTCCATTGCCCCCAGAAGCGCAGTCCTATTCCCGCTCGCCCGTGAAGTTGAGCAGCAGCTGGAAGATGTTGACGAAGTTCAGGTAGAGAGACAGAGCGCCGAAGACGGCAAGCTTCTGGTTCGATTCCTGATCATGGTTTTCGGAATACTGTTCCTTGATGTTCTGCGTGTCCCAAGCGGTCAGGCCGACGAAGACGACGATACCGATGACCGAGATGGCGAACTGCAGCGCAGACGAGCCAAGGAAAATATTGACGATGCTGGCGATGACGACGCCGATCAGGCCCATCATCAGGAACGAGCCGACCTTCGCCAGGTCACGCTTGGTGACATAGCCGTAGAGGCTGGTCGCGCCGAACATCGTTGCGGCAATGAAGAAGGTGCGGGCGATGCTCGTGCCGGTGAACACCAGGAACACCGAGGCAAGCGACAGGCCCATGACGGCACAGAAGGCCCAGAAGGTCATCTGCGCGGCGCTGGCCGACATCGTCTGGATCTTGAACGAGAAGAAGAAGACGAAGGCGAGCGGAGCCAGCATCACCACCCACTTCAGCGGCGACTGGAAGATCGGCACGTAGAGAGCCGGTGTCGAGCCGACGATGAAGGCGACGATGCCGGTGATGACAAGGCCGATGCCCATGTAATTGTAAACGCGCAGCATATGCTGGCGGAGTCCCTCATCGAAGAGGGCCTGCGAGCCGGCGGCAGAGCCGTAGCCGTAACGCGGGTTGATCTGGTTCATTCTGATCTCCTCGGTTTCAAACTAGTACAGCGAACGGGCAAGGCCTTCGGCCGCCCTATCGAGGTTGGAACCACCGTCACCGGCAACGAGGGCATAGGCCACTTCGCCGATTTGCCAGTAGGCGGCTTCTGCATTGTCGAGCGCGAGATGACCAACCGGTTGCACGGCAAACGCCCCCGGCCTGACGGCAAACAGCGAAAGCTGCTTCCCGTCCGCTTCCTGGATAGCCATCTCAACGCTCGGGCCGAATTCCGACGGGAAGATCTGAACATCAGAGACCTTCCAGCCCTTCGGCAGCTCGGGCATGGTAATTGCGGTCGCCGCACGAATTTCGTCGGCGTTATAATGCGGTGCCGTCTGCGACGGCATAGTCTGGCGCAGCTGCGCCGTCTGGTAGGCGCGAACGGCGTCTTCGACATAGGCCGGAGCCGGCGTCGAGGCAGCCACTTCCGTTGCCGTGAAGGCGCCGAACGAGGTATGAGCGACCCAGCCGGCGGCTACGAGTACGGCGACGGCGGCAATCCGCTGAACCGTATGCAGGATGCGGCCGTAAGAAAGGCCACGCTCCAGGCGCCGTGCGGCATCGCGCGTCTCGATCCGGCCGAATGTATCCTCGCCGGCAAGCGCCAGGCGCAGTTCACCCTTCATGCTGAGATCGGCCATCACCTTGGCGGCGATGTCAGGGTTCTCAGAGAGGTAGGATTCCACCTGAATGCGGCGCGCAACATCGAGCTCGCCGTCAACGTAGGCGTCGAGATCGGTATCGATGATCGGATCAACTGCTTTCATTGCCGTTCCCTCCGATTAAGCGCAGATGCGAAACGCGCGGCGTCTTCTCCTCGAATTCGCGCAATTGGGCGCGGGCTCGCGAGATGCGCGACATCAGCGTTCCCACGGGAATGCCGAGCGATGCCGCGGCTTCCTGATAGGAAAGGTCTTCGATGGCGACGAGATGCAGCGCCTCTCGCTGTTCTTCCGGCAGGTTGAAGAAGGCGTCGCGAACCTGCTGGAGGCGCACGGCGTGTTCCTGCCCTGCCGGCAGCGACTGGTCCGCCTCGAGGGCCGCTTCGTCATGCCTGCGTGTCAGCGACCGGTTCTGGCGAACGCGATCGATATGAGCGTTGTGAACGATGGAAAGCAGCCACGTCCGAAGATTGCCGCCGCCGCGGAAGCTCTGACGCTTCTCGTAGGCGCGCACCAGCGCATCATGCACCAGATCCTCGGCCTCATCCGAATTCCGCACCAGGGCACGCGCGTAGCGCCTGAGCGCTGCGAGCTGTCCGATGACATCGAATGGGCGTTCTTTTCGTTCCATGATTGAGTATACGGATGCTGGTCGGGATTTATTCCGCGGCCTCATCAAATTTTTTCGAGTTCTTGGCGCGAGCCTGTGTAGACGCTATATTGTATATGTCTACACAAGGATGCCGACATGCCGCTAAATATCAGAAATGAGCGCGTCAATCAGCTGGCTGAAGAACTGGCGGCCAAGATGCGCGTCAACAAGACTGAGGCTGTTCTCCTTGCGCTTGAAGGCGAACTTCGCCGTTACGATGCGAAACTGCCTCTTGCCGCGCGGCTAAAGCCGCTGCAGGCGCAGATTGCTGCTCTGCCTGACAATGACGTGGTGCTGGACAAGGCCTTCTTCGACGAACTGAGCGGCGGTTACTGATGTTCGTCGATGCTTCGGCAATGCTGGCTATCTTGCTGCAGGAGCCCCAGTCAGACCGCTTCATCCGGGCGCTCGAAGAAGCCGCGCCAGGATCGCTCTGCACATCCGTTATTGCAGTCTGGGAAGCCGCCGCAGCGCTCTATCGCAAGAAGTCTCAGGGTTCCATGGCTGAGGCTCAAGAAAGACTGGATGCTTTTATCCGGCTGGCGGATATCGCCGTGCTGCCTGTCACGCCTGATGACAACGGCCTTGCGCTGAAAGCCTTCGACCTTCATGGCAGGCACCGTCATGCCGATGACAAGCGCAATGATGCACTCAATCTTGCAGATTGCTTTCACTATGCCGTCGCGAAAGGCCAGAACCTGCCGATCCTGACCAAGGATGCCGGCTTCGCGTTGACGGATGTCAGGGCGATCGGCCCGGATTTCTAGACCTTCGCCCCCTCCGAAAGCTCCTCCAGTATCGGGCAATCCGGCCGGTCGTTACCGTGGCAGGCGTGAACGAGATGTTCCAGCGTGCGGCGCAGCTCCATCATCTCGCGGATCTTCTGGTCGATCTCGGTAAGCTTGGTCTGGGCGATGTCCTTGACGTCGGCGCTGGCGCGGCTCTTGTCTTCATAGAGCGCAAGCAGCTGGCGGCATTCCTCGACGGAAAAGCCGAGGCCGCGGGAGCGCTGCAGGAAGCGCAGCTTGTGGACGTCAGAGATATCGTAGTCGCGATAGCCGTTTCCGCCCCTTTCGGGGCGGATCAGGCCGATATCCTCGTAATAGCGGATCGTCTTTGCCGGAAGGCCGGAGCGATCGGATGCTTCGCCGATATTCATTGAAGTCTCCTAAAGTTTCTGCACGCGCAGCCGCAGCGCATTGGCGATGACCGAGACCGAGGACAGGCTCATCGCCGCCGCCGCGATCATCGGCGATAGCAGCAGGCCGAGCACCGGATAGAGGATGCCTGCGGCAACGGGAACGCCGAGCGCATTGTAGCCGAAAGCGAAGCCGAGGTTCTGGCGGATGTTGCGCATCGTCGCTTCCGCCAGACGGCGGGCGCGGACGATGCCGTTGAGATCGCCCTTCACCAGGGTAATGCCGGCGCTTTCCATCGCCACATCGGCGCCGGTGCCCATGGCAATGCCGACATCGGCCGCTGCCAGCGCGGGAGCGTCGTTGACGCCGTCACCGGCCATGGCGACGACGGCGCCCTTGGCATGCAGCTCGTCGATCAGCGCCTTCTTGCCCTCTGGCAGGACGTCGGCGCGCACTTCGTCGATATCGAGTTGCCTTGCCACGGCCTTGGCGGTCCGCTCGTTGTCACCGGTTGCCATGATGATCCGCAGGCCGCTTTCGTGCAGCACCCGGATTGCTGCTGCCGTCGTCGGCTTGATCCGGTCGGCGACGGCGACGAAGCCTGCGAGGCTGCCGTCGATGGTGACGAACATCACGGTCTTGGCCTCATCGCGCAGCGCGATGATCTGTTGATAGAGCGCCGAGGTATCGATGCCGAGATCCTGCATCATCGCGGCATTTCCGAGTGCGACCTTCGCGCCGCCGACGAGGCCGGAGACGCCCTTGCCGGTGACTGCTTCAAAGGACGTGACGTCAGCGGTTGCTATGCCGCGCTCTTCGGCACCGGCAACGATTGCCTCGGCGAGCGGATGTTCCGAGCCGCGTTCAAGGCTGGCTGCAGCGGCGAGCAGCCGGCTTTCGCCGATGCCGCCGAGAGCGACGGCGTCGGTGAGGCGCGGTTTGCCTTCGGTCAGGGTGCCGGTCTTGTCGACGATCAGCGTATCGACTTTCGAGAAGCGCTCCAGCGCTTCCGCGTCCTTGATCAGCACGCCTTCCTGGGCGCCGCGTCCCGTGGCGATCATGATCGACATCGGCGTTGCAAGACCGAGTGCGCAGGGGCAGGCGATGATCAGCACGGCGACGGCTGCGATCAGTGCATGCGCAAGTCGCGGCTCGGGTCCGAAGGCCATCCAGGCGCCAAAGGCGATGATCGCGACGGCGACGACGGCGGGCACGAAGACGGCCGAGACGCGATCGACGGCACCCTGGATCGGCGCGCGCGAGCGCTGCGCCTTGGCGACCATATCGACGATCTGCGACAGGGTCGTCTCGGCGCCGACGCGCTCGGCGGTCATGATGAAGCTGCCGTTGCGGTTCATCGTGCCGCCGGTGACGGCATCGCCCCTGGTCTTTTCGACCGGCAGCGGCTCGCCTGATATCATCGATTCATCGACAGTCGACTGTCCTTCGCTCACCAGTCCATCGACCGGCACGCGCTCGCCGGGGCGCACCCGCAGGCGGTCGCCCTTGGCGATGTCGTCGACCTCGATATCGATCTCGCTGCCATCGGCATTGATCCGCCGCGCGGTCTTCGGGGCAAGGTCGAGCAGGGCGCGGATCGCCGAACCGGTACGCTCGCGTGCCTTCAGCTCAAGCAGCTGGCCGACGAAGACCAGCGCCACGATGACGGCAGCGGCCTCGAAATAGACCGGAACCGTATCGCCGTGGCCGCGAATACTCATCGGGAACAGGCCGGGCGCCAATGTCGCGACGACGCTGTAGAGATAGGCGGTGGCGACGCCGAGGCCGATCAGCGTCCACATGTTTGGGCTGCGGTTGACGAGGGATGCCCAGGCGCGACGGAAGAAGGGAATGGCGGCCCAGAGGACGACGGGCGTCGCCAGCGCAAGCTCCAGCCAGACGGCACGCGCCTCGCCGATCATGTCGCGCAGCGGCAGGCCGATCATCGGGCCCATGGTCAGCGCCAGCAGCGGCACGGCGAGCACTGCGCTCACCCAGAAGCGGCGGGTGAAATCGACAAGCTCCGGGTTCGGGCCTTCGTCTGCCGGGGGAATACCCATCGGTTCCAGCGCCATGCCGCATTTCGGGCAGTCGCCGGGATGATCGCTGATCACCTCGGGATGCATCGGGCAGGTATACTGCGTGCCTTTCGGCATGGGCTTCGGTGCCGGGCGGTTGCCGTCGCGGTAATCCGCCGGGTTCGCCTCGAATTTCGCCTTGCAGCCCGCGGAGCAGAAATAGAGCTTCTCGCCCTCATGCTTCAGAAAGTGTTTTGCCGTCGCGCGGTCGACCGACATGCCGCAGACAGGATCCTTGGCAGTCAGATAATCCTGCGGTGCCGCTTCAAACTTCGTGCGGCAGCCGTCGCAGCAGAAATGGTAGCTGTGTCCTTCGTGGACGAGGCTCGGCTTGCCGGCGTTCGGATCAACCGTCATGCCGCAGACGGGATCGCGCGTGACCGGAGCCTCGGCACCAGCGCCGTGGCTATGGCCGGAGCAGCAATCATGCGCTCCGTGGCCGTGATGGTGGGAATGGTCGTGACTATCCATAGGCTTCTCCTTTGCCCAAGCGGGCAGTGGATAGGCTTATGAACCTTCCAGCAACTGGAAGGTCAAGCGGGAATTTTCATCCCGTCTGAAAATCATCAATCCGGCTCGATCAGGGCGACCGGCTGAACGCCGAGAATGTCGCCAAGCGGCAGCTTCGGCCCGGGATCGAGATGACGTCCTGTCAGCAGATCGCATTTGATACCTTGCAGGCCGGGCGGGATTTCGATCGCCGTATCGGCCCAGAATTCGGGCCCTGAAAACAACACGCCGGGATCCAGCCAGCCGAGCATCAGCCGGGGCACGACCGTGATCGCATAATCGCCGTCGAGCGCGCGCGCAAAAGCGATGGCATGATCCCTGCGGCTTCCGGTGATGCTGAGCGGCAGATAGCGGCCCTCGGCAAACAGCTTCGGCTGGCGGCGGCGCAGATGCAGGCCGATCTCGACGATCCGCTGTTTCAGCACCGGCACCGTGAGCTCGCCGATCTCGCCATGGGCCGAGAGCGTCTTGCGCAATGCCTTGAAATACACCGGGCGGCGATTGTCAGGATCGACAAGGCTGAAGTCGAAGCCCTCCGCACCCTGATAGATATCGGGAATGCCGGGGGCGGTCAGCTTGATCAGCGTTTGCGACAGGCTGTTGAGATAGCCGGCGGAGAGAACCGGCCGCAGCGTCTCGGCGAAATCCTCGTGGAAGGTGAGGCTGGAAGAGGCAGTCAGCGCCGATGCGTATGTGCGGACAGCAGCCTCATAGCCCGCGTGCGGCTCGTCCCAGCTGGTGCCGAGCTTGGCCTCGCGGATTGCCTTCTCGGCATAGGCCGCAAATCGCTCCGTCAGCTTTTCCGCGCGTCCCTCGCTGAAATCTTCCGGCCAGATGCCGGCGAGCGCCTGATAGAGCATCCATTCGACATTGCCTTCGGGTGTCAGGCCGCCGGGCAGTTCCGTCAGGTGCTCACGGTTCATCTGCCGCCAGCGCTCGACGCCGCGCCGCCAGAGATCCGGTTCTTCGCTGAGGGCATAGAGGCGGGCGCGGGCGTCTTCGCCGCGTTTGGTGTCGTGGGTCGAGGTGGCCGACAGCCCGTGCGGTTGTTCTGCGGCGCGGTCTTGCATGAAGCGGTGAAAGGCCTCGATGCCGCCGGGCGTGGCATCCGGCTCGCCGCCGACTTCGTTGGCCGCCAGAAGCCGGTTGTGGCGATAAAAGAGCGTGTCCTCCATCGCCTTCGCCATGACGGGGCCGCTCAATTGCTGGAAGCGCCGCTGGAATTCCTCCGCGCGTCCACTCTTCAGCAATCCGCAGATGGCTTCGAGCGCCCTGCGGTCTTTGAGATGCCTGCCAGCCTCTTCCTTGACCTTATCCAGCATCACGGTTTCGCGCGCGTCCATGGCACCATCCTGACCGTAGGTGCGATAGACGGGAAAGGCGATCAGCAGCTCACGGATGGCCTTCTTGATTTCCGTCTCGGATGTATCGGGAAGCGTCGCGCTCGCGAGCCCGGTCAGGCGGTTGACTTCGCCTGCAAAATTCCGCTCGACCATCAGCGTCTTGGCTGCCCGCAGCCCTTCCTGAAAATCCGCAGTACCGGGGGCGATGGTGGCATAGGACTTCTGCAGCTCTGCCATGCCCTTGGGATCGATGAAAAGATCGGCAAGCGCCGAGATGAATTCGTAGCCGGTCGTGCCGGAAATCGGCCAATCGGCGGGCAGAGCCTCGCCGTGGCCGAGGATCTTTTCGACGATAATATAGGTCTCCGGTCCGGTCGCCTGCCGCAACCGGTCGAGATAGGCCTTGGGGTCGGCAAGGCCGTCGATATGGTCGAGCCGCAGACCCTGGACCTGACCGGAGCGGACGAGATCCAGAACCACGCGATGGCTGTCTTCGAAGACCGCCTCGTCCTCGACGCGCAGGCCGACAAGGCCGGTGACCTCGAAGAAGCGGCGGTAGCTCAGGTGAGCGGCCGCGGTCTTCCAGTGCGTCAGGCGCCAATGCTGGACTTCGTGGAGACGGGCGATGTCGCCGGCTTCGGCGAGGCTATCGGGATGCAGCGGCAGATGCGTCTCGAAATAGGCGAGCGAGCGCTCGCCAGTGTTCTGATCAGTAACGATCTGCAGTTCGCCGTCGGCCAGCGCCTCCTCGAATGGCTTGCCGAGAATGGGAAGTGTCAGCGGCTCAGACCAGTCGATGTCGAAATAACCGGCGTAACGGCTCTCCCTCCCGTATCTCAGCACATCCCGCCACCAGACGTTTTCCGCCGAAGCCGCCATATGGTTCGGCACGATATCGAGGATCAGGCCGAGACCGGCTTCCTTAAGCTCGGCACAGAACCGCTCGAAACCTTCACGCCCGCCGATCGCAGGGTCGATTTCATTGGCGTCGGTGACGTCGTAGCCATGGGTCGAGCCGGATGCCGCCGTGAAGATCGGCGAGGCATAGAGATGGCTGATGCCGAGCGCCTTGAGATAGGGCACGAGTTCGGCCGCCCGGTCGAAGGTCATGCCGTCGCGGAACTGCAGCCTGTAGGTGGATGTGGGAAGCGTCATGAGCTGCCTTTGTTCGGGATTGCAACGATCCGGAACGGCGGTGGCGGGCTTTTGTTCCCGCCAACTGAGCTCTTGCAGGCTTCAGGACGAGGTCGTCAAGCGCGCCGGTAGACCTGCGCCTGCGTGCCCTTCGGAAAGGTCTTCGATCCCACCAATTCGAGGCGGCGGAGCGCCGTGACGCCGGAGAAGATCGGCAGGCCGCTGCCGAGCGCGATCGGGTAAACCATCAGCCGGTATTCGTCGACCAGATCGCCAGCGATCAGGCTGCGGGCGAAGGCCGCGCCGCCATGAGCGATGATCGGCAGGCCGCCTATGGCTTTCAGCCGGGCGATTTCCTCACGCAGATCACCGCCCGCGACATAGGCGTCCTGCCAGTTCCCGGTCTTTACGGCTTCGAGAATCGAGGTTCCCTGCTGCGAAAAGACCGCCTTCGCGATCTCATTCATCGGCGCGGCAAACGGTCCCGCCGCCGTCGGCCAGAAGCCGGCCATGCTCTTGAAGGTACGGCTGCCCATGATGTGCAGACCGGCGCTCGAGACGGTCTCCACCTTCCAGGCGATCGCTTCCTGGTCGCCGTTGAAAATCCAGTCGAGCTCGCCATTGGGGCCGCAGACGAAGCCGTCGAGGGACATGGCCATGGTGAGGATCAGGTCTCGCATTGCTCTCTCCTTGCGCTGTTCTGATCCAAGGACGCAGCGAGCGCGCAGGTTCCGACAGGCGCGGCCGAAAATTCGTGAAACGGCGTCGCCTCAATCGACGAAGATGCCGACGCTGGCGGCGCGGCCCATGGCATCGATCACCGTCAGCTTCGAATAACCGGCGCCATCGGGCAGCCATTGGTTGGTGCGGCGGCGGGAAAGATCGGGCAGCGGCTTGCCGTTGGCGAGCCAGCGGAACGGTGCCCGGCCGCCCTGCAGCTTCAGCATCAGCGGCGCAAGTTGTCCGCTTTTGGCGCCGAGATCGACATGCGCGCCTTCGGGCGGATAGACGATCTGCGGGGCGGACTCGCGCGTGGAATTGACGAGAAGGCCGCTGGCATTCAGCGCGAAACGGCGCTGGCTGACCGGCAGGTCGGCCTTGGCGATGCGCACCGCGCCTGACGGCGGTCGCGGCAGGGGCGTGGTGGCGATGCCCGACTTGGTGAAGGCCTCGAAGAGAATCGGCGCTGCGGTGCCGTAGCCCGTCAGGCCTGGAACGGCGCCATTGTCAGGCCGCCCGACCCAGACGCCGAGCACATAGCGGCCGTCATAGCCGACCGACCAGGCATCGCGGTAGCCGTAGCTCGTGCCGGTCTTGTAGGCGATGCCGCGCTGCGGTGCGCCGGCCGGCGGTATGACGCCCGAGAGAATATCGGCGATGTTCCAGACGGCGACCGGCTCCAGCAGCGGTTCGCCATCGATCTTGCCCGGCATGCCGGTCACGCCGTCGCCGATACGCACCGGCTGCCCCTTGTTGGCAAGCGCCGTGTAGAGCTGGACCAGATCTTTCAACGTCACGCCGACGCCGCCGAGGCCGATGGCCAGACCCGGCGTCTCGTTCGGCGGCAGGCTGGGGCGCACCTCGGCGCGGCGGAAGCGCACCATCAGCCGCGTCGGATTGACTGCATCGAGCAGCTTGACGGCGGGAACGTTCAGCGAAAGTTGCAAGGCTTCCCGGATCGTCACGTCGCCCTGATAGCTCATGTCGAAATTGCGGGGCCGGTAGCCGAAGAAATCGGAGGGGCGGTCCTCGATGATGGTCTCCTGGCTGACGAGGCCCTGTTCGAAGGCGAGACCATAGATGAAGGGCTTCAGCGTTGAACCCGGCGAGCGGCTGATGCGGGTCATGTCGATCCAGCCGGAGCGGCTGGCATCGAAATAATCCGCCGAGCCGACTTCGCCGACGATTTCGCCGCTGCGGGCATCGGCCATGACCATGGCGACGGAGAGTTTCGGGCCGAGCCGCATCGCGGCGTTCTTCGCGGCGAGTTCCAGCCCTTCCTGCACCTGCTTCTTCAGCGTCGTCTTGTGCTCGCGCTGCTGCGGCGCCTTGCGCAGCGCGGCTTCCGCGACATGGGCGGCAAGCGCCGGCAGCTGCATGCGCCGCGCCGGCACCAGCGTCGCCTCGGCACGCTCGGCCTCGCCATCGCCGACGGCATCGATCACGGCGACGCGTTCCAACACGCGTTTGCGCGCCGCTTCGGCCGCCGCGATATTGCGGTCCGGCCGGCGCTTTTCCGGAAGCTGCGGCAGAGCGACGAGAAGGGCGGCCTGCGCCACCGTCAGCCGCTTCGGCTCCTTGCCGAAATAGGCAAGGCTTGCCGCGCGGACGCCTTCCAGATTGCCCCCATAGGGGGCGTGGGTCAGGTAGATGTCGAGGATCTCTTCCTTCGAGAGCCGCCGTTCGATCTGGATGGCGCGGGCCACCTGCAGCAGCTTGGCCGACAGCGAGCGGCCGCTGCGCGGCTCGATCAGCCGCGCCACCTGCATCGAAAGCGTCGAGGCGCCCGAGACGATGCGGCCATTGGTGACGAGCTGCAGCGCTGCGCGCCCGATCGCCAGCGCGTCGATGCCGTGGTGATCGTAGAAACGCCGGTCCTCGTAGGCGACCAGCATGCGCAGGAATTGCGGATCGACATCGGAGACATCGGTCTTCAGCCGCCAGCGCCCCTCAGGCGTCGCGAAGGCGCGCAGCAGCTGGCCGTCGGCGTCGAGCACTTCGGCGGAGACCCGTCCGGCCTTGTCGATCGGCGGCGGATAGGTCTTGTCGGCGGCATCGAGACCAAGCAGCACTGCGCCGGCAAGAAGAATGCCGGCCGCAGATGTGATCGTGAGCTTGTGCCAGAGCCGCATTATTGTGCTGCGACAACCTCCATCTTGCCCATGGCCGTGCGTGCCGAAAGCTGCGGACGGTACATATCCTCGACAACGGCCGCCGGATGATCGTAGGTGCCGGGTGTGACGGCGCGCACGACATAGGCGACGTTGATCTCGCGGTTGTCGCCTTCCGAACGGTTGAAGGCCGCCACGAAGCGGTCGTCGCGGAATTCGGTATGGGCGGCCGTCTGTTCGCCGATCCAGTCGAAATTCGTCAGCTGGGCGCTATCGACCAGGCTCGGATTGTCGATCTGGAAACCGGCGGGCAGGAGGTCGGTGATGACGATGCGCGACGGCCAGTCGTTGCTTTCGGTGACATGCAGCACGACGACATAACGCTCGTTCTGCTTGGCCTCGGTGACATTCGCCTGTTCGCCGTCGAGCGTGTAATAGCTGCGCTCGATCGCAAAGCCGTCGCCGCCGGCGGGCAGCGGCGAAACCGGCGCGGCAACCGTGGTGACGACGGCGGAGACCGCATCGCTGGTGGCGCTTTTCAGCGTCAGCGGATTGGTCATCAGCGCATCGCCTGTCATGGTCGCCATATAGGCACCACTATGCTCGGCGCCGTTGACATCGACCTTCAGCGCGTCGTCGCCGCTCTGGATCGCGCGGGCGGCAAGCAGCATCCAGGCCTGTTCCTGCGTGCTCGTCCATTTCGAGCGGTTGAACTCCTTGGCGACGGCCTTGGCGAGCTCCGGAATGACCGGAGGCACCGGGCGGCTTTCGGCGGCAAGCGCCAGGATGGCGGCGCCGTCTCGCAGGATAGAGCCGTAGTCGGTGCGCGAGAGATTGACGCGCTGGACCATCGAGTCCTCGGTCATCTGCAGCGCATCGACGAAGATGTTCTTCGAGCGCGTGGCGTCGCCATAGAGCGCCAGCGCGGCGGCGATATGAGCCTTGGCGAGCGGCGTCGGGAAGTCGTTGATCATTGTATCCGCGTAGTAGCGCAGGTCGCTGATCGCCGCCTTCTTGTTGCGGGCGAGAACGTAGAGCGCGTAGGCGATCTCGTCACCCTGCGTCTTGACGTTGACGTCGTAGCTCAGCGCGTTCTGCAGGTTTTCGAGCGCCTGTACGAGGGCGCGATCCGGCACGTCATACTTCTCTTCGCGGGCCCGCGTCAGGAAGTCGGTGACGTAGGAATCGAGCCAGAGATCGCCGGAATCCGGTCCCCAGAGGCCGAAGCTACCAGCCGATGCCTGGTAGGAGAGCACGCGATAGATCGCATCCTGTACACGCTTCTTGATGTCGGCATCGTCTTCCAGCCCGTTCTGCTTGGCGAGCTCGCCGAGATAGAGGAGCGGCATCGCACGGCTCGTCGTCTGCTCGGCGCAGCCGAACGGATAGCGATCGAGCGTCATCAGCATCGCCGGAATGTCGAAGGCGGCAGAGCGGGTGACATTGACGCTGACGGAAGCGCCCGGCAGAACGCTGTCGGCCAGCAGTTCCTTGTCGATCGTCAGCGAAGCACCGGGCTTCAGCGCGATGACGCGGCGTTCGGTGACCGGCAGTGCCGCAGGGCGTACCGGCACGTCCGCCGTCTGGTCGAGCGACAGGCCGGATGCATCGGAAAGGTTGATCGAAACGGTGCCCTGGCCCGGCTGCTTGCCGATGACGGCAAGGGTCAGGTCGGATTTTCCACCGGCATCGAGATGGATGGTCTTGGAGGCCGAAGCCGCATCCACACCGACGGCGTCATTGCCTGTGACTGCGATCTTGAAATCGCCTGCAGGCGCGTCGGTATTGGCGATGTCGAGACGCAGTTCCGCCTTGTCTCCCGGTGCCAGGAATTTCGGCAGGCTGGCGGTGACGACGACGGGGTCGCGGATGATGACATCCTTGACGCCGTGACCCACACCGTCCTTCGACCAGGCGACCGCCATCACGCGGGCCGTGCCGTTGAATTGCGGAATGTCGAAGCTGACATTCGCCTTGCCTTCGGCATCGAGCTTCACGGGACCGGAGAAGAAGGCGACGAGCTTCTGCGTCGGCGGGCTGGCCGAGAGCGCCACCGCGCCGCCATCGCCGCCGGTGCGCAGCTTGCCGGTCGCGCCGAGCGAGCCGTCGATCAGGCGGCCATAGAGATCGCGGATTTCGAGACCGAGCTGGCGCTGGCCGAAATACCAGTCCTCGGGGTTCGGCGTCTCGTAGCGCGTCAGGTTGAGAATGCCGACATCGACGGCGGCAACCGTGACATAGGCGTCCTCATTGGCACCGGCTCCCGCGACGGCGAGGCTGATATTCAGCGGTCCGCGCGGCAGCATCTTTTCGGGCGCATCGACCTTGACCTGCAGCGCGCGCTGCTCGGGATCGACCTTCAGCCATTTGATGCCGATCGAGCGCATCGGCATGTGATTGTCCTGGCTGTCGCCGGGCCGGAAGAGTGTGGCGGTGACATAGGCGCCCGCACCCCATTCCGCGGTAACGGGAATATCGACTTCGCCACCGGTCTCACCCATCGTCGCATTCTGGACGGCAACGAGATTTTCGGTGCCGGCTGCGACCATCAGCTCGCCGCCGTAGCGCGAGGTGACCTTCAGCTTGGCGGTCTCGCCGACCTTGTAGCTGTCCTTGTCGAGGGCGATTTCGAGGCCATCCGGCGTTTCCGTCGAGGTCGTCTCGACGAACCAGCCGGCGTCGAATTCGAAGCTCGAAGTCGGGCCGTCGGCATCCGGGCTTTCGACTTCGAGGCGATAGCGGCCCCAGCCGACCGGCACGGAAATCTTGCCGCCATCCGCACCCGCATCGATGACGCCGTCGGCGACCTGTCGGGCATTATAGGCGGGCTCGTATTTCCAGGCGGTGCCGTCGCGGTACCACTGGTATTCGCGCTCGAGATTGTAGAATTTCCAGCGCAGGCCCTTCATGTCCTGCTTCTGACCCTCGGCAGTGGTGCCGATGATGTTGAAGGAGGCGGTCGAATTCTCGGCGACGTCACCGGAGAATTCCGGCTTGATGCCGATCATCGGTCCCTGGTTCTTGACCGGGATCGCCAGCGAACGCTCCAGCGCCCGGCCGCCCTGTTCCTGCATGCGGATATAGACGGTTGCGTTGAGCAGCTGCGTCGTGGCGGGCAGGTCGCCGACGGTGAGATCCGTCGAGGCCTGGCCGTTCTCGTCGAGCTCAGGCAGTCCCTCGATCGTCTGGCGGTTCTCTTCGGAGGCTTCCTCATCGGCAAGGCCGAAGAAATAGCCGGGGAAGGCGGCGCTCTCGCGGGTCGGCTTGATGACGACATCGCCTTCGAGCGTCAGGCCTGCAGCCGGTGCGCCATAGAGATACTTGCCGTTGATCTCGATTGTCGCCGGCGTATCCGGGCCGATCTCCTTGGCCTCGGTCTTCAGCTCCATGTCGGTGCGATCAGGCACGAAATCGTCGACCAGGAAGCTCTTGGTGCCGATCGCTTCGCCCTTGGGATCGGTATAGATGTTCATCGTCCAGGTGCCGCGCATGGCGTTCTGCTGCACCGGCAGGTCGACGGTATAACCGCCGAGATCGCTGGTTTCCTTGATGATGCGACGGTCTTCGACGCCATCTGGGCGCAGGAAGACGAAGGTGAGCGGCAGGTTTTCGATCGCCTTGCCGTCGGTATCGCGGGCAAGTGCGGAGGCATGCACGGTCTCGCCGGCGCGGTAGATGCCGCGCTCGGTGAAGGTCATGATGTCGATCGCGCCCGGCGAGGCGCGGCCGGTGACGCCGCGATCCGAGAGATCGAAGCCTGCACGCGTCATGTCGAGGAAGACGTAGTCGGAATCGCCGTTCTTGGCGGTGATGACGGCGGGCGTCAGCGCCGCCGTGCCGCGCATCAGGCCGGCGGTGAAGGTGGCGCGGCCGTTATCGTCGGTCTTGGCGGTGCCGAGCACTTCGTTGTTCTTCGCAAGCAGCGTCAGCTCGACACCTGCGATCGGCTTGGCCGATGCCAGCGAGCGGGTGAAGACATTGAGGCCGTCGGTGCCGGCATAAGTGGTGATGCCGACATCCGAGACGACGAACCACTGCGTCGCCTTGCTGTCCCACTCATTGGCCGGTGCATTGGCAGGCGAGGCGATCAGCACATAGACGCCCGGCTTGCGCTGCGGCAGCGCTTCATCGACCGGGAAGCTTGTCACCACATCCTTGTTGAGGTCGTTGGCGATATCGATCGAGCCCTGCCAGACGAGTTCGCCGCTTTCATCCTCGATGCGCTGGGCGCTGTAGCCGTCGAGCTGGGTCAGGAACTGCGAGCTGGTCAGCAGCGGTGCGATGCCGCGATCGCCGACACGGTAGAGCTTCAGGGCTGCCGACTGGATGTTGACGGAAACCAGCGGAATGCCGCGGCGCGCCGTCGACGGCAGCACGAAGCTGTCGCCGGTGAAGCGCACGGTCTGGCTGCGATCCTTGACATAGATGTCGAGGCTGACGGGCGCTTCCAGCACCTCGTCGACCGAGGACGGCAGGCCGGAGCGGAACACCAGCTTGTAGTTCTCGCCGTGAACGAGGCCTTCGACGCAGATCTGTTTGTCCTTGGCTTCGAGCGCCTTCGGCGCCTGGCCGTTCAGCGTCACGAAGGGTGTGTAGTCGGTGGTCTTGACCAGCGATTCCGAGAAGGTGACGCAGGCGCGCGGCGTGGCGCTGTCGGCATCGACATTGTGCTCGGTGATGCGGAAACCCTGCTCGGCCTTCAGCTTCAGATAGGCGTCGCTGACTTCCTTGGAGCTGACAAGCGCCAGGCTCGCCTTGTAGGCATTGAGGGCGGCGCGATAATTGGAATTCTTGGCGAGCGAGGTCGCAAGCACGGCCAGCGCATCGGCGCGCTTGGTCGCGGTGCGCGTCAGATTATAGGCGTTCAGCGCATCGAGCTGCGCCTGGCCGAAGACCTGGCTGTCCGTGCCGCCGAGCGAATTCGCGGCGCGGGCCGTCTCCAGCCAGAGATCGCCATCGTCAGGGGTGAGCGCCAGCGCGCCGTGGAAGGATTCCAGCGCGGCCGCGAGATTGTTGGCGGTCAGGTCGAGGCGGGCGGTTGCCGTCAGGTTGTCGACCGACTGGCCTTCCTGCGCCTCGGTCAGCTCGTTGTTGGTCTTGTAGTCGCGGGCCTGCTGGATGACGTCAGCGGAGAGGAAATTGAGGCGCGGGGCAGCGCCCAGATCCGGCTCCTGCGGAATGGCTGCGGCCGTCGTCTCGACGATGCGCCCGGCGATCGCGCCCGGGAAGGCGTTCATCGTCTTGAAGTCGGATTTCAGGAAACACCACTGGACCTTCGGATTATAGGTGAAGGCCTTGCAGCTCTTGTCGCCGATGCAGGAAGCCTTGCACTGGTCGAGCGAGACGTTCTGCTCGGTCCTGAGATCGAAGCCGAAGAAATCGGCGTCCTTGATCGTCTGGATATCGCGCTTCTTGTCTGCGGCAGCGGCCGGAAGGCTGATTGCAAATGCAGAGATGGCGATGGCGGCAAAGGCGAAAAACGAGCGTACAGACATCAAGTCCCCCCGGTCGGCTGGCGCTGATCGGCGTGCACTTTTGGCCGGGCCGCCGCCATTGTCAACACAACTTATGCGGTGTCCCGCTTTCGTACAGAGGCCGCCATCCCATTGTCACTTCCGCGTGAGATAAGTCCTTTTGAATTGCGCCTTTTTGCAGCTTTCGACACGATGGGAACAGCCCATTCGTAGAGGTGTTCTCATGAGCGTATTTTCGACAGGAAGGCTCGCCGCACTGGCGGCCATTTCGCTCTTTGCCTGTGGCTCGGCAATCGCCGCGGAAGATGCCGTCGTCATTCCAAAACCGACCGTTGACGAGACGGCCGCACCCGCCACCGAGAAGGCGGTCTTTGCCGGTGGCTGCTTCTGGGGTGTGCAGGGTGTCTTCCAGCATGTGAAGGGCGTGAAGAGCGCGGTCTCGGGCTATTCCGGCGGCGACAAGGCGACGGCCGACTATGAGACCGTCAGCACCGGCTCGACCGGCCATGCCGAATCCGTCGAGGTCACCTTCGATCCCAAGCAGGTCAGCTACGGCCAGCTGCTGCAGATCTTCTTCTCCGTGGCACACAACCCGACGCAGCTGAATTTCCAGGGGCCGGATCGCGGCACGCAATACCGCTCGGCGCTTTTCGTCGAGAGCCCGGAACAGCGCAAGGTCGCCGAGAGCTATATCTCGCAGCTCAATCAGGCGAAGGTCTTCCCGCACCTGATCGTCACCAAGGTTTCGGAGTTCAACGGCTTCTACCCGGCCGAGCGCTATCACCAGGATTTCCTGACGCTGAACCCGACCTATCCCTATATCGTCTATAACGATCTGCCGAAGATCGAAAATCTGAAGCAGGTCTTCCCGGCAGCATACAGGGAAGATCCCGTTCTGGTGCTGAAGGCCAAGGGCTGAGTAACGCCGGCCTGTGGATAAGCATAGAGGCGGCCGCTTGAGCCGCCTTTTATTTCAAAGACTTAAGTGATGTTAGTGTTTTATCAACGTTAACAATGGGTTAAGTTCAAAAAAATACGTCCCGGCCCGGAACATATCCTTTTCCACCTCGTTATCTCGTCAAGTTTCGCGGGCCACAACCCTGCGAAACGAAGTTCTTTCGCGTGCTTGGGTTAACGGAAGAGGGCGTCATGGCCATCAATGTTGTGCGTAAATGGCTGCGGGATAACGTTATGAACCAGAGAGTATTGATTGTAGAAGACGAGTTCCTGATCGCGCTCGATCTGGAAGCGACGGTCGAAAACATGGGTATGGAAGTCGCGGGCCTCGCGACCAACAAGGAGCAGGCGCTGCAGCTTGCGCCGCTTGCCGATGTTGCCTTCGTCGATGTCAACCTGTCCGATGGCGCAACCGGCCCCGAGATCGGCCGCCGCCTTGCAGAAGAGCACGGCATCACCGTGGTCTTCATGACCGGCAACCCCGAAACCGTCGCCGACGGCGTCAAAGGCGCCCTCGGCGTCGTCAGCAAACCCGTCATGCCCGCCGTCGTCGAGCAGTCCCTCAAATACGCCGTCGCGCGCCGCGCTGGCATGCTCGCGGCCGTTCCGCCGCAGATGATGGTCTTTGCGTGAGCTGACATAGCCGCGGGCCGCGAGTTGCGGCCTTGATGCGGTTGTGAGGTGGATTGGGTGCGCCCCAGAAATGAAGCAGGCGCGCGCGCTGAAATGCTCTCGGTGAAGAGAGCAAGCATCCCATAATCTGTTTGCGATTCAAAGGTGGTGTGCGCTCTCCCGCGCGCTGTGACACCGATCGCGAGAAGCTACACCCGCCGTTTGCTGAGCCGCATCCGGTGAACCGTCTGGAAGACGGAGCGCTATGGCTAGAGCGCGATCCGCGACGAGTCCTCTCTGACTGCGGCCAGCACCCGGTGGGCCAAGGCTGAAGGTTCGGAAGAGTTATCGCAGAGAGTTTCTTGTCCGGAAAATTCTGCGCAAATTCTACTTCAGATTGATTATTCAGAAGTATTTCTCTGTGTATTAATAACAGCTGAATTAGCTTGGATATATATTTAAAGTTCAATCAGTAATACTATTGCCGGTGTCGTTAGCATTAATAGAAGATCATTTCTTATATTCGTAATTATCCATTCGCTAACCATCATTAACTTACGTTTTCGCTGCCCCCGACAATGAGGTCGAGACACAACGTCAGCGCAGAATGACTTCCCGCGTCCGCGATGATTGCGGCGCAAAGGCACATCTACGCCAGGAAATCGTCATCATGAAAATCAAGACGCAATTTATTGGCCTGGCCGCCGTCACCGGCCTCGCCATGGCTGGCCTGATGGCCAGTCTCTGGAGTTATGACAAGGCCGCCGAGGACATCAGCGGCGCCTATAATCAAAAGTACAAATCCTACATTCTTGCCGACAATTTCCGGCAGTCGTCCGATGATCTGACGCGCATGGTCCGCACCTATGCGGAGACCGGCGACAAGTCCTTCAAGGACCAGTACAACGCCGTCATCGAGATCCGCAACGGCACGCGTCCTCGCCCTGAGGAATACCAGCGAATTTACTGGGATTTCGTGGCCGGCGGCGATGCCAAACCTCGCCCGGACGGCCCGGCCATCTCTTCGCGCGACGAGATGAAGGCTGCCGGCTTTACCGATGAGGAGTTTGCGCTTCTGGACGAAGCTGCCAAGCGCTCGGATGCGCTCGTCAAGCTCGAGACCGAGGCCATGGATCTCGTCGACAATGCCGCAACGCTTGGCCCGCAGGCGCGGCAGAAAGCGGCGGCGATGTTGAATTCGCCGGAATATCACAAGGCCAAGGCCGAGATCATGAAGCCGGTCGATGCGTTCTTCGTGAAACTCGAGCAGCGCACGCAAAGCGCCATCGACGGAGCAGCCGCACGGGCGAGCTTCTACTGGACGCTGACGTTGAGCGCCCTGTCGGTGCTGGTCCTGATGCTGGCTCTCGTCGGGTTTGTCACCTTCAAGCGCATCATCGGCGGGATGTACAAGCTGAGCAGTTCCATGGCGCAAGTCGCCGATGGCCGCCTCGATACAGACATCAGCCTCGCCCGCAACGACGACGAGATCGGCGAGATGGCAAAGGCCCTCGAAGTCTTCCGTCAGGCGGCAATTTCGAACCGGCGCCTCGAACAGGAAGCCGACGACAACCGCAAACGCGCAGAAGCCGAGCGTCTCACCGTTCAGGAACGCGCCGAGCGGGATGCTGCAGAGCGGTTGCGTCTCGCAACGTCAGGTCTGGCAGCAGGCCTGAAACGCCTGGCCGGTGGCGATCTCGCCTTCCAGATCAATGAGGTCTTCGCACCCGACTTCGAGGCCCTGCGCCACGATTTCAACGGCTCCGTCAGCAAACTCGGCGCCACACTTTCGGAGATTTCGAATTCGATTTCGACAGTCGACACCGGCACTCGCGAAATCGCCGCAGGAACCGACGATCTTTCGAGACGGACCGAGCAGCAGGCTGCCTCCCTGGAGCAGACCGCAGCAGCACTCGACGAGATCACCGTCAACGTCACGAACTCCTCGAAGCGGACGGAAGAAGCCAGAAGCGTTGCCGGACAGGCCAATCAGTCGGCTGCGGAATCGGCCCAGGTCGTCTCCCATGCCGAGGAGGCAATGCGCAAGATCGAGGAGAGCTCGCAGCAGATCTCCAACATCATCGGCGTCATCGACGAGATTGCGTTCCAGACCAATCTGCTGGCGCTCAATGCTGGTGTCGAAGCGGCGCGTGCCGGAGAGGCAGGCAAGGGATTTGCGGTCGTTGCCCAGGAAGTCCGCGAACTGGCGCAGCGCTCTGCCCAGGCCGCCAAGGAGATCAAGGGGCTGATCCAGAATTCCTCGAGCGAGGTCGAGAACGGGGTCAAGCTGGTGCGTGACACCGGCTCTGCCTTGAAGACGATCAGCGGCTTCATCGTCGAGATCAACACGCATATGGAATCGATTGCGACATCGGCAAAAGAACAGTCGGTCGGCCTTGCCGAGGTCAACACCGCCGTCAACGCGATGGACCAGACGACGCAGCAGAATGCTGCAATGGTCGAGCAATCGAACGCGGCATCCAACACCTTGGCGAACGAGGCCGTACGCCTGCGCGAACTGGTCAACCGCTTCAGCCTTGCCGAGGCCTCGTCGGCCGCGTCGAGAACGCTGCGTGCCGCCCAGTCCACGGATGTCGCACACGCTTCGCCGGCGCATGCCATCGGCCGCAAGGTCGCGGCGTCCTTCGGCAATGCGGCACTGGATACGCGAAGCGCCCAGTGGAGCGAGTTCTAGTCACACGCCTCAAAGCCCGTCGGTTTCGGCATCAATGCTACACGCAATGCTGTCGCAGCCGGCGGGTCTTCACATGGCTCCTCAGCGAGGAGCCGGCGAAGATCAGGATGAAGCGCGCCGGAACGTTATTTGCCCGGCAACATCGTCTGCAGAACCCCATCGCGGCGAACCAGCCCATGAAACAGCGCTGCCGCAAGATGCATGACCACCAGCCCAAAGAACGCGAAGGCGAGATAGAAATGCGCGCTCCAGAGGAGAGCGTGCAGGGTTGGGCTCTGCGGCAGGATCGGCGGAAGATGGATCCCGCCATACAGCACGATCGGATAGGCGGCCGCGGACATCATCGCCCAGCCGATGAGCGGCATACCGATCATCAGCGCGTAGAGCGCGACATGCGATAGATGCGCGGCGAGCTTCATCGGCTCCGGAAGATCTGGCGGCAGCGCCGGGGCGCCCGAGATGAAGCGAACCACAAGACGAACCAGGGCAAGCGCGAGAATGGCGATACCCAGAGTCTTGTGGGTCACCAGCAAGGGCACGTACTGCCTGCCGATGGTCGAGACCATCCCGACGCCGATGAACAGCATGGCGATAATCCCGATCGCCATCAGCCAGTGCAACAGACGCTGGGCGGCGGAGAAGCGTGTTTTCATCTCTGTCATGGCTTTGCGCTCGCTGCTGTTCGAGGATAGTGGCTCGCCTCGCTGGTTCTGAGATCGTAGGACTTGGCATAGGCCGCCGAGCGGGCTGCCGGGAACGGATCGTCGGATACCGCGATGCCATCAGGCAGGAACGTCGGGTCGAAATTGATATCCCGGCAGGGGCCGTCGGCCTCCGGCTCGATCTTGTCCACCACAAGCGTTCCGGCCTCGACCGTGCGGCGCTCGGCCGGCCAGGCCTTTGTCGGATCGGATGTCGGATCGGAGGGGTCGGCGACTGTCAGCACCAGCGTCCAGCGCTGCGGCGTCTTGGAGACGCGTTCCGTTATGTCCTCTTCGAGATGATTGGGACCGAGTTTCGCGAAATCCTCGGCTGAGATCGCCACGGGCTGCGCTTCCGGGCGGAGCGACCATCGCACCGCATTCCTGTTGCCGGCCGCATCCGTGAAGATGAAGGCATTGAGACTGTTGAAGGTCACTTCGGCATAGCTCGCCGTCCAGGGGGCCTTGGTCGCCCATTCGCCGAACGCCGCGAATTCCGGATGTGCGCCGACGAAGCCCTTCATCGCGTCGGGGTTCTTGCTCTTCGAAGCTTCGAGCAACTCGTAAAACCCTTGCGGCGTCGAGACCGCGAAGACGGGCGGATCGATCAGCGCCATGCGCCAGACGCCGCCGGGCGCTGTGATCTGCACGCCGATACCGCGCACCCTGACCGTCGGATCGGCGGCATCAGGATCGGGCGTTGCCAGATTGAAGCGCCCGAGAACCGGATATTGCCCCGCGATGAACAACGGCGCCTTCGAAAGCGCCACAGCGTTTCCATTGGCTTCGAAGCTGCCCGTAAAGCACACGCCCTTCGCATGATTGCGCCGATGCCCAAGGGCGGCTCCGGCAGGAGGCGCGAGAGCGCTGACAAGTTCGGTGGAGGTCAGGCGACCAGGCGTGAGCCATCCGGCCGTAAAGGCGAAAGCGCCGACGCTGAAGCCGACCACGGCGGCAATCAGCACGAGGGATCCGAGGGCGGAACGCTGCGAGCCCGGCATACAAGGCACTCCGTCGTTATCAGTTTCTCTGCGATGCTAGGAAATCAATGGCAGTGCGGCGGCAAGTGATGCGGCGGAATGCGTTTCCCGCTCTCTGGTCACGGAAGATGGCATTGTTGCCGGGCGTGGTCAAACCCGGTCACGGCAAAGGCTTGATCAAGCGAAGCCTGTTGCCGGGCGCGATCTCAATGATGCGATCCTGCGCCAAAGCGTTGAGCACAGTGCTGATCTCGTCCTGTGTATATCCGGATGCGGTCAAGGGAGTGCTGAACTCAACAAGGTTGATGGTCATCTCGGGCTTGGCTTTCATCGCACGAAGCCGCTGCGCAATCGCAGCTTCGGTGTCCTCAAATCTGCCCATCTGATCTTCCCATCGCAAAACTCGAATGTGGTTTGCCGCATGCCGAACATCGCCGGTTGCGGCCCGCGAACCTGTCGATGTCGCTAGTCGATCCAGGTCGACACGTCGAGTGCACAGGGCGTTTCTATACACAAGCGATGTTCTCTGCGTCTGAAGTTCACATGGTTTCTTGGCTGGGCCAAGGCGTCACCGGCCACCAAACCGTACTCTCGCAGCCTCCGTCTCAGGCATGAAGAGCGACACGAGCGTGCCTTCAGGATCCCGAAGCTGGAAGGTGCGGTTGCCCCAGGGTAGCAGTTTTGGTTCGTGGACCACGTCGGCCTTGTCCTTCAGGCGGGAGAATTCGGCGTCGATATCCTCGACCATGAATTCAAGTATGGCGGAGCGGTTGGCGCCCGGTTCGGCGGTTCCTTCTTTGAAGAGCGCAACGGTTTCGGCCGTGCCGATCGCCAGCGTCGCGCCGGGCGTGACGATCTCGGCGAAGATCGGCGCCAGCCAGTCGGCGGCGGTTTCCGTGACCAGTTCGTAGAATGCGACAGTGGCCTTGATGTCGCGGACGATCAGGCGGGTGGATGCAAGTTTCATGATGTCGTCTCTCCGTTCAAAACGCTTTGCCGCTTGTGCGGCATTCGGGCCTTGTAAACGGAGGCTCCTGACAGCATGGTGGCAGCAGGAGTGACCCCATGCGCCGTGCCGACCGCCTTTTCCAGATCATTCAGATCCTGCGCCGGTCATCCCGTCCGGTGACGGCAGCGATGCTTGCCGGCGAGCTGGAGATCTCGATCCGCACGGTTTATCGGGACATGGCCGATCTGATCGGCCAGCGCGTGCCGATCGCCGGCGAAGCGGGCCTGGGCTATATTCTCGATTCAGAATACGACATGCCGCCGCTGATGCTCACGCCCGATGAGATCGAGGCGGCCGTGCTTGGCGCCCAATGGGTTGCCCAGCATTCCGACCCATCGCTTGCCGGTGCGGCTCGCGATCTGATTGCCAAGATCGCCGTCGCCATACCGGAGAGGCTGCGGCCTTATATTGCCGAACCGAGCATTGGCACCAAGCCGGTCGCGGGCGATCCGAAGGAGACCATCGATGCATTGCAGCTTCGCAACGCCATCCGAACCGGTATGAAGATCAGGCTCCGCTATCGCAGCGAACATGGCGAGGAGACCGAGCGGATCGTTTGGCCGATCATTCTCGGCTATGCAGAGGCCTATCGCATGCTGATCGCATGGTGCGAGACACGGAGCGATTTCCGCCATTTTCGCACCGACAGGATGATTGCCGCCGAGGTGCTTGACGAGCGTATCGGCCTACGGAAAGGCGAGCTGCGCCGCCGCTGGGAGAGCTGGCGAAATGCCCGGGAGCCCGCAGCTTCAAGGTAACACTGGATCAGGTGTCATCGAGTGACCGACTGGCTCCGCCCGCCCAGCAGATCCAGCCACGGGCCAAGATGGACAATCGCCATCAGCAGATACATCACCGGCATCCCGCTCAGCATCGAGCCGCCGTCGCCGGCGCAGATCATCATCGCCGATTGATCGCCAGCATTCAGGAAAGCCATGATGCCGAAGGCAGGCGCGGCGGCCAGGTGCAGAAGGCGGCTGATCACCGTTTTCCTGTAATGGCCGGCGAAAACGCCGGCCATGCCGTTGGGGGTGGAGCGTCCACGCATGGCGCTAGACCCCGTAGCGGTCGTGATGGCGCCACCAGACCCCTTCCTCGTTGCGCCCGAGCGGTGCGCGGTCCAGCCACTGATACATGCCCCAGAGACCATCGAGCCCGCGGGCGTAGGAGGAGTAGGTGTGGTAGATCTCGCCATCCCGCATCGCAAAGGCGCTGACACCTGGGCGGTCGCGGGTGTAGGTCGCCACATCGGTGCCGGTCATCGAGGCGATTTGCGCGACAGGCCCTTCGCTGCCCCTCAGCTCCCACTGCTGCACCGTCTTGCCGGCGAGCGGCTCGGGCATCGGCGGCTCGCGACGATAGTTGTACTCGATGCCGCCATTGGCCTGCTCTTCGGGGGTGAACCAGACATTGAAGTCGTGGTTGAAATCGCTCTCCGCCGAGGACGCCCAGTCGAAGCTCCATCCCATCCGCTTCTTGAACTGCTGCAGCTTGGCGAGCGGTCCGCGCGACACCGCCCAGAAGGCGACGTCGTGGTTTTCCAGATGGACGAAAATGCCGTTGAAGCCGTCGGCGATCGACGAGCAGGAGGGGCAGCCTGCGGCATAGTCCGTCCCGAACATGAAATGATAGACCAGGAGCTGCGAGCGCCCGCGAAAGAGCGCCGAAAGCGGCACCGTACCTTGATCCGTCTGCAGCTGGTAGTGTTTGCTGATCTTTACCCAGGGAAGCTGGCGGCGGTGCTCGGCGATTTCGTCGCTGCGCCGCGTCAGCTCCTTTTCTTCTTCCAGAAGGGCAAGCCGGGCCGAAAGCCAGTCTTCACGCGTACCTGTCATCGGGGTTGTCATCATCCATCTCCTCATCGACATTCAACAGGCGCTTCACGTTGCCGGCCTGTTGGCATTACCCTAGGTGTGATTGAGCGGAGGGTGGGAGTTACAAGTGTGACGGGATTTCGATGGACTCGATGATCACGGCTGCCGCACAGGCGCTTGCCGCCGGCGATGTGCTCGGCGCCATGAAGCGTGTCGCGCTGCGCGACGACGCTCCGGCCCTTGCCCTCAGAGGCATCGCGCTTGCCCAGCTCGGCGACTTCGAACGCGCCAAGGCGCTTCTGAAAAGCGCTCACCGCGCCTTCACATCCCGTGAAACGCTGGCTCGCGCCCGCTGTACCCTGGCGGAAGCCGAGATCGCCCTTGTCAGCCGCGATCTCGGCTGGCCCGAGAAAGCTCTGGAGATGGCACGCCAGACGCTCGAGCGGCATGGGGACAGGCTGAACGCCGCCCACGCCCGCAATCTCCAAATCCGCCGCCTGCTGCTGATCGGCCGGCTCGATGAGGCGGAGACGCTGGTTGCCATGCTCGACCCATCGCCATTGCCGCCCGCCGCACGCGCAAGCCTGGAGCTGACCGTAGCCGGGATCGCGATCCGCCGATTGAACACGAGGCTCGCTCGCGACGCTTTGGCGCGTGCGGCAAAAGCGGCGGACAATGCGGGTATCCCGGCGCTGGTTGCAGAGGTGCGCAACGCAGCCGGCGTTCTCGATGCTCCGGCGGGGAGGGAAATCGTCCGGGGCCGGGAACGCGCGCTTCACCTTGAGGATGTCGAGGCACTCCTGTCCTCCGATGCGCTCATCGTCGATGCCTGCCGCTTTGCTGTTCGGCGTGGGTCGCGGATCGTCCATCTGGCAAACCGGCCGGTCTTGTTTTCGCTTGCCCGGGCGCTTGCCGAGGCCGCGCCCGATGACGTGCCGCGCGGCCTGCTGCTCGCCCGCGCCTTCGGCGCGCGCCATGCCGACGAATCCCACCGCGCCCGGCTGCGGGTCGAGATCGGCCGGCTGCGCGCCGGACTCGAAGGGCTTGCGGCTATCGAGGCTACGAAAGAGGGTTTCGTGCTCGTGCCCGCCAATGGCGCCGCTGTCGCGGTGCTGGCGCCACCGATCGAGGATGAGAACGGTGCCGTGCTCGCTCTCCTCGCCGATGGCGAAAGCTGGTCGAGCTCGGCTCTGTCGATCGCGCTCGGCATCAGCGCGCGAACGGTGCAGCGGGCGCTCGAAACACTCTTGGCATCGGGCAAGGTCGAGAGCGTCAGCAATGGCCGGGCGAGACGCTGGATAATCACCCCGGCAATCGGCTTCCCGACAACATTGTTACTCCCGGGACCGCTCCCGAGCGACTAGCATCAGGAAATGACGATGGAGGAAGAAGCATGAAGCAATCCGCAGCTGAGATCATTCGCGAATACGGCCCCTTCGAGACCGCCCCGCGGGTCAACGGCGTCACCTTCGACGGGCAGCATGTCTGGTTCGCCTCCGGCGAGAAGCTGCACGCGCTGGATCCGGAAACCGGCAGCGAGCTGCGCACGATCGATGTCGCCTCGCATGCGGGAACCGCCTTCGACGGCCGCTACCTCTACCAGATCGCCGAGGACCGGATCATGAGGATCGACCCTCAGGACGGCACTGTTCTCTCGACCATTCCGGCGCCCGGAAACGGCGGCGATTCCGGCCTTGCCTGGTGCGAAGGCAGCCTCTGGGTCGGCCAGCATCGCGGCCGCAAGATCCACGAGATCGATCCGGAAACTGGCGCGATCCGGCGCACGATCGAATCCGACCGCGTCGTCACAGGCGTGACCTGGGTCGATGGCGAACTCTGGCATGGCACATGGGAAGGCGACGAAAGCGACGTGCGCAGTATCGATCCGGCAACCGGCGAGGTTCTGGTCCGTCTCGACATGCCCGAGGGCGTCGGCGTCTCCGGCCTGGAATCCGATGGCAAGGACCGCTTCTTCGCCGGCGGCGGCACGCGCTCTGTGGTGCGCGCGGTGAGGAGGCCGCGGTCTTAGGCAGATCGTTTTGCCGCTCCGCTATTTTTCCGATCGCCCAAGCGCCTGATGGACCTTCCGCTAGCTTTGCTCTAGAGGAGGGCAGGTTCATTTCCCCACCTCCACCAGGATCCGCGCCGCTCCGCCAGGGGCGGTCGAAATCGGAATGAGAATGACAGATCATCTGGACGTTCACGCCGTCACACCGCTAGCGGCTCGCGGGCGCTTGCTTCGCTGGTTCATATCGTCGGCAACGCTGTCCGTCCCGCAAGCGGCAGGCCCGGTGGCTTTTTCGCTGCTTGCGCTGCAGCTCGAAGGCGCGACGAGTGGCGGGGCGGCGATGATCCTGGCGATGACCATTGCACAGGTGGCCGGTGCCGTTCCGCTGACGCGGCTTGGGTCTTCGGTGACGCCGGCAACCGCACTGCGTTTCCTGCTGATCTTCCGGGCGATCGCGCTGGCGCTGATGACGCTGTCGGCGGCTTGGAAGATGCCGCTGGAAGTCCTGGTTGGTCTTGCGGCGGCTGCGGGCTTGGTGAACGGTGCGGCCTTCGGCTATCTGCGCACGGTCCTAAATGAGCTCACGCCAGCCGCCAAGCTGCCGCGCGCGCTTGGGATCGCCGCGACGCTCGGCGAAGCCACGTTCGTTCTTTCACCGGTGCTTGCCTCCGCGCTCGGGAGCGTCTCGCCGCTCTTTGCGGTTTGCGCGATGGCGGTGCTTGGAACGTTGCCGGCGCTGCTCGTTCCCTCGGTTGGGGCGAAGGTCCAGAGAACCGGGGCACGATCCTCAGAGCCGACGATCACGCCTGAGATCATGATCTGGCTACTCTGTTCCACGGCCGGTGGCGCTGCCGTCGCGGCCATCGAGATCGGCGCCGTCGCGCTGGCACTCGAATTCGGCCATGCGCCCGCCCTGGCGATCATGTTCACCGTGCCGCTATGCCTGGCTTCGGTCGCGGGCGGGGTCTGGGTAAGCGTGCGAAACCGGGGCGCCTCGCGCGCCGAGGTCATCCTCAAGCTGCTGCTGATGTCTGCTGGCTCCGCCCTTGTCGCGACATCCATCTCGGTCGCGACGACGATCGGCGGCGCCATCCTCATGGGCTTCGTGCTGGCGCCCCTCAGCACGCATTATTCTCTCGAACTCGACAAGCTCGCTCCACCCTCGAAGAGGGCGGAGATATTTGCGTTGCTACGAACTGCAAACGCCATGGGCGTCATCTTCGCGAGCGCGATGATGACGATGAGTTCGATCACGACGGCGCTCGTTGCGACGACCGGACTGATGGTCTGCGCGACGTTGCTGGTGGCGGTCGCAAGCCGCCGCAAACTGGGAACGCTGAGGCCCTAGCTTTTGGCATGCCGCAGGTGCCTTACGCGCCCTCGAAGCCCGTCAAGACGCCAACGGCATTGACGCCGATCTCTTCGACGGCATAGCCGCCTTCCATGACGAACAGCGTCGGCAATCCCAAGGCGGCGATGCGTGCACCGATCTTCGGAAAGTCTTCTGTCTTCAGCTTGAACTTGCTGATCGGATCCCGCTCGAAGGTATCGACGCCGAGAGACACGACCACCACATCCGGCTTATATGCCGCGAGGCGGCTGCAGGCTTCTTCGAGCGAGGCGTTCCATTCGGCCCAGCTGGTTCCGAAGGGCATGGGATAATTGAGATTGAAGCCCTCGCCATCGCCCGAGCCTTTTTCGTCGGCATGGCCGAGGAAGTAGGGATATTCCTGCATCGGATCGGCGTGGAGGTTCAGTACCTGAACGTCGGCACGCGCATAGAAGATTTCCTGGGTGCCGTTGCCGTGATGGTAATCGACATCGAGGATCGAAACGCGTCTGGCACCGTTGTCGCGCAGCCATTGGGCGGCGACCGCGGCGTTGTTGATGTAGCAATAGCCACCGGCAAAAGCCGATCCGGCGTGATGGCCGGGCGGGCGGCAGAGCGCGAAGGCGGCACGCTCACCACCCTGCACGATCGCGGCCGCGCTCAGCGCCACGTCATGCGAAGACTTGATCGCATCCCAGCTGCCCTCGACGAAACCGGCGCCGGCATCGAAGGAATAGTAGCCGAGCAAGCCGTCGATAAAGCGCGGCGGGACATCGCCGCGCAGGCCGCGCGTCGGCCAGGTGAACGGGAGGGCGGTGCCGCTGCGTCCCTCCGCCGTCCAGCGATCCCAGACGGTCGGCAGAAAATCGAGATAATCCCTTCGATGGATCTTGGCCGCCGTCGACAGGTCATGGTCATCAGGCTCAAGGACCGGCCCCAGTCCGACGGCCGTGATCCGTTCGGCGACGAACTTTGGACGGGACGGCAGTTCGAATCCCGGCACGATCGCACCGGCGACAAGCTCCAGCTGGCTCGAATGGCCGAGATGGCGGGGAGAAAAGACGGTCTTCATGAAAACACCTGCGAGAACAAAAATGCAGCGCCATTCCGGCTGGAATGGCGCTGCCGGCGATCTTACTTCTGCAGTTCCGTCCAGATCTTGGTGTAAAGTGCCTGAACGTCCGGCGGGCAGGTCTGCGAGGGCACGCCGACCGACTTGAACTCGTCCGGTACCTTGATTTCAGGCGCGTCCTTCATGTCGGCGGGCATGAATTTCTCCGAGCCGGCAATGCCGTTGGCGTAACGGTGGAAGCCCGAGTTCATGCCGGCATTTTCCGGATCCATCATGAAATTCTGGAAGAGCTTGGCGTTCTCGACATTCTTGGCTTCCTTCAGCACGACCAGATTGTCGCTCCAGTTGACGAAGCCTTCCTTCGGGTAGCCGAAATGGATCTTCGGATTGGCGAGCCGCTGGCGGAAGGCCGAGCCATTCCAGTCGCTCGAGGCGGCAAAGTCGCCCGAGCCCATCTTCTGGATCGTGCCGTATTCCATCGCCACCCAGTAGGGTTTGGCGGCGAGCAGCGTATCGCGCACCTTTTTCAGCACGGTCAGGTCGCCGGTGCACTTCTTGCCGCCGTTATAGAGAATGGCGGCGTCCATGACGTCGGTCATCTCGGGCACGACGTTGATCTTGCCCTTCAGCTCCTCCGGCGGATTGAAGATGATCGCCCAGGTGTTGATGTCGCCGTTATAGACATCGGTATTGACGACAGTTCCGACGATGCCCATCGCCCACGGAACCGAATATTTGCGGCCGGGATCGAAGTCGGGGTTTGCCCATTCCGGGGCGACATTCTTGAAGTTCTCCATCTTGCCCGGATCGGTTTCGAGCAGCAGCCCTTCCTGGATCCAGATCGGCAGGTAGTTCTGCGAGGGCACGGCCATGTCGAAGCCGGATCCGCCCTGGCGAACCTTGGCGAGCGCCGTGTCGTTCGAATCGTAATCGGTGATGGTGACCTTCACCTTGTACTTGTCTTCGAACTTCTTGATCATGTCGGGGCTCGTGTAGTTGCCCCAGTTGTAGATGTTCAGTACCCCTTCCGCCGAAGCGAGCGAGGTCGTTGCAAAAAGCGTGGCCAAGGCGACGAGGCCGCAATTGATGATCTTCATGCTGTTCCCTTTCTTGTTATTCGCGTTTCTTGCTGACGAAAAAGAAGACGGTGACCGCCGCGATCGAAAGAACGAGGAAGACCGTCGAAATCGCATTCATTTCAGGGGTAATGACACGGCGGATCTGGCCGAGCATGTAGGTCGGCAGCGTGTCCTGGCCGGCTGACTTGACGAACTCGGTGATGACGACATCATCGAGCGAGATGACGAAAGCCAGCATGAAACCGGCAAGGACGCCCGGCCACAGAAGCGGCAGAGTGATATAGCGGAAGGTCTTGAGCGGCGTGGCGTAGAGATCGGCGGCGGCGCGCTCCAGCGTCAGGTCCATGTTCTCCAGCCGAGCGCGAATGGGCAGATAGGCGAAGGGTACGCAGAAGGCGGTATGGGCGGCGATGAGATAGCCAAGCCCGGTATAGCCGGTCCAGATCTTGATCCGCGAAAACAGGATCAGAAGCGCCACCGCGGTGACGATTTCCGGCACCATCAGCGGGGTGTTGATGAAGGCATATTTCATCGTCAGACCGCGATAGGCTTCGGTTCGCGTCGTGGCGATTGCCGCCATGGTTGCGGCGATGGTGGCAATGACGGCGGCGACGACGGCGATCTGCAGCGAACGCAACGAGGCGTCGATCACCTGCTGGTTCTGGTAGGCCTGCGCAAACCAGCGCAGCGAGAAACCCTGCCAGGATGCAAGCGATTCCCCCGCATTGAACGCGTAGACGACGAGAACAGCGATCGGGAGATAAAGAAGGAAGAGGGAGATGATCGCGATCGTCGTGAAGCCGGTCTGGCGCTGTACCGAGAAGCGTCTAGCCATGCTGAGCCCCCTTTGAGCTGGCATTGCGGACATAGACCAGCAGCGCTGCCATCACGAAGATCATCAGGGTTATCGAAAGCGCCGAGCCGAGCGGCCAGTTACGCCCCTGTCCGAACTGCAGTTCGATCAGGTTGCCGATCATCAGGTTCTTGCCGCCGCCCAGGATGGTGGGCGTCACATAGGCGCCGAGCGACGGGATGAAGACCAGGATGGACCCGGCCACGATGCCGGGGGTCGACAGGGGAAGGATGATCCGGCGAAGGACCTTTGCCGGCGTCGCATAGAGGTCATAGGCGGCTTCAAGCAGCCGGAAGTCGAGCTTTTCGAGGCTCGCATAGATCGGAAGTACCATCAGCGGCAGGTAGACATAGACCATGCCGATCAGGATCGCCGTGTCGGTGAAGAGAATCTGGACGGGGCGCTCAATCAGCCCGAGACGGATGAGCACGGTATTGATCAGCCCTTCGTTGCGGATGATCTCGAGCACGGCAAAGGTGCGGATCAGCAGGTTCGTCCAGAAAGGGATGGTGATCAGGAACAGCCAGAGCTCGCGGGTGCGTTCAGGCCGGGTCGCAATGAAATAGGCGGTCGGGAAGCCGACGATCAGCGTCAGCATGGTCGTGAAGAAGGAGAGCGACAGCGACCGTAGCAAGATCGAGATATGAGCGTCGGCGAGCGACAGCGTATCGTCGAAGATATCCCTCTGCAGAAAGACGCTGATCCAGCCGTCGCTGGACGGCTGCCACTGCACGTCGCCGTAGGGTCCGGGCGTCAGGAAAGAGTAAACGAGGACGATCAGCAGCGGGCCGCAGGCGGCAAACAGGATGATCAGCAGCGCGGGGAGGGAGAGCAGCCAGCGGTTCCGGACGGCCCGTTTCCTTTCCGCGCTGACGATCTCCGCTGTCATCTCCGGGCTAGCTCCTCAGCACGCGGGCTGCGTCGGCGACGATCGAAATGCCGACCGCGTCGCCCTGGGAAAAGCCGGCAACATGGTTCGGCCGGTTTTGCTGGCGCACCATGAAGCGCGTGTCGCCATCGGAGAGGCGCACGTGATAATGGGTATCGGTGCCGCAGTAGATGATGTCGGTCAGCGTCCCGCCGATCTGGCCCTCCGCCGGCGTGCAGAGCATGGCGTGTTCGGGGCGCAGTACGACGGTGACGTCGCCATCGGGAACGAAGCCATCAGGCACGCTCGCCGAGATGCGCGCAGCGACCGCAAGCTCGACGTCCGCCCGCCCGGCGTTCAGCGCGGAGACGCGTCCCTGCAGGAAATTCGTCTCGCCGATGAAATCGGCCACGAAGCGATCGGTGGGCGCATCGTAGATCTCGCGCGGGTTGCCGACCTGAAGGACCTTGCCCGCCGACATGACCGCGATCCGGTCCGACATGGTCAGCGCTTCTTCCTGGTCGTGGGTGACGAAAATGAAGGTGATGCCGGTTTCCGCCTGGAGGCGCTTCAGCTCGATCTGCATTTCCTTGCGGAGCTTGTAGTCGAGGGCAGACAGCGGCTCGTCGAGAAGCAGGACTTTCGGCTGCGGGGCAAGGGCTCTGGCGAGCGCCACGCGCTGCTGCTGTCCGCCTGAAATCTGGCTGGTCCGGCGGTTGGCGAGCGCTTCCATCCGCACCAGTTTCAGCATGGCCGAAACCCGGGCGCTGATCTCTGCCTTCGGACGGCCGAGCATCTGCAGCCCGAAGGCGATGTTCTCGCTCACCGTCATGTGCGGAAAGAGCGCGTAATTCTGGAAGACGGTATTGATCGGCCGCTTGAAGGGCGGCATCGCGGCGATGTTCTCGCCGTTGAGCAGGATCGCTCCATGCGTCGGGAATTCGAAGCCGGCGATCAGCCGGAGCAAAGTCGTCTTGCCGCAACCCGACGGGCCAAGCAGCGTGAAGAATTCGTTCTGCCTGATCGATAGTGAGGTTTCGTTGACGGCAGCTACGGCGTATTCGCCGAAGCCGAAAATTTTGGATACACCCTTAATCTCGACAGCATTCGTCTGAGCCATGCAAAGGCCATTTACCGCGCTATTATTATGTAGTTCCCACGGCCGTCAGGTGAGCACAGCGCCGGACGATTGACAACCCGGATTCGCTCAAGCGCCCAATCTAGTTCGCCTTGTAGGTGATTTTTCCGCCGCAGATTGTTATCGCGGGCTCGACCTCCCCGAGCTTATCAGACGCAACGCTCTCGATATCGGCGTTGAGAATGGTGATGTCGGCGAAGAAGCCGGGCTTGATGCGGCCCTTGCGGTCCTCACGAAACTCGGCATAGGCGCCTTCCGTCGTGTAGCCTTCCAGCGCTTCCATCAAGGTGAAGCTCTGATCCGGATCGGTCGCCTGCCAGGGCTCGCGGATCATCGCTGCCTGGATGCCGCGAATGGGGCTGATCGGCGAGACCGGCCAATCCGACGCGAAGCAGATCCTTGCACCCGCATTCTTGATGGTGCGCCAGGCATAGCTCAGCGGCCAGCGCGAACGTCCGATGCGCGATACGGTCGGCTCGAGCGGCACGCCCATACAGCCTGGCGGGTGAGGGGGCTGCATCGAGGCGATGACGCCGAGCTCGGCAAACCGCGGCAGGTCGTCCTGATGGACGACCTCGATATGCTCGACGCGATGGCGGCTGTCGCGGGCGCCGTTCTCCCTGCGGGCCGCTTCGTAGCCATCGAGCACGGCCCTGACCGCGCCGTCACCGATCGCGTGGACGGCGATCTGCAGGCCGCGTCTATCCGCCTCGACGGCGATCTCGCGGAAACGTTCTGGCGTGAACAGGCCCTCGCCAACATAATCAGGCCGGTCGGCATAGGGTTCGACCATGACGGCCGTCCAGCTGTCCAGCACGCCGTCGTAGAAGACCTTCACCATGCCCGAGCGCAGGAAATCGCTGTCATAGGCCTTCGACATGGCGGAGGCCTTCTCCAGCATGTCGATCGACATGAAATTCTTGAAATGAAACGGGATGGCGACCCGGCAGGGCAGCCCACCGTCCTCCTTCTCGATCGCAGCCAAGAGCTCCAGCTGATAGAGATTGCCATCCATGTTCTGGATCGTGGTGATGCCGTGGCGGGCGCAGTATTCGAGCCCGCGGCGCATGACTTCCATGTCGGTGCGCCATTCGACATCGGTCGGCCGCGGATCGGGCTCGCCGCCGGTCGCAAGGCCAAGTCGGTAGCGCGCAAAGCCGCCGGCAGCCTGCACGGGGCTGAATGCTTCCATTTCGCGAAGCTCCCCGGTCGCCAGCCCGTCGTCGCCCATGACGATCTCGTTGCCCGGGCGCAATTCGGCGCCATGGAGAAGATTGGCGAGCTCCAATGCCTTGGTGTTGGCCCAGGCAGTATGATGGTCGGGCGCGAAGATGGCCAGCGGCTGGTCCGGCCAGATCGCATCGAGATGGTGCCGCGTCAGCCGCTCTTCGCCACCGAGGATCGTGTAATCGGCGCCCTGGGCAAAAAGCATCACCTGCTCGCGGCGATCCTTTCCATAATTCCGGATCGCTTCCGTCAGTGCCGCAAGACCGTGGACACCACTGAGCTGCAGATGCACGAGTTCGGCCGAACCGGAGAACAGATGCATGTGATTTTCAGAAAAACCGGGCACGACCGACCCGCCGCCCGCATCGATAACCTCGGTACCGGGGCCGCGCAGCGAAGCAAGCTCGCCCTCAGCACCGACCGCGGCAATCTTGCCATCAATGACAGCAATTTCCGTGGCCTTGGGCCGCCCGGGATCGAGTGTCAGTACGCGCGCATTGAGAATCAGAAGATCTGCTGTCGGGGTCATAGGGAACTCGCGATTTGACGGATGGCGGGCGGTGGCGAAGGCGAGATAGGCAATGCAAGCTAGCCACAACGACTGCTTAAGACCACCCCGAATCTGAACGCATCCATTGCGTCTGATTATAATGTAAGTTTTTACTTACGTATAATCCCGCGACTCAAGAACCCCTTGCGCTGATGCCCGTCCGCGAGGTAACCGGGATGAAGTCCCTCCGGCGCAGACATACGTTTCCAGCACAATCGGTTATAGAGCGCCGCGAGAAATCGCAGTCAGGAGCCAGCCTTCATTGTCCGACATCTATGCAATTGCCGACATCCACGGACGTGCCGATCTTCTCAAGGCGCTCCTCGGCCACATCGCTGCTCGCGAAGGCGCACAGCCTGTCATCATCTTCCTCGGCGATCTGATCGACCGGGGGCCGCATAGCCCTGAAGTGCTTGATATCGTGGCTTCCACTCTCAAGCGCTATCCGGGTTCGCGCCTCGTCTTGGGAAATCATGATCACTACCTCCGCTCACTTCTGCGCGAAGAGCTCGCTGACGAAGATGCGGTGAACTGGATGGACTGGGGTGGCGTTGCGACCGTCAGCGCTTATTCACGCCACCCGGTGCCGAATTTCACTGGGATCGCTGCGGACATACGCGAGGCCTTTCCGCATCATGTCGAGCTCTTGAACGATGCCGTGACGCATCACGTTGCCGGCCGCTTCTGCTTTGTCCATGCCGGCCTGCGACCCGGCGTTCCGCTCGCCGAACAGACCGAATACGACTTGCGATGGATACGGGCCGGATTTCTCGATCATGGCGAACAGTTCGAGCATATCGTCGTGCACGGTCACACTGTTACCGGCTCTCTGCGGCCCGAAATATATCAAAATCGCATCGCGCTGGACACGGCGGCCTACCGGACCGGACGGTTGACCGCGGCAGTTATCCGCAATGACGAGCTTTCCCATTTCGTATGCACGGGCCTCGCTGCCGATGGCGGTATCGGCGTGGAGGAATGGGATTCGCTGGGCCAAAGGCTGTAGCCTTACGGCATAGCGTCGAGAGGAGCCCTCAGGCCCTCAAAGAATCTGCCAGATAATTTGCCCAGCGGGCCTGCCCGTCGGCGGATCCGATCAGGTCATGCCTGATTTCGATCAATACCGCGTCAAGCCTCCGGTCCTCACCATGCACCGGGATGGCGTAATCGCTTGCTCGTTCGATGACGTAGGGCACATTTGCGCCGATCTTCAACGCCGTCGACCGGCTCAGATGATCGATGATCTGGCGGCCGAACCTGAATGACTTGTTGAACAGGATGCCTGCGTGCCAGGGGCGTTCCTCACCGAGGAAAACCGGAGTGAACGAATGGATCGCGACGATCTTCGTTGGCAGCCCCCGCTTCTGGCGCGCGTCCAGGTGCGCGGAAACAGCCTGTTGGAAAGGCGTAAATATCCTGTCGATCCTTTCCTGGCGCGCTTCGACAGCGAGGCCGATATTTCCGGGAATGGCAGTCGCCTCCGAAAGTTCCGGGATGCTCGTAGGGCTGTCGGTTGGCCGGTTCAGGTCGATGAGAAGACGGGAGTATTTTCCGAGAAAGCATGGCGCGTCCAATAGCTGCGAGAGCGCGCGGCTCACGCCTTCAGCGCCAATGTCCCAGGCGATATGCCGAACCAGCTCTTCGGCTGGCAGTCCGAGATCGTCGAAAGCTTCCGGAATAAAGTTCGAGGCATGCTCGCAGATCAAGACGATTTCCGACGTCCCGTCGATATTCAGGATTTCAACAGGATCGGGCCAGCCGGATTGGTCTGCGGTTCCCATCGTCAATAGGCCGCCCGGTAGCTTGCGCAGATCGCCTCCTCGTCGAGCCCGTCGAGCGATGCCATTTCAAACGCCTTCATCCCGACGAAGGTCTCCAGGAAGACCTCGGAGAACCACGATGTCACCACCGCATCGGACTTGAGAGCGTCCAATGCACCGGCAAGCGTCTCCGGCAGCCGACGTAGACCTTTCTCGGTGCGCTGTTCTTCAGTGAGTTCCTCCGGGTCGCCTGAATGGACCTGCGGGCACGGAAGGCCGGCGATCAATCCCGCAAGCCCGGCGCGCACGATGGCGGCGAGTGCGAGGTACGGATTCGAGGTCGCATCGGCCGCCCGATATTCGATGTTGAAGCTCTTCGCAGGGTCCTTTCCACCAAACGTCACGATGGGGCAGACCCGCAAGGTAGCCTCGCGATCCTTGTCGCCGAGCCAGGTGTAGGACGAGCTCCAGTTGTGCGGCTTCAGGCGATAGTATGATGATACGCTGGATGCGGTCAGTGCGGTGATCGCCGGCAGATGGCGCAGCACGCCTGCACAGAAGGATCCTGCGGCCCGGGAGAGACCAGCCGGACCGGACGGGTCGTAAGTCGCCGGCTGACCATCGGCCCCGACGAGGCTGAAATGGATATGCACACCGTTGCCCACCGACGACGGTGATGTCTTCGGTGCGAAGGATGCCTTCCAGCCGCGCGTGCGCGCAATTTCGCGTACAATTTCCCTGAGGACCACTGCCCTGTCCGCAGCGGCAAGCCCGTCGGACGGCGCGTTCGTTACTTCGAACTGATCCTCGCCATACTCGGAGATGATAACCTCCGGGTTCAGCCCTGCTTCCTCGAGAGCAGCCATCACCTGCGAAGCGAAGCCGTCGGCGCGGCGCAATCCCGCGAATGACATCACATGTTCTTTGGGCAGTCCCGCGTCCAGCAGTTTGAACTCGTGCTCGAATGCCGCCACCAGCGTAAGGCCGGTCTTGGCTTTCAACTCGGCGAGAGCATCTGCAAGCATAGTTCTTGTGCAGCAGGACCACGGGGAGCCGTCCAGCTCCACGAGATTTCCCGGCACCATATCGAACGGTGTTTGGGACCCCGTCTTGGAGGTCCGGTATCTTGCATTCGGATCAGGCAGCAATCGCAAGTCACCGGATGAACCCCATGGGTTCGGATGCGCAATCACGTTGAAAGGCGTCAGGGAAAGGTTGGCCTGCAGCCAGCCGACACCAGTCGCGATCGTCTTCTCGAACGTGTCACTCGCGATAAACCGCCCACGCGTAACCGCGGCAATGTCTGTCGTGACGATCCCGGTCAGGTCGACATCCGTGCTCATGCCGCCCCCCTCACTGACAGGCGCTTGACCACGGTATCGGTGTCCGCAACCCAGCAATAGCCACCGAAAGCCTTGAGCGCGGTATCGTGCCGCTCCTGCGAGGCGGCTGCGCATGCGTCGGAAACGCAGGTGACGTAATATCCGCGGTCGGCTGCATCCCGCACCGCCATGTCAACGCATTGGTCGGTCATGATGCCGGTGATTATCAGGTAGCGGATGCCGAGGTTCTTCAGGACGTAGTCGATATTGGTCGAGTTGAAGACGCCGGAGGACGTCTTCGGGATCAGAATCTCGTCATTCTTCGGGCCGAGATTTTCCGGCGGAAAGCCTTCGGGGCTGCTCGGCGGAATGTGGATCGGCGTGAGTTTGTGGTCCAGCGAGCGATCGCGGCCATCTTCCGTCAGGCTTTGGATGATCGTGTGGAGGACTTCGATCCCGTTCGCTCTTGCTGCGGCGAGCAGCCGCTCGTTGTTGGGGACCGTGGCCGAGGCGGTCTGGCGGTAAAAATAGTGCTCGGGACCGCGCTCGGGGTGATCGGGGTCCAGCCCGGGCTCCAGCCAGATGCGCTGCATATCGACCAGCAACAGGGCCGTTTCACCGGCAACATAGGGTGCGTCGCGGCTCAGGAGTTTGCTAGGCATGGCTGGTTGTCCCTTTCGTGCGCTTGGGGCCGGGTTGTGATTTGGTTTCGCTTTCATCGCCGTCGACAGTCACGCCATTGCGCGCCCGGACAGCTTCGAGATTCTCGATGCGGCGGCGTGTGGAATCGTCGAGGGTCGACAGGATCTGGGCCACGAGCGCTTCGATCTGCGCCACGGCCGGAGCGAGCGTGTCGTAGGGGGATGGAACGTCCAGTGGACAGATGATCGTCACCTCGGCGTGCTCCGCGATCGGCGAGAGCCACTGGTCGGTGAACAGGACGACTGTCGCGCCGCGATCGGCGGCCTGCGAGGCAAAGGCCACGACGTCGTTCTGGTAGCGTCTGTAGTCGAAGGCAATCAGCACATCCCGCTTGCCGTAATCGACCAGTATGTCGAACGACGGCGCTGCCAGTGTGCCGATGTCCTGGACCCCGGGGCGGAGCTGCGACAGGTAGCCCGCCAGCATCCCAGCGATATGCCGGCTGAAGCGGCCGCCAACGAGGCCGACGCGGCCTTTGGATTCCATGATCAGCTTGGCGACTTTGTCATAGGTGTTGGCCGGCGTTGCGCCGACGGTCTTGTCTATCGTTTCCGAGACTGCGTGCAGATAGGCTTCGGCAATTCCCTGGGCCGCGTCGCTTGATCGCTTCGTCTCCATCATCAGAAGAGGCGAGTGAAGTCTCGCCTCCACTTCCGACAGGAGCCGTTTCTGGAGGTCGGGAAAGCCTTCGAACCCAAGTTTGACAGCGAGCCGAACGACGGTCGCATCGCTGACGCCCGCCTTTTTCGCCAGATTGCTTGCGGTGCTCAGTCCTGACGTCGGATAGTCTGCAAGCAGGATCTGGACGATCTTCTCTTCCGACGGCGTGAGGGTCAGTTTTTGATCGAGCAATAATGTCCTGACGTCCGTCACGTGACCTTCCCCCTATGCATTTCATTCTGCGAAATACACCAATATCTTTATATGTGAAAGATAAATTGCATCAATCCCACAGCTGGAGAGGGTGTAGAATGCATTTCACGGTTCATCCCTTCTTTGGTCAATGAAAGCGTATTGACATAGCCGCCCGCCGCGGCCTAACGTTCTCGCAACGCAGCAAAGACTGCATGGGAACGCATCGTACTTCAATCGCTTGCCAGCTGTAGGTCCGCGTCGATTGCGGGTCTTTCGCCGGGAATTAGATTTCGCACGGCAGATATTGCCGCCGAAAATCCTTCTCAGCTTCCGGCTGATTTAGCGATAGCGCGTTTTGACGAAGTTCCCTCGCTTCTGCAGGCTAATGGCGTTCTGAGGGATTGCATATGAAGCAGCGCGCATCGCGGAAATGGGCCTTGAGCCAAGAGATTATCGTGGCGGTTATTGCCGTGGTGATCTTCGCTGTCGCTTCCGTCGCTCTCCCGGGTTTCTTCACGACCGAGAACGTCGTTTCGATCATCCGCTCGATCTCCGTCCTCGGCATATTGGCGCTCGGCATGGCCGTGGTCATCATCGGCCGCGGGATCGATCTGTCGGCCGTTGCGGTCATGGCGATGTCGGTGGCGTGGTATCTGCAGATGCTCAACGACGGAACCTCCGGGTGGCTGGCCTTCGTCATCGTCTTGGGTGGCGTGATCGGCATCGGCTTGATCAACGGTTTTCTGGTCGCCTACGCGGATGTTCCCGCAATCTTCGTGACGCTGGCCAGTGGCTCGTTCGTCTTCGGCTTCGTGCGCTCGCAGTTGATCGCCCAGGACGCCGTTCCTGTGCCGGCGGAGAACTGGCTGCAGCTTTTCGGCGGGCTTCGCTTCTTCGATGTGCCGATCGAGGTTTTCATTTTTGCGGCGCTGGCTTTCCTTATCTTTCTTATTCTGCGCTACACCAAGTGGGGACGGTACGTTTACTACGCCGGCGACAACCCGATTGCCGCGCGCAATGCCGGCATGCCGGTCAGGCCGATGCTGGTCTTCCGATATGTGCTTTCGGCCCTCATCGCCTTTGTCGCAGGGCTGCTGACAGCCGCGAGCCTCCATTCGATCAATACGCGCGTCGTCAACTCGACCCTGCTCTACGACATCGTCCTGGTTGCGGTGATCGGCGGCATCGGACTGTCGGGAGGGAAGGGAAGTGTCCGCAACGTACTGTTCGGGGCAGCCCTTATCGGCATCATGTTGAACGCGATGACCATCATCGACATCCCGCTGATCTACCAGAATCTGATCAAGTCCACGATCCTGCTCGTCGCCATCCTTATCGACGGGCTCCTCAATCCGAGAGACGAACAGACCGCTCAACAGGGAGATATCTGACGTCTCGAGGAAATTTCGAATTTTCCGTCAACACATCGGGGGACACCCATGAGGTACATGAAGGCACTTTTTGCGGCCGCGACCATCTCGCTATCCGTTTTCGCCACGGCAGCACCTGCGCAGGAAGATCCAGGCCCAGCCGCCTATTCGCAGGCGCTCAAAGGCAAGCGCGTCATGCTGGTCCCGATGGCAATGGGTTTCGATCTTGCACAAGGATGGTCGCATTACATCCAGAAGGAAGTTGAAGCCTTCGGCGGCGTGTTCGAGACACGCGATCCCAACTGGAGCGTCGAAGCCGGAGCTCAGGCGATCACCGAGGCCATCTCCTCCGACACCCGGCCGGACGTCCTCATCGTGCATTCGCCCGATCTCAATTCCTATGCCAGGCTGCTGAAGAAGGCGCAGGCTGCCGGAACCTATGTCGTGCTGATCGATAATCCTGCCAACTTCGCGGCGGATGCCTTCGTCGGAAGCGATTGGGATCGTCTCGGACAGCTGGAGGCCGAGGCCGTCATCAAGGGTTGCGGTCCGAATTCATCGAAGAAAATCGGTCTGGTGCAGGGTGATCAGGTGAATGCCTCCAGCCTCTACCAGTACGCAGGCATCATGAAGGTTCTGGAAAAGAACCCCGACTTCCAGGTGGTCGCAAAACCGGACTCGAACTGGGACGCGACGACTTCGCGTAACGTGACCACGACGATGCTGCAGCAGCATCCGGATATTTGCGGCATCGTTGATTTCTGGGACGGCGACGCGACGGGTGCTGCAGCGGCGATCCGCGATGCCAAGCTTCAGGACAAGGTCTTCCTCGTCACGACCGGTGGTGGCGAAAAGGCGGCCGATTGCGACAACCTCGAAAACGGCACCTATGGCGCGGTGGTCATGACCGAGCTGCACAATCAGTCGCGCGATATCAACGCGATCATCAAGTTCCTGTTGCAGAGCGGTCAGCCGGCAGGAACCTCGAAGGCCTACATCTACACGCTCGAGAAGGCGACAACCAAAGCCGATCTGAAGCCCGACAGTTGCTGGGATCTCAAAGCCCTCAAGGCGGCTGCGAACTAAATTTCCTCAATGACGCGGCGAGGCCCCGGCCCGGGGCTTCGCATGATCTCTCCCTGACATCCCGGTCACATCATGACATTCAGAGAACGCCTGCAGGCGTGGCGCTACAACCTGATCCCGGATCATCTCGCCGGCGAAATTCTCAGCAAACGATGGACCGACAATGCGATACCTTTCATCGCGCTGGTTATCGTCGTCGCAGGTTTCGGCTCCGCGATTCCGGGCTTCTTCAAGATTAATTCGCTTCAGGATTCCACCCGCCAGCTCGGCGAGTTCTCGATTGTCGTCACCGGCTTGACGGTGGTGATGCTCGGGGGCGGCATCGATCTCTCGGTGGGCTCGATCTTCGCGCTGTCGTGCTTCGCCGCGGTCTCCGCGTTCTTCATCTTCGAGCAGCCCGTTTGGGTCGCCTTGCTGGCGTCGCTCGCAACCGGCGTCGCTTTCGGTGCGATCAATGGATATCTCGTCGGCTTCCTCAGATTGCGTGCATTCCTCACGACTCTCGTCACCTTCATTATTGGTCGAGCGGTCTACGATATCCTCGTCGTCAATTTCGCAGCCCAGATTCAAATGTCGATGGCGATGTCCGACGTTTGGGATTTCGTCGGCGATGGGACTGTGCTCGGGATTTCCGTATCGGTGCTGACGGCGATAATCTTCATCGCGATCACCCACATTGCGCTGACCCGGTCCAGGCCGGGATGGCATATCCTGGCTGTCGGCGGCTCGCGCCGCTCGGCGCATAATGCCGGTATCAAGGTCAAGCGGACGGTGTTCCTCACCTACGTCTTCTCCGGCTTATGTTCGTCGCTGGCCGGCTTCCTGATTGCCTGCCGGCTGAGCGGTGCGGGGCCGGGCACCGGGCTCAACCTCGAAATCCTTGCGCTCACGGCGGCGGTCGTCGGCGGCAATAGCCTTGGCGGCGGGCGAGGGTCCGTCATCAAGGGACTGATGGGCGCGATTATCGTGCTCGTCATGACGAACGGCCTGATCCGCCTCGGATACGGGACGGGCACGAACCAGATGGTGCTGGGCCTGATGCTCGCCGTTGCGGTGACGATCGATATCCGATGGCTGAAGAACCGTCACAAGGTCCTCAATGAGGTCTATGTCGCGCCTGTCTACCTGCGCATGGGCGAGGCTCAATCCGCGGTTCCCGGATCAGGCACGCCCTATGAAATGGATAATCGGCTGGCGCAGACGCAATATATCGGCCTCGGCGAGCTGGAGGGGCCGGAAGACGTCATCCTCGACGACGACGACAACCTCTATTGCGGAACGCGCCATGGCGAGATCGTCCGCTTCCTGGCGCCGGACTACGAACGATCGGAAGTCTTCGCTCACGTCGGCGGCTTCCCGCTCGGGCTCGCCTTCGACAAGGATCGCAACCTCATCAGCTGCGTGGGCGCGATGGGTCTTTACTCCATCGCTCCGGACCGGACCGTGCGCAAATTGACCGCGGAGACATCGCGGTCCTGGACCTCGGTCGTCGACGACGCCCGTCTGAGAGACCCCAACGACTGCGACATTGCTCCGGATGGCCGCATCTACTTTACCGACTCGACCAAGCGGTACGATGCGCACGACTGGGCACTGGATTCGATCGAGAACCGCGCCACGGGGCGCCTGCTTGTCTACGATCCGAAGAACGGCACGACCAAGACCCTGCTCGACGGGTATCGCTACACCAACGGCGTTTGCGTCGCCCACGACGGCAAATCGATCTTCTTTGCCGAAAGTTGGGCCTGCCGTGTTCATCGCTACTGGCTGGAAGGCCCCAAAGCGGGGACCGCGGAGTGCGTTATCGCAGACATGCCCGGCTATCCCGACAATATCAACCGGGCATCCGACGGTACCTACTGGATGGCCTGGCTCGGGATGCGAACGCCGAGCTTTGATCTTGCGCTTCGCCACCCCGGCATGCGCAAGCGAATGACCCGCCGGCTTCCCCAGGACGACTGGCTGTTTCCGAACATCAACACCGGCGGCATCGTCAAGTTCGATGAAACCGGTCAGATCCGGGATGCGATGGCAGACCTTTCCGGCGTCTCTCACCCGATGGTCACGTCCATGAGGGAGCACAAGGGCTACCTCTATGTCGGCGGCATCCTCAACAACCGCGTCGGCCGCTACAAGCTTGCCCAGGCCAATTCCGACTGGACCGGACCGTCGTCCTATTGGGGGAGAGAGCCATGATGTTCGATCCCATCCTCGACTGGTTTCGCGGCAAGGCGGTGACAATTCCGCCGCTGGACGGCGCCTTCCGGCCGAACCAGGTTCTCGACGAAGCTCAGGTGGTCGCCACCTTGCCCTCAGCGGATAATATTGCCGTCCACAATGGAGAGATCATCGTCTCTTCCGGGCGCTCACTCTTCTCGGTCGGCCATGGACGAGAGCCGCAACGGGTTCACGAGTATGACTCCGAGATCAGCGCCACCGCCGTGTCCCCCGAGGCCGGTCTCGCCGTCGCCCTCGCATCCGGCAAGCTGATCCTCGACGGCAAGCAGCTGCCGCTGCCGGGCGAGATTTCTTGTATCACGGCACTCGCCTTTGCGCCCGACGGTTCGCTCTGGATTGCCAATGGAGCCGCAGGGATCGCGCCCACCGAATGGGTTCGGGATCTCATGGCGAAAGGCAGTTCGGGAAGCATCTGGACCATCGAGCCCGGCAACAACAAGGCGCGCAAACTGGTGGCCGGTCTGGCATTCCCGTTTGGCCTGATGCCGGTATCCGGCGGCGTCGCGGTCTCGGAAGCATGGAACCACAGGATCCTTCGCGTCTCCAAGCATGGCGACACGGCAACCGTCATCGACAATCTGCCGGGCTATCCGGCGCGGCTTTCTGCGGCGCGCGACGGCGCGTGGCTGTCGATATTTGCTCCGCGCAATCGCCTGATCGAGTTCGTTCTGCAAGAGAAGAGGTATCGCGAGGACATGATCGCGACCGTTCCGCCGGAGTTCTGGATCGCCCCATCGCTTGCGTCCGGCGAGAGTTTTCTCGAGCCGCTGCAGTGCGGTGGCATCAAGACGATGGGGATCCACAAGCCGTGGTCGCCCAGCCGGTCGTATGGCCTGGTCGCCAAACTCGACGCCGCTCTTCGCCCCGTCGGGAGCTTTCATAGCCGGGCAAACGGCGTACGGCATGGGACGACAAGCGCTATCGAACACGAGGGGAGGCTGCTGGTCGCGTCAAAGGGCGGCGGCGTGCTTGTCTCCGTGGATGCAACGGAGATCGGATGAGATGAGTACAGCCGAAGACATCATCGTCCATCTTGAAAATGTCACCAAGGAATATCGCGGCGTTCCCGCGGTCAGGAATGTCAGTTTCGACCTTCGCCGCGGTGAAATCCACGCCTTGCTCGGCGAGAACGGCGCGGGAAAATCGACGCTGACCAAGATCATCGCCGGCGTGGTGGAGCGTACCGCCGGCGTCATGATCCATCGTGGCAAGGAGGTGAGCTACGGTTCGCCGAATGCGGCGCTGGATGCCGGTATCGCAATGGTGTTCCAGGAAACGAGCCTGGTGCCGTCCATGACTGTGGCGCAGAATCTCTATCTCGGGACGGAAGCGTTTCTCAATCGCCTCCGGGGGATCTATATCTCCGCCCAGCAGTTTCTCCAGTCGCTGAACTTCCCCGTCGATCCGACGGCGATGGTCGAGACGCTCGGTGCGGCCAAGAAGCAAATGGTGGAGATCGCGCGCGCGGTTCACCACAATGCCGAAGTGATCATCTTCGACGAGCCTACCGCGACACTCACGCCCGAGGAGAAAAGGCATTTCTTCGCCTTGGTGAGACGGCTGAAAGCGAGAGGCGTGTCGATCGTCTTCATCAGCCACGCGCTCGAGGAAGCCTTGATGATCGCCGACCGCATCACGATCCTTCGTGACGGTGAGCTGGTTGCTTCCGGCGATACGTCGGAATTCGACCGGGAGAAGATCATCGCCGCCATGGTGGGCAGAACGCTCACCGGCGAACTTTATAAGAAGCGCGACGCGTCGACCATCAGGAAGGCGGGAAAGAAGGTCCTGTCCGTCCAGGACCTCTCGATGAGCAACGTCGTCCGGAACAATTCCTTCTCCGTCTTCGAAGGCCAGATCACCGGCGTCTTCGGCCTGATTGGTTCGGGCCGAACGGAGACGTTCAAAGTCATCTCGGGAATCTACAAGCGCGACTTCAAACGTGGCGGCTCGGTCGAGCTGGATGACAAGCCGGTGCGATATTACGTTCCGCGTGAGGCCGTGAGAGACGGGATCGTCTATGTGACCGAGGACCGCAAGAGCGAAGGCTTTTTCGAGACGATGTCGATAGCCGAGAATGTCTTCGGCGGGCTCCTTTCCGCCGGCCGCGAAAAGAGCAAGGTCATCAGCATGCGCGAAATGCACGACCTGGCGGCGGAGTGGACGAGCAAGCTCAATATCCGGGCAATCAATGACAACGCCCGGGTTGTCGAGCTGTCAGGCGGCAATCAGCAGAAGGTGGTGATCGGCAAGGGCCTGGTCCAGGAGCCGCGCATCGTGATTTTCGACGAGCCCACGCGTGGCGTAGATGTCGGCGCGATCGCCGAAATCCATCAGATCATCAACGAGCTTGCCGACCGGGGTTTGGCGGTCGTTGTCATCTCGTCCTACCTTCCGGAGATCATGAACCTCTCGGACCGCATCCTGGTCTGCCGGCAAGGGCGTATCGTCGAGGAGTTCTCGCCGGCTGAATCCACCGAAGCCAAAATAATGTATGCCGCTGTGCACTGATCTGAAAGGCGATCACGATGGCCACCGTCAAGCTTCTCACGGATGCCGAGGTCGCGGATATCCCCGCCGCCAAGGAAGTTTTTGATGACATCAGAGCGACCAGGAAATCCGACTTCATAAACAATTTCTGGCGTGGCCTGGCGAATGATCCGCCGCTGCTCAAACGCACCTGGGAAGGGCTCAAGGCCGTTATGGCGGTGGAAGGTGCTTTGGACCCATTGGTGCGCGAAATGATCTACATTGCCGTCTCGACCGCCAACGGATGTTCCTACTGCGTCCATTCTCACACTGCCGCGGCCAAGGCGCGGGGAATGACCCAAGCCCAGCATGCCGAGTTGATGGCCGTGATCGGACTGGCCGGCCAGACCAATCATCTGGTGACGGCGATGCAGATACCGGTCGATGACCAGTTTCTTGCATAAGGGCTGACCGCAGCGCCGCTATCGCGCTCGAAGCCGCCGGAATTCCTATCCGGCGTGCTTGCCATGTCTCCATTCGTTCAACGCCCGATTGATAATCCCCGGCCGGGCCATAAGTATCTGCTGAGACGTAGCATTTGGAGACATAGCATGGTCAGCGAACGGGAACTGATTTCCAAGATCACCTGGCGCCTGATGCCTTTCCTCGGCATCCTCTATCTCATCGCTTACATCGACCGGCAGAATGTCAGCTTCGCCAAGCTGCAGATGGTCGGCGACCTCGGGATGAGCGAATATGCCTATGGCCTTGGGGCCTCGCTGTTCTTCATCGGCTATTTTCTCTTCGAGGTTCCAAGCAACCTGTTTCTCAATCGCCTCGGCGCGCGCATCTGGTTCGCCCGCATCCTGGTGTCCTGGGGCATCGTCACGATCGCGCTCGCCTATACGCAGAATGCGACGATGTTCTACATCCTGCGCTTCCTGCTCGGCGTCTGCGAGGCGGGCTTCTTTCCCGGCGTCCTCTACCTGCTGACACTCTGGTTCCCGGCCGATTACCGCGGCCGCATGGTCGGCCTCTTCATGATCTTCAGCGCCCTTGCCAATGCCGTCGGCGCGCCGCTCGGCGGCATGCTGCTCGATCTCGATGGGCTCTATGGCTATGCGGGCTGGGAATGGGTGTTTCTGGCGACTGGCGTTCCGGCGGTTCTCGCCGGTATCGTCACTTTCTTCTATCTGCCTGATAATCCCGACAAGGCCTCGTTCCTCTCCACCGACGAGCGCAGCTGGCTCCATAACCGGCTGGAGAGCGAAAATGCCGGGATGGATAAGAATGCCGAGAACGGGTTCAAGGCGCTGGTCGACCCGCGCGTGATGTTGATGGCGCTCTGCTACGTGGCCTTTCCGCTGGCGGCCTACGGTCTCAGCTATTGGCTGCCGACCATCGTCCACGGCTTCGGAGTCACGAACACGGTCAATGGCTTCCTGAACATCATCCCGTGGATCCTCGTGGCGATCGCGCTCTATGCCGTGCCCGCCATGGCCGACAAGGCGGCGTCGAAGACGCCCTATATCGTCATTCCGGCCTTCATCGGGGCGGCCTGCCTGCTGCTCTCGGCACTGATCCCCAACAACACGCTGCAGTTCGCCTTCCTCTGCATCGCCGCTGCCGGCATTTTCGCGCCGCAGCCGGTGTTCTGGAGCCTGCCGTCGCGCTTCCTCAAGGGCGCGGGTGCGGCAGCGGGTCTCGCCGCGATCAATTCGGTCGGCAATCTCGGTGGCTTCGTGGCGCAGAATGTCGTGCCCTGGATCAAGGATGCGACAGGCAGCACGATCGCGCCGATGATCTTCCTGGCGGTTTGCCTGGCGGCCGGTGCCCTGCTGGTCTTCGTCGTCACGCAGTTGATTGCGCGCAAGGATCACGCCCATACGGACGGCGCGCTCAGGACGTAAGCGTGAAGGCATCGCTTTCACCGGGCACCAGCTCCAGCGGCCAGATCGTGTTGCGGGCGCCGCGCGGATAGGTCTCGGCATAGGCGGGCATGGTCGCCAGCAGGGTCTCGGCGAGCTCGATGCCGAGATCGCGCAGCGACATGCGGAAGCAGGTAAGCGACGGCTGCAGGAAACGGCCGCGCGGCTCCTCACGGAAACCGATGATGGCAAGGTCGCGGCCGGGCATGACGCCGGCCTCGACAAGGCGGCGGTAGAGGCCGATCGCCATCAGTTCGTAGATCAGGATGATCGCCGTCGGCTTGCCGTCAAGCAGCAGCAATTCGTGGCCCGCCTGATAGCCGCCCTGTTCGCTGGATTTCACCCGGATCACCAGCTTCGGATCATACTTGATCCCGTGCCGCTCCAGCGCCTGGCGATAGGAATCGACGAAGATATAGCCGAGGTTGATATCGTTGGAGGGGGCGGCAATGGCGATGGTGCGATGGCCCTTTGCCACCAGCCGGTCGACGGCGGATGCCGCTACACCCTCGAAGTCCAGGTCGATCCACGGATAGTTCTCGCCAGAGGAGCTGCGCCCCAGTGTCACGAAGGGGATCTTCGCCTTGACCAGGAGGTCGATGCGCTTGTCGATGCGCTGCGTCGCCGAGATGATCATCGCGTCGACGACCCGCCGCGCCACCATGCGTTTCAGATATTCGTGCGGGTCTTCGTCATTCGGGCAGGGCAGCATGACGAGGTCGAGCTTGTGGCGGGCAAGCACGCTCTGCAGGCCGCCGGTCAGGCCAAGGAAGAAGTTGTCGCTGTTTTCGACCGTTTCCTTGCTGGATTCGATCATCAGGCCGATGACGTTGGTCGTTCCCTGGCGCAGGCTGCGGCCGGACTGGTTGGCGACATAGCCGAGTTCCTCGGCGGCGGCGAGAACCCGCTTGCGGGTCTCCTCGTTGACATCGGGCTTGCCGTTCAGCGCGCGCGAGACGGTCCCGATCGAGATATCGAGATGTTTGGCAAGCTGCCGGATGCCTTTCATGTCAGCCGATCTTCCTCCGCGATCGAAAACGTGAGGCTTCTTCTTGCCATAGGAAAACGTTTTCGGAAAGCGGAGGCGGTCTCAATCGGCGAACTGGTGAATGTGGACGATCAGGCTGTCGCGATCGGCGAGAATGATCGAATACATCGGCGGTTCGAAGCAGTTGGTGGTGGTCGGCGAAACGAAGTCCAATGCCGTCTGGTGATTGGTGCTGCGCAGGATGGTGAAGGGGATGCCCTGCCAGTTCCCCGTCACGAGCCGGTGCAGATGCCCGGCGAAGATATGCCTGACATCGCCATGCGCCTTCAGCAGTGCAAAGAGCGGCTCGGGATCGAGAAGGCCGAAGACGTCGAGGGCCGGTAGATGCACCTTGTCTGCCGGGTGGTGCATGAAGAGATAGACCGGGCGGTCCTTCGCCTCCTCGAGCTTCTCCTTCAGCCAGGCGAGCCTGCTGTCGCAGAGCCTGCCGGTCACCTTGCCGTCGTCCAGCGTGTCCAGCGTGATCACCCGTCCCTCGGGCAGATCGATCGCCGCTTGTGCGAAACCGTTCTTCGCCATCTGGCCGGGAAAGACGGTGGCGAAGTTTTCGCGGATATCGTGATTGCCGAGCATCAGCCGGATCGGCAGCTTCGACCGGGAAACGCGTTCTTCGAGGATCCGGTAGGTATCCTCGCCGCCGGTTTCCGAGAGGTCGCCCGACACGACGACGAGATCGGCATCCGCATGATGGGCTTCGACGTCGGCGAGGCAGGCATCCATGCGCGCGGCCGGATCGAGGCCGAGCAGGGTGCCGCCAGCCGGAACGAGGTGGAAATCGGAAATGTGGATGAGCTTCATGACCGGGCTTCCGCGTCTTCGAGGGAGCGCTCGACAAGCGCCAGCAATTCATCTCGCATCTGCGGCGCGGCGGCGATGACCGGGCCGCCGGTCAGCAGTGTGCCGTCTTTGCCGGGGAAATCGGCTGTCCAGCCGCCGGCTTCGCGGATCATCAGCAGTCCCGCTGCGCAATCCCAGGCGTTGATATGCGGCTCGTAATAGCCGGCAAGCCGGCCGCAGGCGACCTGCGCCAGCATCAGGGCACCGGAGCCGTTGCGGATGAACATGCCGCCGGCTTCGAGCAGCAGCTGGACGAAGGCCGAGACCTGGCGCAGCGGAATGCGGAAATTGGCGCCGACGCCGAGCAACCCGGTCGAAATGCGGCCGGTTTGGCTGACTTCCATCGGGCGGCCGTTGAGCTGTGCCCCGGCACCCTGCCTGGCAACGAAGAGATCGCCGGTCGAGGGCTGGCAGATCAGCCCGAGCACCGTCTCGCTGCCGCGCATCACGGCAATCGAGATGCACCACTGGTCGATGCCGTGCAGGAAGCAGCTGGTGCCGTCGATCGGATCGACCACCCAGAGATAGCCGGAAGGACCTTCGCTGAGACCCTCTTCCTCTCCGAGTACGCCATCATCCGGGAAGGCGGCGGCGATCCTTTCGCGGATCAATGCCTCGACCGATTTGTCGGCCTCGCTGACCACATCCTGGCCATTCAGCTTCTGGCTGGTTTCCAGAGAAGAGAGGTCGCGAAAATAGGCAAGCGCCTTCGCGCCAGCTTCAAGGATCACCTCGCGCGCCAGCACGAAGCGCGGATCGTCGGGGAATTCGCAGGGCATCGGTATCTTTCTGGATCAGGGCACGAAGCTGTCACGCACGACAAACTCGGGGATGACCCGTTCATAGGCGGGGGGCAGATCGGGATTGGCGAGGCGCTTTTCTACCAGCTCGACGGCGCGCTTCGCCATGACGATCGGGTCCTGGCGGAAGGTGGTGAGCCTGTAGCTCAGCCAGGCGGCCTCCGGCACGTCATCGAAACCGATGACGGCGACATCATCGGGAACGCTGAGGCCGAGCGTGGTGCGGACATGGTCCATCAGGCCGAAAGCGATCTGGTCGTTGGCGCAATAGACGGCATCCGGATAGTCGGCGGTTCTGGCGAAAAGCTGCTTTGCGGCGGCGATGCCGCTGTCATAGTCGGAGTCCTTACCGCGGCCGATCGCGACGCTGGCGCCGAGCGCCTCGGCTGCGGTCTTGAAGGCGATCTCGCGCTCGGCGATGCTCGATGTCGCCGAGAAAGAGGTGGCAACGGCAAGCTTGCGGCGGCCCTTCTCGAAAAAGGCGTTGGCGGCCTTGCGCGATGCCTCGGAATTGCCGGCACGGACATGGTCGGCATCAGGTTCGGAGCGGCCGATGACGACGAGCGGCTGGCCGTTGCGATGCGCGAGCTCGAAGAAATTTGCCGGCGGCGAGCCGGAGAGGATGATCGTCGCCTCGGCGCGGTGGCCGATCAGCATCTTCTGGGCGGCCAGCATTTCCTCTTCGGTCTGGCCGGTATTGATCAGGATCGGGATGCTGCCGCGCTGGATCAGCGCCTTGGAAAGCGCTGCCGCCAGATGGGCGCGGAAGCCGACTTCCGGCCGTGTCGCGACGATGCCAACCAGCCGGCTTTGGTTGGCGAGCACGCCGCGGGCAAGGTCGTTGACGTGATAGCCGAGCTCTTCCGCCGCCTTCAGCACCCGCTCGCGGGTGGCAGGGGCAACGCTGGCGCCGGGTGTGAAGGTGCGCGATACCGCCGAGCGCGAGACACCGGCAAGCTGCGCCACCTGCTCGGCGCTGACGAAGCGCATGCGCTCCTTGCGCTGGTTCTTGAGGTCGTTGGTTGGGCCGTCATTCATGGCAATCTCTCAGTGCCCCACACGCGATAGGACGTCTGCCTTCAGGAATCGCTCAACGATAAGCATAAAAACCAAGGATGGAATGAGCAGCAAGAGGGCGGTGATCGACGCGATCTGATAATTGCCGCCCGAACCCGCAGTATAGAGCAAAAGCGGCAGCATGTTCACGTCAGGAGCGCCCACAAAATAGCTGCCGGTAAATTCGTCGAGGCTCTCGAGGAAAACGAAGATGGCGCTCGCCATCAGCCCGGGCGCGGCGAGCGGCAGCGTGATGTCCATGAAGGCGCGCATGGCGCCGGCGCCGGCCGAGCGCGCCGCCTGTTCCAGCTCCTCGTCGATCGCCGAGAAGGCTGCTGTCGCGATCCAGACGGCGTAGACGAGGCCGTGCGAGGCGTGGACGAGGACGACGCCGAGGATCGTGCCGTTGAGGCGGATCTCGTAGAAAATCCGGGCGACGTTCACGTAGACGGTGAGATTTGGAAAAGCCTGTGGAATGAGGAAGGCGAGCAGGATCAGCGCCCGGAACGGCAGCTTCAGCCGCGCCAGCGCATAGCCTGCCGGGATCGCCAGCAACAGCGAAACGACGACGGTCAGCACGGCGACGATCAGCGAATTGGTGAGCGACTCGACCGCGCCGCCGCGCGGCGCAAACACCTTCGCCCAGCTGCTGAAGCCATATTGCAGCGGCAGACTGTGCGGGAAATACCATTTCTCCGCGACCGTCCAGAGCAGCAGATTGGCGAGCGGCCCGAAGATGAAGAAGGCCATCAGCCCGAAGATGATGGCGCGCGGGATCCACCAGAGCGCCGAGAGCGGATGTGATTGCGTGGCGGATAGCGTTACGGTGCTCATGCGCGCTCCTTCAGGCTCTGGCGCAGATAAATCCAGGCGACCGACGAAGCGAGCACCAGCGACACGAGGCCGAGCGCATTGGCCACACCGTAATCGCCATAGGCGTTGACGCGGAAGGCGATATCGGCCGTCAGCATCGTCGGCGACTGGGCGTTGATCATCAGCGGCACAGACAGGACCGACATCATCGTCACGAAGGAGAGGATGAGGCCGACGGTCAGCGTCACCGACACCTGCGGCACGAGGATTTCGAAGAGGACGCGCAGTTTCGAGGCGCCGAGATTGCGCGCAGCCTCGATCGTGTCGCGGTTGACGGATGCCATGGCGCCGGCGACCAGCAGGGCGACGAAGGGCGTCTGCTTCCAGACGAAGGCGATGACGATGCCGCGCCAGTCGAGATAGCTCTGCGCATCGAGCGGCGTCAGAAGGCCGAGACTGATCAGCGTGCTGTTCATCAGGCCGCTCTTGGCAAGGAAGGTGCGCAGGATCTGGCCGACGACGATGAATGGAATGAACATTGGCCAGCGATAGAGCCAGCGCAGGATGGCGACCGCGACCGGGTGCTCGCCGAGCGTCAGATAGCCGCCGATGGCGATCGAGGCGAGGCCGATGAGGATGGTGGAAATGGTGATGATCACCACCGAGAAGACGATGTCTTTCGTGTAGAGATCGAAGGTCTTGTAGAAATTGTCCCAGCCGAACCCGCCGCCTTCGATCCTGAAGGCGCCGACCGCCGACATGACCAGCGGCAGAATGAAGAGGAAGGCGATCACCGCCAGTGCCGGGAGCACGAGCAGGAGACCGAGCAGGCGTCTGGACATCGTTCGACCTCGCTTCTTGTTCCCTTCTCCCCTCGGGGAGAAGGTGGCCCAGAGGGCCGGATGAGGGGGTGACAAGGTGGGGAGCGGCCCTGCTTGCGCCAGCCGTTCGCTCCTTCGTCGCTCCCCCTCATCTGTCCTTCGGACATCTTCTCCCCGCCGGGGAGAAGACAGTGCGTTACTTCACAGACTGCTCGTAAGCCTCGAGGATCGCCGTGTTGTACTGGGCGATCGGGAAGGGCTTGCCCTTGGTGGCGAGATCTTCAGGCGTGATGTCGACGAAGAGCTTGTTCCAGGTGGCGTCGTCGAGCTTCGGCTTGACGAACTGCGCGTCGATGCCCGGATACCAGTTGAACTTCTTCACGATGCCATCGGCCTGGACTTCCGGGCTGGTGGCGAGCGCGATGAACTTCTCGGCGAGTTCCTTGTGCGATGCCTTGGCCGGAACGACATAGTGCATCGGCTGGCCCGGCATGCCCGGAGCCGGCAGGACGAGCTTCAGCTCGGGCGGCAGCTGGCCGTTGGCCTGCCAGGAGTAGAACATGTCGACCCAGACCGGGCCCATGGCGATTTCGCCGCGCGACAGGAGGTCGAGCGTGCCGGCATTGCCGGGCGTCAGCGTCGCGTTCTTGGTGAAGTCCGCGAGGCTCTTGAAGGCATCGCCCCACTTGGCGGTTTCGTCCTGCTTGAACGGACCGGTCATCAGGTTGTTGGCATCGCCGCCGCCGAAGGCGTAGATCCAGCCCATGACGAAGCTGACGCCGGAAGCGCCGCCCTTGATGCCGTTATAACCGAACTGCTTCGGATGTTCCTTGGCCCATGCGGCGAGCTCGGTGTAGCTCTTCGGCGGGTTCGGAACGAGCGTCGGGTTATAGGCGATCGCCGTCTGGCTGTTGAACATCGGCATGACATAGCCGTCGACGTCGGAGCCGAGGGCGTTCTTGGCGTTGTCGCGCGAGACGAGCTTGCCGGTGTCGATCGCGCTGCGATACTTTTCGAGATAGCCCTTCTGGACCATCGGGCCGGCGAACTTTTCATGGACGACGGCGACGTCGATATCCCAGTTGGCGGTGTTGGCTGCCTGCTGGGCGTCGAAGCGCTCGAGGATCTTCTGCGAGCCGGCATCGCCGGGACCGGTGCCGACGGCACGGACGGTGTTGCCCGGATAGGTCTTTTCAAAGAGCGGTCCGAGATACTGGTTGATGTAATCGACCATGTTCTGGTCGCCGGCGGTTGCGACGGTCAGCTCATCGGCCTTGACGGGCAGGGCGGCGAGGGCGACGGCGAAAGCTGCATAGGTCAGTCTTTTCATGAGTGCTCTCCAGGGTTCAAAGGAATAAAGTCATGCGTGGGCTTTCCCGGCCGCGGACCGGGAAATGGAAATGGCCGGGTTGGACTCCGGCGAATTGAAGAGGAAAAGCGCATCCGGCCCGACATGGACCTGCACGCGGTCGCCGGGCTCGAAGGCGCGCGGCGCATCGGCCATGATCTCGCGATCGCCAAGCCGCACCGAATGGCGCCAGTGGCCGCCGGGATAGCTGACGGCGGTGACTTCGCCGGTGAAGGTCATGCCAGGCGCGGCGATCGGCGTATCCATCGGCAGGAGTTGCGCGGCTTCCGGCCGGAAGCGGGCTTCGACCGCGCCTGACTGCAGCTGGCGGCCGAGAAGCGCCACGCTGCCTGCGGCATTCGCGGGCCCGGCGTCGATATGGAAACTGTCGCCCTGCGGGCTGCCTTCCAGGTAGAGCACGTTCTCGGCGCCCATGAAGGCGGCGACGAAGACCGAGGCCGGGCGATTGTAGACGTCCTCGGGCGTACCCTGCTGGGCGATCTCGCCGGCATTCAGGATGACGATCCGGTCGGCCATGACCATCGCTTCTTCGCGATCGTGTGTGACGTGGACGGCGGTGATGCCGAGGCGCTTCTGCAGCGCGCGCAATTCATGGCGCACCGTCAGGCGGATGCGGGCGTCGAGATTGGAGAGCGGTTCGTCGAGCAGCAGGATCTCGGGATCGACCGCCAGCGCGCGCCCAAGGGCGACACGCTGGCGCTGGCCGCCGGAGAGCGCTGCCGGTTTGCGCGCTCCGAGCCCATCGAGACCGAGAAGTTTCTGCATGGCATTGACCCGCTCGGCGATCGCTGCCTTGGCGACACCCTTGAGCTTCAGACCGTAGCCGATGTTCTGCGCCACCGTCATGTGCGGCCACAGCGCGTAGGACTGGAAGACCAGCGCCATGCCGCGCTTGTCCGGCGGCATGTAGGTCACGTCGCGCTGGCGCACCGACACGGTGCCGGAGGAGGGGGCGATGAAGCCTGCCAGAACGCGCAGCAACGTCGTCTTTCCGCAGCCGGAAGAGCCGAGCAGCGCCACGAACTCGCCGCGCTGGATGCTGAGGTTGATATCGTTCAGAACCTTGGTGCTGCCATATCTGCAGGCAACAGAATTCAGTTCCAGAAACGCGTCCTGGTTCATCGTGTCTCCTCCCATTGCACGGCTGTGCAACCCGATCCCGAGCTTAGTAGAATGTTTGCTTAACAGCCAGATGACATGGCGGATTTTTTTGTGCTGCAGCGCAATGCAAAGCCGGCTAAGGCCGCGTTTATGCTCATGTTTTCCGCAGCATTTTCTCTAAATTAAGCCTGTCTTGACAGCAGGAAACGTTTCTGAATACTATCGTAAACGTTTACGGGATGCGTTTTCGGAGGATGGTTGAAGACGCGCCACGGGAGGAAATCAGTGAAACTGAATGCCGTTCTCTGCGGGTGCGGAGCTATGTCCAAAGGCTGGCTGCGCGCGATCAAGGAAACGCCGGCGCTGGCGGATGCGATCGCGATCAGGGGCCTCGTGGATCTGAACCCCGAGGTCGCGCAAGCGCTTGCTGCCGAGTTCGGTCTCGGCGATGCCGTGATCGGCACCGATCTCAACGACGTCATCGCGCAGACCAGGGCCGATATCGTCTTCGACGTGGTCATTCCTGCGGCCCGCTTTGCCGTCGTCTCCGCCGCGCTGAAGGCCGGCTGCCACGTGCTCAGCGAAAAGCCGATGGCGACTTCACTGGCAGAAGGGGCTGCCCTGATCGATCTCGCCGCCGAGGCCGGCAAGGTCCACGCGATCATCCAGAACCGCCGCTTCATTTCGGGCGTGCGCCGCATGCGCCGCTTCGTCGAGAGCGGAGCGATCGGCGATCTCACCGGCATCCATTGCGACTTCTTCATCGCCCCGCATTTCGGCGGCTTCCGCGAGGAGATGGACAATGTCCTGCTGCTCGACATGGCGATCCACACCTTCGATGCGGCGCGCTACGTCGCCGGCAAGAAGCCGCTCGCCGTCTATTGCGTCGAGAAGAATCCCAAGGGCTCATGGTACCGCCACGGCGCCTCGGCCAACGCAACCTTCGAATTCGCTGATGACGTGGTCTTCACCTATCGCGGCTCGTGGTGCGCCGAAGGCGAGCGCACCAGCTGGGAAAGCGAATGGCGCCTCGTCGGCTCGAAGGGGATGCTCACCTGGGATGGCGCGGAGAATTTCAGCGCCGCCACCTCCGGCGCCGAACCCGGACTGCTGCACGGCTTTACGTCTGTAGAGGTTCCAGGACCGGAGCATGACGAAGAGACGCACGGCCATGCCAGCGTGATCGCCAGCTTCATCGAGGCGATCCGCTCGGGCAAGCGGCCGGAGACGGCCAGTTCCGACAATATCCGAAGCCTTGCCATGGTCTTCGGCGCCATCGAGAGCGCCAGGACGGGCAAGCGCGTCGAAATTTCAGCAAAGGAATGAGAACGTGAGCAACCCCGCAAAGTCCATCCGCATCGGCACCATGATCAGCGCCTCGAGTGGCGGTGCTGCCGAGCGCATCGGCCAGATCGCCGGCATGGGTTTCGAAAGCTTCGAGCCCTTCTTCTGGCAGACGACGAATGGGCAGGATCTCGCCGAGCTCGGCAAGCGCTGCAAGGATGCGATCGGCGACCGCGACATCACGATCTCGACGCTCGGCATGTTCGGCAATCCGCTGGAGGAAACCGAGATCGACCTGCAGACGCTGCAGGGCTGGAAGGATTGCATCGACAACGCCCATCATTTCGGCGCCACCTGCGTTGCCGGCTTTACCGGCCGTATCCGCGGCAAGGTGCTGACCGACAGCCTGCCGCGCTACAGAGAGATCTGGAGCGAACTCGCCAAGCGCGCCGCCGACAAGGGCGTCAGGATCGCCTTCGAAAACTGCGCCATGGACGGCAACTGGGCGACCGGCGACTGGAACATTGCCCATAACCCGGATGCCTGGGAGCTGATCTTCAACGAGACGCCGGATGACAATATCGGCCTCGAATGGGAACCCTGCCACCAGATGGTCTATCTCATCGAGCCGTTGCCGCAGATCCGCAAATGGGCCTCGAAGATCTTCCATGTGCACGGCAAGGACGCGACGATCCGCTGGGACGTGATCAAGGAACACGGCATTTTCGGCAAGGAGAAGTTCGTCTTCATGCGCACGCCGGGCTTCGGCGACAGCAACTGGACCGACATCATTTCCGAGCTTCGCCTCGCAGGCTGGTCGGGCTCGATCGACATCGAAGGCTGGCACGACCCTGTCTATCGCGACGCGCTGGAGATGACCGGCCAGGTCCATGCGCTGAACCATCTGAAACATGCAAGGGGCGGCGATTTTGTTGCTGATCCCGGCTGAGTGACCTATCGTGCGGTGTGCCGGCGGGGAGGCCAGGCGCGACGCTCACGTGACAGCTTTCGCGGCACAGCCGCTTTTTGGGAGGAAAGTATGAAAGCGATATCAAGACTTGCGTTCGCTCTCGGCGTCTCGGTGCTGATGTCCGGCACCGTTCATGCCGAGGACAAGACCTTCAAGATCTGGTGGTATGAAGACGCGGCGAGTGCCGCCGGCATCACCTGGAAGAAGGCGCTCGAAACCTTTCAGGAAAAGCACCCCGACGTCAAAGTTCAGTTCGAACTGAAGACCTTCGACCAGATCACCAAGTCCGGCACCATGATCCTCAATTCGGCCGAGGCGCCGGATCTGATGGAATATAACAAGGGCAACGCCGTTGCCGGTCTCGCCGCATCGCAGGGCCTGTTGACCGATCTCGGCGACGTTGCCAAGCAGCGCGGCTGGGACAAGGTTCTCTCCGATGCCAGTAACCAGCTGAGCCGCTATGACGAGAAGGGCATCTATGGCAACGGGCCGCTGATCGGCGTTGCCAATTACGGTGAATTCGTCTCGGTCTTCTACAACGAGAACATGTTCAAGGAAGCCGGCGTCGAAGTGCCGAAGACGCTGGAAGACATGGAAAAGGTGATGGATGTCTTCGTCAAGAAGGGCATCACCCCCATTGCCGAAGCTGCCAACGATTATCCGGCGCAGCACCTGATGTATCTCTTCGCGCTGTCGAAGGCGGATGCGAAGTGGGTCAACGATTTCCAGGCGATCCGAGCGCCGCTCGACTCGGCTCCCTTCGTCTATGCCGGCCAAAAGCTGCAGGAATGGGTCAAGAAGGGCTATATTTCCAAGGATTCGACCGGCCTGAAGGCGCCTGACATGGCCAACCTGTTCGAAACCGGCAAGTCGCCGATGGTGGTGACCGGCACCTGGTATGGCGCCCAGTTCGGCGCGATCAAGAACTTCAAGGCCAGCCAGTTCCTGTTCCCGGGCAATGTCATCTCGCCGGCCTCGACGGGCAACATCTGGGTCGTTCCGAAGAACGCCAAGAACAAGGACCTCGCCTACGACTTCATCGACATTACGCTGTCGAAGGACAACCAGGCCCTCTTCGGCAATTCCGGCGGTCTGCCGATCGCTGCCGATCCGGCCATGGTCACCGATCCCGTCGGCAAGATCGAGGTCGAGCTCTTCAACAAGCTGGTCGCGCAGAACGGCCTCGGCTTCTATCCCGACTGGCCGGTCCCCGGCTATTACGACGTCATGCTGAAGGCGACGCAGGCAGTCATCGGCGGTTCGGTCACTCCCGAAGAATTCGCCGAGCGCCTGAAGGAGCCCTACGACGAAGTCCAGGGCGACCAGTAACAGATATGCCGCGACCGGCGGGGCGCTCTGGCGCCCTGCGAATTCTCGAATGACGCTGGAGGAAATATGTCGGGCGCATCCTCGGACGCACAGCCGGGCAGGGTTTATTGGTTATACCTCATTCCCGGAATGCTTGGCTTCGTCACCATCATCCTCGTCCCCTTCGTCATGAACCTGATGATCAGCTTCACGACGTGGAAGGGCATCGGCATCCCGAAATTCGCCGGTCTGCGCAATTACGAGCGGCTGCTGACGGATGACACGTTCTGGCATTCGCTGGTCAATACGGCCGCTTTCGTCTTCGCCATGGCGATCATCCCGACTGCGATCGGGGTGCTGCTTGCGGCACTGCTCTTCGACTATATCAGCTCGCGCTTCTCCAATGCGCTCGCCAGCTTCTTCCGGGCGGGCTTCTATCTGCCGCAGATCCTGCCGGTCTCGGCCGCGGGCATCCTCTGGGGCTGGATGCTGAACCCGTTCGGCATCGTCAACGCCATGCTCGATGCCACCGGTCTCGGAAGCCTGAAGCAGAACTGGCTCGGCGAACCGCAGCTGGCGCTTTGGGCGATCATGGTCGTCATGGTCTGGCTGCAGCTTGGCTATTGCCTCGTCGTCTTCATGTCGGGCCTCGCCCGCGTCGATCCCTCGCTGCAGGAGGCGGCCGAGCTCGATGGTGCGGCCTGGCTGCCGCGCTTCTGGACGATCACCGTTCCGCTTCTGAAGCCGGAGATCTTCGTGGTCGGCCTGACGACGACCATTGCCGCGCTCAAGGTCTTCGCGCCGATCTTCGTTCTGACCTCCGGCGGGCCTGACAACGCCACGATGGTGCCGTCGCAGATGTCCTACCACGAGTTCTTCGCGACCAACCGCGTCGGATATGGTGCGGCCATTACCACGGCGCAGATGCTGATGACCCTCGTCATCTGCTTCATCTTCATCCGCATCCAGGCACGCCATACGGAGAATGACCGATGAGTGAAGCGGCGATCGCGCTCGATACCTCCAGCAAGGCGGCACACGCGACATCGGCAGGATCCATGTATGGATCGTCGCGCTGGTGGGTACTGGCTGCCATCTCCTTCGCGCTCATCCTGTTCCTCTGCCCCTTCGTGCTGGCTTTCACCAATGCGATCAGGACGCCTGAGGATTACGGCACTTGGGGGCCGCTGGCATTTCCGCGCAGCTTCGATCTGACGGCGCTGAAGACCTTCTGGAACAATGTCGATTTCACGCAGAAGCTGATCAACAGCACGATCATCAGCGCATCGACCGCCGTCATCGCCGTGTTGCTGAGCCTGCTCAATGCCTATGCCTTCGGGATCGGCCGGGTGAAGGGCAGCAAGTACATGCTGACCATTCTGCTCGTCGGCATCATGATCCCGCATGAATCGCTGGTCTACCCGATCTATTATCTCTCGAAGGCCGTCGGACTTTTCGACACGATCTGGTCCGTCATCATCGTCTTCTCAGTGCTGCAGAGCGCCTTCGGCACCTATCTTCTCTCCTCGGTCATGACCGCCTTTCCGCGCGAGATCATCGAGGCCGCCGAAATGGACGGGGCGACGCCGTGGAAGATCCTCTGGACCATCGTCGTGCCGATGCTGATGCCGACGCTCGCCGTGCTCGCGACCTTTTTCTTCATCTGGACCTGGAACGAATTCCTGCTGCCGCTGGTGCTCTTGGTGTCGAACTTCAACCAGACGGTCTCGGTCTCCATGGGCGTGCTCAACGGCCAGTTTGTGCAGACGCCGACGACGACGGCCGCCGCCGCCCTGCTCGGTATCGCGCCGACATTGATCTTCTTCCTGATCTTCCAGCGCACCCTGACGCGCGGCATCGCGGTGGGGGCCGTGAAATAATGGCAATGACAAATCCGCTCTTCGTTCCAATCACAGGTCGCCGCGCATGAACCAGGATATCCAGATCGAGCTCTCGGGAATCGAGAAGCATTACGGCGCCTACCACGCCCTGAAGAATATCAATCTGACGATCCCGAAGGGGCAGTTCGTGGCGCTGGTCGGCCCTTCCGGCTGCGGAAAGTCGACGTTGCTGCGCTCGCTCGCGGGGCTTGAGCGGATCACCGGCGGCACCATGAAGATCGCCGGCGACGTGATGAACGACGTGCCGCCGCGCATGCGCGATATCGCCATGGTGTTCCAGTCCTACGCGCTCTATCCGCATATGACGGTGGAGCAGAACCTCACGTATTCGCTGCGGATGCGGAAGGTCCCGAGGCCCGAGGCAAAGCGCAAGGCCGAGGAGGTGGCGGCGATCGCCGGCTTGAGCGGCCTCCTCGACCGCTATCCCCGCCAGCTCTCCGGCGGCCAGCGCCAGCGTGTCGCCATGGGCCGCGCCATCATCCGCAATCCCAAGGCCTTCCTGTTCGACGAGCCGCTCTCCAATCTCGATGCCGCATTGCGCGTTTCGATGCGCAAGGAAATCCGCGCCTTGCACGACCGGCTGCATGCGACATCGGTCTATGTTACCCATGACCAGATCGAAGCCATGACCATGGCCGACCATGTCGTCGTCATGCGCGACGGCATCATCGAGCAGCAGGGCAAACCGCTCGATCTCTATGACAGGCCGGCCAACAAGTTCGTCGGCGGCTTCATCGGTTCACCGGCGATGAATTTCGTCCCGGCAATCGTGGGCGAAGACGGACGGAGCCTGATCCTGGATTTCGGCACGGTGAAGCAAACCATCGCCTCCGGCCACCAGCTGCAGCCGGGCCTCAATGTGACGGCAGGACTGCGGCCCGAGCATCTCGCGATTACCGGCCAGGGGCAGGGCACCTTCGACGTGCCGGTCGCCTTCGTGGAATCGACGGGCTCATCGACCTTCGTCGCGACCGCAACGACGCCGGAGCTGACGATCGTCCAGACGGGCCGCAGCGGTGCGCATGCCGGCGAAACCATCGGCGTCACCGTCGATCCGGCCCATCTTCATCTTTTCGACGAAACGAGCGGCGTCAGGATCTGACGCCGCCCTTGATCTTCAGTGAACCGGGCGTCAGCGCCCGCCCTCCATCTTGCGGTGGCGCTGGTTGGTGCCGTTGACGCCGTAGGGATATTGGCCGGGCGTCGGCGCGCTGATGTCCGTCAGGCGCTGCGTTTCCTCATCCGAGAGCGTCAGCTTGGCGGCGCCGAGATTGTCGGCAAGCTGCTCGGTGGTGCGGGCGCCGAGAATGACCGAGGTGACGGCCGGACGCGCCGCGACCCAGGCGAGTGCCACCTGCGCCATGCTGACACCGCGTGCCCTCGCGATTTCCTCGACAGTGGCGATGATATCCCAGGTGCGCTCTTGCGCATTGCGGGCCTCATAGGCCTCGCCGCCACGCTTCGGGTTTTCACCGAGACGTGTGGCACCGGTCGGCATCTGGTCGCGCTTGTATTTGCCGGTCAGCCAGCCGCCGCCGAGCGGCGACCACGGAAGCAGGCCCATGCCGGCATCCTGGCAGGCGGCGACGATCTCGAGCTCGATATCGCGCATCAGCAGATTGTACTGCGGCTGCAGCGTGACCGGGCGCGTATAGCCCTGCGCCTTGGCGATTTCGGAGGCCTTGGCGATGTGCCAGCCGACATAGTTCGAGAAGCCGTAATAGCCGATCTTGCCGGCCGAAACGGCGTCGTCGAGGAAGCGCAGCGTCTCCTCGATCGGCGTCAGCGCGTCCCAGGCATGCATCTGGTAGAGATCGATATGCTCGACGCCGAGGCGTTTCAGCGAGGCGTTGAGCGCAGCATGCAGATGCTTGCGCGACAGGCCGATATCGTTGGGTCCGTCGCCCATCGGGAAGCGGCCCTTGGTGGCGATCACGGCCTGCTTGGCCTCCGTCGGCCGGGCCTTCAGCCAGCGGCCGGTGATCTCTTCGGAGACGCCGGCGCTATAGACGTCGGCGGTATCGATGAAATTGCCGCCCCAGGCGAAATAGTCGTCGAGCAGCTTGTGCGAAGTGGCTTCATCCGACTCCGCGCCGAATGTCATGGTCCCGAGGCAATAGGCGGTCACGATCGTGCCGCTCGGGCCGAGCTTGCGATAATCCATTGAAAATCCTCCATTTCAAAAGACACGCCAGATCTACCGCGCCGTGCCGTCACACACAACGCTTGCTCTCTCAATCGTGAACGCTGGAGGGGCCGGATTAGCGGAAACGGACGTTCGCGCGTGTCAGCTGGTCGATCGACGAGCAGCCCATCAGCTTCATGCCGCGCTCGAGCTCGGCCTGCATCAGCGTCAGCGCCCGCTCCACCCCGGCCTGGCCTGCACCGGCCAGCGGGAAGAGGTAGTAGCGGCCGAGGCCGACCGCCTTTGCGCCGAGCGAAAGCGCCTTGAGCACATGCGTGCCGCGCTGCACACCGCCATCGATCATCACGTCGATCTTGTCGCCGACGGCATCGACGATTTCGGCCAGCTGGTCGAAGCCGCTGCGCGAGCCATCGAGCTGGCGGCCGCCGTGGTTCGACAGCACGATGCCGGTGCAGCCGATATCGATGGCGCGCTTGGCGTCTTCGACGGTCATGATCCCTTTGAGGCAGAACTGCCCGCCCCAGGTCTTCACCATCTCTGCGACATCGTCCCAGTTCATGGCGGGATCGAGCATCTCGGTGAAGTAGCGGCTGATCGACATGGTGCCGCTGCCCATGTCGACATGGCTGTCGAGCTGCGGCAGCTTGAACTTCTCATGCGTGAAGAAGTTGAGCGCCCAGCCCGGTTTTACGGCGAATTGCGCGATGCCCGCGAGGTTCAGCCGGAAGGGGATGGAGAAACCGGTGCGCTTGTCGCGCTCGCGGTTGCCGCCGGTGATGCTGTCGACGGTCAGCATCATCACCTGGACGCCTGCTTCCTTGGCGCGCGCCATCATCTCGCGGTTAAGGCCGCGGTCCTTGTGGAAATAGAACTGATAGACCTGCGGCGCGCCGCTGATCCGCCGCGCTTCCTCTAGGCTCACCGTACCGAGCGAGGAGACGCCGAACATCGTGCCGAACTTGCCGGCGGCACGCGCCACCGCGCGCTCGCCCTCGTGATGAAACAGCCGCTGCAGCGCCGTCGGCGAGCAATAGACCGGCATCGCCAGCCGCTGGCCCATGACAGTGACCGACATATCGACATTGCTCACGCCGCGCAGAACGCTCGGCAGGAGATCGCAGCTTTCGAAGGAAGACGTGTTGCGCCGGTAGGTCACCTCGTCGTCAGCCGCGCCATCGATGTAGTTGAAGATCGGGCCGGGAAGGCGGCGCTTCGCGAGGCGGCGGAAGTCGTGGAAGTTATGGCAATCCGTAAGGCGCATGTTTTGGACCAGAATCTCGTTGTCGCAGGGCTCTGCTTGCTTGGGATTGATCGGCGGCGCATCCCATTATGGATGGAGCGCGCTCTTCTATTTTAGGAGTTTGGCGCGGCGCGGCTGAAGATATCAAGGCCGCTAGCGCCTTTATACACATCGATGCGGCGCGGTCGATGAATCTGCGGCTCTCATTCTCTTTCTGCCTCCCAGCTCTCGCGGCATTCACGCCGCGCCTTCTGTTTTGGCACAAACTTACGGGACTTGCAAAGATCACTCATATGTGAAAATGATCTTCACATAAGAAAACGTATTTCCGGGAGGAGGCATGATCGTGGGCCAGGAGCCGACAGTCGGGATTTCGTCCACGCATCCGTCCGACATGCCGCAGGCGCATGCCGATCTGCCGGTCTGGAATGCCGAAAACTGGTTCTATGAGGACTGGCCGGAGGGCCAGAAGATCCGCTCGCTGCGCCGCACGATCGGCGAGAGCGACAGCCACCTCTTCAATGTGCTGGTGACCGACATCCATCCCTATGTGCAGGATCAGATGTTTGCGGAGAAGGAAGGCGTGTTCGGACGGCGGCTCGTTGCCGGTGCCTTCGTCTTCTCGGCCGGGCTCGGGCTTGTCGCCACCAACTGCGTCAACGCCTTTTCCTACGGCTACGACAAGCTGCGCTTCATCAAGCCGGTCTTCATCGGCGACACGATCTACACGATCCGCACCAACCTCGACAAACGCCCCCGCTACAAGGATCTCGGCCTGATCAGGGCGAGCTACGAGGTCTTCAAGGGCGAGGGCGAACTGGTGCTCTACTGCGAGCACCTGCAAACCGTGAAATACAGGAACCCGGCCGATTTTGCCGGCCAGACAGAAAAGTAAGATGCAATGACGCAATCCAGCGATCTTCCCCTGAGCGGCCTTGTCGTCGTCGACATGAGCCAGTTCCTCTCCGGCCCCTATTGTTCGCTGCGCCTGATGGATCTCGGTGCGCGGGTCATCAAGATCGAGCGGCCCGACGGCGGCGATCTCTCGCGCCGGCTCTATCTCAGCGACACGGAAATCGGCGGTGACTCGACGATCTTCCACGCCATCAACCGCGCCAAGGAAAGCCTGGCGATCGACCTGAAGAACGAGGCCGACCTGAAGGCGCTGCGCACGCTGCTTCTGAAGGCCGATGTGCTGATCCAGAACTTCCGGCCGGGTGTCATCGAGCGGCTTGGCCTGCATTACGATGCGGTGAAAGAGATCAACCCGCGCATCGTCTATGCGTCGATCAGCGGCTATGGCGAGGAAGGCCCCTGGGTGAAGCGTCCCGGCCAGGATCTTTTGGCGCAATCGCGCTCCGGCGTGATGTGGCTGAATGGCGATGAGGACCAGGGACCGGTGCCGTTCGGTCTGGCGATCGGCGATATGCTCGCCGGTGCCGCCGCCTGTCAGGGTATCCTTGCGGCCCTCGTCCGCCGGGGGATCAACGGCAAGGGGGCGCATGTCGAGACCAGCCTGCTCGAAGCGCTCGTCGATTTCCAGTTCGAGGTGCTGACAACGCATCTGAACGATGGCAAGCGGCTGCCGAAGCGGTCGAATTTCCGCAGCGCCCATGCCTATCTTGCAGCTCCCTACGGCGTCTACGCCGCTGCGGACGGTTATCTGGCGATCGCCATGACGCCGATCCCGAAGCTTGCCGATCTCCTGGAAATGCCGGAACTCGATCCCTATCGCGACGATCCCTCGAGCTGGTTCCAGCAGCGTGATCTGATCAAGGAGCTGATCGCCAGGCGGATCGCCACGAAGACCATCGAAGAGTGGCTGGCGATCCTGGAGCCCGCCGATATCTGGTGCGCCAAGGTGCTGAACTGGAACGAACTGATGGAGAGCGACGGTTTCAAGTCGCTCGATATGCTGCAGACGGTGACCCGCGAGGACAACGTTTCCATTCTGACCACCCGCTCGCCGCTCCGCGTCGATGGCGCCCGGCCGGTCTTTCATCGCGCTGCGCCGCGCATCGGAGAGCATAGCGCGGCCATCCGCGAGGAGTTCGGGCTATGAGCAAGATCACGCTGAAGGGAATGACCTGGAACCATCCGCGCGGCTACGACCCGATGGTTGCATGCTCGCGGCTGTTCGAGGAACAGACGGGCACTGCAATCCATTGGGAAAAGCGGTCGCTGCAGGACTTCGAGACCTATCCGGTCGAGGAGCTGGCGCGCGCCTATGACCTGATCGTCATCGACCACCCGCATGTGGGCCAGATCACTGGCGAGAAGTGCCTGTTGCCGCTCGATGTGTCCGGCCGCGAGGCCGAGCGCGAAGCCTTGAAGAAAGGCAGCGTCGGCGCCTCCTATCCGAGTTATCTCTGGGACGGGCGCCAATGGGGCTTCCCGATCGATGCCGCAACGCAGGTGCAGGCCTACCGTCCGGACCGGATCGAAAAGCCCGCCGCGACCTGGCAGGAAGTTCTCGAGCTCGCCCGAAAAGGGCAGGTGCTGCTGCCGCTCCGCCCGCCGCATACGCTGATGACCTTCTATACGCTGTCGGCCAATCGCGGGCATCCATGCCGGACCGAGGCCGGTCAATTGATCGATCCCGCCGCTGGTGCGGAGACGGTTGAAATGATGCGGGAGATAGCTGACCTCATCGACCCCGAATGTTTCGAGATGGATCCGATCGCTGTCTTCGAGCGCATGGCGCTTGCCGATAGCCCGATTGCCTGCGTGCCGTTGATCTACGGCTACATCAACTATTCGATCGACGGTTTCCGCGAGAGGCTGATCAAGTTCGCCGACATTCCGGTCGCCGGAAATCTCGGTCCGGTCGGTTCGGCGCTGGGTGGCACCGGCATTGCGGTTTCGGCCTTCTCAAGCCATCCGCAGCAGGCGCTCGACTTCGCCTACTGGATCTCCGGCGCCGACATCCAGCGCAGTCTCTATACGAGCTCGGGCGGTCAGGCCGGGCATGCCGCTGCATGGGAAGACGACGCGGCGAATGCGGCGACGGCAGACTTCTACCGCGGTACCCGCGCTACCCTTGAGGGCGCTTGGGTCCGGCCCCGGCACGACGGCTACATGGCGTTCCAGCAGCGGGGATCCGACAGGTTGAACGAAGGCCTGAAGGGGAAACAGAGCGCAGCCGTGATCGTCGCCGATCTGAACAGGCTCTTTGCAGAGAGCTTCTGAAGCCCTGCTGTCGTGGCGCCCGTTTTCGTGTCAGGGAGCGCGCGCCCACGTCCTGTTAAGCGAGATTCCAGAGCTTCCTGGCGTTGCCCGAGAAGACCTTCGTCCGCTCGCTCTCGCTATTGGCTGAAAACAGCGCATGGGTCGTCGCGACCCATGTCGAGAGGCCGCCGCCCAGCGTGCAGACCGGCCAGTCGCTACCCCAGACGAGGCGATCCCAACCAAAGCTTGACGTGACATGCTCGACATAGGGCCGCAGCGTCTCGACGTCCCAGGTCCCGGCATCGGCATAGGCGACGATGCCCGAGACCTTGCAGACAACGTTCGGCCGCTTGGCCATGTCCCGGATACCGTCGTTCCAGCCGTCGTACGCGCCGCTGCTGATCGCCGGAACGCCACAGTGATCGAGGACGAATTGTACATCCGGCGCCAGATCGACGAGCGCCATCGCCCGGGTCATCTGATGCGGCAAAACGCAGAGGTCGAAGGTCAGGCCGGTGCCGGACATGCGCTTGATGTTTTCGCGAAACAGGGCTCCCTCGGAGAGATCATCCGGAACGACGTGGAGAACGCGCCGGAAGCCCTTCACGAAGGGATCGGCCGCCTGACGCTCGAGATAGGCCGCAAAGCCTTCCTCCTCCGGGCGGCAGGAGGCGATGACGCCGCGGATAAGATTGCCGTCGCCCTGCGAAAGCTCCCGGACGACGTCCGTCTCCCGTTGGATTTCGCCGGGATAGACATCGACCTCCATATGCAGCGCCGCATCGATGCCGCAGCGGCGAGCTTCCGTCGCATAGGTGCTGTAGAGGAAGTCCTGATTGAGCGCCGGGACGCCGGAGAGCCAGGGATAGTTCAGTTTCGACTTGTTGATCAGGTGCAGGTGGGTGTCGATAAGCAAAGCGTCCTCCCCGTTTTGCGGCTTATGCAGAGATCATTCAGATAAGAAATAGGCCTAGAACTTCACGTTGACATCGGATCCGACAAGCAGCGACAGCTGTTCCGCCGTCTTCTGCAGGTGGGTGATCGTGCGGGTGATGTCAGGCGCGCTTGGTGCGTTGACCAGCGCGATATAGGGGCAGGTGAGAGCGGCGATGCCGCGTCCGTCGGGGCCTAGGATCGGTGCCGAGAGGTTGTAGACGCCGGCCGTCTGGGCGCTCGCCATCATCTCGTAACCCCGCTCGCGGATCTGGTCGAGCCGCTCGTAGAATTCCGGCGTCAGCCGCGGGTCGTCCTTGCTGCGCACATGCTCGGCGATCATCAGTTCGCGCTCTTCGGCATCCCGGAAGGCCAACAGGACATGGCCGGAGCCGGTGTCGAACAGGTTCACATGCGAGCCGACGCGGATCGAAATGCCCCAATAATCCGGGGCTTCCTGCTGGGCGATGACAACGGCATAGCCGCGGTCGAAGACGGCGAGATGGTTTGCCTGCCGGCTCTTCTGCGCCAGATCGCGCATCAGCGGCGTCGCGAAGGAGGCCAGGCGACGGGTCGGCGCATGCAGCTGCGAAAGGCCAAAGAGCTTCAGCGTCAGCGCAAAGCGATCACCTTCGAGCTTCGTCACATAGCCACGGCGCACCAGGCGGTCGAGCATGCGGTAGAACTCGTTCGGGCTGCGGTCGAGCCGCTTCGATATTTCCGCCTGCGTCAGGCCGTCCTCGACGCTGGCCAGCAGTTCCAAAATGTCGAGACCCTTGTCGAGCGCCGGGGCGCGGTAGCGGTCTGCGTCATCCATGTCCATGTGCGATCTCCCATGAATGATAGTTGCATATACGCAGACGGACCATTCGAGAAGGGAAAGTTCCGCTTGACGCAGGAACTTTCTTGTCGTTTGTATATAAACATAAAACTCATATGTGAGGAGAGTCGGCGAACTTGAACAAGGTCGCCGTTGTGGAGGAGAGGAATATGAAAAGATTGATAGCCAGCCTCGCGGCTGGGATTTCGCTATTTGCATCCGTGGCCAATGCGGCCGATCTGCCGGGCAAGTTCGAAGGTGTGACCATCGATGCCAAGCTGATCGGCGGCCAGCAGTACGAGCCGCTCTATGCGCGCATCGCCGAGTGGGAGAAGGAGACCGGCGCCAAGGTCAACGTTCTCTCGAAGAAGAACTATTTCGAGCTCGACAAGGAAATGAAGTCGGATCTGGCTTCGGGCGACATCAAGTGGTGCGTCGGTTCCAACCATTCGTCCTTCGCGCCGATCTACGAAGGCCTCTATACCGACCTGAAGCCGCTTCTGCCGGCCGATGAAATCGCCAAGTTCGTTGACTCGACGATCTCCGCTTCGACGATCGACGACAAGCTGGTCATGCTGCCGCGCGCCCAGTTCGACGTGTCGGCCATGTATTACCAGAAGAGCCTCTATACCGACGAAGCCAAAAAGAAGGCCTTCAAGGAAAAGTACGGCTACGACCTGACGCCGCCGGACACCTGGAAGCAGGTTTCCGACCAGGCGATCTTCTTCTCCAATCCGCCGAATTTCTTCGGCACGCAGTTCCCCGGTAAGGAAGAGGCGATCAACGGCCGCTTCTTCGAAATGCTGGTCGCCGAGGGCGGCGAATATCTCGACAAGGACGGCAAGCCGGCCTTCAACTCGGATGCCGGTGTTCGCGCGCTCGACTGGTTCGTGAACATGTACAAGGCGAAGGCTGTTCCGGCCGGCACGACCAACTACCTCTGGGATGACCTCGGCGCCGGCTTCGCCTCGGGCACCGTGGCGCTCGATCTCGACTGGCCTGGCTGGGCTGCTTACTTCAACGACCCGAAGAACTCGAAGATTGCCGGCAATGTCGGCGTGATCGTCCAGCCTGCCGGTTCTTCCGGCAAGCGGACCGGCTGGTCTGGTCACCACGGCTTCTCGGTCACCGAAGCCTGCGAGCACAAGGATGCGGCGGCCTCGCTCGTCTGGTTCCTCACCAATGAGGATTCGCAGAAGATCGAAGCTGCCAACGGTACCCTGCCGACCCGCAAGGCGGTCTGGGATTGGGATATCCAGCAGGCTGCAAGCGACCCTTACAAGAAGGAAGCTCTCGGCGCCTTCCAGGAAGCCATGAAGCATGCCTTCCCGGTTCCGCGCACGCCTGAATGGATCGAGATTTCCAACGCGGTCTATCCGGAACTGCAGTCGGCCATCCTTGGTGACAAGACCTCCAAGGAAGCTCTCGACGCTGCCGCCGACAAGGCGACCAACATCCTCAAGGACGCTGGCGCTCTCTGATCCTGTCATAACAGGTCCCGCATCCGGAAACGGGTGCGGGGCTTCATTTTTGGAAGACCGGAGCTTCTTGCAGGCTCCCTCCTGCAGTCCAGGCGCCGGATATGGCGTGGACAGGTCGCTCGATGTTCAAAAAAATTCCGACACCCATTCTTCTGCTTCTGCCGGCCATCATCGTGCTGGCGGCAGTCGTCTTGGTTCCCCTGCTGCTTTCGCTTTATTCCAGTTTCACGCCGTTCCGGCTGACCCGGCCGCAGACGCTCTACGTCTTCGTCGGCCTGCGCAACTACATGCGCATCCTCACCGATCCGGTGTTTCTTGCCGCTTTCGTGCGCACAGTCGTGCTGCTGACGATCGCGCTCAATCTCGAAATGCTGCTCGGTCTCGGCCTGGCGCTGCTCGTCAACAAGGCGACCATGGGCCAGCGCGTGCTGCGCACCATGATGATGTTCCCGATGATGTTTTCGCCGGTGCTCGTCGGCTTCCAGTTCAAGTTTATGTTCAACGACAATGTCGGCCTGATCAACAATGCCCTGCAGGCGCTTGGCCTGACCGACAACGCGATCCCCTGGCTGATCGACGGCAATCTGGCGCTGTTCTCGATCGTCGTCGCCGAGGTCTGGTCGTCAACGGCGGTCTTCGCGATCCTGATCCTGTCAGGGCTGCTCGCCATGCCGCAGGAGCCGGTCGAGGCCGCCCGCGTCGATGGCTGCACGCCCTGGCAGACCTTCCGCTATGTCATCTGGCCGTTCCTGATGCCCTTCGCCTTCATCGCCATGACGATCCGTTCGCTCGACGTCGCGCGTGCCTATGACATCGTCAAGATCATGACGGATGGTGGACCGGCGCGGCGCACCGAGCTGCTCTGGACGCTGGTCGGTCGCACCGCCTATGCGGATGCGCAGATGGGCCTTGCCAATGCCATGGCCTATGTCTCGATCATCCTGTCGATCGCCTTCACCGTCTATTTCTTCCGGAAGCTGGCGCTCGCCCGCACCCAAATCGGCGCGGAGTGGTAAGCCATGGATCTCAACGCACAACAACGCCTGCGCCGCCGTATCGGCCGTGTCTTCTATCTGATCGGCCTCTTCCTGGCGATGCTCATTATCTGCCTGCCGGGCTTCTGGATCGTGCTCAGCTCGCTGCGCCCGCCGGTCGAAATCATGGCGAAGCCGCCGGTCTGGATCCCGAACGAGCTGTCGCTCGATGCCTACCGCGCGATGTTCTCGGGCATCGGCAAGGGCGGCATTCCGATCTGGGACTACTTCCGCAACTCGCTGATCATCTCGATCACCTCGACGGTGATCGCGCTGGCGATCGGCATGTCAGGCGGTTACGCTTTCGCGCGCTTCCGGTTTGCCGGCAAGTCCGCGACCTTCCTCGGCCTGATGCTGACGCGCTCGGTCCCGGGCATCGCGCTGTCGCTGCCGCTCTTCATCGTCTATTCGCGCATCGGCATCATCGACACGCATTTCGGCCTGATCCTGACCTATGTGGCGCTCAACGTGCCCTTCACGATCTGGCTGATCGACGGCTTCTTCCGCCAGGTGCCAAAGGATCTGGCGGAAGCCGCACAGATCGACGGCTGCACCCGCTGGCAGGCCTTCTGGAAGGTCGAGTTTCCGCTGGCCGGTCCAGGCATCGCCTCGGCAGGCATCTTCGCCTTCCTCACCTGCTGGAACGAGTACGCACTCGCCTCGCAGCTGACGCGTTCGGTCAATTCGAAGACGTTGCCGGTCGGCCTCCTCGATTACACGGCGGAGTTCACTATCGACTGGCGCGGCATGTGCGCGCTCGCGGTTGTCATGATCGTTCCGGCGCTGGCGCTCACCTTCATCATTCAAAAGCATCTCGTATCCGGCCTGACATTCGGCGCGGTCAAAGGTTGATTTCCCATGGCTCAGGTCTCCCTCAAGAAACTCGTCAAGCGCTACGGCGCGCTCGAAATCGTCCACGGCATCGATCTTGATATTGCCGACAAGGAGTTCATCGCGCTCGTCGGTCCGTCCGGCTGCGGCAAGTCGACGACGCTGCGCATGGTCGCCGGTCTGGAGCCGATTTCCGGCGGCGACATCGAAATCGGCGGCCGCGTCGTCAACGATCTGGCGCCGCGCGACCGCAACATCTCGATGGTCTTCCAGTCCTACGCGCTCTATCCGCATATGAGCGTACGCGAGAACATGGGCTTCTCGCTGAAGATCGCCAAGGTGCCGCAGCCCGAGATCGATCAGCGCGTCAATGAGGCCGCCGCGATCCTCAGCCTCGAAGCCTTGATGGACCGCCGCCCGGCGCAGCTCTCCGGCGGCCAGCGCCAGCGCGTCGCCATGGGCCGCGCCATCGTGCGCAACCCCGAGGTCTTCCTGTTCGACGAGCCGCTGTCGAACCTCGACGCCAAGCTGCGTACACAGATGCGCACCGAGATTAAGAAGCTGCATGCCAAGGTGCAGGCGACGGTCATCTACGTCACCCACGACCAGGTCGAGGCGATGACGCTCGCCGATCGCATCGTCATCATGCGCGACGGTCATATCGAGCAGGTCGGCACCCCGGATGAAGTGTTCAAGCGTCCGGCAACCCGCTTCGTCGCCGGCTTCATCGGCTCTCCGCCGATGAACATTCTCGATGCCACCGTCGATGGCGACAGCGTCGTCTTCGCCAACGGCGATCGCCTGCCGCTGCCGGCAAAATTCAAGAGTGCGGTGACACAGGGCCAGAAGGTCACCTTCGGCCTGCGCCCCGACGATCTCTTCCCGGCCGGTCACGGCCTGGTTACCGGAAGCGCCTCGGAGGTCCACGAGACGAGCCTGCCCGTTAGCATCACCGAGCCGCTCGGTAACGAAACGCTCGTCTTCGTCGAATTCGCCGGCCGTGAATGGGTGGCGCGCATGCTCAATCCGCGGGCGCTGGCAACAGGCGAACAAATCAAGATGAGCTTCGACCTGTCGCAGGCGCATCTGTTTGCAGCCGATACCGGCAAGAGCCTGGCAATCTGAAGGGGAGGAGAGAGACATGGCCCGCATCGAGAAGATTGAAATCCGCATGGTCGACCTTGCTCCCAAGGTCAAGCGCACGGATGCCATCCAGAGCTTCGTCAGCCAGGAAACGCCGATCGTCACGATCACCGATTCCGACGGCGCGACGGGCATCGGTTACAGCTACACGATCGGTACCGGCGGCTCGTCGATCATGCGGCTGCTGTCGGATCATCTCGTCCCGCTGCTGATCGGCGAGGACGCGGACTGCATCGAGGCGATCTGGCGCAAGATGGAGTTCGCGACCCACGCCACAACGATCGGCGCGATTACTGCGCTGGCGCTCGCCGCGGTCGATACCGCTCTCTGGGATCTCCGGGCCAAAAAGCAGGGCCTGCCGCTCTGGAAGCTGGCAGGCGGCGCCAAGGATAGCTGCCCGCTCTACACCACCGAAGGCGGCTGGCTGCATATCGAGAAGGAAGCGTTGGTCGAAGACGCGCTGCTGGCGAAATCGAAGGGCTTCTCCGGCTCCAAGGTCAAAATCGGCAAGCCGCATGGCGCCGAAGACTATGCGCGCCTTTCGGCCGTGCGCGCCGCCGTCGGCGATGGCTTCGAGATCATGACGGATTGCAATCAGGGCTTCATGGTGGATGAAGTGATCCGCCGCGCCGCGCGCCTGAAGGAGCTCGATCTTGCCTGGATCGAGGAGCCGCTGCCGGCCGACGATCTCGATGGCCATATTCGCCTGTCGCGCTCGACCGCGACGCCGATTGCCGTCGGCGAGTCAATTTACTCGATCCGCCACTTCCGCGAATATATGCAGAAGGGCGCCTGCTCAATCGTCCAGGTCGATGTCGCCCGTATCGGTGGCATCACGCCCTGGCTCAAGGTGGCTCACGCCGCCGAGGCTTTCGACATCCCTGTTTGCCCACACTTCCTGATGGAGCTGCATGTCAGCCTGGTTTGCGCGGTGCAGAACGGCAAATATGTCGAATACATTCCGCAGCTAGACCAATTGACCACCAAGGGCATGGAGATCCGCGACGGCCGGGCGATCGCCCCGTCCGAACCGGGCCTCGGCATCAGCTGGGATTGGGATGCGGTCGAGGCCCGCTCGATCGAGGAATTCACCCGAGAGTTTCGCGGCTGAGGAGAGTGGCCATGCAGCGCATGGGAATGGTTGTCGGGCTGAAGCCCGAGAAGATCGCGGAGTACAAGGCCCTGCACGCGGCCGTCTGGCCGGAGATTCTGGCGCTGATCTCCGAATGCAACATCAGCAACTATTCCATCTTCCTGAAAGAGCCTGAAAACCTGCTGTTCGGCTACTGGGAATATACCGGCGACGACTTCGACGCCGACATGGCGAAGATGGCGGCGCATCCGAAGAACAAGGAGTGGTGGGCCGTCTGCATGCCGCAGCAGCAGCCGCTCGAAACCCGCAAGCCGGGCGAATGGTGGGCGATGATGGAGGAGGTCTTCCATCATGACTGAGGCCTTCGATCCAAGCCGTCTGCGGCAATCATGGCCGCGCCCGGCCAAGCCCCGCCCGATCGTCATTTTCGGCGCCGGAAGCATCGTCGGCGACGCGCACCTTCCGGCCTACAGAAAGGCTGGCTTCCCCGTTGCCGGCATCTTCGATCCCAATCATGCCAAGGCGAGCGCCGTTGCAGAGCAATGGGGCACGGTCGCCTTCACCTCTGAAGACGACGCGCTCAAGACCGAAGGCGCGATCTTCGATCTGGCGACCCCGCCCGCTGCCCATGCCGCAATCCTGTCGAAGCTGCCGGAAGGGTCCTTCGCGCTGCTGCAAAAGCCGATGGGCAGCAATCTGCAGGAAGCGACGGAAATCCTGTCGCTCTGCCGGTCCCGCAGGATAAAGGCCGCCGTCAATTTCCAGCTGCGCTTCGCGCCGATGATGCTGGCGCTCAAGGATGCGATCGCTGGGGGACATCTCGGCGAGGTCGTCGATTTCGACGCCTGGCTGGCGCTGGCGACCCCATGGGGTCTCTGGCCGTTCCTGAAGGGCCTGCCGCGCATCGAGATCGCCATGCACTCGATCCATTATCTCGATGTCGTCAGGGATCTGCTCGGCAATCCGCTCGGCGTCCATGCCAAGACCATCGGCCATCCGAACCATGAGGTGGCGCAGACGCGCACCGCCGCGATCCTCGATTATGGCGACAGGATCCGTTGCGCTCTCTCGATCAACCACGACCACGATTTCGGCCGCCGCTTCCAGACCTGCGAGTTTCGTATTTGCGGAACGAAGGGTGCTGCCTATCTGAAGCTCGGCGTCAATCTCGACTATCCGCGCGGCGAGCCGGACGAACTCTGGATCAAGGCCGATGGCGCCGCTGATTGGGTCTTGGTGCCGCTCGAGGGAACCTGGTTCCCGGATGCCTTTGCCAACCGCATGGCAAACCTGCAGCGCTTTGCCTCCGGCGAAGACGATGTGCTCATCGGATCCGTCGAGGACGGATGGCAGACGATGGCGCTTGTCGAAGCCGCCTATCAATCGAGCGCGAGCCCGGCGACGCCGTTGAGCCCGCTGCCGAAGGAGTAATCCCGTGTCCGAACAGACCATCCATTACGAAGACTACGCGCTGAATGCCGTTCGCACGACGACGGGACGCACGATCACCGAGACCGACTTCGTCGTCCACGCCGGCCATACCGGCGATTTCTTTCCGCATCACATGGATGCCGAATTCGCCAAGACGCTGCCCGGCGGCCAGCGCATCGCCCATGGCACGATGGTGTTCTCGATCGGCGTCGGGCTGACGGCAACGCTGATCAACCCGGTCGCCTTCTCCTACGGCTATGACCGCCTGCGTTTCGTCCGCCCCGTCCATATCGGCGATACGATCCGCACCCGCGTGACGATCTCGTCGAAGGAAGACGATCCGAAGCGGCCGGATATGGGCCGCGTCGTCGAGCGTTGCGAAGTGCTGAACCAGCGCAATGAAGTCGTGCTCGCCGCAGACCACATCCTGCTCGTCGAGCGCAAACAGAAACAGGGATAAGACCATGACACAGGATTTGGCCGGCAAGACCGTTCTGATCACCGCTGCAGGGCAGGGGATCGGGCGCGCCTCGGCAATCGCCTTCCATCAGGCCGGGGCCAAGGTGCACGCGACCGATATCAACACTGAGACGCTGGCGCAGCTTGCTGCCGAGACTGGGATTGCCACCCACAAGCTCAACGTCCTCGACGAGGGCGCGGTCAATGCCTTGGTCTCCGAGATCGGCGGGATCGACGTGCTGTTCAATTGCGCCGGTTTCGTCCATGCCGGATCGATCCTTGAGATGAAGGACAGCGATCTGGAATTCGCCCTCGACCTCAACGTCAAGGCGATGATCCGCACCATCCGCGCGGTGCTGCCCGGCATGCTGGAGCGCAAGGACGGCTCGATCATCAACATGGCTTCGGTCGCCTCGAGCATCAAGGGCGTGCCGAACCGCTTCGCCTATGGCGTCACCAAGGCTGCCGTCATCGGCCTCACCAAGTCGGTCGCTGCCGACTATGTCGCCCAGGGCATCCGCTGCAACGCCATTTGCCCCGGCACCGTCGAGAGCCCGTCGCTACAGGACCGCATGAAGGCGCAGGGCGACTACGAGACGGCGCGCGCCGCCTTCATCTCCCGCCAGCCGATGGGCCGCCTCGGGTCGCCGGAAGAGATCGCCGAGCTCGCCGTCTATCTCGCCGGCGCCACCTACACGTCCGGCCAGGCCTACGCCATCGATGGCGGTTGGACGATCTGATTTTCCAGAAGACAACAGAATGGAAGCATCATGAAATTTCTTCGTTACGGTGAAGCCGGTCAGGAAAAGCCCGGCCTTCTCGATGCCGATGGCACGATCCGTGATCTCTCGGGCCATCTGACCGATCTCTCCGGCGCAGCGCTGAACCCCGATCGCCTCGCAGAACTGTCGCGCATCGATGCGAGCACGCTGCCTGCCGTCGACGGCAATCCGCGGCTCGGCGCCTGTGTTGCCGGTACCGGCAAGTTCATCTGCATCGGTCTCAACTATTCCGACCACGCCGCCGAAACCGGCGCCACCGTGCCGCCGGAGCCAATCATCTTCATGAAGGCGACCTCCGCGATCGTCGGCCCCAATGACGACCTGCTGATCCCGCGCGGCTCCGAAAAGACCGACTGGGAAGTCGAGCTCGGCATCGTCATCGGCAAGACCGCGAAATATGTCAGCGAAGCAGACGCGCTCGACTATGTCGCCGGCTATTGCACGATCCACGACGTCTCCGAACGCGCCTTCCAGATCGAGCGTTCCGGCCAGTGGACCAAGGGCAAGTCCTGCGACACGTTCGGTCCGACCGGTCCGTGGCTGGTCACCAAGGACGAGGTTCCCGATCCGCAGAACCTCGGCATGTGGCTGAAGGTCAATGGCGAGACGATGCAGAACGGCTCCAGCAAGACCATGGTCTATGGCGTTGCCTATCTCGTCTCCTATCTCAGCCAGTTCATGTCGCTGCACCCGGGCGACATTATCTCGACGGGCACGCCGCCCGGCGTCGGCATGGGCATGAAGCCGCCGCGCTATCTCAAGGCAGGCGATGTCGTCGAACTCGGCATCGAAAAGCTCGGCAACCAGCGCCAGGCCGTCAGGGCGGACATCTGACAGCTCCAGGCTGCCGGTGAGCAAGAGGCTGGGCATGAGCTCCGCCTCTTTCATTTTAAGAAGATGTCAGATCGTCGTCTGCAGCCCGAGTTCGACGACGCGGCCGGATGGCAGGCCGAAATAGTCGGTCGCATTCCCGGCATTCTGGGCGAGAACGATGAAGAGGCGGTCCTGCCAGAAGGGCATGCCGCCCTTCTTCGACGGCAGGAGCGTCCGCCGCGACAGGAAGAAGGAGGTCGACATGATATCGAACTTCAGGCCGAGCTGGCGCACGAGCACGAGTGCGCGCGGGATGTTCGGCGTCTCCATATAGCCGAAGGTGATAATCAGCCGGCTGAACAGCGGATTGAAGCTCTCGAGGAAGATCTTCTCGTCATCAGGCACGAATGGCGTTGTCGCGGTGATGACGCTGAGGATGACGTTCTGCTCGTGGATCACCTTGTAGTGCTTGAGGCTGTGCAGCAGCGCCGTTGGCGCACCCTCGACGTCACTCGTGAGGAAGATCGCCGTGCCGGGAACGGTCGGTGGCCGCTTCTGCGCGAGACGATCGATGATCGAGGCGAGCGGGATCTCGTCTGCCCTGGTGCGGGCAATCAGCAGACGGCGCCCCGCCATCCAGGTGTACATGATCAGCCCCATCGTCGATGCGACGGCCACCGGCACCCAGCCGCCATCGGCGAACTTGGCGACATTGGCGATGAAGAAGCCGCTGTCGATCAGGAACAGCGGCACAACGACGGCAGCGGCGGTTACCGGTTTCCAGTTCCAGATGCGGCGCATGACCACGAAGAGCAGCACGCTGGTGATCACCATCTCGCCGGTCACGGCAATGCCGTAAGCAGCCGACAGCCCACTCGAATTCTTGAAATAGAGCACGAGCGCTACGACGAAGATGAACAGGAACGAGTTCACCTGCGGCATGAAGATCTGCCCGGAATGGGTCTCCGAGGTGTGCAGGATCTGCAGGCGCGGCAGCAGATTGAGGTGCATCGCCTGGCGCACCAGCGAATAGGCGCCCGAGATCACCGCCTGGCTGGCAATGACCGTCGCGGCGGTCGCAAGACAGACCATCGGCACGCGGGCCCATGGAGGATGCATGCCGAAGAAGGGGTGCGCGGCCATCTCAGGATTGGCCAGAACGAAGGCGCCCTGTCCGAAATAGTTGAGCAACAGGCACGGAAAGACGAGGCAGAACCATGCCATGACGATCGGCTTGCGGCCGAAATGGCCGAGATCGACATAGAGCGCCTCGGCGCCGGTGACGGCGAGGAAGACAGCGCCGAGAACGGTAATCGTCAGCCCGACATTGCTTGCGGCATAGGTGACCGCGTGAACGGGGTTGATCGCGCCGAGGACGGCCGGATCGTCGAGGATATGAATGCCGCCGCTGATGCCGAGCACGGCGAACCAGAGCGCCATGACCGGGCCGAAAACGGACGCCACGCCGCCGGTGCCGAAACGCTGGACGAAGAACAGGACGGCGATGATCGTCAGGGTGATCGGCACGATCCAGTCGGACAGCGCCGGTGCCACCACCTGAATGCCTTCGACCGCCGACAGCACGGAAATCGCCGGCGTGATGATCGCGTCACCCAGGAACAGCGAGGCACCGGCGACGCCAAGCACGAGCACCCAGACCGGGCGCCCCACGAGGCTCTGGCGCGCGAGCGTCATCAGGGAGAGCGTGCCGCCTTCGCCTCGGTTATCCGCCTTCAGAACGAAGGTCACGTATTTGACGGTGACGACGATCGTCAGCGCCCAGACGATCAGCGAGAGAATGCCCAGCACATTATCGCGATGCGATCCTGATCCCGCCGTCGCATGCAGCGCCTCTCTGAAAGCATAGAGCGGACTGGTGCCGATATCGCCATAGACGACGCCCAAGGCTGCCAGGACGAGCGCGGGCAGACCATTTCGGGTCTCGTGCCCTAGCTCGGGATCTTCGGATCGCAATTGCGGGAATGTCAACGAAGGGGTCCTGTTTCGAGCTTCGTGTCAGCGAAGCAATGGCTGCTGCCTTGCGGCGATATGATTGATATCGGCAAACGCCTGATGTGCAAAGCTTCGAGACGGTCCATACACAATCAGCTTTCCAACGCCGTGGCCGGACTTTCGTTGCGTCGCATGCGCCGGTTGCGGCAATTTTGGAGGGCGATATCTTTGAAAATATAAATCGATCTGGTTGTTAGACGTATCCCATCAAAACCTGTAGGATGCCACCTTGAGTGGTCGAGAAACGGCCGCCGGCCCCGGAAGGAGGCCGCTATGACACCCCTGGATTACACAGATCAGCAAGCGACGCCGCTTGCCGTCCTGACGCATGCTATCGCGCAGCTTGCCGGCGCGCGCGACGCCAGCCATGTCGTCGAGATCATCCGCGCCACCGCGCGCAGCATGATCGGCTGCCAGGGCATCGCCGTGATCCGGAAAGAGGATGACCTCTGCCACTATATCGAAGAGGATGCGATCGGCGCACTCTGGAAGGGACAGAAATTCCCGGCATCGGCCTGCGTCAGCGGGTGGGCGATGGCCGAGCGCAAGACGATCGTCATTCCCGATATCGACCACGAGGACAGGGTTCCGCGGGAGCTCTATCAGGACACGTTCGTCCGGGCGATCGCTATGACGCCGGTTCGGCCGCAGGATCCGATCGGTGCGATCGGCGCCTATTGGGCGGCGCCCTATCAGCCGACGAGGATGGAGATCGAGATTCTCGAAGCGCTGGCAAGTGCGGCGGCAACGGCGATCGAAAACGTCCGGCTGATCGTCGCGCTGTCAGGCGCGCTGGAGGAAGCGGAACTCGCCCGCGATGAGCTGCGCCACCGGGTCAAGAACGCCTATATGGGTGCGCAAAGCCTGGCGAAGCTCTCGATAAAGGGCGAAGCCGCCGACGATCTCGTCGGGCGTATCCAGGCCCTTTCGCGCGCTCATTCGCTGCTTGACGAGCGCATGTCGCGGGATGCCAGCATCGACATCCGCGATCTTATCGAAATCGAGGTCGAGCCTTACAGAAACACAGCGCCTGGACGGATCGTGCTCAGCGGTCCTTCGATGGAGATCGACAGTACCCGGGCCGTGCCCTTGGGGCTCTCGATCAACGAGCTCGCAACGAACGCGCTGAAGCACGGCGCGCTGTCGATCGAATCCGGCACGGTCGAAATCACATGGTCGCGGAATGGCGAGGCCATTTCTCTCTCGTGGATCGAGACGAATGGACCGCGCGTTGGAAATATCGGCCGGACCGGGGAGGGATCGGGCCTGCTCGCCCGCCTCGTCGAGCGCCAGCTTCGCGGCACGCTGGAGCATATTTTCGATCCCGCGGGTGTCCGCTGCCGGATTGCCTTCCGGCAGGGCGAGCACCCGCGCGTACCGGTGGGCGTTTCCCTCCCGGTGGCCGGTAAGTAGCGCCTAAAGCCCGAGGCCGACGGTTTCGGTGCGATGGACACCTTTGGGAACGAAGGCAAAGGCGTCAGCAAGCCCGAGATAGTCGGCGGCGAGATGAACGACCGAGAGCCACATCTCTGTGCCCTGAAGGCTCGCCGGGCTGCCGTCGGCAAAGGCAAAACCTTCGCCATCCTGCCATCGATCGAGCGCTCTTACGATGATCTTGCGCGCAATCTCTTCGCCATCGCCGCGCCGGTAATCGGTCTGCCGCGCGATCAGCAGCAGTGGGTGGATCGTGTCGAGGAGATTGCACGCGGTGTATTTGGCGCCGGTGAAACCCTCGTGATTGCGGTAGTTCAGCAGTACCGTTTCGAAGGATGCTTGCGGGTTCGGAAGCGGAACCCCGAATTGCGCATAGGTGCCGCGGGTCAGGCGGTAGAAGCCGTTGACCGGCTGCAGCCAGCCTTCGAGCGCTGTGGGCTCGCCCCAAAGGCCGGTCGCCTTGTTGATATGTCGAGTGAGCCAATCGAAGAGCGCCTGGCGCGGTTGCTCGACATTGAAATAGCGGGCGTTGAAATACATCGCCGTTCCGATCGCGTCGACGACGCTCCCGGCACTCCAGGCCAATGTTTTCCAGGGCAGACCCGAAAGCCACCGGTCGAGCTCGTCCGCATCGATCTGCACCGCCTGGATAGGCTGGCGCGGACGCGATCCGAGCACTTCGAGCGCGTAGCCGACCGAGAGGACGTTATAAAGCGCCTTTGGGTCTTGCCGGAGCGGGCGATCCCGCGGCGTATTCTTGTCAGGGAAAAGACCGGTCTCCTCGTCCTGCAGGTCCTGCAGAAGCTCGATCGTCGCCGTCGTATCGAGACCCGGCGGAAATGCCCCGAACCCTGCGGCAATCTCGATCGCATCGTTGAGATGCCGGGCGGCCGGGCGGCTGATGCCGTCGGCTTCCAGCGATTCATAGGCTTCGGCGGTTTTCCATCGCCCGAGAATTTCGGGCCACTGTGCTTGCGCCTTGCTGCCGAGCTTCTGAAGCCGGTCCTCGATGCCGCCGGAAGCGGAGAGGCGGGAGGGGGCGCCGCGCTTGCGGATGACGCGCGCCGGTACGCCGCCGGCAATCGACATCGGCGGGATCTCGCCGGCGACGACGGCGCCCGCGGCGATCACCGCGCCGCTGCCGATGACTGCGCCGTCAAGAATGACGGCATTGGCGCCGATCCACACATCGTCGCCAATCGTGATGCCCGTGGTCGTCACTTTCTGGCGGTGGATCGGCAGGCTGGTGTCATCGAAGCCATGGTTGAAGCCGACGATCGATGCATGTGATGCGATCCTGACACCATTGCCGCAGGCAACTTTTCCAGAGATGCAGGCATAGGGGTTGACGGTACAATCGTCGCCGAAGGTGATGTCGCCCCTGACCAGCGCATGGCCGGCAATCCAGGACCGCTCGCCCATCTTGAGCCTCTCGGTGAAGATGGCGGCATGCTCGGCAATGTAGGCCGTCTCCGCCAACTCAGCTCCGCAGGCTCGCTGGAGTACCGCCTTGCGTGCCAGATGCGCCGGATGAAGCAGGTCGCCGGCCACATGTTCCCAGGGAAGGAACTGCAGCCGGCGCGCTTCATCCTCTTTATCCACGGCCGGGTTCGGATTGTTTCGCTGATCCATGATCGTCCCGTTGCGGTCTAGCCGCCCAGTATGCGCTTGCCTTCCGACATCAGCTGCTTGCCGGCGTCGGACGGCGAAATCTGCTCGAAGGCCAGGCTGTCAGCCGTAGCCGTCAAAACCTGCTGCGAAAATTCCGCTGCCCCGATCGGGATGGCAGGCGGATATGGCCCGACCCGGTCCTTCAGCGAGGCGATATAGTCGATCGTCTGCTTCGAGATCTTGTCGCCGGTCGCCGCCACGTCACCCTGGATCTTGGTATTTACGGGCACGCCGCGCTCGGTTCCGAGCGCATGTCCGGCATTGGTGTCATTGACGAAGAAGTTGATGAACTTGGCCGCCGTCTCTGGCGATTTCGACCAGGGTGAGATCGACCATAGCGTCGAGGGGCGGTAAAACAACCCCGAAGGGCCGCCGGCATCCTGTACCGGAAGCGAACCGATCGACATCTCGGATTTCGCAAGCGCGCCGTAGCCGGCAAGCTGGTTGGAATAGGCAAATGCCATGACGGCATTGCCGCTGGCGATCGGGTTCGTCTCGATATTGCCCTTGTCGAGCGCCTGGATGTCGGCGGTGACGCATGCGCCCGCCTTGGCCATCTGGTCCCAATAGTCGAACCATTCGATCGCATCGGCCTCTTGGAAGCCGAGATGTCCGTCCTGCGTGAACAGCGTCTTGCCGCGCTGGCGCAGCCAGACCTCGAAGACGAAGCTGTAGCGCGCGCCGTTGCCGACGGCGAAGAGATTTCCGGAACCCGCCGCCTTCTTGAAATCGGTGCAGATCGTCTTGAATTGCTCCCAGGTGGTGGCCGCCGTGGGCGCGGGAACGCCCGCCTTCTCCAGGGCAGTCTTGTCGACGATGAGCGCGGCGGCGTTGAGCGATGTGGGTATGCCCGTCAGCTTGCCGTCGACCGTTCCGAGATCGAGGGCGCCGGGCGAGAAATCCTTTGAGGCGATGATGCTGTCGCGGAACGGTGAAAGATCGAGCGTCGCGCCGCGGCGCGAATAATCGGCGAAGGTCACCGGTTCCAGAGCGAAGACATCGGGCACGTTGCGGCCGGCAACCATCGTCGCGAGCTTCACCCAATAGTCAGACGTGGCGACCTGCCCGACGAATTTCGCGTCAGGAGTGGCGGCTTCGAACTGCTTGATGACTTCGCCGGTCCGTTTCGCGCGATCGGGGTTTCCCCACCAGAAGACCCGCAGCGATTCTTCCGCCGCCATGGCGCGAGGAATGTCGATGACCGCTGCCGCGAGTGCGCTTGCGATAAATTCCCTTCGTCTCAGCATCTTCCCCTCCCAGGTCAATGCCGCCCGCTTGATGCGGCGACAGGGCAACGATAAACGAAAATGTGATGCAGGAAAGAAAAATTTCGTACTCAACGAAAATTTCTTCCTCATCTGGTGAAGGGCGCTTTTCTCGTGCTAGATGAAATGCGAGGAGAGCCCGATGTCACGCAGATCGAGAATTGCCGATATTGCCGAAGCCGCAGGCGTTTCGATTGCGTCGGTCTCCAAGGCGCTCAACAACCGCTCCGGCGTCGGCAACGAAAGCCGCGAGCGCATCCTCGAAGCGGCCGCGCGTCTCGACTACCGGCACAGGAACAACGATCTGGCCGAGGCCTTTCCTTCGGGGCTTGCCGTGGTGACGACGGCGGCGCTCTATCTCAATTCGAAATTCTACGAAGGCGTCATTCAGGGCGCGCTCGATGCGGCGCGCGAGGCTGGCATCGATGCCAAGGTCAATCTGCTGACGCCCGATATCGAGACCGGAAGCGTCAATGTCGAGAACCTGCTTGCGGCCGAAGGCGCGTCCCTTCTGCTCGTCGGGCTCGATCATCCCGTCCTCATCGAGCAGGTCGTCAGAAGCAGGGCACCGGCTGTCATCGTCAATGGTATCGACCGGACGATGCGGATCTCCTGCGTCTTGCCGGATAACCGTTCGGCCGGATGGCTGGCGACGACGCGGCTCCTGTCGGAAGGGCATACCGAGATCGTCCATGTCAGCCGTCTGTTCAGGACCTCGCTCAAGGAGCGCTTCGACGGCTTCCGCGATGCCATGCAGGAAGCGGGCATTGCGATCGATCCCGAACGGCATCTGTTCGACCTGACGGCCGCCGGCATTCTCGAGCCGGACACCTCGAAGGCCCTGATCGAATCCATGCAGAAGGGGCGCTTCGAGAAGGCAACGGCTTTCGTCTGCAGCAACGACATCATGGCGCTCGGTGTGGTCGATGCGCTGCGCGGGCGCGGTCACAGCATTCCGCGCGATTTCTCAGTCATCGGCATGGACGACATCTCGATTGCCCAGCACAGCAACCCGCCACTGACGACGATGAGGATCGAGCGCGAGGAACTCGGGCGCGTCGGCTGGGAAATCCTGAAGGAACGGGCGTTAAACCCGGATGCCAGGGTCCGGCGCGTGGGGATGTCCGTCAGGCTCATCGAGCGCGCCACCGTTGGCCCGCCGCGCCACTATCTCCGCTCCTCGCCAAATTGATAGGTGGGGTGGCGTTTTCCAGTGTGCTGGTTAGTATCACAGGCATGACCGCGCTCGTTCAGGACAGCACTTCGCCGGTTCGCCCGCTCTTCCGGCTTCCCTCTCTCTCACTTCGTCTTCTGTGGCGGTTCTGGCCGCAATTGATGGCGCTCTGGCTGCTTGGCGTTATCGGCAACGCTGTATTGAACGAGATCGCCGTGATGCTGGGCCGGTGGAACGGCATCGCCGGCCTGTCGATGCTCGCCTTCGTCGTTCTCCTCAAGCTCGTGATCATCGTTGCCCTGTTCCAGACGGTAAGGCCGGGTCTCCCCGCGCTCGATGCCGCTTCGCGCACTGCCGAGGCGCGGCCGGAGAGAGCGAAGGGTTCGGATGTCGGAGCTTCCGGCTTCACCTCGGCACTGGCGCTGACGCTCCTGCCGTTCTTCGCCTATTACACGGCCTGGGGGCTGCTCGGCGATACGATCCGTGAATATTCGAAACTCTCCTTCGACCTGACGATGTTTGGCGAGGACGCAAATATTCTGGAATTTTCGACAAGCACCTGGCTCATAGCCTCGGTCGCCATCGCCTGGGCGGTGCGCCGGTTTGCCAAAGCGATGCACAAGCGCTCGAAGTCGCCGGTCTGGCCGCTGGTGATCGTCGTCTGCGACGCCAACTGGGCGTTCATCGGTCTTTATGTGGTTTCAAGCTGGGAAGACGAGATCAGGGCATGGGTCGCTCACCTGCCGGAGGCAATCGGCCAGTTGTTTGCCGCGCTCGATCCCATCGGAAACGCGATCGCCGCGACAGGCTTTCCGCCGACGGCGGAAGCGGCGTCGATCAGCACCTATGATCAGATCCGCAACCTGTTCTTCTACGCCGTCTATCCGGCGGTGTGGCTGACGCTCGCCGCAATCATCTACGGCTATGACATCAATGGCGAGCGGCCGATGAGCGAGGGGCGCATTGCCCGCATCGTGTCGCGCTGGGATGGGCTGCCCTCCTTCATCCGCGATTTCATTGCCCATTTCATCGCCGGGACGGCGAAGCGCTACAGGGCGCTGGCGGAAGGCATCGGGCTGGCGATCGGCTCCGGTCTCGCTTTGGCCCTCAGCGTCATCGTGCTTTACCGGGTGCTGGATTGGGCGGCTGCCTGGGCCTGGTATGGAACTGCCAATCTGATCGGTCCCCACGATCTTCACACCTGGCAGATCATCTCGCAGGGGATATCGCTGTTTCTCGGAAGCCCGAGTGCGCCCGGCGATGTTGGTGTTCTCGTCATCCCGGTGAAAATCTGCCTGCTTGCCGCGGCGCTCGAAATCGGCTTCGCGCAGGGCCGCGAGTGGCGGCGCAGCGCCAGCTAGTTCTGCTGCAAGCCGAGCGGCAGGGCCAGAGCCTCCGGCCGCGTCGACGCAAAGCTCAGCCTTGCCTGAAGCGACTGCGCCGCGCTGGCGGGGATCACGAATTTTTCCTCGATCTCGACCTCGGCATCCCTGGCGGGCGGTTGGCGGGACGCTGCTGCGCATCCCTCGACCGGCTTTGCCTGCGGATCGAGCGTGCGGCTGATCGTGTCGGAGGAGATGAAATCGAGCGGCGCCCATTCCCGGCCGCTGCCGTCGGTCAGCGACATCCTGCAATCGAACCAGCCATCGCCGATCTCGCCTTCCGACTTTGCAGCGAGGCGGACGATCAGCAGCCGCCTTTCGCCCGGAAAGGTCACCTTGGTATCGCGGCCATCGCCGATCAGCCGGACCTTTTCGATTCTCCAGAGGGCACCGGCATAAGCCTTCTGCTCGCTATTCTCGCGAATGCTGAGCTCGTTGCGCTGCACATAATCCTCGATATTGCGCCAGGCAAAGACGCCGTAGCTGGCAACCAGCAGGACCGGAAGCGCGCAAAGGGACAGCAGACGGAAGCGGCGTTCGGTTCTAGAGGCCATTTTCGCCGATCTCCGCAATCTTGCGTGTCTCGATGCCGTTCTGGTCGAGACGGATGTGGATCTCCGCGTCGAGCTGCGGTCCCGGTTGGCGCGAGACGATGAGGGTCATGCCGGCGGTCTCCTCTTCCGGCATTTCGAAGATGAAGAGGCCGCTGGCCGGAAGGCCGGGCTGCAGCGTCTTTTCGCTGAAAAGCTGCGGCGCGCCATCGGCGCGGTGGGTCTGCCGGTAGAGCCGGCCGGACGCGCCCTCGATCGCCGCGGCGCGAAGCGGCATGGTCTCGTGCTTCGTCTCGGCATCGGCGGTGACGATCACGAAAATCCCTTGCGTATCGAGCGACACCGGACTGCCATACCGCTTGAAGGCGAGGGTTTTCGCCCGCAGGACCTTGTTGGCCTTGAGGCTGAACGCGTCGCTTTCGACTGTCTGGCGCTGCGGACCGAAGGTTTCGAGCGGGCCGGTCAGCACGGCATAGGACGGCGTTGTCGAATGCAGAAATGCCAGCACGGCAAAGGCGGCGACGACCAGCAACAGCGATGTCAGAAGCCGCATCATTGCGCCGCTCCCTGCTGCGAAAGCGGCAGCTCGACCTTGGCGACGTCGCTCGCCGGAAACCAGCCGGGCGCCGCATAGAGATTGTCCTTCGCCTTGTAGGTGGTTCCGGCAATGGTGAGGCTCAGCCTGTCCGGCAGTTTCTGCGAGGCCGGCACCTGCCAGACAACAGCGATCTTCTCGGGCATCAGGGGCTGCAGATCCCAGAGTGTGCCCCGATCGCGCATCAGGTAGAATTGCGGCTCCGGCGCATCCGCCAGATCCGGCCTGATCGTTTTCCTGTAGAGGTTGGAGCTTTCCTCTGTGATATTCTCCAGCGCCGCCTCAACGACAAGCGCCTTCTTGCCGTTGGGAATGCGTGAACCGTCAGGCATTTCGCTCGAAACCTGCGCCGAATAGAGCGTCACATTCCACTGGCCGCTATCGACCGATGTGCCCGGCGCGACCGTCGCAATCTCGCCCGCCGTCCGCGCCTGATAGAGCGACAGGCCGAGCGAAAGCGCTGCGGCCGCAAAGCCGCCGATCCCGGCAATGAGCTTTGCCGTGAACGCCTTTCTCGCTTTCTGACTTCTCGATGGCTGCTTCATGCGTCAATCGGTTCGCGCTTGTCAGGCGCTCTCACCCCACAAGCTTCTTGGCCCAGACTTCGATCTCGTCTCCGCTGCCGAGATCGGCCTGGACCAATCCGTCGATCATGAAGGTGGGCGAGACATGGATGCCGTTCTGTCGGGCATATTTGGCGTGCCATTTGATCTCGCGGTCGAGATCGGCGATCGCGAAGGCTTCGGCGAGCTGCAGGCCGCTGTAATTGGCGATCCGCTTGAGGATGTCGTTCGGCGTTGCGTCCATATTGGGGCCGCCGGCGTGGTGGGTGAACTCGAATTCCTCGCGGTGATCGCCGACGGCAGCGAGCACTTTCCTGGCGCTTTCCTTGCCGCCCTCAAGCGTCGATGCCGCCAGAATGGCGCGGACGATGACGCCCGAAAACATGTGCCAGGGCTGGGACTGCAGGCGGATCTTGATGGTGATGCGATCCTCTCCGGCAAGTTTCAGCAGGCCGTCGAGCTTGCGGAACGCCTTGACGGAATAGGGGCAGGTCGGCTCCAGAAAAACCTCGAAGATCCGCTTTCCGTTGCCCCATTCCAATGGGTCGGCTTTCCAGTTCGTCATGCTCATCGTCGATGTTCCTCGGGATTGATATTTCGGGATTGGTGGCGCGGCAGGCTATCGCCGCGGGGCTGCGCCGAGACGCGCAAGCACGTGGTTGGGAATGCCGTAACGCTGGATGACATCGCGGGTGTTGCGCAATCCGCAAATGTCGCGCTGCACGAAAAGCGCCCAGACGGCCTGCGCTGCCGTATCGACGAGCTTTTCCCTCTCGGTCGCGGGCACGCCCTTTTCTTCGGCTGTCTTGAGCGAAAAGAGCGCCTGCTCGACAGACAATCCCTGGCGGCCAAGCGAACTCGCGCGTTCAGCCGCCAGCTCATATTCGAGGACGCCCAAGCCGGTTTCGACCAAGTTCGATGGGTTCAAGCTGCGGGGTGCGCGCATTGTCAGCCAATCAAATATGTCATCGCTATCCAAGGTCTTACACCATAGGCAGGCGAAAACGGAACCCTTGAACTGACGCTACGGAGAGATAGCTGACCATTCACAGGCGGCAGTCATGAAGTCGCCAAACTGATGGTTAATGCTGACGTCAAAGCGAGGAGGTAAGCGTGTCAGTCACTGATGATCGCTATGTCGAGATAACGACCCATCTGCGCTCGGCGCAGTCGTTTTGTGACTTCCTGTCGAAGGGAGGCACCGTTCGCGTCGCCCAATCCGACGGCGGTGCTTTCAAGGATGTGACCGCCGAGCTTCTGTTGCGGCAGCAGAATGAGGTGCAGCGGCTGAAGCAGGTGCGCAGAACCCTGTTTCCCGATCGCGCTGAGGAAGATTTCCAGCCGGGCCTCTACAGCCACCACTGAAATGATTTCCAACAATCAGGCGGCGAGCGGCTCCCGCTGCTTGCCCTTGCTGCCGAGCTGACGATTGCGGTCGTTGGCAGCGGTTTCCAGAACCTTGGCAAAGTCGCCCAGGCTCACCTTGTCGGCGCGCAGCAGCAGCCGGATCAGCGGATCCTTTAGGGCTTCGGACATCGTCAAATCTTGCATGATCATCTCCATCTTTGCGAAGGAGATTACCACCGCTCTGTAAAGGCGGCATGTCGTGCTGGTGGCAAAACTAAGGCAAGGACATCGAAGATTTAGGACGACTACAAAGTCTAATCAGTAATTTCTCATATAATATTTACGAATTGACGCGAAATTAGACAGAATCTCAAAGTCGATCTCTGGTGAGGCTGTCGTGTTTGTTGTGTCGATTATAGATGACGGCGACGAACGGAACTTTGTTGCTACCGATCTTCGTGTTGATCACGGCGATATCCTCATCGAGGCTGGTGGCGTTCGCCACCTCTTCAGGTTGGCCGATGTCATCGACATCGTGCCGATAGGCAAGGAGCGGGCCGAGATCGCCCGCAGCCCCGCCTTCCGTTGCCGCCTGGTCAGCTAGCGCTGCCGTCTGAACTCGACGGTGATCACATTATCAGGCTGCGTCTCGATCTGCGGCGCCACGAATTCTTCCTCGGGCTCCCGCGGACCATCCCTGACCGCGATCAACTCGCGCAGGTCGCGAATCGTGCGGTGCTGAAAGGCCACGACCTTCTTGTAGAAGTCGACGATGTCCTGATGTTCTTTCTGGGTGATGAATTGCTTTTCCAGCCGCTCGCTCATGGTGAAAGGCTCCTCTTCTAGTCTGCAAACGAGCGAACCCGGCGCACGTTCCGTCCTTCGAAAGCCTATGGTTAGCAAAGTGTTGCGCTTTGACGCGGGGCTGTTGCCGGGAGGAGACGGCGAGGCTGACGTTGCCGATATTCAACTGCGGTTTCGTCGATTTCGCTTGAGCCGGGCGAAGCGCGATGACTAGATCGGGCCGTTTCCAGCGGGTGATTTTCGAGGAGCTTTCATGCGCTTTGCGGCTTTGGCTTTCCTTTCCTTCGTCGCCACGGCGCCCCTTGCCGCTGCCGGCGAGGCCGTCACCTTCTCGGGCACGATCGGAAAGCTGCCGATCATCGTCGAACTCGCCAATGGCGCCAGCGGTCAATACGAGGCCGGGCGTTACTCCTATATGGCGAAGGGGGCGGACATACCGCTGCATGCCTCCGCAAACGGTAAGGGCAGCGTGACCCTTGAGGAGGAAAAGCCCTGCACGCCGAAGCTCTGCAAGAAGGCGGATGACACGCAGGTCGACGAGGCCCCGATCGGCGCCACCTGGAACCTGAAGGCCGATGCCGCCGGCGGTCTTGCCGGGACCTGGAAGGACACAGATAGCGGCAAGGTGTTGCCGATAAAGCTGGAGCGGAAGGGCAGCCGTATCTTGCGCGATTCCGATGATCTCTTCGATGCGATGGATCCCGGCTACTATCCGTCCGGACATCCGGAGCCGCCGGTTTTCACCGCCAAGGACCTGCCCTACGATTTCCTCAAGGTCTCACGCCCGTTGAAGGAAGGGCCGGTCACCAATGCCGGTCAGTTGAGCTACCGGATGGATGAGGACAACCGCGTCGGGCTTGCCTATCCCACCGTCGTCTCGCTTGGCGGCGAGGATATCGGGCCGATCAATGCCTATCTCGCCCAGCAGCGGCTGCAGTTCGAAATCCCGGCCTTCACCTGCCTGTCGCGCGCCTATCTCGGCTTTGCCTGGTCCGGTTTCGATGGCGAGGGGACGAGCGGCTTCGATGGCGGCGGCCAGGTGACGGTCGAGCATCTCAGCCCGCGTCTCATCGGTATCTCCGAGAGCGGCAGCTTCTATTGCGGTGGGGCGCATCCTGACAATTTCACCGATCACCGGCTTGCCGATGCGCGCACCGGCCAGGCGCTGGTGCCGGAAAAGCTGTTGAAGGGCTGGGTTGCCAAGGACGATAGCGGCAACATTATCGACCCCGCCACGGCGGCGAAGGATGCGATCATCACCTGGGGACCGGATGATGAGCTTGCTGCCTATGTGAATAGCCATCGCGACAAGATGGATGCCGATAGCGAGCAGGATTGCGGCTATGACGATCTCGTCAAGCAGAACCTCGCCGTCTATTTCACGCAGGATAGCCTGGTCTTCACGCTGCAGGGCCTGCCGCATGTGATCTTCGCCTGCACCTACGACATGCTGAGTGTGCCGCTGAAGGACGCTCGGCCGCTTCTGACCGACGCGGGCGCGAAGTATTTTGCGGAGCTGGATAACTAGCTGCGCTAAGGCGAACCATCGTCGCCCATGGTCATCTCCGGCCCGCCCGCATCGGTACGGGCCGGATATTTCAAGGGATTAGAGAACCGAAACGTTCTCAGCCTTGGACTTGCCGGTCTTGCGATCCTGGCCGACTTCGTAGCTCACCTTGTCGCCTTCACGCAGCGAGCTGCCGCGCTGCAGAGCGGAGACGTGGACGAATACATCCTGGCCGCCGTTTTCCGGCGTGATGAATCCAAAGCCCTTGTCATCGTTGAAGAATTTTACGGTACCCGTAGCCATTGACGTTCCTTTTATGTCAGCTGGTCTGAAATCGACGGCAGACCCTATCGTCCGAGCCTTGATATATCAATGGCTTAGACAGCGCTGAATTGCTCTCTTTTGCGTTTCTTTCGCAATTTATCGGCAAAATCCAGAATTTGTGGGCATTTTCGGGGGATGGCATGGCGGAGGAACCACCGTTGCGCGACACCGCTGCTGCCAATATTGGACGAATTATGAGCCTTGCCAGTATCGCCATGTATGTCACGCCCGCACCTCTCGCCAAGGCGACGGAGGCCCTATGGTCGTTCCTCCGCGAGCAGCTTCTGGAGGCCGGGCTCTCCGGCGTACCGGAGAGACTCAGCCGGGATATCGCCTATGACGAGGCGTGGCTGCGGCCGGATCTCCTGCTTTCTCAGACCTGCGGATATCCCTATGTGACGCGGTTGCGCGGCAAAGTCCGCCTGGTCGCCACGCCGGAATACAACCATCCGGGCTGCTCCGGTCCGCTGATGCGCAGCTTCATCATTGCCCGGCGCGACTCGCCGTTCGGCGGTCTCGAGGACCTGCGCGGCAAGATCGCTGCCATCAACAGCCGGGACAGCAATTCCGGCGCCAATCTCTTCCGGGCGGCTGTCGCGCCGCTCGCCGGAGGGCGGCCGTTCTTTGCCCGCGTAGTCCTGACCGGCAGCCACGGCGCCAGTATCGACGCGGTTGCAGCCGGCCAGGCCGATTGCGCTTCGATCGACTGCATCACCTTCGGCAATATCAGGCGGTTCGATCCGACGAGGCTGGAGATGATTCGTGTCATCGCCAAAACACCGGCGGGGCCGGGACTGCCGTTCATCACCGCTGGCGACGCAAGCGATGAGCAGCTCGCTCTCCTCAGAGACGCATTATCGGCAGCAATCGCCGATCCATCGCTTGCGGCCGTTCGCGAAACGCTGGGGCTTACGAATATCGCTATCCTGTCCGATGTCGCCTACGAGTCGCTGCTTGAATTTGCCCGCCAGGCCGAGGCGTTGGGCTTCCGCGATTTCGGCTGAGGATCCCTTATTCGCTGACGCGGATGATCAGCTTTCCAAAGTTCTTGCCCTGCAGCAGGCCGATGAAAGCCTCGGGCGCATTCTCAAGCCCATCGACGATGTCCTCGCGGAATTTCAGGCGGCCGTCTGCGATCCATGCCGACGCCTCCGCGAGAAAGTCGGGCCTCTGGTCTACGAATTCGCGCTGGATGAAGCCGCGCACCGTCAGGCTCTTGCGCAGCACGGCGCGCATGAAGCCGGGGAGGCGGTCGAGGCCTTCCGCGGGCTCGTTGTTGTAGTGCGCGATCAGGCCGCAGACCGGTATGCGCGCGAAATCGTTGAGGAGCGGAAAGACCGCTTCGGCAACCGCGCCGCCGACATTCTCGAAATAGACATCGATCCCATCGGGGCAGGCCGCCGCGTGCTGGACGCCAAAATCCTTGGTGTGGTGATCGATCGCCACATCAAAGCCGAGTTCGTCGCGGATGAAGGCGCATTTCTCCGGCCCGCCGGCAATGCCGACAGCTCTCGCGCCTCTCAGTTTGGCAATCTGCCCGACGACCGATCCAACGGCACCGCTCGCAGCCGCGACGACGACGGTCTCGCCGGGCTTCGGCTTGCCGATATTGCGAAGTCCGGCATAGGCGGTGAAGCCCGGCATGCCGAGCACGCCAAGCGCCGTCGTGACCGGGGCCTGCGCGGGATCGAGCTTCCGCAAGCCGTCGCCGTTGGACGTGGCATAAAGCTGCCATCCCGAGTGGGAGAGCACGATATCGCCGGGTGCGAAATTGCTGTTACGGCTGCTGACAACGCGGGCGACCGTGCCGCCCTCCATGACGCCGCCGATCGCGACCGGCGCCGAATAGGATTTGGCGTCGTCCATCCGCCCGCGCATATAGGGATCGAGCGACAGGTAGAGAATCTGCAGCAGCAGTTCGCCTTCGCCGGGTTCCGGCGCGGCGGCCCGCTCGAGGCGGAAGTTATCAGGCACCGGCGCGCCCGACGGCCTTGATGCCAAGGTGATCTTCACGTTTTCGACAGGCTCGGGCATCGCTTCCCTCTTTAATTCGAATCTGGCGCACCCGGCGCGATCGGCAATGCGCTAGGTCGCCGAATTATTCGAGGCGGTCTCCTCGAGCACCTCTTCCGGGATATCGTCGAAGGAAGCGTAATTGAGATTGTAGAGCCGTGAATAGAGCTTGCCGTTCTTCATCAGCTGATTGTGATTGCCGCTCTCGATCAACTCGCCGTTCTGCAGCACGATGATGCGGTCGGCTTCGCGGATGGTGGCGAGGCGGTGGGCGATGACGAGGCCGGTGCGGTTTTCGAGAAGCTTTACCAGCGCCTTCTGGATCAGCATCTCGGTATAGCTGTCGATATTGGCGGTGGCTTCGTCGAGAACGAGGATCTTCGCGTCCGCCACCAGCGCGCGGGCGAAGGAGAGGAGCTGGCGCTGGCCGAGCGACAGATTGCCGCCGCGTTCGCCGAGCATGCTGTCATAGCCCTGCGGCAGCCGCATGATGAAATCATGCGCGCCGACGGCCTTGGCCGCCTCGATCACCTGTTCGCGCGTCGCCTTGGTCTTGTGATAGCGGATGTTTTCGAAGACGGTGCCGGTGAAGAGGAAGGGCTCCTGCAGAACCATGGCGATCTGGTCGCCGAGCGAATCCTGCGTCAGCGCGCGAACGTCATGGCCGCCGACGACGACCTGGCCTTGCTGCACATCGTAGAAACGGTGGATCAGCGACATGCAGCTGGATTTGCCGGAGCCGGTCGGCCCGACCAGCGCGACTGTTTCCCCCGGATTGACCCGGAAGCTGACATGCTTCAGCACTGGGTGCTTCGGATTGTAGCCGAAGACGACGTCGCGGAATTCCACCGAACCGTCCATGTCCTTCGACAGCACCTTGGCATTTGGCGCGTCCTTGATATCGACAGGCACGTCGAGCACTTCGGTCAGCCGCTGGCCCGACGCCATGGCGCGCTGCATGACGGAATATTGCAGCGTCAGCGAGCGGATCGGGTCGAAGAAGCGCTGGATATAGAAGAGGAAGGCGACGAGCACGCCGACGTCGAGCGCCTGGTTGAGCACCCGCGCACCGCCGACGACGATGACCAGCGCCATGGCGACACCCGTCAGGCTGTCAACGATCGGCACCATGACCTGCGCATAGCGCGCTGCCGTCAGGTGGGTCAGCAGGTTGGCATGCGCCTTGTCGTCGTAGAGGGTGAAGTTGACGCCCTGACGGTCCATGCTCTGGACGGCGCGGACACCATGAATGGCCTCGGCGAGCGCACCGGCCGCCACCGAATTCGTCTCATGCGCGGCCATGAAGGATTTGCGGGCGAGCGGCAGCCAGAACAGTCGCACGACGAACAGCACCGGGAGGACGGAGAGCGTCAGCAGACCGAGCTTGAAGTCGAGATAGAGCATCACGAAGACGATGCCGAAGAGCAGGGCGATATCGCCGACCGAGAGAACCGAGGTTTCCAGGAATTCCTGCATCGAGTTGACGTCGCCCTGCAGGCGCGACATCAGGCGGCCGACTTCGGTCTTGTCCATGAAGGAGAGCGAGACGCGCTGCAGATGCGAGAACATCGCCTTGCGCATGTCGAAAAGCACATTTTCGGCGACGCCGCCGACCAGCGTCTCCTGCGCATAGCTTGCGGCATAGTTGACGAGGATGGCGCAGAGGAAGGCGACGATCGCCCAGGTCAGCGCCGAGGAATTGCTGCCCGGCTGCATGCCGTGGTCGATGGCATAGCGGATAATCAGCGGGATCGTCAGCTGCATCGCCGTGAAGGTGAGCACGGCGACGACAGACCAGACGATCTTGTCGCGATAGGGATGAACGAAGGCCCAGATGCGCTTGACGATATTGCCGTCGAAGGCCTTGCCGAACATCTCCTCCTCGACACGATGCGACCCGACCACCGCCCGCGGCGGCCGCCTGCCGTCTTCTCGCGGATCCGGACGCTCGGTTTCCATCTCCTCGGCCATGTCATTCCTCCCACGGCCATTTAGGCCCCGTATTTGTTTTATTTGGCCGCCGCCAAAGCAGTGGTGCCTGTGGCCCCCTCATCCGACCCTTCGGGCCACCTTCTCTCCAACGGGGAGAAGGTGGCGGCAGCCGGATGAGGGGGCTGCACGGCACGCCCTCAATCGTTAAGCACTCAGCGCCTCATCACCCGGCCGGATCTGCAGGTCGTAAAGCGCCTTGTAGCGCCCTCCGAGGGCCAGCAGTTCCGCATGCGTGCCGCGCTCGACGATCCGGCCTTCCTCGACGAAGAGGATCTGGTCGGCATGCATCAGCGAGCTCAGGCGGTGGGCGACGATGAGGGTGACGCGGTCGGCGGCATATTTGCGCATGGCGGCGCGGATGCGCTGCTCGGTCGCCGCATCGATTGCCGCGGTGGAATCGTCGAAGACCATCACAGCCGGCCGCAGCATCAGGGCGCGGGCGATCGACAGGCGCTGGCGCTGGCCGCCGGAGAGCGACACGCCGCGTTCGCCGACGACGGTGTCATAGCCGGTCGGTAGGCCCAGCACGTAGTTGTGCAGCTGGGCGCTTTCGGCGGCGCGCTCGATGCGCTGTTCCTTCGCCCAGGGGTCGCCATAGGCGATGTTGTTCTCGATCGAGGTGGTGAACAGGAAGGAATCCTGCTGGACAACGGCGACGGAACGGCGCAGCGACTGCAACGTCGCCTTGCGGATATCCTGTCCATCGATGGTGATCTTGCCGCGGGTCACGTCATAGAAGCGCGGGATCAGATGCGCGATCGTCGACTTGCCGCTGCCGGGCGGGCCGACGATGCCGACAGTCTCGCCGCGCTTCGCCTCGAAGCTGATATCGTAGAGCACCTGATGCATCTCGGAGCTCGGATAGGCGAACTCGACATGCTCGAAGCGCAGCGTGCCCTCGGTGACCTTCAGCTCTTTCGCGTCAGGCGCGTCGCGCACCGCGATCTCGAGATCGAGCAGGTTGAACAGTCGGGTTCCGCAGGTGGAGGCGCGGGCGAAGGCATTGACCATCAGACCGAGCTGGCGCACCGGCATCTGCAGGATGGTCATGAAGGTGAGGAACGAGGCGAGCGTGCCGACGGTGATCTCGCCGGACATGACCTTGCCGCCGCCGACCCAGAGCACAAGACCCATCGAGACGAAGAAGGAAAAGGTCATGGCGCTGGTATTGGCAACACGGATGCCGACGCGCTCATGGGCAAGCTCGACGGCATTGGTCGAGGCAGCCTCGAACTTCGCCATCTCGTGATCCTGTGCCGCGAAGGCGCGCACGACGCGGATGCCGCCGAGATTTTCTTCCATGATGCGGGTCAGGACCGAGAGCCGCTCCTGCAGCTCCAGCCAGGTAGCGCGCAGTTTGAGCTGCGTCACCGAGGATCGCCAGCCGACGAAGGGCACGAAGGACAGCGCCAGAAGCCCGAGCACCACATCCGTCGAGATCAGCATGTAGGCGCCGATGCCGATCAGCATTGACAGCAGGAAGACACGCACGAGCGCCGTCGAGAAATACATGCGCACGCCTTCGAGATCGAGAAGGCCGACGGTGATCAGGTCGCCGGAATGGACGGTGTCGTGAAAGCTGAAGGAGAGGCGCTGGATCTTCTCGTAGCAGGCGAGCCGCAGCTCGTAGCCCATATGGTGGCCGACGCTCTCGGAATAGTAGTTCTGGATCATCGTGAAGATGCCGCGCAGCACGCTGGCACCGAGCAGCATGAGGGCCGTCGTCAACAGCGCATCCTGTGCCATCTGCCCGGCCGTGCCGCCGCTCAATGCAACCTGCGTGTGGTCCACGGCCTGGCCGAGAAGCCGGGGAATCAGCAGCTGAAACGTCGATGCGACAAGCGTCGCACCGATCGCAAAACCTGACTGCCAGGGATGACGGAAGGCCATGACGGTAATGCGGACCAGCGTAAAGAGGCCCTTACCCCAGCCCGCCGCAGTCGCTTTCGCCAGCGAAGCCGAAGGCTTCGTGGCGCTCATAGACGCATCGCTGCTCACGGTAATGATTCCAAATAGATGTGTGTGTCCGGACGGTGGCCCGAAAAGACGGCAATTCCATGAAGGGATTGATAGTACGCTTACTTTTGCCGATTCCATCCGGCCGTTCAAGTAAAGAATTCACCAACTGGTTATTTTATCGTGAGGGGAAAATCCGGCGGCGGGCGCGCGTGAAAGACAGCCTGCTTCCCGTTCGCCTTCTGGTGGAAATCGCTGTTGCCTTGGCGGTGCGCCGGAAAAAGGGAAAGTCCGCATCGGGATCAACGGGTTAGCATGTCGCGTGAGGGCTTCGTGGGCGAGGGGGTTGCCAGCCGCATCATTTTCCGCTCTCATACACGACCAGTTTGATAGACTATGGACGGCAGCGATTGCTCCCCTAGTTCTTCCTCCGGCGCGTGCCGGACAACCGCTTGTATGGCGGCGCGAACCCTGGCCGACGCAGCGCGATTTTTCTGCGTCGATACCCTGATCGAGACACGGATGCGGCGATGACCGCGAGGAGTTGAGATGACGGTTCAAGGACTTTTCTCTGCGAAGGCCGCGGCGGCGGCGAAGCCTTCCGCCATTCCGCGCATCGCCATTGTCGGGCGCGGTTTTTCCGGGATGATGACGGCGATTGCACTGATGAAGACGGTTCGCACACCGTTCCATCTGCAGCTCTTCGATCCCAATTCCTCCGTCAGCGGCGGGCAGGCGCTGTCCTCGGCCCGGCGCTCGGCGATCCTCAACACCCGCGTTCGCGATCTCTCGGTTTCGACTGGGGATGCCGGTGATTTCAACGACTGGCTCTGTAGCAACGCGGAGTTCCGCGCTGCGGTGCCCGCAGCGATCCCGGGATTCCGCCAGATCTTCGTGCCCAAGGAAATCTTCAGCGACTACGTCTACCAGCGCTTTTCCGAAGCGCTCGCCACCCGCAAGGACATCACCGTCCAGGTCAGCCACGAGCCCGTCGTGTCGATCCGCAGGAGCCACGGCCACCGCTTCCTTCTCGAACATGCCGGCCCTGCCAATCCGCTCTTCGATACCGTCTTCCTAGCGACCGGCTACGGGCTCCCGCAGGCCGATCTGCTCTCCGGCGAAGGTGCGCCGGTGCGTGCCCAGCGTCTCGTTGGCCGCCCGCATACCATTCTTCTCGGCAGCGGCATCCGCGTCGTCGACCAGTTGCTGCAGCTGCGCGACGAAGGCTATGGTGGCCAGATCACCATTGTCTCCAAACACGGCTTCCTGCCACAGAGCCATACGCCGAACTCCGCCGAGCCGGTCTTCCCGGCAGAAGAATTGCCGAAGGACCTGCCTGATATCCTGCGCTTCATTCGCAATGCCTGCCGCGAAGCGGAGGAGGCGGGGCGCAGCTGGCAATCCGTCATGAATGGCTTACGCAGACATGCCCGCTCGCTCTGGCGCGCGCTGCCGGCACGCCAGAAGCAGCAGTTCAACCGGCATCTGCGTGCCATCTATGACAGCCACCGCAATCGTCTGCCCGAAGCCATGTATCTGCGTCTGAAGCGCGAGCTCGCCGGTGGCAATACCGTGCTTCGCCGCGGCGTTGCCGGACGGCAGGGCCTGAGCGGCATCTTCTTCACGCCGGCGGGATCGTCTGGCGAGGAGGTGATCCATGCGGAGCGGGTCATCGACTGCCGCTGCCGCGCCGCCGATCTCGAGGCGCCCCTGCTGCAGAGCCTCTTTGCTGCAGGGCTCGCGATGCCCGACGAGCTCGGTCTCGGCATTGCCGTGAACCAGCGGGGCGAGCCCTATCTCGAGGATGGTTCGGCTGTGGATGGCATCTTTGCGGTCGGTCCGCTCGGGCTCGGTAGCCTGCCGGATATCGATCTCGTGCCGGAGATTGTCAGCCAGGCCTATGCCGCGGCGGAAGAGGTCGCGGCCCGCGCATTCCCGCAGTGCCGGGCGATGTGATTAGCGGCGGCGCAGCTCGCTGCGAATGACGACGACAAGCAGCCCGGCCATCATAAGCGCCATGGCAAACCAGGTAATCGCGTAGCTCAGGTGGCTGTTCGGGAAGACGACGCGGGTCAAGCCACCGACCGGCGAGCCGCCGGGATTGGGCGTCGCATCGGCATCGATGAAATAGGGCTCTGCCTTCGCGACGCCCTTATCGGCGGCGATCGCCGCCACGTCGCGCGAATACCACCATCCCGTCGCGGGATCGTTGGATTGCAGCAGCGAGCCCTTCGGCTCTGTCGGCCGCAGCAGGCCGGTAATGGTCACGGCGCCGGAGAGCTGACCCTCGGCGCGGGTCTTGGGATCGCGCTTTTCGGAGGGGACGAAGCCGCGGTTGACCAGGATGGCATTACCATCAGCCAGCATCAGCGGCGTGATCACCCAGTAGCCTGGGCCGAGCTCCGTCGAAGCATAGACGAAGGTTTCCTTGCCGTTATCCAGCGTGCCGGTGGCTTTGACACGCAGATATTCGTCTTCGGCCGGATTGATGGCTCGCCCTTCGGGGGCGGCAACCGGTTCGGCATGGATGCGCTGGTCGACGCGGGCGATCAGGTCGAGCTTCCAGTAAAGCCGCTCGATCTGCCAGATGCCGAGGGCCACGAATGCGGCCATGGCAAAGAGGATCAGGCCGCAGAGCGCAAGGAGCTTCACGGGCGAACGGCGGCTGTCGGGCTTGGTGTCGGAAAGATCGGTCATGGCAAAAAGAGCGGGCGGCTGATCGCCGCCCGCGTCATGCTCAGGGCATGTTCTTCATCATTTCGGGGCTCATCGGCATCATGTTGGTGTTCAGGTGATGCATGACCCAGAAGGTACCGGCGAGCGCGATGGCGACGATGACGACCGTGAAGATCAGCGCCATGATCGTCCAGCCGCCTTCAGAACGCGTGTTCATGTGCAGGAAGTAGATCATGTGGACGACGATCTGGATCGCGCCGAGGATCATCACGGCGACGGCGGTGACAAGCGGGTTTTCGAAGACGCCGGCCATGACGAGCCAGAAGGGGATCGCCGTCAGGATGACCGACAGGACGAACCCGATCATGTAGCTCTTGAACGAGCCGTGATCGGCCTCGTGACCGCCGTGACCGTGGCCGCCATGGCCATGGTCGTGATGTGCGTCGTGGGCGTGAGTGTTCGAGCTCATCCGAGAACTCCCAGCAGATAGACCAAGGAAAAGACGCCGATCCAGACGACATCGAGGAAGTGCCAGAACATCGACAGGCACATCAGGCGGCGCTTGTTGGCTTCGATCAGGCCGTGCATCGAGACCTGGATCATCAGCGTGATCAGCCAGATGATGCCGAAGGTGACGTGCAGACCGTGGGTGCCGACCAGCGTGAAGAAGGCCGACAGGAAGGCACTGCGCGTCGGGCCTGCGCCCTCGTGGATCAGATGCGCGAACTCATAGAGTTCGAGGCCGATGAAGGCTGCGCCGAACAGGCCGGTGACGGCCAGCCAAAACAGCACGCCGGCCTTGTAGCCACGCATCATCTGCAGCATCGCAAAGCCGTAGGTGATCGAGGACAGCAGCAGCATGGAGGTGTTGATCGCCACCAGCGGCAGATCGAACAGATCCTTCGGCGACGGGCCGGCCGCATAGTTGCGGCCGAGCACGCCATAGGTGGCGAAGAGCACTGCGAACATCAGGCAGTCGCTCATCAGGTAGAGCCAGAAACCGAGATTGGTGCTGCTCTCCGGATGATGCTCCTCGGTGAGGTAGAAAACGGGCTTCTCGGCCGTGTCGATGGTGTGATCGGTCATGGTCGTCATCCCTGCGCCGCGGCAAGCTGCTGCGTGCGCTTGTCTTCCGTCTCGGTGACTTCGTCCACGGGAATGTAGAAGTCACGCTTGTAGTTGAAGGTGTGGACGATCGACACGAGGACGATCGCGGCGAAGGACAGGACCGCCAGCCACCACATGTACCAGATCAGGCCGAAGGCGAGGCCGATGCTGAGTGCCGAGAGGATCGCGCCGGTGCCGGTGTTCTTCGGCATGTGGATCGGCTTGAAGCCCTCGAGCGGACGGACATAGCCGCGCTTCTTCATGTCGTACCAGCTGTCGTGATCGTGGACGACAGGCGTGAAGGCGAAGTTGTAGTCCGGCGGCGGCGAAGAGGTCGCCCATTCCAGCGTACGGCCATCCCACGGGTCGCCGGTCTCGTCCTTGAGAGCTTCGCGCTTGCGGAAGCTGACGAAGATCTGGATGAGGAACGAGGCGATGCCGATGGCGATCAGGCCGGCGCCGAAGGCGGCGATGATGAACCAGATCTGCAGCGAGGGATCTTCGAACTGCGAGACGCGGCGCGTCACGCCCATCAGGCCGAGCACGTAGAGCGGCATGAAGGCAAAGAAGAAGCCGATCTGCCAGAACCAGAAGCTCATCTTGCCCCAGAACGGGTCGAGCTTGAAGCCGAAGGCCTTCGGGAACCAGTAGTTGACGCCCGCGAAGAGGCCGAACAGCACGCCGCCGATGATCACGTTATGGAAGTGGGCGATCAGGAACAGCGAGTTGTGCAGCACGAAGTCGGCCGGCGGGATGGCGAGCATGACGCCGGTCATACCACCGATGACGAAGGTCACCATGAAGCCGACGGTCCAGAGCATCGGCACTTCGTAGCGGATACGGCCGCGATACATCGTGAACAGCCAGTTGAACATCTTCGCCCCCGTGGGGATCGAGATGATCATCGTGGTGATGCCGAAGAACGAGTTGACGCTGGCGCCCGAACCCATCGTGAAGAAGTGGTGCAGCCACACGAGGTAGGAGAGGATCATGATGACGCAGGTGGCGTAAACCATCGAGGCGTAGCCGAAGAGGCGCTTGCCGGAGAAGGTGGCGACCACTTCGGAGAAGATGCCGAAGGCCGGCAGCACGAGGATGTAGACTTCCGGGTGGCCCCAGATCCAGATGAGGTTCACATACATCATCGGGTTACCGCCGAGATCGTTCGTGAAGAAGTTCGTGCCGGCATAGCGGTCGAGCGACAGGAGAACGAGGGTGGCGGTCAGGATCGGGAAGGAGGCGACGATCAGCACGTTGGTGCAGAGCGAGGTCCAGGTGAAGACCGGCATTTTCATGAAAGTCATGCCGGGAGCGCGCATCTTGACGATTGTCGCGATCAGGTTGATCCCCGACAGCGTCGTGCCGACACCGGCGACCTGCAGGCCCCAGATATAATAGTCGACACCGACGCCAGGACTGTAGTCCGCGCCCGAAAGCGGCGGATAGGCAAGCCAGCCTGTCCGTGCGAATTCACCGATGAAGAGCGAGATCATGATGATGATCGCGCCGGCGGTGGTCATCCAGAACGAGAAGTTGTTGAGGAACGGGAACGAGACGTCGCGGGCACCGATCTGCAGCGGCACGACGAAGTTCATCAGGCCGGTGACGAAGGGCATCGCCACGAAGAAGATCATGATGACGCCATGCGCCGTGAAGATCTGGTCGTAGTGATGAGGCGGCAGATAGCCTTCCGATCCATTGAAGGCGATCGCCTGCTGGATACGCATCAGGATCGCGTCGGAAAAGCCGCGCAGCAGCATGATGACGGCGAGGATCACATACATGATGCCGATCTTCTTGTGATCGACGCTGGTGATCCAGTCGCGCCAGAGCGGTCCCCAGAACTTGAAATAGGTGATGAGCCCCACGACGGCGATGCCGCCGATCGCAACGCCTATGAAGGTGAAGATCAGGATCGGCTCGTGATAGGGGATCGCATCGAGGGTCAACCGGCCGAAGATGAACTTCAGGAGGTCAGGATTGGAAAACATGGAATAACCCGTTCATTGGTGTCTTAGCGACGCAAAGCGCCAGGTTTAATTGTTGCTCGGCTGGGCCGGTGCCGGATCGCCGCTGCCGTGGTTCATGCCCGGCATCGAATGGCCGTCGTGGCCGCTGCCGCTCATGTCCATACCGGGCATGTTCTGCATGTCCTGCTGATTGCCGTTTGCAGCATCTGCCGGCTTCTGATCGCTGGAAGCAGGCGTCGCGGCCGCGGGGACTGCTTCGGCTTCTGCGCCATGGCCTTCGCCGACGTGGCGGTTGTCATATTCCAGCTTTTCGCGGTTCTCGGCGCTTTCCTTGCCGCCGCCGCCCATCATGTCGATATGCATCATATCGCTCATGCACATCTTGCCCGGCGTGGCGCAGAGGTTGAGGATCGCCTGGTAGAGGTCCTTGTCGGCGGTCGCGTAGTAGCGGACCGGCTCGCGCTCGGACGGCTTTTCAAGCTTGAGATAGGCGTCACGGTTCAGCGCCGTGCCCTGGCTCTTCACCTTGGCGACCCAATCGTCGAAGCCCTGCTGGTTCAGGCCATGGAACTTGAAGCGCATATGCGAGAAGCCTTCGCCGCTGTAATTGGCGGAAAAGCCCTCATACTCGCCTTCCTTGTTGATGACGGCATGAAGCTGCGTCTGCATGCCGGGCATCGCGTAGATCTGGCCGGCAAGTGCGGGAATGTAGAAGGAGTTCATGACCGAGGATGCGGTGATCCTGAAATTGATCGGCACATCGACCGGCGCCGCCAGCTCATTGACCGTCGCAATGCCGAGCTCCGGATAGAAGAACAGCCACTTCCAATCGAGCGCCACGACTTCGACAGTCATCGGCTTGACGTTTTCGGGGATGCTGCGCTCGGCATCAATGCGATCGAGCGGACGGTAGGGATCAAGCTTGTGAGTCGAAATCCAGGTGATGGCGCCAAGGGCGATGATGATGGCCAGCGGTGCCGACCAGATAACCACTTCCAGCCGTGTCGAGTGATGCCATTCCGGATCATAGGTCGCTGCCGTATTCGAACGCCGGTAACGCCAGGCGAAGAAGAACGTCAGGAACAGGACCGGCACGATGATCAGCAGCATCAGGAAGGTGGAGACCAGAATGAGGTCTGCCTGCTGACTTGCGATATCGCCCGACGGCGACATCACGACCATATTGCATCCTGCCAGCATCATCAGCGGCAACACGGATAGAAGGCGGGAAAACTTCACGAGTTTTTGCACGTCTCTAAGCTCTTGTTGTTTCGTCCAAACCGCGACTAAAGCACTGAACCTGATGGCAACATGAGGTGTTTGGTCGCACTGCAGCAAACATGCCGCAGCGCGGCAAAGAATGTAAGGCGCTACGGCGTTGAAATCCTGATAAGTTTCGGAAGGATTTGGCCCCAGCGCATGCTTTTGTGCGGCATAATATATCCGCGAAAACGAAAACGGCCACTTGAAAGGCCGCGAATCGGGCGATCACGCCCAATTTCTCATCCACATCTAATTTTGAGAATGGATGATGAACTATTTACGTCCGTCAGACTTGATAACCTTGCAGGTTTGATCAAGATCGTCTTGAGGCGCTTTGCCGCAAGCGTCTCGACGAGGGAGGCGTTTAATGACTGCAGCACACTATGGACCATCGTCCACGACACTCGAACGTGACGCAAGACAGATTCATGCCGGCGAAAAGGTTTCGCCTGGAAGTATTGCCCTTGGCGTCATCATCGGGCGAATGTCCGAATTCTTCGATTTCTTTGTTTATGGCCTGGCCTCTGTCCTGGTCTTCCCGCAGCTGATCTTTCCCTTTGCACCGGACAGGCTGACGGGGACGCTCTATTCGTTCGCGATCTTTTCGCTGGCCTTCCTGGCGCGTCCGGTCGGCTCCGTGGTCTTCATGACGATCGACCGATTCTATGGCCGCGGCACGAAGCTGACGATCGCGCTGTTCCTGCTCGGCGGCTCGACCGCTTCGATCGCCTTCCTGCCCGGCTATAACGAGATCGGCTATTGGGCGATCGCGCTTCTGGCGCTCTTCCGGCTCGGCCAGGGCTTCGCGCTCGGCGGCGCCTGGGATGGCCTCGCCTCGCTTCTGGCGCTGAACGCGCCGCAGAACAAGCGCGGCTGGTACGCGATGATCCCGCAGCTCGGTGCGCCGATCGGCTTTGCGCTGGCGAGCACTATCTTCGGCTTCTTCATCGCCAATCTCTCCAATGAGGACTTCCTCTCCTGGGGCTGGCGCTATCCGTTCTTCGTCGCGTTCGCGATCAATGTCGTGGCGCTCTTCGCGCGCCTACGTCTGGTCATGACGCAGGAGTTCGGCACGCTTCTGGAACAGCACGAACTTGAAGCCGCGCCGATCGGCAAGGTTCTGAAAATCCACGGCCGCGATATCCTGATCGGCGCCTTCGTGCCGCTCGCGAGCTTCGCGATGTTCCACCTCGTCACCATCTTCCCGCTCGGCTGGATGAGCCTCTACGGCACGCAGCCGCTCGACACCTTCATGGTGGTGCAGATCATCGGCGCGCTTGTCGGCATCGTCGCGATCATCGCATCGGGCCTGATCGCCGACCGAATCGGCCGCCGCGCACAGCTTGCCGTCTGTGCGGTGCTGATCGCGATCTTCTCCTTCGTCGGTCCGATGCTGATCGCTTCGGGTGATGCCGGTCAGGATGCCTTCGTCATCATCGGCTTCGGCGTGCTCGGCCTGTCCTTCGGCCAGGCGACCGGCTCGATCTCCTCGCGCTTCGGCCGTGGCTACCGCTACACAGGCGCTGCCTTCACGTCCGACCTCGCCTGGCTCGTCGGCGCCGGTTTTGCGCCGTTGGTGGCGCTCAGCCTCTCCAGCAGCTTCGGCCTGACCTTCGTCGGCTACTACCTGCTCTCAGGTGCCATCTGCACGCTGGCAGCGCTCGCCTTCAGCAGGGCGCTGGAGCAGCGGGAATAGGTTAGGGGCCGCGCCAGGTCGATTCGAAAAGCCCGGTTTCGACCGGGCTTTTTATTGATCGATGCGTTGCAAATTATAATTGATTGCATATCCTTCTCTACGAAGGAGATGCCGCTATGACCCGTTCCACGATCGACCATGCAACGCTCGCCCAACTGGCCGGCGCCGGTGCCATCGAAAAGACGCTTGTCGTCGGCCAGACAGGCGGCTGGTCCATCGTCGTGCGCTACGGAAAGAGCGAGCATCCGCTTGCGGCGCAGCGCAGCCGTCAGGTCAGGCTCTTCAAGAAGATGGAGACGCTGGTGTCCTATCTCAGGGATGTCGGCATCTCGCAGTTCGACGTCGATGCCAGCGATTATGCCGCCGAGCCCGCCAAGCGTCCCGATCGCGCCGACGCTCTGAAGCGCGCGCATGAGGCGGCCGAGCATGACCGGTGGTTTCGCGAGCAGGTCCAGATCGGTCTTCGCGAAGCGGACGATCCGAATACGGTCTGGATCAGCAACGAGGACATGGAGAAGGAATGGGAGGAGATGCGTGTCGAGCTTGAAGCCCGGATCGCCGCGCAAGAGGGCAAGGCGTGATTGTCAAATGGACCGCACAGGCTCGCAATCGCCAACTTCTCTACATCGCCGACAAGAACCCTCGCGCGGCAATCACACAGGGTGATCTTATCTATCGCAACGTCGCTATCCTGCGGGAGCACCCCCAAATGGGGCGGCCGGGACGAGAGCCCGCAACGCGCGAGCTTGTTGTCCTCCACACGCCATTTGTCGTGATCTATCGCATCGATGAAAAGGCCCAGCAGGTACACATTCTACGCCTGCTTCACGGCGCCCAGCAATGGCCGCCGGAAGAGGAGTGAGGCTGGTTAGCGAGCGACGGCTTCCGGCTGCTTGGCGCGGGCGGCGGTCAGTTCGGCGGTCGTGTGGTTAAGGCGGTCGGCCAGCACGCGCATGATCTCGACGGCCATTTCAGGGAAGTCGCTTAGGAGCTTCAGGAAGTGTTCCTTGCTGATGCGCAGGACTTCGAGGCCCGAGGTGGCGCGCACGGTTGCCGTACGCGAGACGTCGCAGAGAATGGCGATTTCGCCGACGATGGAATTGAGCTCGACATCGGCGACCTTGATGTCGCCGGCGGGCGAATGGACGAGAATGTCGGCCGTGCCCGAGAGGATCACGTAGGCTGCGTCGCCGGGATCGCCCTGGTGGAAGAGGTTCTGACCGGCCTTGTAGGTCATCCGGTCGGAGGTGAACGCCAAAAGCTTGAGTTTCGCCGGAGCGATCCTGGAAAAGATCGGCACCCGTCGCAGCATTTCGACTTCATCTCTCAACAGCATGAGCGTTTTACCCCCTGCCGCGCCTCCTCGCCAAAGGAGATCGCGCTTTTAAAACTCTACCAGGCATTCCCTCGCAAGAATGCCGTCTCAGCCGCCCCAATAGATTATTACGATAACAGTTCCTTGAACATAGTGTTTTTCTCCGAAAGTTCCGGATAGCCACCGGCTTCGGCAAGGCCGCCGCGTTCGAACAGCAGGATGCGGTCGAAGATTTCCGCCAGCCGGGCATTGGAGAGCACGAAGATGATCGCGGGCCGCTTGCCCTCTTCATGCAGCCCGGTCACGACGTTGCGAATGATCTGGTCCTGGACGCGCTGGTCGAGTGCCAGCAGCGGCCGGTTGAAGATGAAATAGTCCGAGCGCTTCAACAGCGTGCGGGCCATATTGACCTTCTGGCGCTGGACCATCGTCAGGCGCTTGCCACCGGAGCCGACGTCGAATTCCATGCCGATCGACAGCACGTCGTCATAGAGATCGAGCTGGTCGAAGAGCTCGCCCATGATCAACCGGATCTGGTCGGAGGCATCGGCCTGCTGATAGGCGATGCGGCCGAAAAGCACGTTGTCCATCAAGCTTGCCGATGCGGTGAAGCGCTCGGGATCGTAGCGCTCGATCAGGGCCGAGAGGTCGTCGGGAATATGCTCGTGGAACTGTTTGCGGGCCGAAACGATCTTCGCCATCAGCTCGTCGGTCAGCAGACCGAAACGGTGGCGGGGTTCGATATAGGCAAAGCTCAGCCGGATGATGCTCGAGCGTTCTTCCGCCGTCGCATCCTCGAATTTCCGGCTCGTCAGTTTCTGAAGCAGTGCCTGATAGGTCGGAATGTCATCCGCCGTCATGAAGGTCAGCTGCTGGAAGAACGGGTGGTCCGGCGGCAGGTCATGGAAGAGTTCGACGGCGTTTTCCGCGATCTCGAGGCCCATGGCGTAGAGATCATTGCTGAGGCCGGTGTCGCGGAACAGCTGCTGGAAATAGGGGTGCGCCGCCAGCCGGCGGTTGGTCATCATCGGCCGCTTCATCGTGCCGAACAGCAGATTTTCGCCGACGGTCGCCTGCGGATTGTAGGCGTCGAAATCGAAGGGAACGACGATCGTATCGAGGTTCTCTTCCTTGAGGCGGTCACGCAGTGCGAGGCGCAGATCGACGATGCGGTCGGCCAGGACGACATGCACGGATGTATCGACCGAGGAGCGCAAGGCGAGGTCGAGGATATCCTGTGAGATCATCACCGCGTCGAGAACCGGGCGGATCGCCTTCAGCAGGTCTTCGGGTCCGTTGGCACCTGCGGCATTGTAATCCACCCAGTCGCTGTTCAGGTCGAATGTCGGATTGCCGGCGCGCAGCGCCTCGGCATTGCGCCACTTGAGTTCGAGCGCCTTCTGCGAGTCGTAGCCTGGATCGGTCAGCGGCGCGTGCTTGAGCCCGTAAAGCAGGTTGTCGCGCAGCGTGCCGTGGAAGAAATAGGTGTCCGACGAAGCATAGGAGATGCGCCGGCCCGTCACCGATTCCGGCATGTCGAGAAGGTCGCGCCCGTCGATGCTGATGCGGCCGGAATCCGGCCAGACGATGCGCCCGAGCGCTTCGGCAAAGGCTTCCGCGCCGCTGCCGTTCGGCCCGACGATGGCGACCGTTTCGTTAGGCTTGATCTCGACCGAGACGTGATCGACGAGACGCGCGCCGCTGTCGTCGCTGACGGCGAGATTGGTGACGACGAGAGCCGCGGTCAGCGGGCCGACGACGTCGCCCGGAATTTCCTGGATCTTGCTGTCGATCAGCGGCTCGACGTTGAACTGCTCGTAGACCTGCTGGTACTTGACCTGCACGTCCTGACGCATCTGGTCCCAGTCGATCAGTTCCTTCAGCGGGCCGGGTAGGTCCTTGTAGGCCGAGATGACGGCGACGAGCTGACCGATATCGAGCCGTCCCTGAAGCGCCAGATAACCGCCGATCGCGTAGAACAGGAAGGGCGTGACCTGGGCCAGGAAGTTGTTCAGGAATTTGACCAGGAACTTCCACTGATAGAGGTCGTAGCGGATCTTGAAGATCAGCCCGAGGCGCGACGCGATGTCGGCGCGTTCGAGATTCGACGTATCGTTGCCATGGATCGTGCCGATGCCATCGACGATTTCGCCGACGCGGCCGGAGAGTTCGCGGGCGGTCAGCTGGCGCTGGCGGCCGAGATCCAGAAGCCGCTTTCTCATCCGCGGAATAACGATGGCCTGCACGCCGACGATACCGGCGGCGATCATGCCGAGCCAGAAATTCTGGACGATGATGAAGGCGAGCGCCGTCAGCGCCTGGCCGCCCAGCAGCGCCGGGGAAACGAAGGCGTCGCCGGTAAAGCCGCCCATCGGCTCGACCTCGTCCTTGATCATCGTCGCGATTTCGGCCGACTTCACCTTCTTGAAGTGAGACGGTGGGAAACGCAGGACGCGGTCGATCAGCTGGAAGCGGATGCGGCGCAGCATGCGCTCGCCAAGGCGGCCCTTATAGGTGTTGATGTAGAACTTGAAGAGGCCGTTCAGCACCACCAGCGCCAGGAATACCAGGCTCAGCGCCATCAGCATCTGCAGGCGGTTCAGCTGGATGCCCTGGAAGAGCTCGACATGCCCGATCAGCGGCAGGTCGTAGGACAGGTGCATGAAGGTCTGCGTCGCATTGGCATTGTCGAAGCCGTCACCCTGGATCGGTCCGTTGACGATCTGCTTCGGCAGATCGAAGGACAGGAAGTAGGGGATCATCGACGCCGCAACGACCGCCAGAATCCAGAGCTGCTGGAGGCGGGTGTTCGACCAGATATAGCGGGCGAGGCTCTTTTCCATTGCTAACCGTCAGCCTGATGGGAGGGTCCGGAGACGTTCGAGGAGGGAGATTCGGGAAACAGGATCATGCCGCCGGACCGCCGGATATCGTAACGAAAACAAGGCGAAGCGGACTGCCGTCGAAAAGCCGATTCTGCCGGAAACTCGTTTATATCACAGGACTTTCATAAAGTGCGAGCAATTCAGCCGAGCATCGTGCGAATGATCGCAGCTGTGGTCTCCGCGCCAGCCAAATCCAGCGTGGCCGCTTTGCGCGGCGGCGCATCCATCGCTTCTGCAACGGCTGCGGCGACATGCGCTGCGGTCAATCCGGTTTCCGGCAAGATGCCCGCGAGCCCCATCGCCTTCAGCCGCTCGGCCCGTACCGTCTGTTCGGTTTCTCCACCTGCGACGAAGGGGATGAGGATCGCCCGGCAATCGGTGCGCAGGAGGTCGCCGACGGTGTTATAGCCCGCCTGCGAGATCGAGACCTTGGCGCCCTTCAGCAGCGAAGGGAAATCCTTGCGGAAGCGCACGAGGGTGACGTTGGCAGGCGCATCGTCTTGCAGAGACTGAAAATCGGCCTCCGGCAGGTTGGGTCCCGATATCAGCAGCCAGCGGTATTCTGCGGGCAGGGAGCGCGCCGCATCCCGGGCCGCGCGGATCAGCTCCAGGCCGACGGCGCCGCCGCCTGCGGAGGCAATGATGTCGAAGCGTTCGGCCGGATCTGCGGCCGGTGGCGGCGCGACCATACCGGTATAGCGGACCTTGCCGGCGATCTCCGGTGTTAACGGAAACGTGTCTTCGAGGCGGACGAAATCGGGGTCGCCATGAACGAGGACGGCATCGAAATGCTCCTGCACCAGCTTCACGGTCTCCGCATCGCGGCCAGCCTTGCGATTTTCCTGCAGGATGTCGCGCACCGAGCTGAAGAGTTTCGGCCGCGGATTGGCTGCAGCGATGGCATCGAGCAGCGGCAGCAGTTCGAAGCGCATCTGGCGGCGGCCGAAGGGGAAGGCCTCGATGATGACGGCGTCGGGCTTGGCGTTCGCGAATGCGGCGAGCAACTGATCGCGGCGGGCATTGAGGAAATCTTCCGTTGCCGGATTGCCGTTGGCATCCGCGAGGCCGGAGAAACCGGCATTACTGGCAACGACCGCCGGCAAGGCGATGGTCTTCAGTCCCTCGGCCGGGAAGCCGGGCACCGGCAGACCGCCGGTCACGACGGTGACGTCGAAACCATCCTTCGCCATCGCATTGGCGATGCGGCTGGCACGAGCGATATGGCCGATGCCGAGCAGATGCTGGACATAGAAGAAAACGCGTTTGGCGCTCATGGGTCTTTCCGCCATTCGTCTTCGAAAAGCTGTGTCAGCTGCGCGATGCTGGAGTGATAGTCAAATTGCGCCCGCACCCGCTGCTCGGCGGCATCGCCCAGCCGCTTGCGCAGCGCCGGATCGCGGATCGCCCTTTCAAGGGCTGCCGCCAGGGCCTTCGGATCTTCCGGCGGAACGACGAGGCCGTTCTCGCCGTCCGTCAGCAGCTCGGGCACGCCGGAAATATTGGTGGAGAGGCAGGCGAGCCGCTGGCTTGATGCCTCGACGAGGACATTCGGCAGGCCATCGCGGTCGCCATTGGCGGCGATGCGGCAGGCGAGCACGAAGAGATCGGCGCGGCGGTAGTGGTCCAGCACGTCTTCCTGGGCGAGCGCGCCTTTCCAGACGATACGCTTGCCGAGACCGAGCTCATTGGCGAGGGCCTTCAGCTTCGACAGCTCCTCGCCGCCGCCAATATGATCCAGCCGCCAGTTGAGCTCCGGTGGCAGAAGCGCAAGCGCCCGCAGCAGGATGTCGTAACCCTTCTTCTCGACAGCGCGGCCGACGCTGAGCAGGAAAACCGGATCATCGGCCGAGGAGCCGTCCCGCACCGAACGCTCGCCGGAGAAATGGCCGAAGCGGGCGAGGTCGAGCCCGTGGTAGCTGAGATGCACCGCATCCGGGCGGCTGGTCAGCGTGCGCATATGCTCGTAGCCGGTGCGCGTGCACGTCACCGCCCAGCGGGCGCTCGAGAGCTTCTCGTTGAGCTCCCAGTCCGGCGACGTCCAGATATCCTTGGCATGGGCCGAAACCGTCCACGGCGTTCCGGTCAGGATGCTTGCATATTCCGTGACGGATGCCGGAGTGTGGATGAAATGGGCATGTAGCCAGCGGCCGTTGTCGGGCCATTCGCGGGCGAGCACCAGCGCCTGGCCGAGACGGCGAAAGCGGTTGCGGGAGATATCGCGCGGCAGGTCGGCCATGAAGCGCTTCATCAACGCGCCGAAACCTGCCTTGCCGAAACCGGCAAACAGGCCCTTCAGAACGCGGAGCGGCTCTTCATGCAGATATTCCGGCAGGTAGACGACGCGCGCCTTGATCTCGTCGTGGACAGGATGCCGCTTCTTGTCGGTCGGCCGGCGCATGGAAATCAGCGTCAGGTCGAAACCGGCCTTCTCGAGGCCGAGCAGTTCCTGCGCGATGAAGGTTTCCGAAAGGCGCGGATAGCCCTTCAGCACGACGAGGATCTTCCGGCGTTCTGGCAAGGCTGTTGTCTTCACTCTGCGCCGACGAGGGAAAGGTGGCCGCCGCGGTTGTCGAGCCAGTGGCCGACTGTCTCCGAGATATGATCAAGGCCTTCGAGGCGCATGTTGCAGCCGCTTTTCGACGGCGGCAGGCGGCTCGGAAGGCGCTTCAGCGCCTCGGCCATCACGGCCGGATTGGCCGATTGATCCGGCAGCAGCATATCGACAAGGCCGAGTTCGCTGGCGCGCTGGGCGCGCAGAAGCTGCTCTTCGCGCGGCTTGACGCGCGGCACGATCAGCGCCGGCTTGTCGAACGAGAGAATCTCGCAATAGGTGTTGTAGCCGCCCATGGCGACGACAGCGGTTGCCCCTGCGATCAGCTCTTCCATGTGATTGTCGAACTCGATGACCTCGATCGCCGCGATCTTCTCACCCTTCTTGACGAGCTTGGTCCGCTCCGCCGCGGGCATATAGGGGCCGAGGACGACGAGGGCCTTCTGCTGCAGCGTCTGGTCCTGTTCGTAGGCGTTCATCACGTCATGGACGAGATCGGAGCCATCGCCGCCGCCACCGGTGGTCACCAGGATATAGTTGTCCTTCGGCGTGTTCAGCGACTTCTTGCTCTTGGAGACGCTGCGCTGCAGGAAGCCGACGAAATCCATCTTGCGGCGGACATTGGCGGGAACGTCGAGACCGACGAGCGGGTCGTAGAAATCGGGCGGGCCATAGACCCAGACGCTGTCGTAATATTGGTCGATCTTTTGCATGATGCCGTTTCGCTTCCACTCGGCGTCGAGCAGATGCGGGGCGTCCATGATTTCGCGCAGGCCAAGCACCAGCGTCGTGCCGCGGGCCTTGAGATAGGCGAGCGTATCCTCGACTTCGCCCTTCAGACCCATGGGCTCCTTGTCGACGATGAAGATATCCGGCTGGAAGGTTTCCGCCGTGTGGCGGATGCTCGATTCGCGCATCTTCAGCGTATCCTGAAGATCGATATGGCTCGCCATCGACGTATATTCGCCGTTGCGAAGCTTGATGACGCTCGGGATCTTCACGAAATCGACGCGGGCGCGATAGTCGAAGGCGCCGGCGATCGTGGCGCCGGAGATGATCAGGATGTTCAGGCCGCGATAATCCTCGACCAGCGCATGGGCGATGGTCCGGCAGCGGCGCAGGTGGCCGAGACCGAACGTATCGTGGCTGTACATCAGGATGCGCGCGTCTTCGACACGTCTGGCCATGGGCAATACCTCTGGGGCGAACGACATTATCGCCCCCGCTTTCCGGAGGCCGCGCGACAGCGGATCAGACAGCCGCCGGGCGCCCTGTTATTTGTAGGGGTCTGCTGCATCGCGCAAGCCGTCTCCCAGAAAGTTGAAGGCTAAAATAACGAGAACCACCGGAATAATCGGAAAAAGCAGCCAAGGGTAGAAGGCAATCACACTTACGCTTTTTGCTTCCGTGAGCAAGATGCCCCAGCTGGTGATCGGCGGGCGCAGACCGAGGCCGAGGAAGGACAGGGCCGTCTCGCCGAGGATCATGCCGGGAATGGAAATGGTAGCCGACGCAATGAGATGCGACATGAAACCGGGCACCAGATGGCGGCCGATGATGCGCGGGGTGCTGGCGCCCATCAGCTGCGCCGCCTGCACATAATCTTCCTCGCGCAGCGCCAAAAGCTTGGATCGCACCGCGCGCGCCAGTCCTGTCCAGTCGATGATGCCGAGAATGACCGTGATGCCGAAATAGATGACGATCGGGCTCCAGGTCACCGGCATGATGGCGGCGAGCGCCATCCAGAGCGGCAGGCTCGGCAGCGATTGCAGCACCTCGATCATGCGCTGGACGATGAGGTCGAAGACACCGCCGCGATAGCCGGCCAGACCGCCGATGACGATACCGAGCACGAAGCTGATGGTGATGCCGATCAGGCCGATGGTCAGCGAGATACGGGCGCCGTAGAGGATGCGCGAGAGCACGTCGCGGCCGAGGCGGTCGGTGCCGAGCAGATACATCTGGCCGCCTTCGGCCGGGCAGACGAGGTGCAGGTTGGAATCCACCAGACCCCAGAAACGATAGGCGTCGCCGCGGCAAAAGAAGCGGATCGGCTGAATATCGTTGGGCTTCTCGGTATAGATGCGGCGCAGCGTATCGATATCGAGCTGCATCGAGCGGCCATAGACGAACGGGCCGACGAACTCGCCCTTGTCGAAGAAATGCACCCGCTGCGGCGGCGAATGAATGTAATCGACATTGCGGCTATGCAGTCCGTAGGGCGCCAGGAATTCAACGATCAGGATCGCGAAATAGACGAATGCGAGGAAGATGCCGGAGACCAGCGCCAGGCGGTGCTGCTTGAACTTCCACCACATCAGCTGCTTCTGCGAAGCAAGGTGAATGCGCGACTGCGCAGAGGTCATCGTCTCCTGCGCATGCGGATCGAACGGCGTGGTCGAGACAAAATGCTCCAGGGGCGCACCGGGCGGCGGCAAGGGCGACATTATTTGGTGCTCCTGCCTTGCAAGCGGATCCGGGGATCGAGGAAGCCGAGCGCGATATCGGAGATCAGCACGCCGATGACGTTCAGGAAGGCGAGGAACATCAGGAACGAACCGGCGAGATACATGTCTTGGCTCTGCAGCGCCTTGACCAGCATCGGCCCGGTTGTCTCAAGCGACAGCACGATCGCGACGATTTCGGCACCCGAGATGATCGATGGCAGGATCGAGCCGATATCGGCGACGAAGAAGTTCAGTGCCATGCGCAGCGGATATTTGATCAGCGCCCGGGTCGGGTGCAGGCCCTTGGCGCGCGCCGTCGTCACATATTGCTTCTGCATCTCGTCGAGCAGATTGGCGCGCAGGCGGCGGATCATGCCGGCCGTTCCGGCGGTGCCGACGATGATGACCGGAATCCAGAGATGCGCGAGGATCGACTTCGCCTTCTCCCAGCTCATCGGCTCGTTCAGATATTGCTGGTCCATCAGGTGGCCGATCGACAGCCCGAACCAGACATTGGCGAAATACATCAGGATCAGCGCCAGCATGAAATTCGGAATGGCGATGCCGAGCAGACCGAAGAAGGTCAACCCGTAGTCGCCCCAGCTATACTGATGGGTGGCCGAGTAGATGCCGATCGGGAAGGCGATCAGCCAGGTGACGAGGATCGTCGTGAAGGAGACGAGGATGGTCAGCCACAACCGGTCGCCAACGACGTCCGAGACTGGCAGCTGGTATTCGAACGAATAGCCGAAATCGCCATGCAGCATGCCGCCGACCCAGTAGAAGTAACGGACGATCTCCGGCTTGTCGAAGCCGTATTGCTTTCGGAGTTCCTCGATTTCCTGCAGGTTGGCGGTCTCGCCCTGTGCGCGCAGTTCGGCAATCTGGCTTTCGAAGAAGTCGCCCGGCGGCAGTTCGATAATGGTGAAGACCAGTGCTGAGATAACAAAAAGCGTCGGCACCATGGCGGCGATGCGCCAGAGGATATATCTCAGCATCTCACGTCTCCTTCAGCCAGAATGCATCGGGCATGTAGATGCCGAGGAAGGAGGTCGGGTCGAAGCCGTAGAGCGCGCGCTCAGGCACGTTCTGCATCTTCTTCGAGATCAGGATCGGTTGCAGCGCGCCGTTGATCAGGCCGATCGAATAGACCTGCTGGGTATAGAGTGCCAGCATCTTGTGCCAGATCGCTTCGCGTTCCTTGAAGTCGGCAGTCGCGCCCCATTGGTTCAGGAGATCGACGAGATCAACGACTTCAGGAATGTCGGGCGCTTTGCCTTCCTGCCCGGCGGAGAGATAGTACATGCCCCAGATCGGCCATTGCAGCTGGTCGTCGACGGTGGGCGCCAGCTGGGTCGGGGCCATATCGGCGGTCGGCACGCCATTTTCGATACCGAACCAGATCGCCATCATGATCGAGCCGCTCATGGCGCGGTTGCGGAAGATGTCGCGCTGCGAGGTGCGGGTATAGAGCGCAATGCCGATGGTGCGGAAGTGATCGCGCACCAGCTCCAGCACGTCGGTATCGAGCGTGCTTTCGCCGGGTGTTTCCACGGTGATCTCGGCGCGCCGGCCGTCCGGCAGCAGGCGAATATCCTCGTCGTCGCGATTGGCAAGACCCAGCTCGTCGAGCAGCTTGTTGGCCTGATCCACGTCGTGCTGGATATAGGCGTCGGCATATTCCTGCTTGAAGAGCGGGCTGTCCGGCAAAACGGTATCTGCGCTCGGTGTGCCGAGCCCGTAGAAGGCGACCATATTGATCTCGTGGCGATCGATCGCCATCGACAGCGCACGGCGGAAACGGACGTCGCGGAAGAGGTTGCGCCAGACATCGTCGGCACAGTTGAGATTGGGCAGCAGCGCAAGGCGCGAGCCGCGCGCCTGCTTCCAGAGATTGACCTTCACCGGGAAACGCTGCTCGGCTTCCTTCAGGAAAGTATAGTCGTTGAAGTCGATACCGGTCGCCTGCAGGTCGGATTCGCCGGCACCCGCCTTGGCGGCGATGATCGACGACGAGCTGACGTTCAGGATGAAGCGGTCGATATAGGGCAGCTGCACGCCGTTTTCGTCGACGCGGTGGAAGAAGGCATTGCGGTCGAAGATGAACTGGTCGGCCGGCGGCTTGGTCATCACCTTCCAGGGATCGAGCGTCGGCAGATCCGGATTTTCAGGGCGCGAGGCGCGCGACATCTTGATGTGCAGGTCGGCCCACTTCTTGACCCGGTTTTCCTTCATCAGCGCCGAGAGGCGGAAGTCATCTTGATACTTCTTGTGGAACTGCTTCAGGTAGTGCGCCGGCCCGAAGATGACGAGCGGCAGCGGGCCTGCGAGTGCCGGGAGGAAGGTCGGGTTCGGCTTTTCCCAGGTGTAGCGGACGATGAGCTCGTCGAGCACCTCGAACTTCGGCAGGTCGCCATGCGGGCGCAGCTCGAGGGCGCCGCCGCCCGGCGTCGCTTCCTTGTTGAGGATGATGTCTTCCCACCAGTAGCGGAAGTCATCGACCGTAAACGGCTTGCCATCCGACCACTTGTGGCCCTCGCGCAGGTGGAAGGTGAAGATGCGGTCTTCTTCGCTCGTGTAGCCGCCGAGAATATCTGGCTGGAACTGCAGATGCTTGTCGTAGCCGATCAGCCGCGAATAGCCGTAGACGGTCATGTAGCGAACGTCGCGCGGGCCGCCGATGATCGTGCGTACATTGCCGCCATAAGTGCCGGGCGTCAGCCCCGCTTCCTTCATGTTGACGATGCGCGGATGCTTCGGCAGGCGTTGCGGCATCGGCGGAATGGCGTCGGCGCGCAGCAGGTCGCGCAGGAATTCCGGCTCGATGTCGCGATCATCGGAGGCGGCGCGAACGAGGCCCGGCGCAACCGTCGCGCCGATCATGCTGCCGAGGAAAGTGCGCCGCGTTACCATGCCCGCAACTCCTTGACATCGGCGCCCTTGCGGGCGCGCACGAAATGCCCGTCGCCGAGATCGGCATAGGCAAGCTCGGAGGCGTCGTCATGCTCGGCGGTGAAGGTCAGCCCCCAATTCTGCTTGTCGGCCGCGCCATTCTTGCGCAGCGCCTCGAAATCGAGCGGCCGGTCTAGATCAGGGAAGGGGACGGCCGCAAGCAGTGATTTCGTATAGGGATGCACAGGGTCGCGCAGGATGATTTCGCGCGGCGCGATCTCGACGATGCGCCCTTTGCACATGACGGCGATGCGATCGGCCATGTAATCGACGACGGCCAGATTGTGCGAAATGAAGAGGTAGGTCAGCCCGAGCTCTTTCTGCAGATCCTTCAGCAGGTTGAGGATCTGTGCCTGAACCGAGACGTCGAGCGCCGAGACCGGCTCGTCGAGGATGACGAGCTTGGGGCCGAGCGCGAGCGCGCGGGCAATGCCGATGCGCTGGCGCTGGCCGCCGGAGAAACTATGCGGGTACCGGCTGAGATAGCGGCGATCGAGACCGATCGCGCCCATCAGCGCCTCGACCTTGCGCTTGCGCTCCTCGCTGTCGCCGCGATCGTGGATTTCCAGCGGTTCGCTCAGGATGTTGCGCACTGTCATGCGCGGCGAGAGCGACGAGACCGGATCCTGGAAGACCATCTGGATCTTGGTGCGCAGCTCCTGCAGCGCGTCGCCCTTGACCGAGAGGACGTCGATGACTTCCTTGCCGTCGTTGAAAACAACCGAACCGGTGTCCGGCGTGATTGCCCGCATCAGGATCTTGCTGACCGTCGTCTTGCCACAACCGGATTCGCCGACGAGGCCGAGGCACTCGCCGCGCTTGATATCGAAGCTCACGTCATCGACGGCGCGTAGCACCGACCTTTCACCCTGGCCGAAAAGGCTGCGCTTGCGCGTCGTATAGGTCTTGGAGAGATTGTTGACCGAAAGCAGCACCTGCGGGGCATCCGCTTCGACGGTCTTCTTCTTGCCGATCAGCGATTCCAGATTGACCGGAACATCACGCAACGCCTTCAGCCGCTCGCCGGGCTTCATGTCGAAATGCGGAACCGCCGCCATCAGTCCCTTCAGATAGGGATGCTGCGGGTTGCGGAAGATCTCCTTGACCGGCCCGGCTTCCATGATTTCGCCGTGGTAGATGACGACGACTTCGTCGGCCATGTTGGCGACGACGCCGAGATCGTGAGTGATCAGCAGCATGGCCATGCCGAGCTTGTGCTGCAGGTCGCGCAGGAGTTCGAGAATCTGCGCCTGGATGGTGACGTCGAGCGCCGTCGTCGGCTCGTCGGCGATCAGCAGCGCCGGCCGGCAGATCAGTGCCATGGCGATCATCGCGCGCTGGCGCATGCCGCCCGACAGCTCGAACGGATACATGTCGTAGGTGCGCTTCGGATTGGCAAAGCCGACGAGACCGAGCATTTCTTCGGTTTTCTCGCGCGCCAGCTTCTTGTCGGCATCGGTATGGATCAGCAAGGACTCGCTGATCTGGTTGCCGACCGTGTGGAGCGGCGAGAGCGAGGTCATCGGCTCCTGGAAGATCGTCGCCATGCGCTTGCCGCGCAGGTCGCGCATCTCTTCGCTGTCGCGGCCGTATTGCAGGATATCGGTGGTCTTGCCGTCGAGCGGATCGGTGAACAGGATCTTGCCCGTCGCCTTGGCCGGCGTCGGCAAGATGCCCATGATCGATTGGCTGATAACGGATTTTCCTGAGCCGGATTCACCGACAAGCGCGGTGACCTTACCCGGAAGGATACGAAGCCCGGCGTTTCTTACGACACGCAGCTTGTCCCCGAAAACCGAGAATGACACGTCGAGATTCTCGATACGCAACAAGTCGGACGCGGACGCCATACCAATGATATTCCCCAGTCTTTTAGTCTGTTCCCGTTAAGGCACACTATCGTACCGCAGGCGGGGTGTCCAGTTTATGACAGGCTGGGGAAAACTGGCGCGTTCCTGCTGATTTTCAAGGATAATCCGATGTTTCAGGTTCGCCTTATTGAACGAACCTCTCAACCATCGGACGCTTCTCTTGCTTCTTCGCGTCGCGGTGAAGCAGGATGACCTGTTCGGCCTCGGACAGCCCGTTATGGGCGACCTCCGGGAAGCTTGCGCCATCGGGCAGCGCCGGCGGCGTGATGCGCGGCTGCAGCACCGTGACCTTCTGGCGAATGCCGCGCAGCTTTTCCTCGCCGAGCGTCGTCCACTCGCCGCCGCAATAGCCGGCGAAGGCCTGGCTCGCGACCACTTCCCGATTGTATTTCTTGGTCAGCGACTGCAGGCGCTGCACTTCGTTGACTGCGGAGCCGAAGGCCGAGAAAGTCAACCGGTCCTTGAGGCCGACATTTCCGAACATGACATTGCCGATATGCAGGCCGATGCCGTAGCGGATGGCGTTCAGGCCCTTTTCGGCGCGCTCGCCGTTCAGTTCGGCGACGCGGGTCTGCGCCTGGTGGACGGCCGAGAGAGCGGCCTGCGTGGCGATCTTCGACGGATCCTTGTGGCGGCCGCACGGATAGACGGCGAGGAAGCCATCGCCGAGGAAGCTCAGGATCTCGCCGCCATTGCGGTTGAACGGTGCCGCGATCGCGTCGAAAAACTCGTTCAGCGTATCGATATAGGCCTGGCGGCCTTCCTTCTCGGCAAACATCGTCGACTGGCGCATGTCGCCCATGACGAGAGCGGCGCGGATCGTCTCGCCGTCGCCGCGGCGGATCTGGCCGTTCAGCACGCGCTTGCCGGCATCGCCGCCGAGATAGGTCGTCAGCATGTTGTTGGCGAGCTTGCCGAGCACGGCCATCTTGGCCGCGACCGCCAGATGGTTCTGCATGCGTAGCAGCGCCTCGATCATGTCGTCGGAAAAGCCGGAATGTGAGTCCGTCGACCACGAACCCATCATGCCCTGGACCGAACCGTCGCCGAAAGGCTGCACGAAGGCGAGGTAGTCGGTGATCTTCTCCTTGCGCAGGTCGTCGAAGATCGGGAATTCCGCCGGTCCTTCCTGGCTCATCCGGCGGCGGATGTGCTGCAGGTTGTTGTCCAGCAGGTAATAATAGGGGCTCTGCAGGAAACGGTCCGGCTTGGCGCCGGCAGAATGCCGGTAGCCCTCGATCGTCACGCCGCTGGCGCGCCGCCAAGTAAAGCTCAGCGCGTCATAGAGCGGATGCAGCATCGAAAAGGTCAGGTGGACGCGGGCGATCGGCAGACCGGCAGCGGCAATGCGCTCGCAGAAACCGCGAACGATATTTTCCAGATCGTCCCCGGCCAGCGAAGAATTCGTCAGCCATTCAGCGACGCGGTCCAGAAGAATCGAGGACACGCTGGATTCGATCGTGCTCATCTTTGGTATTATCCTCATCAAGCACGTCCATTCCCGAAGCGACGAAAAACCTGCCTGCAGCACGGTCGCGCGCAGGGCGGGGGTCAAGATGGACGAGCGGTATTATTGTGTCAACGATCTGCCGAAGACCCGGCAAACCTACCTTTCAGAGCCCGAAAAGAGCGAGGACGGATGTCCTTTCTGGTGGTTCATTATCCTATTCAAATAGGCATATGATCGATCCGAAACAATGCTATCCGGATAATTTTCTGCCTTCGGTTTCGATGTCTGCGCCAAGCGAGTCATTTCGGCCACAGTCAGCGCCAGTAGCCGGGCGATTGAGGCGGCTATCGGGCAAAATCGATCACGATCGCTTCACCGATGCGTCAGCGCCAAGGCGGGTTTAAATCCTCGCGATCTTGCATTATCTCACGAGGACTTTCCTCTTTCGAAGAGACCCGTCTTGGCCAGCTCGCAGACTTCAATCGCCCTTTCCGCAAAGATCAAAGACCGCACCGCCCGCGCCGGCATCATCGGCCTCGGCTATGTCGGCCTGCCGCTTGCCATGGCGATTGCCCGCAGCGGCTTCCCGGTCACCGGTTTCGACATCGATCCGAAGAAGATCGTCGCCCTCGATGCGCGCAAATCCTATATCGACGCGGTCACTGACGAGGCGCTGAGTGCGGAGATTACCGCCGGCCGGTTTGGCGCGACGACCGAGTTTGCCGGGCTGAAGCAGTGCGACGTCATCGTCATCTGCGTGCCGACGCCGTTGACCAAACATCGCGATCCCGACCTCTCTTATGTCGAAGCGACCTCGCGGGCGATCGCCGAGCATCTGCGCCCCGGCCAGCTCGTCGTGCTGGAATCGACCACCTACCCCGGCACGACCGACGATGTCGTCAAGGTCATCCTGGAGAAGACCGGCCTGAAGTCTGGCACCGATTTCTTCATCGGCTTTTCGCCGGAGCGCGAGGATCCGGGCAACCAGCATTACAACACGGCGACCATCCCGAAGGTCGTTGCCGGCGACGGTCCCGATGCGCTGGAGCTGATGACGGATTTCTACGGCGCGGCCGTCAAGACGGTGGTGCCTGTGTCGTCGAACGCGACGGCTGAAGCCGTTAAGCTCACCGAGAACATCTTCCGTTCGGTCAATATCGCCCTCGTCAACGAACTGAAGACCGTCTACGCCGCGATGGGCATCGACGTATGGGAAGTGATAGATGCGGCGAAGACCAAGCCCTTCGGCTACATGCCCTTCTATCCCGGCCCCGGTCTCGGGGGACACTGCATTCCGATCGATCCCTTTTATCTCACCTGGAAATCCCGCGAATACGAACTGCCGACGCGCTTCATCGAACTTGCCGGGGAGATCAATTCGGCGATGCCGCGTTATGTCGTCGGCAAGCTTGCCGAAGCGCTCGACATCCGGGCCGGCAAGGCGCTGAGCCGCAGCAAGGTGCTTGTGCTCGGCCTCGCCTACAAGAAGAACGTCGCCGATATCCGCGAGAGCCCGTCGCTGCGGCTGATCGAGATCATCGAGGAGCGCGGCGGCAAGGCCGATTACAGCGATCCCTTCGTTTCAGAAGTTCCGCCCACGCGCGAATATCAGGCGCTCAAGGGCCGCAAGTCGGTCGAAATCAGCGCCGCTACGCTGGCAAATTACGATGCCGTCCTGATCGGCACCGATCACGATGCGGTCGATTACGCAGCGCTTTCAAAGCATGCACCGCTGATCGTCGATACGCGCAACGTCTTCACGCGTCTCGGCCTCACCGGCGATCACATCATCAAGGCGTGACGCTGACCGCGCCGAGCTTCTTGCCGGTGAGCTTACTGGCGGCGACGGCATAACCGCCGCTGGCGCCATCGACGAAATGCATGTGGTCGCGTGACAGCGGCGTCGGCACGAAGCAGGTCATCAGCGCCGATTCCTGCCGGTGCAGGCCGTAGCGGGCGATGCCGTTCCGCTGCGCGTCCTCGAGCAGCGCCTCGATGCGCTCGAACCGCGCGCGGTCGACATCGATCGTCATCTTCAATCCGTCGTCGAACTTGCGGAAATCGGAATTACCCGCGACATCCCGCTTGTAGCGCCGGGCGTCGAATGGGCCGAAGGGAATGCCGAGCCTGTAGAACAGCGTTGTCAGGGCAAGCTGCATGATGATCATGAGCTTCTGGCGCAGCCTGTGGCCGGGCGCGGTCGCCTTCGCCTCGCGGTCGATGCCTTTCATCGAGAAGGAAAGCTTCGGTCCGTCGAACGGTACCGGATGGCCGCCACGGCCCTGTTCGGAGGAGATCGCCACGATCTTGGTCACCAGCGACTGGAATTCCGGGCCGGAGCCCGCTGCGCCGGGAACGGCGATAATCGAGACGATCTCGCCATTCTCGGCGGCAATCGGATTCCAGCGGCAGGAGAGGCCTTCAAGATTTGGGCGCGTGCCAGGCAGTGCAGGATCGATGGCATACTTGCCGTCCTTCATCTGCCGCTCGGCCCAGCTGTTGCCGCCACCGGCAAACATCGCATAGGTCACGTAGGGGCTCGCCGAGTAGCGCGCCACGCGGACATCGAGACCCTTCTTGCGGATATCGGCAACCGGAACGATGGCGGCGCGCAGCGTCAGATCGAGATCTTCCTTCACCCAGGCCTGAACGGCGGCAAGCGCTTGCCGCGCGGCGTCCTCCTGCGAGGCGGGAAGCGCAATCAGTGCGCCGTCGCCACCGAAGACGAAGGGATAATCGCCCTTTCCGACGGCGTTCAGAACGGCCGAGATGACCGAGGCGCCGGCCATGTTGACGTCCTTGTAGCGGCCGTCTTCGATCGCCTGCGTCGATCCCACGATATCGGCAAGGGCGAGAATCCAGCCCTCGGGGAGGGGGCGGTAGTTGCCGGTATTGGCCACGCCTTCGAATTCCGCGAAGACGGGAACCGAGGCAAAGAACTGATCATTCGAAACGGCGCTCATGACCCCGACCTTATCACAGACAGTTGTTGCGGCGGCAACGCCATTTCCTCAGTTACGGCAATCGACTTCTGACAGTTTCGTGTGATAGCACCGGAAGATAAAAATGAATGACGGACAAGGACATAGATGAGCCGCCTCGACAGCTTCATCCGCCGCCTGACGGCTCAGCGTGATATCCTCAATTCCATCGTCGACCTGGTTGGCCCGCTTGAAGGACCGGTGATCGAATTCGGTCTCGGCAACGGCCGCACCTACGATCATCTGCGCGAAATCTTCGCAGGACGCCGCATCATCGCCTTCGACCGCGAGGTCCGTTCCTATTCGTCGTCGACGCCGCCCGCCGAAGATATGGTCACGGGCGACATTAAGAAGACCGGCCAGGCTTTCGTCGGCATCGACGCAGCGCTCGCCCATGCCGATATCGGCACCGGTCATGACGAGATCGATGCGGTCACCCTGACATGGCTGCCGCAGTTGATGGTCGGCGTGCTTCGCCAGGGCGGCATCGCCGTATCCGGCCTGCCGCTCGACCGGCCGGAACTCGAGCAACTGCCGCTTCCCGAAGGCATCAAGTCTGGCCGCTATTTCCTCTACCGCCGCAAGTGATCAGTCGTTGCAGATCGCCGGTACAGGGCCGCTCGTGGAAAGCCGCGCATAGCGGCGTTCGAAATCGGCTGCGAGATCGCCGAGCGTCACGGATTTCAGCCGGGCGAGGATCAGCGCCTGGGCCTCGCGCAGCGCATCGCCGACGGCATCGTTGACCGCCTGTTCCACGAGACATTCCGGATGGTCGGAGGCGGGGCCGATCGCAAACAGCTCCGGCTCGCCGATCGCCTGATAGACGTCGAGCAGGGCGATCTCCGCCAGCGGCTTGACCAGCGTCCATCCGCCGTGATGGCCTTTTTCCGAGCGCACATAGCCCTGATCTCTCAGCCCCGCCATCGTGCGGCGCACGACCACGGGATTGGTGTTCAGCATTCTGGCGATCATCTCCGATGTCGCGGATTTCTGATGCCGCTCCATGTGGATCAGCACATGCAGCATGCGGGAGAGGCGGCTGTCGCTTCTCATCGTGGGTCCTCATATTCCTGTCGCCGATCTATCTCATGTCTATCGTAACAACACAAGTGACATGAGGCTTGACTGCGCCATTTCATGTAACTTATGTAGGTGCGTGATCATCGATATGGAGTAAAGTCATGCACTATGAAGCGATCGTCATCGGCGGCAATTTTGCCGGTCTCTCGGCTGCCATGCAGCTCGCCCGCGCCCGCCGCAAGATTCTGCTGATCGACGCGCAGAAGCCGCGAAACCGGTTCTCGGAAGCTTCCCACGGTTTCCTGGGGCAAGACGGCGTAGCGCCGGCCGCGATCATGGCGGAGGGAAAGCGCCAGCTCGCCGCCTATCCGACGGTTGCCTTTGCCGATGGCGAAGCAATCTCGGCATCAAAGACCGGCGAAACGTTCTCCGTTGCGCTGAAAGATGGACGCGAATTCACGGCAAGCCGCCTGATCCTTGCGACCGGCGTGAAGGACACGCTGCCCGATATCCCCGGCCTTCCCGAACGATGGGGCCGCACCGCGCTGCATTGCCCCTATTGCCACGGCTACGAGGTGCGCGACCGCGCGCTCGGCATTCTCGGCAGCCATCCCTTCTCGGTGCATGCGGCGCTGCTTCTGCCCGATTGGGGACCGGCCACCTATTTCTCGCAAGGGCTTTTCGAGCCTGATGCCGACCAGCGTGCGCAACTCGCCGCCCGCGCCGTCACCATCGAAAATACGCCGATCGCGGAATTTCTTGGGGCAGCCCCGGAGCTAGAGGCCGTGCGTCTTCGGGATGGGCGCGTGCTGCCGCTTTCGGCAATCTTCGTCGCGCCGAAGGTCTCGATGGCAAGCCCGCTCGCCGAGCAACTGGGCTGCGCTTTCGACGACGCCCCGCTCGGCCCGGTCATCCGCCTCGATGACCGCAAGGAGACGACGGTGAAGGGCGTCTATGCCGCGGGTGACGCCGCGAACCCGATGCATAACGCGACGCTCGCCTCGGCCTCCGGTGTTCTTGCTGGGGTGCATTGCCACCAGTCGCTGGCGCTGCCGGTCCTGCACTAAGGCAGGAAGAGCACGTCGTACTGATCGATAGAGCCGGGCAAATCGCGCACCTTCATCTGTTGCTCGCCTTCCTCGAAAAAGACGAGGCAATCCTCGTAATGGGAGGCGAGCGTCATGATGAAGTCGCGGGTCTGTTCCGGGCCGTAGAAGAGCGGCGTGAACTCCATGTAGAGAGGCACGCGGCGGCCCATCAGCTCGGTCATCGACCGGCACGCGACGGGCTCATAGCCCTCGATGTCCATCCAGACGAGACCGACGGCGCTTTGGTCGAGCCCAAGATCGCCGAGAATGGCGGCAACGGGCCTGACGGGCACGCTGATCCTGATGTCCGTCGGGCTTTGCCGGATGGCGCTGCTCTTGCCGTGATTAGCGGCATTCATGAAGAAATCGATCTCGCCAGACGCCTCGCCTGCGGCGCAATTGACCGCAGTGACCGTCGTCTCCAGCCGGTTTTGTTCGATATTGGTCTTCAATAGCGGGAAATTGCGCGGATCGGGTTCGACGCTGACGATGCGCGAATAGGCGCCGCTCAGCGCGAAATAGACGGTCTGCGTGCCGATATTGCCGCCGAGCTCCAGGAGCACGCTGTCTTTGCGCGACAGCCCGCGTTCGCGCAGCACAGCGAGCAGGCGGTCGACATTCTCACGCTCGAAATGCCCCTTTCGGAACACCTTGCGGCCGATATAGTCCGATGGCGAGAAGGTCATGTGGTGGTCACCGGCATCGACGGTCATCGTCAGAACGCGCGGCCCGATATTCTCGATCAGCAGCCGCCGTCCGAAGCGGGTATCGAAAAAGCGCGTCGCGGCCGCATTGCGCAGCTTCCGGATCAGCTTCATCCAGTATTTCTTCGTCAGCAGCGGATTTGCGGCCATCAAGCTTTTCCTTGAAGCGGCTGCGCCGCCTTGTCCTTGGAGATCACGTAGACCTTGAGCGGCAGCGCCCGGCCGCGAACGCTGATCTCATGGCTCTCGATACCTTCCATATCGGCACCGGCGAGTTCCGCAACCGGCTCCGAAATGACGATGGCCGCATCGAATTCCTTGGCCGCATGTTCGAGGCGGCTTGCAACATTCACTGTGTCGCCGACGGCCGTCAGGCTGCGCACGCGCCCGTATCCCATCGTGCCGACAACGGCGGGGCCGGTGTGGATGCCGATCGCGATATGCAGCGGTATCGAAAGCTCATGCGCCAGTTCCTCGCCGAGCTTCTCGATCTCTTCGGCGATCGTCGCGGCCGCGCGCAAGGCCTGGCGGCACCCTTCTTCCGGCGAGGTGTTGATGCCGAACAGCGCCATTGCGCCGTCACCGATGAACTTGTCGACGCGCCCACCCGCCTGTTCGACGGCCTTGCCGACCAGCGCGAAATAGCGGTTCAGCAGGAAGACGATGTCGAAGGGCAGGCGCGGTTCGGTCAGCGTCGTGAAGTTGCGCATATCGCAGAAGAGCACGGCGATATCGCGTTCCCGCCCCGGGCTCGTCTCCTGCGTATTGGCGGGCAGGGCGGCTTCCGTCGCCGGAATTAGAAGTGGCACGACCGTGAGATCGTGGTTGGGGCGCAGCTGGCAGGCGAGACGTACGTCGGGCGCGGCATTGATCCGCTTCAGCGTCGTCTGCTCCATCTTGTCGGGCGGCGGCAGGCTTTCGTAATCGCTGAGGATCTGCACGCGGCAGGTGGAACATTGCCCCTTGCCGCCGCAGACCGAATAATGCGGCACGCCGCCAAGGCGGCTTGCTTCCAGCACGGTGAAGCCGCGCGGCACCTTGATCGTTTCGCCGGCCGGATAGTGGACCGCGATCTGGTCGGTGGCTTCCTTCCACCGCCGGCGGCTGCGGGCAAGCACGACAGTCAGGAGAGCCAGCGAAAATCCGCCGTAGAGACCGGCCCGGATCATGGCGATCTGGCGCTGCGCGTCCGGATCCGAATAGTAACGGCTGTTCAGATTTTCCTGGTAGCGGCCGGTATCGACGAGGCCTTCATAATCGGGCTCGGCGATCGTCCGGCCCATCTCGACGAAGCCGAGCAATGCCAGCACCGGCAACAGGATCGCCAGTGCCAGCAGCAGCGGCGAGAAGGCCTGATACCACGGGCGGTAGCGCAGCCAGTAATGCAGGCCGATACAGCCATGCGTCCAGACGATCACCACCGCGAGAGCCTGACGGACGCCGTTACCCGGCGAGGTGATCCACAGCAGCCGGACGATCGTCTCGTAATTATCGACGTAATTATAGAGCTCGTGGACGACGCGCGTGCCGATCACGTGATCCATGATGATCAGCGGGATGGCGAGACCAAGCGCGATCTGCGCCAGCTCACCCTTCGGCATCACAAGGCTGCGCCGGATATAGAGCGAGCGCAGCGCCAGAGCCATGTGGATGAAGATCGCGGTATAGAGCACCACCGTGCCGACGGGATTGCGCCAGGGAATCATGAACAGGCGGCGGGCATCGTCAGCGGCGTTGACCGAAATCAGCCCGACCGCGTGATTGGAGAGGTGCAGCGTCACGAAAACAAACATCACGAGACCGGCGCCGAGGCGCGCGCGCCGGATGTTCCGTTCCGTAAAAAAGCCTGTGTCTGCGACCGCCATTCATTCCCGTTCTTGAAGATCGAATCTCTTATGAAATAGAGATGTTCGAAGAGAAGCGGAATGCCGCCTTCTTCAACTGCGATCACATTCTATATGTTCACCGGTAACTCTTAAGGAAGCAGACCATAGCGCAGAATTTCGCCGCCGGCCGGACCGGGAATTGGAAACGGTGCGTCTCCGGAGGCGTCCACTGATGCGCATTGCATTCTACGCTCCGCTGAAGTCCCCGGATCATCCCGTACCATCGGGTGATCGGCTGATGGCGCGGCTCCTGATGCAGGCGCTCGAGCTTGCCGGTCACGAGGTCGAGCTCGTCTCCTCGTTCAGAAATTTCGCGGCCTCGCCGGAGGCGGCTGCAGCGCTCGAAGGGGTACGTCAGGCCGAACTCTTGCGGCTGAGACAGAAATTCGCGGCGGGCGGCAGGCCCGATCTCTGGTTCTGCTATCACCCCTATTACAAGTCGCCCGATCCGTTCGGCCCGGCACTCGCCGCCGAGTTCGGCTTTGCCTACGTCACGGCCGAAACCTCCTATTCGCCGAAGCGCGATCATGGCCCCTGGCAGCCATATCAGGCGCTCGTCGCCGAGAGCATCCGGACGGCCGCGGTCAATATCGCAATGACGGAGCGTGACCGGCTGGGTGTTGTGAGCGCAATCGCCGAAGCACGCACGGCTTCGCTTGCGCCGTTCATCGACCCGAAGCTCTTTGAAGCCCCGCCTGCCGGAGCCGATCCGAAGCGGCTGATCGCGGTCGCGATGATGCGTCCCGGCGACAAGATGCAGAGCTATGAGCGGCTTGCCGCTGCACTCGGCGAGATCGAGTCCGCGGACTGGACGCTGTCGATCGTCGGCGACGGACCCGAGAGGGCGGCTGTCGAAGCCCTGTTTGCCCGCTTCGAGCCCGGACGGATCGAATGGCATGGCGAGCGTAGCGCCGAAGAGGTGGCGGCGTTGCTCGGCCAATCCGGCATCTATGTCTGGCCGGGATGCGGTGAGGCCTATGGTCTTGCCTATCTCGAGGCACAGGCCGCAGGCCTCCCCGCCGTCGCGGAAAACACGGCCGGTGTTCCGGCAGTGATCGAAAACGGCCGCAGCGGCGTATTGACAGCAGAGGGCGATATCGCCGCTTATGGTCAGGCCATCCGAGATCTCCTGGAGCAGCCGGAGAGACGGCGGACGATGGGAGAGGCGGCGCGCCGCTTCGTGCTGGAAGAGCGCTCGATCGCGACAGCGGCCAAGGCGCTCGACGGCATATTGAAACAACATGCAGGAGTGAAGTGATGAGCGGCAACGAAGCCTGGGAACCTCTTCACAACGAGTTGGCGCGCTGGCAGGAGGCCGGACGCACCGCCGTTTTCTGGTGGCGCGATGACGATGCCTTCGAGCCGACGGTCGCCCTCGATACGCTGCTCGATCTCGCCAATCGCTACGAGGTGCCGGTGACGCTCGCCGTCGTTCCGGCGAAGGCCGGTCAGCCTCTTGCTCGCCGTCTTGCGGGCGAACGCCATGCCGCCGTCGCCGTCCATGGCTGGGCGCATCACAATCATGCCAGCGAGAGCGAAAAGAAGCAGGAACTTGGGCACCACCGGCTGGCCGAGGCCGTGCTCGGCGAGCTCTACCACGGCTTCCTGCATCTCAAGCAGCTGCACGAGGCGTCCTTCGTGCCGATGTTGGTGCCGCCGTGGAACCGCATCGACCCGCAGCTGATCCCCAAGCTCTCTGCGCTCGGCTTCGAAAATCTCTCGACCTATGGCCCAGCCGCCGACGAAGAGCCGATCGGCATCCTCAACACGCATGTCGACATCATCGACTGGCACGGCACCCGTGGCGGCCGGCCGGATGAGGAGCTGATCGCGGAATTGGTGGCGGAGCTGCAGAGCCGCTTTGAGGGCAGCGACGAGCCGATCGGGCTGCTGACCCATCACCTCGACCATGATGTTCAGGCCTGGGGCTTCTGCGAGCGCCTGTTCAAGGCAACTGCAGGCAATAAGGCCGTCGCCTGGAAGCCGGCGGCGGCGCTGATGAAAGCTTAGATTTCGACGACCTGATTGTCGCGGGCGGCAAAGGAGCCGGGGAATACGGCCTGCGCTTCGAGCTCCATCTGGGCGAGCTGCGTGTCGGTGCGCGAGGGCGCATGGTGGAAGAGCGCGAAACGCTTGGTGCCCGCCATCTTCGCCAGCTCGGTGCCGTGCTGCCAGGTGGAATGGCCGAAGCCCTTGAAGCGCTGCATCTCGTCTTCGTTATAGGTGCAGTCATAGACCGCCAGATCGGCGCCCTTCATCATCTCCAGCGATACTGGATCGTAGGAGCCGGGGATGTGCTCGACGTCGAAGACAAGCGCCAGTGACCGGCCGCCATACTCGATGCGATAGCCGATCGCGCCGCCCGGATGGTTCAGCATGTAGGTCTTGATCCTGACGCCTTCGCGCGGCTTCAGGATTTCGCCGGCATGGAAGTCGCGGAAATTCATCGTCGCCTGGCAGATATCCGTCTTCACGGGGAACCACGGCGGGCTGATGAACTGGTTGACCATCTCCTTGGTGCTCATCTTTCCGTCCAGATGACCCGACCAGATATTCAGGTGGATCGACGGATAATAGATGGCCTTGAAGAAGGGCAGGCCGATGATGTGGTCGTAATGGCAGTGGCTGAAAAACAGGTCGACGTCGCTGACGCTCTCATTGAGCATCGCGAGACCGGCTTCGCGCAGGCCGGAGCCCGCGTCGAAAATCATACGGTGGGCGCCGCAGCGGACTTCGATACAGGAGGTGTTGCCCCCGTAGTGATCGAATTCGGGTCCCGAAACCGGGATGCTGCCCCGTACGCCCCAAAACTTTACCTGAAACAGTTCTTTGCTCATTCTTTCGTCAAGCGGACCGTGCCGAGGCTGCAATCGTAACCACAATCTGATCGGGTTGCGAAGTGCGCAGTTCTACGGACAAGCCGTTTCCTTACCAATCCGCCTACCGCTACAGGCAGAACAAGTAGATTTTCCTAAGCAAGCGGTTTTCGCCTTGGATTGCAACTGCATATGGTTTGTTTTCCGTAAACGGAAGCGGCTGGGCCATCAAACGGCGGAGAACGCACCCGTTTCTCTCGACATTAGATGGGTTCTAATGTCGCAAATTGCAAACTCGGTTGTCAGCCGGGATGTAAAGGCAATGTCACAAAACTGAAATCCAACTGTCGCAAAGCTGTCATGTGGCCTGCCTAAATGTCGCCTTACTTTTTGCAGCGACATCGGTCCATCCCATGAGTGCCCCCGAAAATTCACCGATTTCCGCCGTTTCCGCGGCCGGGCTCGAATTGAGCTATGGGGATACCCGCATCCTCAAGGGCATCGACTTCATTCTCGACCGCGGGCAGACGCTGGCGCTTCTCGGCCCTTCGGGCTGCGGCAAGACCACGCTGCTGCGGCTTGTTGCCGGTCTGCTGGTGCCGACCAAGGGCTCTGTTGCCATTGCTGGGCAGACGGTTGCGGCTCAGAATGTGTTCGTTCCGCCGGAGCGCCGCGGCCTCGGCATGGTCTTCCAGGACTATGCGCTCTGGCCGCATCTGACGGTCGGCGGCAACGTCTCCTTCCCGCTTGAAATGCGCGGCGTCGGCAAGGCCGAGCGCCAGGAACGGACGATGCGGGCGCTCGACAAGGTCGGGCTTGCGGCCTATGCCGACCGGCGCCCTAGCGATCTCTCCGGCGGCCAGCAGCAGCGCGTCGCAATCGCCCGCGCCATCGTTGCCGAACCGCAGCTGATCCTCTTCGACGAGCCGCTTTCGAACCTCGATCGCGAGCTGCGCGAAAACATGGTCGGCGAGCTCGCTGATCTGATTGCGACATTGGGCCTGACGGCGATCTACGTGACCCACGATCACAGCGAAGCGCTGACGCTTGCCGATCACGTTGCGGTGATGCGCGGCGGCCTGATCGAGCAGCTTGCATCGCCCGACATGCTGATCGAGCGCCCGGCGACGCCCGAGGTTGCCGACTTTTTGCGGCTTGGCTGTCTCGCTGGGATCGAGCGCCGCGGCGCGATCTGGTTCTTCAAGGGCAGCGACGTGGCGCTGATGCCGGCGGAAGACGGCTCGGCGCGGTCTGCCCGCATCCTGATCCCGACCGCCGGCATTTCGGCGGGCGAGGATACGCCGGAGCGGCTGAGCGCCGAAGTGCTGCGCTCGCAGTTCCGCGGCGACGGTCATCTGGCGACGGTTGCGCTTGCCGGTCTGCCCTCCGTCGAGCTGCAGGTGCTGAGCCGCCTGAAGCTGCGCCCGGGCGAACGCATCGGCCTTGCCGTCGATGCAGCACAGATCCGCTGGTTTCAAGAGACTGCCGATAATTCAAAACAGGAGAGACTGGAAAATGTTTAAGTCTTTGAAGAGCATCACTTTTGGCGTTGTTGCCGCCGCCCTGATGGCCGGCGTCGCCCACGCTGACGTTACCGTTTACACCGCTGGCCCGCAGAGCCTGATCGACAAGCTGTCGGCTGGCTTCACCAAGCAGACCGGCGTCAAGGTCAATGTTTTCCAGGCAACGACCGGCAAGGTCATGGCCCGTATCGAGGCCGAAGCCGCCAATCCGGTTGTCGACGTCGTCATCTCGGCTTCCTGGGACACGGCAAACGATTTCGCCAAGCGCGGCTGGCTCGTCAATTATTCCAGCCCGAACGCTGCCAAGGTTCCCGACTTCCTGAAGTCCGAAGGCGCGGTCGCGCAGGGCATCTCGGCTCTCGGCATCGTCTGGAACTCCAAGAGCGGCACGCCGAAGCCTTCCGAATGGGCTGACCTGACGAAGCCTGAATACAAGGACCTCGTCAACATTCCGGATCCGGCCCAGTCCGGCTCCTCCTTCGAGCTGACGGCGGCTCTCGCCGGCCAGGACAGCTGGAAGCTCTTCAAGGATCTGAAGGCCAACGGCGCGATCATCGCCGGTGCCAATGCCGACGCCCTGAACCCGGTTCTGCAGGGTGCCAAGGCCGTCGTCTTCGGCGCTGTCGACTACATCGCTCTCGCCGCCCAGAAGAAGGGCGAGAACATCGAAGTCGTGTTCCCGGCATCCGGCACCGTCATCGCGCCGCGCCCGGCCATGATCATGAACTGGTCCAAGAACCAGGACGACGCCAAGAAGTTCATCGACTACATGCTGTCCGATGAAGGCCAGGCTCTCGTTGCCGGCGAAATGCTGATGCCGTCGCGCACCGACGTTGCCGCCAGCCGTCCGCTGATCAGCGACCTGAAGCTGCTGAAGTACGATTCGGCTGCCGTCTACGGCAAGCGCAAGGAAACGCTGAAGACCTTCGCCGATCTCTACGGCGCCAAGTAAGCAGGGCAGGCAGATGAAAGCGAACGGCATCGGCGGCACGGCTCCGGCCGCCTGGCTGGCAACAGCGGGTCTCATCCTCGTCGTTGCCGTTCCCTTCGTCGCCGTGGTGCTGCAAGGCATCTTCCCCGAACTCGGACAGGGCTCGTTTGCGAGCCCTTTCTCCTCGCTTTATGCGACGCTTGCCGACAGCTCGCTGATCCGCATGGGCGGCAATACCATCCTGCTCGGCGCCTACGTCGTTCTCGCCTCCGCGCTCGTCGCCGTGCCGCTCGGCGTCTTCCGCGCGCTCTACCGCATTCCCTTCGCGACCTTCTGGGATGTGGTGCTGCTCGTGCCCTTCATGATCCCGCCCTATATCGCCACGCTCGGCTGGATCATGACGCTGCAGCCGCGCGGCTATCTCGAGCAGCTCGCCGGCTTCAACCTGGCGCCCTACCTCTTCTCGCTGTTCGGCATGACCGTCGTCATGGCCTTCAATACATTTCCGGTCGTCTATTTTGCCGTGTCGCGCACCGTCGAGGCCGTCGGCGCCCGCTATGCCGATGTCGGCCGTGTCTTTGGCGCGAGCCCGGCACGCGCCTTCTGGCGCATCACACTGCCGCTCTCGGCGCCGGGCCTGACCGCAAGCCTGATGCTGGTATTCGCCGCCGCGATCGAGGAATATGGCACGCCCGCAGCCCTCGGCCGCCGCGCCGGCTTCCAGGTGCTGGTGACCGGCATCGACTTGCGCGTCACCGACTGGCCGATCGATCTTCCGGGGGCGGCGATCCTGTCGCTGGTGCTGGTCGGCATGTCGCTTGCCACCTTCCTGCTGCAGCGCTGGATCCTGGCGCGCCGCTCCTATCAGACCGTCAGCGGCAAGCCGATGGCCAAAGACAAGCGCCCGCTCGGCGCAATGAAAGTCCCCGTCATGATCGGCTTTGCTGTCGTCGCTTTCCTCGCGACCGGCGTGCCGCTCCTGGCGATCCTGGCGACGGCGCTGGCGCGGACGATCTCCGGCGGTCTGGCGTTCGATAATGTCAGCCTCGACAATTTCATCGCCGTCTTCAGCAATAGTGCAGGCGCGGTGACAGCGCTGATCAACAGCTTCTCGCTCGGCATCGGCACCGCGGTCATCACCGGCCTCGTCGGCGTTACCGCCGCCTATACGGTCGTGAAGACGAAGATGCATGGGCGCATGGTAATCGACATCATGACCATCCTGCCGAATGCGCTTCCGGGCATCGTCGTCGCGGTCGGCCTCATCCTCGCCTGGAACATGCCGGGCCTGCCGTTCACGCCTTACAATACCGCTTTCATCCTGCTGCTCGCCTATTGCTGCATCCTGCTGCCGCAGCCGGTGCGCTACACGACGGCGGCCTTCCAGCAGATCGGCGACAATCTGGAAGCGGCCGCGCGCGTCTGCGGCGCCAGCGGTGTTACGGCTTTCCGCCGCATCCTCCTGCCGCTGGTTTTCCCGAGCCTCGCGTCTTCTATGCTGCTGGTCTTCGCGCTGGCTTCGCGCGAGCTCGTGGCCTCCGTCGTCGTCGCCCCTGTCGGCATGCAGACGATCGCCACCTTCATCTGGCGTCAGTTCGAACAGGGCTCGATCGGTCTCGGCATGGCCATGGCCTTCATCGCCATCTGCATCACGACGCTTTTGCCGCTGATCCTTATGCGGCTGATGCGGCGGGGAAATATCGTCGCCGATTAAAGGCTGGTGGTAATCCCGCCATCGACCATCAGCATATGGCCGTTCACGAAGGACGATGCCTCGGAGGCCAGGAACACGGCCGCGCCGACCAGTTCCTCGACATTGCCCCAGCGCCCGGCCGGCGTGCGGCCTTCCAGCCAGGCCGAAAACTTGGGGTCATCGACCAGTGCCTGGTTCAGCGGCGTCTTGAAATAGCCGGGCGCGATCGCGTTCACCTGCAGCCCGTGCTTGGCCCAATCTGTCGCCATGCCGCGCGTCAGGTTCTTCACCGCGCCCTTGGTCGCCGTATAGGGCGCGATGCTCGGGCGGGCGAGCTCGGCCTGGACCGAGGCGATATTGATGATCTTGCCGCGCCCGCGGCCGATCATCGCCTTGGCGACCGGCTGGCTGACATAGAAGATGCTGGAGACATTGGTCTTGAACAGCTCGTCCCACTTCTCGACCGGAAAGTCCTCGAGTGGCGTGCGGAACTGCATACCGGCATTGTTGACGAGGATATCGATCGGGCCGATCTCCTCTTCGATATAGCCAACGCCGCTACGCGCCGCCTTCGCATCGGTTACGTCAAAGGCCGCGCTCAGCGCATGATGCCCCTTGCCCCGGATCGTCTCCGCTGCTTCCGAAGCCTTGGCGGCATTGCGCCCATTGATGACGACGGAGGCGCCATGTTCGGCAAGGCCGAGCGCCAGCGCATAGCCGATCCCCTGGCTGGAGCCGGTGATCAGCGCGCGTTTTCCGGTAAGGTCGAATAGCGGGAAGGACAAGCGAAGCACTCCTCTTTGATGGCGCGATCAAAGAGGAGAAGGGAGCTCAATGCAAGCCGCCGACACCGAGCAGCCGTTCGACGGCGTCGTGATCGGCCGAGAGCGCTTCCGGCGTGCCGTTCCAGGCCAGCCGTCCGCGTTCGAGGATGATGACCTGGTCGGCGAAATCGAGGGCGCTCTGGATGCGCTGTTCGACGAGCAGGATCGTCATGTCGCCGGTCTTGGCGAGTTCGGCGAAGGCCGCCATCAGCTCTTCGCAGATGACGGGCGCGAGGCCTTCCAGCGGCTCGTCGAGCAGGAGCACGGACGGGCGGCCGAGGATGCTGCGGGCGGTCGAAAGCATCTGCTGTTCGCCGCCGGAGAGCTGGTTGCCGAGATTGCGGCGGCGCTCCTTCAGACGCGGGAACATCTGATAGGCTTCCTCGATCGCCGTTTTCGGCCGGCCCTTCAGGCCGACGAAGAGGTTTTCCTCGACCGTCAGCGTCGGGAAGATGCAGCGCGCTTGCGGCACGTAGCCGAGGCCCTGATGGGCGCGTGCTGCGCTCGGCATCGTCGTGACGTCGGCGGAGCCGAGCCGGATCTGGCCATCGTAGCGCTTCGTCTGTCCGGCAAGTGTTGCGAGCAGGGTGGTCTTGCCCATGCCGTTGCGGCCGAGCACGGCGAGGCGGGCGCCGGCCGGAACGGAAAAGGAGACGCCTTCGAGAACGCGCGTCGGCCCGTACCCGGCCGACAGGTTTTCCACCTCAAGCGGCGTGGCTGGCATTGGCATAGCTCCCGAGATAGGCCTCGCGCACGCGGGCATCCTTGGTGACGTCGGCGGGCGAGCCGTCGAAGATGATGGCGCCGGCGGCGAGCACGATGACCCGTTTGGCGAAGCGGAAGACGAGGTCCATGTCGTGCTCGATCATTAGCACAGCGAGATCGGCAGGCAGATCGGCAAGCGCCTGCTCGATGCGGCCGGTATCGCTCTGCGGCACGCCGGCGGCAGGTTCGTCGAGCAGCAGCACCTTCGGCTTCAGCGCCATGGCGACGGCGATCTCGAGGAGGCGCTGCTGGCCGTAGGCGATCTCGCTCACCTTGCGATGCATGAGAGCACTGAGGCCGAGCGTATCGAGCAGACTGGTGGCCTCGGCCATGACATCGGGCATCGACAGGAAATTGCCGAACATGCGCCCCGAGCGGCCGTTGCGCTGCAGGACGGCGAGCGCGACGTGCTCCGCCGGCGTCATGTCCTGGAAGAGGCGTGTGACCTGGAAGGAGCGCACCAGCCCGCGCTTCACGCGGCCCGCGGCATCGACCTTCGTCACCGTCTCGCCGCCGAGGCGGACTTCGCCGGAATCGGGGGCCAGATTGCCAGTGACGAGATTGACGAAGGTGGTCTTGCCCGCACCGTTTGGCCCGATCAGCGCGACGCGGTCTCCCGGTGCCATCGAGATCGACACATTGTTGGTGACGGCGAGGCCGCCGAAGGACTTCTTGAGATTGACGACTTCGAATACGGCGCTCATTCGCCTGCCTCCTTGCGGCGCGCGAAGAAGGCCGCGGCCGTGCCATAGAGACCCTTCGGTGCGAAGAGCACAACGGCGATCAAGAGCGCGCCGACCATCGTCAGCCAGTGGAACGGATTGGCGGCCGAGACATAGTCTTCGAAGAGCATGAAGATGACGGTGCCCGAGAGCGCGCCGAACAGCGAGCCGGTGCCGCCGAGAACCAGCATCACGAGGCTCTCGGCCGAGAGCGTGAAGGAGAGGCTGTCGAGGCCGACGACCTGGGTCGAGATCGCCGTCAGTGCACCGCCGATACCAGCGACCGCACCCGAGATCACGTAGAGCTTCATCAACGCCGCCTTGGGGGATGCGCCCAGGGCCTTGATGCGCAGTGGATCTTCCTTGATGCCGCGGCAGAGCATGCCGAAGGGCGAGCGCACCAGCAGGCGCAGCAGCACGAAGACGGCGAGCAGCAGGATGACGCCGAAGAAATAAGCGGTGTGGCCGTAGAGGTCGAATTCGAAATAGCCGAAGATCGGATCGGCCGAGATGCCGGAAAGGCCGTCGCTGCCGCCGGTCCAGGACGACGCCTTGTTGGCGAATTCGTGGAACAGGTTGATCAGCGCGATCGACAGCACCAGCTGGGGCAATCCGTGGGCGCGCAGGATGATCGCGCAGCAGATCAGTCCGGCCACAGCACCGCCGATGATGCCGGCAAGCGTCATCAGCAGCGGATCGGTGATACCGTAATGCGCCGAGACGATGCCGGCCGCATAGGCGCCGGAGCCGAACAGCGCCGCATGGCCGAGCGTTGCGATGCCGCCATAGCCGGTGACGAGATCGAGCGAGAGCACGAGGAGCGCGATGGCGATGATGCGGGTCAGCAGCGCCAGATTATCGGGGAAGAGCACGTAGCCGATCGCCGCGAGGATGATGATCGCGCCGATGCCTGCGAGGTCGCGCCCGGCGGAGCGGTGGCGGCGCGCGGAGGCTACGGCTGTTGTTGTCGTGTCGGTGTTCATGGCAAGCGTCATCCTATTTCGCCCTTCCGGCAAAGCCGCGCGGGAAGATGCAGATGATGGCGATAACCGCGAGATAGAAGAAGAACTCGCCGAACTCGGGCATCAGGTAGCGGCCTGTCGTATCGATGCCGCCGAGCACGAGACAGGCAATCAGCGCACCGGGAATGGACCCTGCGCCGCCGACGGAGACGACGACCAGGAAGGTCACCATGTAGCGCAGCGCATAATAGGGCTCGACAGGCAGCAGCTCGGCGCCGACGACGCCACCAAAGGCGGCGAGGCCGACGGCAACCGCGAAGCTGAGCGCATAGATGACCTCGGTACGCACGCCGAGTGCCGCGGCCATCGCGGCATTATCGACAGAGGCGCGCAGCTTCACGCCGAAGCTCGTCCGCTCGATGGTGAACCAGAGGGCGACGGCGACCGCGAGTCCGCAGGCAATCGCGAAAAGGCGGTGAACGGGAATGGTGCGGAAGCCGAGATTGGCGGAACCCTGCAATCCCTCGGCCAGCGGAATGGTCTTCAGCGTCGGACCCATCACATAGTTGGCGATGCCGATGATGCAGAAGGTGATGCCGATGGTCATCAGCACCTGCGTCAGCTCCGGCGCGCCGTAGATGCGGCGGTAGAGAAAGCGCTCCATGGGTATGGCGATGATGATCGTGCCGACGACGGCGGCGATGACGCCGATGCCGTAGCCGAGGCCGAGATCGCGCACCGCGTATGAGGCGATATAGCCGCCGATCATCGCGAAGGCGCCGTGCGCGAGGTTGACGACCCGCATCAGCCCCATGGTCACCGAAAGGCCGATCGAGATGACGAACAGCACCATCCCATAGGCGAGCGCATCGACGGCTATGCTGAAGACAGTTTGCATCGGCTTGGTGTGGTCCTTGTTCTACACGAGGGCGGCGATTTGCAGGCCTTGTGCCGCGTGGCCCCCTCATCCGGCCCTACGGGCCACCTTCTCCCCGCTGGGGAGAAGGGAGTGCCGCACCACGGTCACTTCCCCTCTCCCCAGCGGGGAGAGGGTAGGGTGAGGGGGCTCACGGCACAACGTCTACGGTGGAAATCCTTACTTCACAGCAGCAAGGCCCGGATCGCCCTGCTTCTCAAAGGTCTGGATTTCCTTGTTGATGAACTTGCCGTCGGCATCCTTGGCGACTTCGCGCAGGTAGATGTTCTGCGTGATGTGGCGGCTTTCCGGGTCGATGGAGACGGGGCCGCGCGGGCTCGTCCAGGCGAGGCCCTTGACGGCTTCGACAGCCTTTGCCGCGTCCTGCTTGCCACCGGTTGCCTCGATCATCTTGTAGATGACATGCATGCCGTCATAGGCGCCGACGGCCGGGAAGGTCAGTTCGGCCGGGTTGCCGATCGCCTTGTCGGCGGCGGCTACGAAGGCCTTATTTTCTGGCGAGTCGTGCGAGACGGCGTAGTGGAAGGTGGTGAGCATGCCGAGCGCGGCATCGCCGAGCGCCGGAAGGTCGGATTCCTGCGTCAGGTCGCCGGGGGCGAAGAGCTGGATGTTTGCGCCCTTCAGGCCGTTTTCGTTATAGGCCTTGACGAAGCCGAGCGTCGTCGGGCCCGACGGCAGGAAGGCGAAGACGCCCTGGGCGCCGGAATCCTTGATGCGCTGCATGATCGGGCTGAAGTCGTTGGTCGCGAGCGGCATGCGGATCGCTTCGACGACTTCGCCGCCGGCCTTTTCGAAGCCTGCCTTGAAGGCGTTCTCGGCATCGACACCGGGGCCGTAGTCGCTGACGACGGAGATCACCTTCTTGACGCCCTTGTCGAAGGCGACTTGCGCCATCGGCGTCGAGGTCTGCCATGTGGTGAAGGAGGTGCGCACCACGAGCGGGCTCTTGGTGACGATCGCCGATGTCGCGGCGTTCATGATCACCAGCGGCGTATTCGCCTGCTTCAGGATCGGGGTCACGGCCATCGCATCAGGGGTGAAGTAGAAGCCAGCCAGATACTGGACCTTCTCCTTGACGACGAGCTCCTGGGCAAGAGCCTTGGACTGAGCCGGATCGGCCGCCGGGAGGTCGCGATAGATGACCTCGACCGTGTGGTCGCCGACCTTGGCGCCGTTGGTCGCCATATAGGCGTCGATGCCGGCCTTGAAATTCTTGCCCTGCAGGGCGAACGGACCGGAAAACGGTCCGACGACACCGACCTTGATCGTGTCGGCATAGGCGCTCGTGCCCATGACGATGGCCGCAGCGGCGGCCAAAAGCAGCTTCTTCATTCTTCTCTCTCCCTTTGTCGGCGTACTCCAGCGCCGTATTAGCTCGCAGCTAGAACTTTTCACGCTAGTGTGTCATGCGAAACGGTAATGTAAAATGAAATAAATGCCAGAATGCATGTTGAAATGGTTATGGATTGACGGCGCCAAGCCGATTTATGTTGTTCGCCAAGTCGCGCGCAAGGCGTAGTGCGGCTCCTGTGGCGATCGCCATCTGCGGCAGCACCAGCCATTCGAGCGTCCAGGCGGCACCAGAGCGTTCCTGCTCGTGGATCATCGACTGGTGGATCGCCGAAATCTGCGTGGCGTTGAAGCGTGCCAGCGCCACCAGCGTTTCGGCCGCGACCGGGTTCTGCTTGTGCGCCATGGCGGACGAGCCGCCACCGCCGCTGAGCGCGATCTCGTCGCCCGCCTGCGCCATCAGCGCGATGTCCTGGCCGAATTTACCGAGACTGCCGGAGATCAATGCGAGAAGATTGGCAAATTCGGCAATGATGCCCCGCTGGCTCTGCCACTGCGGCAGGTCGGCAAGGCCGAGTTCCTGCGCCAGAGAACTGCGCACCGCAGCCGCCTTGTCACCGAATTTCTCGAGCGTACCGGCGGCACCGCCGAACTGCAGCGGGAAACGCAGCTCGGTCAGCTTCTCGCGATAGCCATCGAAGGGGTTGCGCCAGGCGCGCAGCCGGTCGGCGACGGTGATCGGGATTGCCGCCTGCATCCGCGTGCGGCCCATCAGCGGCCGGCTGCCAAAGGTCTGGTGCAGTTCCGCGAGACGGACCTCGATTGCGGTCAGATGGGCCGCGAAAACGAAGGCGACCGGCTTCAGGCGAAGCATCAGGCTGGTGTCGATCACGTCCTGGCTGGTCGCGCCGATATGGACCTGCGGACCTGCGTCTCCGGCGGCTGCGCGCAGCTGACGCACGAGTTCCGGGATGACGACACCGTCGCGCGCCGTGGCCGTACTCAGGCTGCCGATATCGGGCGCGAAACTTGCGCAGGCGGCCGAGATGGTTTCGGCGGCGCTGAGCGGAATGATGTCATGCGCCGCCTGGGCCCGCGCGAGCGCAGCCTCGAATTGCAGCATGGCGCGGATATCCGCTTCGGCGCTGAAATAGGCTGCGGTCTCCTCATCGCCGAGGAGACCGGAGAGGAAGGGGTGGTCGAAGGCAATTGCGCTCATTGTTCGTCTCTTCTTGGCTTGCCGGCTTCCTGCCGCCTTGAAGCGGCAGAAAGCCTTGTGCCTGTCGAGACGTCAATAGCAGGAAGGCGCGATGCCTATGCCTTGGCTGGCTTCTCGACCGGCAAGATTGTCGTATCGGCGTTCTCGTCGACGCCGCGCGCCTTGGCGACGAAGGAGAATTTCTTGCGCATGCCGAGAATGGGTTTCTCGATCATGTGCCAGGAGATCACCGCAACCGTCATCGCCGCGCAGATGCCGATCGCATAGAGCGCCAGCGCGCCAACCTTCGGCGCCAGGAAGATGCCGGGCGCCAGGCCGATCAGGATCTGCAGGAAGGGGTCGTGGTAGAGATAGACGCCGTAGGAATAGTCGCCCTTGTGAAACACCGAAGGCAGCGGCACCGGCGTCAGGCCGATGAAGACGGTGATGTAGACGAGCGCCGGGATGACGATGATCCGGTTGGGAACGGTCTCGATCGACGGGCTGCTCAGGACGAATATCGCGGCGATGGCGATCACCGCACTGATGGCGAGAAGGACGCGGCTGTGCGGGATCACCTCACGCAGCTGATAGGCCAGGATGCCGAGCAGGAAGGCGAAGACCAGCTGGGCGCCGCGGCTGACGAAGAAGGTGCTGAGCACGAGATTGACGCGGTAGGGCAGGTGATGCCCGTAGAGCTGCACGACAATGCCCATGACAATGAAGGCGACCGTCAGCGCCGCGGTCTTCTGCCAGGATTTGACGATCGAGGTGATCATCAGGCCGGACATGATGATGTAGCAGAAGATTTCCCAGGGAACTGTCCAAAGCGCGCCGTTGACCCGGTGCGTCGGATTGTTCTCGAAGACACCCGGCAGGCTGTAGTGGATCCAGCCGACGATGTTCAGGAAATATTTGAAGAAATCGGCGCTGCCGAAATAGTAGCTCAGGGCCACCGGCGTCACCAGCGGACCGATGATCAGCGCGCAGACGACGATGTCGACGGCAAGGGCCGGCACGATGCGCAGGCCGCGATTGAGCAGGAAGTTCTTGAGGCTGAGCCGCTGGGCACTGCCCGCGATCAGGAAGCCGCTCAGCGCAAAGAACATCGGAACGAGCGCATATTCCGCAAACCAGAGCGGGCTGGAGCGGAAGAACTCGTCGTTTCCGGTCAGAAGGAAGCTGTGTGAAAAAACGATCGTAAAGGCGAGAGCGATTCTCAAAAAGTCGAAGCCTGGACCGAGGCCCTTATGCGCCGCCAGGACGTGTCCGAAAGTCTTCTGCATGTTTCCACCATCAACGTTCAGCCCGTCCTTTTCATATCGCGGCGCAACATGAATGCCAACCCGCTTTACGCAGGTGCAGCATATGAAGTATATTAGAGGTTGTGTTTAGAGCTGCGCGTGCTTAACGAAAAACGTTTGCCGGCGGATTTCCGGTATCGGTCCAAAATCCGCCAGCAGTAATGCCTGTCAAATATCCAGGAAGACTGTCTCGTTTTCTCCCTGCAGCCGGATATCAAACGTATAGGTTGAGCCGTCGCGTGCGGCAATAAGTGTCGCCACGCGGTCGCGATGCTCGATGCGCAGCAGCAGCGGATCGGCATTGTTGGCCTCTGATTCTTCGGGGAAATACATGCGCGTGTGCAGGCCGAGATTGATACCGCGCGCTACGATCCAGAAGGTGATGTGCGGCGCTTGTCTCCGCCCGTCCTTGAAGGGCACCTTGCCTGGCTTGATGGTCTCGAAGCTGTAGACGCCGTCTTCGGCGCGCGTCGGGCAGCGGCCCCAGCCGGTGAAATTCGGGTCGGCGGTGCCGCGCATTTCCGACGGGCTGTTATAGAGCCCGGCGCCATCGGCCTGCCAGATCTCGATGACGGCGTCGCGCACCAGCGCTCCGGCACCGTCGAAGATACGGCCGGTCACGGTGATCCGCTCGCCTGTCGTCTTGTCGTTGATCATCGCGGTGCCGAGATCGCCTTCATAGACGCCCGAGATGTCGCAGAAATTTGGCGTCAGGCCGATATGGACGTAAGGTCCTGCCGTCTGCGACGGGGTTTCCTTGAGATAGCGCAGTTCCTGGGCCATCAGTTGCCCTCCAGCTTGTTTTCGAACATCGTCGAGCGGCGTCCGCGCAGCACGATGTCGAACTTGTAGGCGCGGCTATCCATGGGGATGGTATTGCCCCAGTCCATCGGCGCGATCAGCTGCTCGATCGCTGCCTTGTCGGGGATAGTGCCGACGATCGGACACTTCCAGATCATCGGATCGCCTTCGAAATACATCTGGGTGATCAGCCGCTGGGAAAAGCCCTGGCCGAAGACCGAGAAGTGGATATGGGCCGGGCGCCAGTCGTTGACGCCGTTCGGCCAGGGATAGGCGCCGGGCCGGACGGTGCGGAAGTAGTAGCGGCCTTCCTCGTCGGTGATGGCGCGGCCGCAGCCGCCGAAATTCGGGTCGATCGCCGCCAGATAGCTTTCCTTCTTGTGGCGGTAGCGCCCGCCGGCATTGGCCTGCCAGAATTCGACGAGGACGCCGGCCTGCGGACGGCCGCGCTCGTCGAGCACCTGCCCGTGGACGATGATGCGTTCGCCGATCGCGCTCTCGCCTGATTTGGCGTAGTTATGGATCAGGTCGTTATCGAGTTCGCCGATCATGCCGTGGCCGAAGACCGGGCCGGTGATCTCGGAAATCGTGCCGTCAAGCGACAGCAGCGCGCGCTGCGGCGAGCGCAGGATCGAAGTCTTGTATCCAGGCGCGAATGCCGGCGGATGCCAGGCGTGGTCGCGGGCGAAAAAGGCGCCGGTTTCGGGCTTGCGGTTCGGTATGTCGGACATGGCTTCCTCTTATGCCGCCTTCCCGGCGTCCATCTGTTCGAAGACCTGCTTGGCGATCTTGATCGCATGATTGGCGGCAGGCACGCCGGCATAGATCGCCACATGCAGCAGCGCCTCGCAGACATCGTCGCGGCTGGCGCCGGTATTGACGGTGGCGCGCACGTGCATGGCGACTTCATCGTCCTGGCCGAGTGCGGCCAGCAGCGCGATCGTCACGATCGAGCGCTCGCGCTTCGTCAGCCCCGGCCGTGACCAGACATGCCCCCAGGCGGCTTCGGTGATCAGGTCTTGGAACGGCTTGTCGAAATCCGTCGATCCGGCCTCGGCGCGGTCGACATGGCTGTCGCCGAGAACGGCGCGGCGCGTCGCCATGCCCTGCTTGTGGCGCTCGGACGGGCGCGAACTGTCACTCATGGGCTCTTTTCTCCATGCAATGCGAAATCGATGAATGCGCGAATGACCGCTGTCAGCGCCTCGGGCTGCTCGACGCAGGGGATATGCCCGGCATCGCGGATGATCTCGTAGCGGGCGTTGGGGATCAGCTGCGCCAGCGACTTGACGAGATCGGGCGGCGTCGAGCCATCCTGATTGCCGACGATGCAGATCGCCGGTACGGCAATGGTCTTCGCCACCTCGGTGAAATCGGCGTCACGCACGGCCGCGCAGGTCGCGATATAGCCGGCGACCGGCTGGCGCTCCAGCATATTGCAATAGCCGTTATAGGCGGTGTTCTCCGGACGGCGGAAAGCCGGTGTGAACCAGCGCTCCATGATGGCGTCGCACATGCTGCCGATGCCATCTTTCTCGATCGCTGAGATGCGGCTGTTCCAGCTCTCGGCGGTGCCGATCTTGTGGGCGGTGTCGCAGAGGATCAGGGCGGCGACGAGATCTGGGCGCTGCTGATAGAGCGACTGCGCGATCAGCCCGCCGACCGAGAGGCCGCAGATGATCGCCTTCCTGATCTCGAGCGTCTCCAGGAGGCCGATCAGATCGGAGGCATGATCCTCTATCGAATAGGGCGTCTGGCCGACATCGGAGAGGCCGTGGCCGCGCTTGTCATAGAGCAGGATGGCGAAATCGCCTGCCAGCCGGACAATGACATCGCGCCAGATGCGGAAATCGGTGCCGAGCGAATTGGCGAAGACAAGCACCGGCTTGTCGGCGGGGCCGCCGATAACCTGATAGTGAATGGCGATGTCGTTGACGCGGGCAAACTGCACTGGAAACTCCTCCGGACAGGAAATTGAATGTTTAATCTGGTTAGGTAAAATGATATTTCGTGGCTTTCCGATAACTCCGGAGTTATGTGATCGATGATCGACAGCCGCATAAAGTTCCGCCATCTGCAGACCTTTGTCGAGGTCGCGCGCCAGAAAAGCGTGATGAAGGCGGCCGAACTGCTGCATGTCAGCCAACCGGCCGTGACCAAGACGATCCGCGAACTGGAGGAGGTTCTGGGCGTCGAAGTCTTCGAGCGCGACGGCCGCGGCATCAAGATCACCCGCTACGGTGAAGTCTTTCTGAAACACGCCGGAGCGGCGCTGACGGCGCTGCGCCAGGGGCTGGATTCGGTGACGCAGGAGCGCGTCGGCGACGCGCCGCCGATCCGCGTCGGCGCGCTGCCGACGGTGTCGACGCGGATCATGCCACGGGCGATGGAGCTGTTTCTCAAGGAGAATACTTGGAGCCGCCTGAAGATCGTCACGGGCGAAAATGCCGTTCTGCTGGAGCAGTTGCGGGTCGGGGATCTCGATCTCGTGGTCGGGCGTCTCGCCGGGGCCGAAAAGATGGCCGGGTTCTCCTTCGAGCATCTCTATTCGGAGCAGGTGGTGTTTGCCGTGCGCGCCGGTCATCCGCTGCTGAAGACGAGGCAGTCGCATTTCAATGCGCTCGGCGATTACACGATCCTGATGCCGACGCGCGCCTCGATCATTCGCCCTTTCGTCGAAAGCTTCCTCATCGCCAATGGCGTGCCCAGCCTGCCGAACCAGATCGAGACGGTGTCCGACAGCTTCGGCCGCGCCTTCGTGCGCTCAAGCGATGCGGTCTGGATCATCTCGACCGGCGTGGTTGCCAAGGATGTCGAGGATGGCGTTCTCGCTGTGCTGCCGATCGATACCAGCGAGACCAAGGGACCAGTCGGGCTGACGATGCGGACCGACGCGATACCGTCGCTACCGCTGTCGATCCTGATGCAGACGATCCGCGAAGCGGCCGACGAGGTGTCGGCCAAGGCCTGATCCTACCAGGCAAGCGCCTTGCGGCCGATCAGGGCGCCGAGCGTCGCGACGATGACGATCGCCAGCCCGTACCAGATGGCGACGAACAGCGCGCCGTCATTCTTGCAGACGAAAGCATAGGCGGCCCCGCCGATCGTCCCGGCAAGGAAGCCTGCTGCAAGCCCGGCGCGCAGCGGCTGCACCGGCACACCGCGTTTCAGAACGCCCAGTCCGGCCGCAAGCGCCGGCAAGGACAGGAGAACGATCGCGCCGACGCAGCTCGGCACCGCGCCGCCATGACGGCCGAGAAGCGGGAAACCGGAACTGTCGAGCGCCAGGCCCATGGCGAGCACCAGGAAGCCGGGAATGAGCATCATCCAGGCAGAACTGCTGGTGCCCGGCTCGCCGGCGCTGCGAACCAGCGCCAGGCCGCCTGCGGCAAGCAGCAGCATCGTTGCGAATTTGAACAGGAACGGCGCACCGGCGAGCACGGTAGGCAGATTGGGGCGGATGCCGAAGACGCCGAGCGCCAGCGCGATCGACAGCATCAGCGAGAAGCCGGCCGCGAGCAGCAGCAGGCGATGGAAACGCAGGCCCTGCGGCGGCTCCTTCTCGGTCGCTTCGCGCGCCAGGCTGCGGATGAGCGCGGATGTGTCTTGGGCGGATTTCATGATTTGCCTTTTCTTGCATAGCCGGACGCCGGATCGGCAAAGGCCGTCAGGCGCTGCAGGGCGCGATGCAGGGTGACGCGGACCGCACCCTCGCTGGTCTTCAACCGTTCCGCCGTCTCGCGAACGGACTGCCCCTCGATCGCCAGGGACGAGACGACGTCGCGCTGCCCGGAGGAGAGGCTGGCAAGCGCCCTGTCCATGTCTGGCATATGGCGGTCGCCCTGATCGGGCGCGGCGATGACATCGGAGAGCTCGTCCAGCGTCAAATCGCAGCGGTGGCGGGCCTCGCGGCTGCGCTTGCGCATCGCGTCGCCGATCTTGTAGCGGACGATTGCGTGCAGCCAGGGCAGGAACGGCCGGCTGTCGTCCCAGCGGTCGCGCATCATGTGCAGGCCGAGCAACGCTTCCTGGACGATATCCTCCGTCTGGTCGGTGCCCATGCCGAGCCGCGACAGCTTGCGCCCGACGAGCACGCGCAGCGTCCGCCCGATATCTTCGAGCAGCGCTTCGTAGGCTCCGGTATTGCCGCCGCGGGCGGCGCGCATGGCGTCCGCCCAGGTGTCTTCGCGAGGGGTCATGATCGTCTTTTCGCTGTTGCCAGCGTTTCGTTACACGGGCTGATGAAAAAATTGAGGCCGTCACAAAAGCGTGATCATGTTGCGCCCCGCGGCTGCCGGTCGAATAGGGTTTTGAAGCGACGTGCTTCATCACGAAAACGATACGGACGTCAGATCATGAACATCTTCCAGAAGGCCGCCTTTGCCGCGGCAACATTCATCGCCGCAGTCTCTTTTGCCGGTGCCTCCTCTGCTGCCAATCAGGCGCCGGTCAAGGCGCGCAACGTCGTCCTCGTCCACGGAGCCTATGCCGACGGCTCCAGCTGGTCGAAGGTCATCCCGCTGCTGCAAAAGGCCGGGCTGCATGTCACCTCGGTCCAGAACCCGCTCACCTCCTTTGCCGACGACGTCGCCGCGACCAAGCGGGCTCTCGCCCTGCAGGACGGCCCGACCGTGCTCGTCGGCCATTCCTATGCCGGCATGGTGGTCAGCGAGACGGGCGTCGACCCGAAGGTTTCGGCACTGGTCTATCTGGCCGCCCGCGCGCCGGATGCCGGCGAAGACTATCCGGCACTCGCGGCCAAGTTCCCGGCTCCCCCGGCAAGCAAGGGGCTGGTTCATAACGGCGGGTTCGCCCAGCTCAGCGAAGATGCCTTCGTGCATGACTTCGCCGGTGACCTGAGCCACAAGGACGCGCTGGCGCTCTATGCCGTACAGGGCCCGATCTCCGATACGCTCTTTACCGCGAAGACGACGCAGGCTGCCTGGAAGACCAAGCCGAGCTGGTATGCCGTTTCCAAGAACGACCGCACCACCAATCCGGACCTCGAGCGCTTCCTTGCCAAGCGCATGAACGCCACCACCGTGGAGCTGAATTCGAGCCATGTGTCGCTGATTTCGCACCCGCGCGAGGTTGCCAACCTGATCCTCGCAGCCGCCGGTTACCCGGTTAAGAAGTAGCCCGTTTGGGCCGGGCATGCGCCTCATGCGGGTCGTGCCCGGCCATTTCACCAACTCGCGGCTGAGTAATCGTCATGTGTGCGCTGCACAACAGTTGAATTCGCGCGCATATTAAGCCAAACTCATATCTCCTGACCGCTTGGCAAGCGCTTGCTTTGCTGAGCGTTATTCGTATTTTGGTTGCATAATTGTCTCGCATGAGAGATGCGACTCGGGGCGGCGCGCAACTCATAGGTTAAAATGGCTTTTATCGTCGAAACGTTCGGACGCTTGCGGCTTGCCGACGCGGAAGGCAACGATATCGCTTTCCCGGAAAAAGGCCTGCTCCTGATCGCCTACCTGCTGACGCTCGATAAGAACGCCGCACACCGCACCATGGCCGCCGATTTCCTGTGGGGCAACGAGGACAAGGCCGTCTCGCTTTCCAACCTGCGCAAGACGATCTCGCGCATCAAGGCGCGCCAGGACCAGCTCGGCGCCCAGTTCCTGATCTTCACCGATACCGCCGTCTCGCTCGACCCGGCTTCGCTGACCGCCGACTTCACCGATCTGCCGCTTCCCGGCGATGCGATGCCACGGCTTGCGAAACTGACCAAGGCGATGAGCCATCCCTTTCTCGGTCAGGTGAATTGCCAGAGCGGCGTGTTCGAGACCTGGCAGAAGGATCAGATCTACCGCCATTCCGGCCTGCTCCAGGATGCGCTGAAAGCGGTTTCGCTACCGGTCGAGTCCACCGAGGATTGGGAAATCCTGCGCAAGGCCGGTCTTCTCGTCTTCCGTGATGAACCGAAGGATTCCGACATTCTTCGCCTGCTGCTCGAAATCTTCGATGCGCAGGAGGAGGTTGATTATATCCGGGATTATATCGAGCGGCGCAAAAGCTCGATCTCGCGCGGCCTCGAAGCCGTGGCACCGAACGGTGCGAACGGCCAGCACAAGGTCGAAGCGCGCCCGGCTGCGGCCAATGACGGCATCGACGCGTTGCCGCTCAACAAGATCGGCCGGCCGGCCATTCCGCGTCTGGTGCTGCTGCCGCCGCGCAATCTCTCCAGCAATCCGCAATCGATCCTGATCGCCGCCTCGCTGATCGAGGACATCACCATCGGCTTCTGCGCCTTCAACAGCCTGCAGGTGATCGCCCCGCATTCGGCCGTGCAGATCGGCCATCAGAACGAGGACCAGTCGGCCTTCTTCGAGCGTCACTCGGTCAATTACGTGCTGGATACGCAGATCACCGGCTTCGACGAGGTCAAGCTGTTCGCCCAGCTGATCTTCTTCGACGATAACCAGATCGTCTGGGCCGAGCGGTTCAGCCTCAGCCAAGCCGATCTGCTGCGCGACCGCCGGGTGATATCGCGCCGCGTCGCGCTGTCGGTCTCGAGCGAGATCGAGCGACACGAGGCGACGCGCTCCTACCTGGAGCTCAATCCGGCCGCCTATCACCAATATCTGGTCGGCAAGCAGTATCTCGGCCGGCTGACGCTGCCGAACCTGCGCCGTGCCCGCAAGGAGATGCGCGCTGCGCTGAAGGCGACGCCGGATTTTGCTCCGGCGCTGAGCTCGACGGCGCGCACCTATTCGAAGGAATGGCTGCTGACCGCCCGCGGCGACATGGAACTGCTGAAATCGGCCGAGGAATTCGCGACGAAATCGATCGAGGCCCGCAACGATCTGGCCGACGGCTACCGCGAATTCGGTGTTGCCAAGCTGCTGCAGGGCGCTTTCGACGAAAGCGCCGAGGCGATGGAAGTGGCCGAGACGCTCTCGCCGCACTATGCCGACGTCATCGCCGACCATGCCGATACGCTGGTTCATTGCTCTCGCCCGGGCATGGCGCTGCAGAAGATCGAGCGGGCGATCGAGCTCAATCCGCTGAGCCCGGATCCCTATCTCTGGACTGCGGCCGGCGCCAACTATGCGCTGGGCGAATTCTCGGCTTCACTGGACTATATCAGCCAGATGAGCGATCCGAGCCTGGCAGACAGGCTTGCGGCCGCCAGCTGGGCGATGCTCGGCAACAAGGACAAGGCGCGTGTCCTCGTTCGCCGTGTCCGCGAGGCCAATCCGAACTTCGATGTCGATAAATGGTTGTCCGCCGTTCCGAGCAAGGAACAGTGGCATAAAGACCTTTATCGCGAAGGACTGAAGAAGGCAGGCTTTTAACATCAACTCTGGAAGAGGGAATTGCAGCATGACTAAGGTTGTTGTGATCAGTGTTGAAGGTGAAAAAGGGCTTTGGGTGGCGGATCTCGGCCGCGGGACGGTGACGCCGCTCAGCGTGCCGAAGGCGGGCGCGCTGGCGGAGGCGGCGGCACTCGCGGCGCGGGGCAGCGTCATCACCAAGGGCGTCAATCTGGCCGTCGCCGTGAAATCCGCCGATTCCGTTGCCGCCGGCCATTACGACGGCTGATATCGACTGATTGAGTTCTGGGATCTTGAAGCGCGGGCGACGATCGAGTTGCCCGCCGCTTTCGTGTGTCCAGATGGTAGCCATCGAAGCCAGATCCGGTCTGCTGCGCGAAGGCGTGTCTACTTCAGCGGCTTCGAGTAGATGCGGTGATTGGGAGACTGCTTGTAGCTCGCGGACCGGTAATAGTCCGCGGCGACGCCCTCGTTCTGTGACAAGAGCCAGGTGCTGGAGAAGCCGCTGGCCAAGGCTTCCTGTTCGAGAAGCTTCAACAGCGTGGTGCCGATGCCCTTGCCCTGATGAGCGGGCATGACGGCGATTTCGGGAATGTAGAGCATGCAGCCGGTGGCCGCCGTGTGCGGATAGCCGATGGCGAAGCCGTGCAGATCGTCGCCATCCAGCGCGCCGACGCCCATCCAGCCCGGCGTCGTCGACAGCTCGACCATGCGGGCAGTCGCCCGCTCGATCGACCAATGTTCGTGCCAGGGTTCGGCGCTATAGGCTTCGACGATGATGGCGGCGCCGAGAAGCGCCTGATCTTTATTGATCCGCTTGAAAACGACTGTCATGGCCACTGTCTAACGAAGCACCGCAAGGGCTATGTAATGATGATGAGTATTATGCGCACCGGTCCTAAACAACTGGTTGCTGTATTTTTTACCGCTGAATTGTGGTCTAAAGTTGTGATTTCAATGACGCTACACGTCTTTATTTTCGTGAGCCTTCGTCGACCCGGCACTAACGTTCAAGACAGCCAGGCCCGCACCCGCGCATAGTCCTCTCGAATGGGAGGACAAGCCATGCGGATAGGGTTCATCGGGCTCGGGATCATGGGAACGCCGATGGCGCTCAATCTGCTGCGCTCGGGCCAGCCGCTCACCGTCTGGAACCGCTCGGCGGACAAGGCCGAGCCGTTGCGGCAAGCCGGGGCCGAGATTGCCGCGAGCGTCGACGAGGTCTTTGCCAAGGCCGATACCCTTATCCTGATGTTGGCGACGCAGGCGGCGATCGACGACGTGCTCGGCCGCGGCTCCGCTCTCTTTGCCGAACGTGTGCGTGGCCGCACGCTGATCCATATGGGCACGACGGCACCCGAATATTCGAGGGCTCTGGAAAGCGATATCCGCGCCGCGGGCGGGTTCTACGTCGAGGCGCCAGTCTCCGGATCGCGCCTGCCGGCCGAGGCCGGCGAACTCGTTGCGATGCTTGCCGGGGAGAGTGATGCAGTCGAGCGCGTCAGGCCGTTGCTCTCGCCGATGTGCCGCGATGCGATCGCCTGCGGTCCGGTGCCGAATGCGCTGCTGATGAAGCTCGCCGTCAACATCTTCCTGATCTCGACGGTGACGGGACTGGCGGAAGCCGCCAATTTCGCCGCCAGCCAGGGGCTCGACATGCAGCTCTTCAAGCGGATCGCCGATGGCGGCCAGATGGCGAGCGGCATATCGAGGATCAAGACCGGCAAGCTCGCCGATGAGGATTTCGCGCCGCAGGCGGCGATCGCCGACGTCTTGAAGAACAACCGGCTGGTCGTCGATGCCGCCCGCGCGAGCGGCACGCCGGTGCCGGTGCTCGACGTCTGCGGCGATCTCTATGCGGACGCCGTGGAAATGGGGCTCGGCGCCCTCGATATGGTCGCCGTCGTCAAGGCGATCGGCGCCCGCGTACCGAAATCCTAGGCGGGTTTCTCGGCAGGCGTTTCCACCGCGGCCAATGCCTCCATCAGCGCCGCCTTGACCTTGTTCCTTTCGGCCGGTTCCAGCTGCGACATGTTGAGATGCAGGTCGAGACCGGCAAAATGCTCGCTCATCACCCGCGTATGGCCGTCGCCGCCGACAAGCAGGCCCTGCACCTCGTAGGGCACGATATCGCGCTGAATACCCTTCATGGTGATCGGCGTCAGCGGCACCGCCTCGACGATGTCCTCGACCAGCGCGTAGGTCTCATAGCTCATGACGATCTTGCCGCCTTCGGCGATCGATTGCAGCCGCGCCGCCAGATTGGCCTCGGCGCCGATGATCGTATAGTCCATACGGTCGGTGCTGCCGAAATTGCCGACATTGCAGTAGCCGCTATTGATGCCCATGCGCACGATGAACGGCTCGGCCGTGCCATCGCGGCGCCATTTCGCCTTCAGCTCACCGAGGCGCTGCTGCATGTCGACCGCCATGCGCAGGCAGGCCTTGGCATCCTCCACCGCGCCCTTGGTCTCGGGATCGCCGAAGAAGACGAGGATCGCGTCGCCGATGAACTTGTCGACCGTGCCGCCGTGCTTCAGCGCGATCTTCGACATTTCCGTCAGATACTCGTTCAGCATCTCCGTCAGCGCTTCCGGCTGCAGCCGCTCGGTCGTGGCGGTGAAGTCCTTGATATCGGAGAAGAAGATCGTCAGCCGTTTGCGCTCGGTCTGGATGACGACGTCGCGCTGGCCACTGAAGATGCTCTTGTAGATCTGCGGCGAGAGATAGCGCGAGATCTTCAGGGAGATGCTGGCCAGGAATTCGTTTGTCGATTCGAGGTCGTGGTTGAAGGCATGGAGCAGCGAAGCCTGGCGGCGCTGCATGACGATGAAGGAGGCGCCGAGCACCGCGACGCAGATGAAATAGGCGAGTAGATATTTGAAGGCGAAGATGTTGGCCGCAAAGGGCTGGCGGATGATCACCTCCTGAATGCCGCGGACATCGCCGACCTTCCAGTCGGTCTTCGGGCTTTCTGGGTGCGTGTTGTGGCAGGCCACACAAGGCGGCCCCATCAGAACCGGGGTCACCAGCCGGAAGACATTGGTGAAGCCGGAGCGCTTGTTTTCCGTCAGCGTCTGCTTCGGATTGCTTCTGAGGGCAGTCAACGCGTCGCTTTCGAACTTGTCCAGATCGTGCGAGGCCCGGTTCCTGAAGGGAAGGTCGGAGACGAAGCGATAGGTGATATTCGCCTGCTGTTCCTTGATGACATCGCCGAGCTCCAGCGACAGCGTCGCCGGGATCGGCACAGCGCCCGGAATATTCGCATAGTTGTGCGAGACGGCAGTTCGCTCTTCCTGCCCGGCCGTGTGGGCCGCCAGAATCCGGCCGACGACATTGGTGGCATAGTAGGACCGGATGCTGGTGATCAGCGAGCTCATGTCCTGCGCCTGGCGATGAACGGCATCGCGCGACAGGGTGCTGACATCGAGCCAGGCCGCAAGCGGCAGGCCGGCCAGCATGATCAGCGTCACCAGGCCGACCAGATAGGCGTTCTTGCGCGCCGTCGAAATTTCCTGTTCCCGCGTTTCCACGATCTGCCCCGCTCGCTGACCGTTGTCCAAAGCCCAACGGTCACAGGATCGGACATCGTATTTCAGTTGTCGAGCATATTCATCGGCGCGTTGCCTGTTGTGGTGAAGCGGCGGCGGGAACGCATGAGACACCGCCGCTTCCAGGTGGCCCTCCGTGGATTGCGGAAGGCATCAGGCTAGTAGGGGAGGCCCACATAGTTTTCGGCAAGCGCCGTAGCGGCAGCTGTCGAATGGGTGAGATAATCGAGTTCGGCCTCCTGGATTTTCTGGCCAAAATCGCCGGTGTCCGGGAAGCGGTGCAGCATCGTCGTCATCCACCAAGAGAAGCGGACGGCCTTCCAGACCCGCGATAGAGCCCGGCCGGAATAGGCATCGATCCCGGCGCTGGAGCGCTCGCCATAATATTCTGCGAGGCCGGCGAACAGATAATGCACGTCGCTCGCTGCAAGGTTCAGCCCCTTGGCGCCCGTCGGCGGCACGATATGGGCGGCATCGCCGACCAGGAACAGGCGGCCGAACCGCATCGGCTCGGCAACGAAGGAGCGCAGCGGCGCGATCGATTTTTCGAAGGACGGCGCGGTCTGCAGCGCCTCGGCGTGGTGGGCGGGCAGGCGGCGGCGCAGCTCGTCCCAGAAACGATCGTCGCTCCAGTCCTCGATCTTCTCGTCGAGCGGACACTGGATGTAATAGCGGCTGCGGCTTTCCGAGCGCATCGAACAGAGCGCGAAACCGCGTGGATGGTTGGCATAGATCAGCTCGTGGCTCACGGGCGCGACATCGGCGAGAATGCCGAGCCAGCCGAAGGGATAGACCTTCTCGAAGGTGCGGATCGCGGCTGCGGGCACTGCCTTGCGGCTGGCGCCATGGAAGCCGTCGCAGCCGGCGATAAAATCGCAGTCGATGCGATGGGTGATGCCGTCCTTTTCGTAGGTCAGGTAGGGCGTTTCACCATCGAAATCATGCGGGGTGACATTGGCCGCATCATAGATCGTCGCTGCACCACTTGCTTCGCGATGCTCCATCAGGTCGCGTGTCAGCTCGGTCTGGCCATAGACCATGACGCGCTTCCCGCCGGTGAGGCCGTGTAGATCGATGCGGTGATCGCGGCCGTCGAAGGCGAGCGAAAAGCCGTCATGCGTCAGCCCCTCGGCATGCATGCGCGCGCCTGACTTCGCCTGATCCATCAGGCCGACCGTGCCTTCTTCCAGCACACCGGCGCGCACGCGGCCGAGAATGTAATCCTTGCCGACGCGATCGAGGATGACGTTGTCGATCCCGGCTTCCGTCAGCAACTGGCCGAGCAGCAGGCCCGACGGGCCTGAGCCGATGATGGCGACTTTGGTGCGCATGTTTCCTCCTCGCGTCCTCTTCCCGCAATTCTGTGAAGAGGGGAGGTCCGGGGCAATGGACATTTCAGGCCAGAAATTGCACTAATCGAACATCGAAGGAGGCGGCAGCGATGACGAAGTTCGTCCCGACCTATGAGCTCTATGGTGAAAATTCCGGGCGAAAGCCGGATTTCTGGCTGCATTGCGAAACAATTCCGTCGCGTAGCAGCCTGCATCACTGGGAGATCAAGCGGCATCGCCATGAGAGCTTTTTCCAGATCTTGTACATCAGCGCCGGATCGGGGGATGCGATCTTCGGCGCCGAGCATCATCAGATCGCGGCCGACACCGTCATCACCGTGCCGCCCGGCCTCACACACGGCTTCCGCTTCTCGAGGGACATCGACGGCTTCGTCATCACCGTGCTCGCCTCGCACCTGAAGGCGCTGCCGGGCGGCCGCAGCCCGCTCGGCGAATGGCTCGCCCATCCGCATCTGACCGTGCTCGACAGGAATAATCCCGATGCCGCCTATGCCGGACAGACGCTGTCGCGCCTCGGCGCCGAATTCGCCACCCGCAACAGCGGCCGCACGGATTTGCTCGAAGCCTATGTGACGATCGCACTGCAGCTGACGATGCGGCTTTCCGGACGCGCTGCGGGTGAGGGGGCAGACGAAAACGGCCGGCGCATGGAGCGGCTGAACGGCCTGATCCAGCAGCATCTGCGCAGCCACAAACCGGCCGCCTTCTACGCCGCCGAGCTCGGCATCTCGCCGACCCATCTCAATCGCATCGTCAAGGCGGCGACCGGCCTCGGCACACACGAGATGATCGCCCAGCGGCTCGCCGACGAAGCCAAGCGCGAGCTGGTCTTCACCTTCGGCAGCGCCCAGGAAATCAGCTATCGCCTCGGCTTCGCCGATCCCGCCTATTTCTCCCGCTTCTTCGTGAAGCAGACGGGCCAGACACCGCGCGCCTGGCGGTTGGCGGAGCGGGCGAAGCTCGGGATGTGATCAACGCAGCACGAGGCGGAGCGCGGCCTGCGTTTCCTTCATCAGCGGCAGATAGCGCGTCACCATCTCTTCCGCCGAAGCATGCGCTGCCGGAGCGCCGATGTTCAGCGCGCAGATCAGCTGGCCGCGGTCGTTCTCGACGGGGACCGCGATAGAGCAGAGGCCGATCTCCAGCTCCTGGTCGATGACGGCATAGCCCTGGGTGCGGACGCGCTGGAATTCGGCGATCAGCTTCTCGGGATCGGTGAGCGTGCGCGGCGTATTCGCCTTGAGATCGCTGCGGGCAAGAATGGCGCGCGCCTCGGCTTCGGGGAGTGCAGCCAGCAGAACCCGGCCCATCGAAGCGCAATAGGCGGGAAGGCGGCTTCCCGGCGTCAGGTTGATCGACATCACCCGCTTCTGCGAGGCCCGGGCGATATAGAGGATCTCCGTGCCGTCGAGCACGGAGGCCGAGGCGCTCTGCCCTGCCTTTTCCGAGAGCAGATCGAGATGCGGCTGCAGGATGGCGGGCAGCGGTGTGGCCGAGAGATAGGCGTGCCCCAGCCGCAGCACCTTTGGCGTCAACGTGAAGAACTTGCCGTCGTAATCGGCATAGCCAAGCTCCGAAAGCGTCAGCAGCGACCGCCGCACCGTTGCACGGTCGAGCCCGGTCAGCTTGGCAGCATCGGTAATCGAGAGACGTTGATGCATCTCGCCAAAGGCCTCAATGACCTTCAGCCCCCTCGCAAACCCGCTGACGAAGTCTGTTTCGCGCATGCCATACCCCGCCTGTTTTCAAAAACTACGATGTGCGATATACGAACAAATGTCAAATAACGCACAATTTGCTTGCCTGCCCCGCCGCTGCGGACTTATCCATTCCGCCTGAGGCGGGAGATCCCCGCGATGCCAGGCGAGGAGATATCCGGCATGGACAAGACAATCCGGAGCGCGGCGGACGCCGTATCCGATATTGGTGATGGCGCTGTCGTCATGATTGGCGGTTTCGGCGGATCGGGTGCGCCGATCGAGCTCATTCATGCGCTGATCGACAAAGGGTCGAAGAACCTTACCGTCATCAACAACAATGCCGGCAACGGCCGGATCGGTATTGCGGCGATGATCGATGCCGGGATGGTCAGGAAGATGATCTGCTCCTTCCCGCGCTCGTCCGATCCGCGGGCTTTCACCGACAAGTATCTGGCGGGCGAGATCGAGCTTGAGCTGGTGCCGCAGGGCACGCTTGCCGAGCGCATCCGCGCCGGTGGCGCCGGGATCCCGGCCTTCTATACGCCGACGACCTATGGAACCGAGCTCGCCGAAGGCAAGCCGATCGCCGAGTTCGATGGCAGGCACTATGTGCAGGAGCGCTGGCTGAAGGCCGATTTCGCGATCGTCAAGGCGCAGCTCGGCGATACCCATGGCAACCTCACCTACAACAAGGCGGGCCGCAACTTTAACCCGCTGATGTGCATGGCGGCGGCAAGGACGGTGGCCCAGGTCTCGAAGCTGGTGCCCGCCGGCGGCATCGATCCGGAACAGGTGGTGACGCCCGGCATCTTCGTCGATGGCGTCGTCGAGATCGCCAATCCGCAACAGGAAGAAGAGCTCATTCGAGCCGGGGTGGCCTACGTATGACATTCGATACGCGCGAAGACATCAAGCTTTCCAACGCCCAGATTGCCTGGCGCGCCGCCCAGGACATTACCGACGGTGCCTATGTGAACCTCGGCATCGGCTTCCCCGAAATGGTCGCTCGCTACCAGCCCGAGGGGCGTGAGGCGATCTTTCATACCGAAAACGGCATCCTGAATTTCGGCGAGGCGCCGCCCGCCGGTGAAGAGGATTGGGATCTGATCAACGCCGGCAAGCGGGCAGTGACGCTGAAGCCGGGCGCCGCCTTCTTCCACCATGCCGACAGCTTCGCCATGGTGCGCGGCGGTCATCTGGATATCGCCATCCTCGGCGCCTATCAAGTGTCCGAGAACGGCGATCTTGCCAACTGGCGGGTCGGCTCGAAGGGAGTGCCGGCCGTCGGCGGGGCGATGGACCTTGTCCACGGCGCCAAGCAGGTCTGCGTCATCACCGAGCATGTGACCAAGAACGGCGAGCCGAAGCTGGTGGAAAAATGCACCTTCCCGTTGACCGGCGTCGGCTGCATTACCCGCGTCTATACGAGCCACGCAGTCATCGACATCGTCAAGGGCCGCTTCGTGCTGCGCGAGAAGCTCGCCGCCATGTCGGTCGAGGAACTGCAGGCGATGACCGGCGCAAAACTGCATATCGAAGGCCCGGTTGCCGATCTCGTCGTGCCCGAGCTGTAAGGAGTTCACCGATGGCTGAAGCTTTCATCTGCGATTACATCCGCACGCCAATCGGCCGTTTCGGCGGCTCGCTCTCCTCCGTTCGCGCCGATGATCTCGGCGCCGTGCCGCTGAAGGCGTTGATGGGGCGCAACGCTTCCGTCGATTGGGAGGCGGTCGATGACGTCGTCTTCGGCTGCGCCAACCAGGCAGGCGAGGACAATCGCAACGTCGCCCGCATGTCCCTGCTGCTTGCCGGTCTGCCGCTCGGCGTATCCGGTACCACGATCAACCGCCTCTGCGGTTCCGGCATGGATGCCGTCATCACCGCGGCGCGGGCGATCCGCGCCGGCGAGGCGGAGCTGATGATCGCGGGCGGCGTCGAAAGCATGTCGCGCGCGCCTTTCGTCATGCCGAAGGCCGATACGGCTTTTTCCCGCAATGCAGAAATCTACGACACGACGATCGGCTGGCGCTTCGTCAATCCGGTGATGAAGAAGCAATATGGCGTCGATTCCATGCCGGAGACCGGCGAGAATGTCGCCGAGGATTACAAGGTGAGCCGCGAGGATCAGGACGCGTTTGCCGTTCGTTCGCAGGCGAAGGCGGCTGCCTCCCAGGCAAGCGGCCGGCTCGGCAAGGAGATCACCGCCGTCACCATCCCGCAGCGCAAGGGCGATTCCATCGTCGTCGACAAGGACGAGCATCCGCGCGCGACCTCGATGGAGGCGCTTGCCAAGCTCGGAACGCCTTTCAAGAAGGAAGGCGGAACGGTCACCGCGGGTAACGCATCGGGCGTGAATGATGGCGCTGCGGCGCTGATCATCGCCTCGGAAGCGGCGGCGAAGAAATACGGCCTGCGGCCGATCGCCCGCATTCTCGGTGGGGCCGCCGCCGGTGTTCCGCCGCGCGTCATGGGTATCGGGCCGGTTCCGGCATCGCGCAGGCTGATGGAACGCCTCGGCATGAAGCAGAAGCAGTTCGACGTCATCGAACTCAACGAGGCCTTCGCCTCGCAGGGGCTGGCGGTGCTGCGCGAGCTCGGGATTGCCGATGATGATGGCCGTGTGAATCGCAATGGTGGCGCCATCGCGCTCGGCCATCCGCTCGGCATGTCGGGCGCCCGGATCACCGGCACGGCGGCACTCGAACTTGCCGAAACCGGTGGCCGCTATTCGCTCTCGACCATGTGCATTGGCGTCGGGCAGGGGATTTCAGTGGCGCTTGAGCGCGTCTGATCCGATACAAATTCCCGTGTCCGGCATTGCAGTTGGCGGACACGGCCTGCTAAGACTCCCTCATATCATTACCATGCAATTGTTTTAGGGAGGCTTTGCAGCCATGGCTGATCTTGCTCAATCACTCGCGTCCATCAAGCTGCCGGATCTGGCCGGCAAGGCCGTGCTCATCACCGGCGCATCGACTGGCATCGGCGCCGCCCTTGCCCGCGCTTTCGCCGCACAGGGCATGAAAGTCGGCATCCACTACAATGCCAGTCGCGAGCCGGCCGAAAAGCTCGCCGAAGAAATCCGCGCGACAGGTGCTACGGTCCATCTGGTACATGGCGACGTTTCCAGGGAAGGCGAGACGGAGCGCGTTGTCGAGGAGACGGCCAAGACTTTCGGCCATCTCGACGGCCTGATCAACAACGCTGGCGGCATGCTCGGCCGTAAGCCGACGTCGGAATATACCGACGAGCACTACGACAAGGTGATGAACCTCAATGCCCGCTCGGTGCTGGCAGCGGTGCGCGCCGCGCACCCCTGGCTGAAGAAGCAGGGCGGCTTCATCATCAACACCACCTCGATCGCCGCCCGCAACGGCGGCGGCAACGGCGCGATCCTTTACGCGGCATCCAAGGGCTTCGTCTCGACGATCACCCGTGGCCACGCCAAGGAATTCGTGCCGGATCGCATCCGCGTCAATGCCGTCGCACCGGGCGTCATCGCCACGCCCTTCCACGAGCGCTATACCAATGACGAGCAGATGGAGCTGCAGCGCAAGTCGATCCCGATGGGCTTCGTCGGCACCTCGGAGGATTGCGTCGGCGCCTATCTCTTCCTGGCCTCGCCGACGCTGTCGGGCTACATCACCGGCCAGATCATCGAGGTCAATGGCGGCCAGCTGATGCCGTAACCGGCGCTTCGTCTCACCGATATTTTGCACTGCACAAGGGAACCTTCGGGTTCCCTTGACGTTTCGAGGATTGGGGGAAGGCGATCGCCGTTCCTGTACCTTCGAGACGGACGATCATGTTCAAGCCAAGCCACTCTCATCGCTGTGCCGGGCGTTATTGCCGGACGCAGTGTTTTGTTGTGCCTGCTGGTTGAGCTGCCTATCCGCCTCGTGTGCTGTCATGGCAGCGAAACCTATGATGAAGCGATATAAAGGATGGGCGACACAACAATGAGCTACTCGTTCTCGGAACTCGATTTCCTCAAGCCTGAACTTGGCGCGGAATATACAGGCTCCGGGACGCATTTTGCCGTCTATTCTGCCCATGCCGAGCAGATGGAGCTTTGCCTCTTCTCCGCCGACGGCAAGAAGGAGGAGGCGCGCCTGCCACTGCCGAAGCGCGAAGGCGATATCTGGTCGGGCTATATCGCCGGCGTCGGGCCGGGCACCGTCTATGGGTACCGCGCCCACGGCCCCTATGATCCCCAGAACGGCCATCGCTTCAATCCCAACAAGCTGCTGCTCGATCCCTATGCCAAGCAGGTGGTCGGCGATCTCAAGTGGGACGACGCGCTCTACGGCTATACGATCGGCAAGGACGATCTTTCTTTCGACGAGCGCGACAGCGCCCCCTTCATGGTCAAGGGCGTCGTGCAGGATCCGGATTTCGACTGGGACGGCGATCAGGCGATCCGCCGCCCGTGGACGGAGACGATCGTCTATGAAGCGCATGTGCGCGGCATGACCATGACTCATCCCAAGGTGCCCGACCGGCTGCGCGGCACGTTCTTGGGTATGGCGAGCGATCCGATCATCGAGCATCTGACGAAGCTCGGGGTCTCCGCGATCGAACTGCTGCCAATCCAGTTCTTCCCGAACGACCGCTATCTCGAAGAGAAGAACCTGACGAATTACTGGGGCTACCAGACGCTCGGCTTTTTCGCGCCTCAGTCGCGCTATCTCTCGACCGACAAGATCACCGAGATCAAGACGATGGTGCGCAAGTTCCATGCGGCCGGCATCGAAGTGATCATGGACGTGGTGTACAACCATACCGCCGAAGGCAGCGAGCGCGGCCCGACGCTCTCCTTCCGCGGCCTCGACAATGCGAGCTATTACATTCTCTCACCGGATGACGCGCGCCACACCTTCGACACGACGGGTACGGGCAATACGCTGAACATCGCCAATCCGATGGTCATGCGCATGGTGCTCGACAGTCTGCGCTATTGGGTCGGCGTCATGCATATCGACGGCTTCCGCTTCGATCTGGCGAGCACGCTCGGCCGCCAGGATCTGGAATTCGACCGCCAGGGCATCTTCTTCAGCGCCATCCGCCAGGATCCGATCCTGGCAGGCGTCAAGCTGATTGCCGAGCCGTGGGATGTCGGCGAGGGCGGCTATCAGGTCGGCGGCTTCCCGCATCCCTTCCGAGAATGGAACGACAAGTTCCGTGACGATGTCCGCCGCTTCTGGAAGGGCGATGGCGGCCTCGTCTCCAGCCTGTCGCAGCGCATCACCGGGTCTGCCGTCCAGTTCAACCATTCCGACCGCGGCGCCACCTCCTCTGTCAACCTGCTCGCCGCCCATGACGGCTTCACGCTGATGGACACCGTGTCCTTCAATGACAAGCACAACGAGGCGAATGGCGAGGACAATAACGACGGCCATTCGGACAATCATTCGGACAACATGGGTGCCGAAGGCGCGACGGATGATCAGGGCATCAACGACAACCGTGCGCGCCGCCGCCGCAACATGATGGCAACGCTGTTGCTGTCGCAGGGCGTACCGATGATCGTCGCCGGTGATGAGATCGGCAACAGCCAGCATGGCAACAACAATGCCTATTGCCAGGACAACGAGATAGGCTGGATCGACTGGAGCGGGCTCGACGATCCTTTCCTGACCTTCTGCCAGAAGATGATCGCACTCCGCAAAGCCCATCCCGAACTGCATCAGGAGCGATTCCTCACCGGCGAGACCAGCGAGGACGGCCGTATCGAGATCGCCTGGTACAAGCACGACGGCACCTTCATGGACGACGGCGCCTGGAACGACGGCGAGCTTCGCGTCCTCGGCGTCTATATTTCCCGCAGCGTCCATACGCCCGACAGCGAGAAGATGGACGGCCTCTTCATGCTGTTCAATGCCGGTGGCGATTGCGAGATCAGCCTGCCCGAGGTGAACGGCATCGACCGCTGGCAACGGCTGGTCGAAACCGGCGCCGACGATGCCTTCGAGGTCATCGATGTCGATAGCCCGATCACGCTCTACCGCGAAAGCGTCGCCGTCTTCGCGCCGAAGGGCGCGACGGAGCCGCCGAAAGAGGCAGACACGGCCGAGCGCCGCCGCTGGTTCAACTTCGGCCGCAAGCCGAAATGACGGGCCACTGATAGCGCGATGAATGCGGACGCGATTGCCGATCTCGGCCTGATCTATGTGAGCGATACCGAACCCGGCATTCGCCGCAGCCGCAAGGGCAAGGGCTTCTGCTACCGGCTGCCTGACGGCAAGCTGGTTGCCGACCCGGAACTGAAGGACCGCATTGCTGCGCTCGGCCTGCCGCCCGCCTATGACGACGTCTGGATCTGCCTGCAGGAAAACGGTCACCTGCAGGCGACCGGCTACGATGCCCGCGGGCGGAAGCAATACCGCTATCACAAGGATTGGAACGCCTTTCGCAGCGTCGAGAAGTTCCATCAGCTGATCGAGTTCGGCCAGGCATTGCCGAAAATCCGCCGGCAGGCGCTCAGGGATCTCGACACCGGCGTCGACGATATCAGGGGCATCCTGGCGGCGCTGACGACGCTGCTCGACGAGGCGCATCTGCGCGTCGGCAATCAGGCCTATGTCAAGGAAAACGGCACCTATGGTGCCACCACGCTGCTCAAACGCCATATCAAGCTCAACGACGGCAAGATCGAGCTGAAGTTCCGCGCCAAGGGCGGCAAGCGGGTGCAGCGAAGCCTCAAGCATCCGCGCCTGCAGAAGATACTGGAAGAGATCGCCGACCTGCCGGGCCGCCAGCTCTTCGTCTGGAAAGATGAGACGGGATCGCTGAAGCCCGTCGAGTCCGGGCGGCTGAACAGTTATCTCGCCGAGATCTCCGGCATCACAATCTCTGCCAAGACGTTCCGGACCTGGGCCGGATCGCTTGCCGGTTTCGGCGTGGCGCGAAGCGCGATCCTGGAGGGGCGACGCCCGACCGTGAAGGAGATGGCGGAGGCTTCGGCCGAGGTGCTGCACAACACGCCGGCGATCTCGCGCTCCAGCTATATTCATCCGCGCGTCATCGCTCTGGCCGATCGCGATCGCGAAATTCCGGAGGATATGCCCGAAGCGGCGGCACCGCTGCGCGGTCTTCGCGCCGAGGAAAACCGGCTGCTGGATTTCCTGATGCGGGAGGCTGGGATGACCAGCTGAGACATTGCTAGCGAAAAAAGCCCGCGCCGGGTGGACGCGGGCTTCTCAGGTGACAGGAGGTCCACCAAGGGCGGCCCGGTTCTGTCGCCGGCCTTCCTCGATTGCTCCGCTTTGCGAGCCGCACTTAGCTGGCGCTCTGCAAAGCGCAGGTTGCAGGGGAAGAACAGTTGAAGCCGCCGATCGTTCCGCAATTTCTGGACGGAACAATTTCTCTTACATCACGTTTCAAAGCTTGATCGGGAGCAATTCTGAAAGGGCTTTCCTATGCCGAATGTTCGTAAGGTCTCGGAAAAGAACCAGAAGTTCGATCCGCGTGACCGGCTGATCATCGCGCTCTATGCGCAATTGAAGGCCGAACGCGAGACGCGGGAAACGCTCGAATGGGTCATCCGCAACGGCGGGCTGTCCGACGCGGTGCTTGAGGCGATCGCCTCCGACCCCGTCCGGCCGGTGACCAGCGACGAGATCGCTTCCGTCGAGAAGATCATAGCTTTGGACGAGCGCCGTAAAGGCGCTCCACGCGACTACGACTGAAGAGAGGAGAAAAAGATGGTCGACATTACCTATCAGATCGTGCCGCATGATGAAGGCTGGGCCTACAAGCTCGGCGATACGATATCCGAAACCTATGCGACGGCGGAGGAAGCCGCCGATCGCGCCAGGAGCGCCGCATCGCGGCAGAAGATCGGCGATGGTGATGCTTTGCTCGCTTATCCGGCTCCTGATGGCGGTTGGCAGTTCCAGCCCCTTGAAACTGACAGAAGCGGTAGCAGACTCTGATAGGATAACTGTAGCGTAGGAGAGTGACATGGCGGCGCGGGCAAGCTGGAAAGGCCATCTGAAGATTGGCGACCTTGTCTGCGGCGTCGGTCTCTACACCGCCATCTCGTCCTCCGACCGCCTGTCCTTCAACATCATCAACCGCAAGACCGGCCACCGCGTTGAGCGGCAGTTTGTCGATAGCGAAACCGGAAAGCCCGTCGATCGCGAGGATCAGGTGAAGGGCTATCGGATGGACAATGGCGATTACATCGTCATCGAAGGCGACGAGATCGCCAGCGTCATGCCCGACAGCGACAAGGTGATGGGTGTCCAGAGCTTCATTCCCCTGGCGGAGATCGACAAGCTCTATTTCGACCGTCCCTACTATCTCGCCCCCATTGAAGATCACGATGCCGAAGCCCTTGGCCTGATCATGCGCAGCATGCGCGACAACAAGGTCGCGGCACTTGCCCAGGCGGTGCTGTTTCGCCGTAACCGGACATTGCTGATCCGCGCGCAGGATGATCACGTCATCGCCACCATGCTGAATTTCGACTACGAGGTCCGCTCCGCCGAGACCGTCTTCAAGGACATTCCGGACATCAAGTTCGACAAGGAAATGCTGGAGCTCGCCGGCCATATCATCGGCACCAAGAAGGGCAGCTTCAATCCGGCCGAATACGAGGACCGCTACGAGGCGGCGCTGACCGAACTCGTCAAAGCCAAGATCGAGGGTCGCGAGCCGCCGAAGCGTAAGCCGAAGCCGGAGGGCAAGGTCGTCGATCTCATGGAGGCGCTTCGCCAGAGCGCCAAGATCGGCGGCAAATCGGGATCCGGTAAGCCTGCCGCCAGCGCATCCAGCCGCCGCAAGAAGGCGAGCTGATAATGGCGCTCGAAACCTATCAGCAAAAGCGCGACTTCAAGGTCACCCCGGAACCGCGCGGCGCGAAAGGCAAGAGCAAGGGCAACAGCTTCGTCATCCAGAAACATGACGCCACACGGCTGCACTACGATTTCCGGCTGGAGATGGATGGGGTGTTGAAGAGCTGGGCGGTGACGCGCGGCCCGAGCCTCAATCCCGACGACAAGCGGCTGGCCGTCCATGTCGAGGATCATCCGCTCTCCTACGGTGATTTCGAGGGCGTCATCCCGAAGGGCCAGTATGGCGGCGGCACTGTCATCGTCTGGGATCGCGGCACCTGGACGCCGCTTGGCGACGCAAAGAAGGCCTATCGGAAAGGCCATATCGAATTCGAGCTGGACGGCGAGAAGCTGAAGGGCCGCTGGCATCTGGTTCGGATGCACGGCAAGCCCGGAGAAAAGCGCGAGAACTGGCTGCTGATCAAGGCCGAGGACGAGGAGGCCCGCCACGGGGGCGGTGACATCCTGAAGAAGCGGCCGGAATCCGCCAAGACGGGCCGGAAGATCGAAGAGGTCGCCGAGAACCCCGATGATACCTGGAACTCCAAGCCGAATGGCCGCAAGACGGCTGCGAAACCCGCCGCCAAGGCCAAGGCGCAGCCGCAGGTGCATCAATGGCCGAAGGGCGCGCGCAAGGCCGCGATGCCGGATTTCGTCGAGCCGGTGCTTGCCAAGCTGAAGCCGCGCCCGCCGGCTGGAGACGGCTGGATTCATGAGATCAAGTTCGACGGCTACCGCCTGCAGATCCGCATCCGCGACGGTAAGGTGACGATGCTGACGCGGACCGGGCTCGACTGGACAGAGAAGTTTGGCGAGGAGATCGCCGCCGCCTTCGGCGCGCTGCCTGTCGATAGCGCATTGATCGATGGCGAGCTCGTCGTAGAGCGGGAGAACGGCGCCTCCGACTTCTCGGCGCTTCAGCACGATCTGAGCGAAGGCCGCAGCGACCGCTTCTCCTACTACGCCTTCGACCTCATCTATCTCGACGGCCACGATCTGCAGAATGTCGCGCTTATCGACCGCAAGGCACTGTTGGAAAAGCTGCTGCCCGCCGGCAGCGCAAAACTGCGCTACAGCGAGCATTTCAACGAGAATGGCGGTCTCGTTCTCGATCATGCCTCCCGGCTTGGTCTTGAGGGCGTGATCTCCAAGGACCGCGACAGCCATTACGTCTCGGGCCGCACCGGCGATTGGGTGAAGTCGAAATGCGTCAAGCGACAGGAATTCGTCATCGGCGGGTACGTCCCCTCGACATCGATGAAAGGCGCGATCGGCTCGCTTGCCATGGGCTACTATGACAAGGGCAAGCTGAAACATGTCGGCCGGGTCGGCACAGGCTACACCGTCAAGCTGTCGCACGATCTCTACCGGCAGCTTTCCAAGCTTGAGCAAACCGCGAGCGCCTTCGACGGCAAGCTGACGGCGGACGAGCGACGCGGGCTGGTTTTCGTCAAGCCCGAGCTGGTGGCGGAGGTTGAATTCGCCGCGTGGTCGGCGGATGGTAATCTGCGCCACGCCGCCTTCCGCGGCTTGCGCGAGGATAAGGCGGCGAAGGAGGTGGGGCGCGAAATGGGTGCAACTGCTGCAAAAGAGCTGCCGGTATCGGATGTGACGCTGACGCATCCCGATCGCATCTACTGGCCCGACGAAGGTATCACCAAGGCCGGACTGGCGGACTACTACGCCAATGTCTGGGAACTGATAAAGCCTTTCGTCGTCAACCGGCCGCTATCGCTGCTGCGTCTGCCGGATGGCATATCGGGCAAGCAGCGCTTCTTCCAGAAACATGCCTGGAAGGGCATGAACGGGCATATCGAGGAAATCGCCGATCCCAAGGATCGCGGCGGCGAGAAGCTGTTGCGGATCAAAGATTTCGACGGTCTCGTCGCGCTGGTGCAATCGGCCGTGCTGGAAATCCATCCATGGGGTGCGACGACCGCCAAATGGGAAAAGCCCGACATGGTGATCATGGATCTCGATCCGGCCGATGATGTGCCCTGGACGGCGGTCATCTCCGCCGCACATGCGATCAAGGCGATCATGGAAGGCGAGGGGCTTGCGGCCTTCGTCAAGACCTCGGGCGGCAAGGGTCTGCATGTGGTGGCGCCGCTGACCCCGAAGGCCGGCTGGAGCGAGGTGAAGGCCTTTGCCAAATGGATCGCCGATACGATGGAAGGCTCCGACCCCTCCCGCTACATCGCCAAGGCGACGAAAGCAGAGCGCAATGGCAAGATCTTCATCGACTACCTGCGCAACGGCCGCGGCAACACCGCCGTCGCCCCCTATTCGGCCCGCGCCCGCAAAGGCGCACCGGTTTCGATGCCCATCGACTGGAGCGAACTGACAAGCGAAATCGGCCCTGCCTATTTCACCATCGATAATACGCCTGCCAGGATCAACGCGCTGTCGCGCGATCCCTGGGCGGATTTCTTCGAAGCGGCAAAGCCGCTCGAAAAGAAGAAGCGGTCCTAGGGACCGCTCTTCCACGATCATGCCGCAACCGTCTTCCGGCGGTCCAGCAATCCCGCGAGACCAGCCGCAAAGAGTGCCGATGTCGCCGGGATCAGGATTACGCAGAGCAATTCCCGCCCGGTCGAGGCGTCATCGAGCAGAGGTCCGGCAATCGAAGCAATCACTGCGCCGCCGCCAACGCTGACAGCGGCTGCCAGCCCTGCGGCCGTTCCTGCCAGATCGGGCTGGACGGCCAATATGCCGGAATTGGCGGCAGGCATGGTCAGCCCGTTGCCGATGCCGATGAAGATGCAGGCCGCGAAGAAGGCCGGAGGCGCGGTGATCCCGGCGACCGCGAGAGCCAGACCGCCGAGCAAGCCGGTGCATGTCAGCGTGCGTCCCGCGATCAGCACGACGGCGATTGGAACGTGGCCCGCATAACGTCCGGCGAGATAGCTGCCGAGAATGAAGCCCGCGGGCACGATGCCCATGTAGAGACCGAGTTTGGCGCTTGATCCTCCGAGCGCCTCGTTCATGACGAGAGGAGCTCCGGCGAGGAAGACGTAAAGCGTCCCCATCGAGCAGGCCATGCAGGCGGCATAGACGAGGAAACGCGGCGAGCCGAGCAGCAGCCGGTACGATGCGAAATAACCGTGGGGAGGAGATCGCTGCACGCCGGCCTCATCACGGATTTCACGCATCGCAAGCGCCAGAATGATTGCGCCGAGCGCGGCGAACATCACGAAATTTGCCCGCCATCCGAAGAGCTCGCTGAGCGCTCCGCCGATCGTCGGGCCGACCATCGGCGCGACTGCCCAGCCCATGGCGAGATAGCCGAACTTGCTGGCAGCCTTCTGCCCGCCCCAGCTTTCCTTGACGATGACGAGTGCGATGGAAAAGCAGGCGGCAATCGCCGCCTGCAAGGTGCGGAACAGCAGGAAGACATGGATATTGCCTGCCAGCGCGCAACCCGCCGAAGCGAGAATGAAGATCGACAGCGAGACAAAGACCACCGGCCTGCGCCCGAAGCGGTCGGACAGGGCGCCGCCGATGATTTCGGCAAAGGCGGTCAGTGCGGCGTAGGCCGCGACGCTGAGAGCCACCAGAGCCGGATCGGTGCGCAGATCGGTGGCGATCTCGGGAAGTGACGGCAGGATCAGGTTGACGGGCAGGACGGAGAGGGCGGTCAGCAGGATAAGCGTGATCAGCCGCGGCGGTTTGGGTTGGCGTGTGCGCGTGAGTTCGGATGCGGAATTTCCGTTCATCGGTCGGTCTCTCGGGTGATGGGAAGAGGGATGTCCGGCAGGCCGCTGCCCGGAATCCGGGCAATAAAAAAGGCCCCGCCGGGAGCCTGCTTACCGCGCATGGGTGCTTTCGCCGGATGGCTACGCCATCCTGCCCATGCGCTCTATCACCACTACGAGAACCGTCGCGATCATCATGCCCTAGAGCTACCGGCAAATTTTGGGCCGGTCAATCGCGTGCGGAAATGAAAAGGGCGGCTTGCGCCGCCCTTTCGAAATCAGGCTGCTTTGGAGACGACGCCATGCGGGTCGAGGACGAATTTCGTCGCCGCGCCCTGGTCGAAGCTCTCATAGCCCTGAGCGGCGTCTTCGAGCGATATGACCTTGGCGTTGACGATATCGGCGATCGGCAGGCGGTCGTGCAGGATCGCCTGCATGAGCTGGCGATTGTACTTCAGGACCGGCGTCTGGCCGGTATGGAAGGACTGCGCCTTGGCCCAGCCGAGGCCGAAGCGCAGCGACAGGCTGCCCTGCTTGGCGGCGGCGTCCACCGCACCCGGATCCTCGGTGACATAGAGGCCCGGAATGCCGATCGAGCCTGCGGCGCGGGTGATTTCCATCATCTGGTTCAGGACGATCGCCGGCTGCTCGCCGCCCGAGTGACCGCGGGCTTCGAAGCCGACGGCGTCGATCGCGCTGTCGACTTCATTGGTGCCGACGACCTGGGCGATCATGTCGCCGAGACGGTCGCTCTTCGACAGATCGATCGGCTCGAAGCCGACCTTGGCGGCATGGGCAAGACGATCCTTGTTGAAGTCGCCGATCATGACGACGGCAGCGCCGAGGATACGGGCCGAAGCTGCGGCGGCAAGACCGACCGGGCCGGCACCGGCGACATAGACCGTCGAGCCGACGCCGACACCGGCGCGGACCGCGCCATGGAAGCCGGTCGGCAGAATGTCGGACAGCATCGTCAGGTCGCGGATCTTCGCCATCGCCTTGTCGCGATCCGGGATCTTCAGGAGGTTGAAGTCGGCGTAGGGGATGGTGACGTAGCGTGCCTGTCCGCCGATCCAGCCGCCCATGTCGACATAGCCGTAGGCGCCGCCGGCGCGCGACGGGTTGACCGTCAGGCAGACGCCGGTGTCCTGCGATTTGCAGCAGCGGCAGCGGCCGCAGGCGACGTTGAACGGAACGGAGACGATATCGCCGATCTCGAGCATCTCGACATCGACGCCCTTTTCGATGACTTCGCCGGTGATCTCGTGGCCGAGAACCAGGCCCGGCATGGCGGTCGTGCGGCCGCGGACCATGTGCTGGTCGGAGCCGCAGATGTTGGTGGAAATGACTTTCAGGATGACGCCATGCTCGATGCGGCGGCCATCCGGCGCTTCCAACTTGGGATCGTCGATGTCGCGGACTTCGACCTTGCCGGGCCGCAGATAGACCACGCCTCTGTTCTTGCTCATTTTCGTCTCCTCCGTTGAAAATGTCGCCATCCCGCGCGGCTCCTCCCGCTGCGGGCTGTGCTCACAGATTAGAGGATATGGAAACAGGCATCGTTCCGAATGCGACGGTTTGGGTCCGGAATTGGCCGCTCAATGACGCTTCGGCTGGCCGCTTTCCTTCGCCAGGCTCTTCTTCAGCGCGTCCATGATGTTGACGACATTGCCGGTCGATTTCACCGGCGGCGCCTTCTTGGCCGGCGCCATCTTCTTCATGGTCTTCAGCTTGGCGCGGATGATACTCTGTAGCCGCTTCTGTACCGGATCCTGCATCATCGCCGGGCTCCAGTCCTGCGTCTGGTCCTTCACCAGTTTCTTCATCATCGCCAGCACCTTGGCGTCCGGCTTGGCGTCGATATCGACGGTGCCGGCAGGCTCGCGCAGCTCGTCGCCATAATGCAGCGTCCAGAGCACGATGCCCTTGCCCTGCGGCTCCAGAAGCACAGCGCGTTCGCGGCGGTAAAGCACCAGCCGGGCGATGCCGACCACGTCGTTTGCGGCCATCGCCTCGCGGATGACGCAGAAGGCCTCGGTGCCCACCTTGTCTTCGGGCGCCAGGAAATGCGGCTTGTCGTACCAAATCCAGTCGATCGAGTCGCGCGGCACGAAGCTGTCGATATCGATCGTCCGCGTGCTCTCAAGGCCGACCTCGTCGAGCTCGGCATCCTCGAGAAGCACATAGTCGTCTTCGCCACGCGGATAGCCCTTCACCTGCTCCTTGGCCGCAACCGGCCGATGGGTGACGCTGTCGACATAGCGGCTTTCGACGCGGTTCTTGGTGTTGCGGTTCAGGACGTTGAAGCGCACCTTATTGCTGTCCGTCGTCGCAGGGGTCAGCGATACCTGTGCCGTCACCAGCGAGAGCTTCAGGTAGCCTTTCCAGAATGTCTGCCGGGGCATGGCTCGTCTCCTCACGCAGCCTGATCGAGTTCGGGATAATGGCGGAAAATGCCGTTTATGTTGAAGGCGAGGCGGCGATCCGATTTCAGGTAGGCGGCGATATTCGGCCGCTGTTCGACCATGTCATGCAGCGCCTGCAGCAACGGAAATTGCTTCTCGGAGCCCTTCATCGCCTTCGGGAAGGCATAGCGCAGCCCTTCGAGCACCTGAAACAGAGACAGGTCCACATAGGTCAGCTTGTCGCCCGAGATATGCGCCGTTCCCTTCGGATTGTTGGCGATGACGCGCTCGAAATAGCCGAGGAATTTCGGGATGCGTTCCTTGATGAATTCGGCCGAGCGGGCCTTCGCCTCTTCCTTCTGGTCCTCATAGTAGAGCGAGGTCGCGATGGGGTGGTGCGTGTCGTGCACCTCAGCGACGAAATCGGTGATCGTCAGCTGCAGGCCGTTGAGCACATAGCGTGCCGTATCGTGTTTCGGAGCCAGATCGAGCTTCGCTCCGAGATAAAAGAGGATGTTGGCGACATGCGAGACGATCAGATCGCCATCCTTCAGAAAGGGCGGCGCGAAGGGGATGTCGGCGCTTGCGCTATCTTCCATGATTTTCATCATCGCACCGGTGCCCCGATCGCTGCCGGATTCGCGTGTCACGTCGATATAGCTTGCACCAGCTTCCTCAAGCGCCAGGCGCACGAACTCGCCGCGCCCCTGTATTCCGTCCCAATAGTAGAGCTCGTATGCCATGCAATTCCCCGGCTAGCGTCATCCTGTTCCACCCCTTGAAATGTGGCGGCTTGCCTATCCGTCAACGGGCGCGGCTCGGGCGTCAATGATGAGCGTGCTGCTCGTTGCGCTTGCGGGTCGCTGCAGCCTTCTTGGCAGACGCCGAACGCTCTGCCGCCGGGCGGGATGCCGATGCCTTGCCGCCGATCCGGCCGCCTTTTTCGGAGGAGACGTGGGTATCCTTCTTGCCGCGTCCGGAGCCGGATTTGTTGCCGCCGCCTTCTTCCTTGTTGACGGTGGCCCAGGCCCTGCGTTCGGCTTCCTTATGGGAAACGCCGCGGTCTTCGTAGCCTTCTTCGATATGTTCTGCCTTGCGCTTCTGCCTGTCGGTATAGGCCGATTTATCGCCTCTGGGCATGGCTGCCTCCTCTTCGTGCAAAGAGATTCCAACCGTTCGGAACCTGAAAGGTTCCGCTCTTTTTGCGCTGCAGAACGATTCTTACGTAAACGGAACAAAAGCCGCGTTAACCCTGTTTTTGGGGGCAAGTCCTGCAAACCTGATGACCAAACAGGAAGGAGCAGAGAGATGGATAACCACATCAGCGAAGCCGATGGAAACGGCAAGATCGATCTGAATGGCCAGCTGTCGCCTGTTGCCTACAGCCTCAAGGTAAGGAAGGGCACAGGCCGGTCCTTTGAGATCAGCGTACGGCTGCTCGCGCCACGCGACTGGTTGCTGCAGCGCGGTTTCGGCAGCGATGCCGTCCTGATCAGCGCCAGCGGTGCGCGCATTCCCGTCTATCATCCGGGCGGAGAGCTGGGCAGCGGCGATGCGCTATCCGTGGAGCTCGTCGCCCGCGACGACAGCTGCACCAGCACGGATGATATCGTCCGCAAATATCCGGAGTTCAACAGCGGCAGCCATAAGCTCGATGGTTTCTGAAGTCTCAGGCAATCGGGCGCTGCAACGCGGCGGTCTTGACGGCCTTGTCGAGAGCGGTGCTGCTGAACGGCTTGGTCAAAAGCACCGAGCCGGTAAAGCGGGCCGCTTCCGGCAGGCTGCTGTTCCCCGTCGCAAAGACGATCCCGACCGAGGGGAAGGCCGCCCGAGCCTTGGCCGCAAAGGCCGGGCCGGACATGCCGGGCAGGCCGACATCGGCGACGATGATATCGATCGCCGCGGCCGCGAGGATTTCCACGCCGCGCTCGCCGCTTTCCGCCTCGATCACCTCATAGCCGAGGTCCTGCAGGATCTCGGCGGTATCCATGCGGATGAAGGCGTCGTCCTCGACCAGGAGCAGTTTCAGCTTTTCCTGAATGATCTCGCGCGGCGGTGTGCCGGGAGCGGCGGAGGCCGCTGCATGCCCCTGCCGGCGCTGCGCCTGATTGGCAAGCACATGGCGGATCTTCCGGGCGAGCGCTTCGCGCGTATAGGGTTTGGAGAGCAGTTCGAGGCCCGGATCCAGCCGTCCGCCATGGACGATCGAGTTTTCGGTATATCCTGACGTATAGAGCACGCCAATATGCGGCAGCCGCTCGCGCGCCATGCGGGCAAGCTCCGGGCTCTTAAGCGTGCCGGGCATGACGACGTCGGTGAACAGCAGATCGATGTGGACGCCGCTTTCGATGACGGTGAGCGCGCTCTGCGCATCGCGCGACTTCAGAACGTAGTAGCCGAGATCGGTCAGCATCTCGACGACGGTGGCGCGGACGCCCTCATCGTCCTCGGCGACCAGGATGGTTTCGGTGCCGCCGACGGCCGGAACCGTCTCGATGCTGGCGATCCGGTCCTCGCTCTGGAAGGAGCGCGGCAGATAGAGCTTGATCGTCGTGCCCTCTCCGACCTCGCTGTAGATCTTCACGTGGCCGCCGGATTGCTTGACGAAACCGTAGACCATCGAGAGCCCGAGGCCGGTACCCTTGCCCTCCGGCTTGGTGGAGAAGAACGGCTCGAAAGCCTGCTCGATCACGTCGGCGGTCATGCCCGAACCGGTGTCGGTCACTGCGAGCACGACATATTGCCCGGGCACGACCTCGGGATGGGTGCGGCTGTAGGAATCGTCGAGGAAGGCATTGCCGACTTCGATCGTCAGCTTGCCGGAACCGTCCATCGCATCTCGGGCGTTGATCGCGAGGTTCAGCAGCGCATTCTCGATCTGGATCGGATCGGCAAAGGTGTTCCAGAGACCGCCGGAGACGACGGTCTCGACCTCGATTTCTTCGCCGAGCGCGCGTCGCAGCATATCGTCCATGCCGGCGACGAAGCGGCCGACATTGATGACTTTCGGCTCCAGCGGCTGGCGGCGGCCGAAGGCGAGAAGCTGGCTCGCCAGCCGTGATCCGCGATCGACAGCGGTCAGCGCATTGGAGATACGCTCCTTGGCGCGGGTATTGCTGGAGACATCCTTGCCGAGCAGCTGCAGATTGCCTGAGATGACCTGCAGCAGATTGTTGAAGTCGTGCGCCACGCCGCCGGTGAGCTTGCCGATCGATTCCATCTTCTGGGCCTGCTGCAGGGCGGCCTCGGCCTGCTGGCGTTCGGCGATCTCGGCGGCGACGCGCACCTCGAGCGTCTCGTTGAGGCGGCGCAACTGCTCCTCGACATTGCGGCGCTGGTTGATCTCCATCTCCTGAGCGCGAACCAGCCGTGCATTGTCGATGGCGACAGCGGCCTGCCCGGCGAGGCTGACAAGACTTGCCTCGGCCGCATCGTTGAACCGTCCGGGCTGGGCGTGACCGAAAAACAGGCCGCCGATCACGCTTCCGTCACGCGATTTGACCGGCACGGCGAGATAGCTGCGCACTGGCAGATGCCCCTTCGGCATTCCCTGATGCGGGGCGTTCTTGCCGTAGCGCGGATCTTGCAGGATATCGTCGGAGCGCACCACGCCCTCGCCGCTGAACGTTGGCGCGAAAACCTTGGTGTTGCGCGGCATCGGGAAGCGCTCGAAGTTCTTCCGGTCGACGCCCGACAGCGCGTAGAGCATGTAGCTGCCGCCTTCGCCGTCGTCGACATTGTAGAAGAAGGCGCCGAATTCCGCGCCGGTCAGCGCCACGCCGGCATCGACGGCAGTCTGCGTCAGCCGCTCGACATTGAGCTCGGCAGTGATTGCCGCACCGGCGGCGTTGACGATCGACAATGCGTCGGACTTGATCCGCAACTCATCCAGCGCGCGTCGCTCGCGCCGCTTGGCCATCACCTGCGCCGAGACTTCCATGGTGGCACAGAGGATACCGGCTATCGAGCCGGTTTCGTCGCGCAGTGGCGTGTAGGAGAAGGTGAACCAGGTATCGGCGACCTTGCCGGCGCGCCGCATCGGGACCAAAAGTTCCTCGAAAAGCTGCGCCTGGCCGCTCAGCGTCGCCTTCACGATCGGTTCGAACTGCTGCCAGATATCGCTCCAGACCTCACGGAACGGACGGCCGAGCGCCTGCGGGTGGCGCTCCGCGAAAACGGGCACATAGGCATCGTTATAGATGAAGGCGAGGTCTGGACCCCAGGCGACAAACTTCGCATGGCGGGAATTCAGCATCGCGTCGGCGTAGTAGCGCAGCGAGGCAGGCCATTGATCGACAGGCCCTATGCCCGAGGCGTGGAATGCTGGATCCCGGAGCATCTTGCCGATTTCGCCGCCACCTTTCGGCCAATCGCCTTCAGTCTGCCCCGTCATTCATTTCACTTCCGTGCCAAGCCGCGAAGACGCGGCGCGATGCTGCCCAATTGCAGCTAAAATAGAGGGTCGCACGTATAGGGAAAGGGCTTGCGGAAAATAAGCTTAACACGCGTGTATTCGCTGAGGCGAATAACTGCCGGGTGGAAGAATTTTACTTGCGATTGAAGCGCTGCGCCGCAGCGATCGCCTTGGCGATATCGAAGAAGCGGCCCGATGTGGTGCGGCGTTCAGGAAAGACGAAACCGACCATGTTGTCGATCGCAAGCACCAGCCCGAGAGCCAGGATCAGATAGGCGAGAGCGGCGATCGTCAGGACCAGCATTTCCCCTCACACCGGAACGACGAACATGTAGCAGCTGGCTACAATCAGGGACACGAGGATGACGTCGAAATAGCCTTTGTTCATAGCGGTTCTCCCATTATCGCCATAAACATTCGAGGCGATCTTTGGTTCCGCCATTCGTGGCCATTTCACGGCAATTTTTTGAAGTTGCCCCGCTGTTGACGCCATTTTCCTGGAATTATCCCCCGGGGCGCGAACCGCCCGTGAATCACACCATAAAACGCAAGTAATTCAGATATATGACATGAAACAGCGGACGCGGTTTTCATCGCGTCTGCACGTCGCCGACTGGCATGCTGCTTCGTCTGCCTTCAGGCAGACTTGCGGCTTGCCGTCTTCTTCGGAGCGGCTGCAGCTTTGACGGCGCCGTTGGTCTTGGTGCCGGTCGTTGCGGTCCGCTTTGCCTTGGTCTTTACTTCGGTGCCGTCCTTGGAGGCCGCAGAGGTTTCGAGCGTCTCACGCTCTTTCCTTGCCTGCTCCCAATGAATTGAATCGCGCCCCGTCGGATGGCCCTCTTCTTCCCAGAGAGCATATGCACGCTTCTTGATCCACTCTTCGCGAGTTTCTGCCATCGCTGATCTCCCGTCACAACATGCCGCAGTCAAACGCTAGACTAGGTGGGATGGTTCCAGAGGAATCATGCAGTTTCAAGAAGAATTTTGACACACTGCAAAACATTGTTTGCGCTGCAACATAAATGGGCAGTGAAGCCTCTTTAATATTCAGTGGTTTGTACTTTTCTGCCCAATAAAACGGCGTTCGCGCATCCCGCGCGAAAACGCCAACGCCGCAGGGAACAAGCGGCCGCTCCCGGCAGTTCAAGACCCGTCGCATCGGATCAAGCGGGGTAGGCATGCAGAAGACGGGAAAGCGCAGGATGGCCTGGGGGCCGCAAGCTATCGACGGCGGCATGCGCTTTCGTCTGTGGGCGCCGGGAGAGGCCGAGGTCTCGCTGCGCCTCAATGGACGCGATATGCCGATGGTGCGTTTCGAGGATGGCTGGTTCGAGGCGGCGATCGCCGACGTGAGAGCGGGCGACGCCTATGCCTTCGTCACCGGGGATGGCCGCGCAGTACCCGACCCAGCCGCCCGCCGCCAAAAGGGCGACGTCCACGGATTGTCGCTTGTCGCTTCCTCCGACTACCGCTGGCGCTCCGACAGCTGGAAAGGCCGTGACTGGGAAGAGGCCGTCATCAGCGAAATCCATATCGGCACCTTCACGCAAGTAGGCACTTTCGCGGGTGCTGCCGAACAGCTCGTCGATCTCGCGGCGGCAGGGATTACCGCAATCGAGATCATGCCGGTGGCGCAATTCGCGGGTCAACGTGGCTGGGGCTATGACGGCGTGCTGCATTATGCGCCTCATCCCGCCTATGGCACGCCGGATGAGTTCCGCGCCTTCATCGATGCCGCGCATGCTGAGGGCATCATGGTGCTGCTCGATGTCGTCTACAATCACTTCGGGCCGGAGGGAAATTATCTCCACGGCTACGCGCCGGAGTTCTTCCGCACCGACCGGGCGACGCCCTGGGGCGATGCCATCGATTTTAGCCAACCGGCGGTGCGCCGCTATTTCATCGACAATGCGCTCTACTGGATCGGCGATTTCCGGCTGGATGGCCTGAGGCTCGATGCCGTCGAGCAGATCCATGACATGTCGGCCCGCCATGTGTTGGACGAGCTGGCACAGGAGGTACGGGCCGCTTTTCCCGACCGCAAGGTGCATCTGGTCATCGAGGACCAGCGAAACCTGGTGAGCCTTCTCGAACGCGACGCCCGCGGCGGCATAAAGGCATTCACCGCGGAGTGGAACGATGACTTCCATCACGTTGCCCATATCATCGGGACCGGCGAGGCCGATGGCCACTACACCGCCTTTGCCGGAGATCTCTGGCAGAAGACCCGGCTCGCCCTGCAGCACGGCTTTGTCTATCCGGACCGTGCCAACCCGCCTGTGCTGCCGGATGGCGAGCGAGTCTACCTGCCGCCGGAAGCCTTCATCAACTTCCTGCAGAACCACGACCAGATCGGCAACCGCGCCTTCGGCGAGCGTCTCGCAAGCCTCGCCCCGCAAGAGACAGTCGAGGCGCTGACCGCCATCATGATGCTGTCGCCGCAGATACCCTTCCTGTTCATGGGCGAGGACTACGGCGAGAGCCAGCCCTTCTATTTCTTCTGCGACTATACCGGAGAACTCGGCGAGATCGTCCGCAAGGGGCGCATGGCCGAGGCGGAAGGTTTTGGCGGGTTGAAGGACGGCCGCTCGAAGGATGAGCTGCCGGACCCGAATGCCCAATCGACCTTCGACGGCTCGAAGCTGCAATGGCAGCGCGCCGAAAGCCCGGAAGGCCGGCGCCGGAGAGATCTCGTGCGCGAGCTTGCCCGTCTTCGCCAGCTGCATATCGTTCCGCTGATCAAGGAGACTGGCCGGATGCATGCGAAGGCGTTGGAGACCACGGACGGCGGCCTTGCGATCGATTGGCAGATGGAGGGTGCGGTGCTGCAGCTGCGCGCCAACCTTTCGCGGGAGCCATTGACGCTACCCGCCACCAGCGACCGGCCGATTTATGGCACGCCGCCGGATAGCGGCCTCTATGCGCAGAACACGGTTGTTTTCGCCATCGCCTGATCCCTGATGAAAAATTCGCGCAGAACGCGAAGGGCGGCGAATTGAACGCCGCCACTTTACGTCTATATTTCGAGCCGATGTTCTATCTCATATCGACTTACTGGCCGCATATTCTCTTCGTCATATCGATCGCCATGGGAGCAGCGGCGGCGATTCATGCTGCCATGACCAAGGAAGAGGTGCGCGCCGCGATCGGCTGGGTCGGCGTCATTATCCTGTCGCCAATCGTCGGCGCCGTGCTCTATGCGATCGCGGGTGTGAACCGCATTCGCCGCAAGTCGCTCAGCCTGCGGCGCGACGCGCTGCTGCCCGAGGATGAGCTCGATGAACTCGAGACTTTCGATGCCGACGCCGAGACCGTCATCGGCGGCTTCGGCTATCGCTTCGCCGCGCTGCAGACGCTCGGTGACCGCGTCGCGCGAAATCCGCTGACGACGGGCAATACGATCGACATGCTGGAGAATGGCGACGATGCCTATCGCGCCATGAAGACGGCGATCGATGGCGCCGCGCGCAGCGTGCTTCTCGAAACCTACATCTTCGATCGCGACAAGATCGGCCTCAGGATCGCCGATGCGCTGATCGCGGCCGTCAAGCGCGGCGTCGAGGTTCGCGTGCTGATCGACGCGGTTGGCGCGCGCTATTCGGTGCCGAGCATTCTCGGCTATCTCTCGGAGGGCGGCGTCACCGTCTCGGTCTTCAACGGCAATGTCATCATGGGCCTCCGGCTGCCCTATGCCAATCTGCGTACCCACCGCAAGATCGTCATCGTCGATGGCCGGATGGCGTTGACCGGCGGCATGAACATCCGAGAGGGGTTCAGCGAGGAGATATCGGGCGAGGGCTATGCCCGCGACACGCATTTCTCGGTGACCGGCCCCGCCGTCGCCGATCTCTTCGACGTGGCCGCCGAAGACTGGCGCTTTGCGACGGGCGAACTCCTGAACGGAGAACCCTGGCGGATCGAGACGCCGGAGCGCGAACCCGGCGATCCCGTTTTCATACGCGTCGTCGCCTCCGGTCCTGACCGCAGCGTCGAGACAAATCACAAGATGCTGATGGGCGCCTTCTCCGTGGCGCGCAAGTCGATCCGCATCATGTCGCCCTATTTCCTGCCCGATCGAGAGCTGATCAGCGCGCTGGTCACGGCGGCGCGTCGCGGCGTCGAGGTCGATATCGTCGTGCCCGCCGTCAATAATCTGATGCTGGTCGACAGGGCGATGACGGCGCAGTTCGACCAGATTCTCAAGAACTACTGCCGCATCTGGCGGGCGACCGGCAGCTTCAGCCATTCGAAGCTGCTGACGGTCGATGGTGCCTGGGCCTATGTCGGCTCGTCGAATATCGATCCGCGATCGCTGCGGCTGAATTTCGAGATCGATCTCGAAGTCTTCAACGAGGGATTTGCCGCCGAGATCGACGAGCATGTCGAGGAACTCCTGCGCACGGCAACGCCCGTCACGCTCGAGGGGCTGCGGTCGAGACCTTTCTATGTGCGGCTGGTCGAAAAGGTGCTGTGGCTCGGTTCGCCCTATCTCTGATTTTCTTGATCCAAGCTATGGCCGCCCGCGGCGTGCTGCCTATAATCCCTTCCAGAGCCACTTTCGATCAACGGAGCCATGCCCACTCCGATGCATGCCAGAAAAGACAGCCTCCCCGCCAATATCCTCGCTTCGATCCGCAACAGGAAGAAGCGGCTGGACGCTGCGCTTGCCGAGGCGCGTCCGCGCGCCGAGGGCACGCTGATCGCCTCCTACAATGTCCACAAATGCGTCGGCGTCGACCGCCGCTTCGATCCTGAGCGTACGAGCCGCGTCATCCACGAGATCGATGCCGATGTCATCGCGCTGCAGGAGGCCGACACCCGTTTCGGGGAGCGGACAGGCATTCTCGACCTCTCCCGCCTGGAGCGCGAAACCGGGCTGATCCCGGTGCCGGTCTCCGGCATGGCGAAGGCGCATGGCTGGCACGGGAATGTCGTGCTGTTCAAGAAGGGGCTCGTCCGAGACGTTCACCAGATCGTTCTGCCGGGACTGGAGCCGCGCGGAGCCCTCGTTGCCGAGATCGAGCTCGAACGCGGCGGCGCCTTGCGCATCATCGCCGCCCATTTCGGGCTGCTGCGCCATTCACGCGCCCGCCAGGCGCAGATGCTGGTGGAACTGATGAACGACCGCCACGAGATGCCGACCATCCTGCTCGGCGATCTCAACGAGTGGCGGCTGGGCGACCGCTCGTCGCTCAACACCTTCCAGTCGGCCTTCGGCCCGCAACCGCCCGCCGTTCCCAGTTTCCCGGCGCGCCTGCCTGTCCTGGCGCTCGACCGGATCATGGCGAACCGAAAGGGCGTGCTGACGACGGTCGAAGCTCACGACACACCGCTCTCCCGCGTCGCTTCGGACCACCTGCCGATCAAGGCGATCGTCAATCTGCATCAGATCGAAAAACTGACGACGGCATAGGTTTTTTCAGCGCATTTGCTCGGCATAGACGAAGTGGTTGCCGGGCTTTGCGGCGATGACCGCATCCAGCGCGGCAGCGGCAATCGCCTCTGCCGGATTGAGATGGAATTTCTTCGGCAGAACCGGCGACAGAAGCCGGACCATTGCCAGCGCCGCTCTTTCCGCCCGCCGCGTCTCCTTCCGCTCGCCGCCGATCAGGCTCGGCCTGCAGATCGTCAGGGATTGAAATCCGATCTTCTGGATGTCCCGTTCGACCTCGCCTTTCGTCCGCGTGTAGAAGTTGACGGATGTCGCAGAAGCGCCCATGGCGGACACGAGCGCATAGGTTTTGATGCCGGCGTCAAATGCGGCCTTGCCGAACGCAATCGGCAGTTCGTGGTCAACGTAGCGAAACGCTTCCTTCGAGCCGGCCTTGGCTTTTGTCGTGCCGAGTGCGCACAGAACCGCCTCCGGCTGGTAAGAGATGGAGCTTTGAACAAGCTCCTCCAGACGCGGTGCGACGGGGTTCAGCAACCGGTCGCGGGCGGGGAGCGGCGTTCTTGTCGGCGCAATGACCTCCGAGATCGCGGCGTTGGCAAGCGCCAACTCCAATGCCTTGTTGCCGACAAGTCCCGTCGCGCCAAGCAATAGCAGCTTCATTTTCCACTCTCACAACTTGAGATAACGACCCGTAGAGAACGCCACGCCCCGGAAACCGTCAAGCGATCGCCGGGGTATGCGATCTAGACGCCAGGGCTGCCCTGAGCAGCATTGGTGACGGTTTCCCACTGGGCCCAGTTACTCAGTCGCGCCTCGTAGACCGATCTGAACTTCTTGATCGTTCCCGTGCCGAGCGCCAGGCGTAGTGGCGGCTTATCGGCGTCGACCGCTTGGAAGAGTGCTGCGCTGGTTGCTTCCGGGTCGCCAAAATCCTCAGGCTTGAACGAGGCGCGAATGGCTTGGCGTATAGGATTATAGACCTCGATGGCCGGCGCAGAGCGGGCCGATGAGCCGAAACCCGTGGTGAAGTGGCCGGGCTCGAGGATCGTGACGTTGATGCCGAATGCTGCGACCTCCGCAGCCAGACCTTCCGACATGGCCTCGATCGCAAATTTGGTTGCCGTATAGGTCCCGCCCGTCGGGAAGCCGATCACGCCGCCGATGCTCGATACCGTTATGATGTGACCGCTGGCCTGCGCGCGCAGGATCGGCAAGACGGCTTGCATCAGCCAGAGCGTGCCGAACAGGTTGGTGTCGAAATTGACCCTGGCCTGTTCAGGCTCGATCTCCTCAATGGCGCCGAAATAGCCGTAGCCTGCATTGCTGACCGCGACGTCGAGGCGTCCGAAGTGGCTATGTACCTTGCCGACCGCGTCGAAGACGGCGCTGCGATCTGTGACATCGAGCGGCAGGATGAGGACCGCGTCGCCATAGGTGGCCGCCAGATCGTTGAGCGATGTGGTGTCGCGTGCGGTGGCGGCGACCTTGTCACCGCGCCGCAGAGCGGCCTCGGTCCAGACAAGTCCGAATCCCCGGGCCGCGCCGGTGATGAACCAAACTTTGGGCGATGTCATCCCGCTGTTCTCCGTTAATGTAATTGCACTGAGTGCAAAATAAATATTGCACTGGGTGTACGTTTGGCAAGCGCCTTTTTTGCAGTAAGAGTGGTCGTCATGGAAACCGCTGACACCGCCCCCATCGGCTTGCGCGAGCGCAAACGCAGGTCGACACTCGACCGCATCGCCAAGACCGGCCTGAAACTGTTCATGGAAAACGGCTATGAGGCCACGACGCTGGATGCCATCGCGGCGGCGTCGGGAATATCGCGCCGGACGTTCTTCTCGTACTTGAAGTCGAAAGAGGACGTTCTTCTCGCCCACGAAAGCGGTGACATCCCCGACATGCTGCGGCCCACATTTCTGGAGCAGTCGCCGGAACAGCCGCCGCTCGAGGCCGCTCGCAAGACATTTCTCATTCTGGCTTCGAGATATGAGAGCAAGGAATCCATTCTCGCCGACAGGATCCTGCGATCGACGGAAACACTGCGGCTCCGCAAGGATGCGCTGCACATTCAGATGGAAGATGTGCTGGCAGACGCGATGTGCGAATTATGGCCGGACGCGGCGAGCCGGCCGGGCTTGCGGCTTGCGGCGATCATCGCGATGGGAACCCTGCGCTTCGCCAAGGAGAACTGGCGGCAGGCAGACGCAGCGCATCCGCTTACGCATTACATCGATGAGGGCTTTGATCTCCTTCAGCATCAGCCAGGTCCGACGACGGCATAGGCCGGAACGAAAAAGACCCGCCGCAAGCGGCGGGCCTTCCGGAGACCGCGGTCTCATTCCTTGGGAGGAACTATTCGGCCGCCTGCAGGGCAGGAACCTGCTCTTCAGGGATCTGGCCGGAAAGGGCGCTGGCGAGCATCTTGGTGTCCAGTTCGTTTTCCCAGCGGGCGACAACGATCGTAGCAACGGCGTTGCCGACGAAGTTGGTGAGCGCGCGGCATTCGGACATGAAGCGGTCGATGCCGAGGATCAGTGCCATGCCGGCAACCGGAACCGAGGGAACGACGGAGAGCGTTGCGGCGAGCGTGATGAAGCCGGCGCCGGTGATGCCTGCGGCACCCTTGGAGCTCAGCATCGCCACGAGCAGCAGCAGGATCTGATCGCCGAAGCTCAGCGGCGTATCCGTCGCCTGGGCGATGAAGAGGGCCGCCAGCGTCATGTAGATGTTGGTGCCGTCGAGATTGAACGAGTAGCCTGTCGGGATGACGAGACCGACGACCGAGCGCTTGCAGCCGGCGCGTTCCATCTTCTGCATCAGGCCGGGAAGGGCGGCTTCCGACGAGGAGGTGCCGAGAACCAGCAGCAGCTCTTCCTTGATGTAGCGGATCAGCGCGAAGATCGAGAAACCGTTATACTTGGCAACGGCGCCGAGCACGACGATGACGAAGAGCAGCGACGTTACGTAGAAGGTGCCGATCAGGAAGGCGAGATTGGCGATCGAGCCGATGCCGTATTTGCCGATGGTGAAGGCCATGGCACCGAATGCGCCGATCGGAGCGGCCTTCATCAGGATGGCGACAAGGCGGAAGATCGGGGCGGTCAGGGCGTTGAGGAAATCAAGCACCGGCTTGCCGCGGTCGCCGACCATGCCGAGCGCGATACCGAAGAGCACCGAGAAGAACAGAACCTGCAGGATATCGCCCTGCGCGAAGGCACCGACGATCGTATCCGGGATGATGTTCATCAGGAAGCCGGTGATCGTCGCGTCATGCGCCTTGCTGGCGTAGCTGGAGACGGCATTGGCGTCGAGCGAGGCGGCCGAGATATGCATGCCGGCGCCCGGCTGCAGAACGTTGGCGATCAGCATCCCGACGGCAAGGGCCAGCGTCGAGAAGACGAGGAAGTAGATCATCGCCTTGCCGGCGACGCGGCCGACCTTCTTCAGATCCGACATGCCGGCAATGCCGGTGGCGACGGTCAGGAAGATGACAGGTGCGATGATCATCTTCACGAGCTTGATAAAGGCATCGCCGAGCGGCTTCAGCGCGGTGCCGGTATCCGGATAGAAGTGACCGAGCAGGATGCCGGCCACGATGGCGGCGATGACCTGTACGTAGAGATGCCGGTAGAACGGCAGTGGTGCACGCGGCTGCGTGTCCTGGTGTGCAATGTCCATGTTATCCTCCATGTCGCCCAACCAAGGGATCCTGGCTCTCCCGGGCGAATTGCGTTTCATCGCTAAGGAAATAGCAATCGGCGTGCCAAACTCGACACTGACAGGTAACGTCATGTTTTTGTTGCGTTGTCTGTCTGGCTATGAAACGCGCGGCTAGACATTGTGCGTAATTCCGCACGATTTTATTTGAAGAAAGTGCGGATTTATGCTCAGTATTTGCGATGTCTCTTGCACTTCCACGGACTGAAGAAGCGCGCCTGCGGCTCGGCATTCGCCGGACGTGGATTGCCTTCGCGCTGATCTCGGCCTTGATCGCGGCAGCCGCGCTGACTGCCGCCGCGATCTACGGCCGTTCGGCCGCGCTTGCCGCACTGGAGCAGCAGGGACGCACCGATGCCAACCTGAAAGTGGCGCTGCTGCAGGCCGTGCTGGAGCGGCCCCGGGCGCTGCCGTTGCTCCTGTCGCGCGATCGCGACGTCGAGGATGCGCTGACGACGCCGGGGCCGGAGAAGAAGGATGCGCTGAGCCGCAAGCTCGAGGATCTGGTCAACGGCACCAACGCCGCGGTGATCTATGTCGTCGGCGCCGACGGCATCGCGGTGTCGGCGAGCAACTGGCACGAGGCGACCAGTTTCGTCGGCAACGACTATACGTTCCGCAACTATTTCACCCGCGGCATACGCGAGGGCATGGCCGAGCATTTTGCACTCGGTTCGGTCAGCAAGCGCCCGGGCCTCTACATTTCGCACCGCATCGGGCCGGCCTCTGCGCCGCTCGGCGTCGTCGTCGTCAAGATGGAATTCGACCAGTTGGAGAGCGACTGGAGCGATACGCAACGCCCGGCCTTCGTCGTCGACAATCACAATGTCGTACTGATCACCAGCATTCCCTCCTGGCGGTTCATGACGACGGAGGCGCTGTCGCCCGATGGCCTCACGGCGATCCGCGAAAGCCTGCAGTTTGGCGATGCGCCGCTCCTGCCGCTGCCGTTTCAAGTGGAGAAGGCGTTCGGCGCCGATGCCGGGCTGATCCGCGCCATTCTTCCCGGCGGCCGCGCCGCCACCTATCTCAAGATCATGACGCCGGTGCCCTCGACGAACTGGACTTTCGAGTACCTGTTGCCGGTCGAAATTCCGGTGGCCGCGGCCATCCGCGAGGCTCTGCTGGTCGCGGCGCTGATGCTGCTGACGGCGATCGCCATTGCGGCCATCTGGCTGCGCCGCCGTGAGGCGGCATTGATGACCATCGTGCGCCAGGAAGCGGCGCGGGAGGAACTGGAGCGGCGTGTGACCGAGCGGACCCGCGATCTCAGCGAGACTCGCGACAATCTTCAGGCCGAAATCGTCAGGCATCGCGAGACCGATGCGCGTCTGCAGTCCGTGCAGCAGGATCTCGTCCAGGCCAACCGGCTTGCCATTCTCGGCCAGGTCGCCGCCGGTGTGGCCCATGAGATCAACCAGCCGGTCGCGACGATCCGCGCCTATGCGGACAATTCGAAGGTCTATCTGGAACGCCAGCAGGTGGCGCCGGTAATTGAAAATCTTGAGCTCATCGCCGGCCTCACCGAGCGGATCGGCACAATCACCGAGGATCTGAAGGCGCTCGCGCGGCGGGGCAGGGCGGTGGCCGAGCCGGTCGCTGTCGGTGAGGTGATCGAGGGTGCCTTGATGCTGCTCCGCAGCCGCTTCACCGGCAGGCTGGATATGCTCGCCGTCGCCCCCGTCGCCGAAGGGCTGAGTGTGATGGGCAACCGGCTGCGGCTGGAACAGGTCTTCATCAACCTCTTCCAGAATGCGCTGGAAGCCGTGGAGGCACAGGATGGCGGGCGCGTGGATGTGGCCGTGACCGCCGCCAACGAGGATATCGCCATAGCGGTTGCCGATAACGGACCGGGCATTGCTTCCGATATTCTCGAGGCGCTGTTCGAACCCTTCAACTCTTCCAAGGAAAAGGGTCTCGGCCTCGGCCTCGTCATCTCCAAGGATATCGTTTCGGATTACGGCGGCAGTATCGAGGTCGAGAGCGGCCCGGCCGGCACCCGTTTCATCGTCCATCTCAAGAAGGCTTCGACATGAGCAGCGCAACTCCGGTCTTCCTGATCGACGACGACAAGGATCTGCTGCGCGCGACCGGCCAGACGCTGGAGCTCGCGGGCTTCGAGGTCAGCCGTTTTTCGTCGGCCGCCGAGGCGCTCGGCAGGATCGAGCGGAATTTCGCTGGCGTGGTCGTCTCCGATATCAGGATGCCCGGCCTCGACGGCTTGCAGCTGTTCCAGCGCATCCGGCAGATGGATCACGAACTGCCGGTTATCCTGATGACTGGCCACGGCGATATCCCGATGGCCGTCAAGGCGATCCAGGACGGTGTCTATGATTTCATCGCCAAGCCCTTCGCGACCGAGCGTCTCGTTCAATGCGTGCGCCGGGCGGCTGAGAAGCGGTCGCTCGTCATCGAAAACCGCGGGCTGCGCGAGGCTGCGCAGCAGGCGGAGCAGGGCATGCCGCTGATCGGCCAGACGCCTGTCATGGAACGGTTGCGCCACATGCTGCGGCAGATCGCTGACACCGATGTCGACGTGCTCGTCACCGGCGAGACCGGCAGCGGCAAGGAAGTGGTCGCGAGCCTGCTGCATGGCTGGAGTCGCCGCGCCAAGGGCAATTTCGTGGCGCTGAACTGCGGCGCGCTGCCGGAGCAGATCATCGAAAGCGAGCTCTTCGGCCATGAGCCGGGCGCCTTTACCGGCGCGCAGAAGAAGCGCGTCGGGCGCATTGAGCATTCGAGCGGCGGCACGCTGTTTCTCGACGAGATCGAGAGCATGCCGCTTTCGACACAGGTGCAGATGCTGCGCGTCCTGGAGATGCGGCAGGTCACGCCCCTCGGCACCAATGAGGTCCGCCCGGTCGACCTGCGCGTCGTCGCCGCCGCCAAGGTGGATCTCGGCGATCCCTCGCAGCGCCAGAGCTTTCGCGAGGATCTCTATTACCGGCTGAATGTCGTGACGCTGGCAATTCCGCCGCTCCGCGAACGGCGCGACGACATCCCGCTGCTTTTCACCTATTTCGCCGAACGCGCCGCCCGCCGCTTCGAGCGCGATATTCCATCGCTGACGCCTGCCATTGCCCGGCATCTGAAGGAACATGACTGGCCGGGCAATGTCCGCGAACTCTCCCATTTTGCCGAACGCGCGGTGCTCGGCATGCAGCCGCCGGAACCGGTGGCGGAGATCGAACCGGCTGCGGGCGCGGAGATGCCGCTCCCGGAGCGGCTGGACCGCTATGAGGCCGGCATAATCCGGGAGACGCTGACCTCCTTCGGCGGCAATGTGCAGCAGACGATTGCGGCGCTCGGCATTCCCCGCAAGACCTTCTACGACAAGCTGCAGCGCCACGGCATCGTCCGCAGCGACTATGCAGATAAACGCTGAGGCATCACCGGGATTGCGTGATCCCGGCCACGGTGATCTCGGGGCTGCTATCCACCACGAGATAGAGGGTGCGCAGCATGTCTGCCGCCATCAGCAGCGCCCGGGCGAGTTCCGAAAGCTGGTGCCGCTCCGGCGATGACGCGATCTTCAGGAGGTCGAACACGGTGTCATAGCTGCTGTTGTTGGGCATGCCGACCCGCGTGCGCATGTCGCGGATCATCGTGACGGCCCTGAGGATCAGTCCTCGGGCGTCGGTATGGCTCAATCTGTCGATCTGGTTTGCAGCCCGGATCAGTTCCGTAATGAAGGCGTTGGTACTGGACATATGTGCCTCCTCACGCTGCACTGCCCTGCCACGACAAAAAGTCTTGAGCCCGCCACGCGATACGAAGGCGAGCCCGTCATCGGATTTTCGGATTGAGAGAAGCCCCCACAGCCCCTCGGCGCCGGGACATAACCACAAAGCATTTGGGCTGTCGCGTGACACTGCCGTGACGCAATTTTCGTGGCGGGCCGGGATGTGGGGGCGATCGGATGGATGGACGGTGCGCAATTCGCGTGTTGCGCTCGGGCGCTGAGGAAGTGAGGCCCGCCGAATTCCGGTTCAACGGGCCCCGCCTTTGGTGGCGGTCATCTGTCCTGCCCACCATAGCCAGTTGGATATGCTCGCGTGGGGCTTGATCGGCAATCTGGCCGAAAGTGGTAGGCGTTCTACCCGCCAGCCTCGATGCGCCACGCCTTGCGCAGCTTCGCGCAAGAATCAGCTAATATAAACATGATGCGAGGCAGAGGGCGATCGATGCGGCTGTCGCATATATCGATGTTTGCATATCTGACCGCGGCCTGCTTCTGGCTCGCCGCTTCCGGAGCCTGCGCCCGCGATCCGGCTCCCTGGAACAACCCCGACGCGGCACTTGTCGTCGACGCCTATGAGATGAACCCGATCGACTGGCAGGCTCTGCTCACCGACAAGCGGATCGCCGGCGTGATCTCCAAGGCATCGGACGGCCTGCCTGAAGTGTTCGATTGCAGCGGCGAACATCGCGGCGACACGACCGCCCATTGCAAGACGATGTGGCGCAAATATGCTGTGAGCCGCGAGCTCTACCAGACCCGAAAATTCATAGCCAAGCAGAGCGGGCTGCTATGGGGCGCCTACCATCTGGCACGGCCCGGCAATCCGATCGACCAGGCAAACCATTTCCTCGACTATGCGGAGCCCGGCCCCGACGATCTGATGGTGCTCGACCTCGAAGGGCTCGATGGCGATCAGTATATGTCGCTCGCCGATGCGCAGATCTTCGCGGGGCACATCCGCGCCCGGACCGGCCGCTATCCGATCCTCTACACCAATCATGTGACCGCCCGCTATATCGCCGCCTACCGGCAGACCTACCGCATCCTGTCACGGCTGCCGATCTGGTATGCGCGTTACAAGCCCGGCGTCGATGGCGTCTTCCCGATGGGAAACTGGCAGCAATATTTCCTCTGGCAGTTCTCCTCGGCGGCGAACTGCTCGAAGCGGCGCTGTCCCTATCGCGTGCCGGGAACGCTGACCGATATCGACGTCAATCTCGCCCCGGTCCCGCGCGACCAGCTGAAGGCGATCTGGGCCCAGGGCGGCCTGTTGCCGCCGCAGGATCCTGATCCGCCGCTGATCCTCGCCAAGATCGAGCTTCCGGGCGTCTATATCAAACAATATGACGCTGATCTGCTGATCACCTCGGCGATCCCCGGCGACGGGCGCCGCTGACGCCGTCAGCCGATCCGCTGGCCGCTATCGGCATCGAAGACATGGATCGCACCCTTCGATAGCGACAGTTTCTGGCTGCTGCCGACCTCGAACCAAGGCCGCTCGCGCAGAACCGCCGAGACCAGCTGGCTGCCGAGCTTCAGCTCAAGGAAGGTTTCGGAACCGGTCGGCTCGATATTCTCGACGGTGGCCTCGAGCGACCCTTCCGGGCCGAGGGCGATTTCTTCCGGGCGCTTGCCGATGAGCAGCTTCTGGCCGTCTTTCACACCGGCCGGCGTGGCGAGGCCGGAAGCCTGCCCGCCCTGCAGCACCAGCTGTCCGGCGGATACGGTTGCCGGGAACAGGTTCATCGCCGGCGAGCCGATGAACTGCGCAACAAAGGCGTTCGCCGGCCGATCGTAAAGCTCCAGCGGTGTACCGATCTGCTCGATGCGCCCGGCCTGCATGACGACGATACGGTCGGCCATGGTCATCGCCTCGACCTGGTCATGCGTCACATAGACCATCGTCGTTCCCAAACGCCGGTGCAGGCTCTTGATCTCGCCGCGCATCTGGACGCGCAGCTTGGCATCGAGATTGGAGAGCGGCTCGTCGAACAGGAAGACCTGCGGATTGCGGACGATCGAGCGGCCCATGGCGACGCGCTGGCGCTGGCCACCGGAAAGCGCCTTCGGCTTGCGTTGCAGCAGGCTTTCCAGACCAAGGATCTCGGCGGCCTCGCGGACCTTCTTCTGCTTCTCGGCCTTGCTGGCGCCGGCAAGCGTCAGCGAGAAGGCCATGTTTTCCTCGACGGTCATATGCGGGTAGAGCGCATAGTTCTGGAAGACCATCGAGATGTCGCGGCTCTTCGGCGGCAGGGTGTTGACCACCTTTCCGCCGATCGAGATCGTTCCGCCCGAAATGTCCTCCAGCCCGGCGATCATCCGTAGAAGGGTGGACTTGCCGCAGCCCGATGGCCCGACCAGGACGACGAATTCGCCGTCGCCGATCGCCGCGTCGATGCCGTGGATGACCTCGGCGCTGCCGAAACGCTTGGCGACCTTGTCGATCGTGACGCTTGCCATGACGTCCTCCTTATGCCGCGCCGATATGGATGCGCGTGGCCGACAGGGCGCCCTCGTGGATGATCAGGCCGGCGGAGCCGCCGGCAAAGGTCTGGTCATTGGCCTCTACCACGGTATCGCCGACCTTCACCGAAAGCTTGCCGCCCTTGGCCGAGAACTTCATCGTGAAGCGTGTCTCGAACTCGACGCGAAGCGGCGCGGAGGCGAGCACGGTCTGCTTTTCGTCCTTGCGGCAGACGATCTGCAGCTGCCCCTTGCGCGTCACCTGGGCCGCATAATAGCGGCGCTGGCCTTCGGCGCGGATCACCAGGCCGCCATGATCGCCGAGATGCAGCATCATGTCGGCTTCAATCGCGTAGTCCGTCCAGTCGCGCGTGCCCTGCAGGATCATGCCTTCGCCGCGGTTCTGGCTGATGCGGAAATCCTGCGGGAAGTTCTTCGAGAAGAAGTGCACGTTGCTGACCCAGGCGCGGCGCCAGAAATCGCCACCGTCTTCGGGACGACGGAAGGTGACATCCGGGCAACCGTCCCAGGTGACGGTATCGACGAGCACGCGGCCGTTGGCGCGGCCCTGCGGGGCGCTCAACACGACGCCGATTTCGGCGATCGGCTGGTGGCCGGTCGAGGGAACCGTCCATTCGAGGGTCGCCGAACCGCCGGGACCGAGAAGCTTGCCAGCGGGCATGTCGATATCGACGAGATTGTCGCTGCCGTCATAGTGGCGGATGCGGAGCTTGGCTTCGACCGTGCCGCTGTTTCCGGCTTCGGCCGAAAGCGTGGCGCGCAGCGTCTGGCCGGCGTGGATGCGCGGGCTGGCGACCAGATCGTAGGTGCGCATCTTGGTGACTTCATGCGGTGTGAACACTGGCGTGGTGGCCGCAGCCTCGCGGCCTGGCGCCAACGCCAGATAGTCGATCGCCAGAGCCGAACCGGTGCCGGTGACCTTGAGGCCGTCGAGGGCCGTCTGGCCGGCCTGCGGGCGGAAGCCCTGGACGGAGCCCGGCAGCGCGAAGTGGAACTTCGCACCGTTCTTCGGCGCCGGCTTTGCCACCTCGCCCGCGAGTTTGCGGCCGAGATTGGCAAGCCATAGCGAGATATCGGCGGCATCTGAGATCGAGCGGCCGCCGTCGGCGGTCGACATGTAGAGACGGTCGGCAACCGGACCGCGCCAGTCGGGACCGGCATCCAGGCCGTCAAGGCCGAGCATGATGCCATGCAGGCATCCGAGGTTGCCGGCGTTGCAATCGGTATCCCAGCCGGAGGTGTTGACGATCATCTGGCCGCGCTGAAAATCGTGCGGGGCATGCAGCAGCGCCATGATCATCAGCGCGTGGTTCGGCACGACATGGCAGTTGCCGGGATATTTGTCGTAGCCGTAATTGTCCTCGATCTTCTGGCGCGTCGCTTCCCAGTCTTCGTTGCCGGAGGTCCAGTTGCGGATATCGCCGACCAGCTTGGCGATCAGGCTGTCCTTGGGGATATGGGCAAGGCCAGTGTCGAGCAGGTGGTTCACATCCTTGCTGACGAAGGCTTCCGCCTCCATCGCCGCCCAGAGCACGGCGGCGTTGACGGCTTCGCCGTCATGGCTGACGGAACCGGCAGCGCGCGCCAGCTTTGCGGCCTGTGCCGGGTTGCCCGGCGAAACCAGAGCCCAGCCGTCGATGAAGATCTGTGCGCCGATCTGCTCGGCGACGGTCGCGCCATTGACCTCGATCGAGCCGGATGCCGGAGCCGGGATGCCGCGCTGTAGGTTGAGCCACGCGGTGTGTTCGGTCGAATTGCCGGCGCCACCCCACCAGAGGATTGAGCGTTCCTCGATGATGTAGTTCAGCCAGGCCTTGCCGATGTCTTCGGCCGAGAGATCCGGCGAAATGCCGTAATCGTCCAGGGCGCGCGGGAAGGTGAAGGTGCCGGCGACGTCGTCGTCGGTGACGACGAGCGGATCGCCCAGGCGGTCGTGGACGTAATAGGTGATCGGGCCGAGCTTCTCGAGGATGTCCTTGTAGCGCCAGTTCTCGAAGGGGCGGCCGAGATAGACGCCGATCAGCTTGCCGAGAACGCCGGCATAGACGCGGTTGGTGTAATCTGCGGGGATTGGCATGCGAAACTCCTTGTCAGCCCTTCACCGAGCCGCCGGCCATTCCTTCGATGAAGTGGCGCTGCAGCAGGACGAAGAGGATTACGATGGGAAGAATGATGATGAGGGCGGCGGCCATGATCTCACCCCAGTCGGATGAGTATTGGCCTGAGAGCAGGAAGAAGGAGACGACGGCGGTGAGCCTGTCCTGTTCCTGCAGGAAGGTCGTTGCGATCAGGAACTCGTTCCAGGAATAGAGGCCGATGATCAGCGCCACCGTCAGGATGCCGGGCGAAACGATCGGCAGGAAGACGCGGCGGAAGACCTGCCAGTGGGTCGCGCCGTCGATCAGCGCCGCTTCCTCGAGTTCCTTGGGAACCGCGAGGAAATAGGTGCGCAGCAGCATGATCGCGAAGGGCGAATAAACGGCCGTATAGATGAAGGCGACGGCGATCGGGTTGTTGATCAGCCCGAAACGGGCAAAGCCGAAATAGAGCGGAAAGAGGAAGAGCTGGATCGGCGCCGTGGTGCTGGCCAGCAGATAGAAGGTCAGGATCTTCCAGCGCTTGATCTTCTGGCGCGCCAGAACATAGGCCGTCAGCGAGCCCGTCGAGCAGACGAGAATGATCGTCAGCCCGGTCAGGACGGCGGAGTTGACCAGCGTCGTGCCAAAATTGGCGTCCGTCCAGGCGCGGGTGAAGTTGTCCCAGCGGATCACCGAAGGCATCGCCAACGGGTTCTGGACGATCTCCGCGGACGGTTTCAGTGCGTTGAGAACCGTCAGCGCAATCGGAAACAGCGTGATGATCAGCAGCACCGAGAGCGTGATGTAGACGATCGCGAAGGTGAGGCGGCTTTCGGAAATGTTCATTGTTCGAACTCCGTCGCTTGAGCGCGGATATAGAAGACCGTGGCGGCGAGGCCGAAGAGGCTGATGACCACGGAGATCGCTGCCGCCTTGCCGACCGCGAGGTCGTAGAAGGCCGAGCGATAGGCGAAGGTGGAGAGCACCTCGGAGGAATAGGCCGGGCCGCCCTGCGTCAGGATGTAGACGAAGTCGAAGACCAGGAACGACCAGATGACGGTCATGATCATCATCAGCGTTATCGTCGGCATGATGCCCGGCAGCAGCACGTAGCGGATCGTCTGGAAGAAGGTGGCGCCCTCGATGCGCGATGCCTCGATCTGCTCGGCCGGGACCTGGCGCAGCGCGGCAAAGAAGATCACGCAGAGGAAGCCCCACCAGTGCCAGAGGTCGACGACGGCGATGCCATAAAGCGCGCTCGACGTCTCGGTCAGCGGGTTGGCGATATCGAGGCCGAGGCGCTGCAGAAGGCCGGTGACGCCGGTGACCGGCGAATAGATCATGCCCTGCCAGACGCGGCCGGTGATCGCCGTCGCGATGATGACGGGCAGGAAATAGATGACCTGGAAGAAGTTCGAGCCGCGGCGCACGACAAGCATCATGGTTGCCGCAAGTAGGCCCATGGCGATCGGGACGGTCAGGAAGATCAGCGTCCAGACGATGTTGTTGGTCAGCGCCGTCCAGAAGACGCTGTCGTCCCAGAGGGCGCGGAAATTGTCGAGCCCGACGAAAACTGGCGTACTGATCCCGTCCCACTCAAAGAAGGCGAGAGCCACCGTCAGCAGCGCCGGAATGGCGATGATGACGACATTGATGATCAATGTCGGCAAGACGTAAAGTCGGTGCATTATCTACCTTTCGAGGCAATCGGGCCGCCGGGCGCCAGATGGCGCGAGCGGGGAGGTGAGGGCGCGCGGACCGCACCCTCACTGTCGTTTCGATCAGCGGGCCGGGACGGCGGGCGCCTTTCCGGCCTTCATTTCTTTCTGGAAGGATGCGTCCATCTTGGCGAGGAAGTCGGCGGTGGTCGTCTTCTTCAACCACACTTCCTCGATGCCGTTGATGACATAGCTGTCGGTCGCCGGCGGCAGGAAGGTCCAGGTCGTGTAGCCGTATTTGCCGTCGTTGACCTCGGAGGAGAGGGTCTTCATCGTCTCGGTGAAGAGCGGCGTGACTTCGCTTGCCATCTTGACGTTGGAGATGTCCTTCAGCGGGATGTTCCACTCACCCTGCCAGGCCGAGTTCATCGTGCCGTAGACTTCCGGCGAGAAGACGTAGTTGATCGCTGCTGCTGCGCCATCCGGGTTTTTGGCCTTGGTGGCGATCGAGAAAGTCGAGCCGATGCCGAGCGGGAAGACCGGGTCGCCCGAAGCGCTCGGGAAGCCGACGAAGCCTGCTTCACTGCCGGCCTTCTTGCCGTAGGTGTCGACGTTCTGGAACTGCCAGGTGCCCGTCGGCATCATGCCGGCCTTGCCCGACGCCATGGCATCGGCGGCCTGCTCGCCGCTGGCGATCGAGAAATAGTTCTTGCCGAAATAGCCCTTCTGCCACCAGGAGTTCAGCCGGTCGATCGACTTGACGAAGGGTTCAGCCGTCCAGGGCATCTCGCCGCGGAGCGCCTTGTTGAGGTTCTCGGGGCCGGCGACGGAGTTGAGCGCCAGCGTCACGAACCACTCGTTTGCGCCGCGCCAGTCGGCGTTGCCGGCCGCAAACGGCGTGATGCCGTCCTTCAGCATGGCGTCTGCGACGGTTTCCAGCTCGTCCAGCGTCTTCGGCGGCTGCCAGTTCTTCTGGGCAAACAGCGTCTTGTTGTAGAACAGGCCGACGGTTTCGTAGGTCTTCGGCAGCGCGTAGATCTTGCCGTTATACTCGCCCATCTTCAGGAACACCGGCAGGATGCGGTCTTCCCACTTGTACTTGGCGGCATAGTCGTTCAGCGGCATCAGCTGGCCGGACTGGGCCATCGGCGCGACATAGCTCGGACCGGCGGTATAAACGACGTCGGGGCCGTTGCCGGAGAGCATCGCGACGCGCAGCTGCTTGTCGAGCTCGTTGCCGCGATAATCGATGACGAGGCTGTAATCCGGGTTCGCCTTGGCGAAGGGCTCGACGATATTCTGCTGGATCAGCTTCTGCTGGTCGGGCGTCGCCTGCTCGTACCACCAGGAGACCTTCTCCTGTGCGGCGGCCATCTGTGCGGTACTGGCGATCAATGCGGTGGCGGCTAAGAGCTTCAGCCTGGTCATGATATTTCCTCCCTTACTGGATGCGTTTGGTCCGGCCGCGCCGAAAACGGGGCGACCGAAGCGCGGATGATGATTTCGTATGCCATTTCCTCCGCCTCGCCCGGTGCGGAGGCATCGCCTCCCAGGCGCTCGACGAGCTTTTCGGCGGCGCGGGCGCCGATCCGGTCCTGAAATTGCGCAACGGTCGTCAGCGGCGGGGTCACGAGCGCTGCCGCCAGGATGTCGTCGAAGCCGGCAACCGAGACGTCACCTGGCACCGACAGTCCCTTCGCCGAGAGACCCTGCATGACGCCGATTGCCATCAGGTCGTTTGCGGCAATGACGGCGCTGACGGAGCGGCCGCTTTCGATCAGCCGGTCGGCGACCTCGCGCCCGGCCTCCAGGGTGAAATGCGCGGCTTCGAGCACGATCGGCTCCGCGCCCATGGTCGCCATCGCCTCGAGATAGCCCTGCAGACGCACCTGCTGCGGCCCGCCGGGTGCTGCGATCATGGCGATCGAGCGGTGGCCGAGTTCCAGAAGGTGAAGCGTCAGCGCCCGGGCGGCGGCGACATTGTCGATGAACAGATTGTCGATCGGCAGCGGCCCGCCCGTCTTGCGGCTGACCTCGATGCGCACGACGGGAACGCCGCTCTTACCGAGCGGCGCCAGATCGCGCGCGCTGGTCTTGAAGAAAACGCCGACGACGCCGTCGAAGCGGCCTTGCTGCGCGGCGAGAATGACCTGACGCTCGTTGGCAAGCTCGCCCTCGGTATCGATCGTGACGACTTCGTAGCCGGCGGCGCGCGCCACCTTCTGCACGGCAACGACCAGCGAGGGGTAGAAGGGGTTGGCAAGATCGGGAACGACACAGGCAATGACATAGGTGCGCTTGGTGCGCAGCGCCTGCGCGAAGCGGTTCGGCTGGTAGCCGAGCTCGGAGATTGCCGCCTCGATGCGCTCGGCTGTTTCGGGGGTCACCCTGTCGCGTCCGCCATTCAGGACGAGCGACACCGTGGCCTGCGCAACGCCGGCTCTTTCTGCAACTTCCTTCTGCGTAATTCGTCGCCCGCTCACGCAAGAAAACCCTAATTGATACGTAGCAACAAATTATTGCTACGTATCAATTAGTCAATAGCAATATTTGGATGATCCCCAGCGAGGCGGTTTCGGGCAGCTAAATCCGCAGCTGCGCGTCCTGCCAGAAAGGATTGATCGGGCAGCGCAATTCTCTCCGGCGAAAGCGCGAATGAGGTGGATTTCGCTCCGCCAAGCCTTCATGATCCCGATCGAAAATGATCCGGAGGAAGAGCATGAACTGGAGTGGACGCCGCGTTCTGGTGACGGGAGCAGGCAAGGGGATCGGGCGGGCAACCGCCGTGATGCTGGCATCACGCGGGGCGCGTGTCGTGGCGCTCAGCCGCAGTGCCGATGATCTCGCTTCCCTTAAGTCGGAAACCGGCTGCGAGACGATCTGTGCCGATCTCGGGGCGATCGATCAGATCGAGGCAGCGGTGAAGCCCGCTATCCCCATCGACCTGCTGGTCAATTGCGCGGGAACGACGACATTGCAGAGTTTCGTCGACAGCGATCTCTCGGAGTTCAACCGGGTGCTGGGTGTCAACACCGTGGCGCCGATGGTTCTGTCGCAGATCGTCGTGAAGGACTGGCTGGCGCGCGGTATCAAGGGGGCGATCGTCAATGTGTCGAGCGACGCGGCCCGGCGTGGCGTCGTCAATCACACGGCCTATTGCGCCTCGAAGGCGGCGCTCGATGCGATGACCAGGGTGATGGCGGCGGAGCTCGGGCCATCAGGCATCCGCGTCAACAGCGTTAACCCGACCGTGACGCTGACGCCGATGGGCGAACTTGCTTGGAGCGACCCGGCGAAGGCCGATCCGGTCAAGGCGCGCATCCCGCTCGGCCGCTTCCTTGATCCGGACGAGGTGGCCGAAGCGATCCTCTTCCTGCTGAGCGACGGCGCCGCGATGGTCAACGGCGTTTCGCTGCCAGTCGATGGTGGTCTTTCGGTGTCCTAGGTCGCCGATTTTGAGGTGAGGCGTGCCTGCAGGATAACGACGACGAGCAGGAAGGCGCCGCGGATTACCGATTGCCAATAGGCCGACAGCGAAATCCAGCCGAGGCCGTTTTCGAAGTTCAGCACGTTGAAGACCATGCCGAGCAGCAGCGCGCCTGCAAGTGTGGCGCCGACCGATCCGGAGCCGCCCGTCAGAAGCGTGCCGCCGACGACGACGGAGGCGATCGCAAAGAGCTCCCAGCCGACACCTTCCGTCGGCTGCCCCGCGCCGAACTGCGCGGCGAGGATGACGCCGGCGAGGCCCGCGAGTGCACCTGAGAGCGCGTAGATCGCAAAGAGCGTGCGGTTGACCTTCAGGCCCATCAGCGCGGCGGTCTGCTCACCATCGCCGATCGCCAGGATATGGCGGCCGGAGGGGCGACGCTCGAGGAATATCCATCCGGCGACATAGGCCGCAAGCGCGATCCAGCCGGGGATCGGGAAGCCCAGGAAATCATCCTGGCCGATCGAGACGAAGGCGGTGTCGTAATCGACGGAAACCGATTGATTGTCGGCGAGCAGCAGCGCCGTGCCATAGGCAGCGAGCATCGCGGCGAGCGTCGCGATAAAGGGCTGGATCCGCATCTTGGAAATGACGAAGCCGTTGAGCGTGCCGACGACGAGGCCCGCGCCAATGCCGGCGGCAAGCCCTGCTGCCCATCCATAGGGCGACGCTAGTGCCGAGACGACGCTTGCAAGTGCGGCAACGCCACCGACCGAAAGATCGATGCCGCCGGTCATGATGACGAAGGCCATGCCGAGCGCGATCAGCGCGAACATCGAGTTGTAGCGCAGGAAGCTCAGGATATTGAACGGCGACAGGAAATTGTCATAGCGAAGCGCGCCGAACAGGATCAGTGCCGCGAGCGCGATGAGTACGCCGAGACGCGCAAGATCGCCTGAGGATTTGGGAGCGAAGGGTTTGATGAGAGCGGAAAGCATCTTGTTGTCCTCAGGTCTTGTCGGCGCGCTGCTGGATGAAGACGGCGACGACGATCAGGCCGGCCTTGACGACGAGGGCTGCGGCATCGGGCACGCCATTGGCAAGCAGCGTGTAGCGTACCAGCTGGATGACGAAGGCGCCGAGAAGCGTGCCGAAGATATTGGCGCGCCCACCCGTCAGCAGCGAGCCACCGACGGCGACCGCGGCGATCGCATCGAGCTCCATGCCCATGCCGACGAGATTGGCGTCGCTGGCGGAATTTCGGGCCACGACCACCAGCCCGGCAATGCCGGCCAGCGCGCCGCTGATCACATAGACCAGCGTCTTCACCCGCTTCACCGGAATGCCGGTCAGGCGCGCCGCCTTCTCGTTACCGCCAACGGCGATGATCTGGCGGCCGATGACGGTGAAGCGGATCAGGCAATAGGCGAGCGCGGCGATGACGATCATCAGCAGTACCTGGGCCGGGATGCCCGCGACATTGCCCATGGCGATCCATTGGAAGGCCGGGTTCTTGAAGACCTGCAGGTTGCCGTTGGTCATTACCTGCGCGATGCCGCGCCCGGCGATGAAGAGCACCAGCGTCGCGACGATCGGCTGGATCGAGAAATGCGTGACAAGAAAGCCGTTGAACCAGCCGAAGAGCATGGCGACGATCACCGGCAGCACGAAGGCGAGGCCGACGGCGAGGGCCGCATTGTCGATCGGCACGAGCGTGCCGAGAAAGATCATCGGCGCGACGGCGCCCGATATTGCCATCAGCGAGCCGACCGAGAGATCGATGCCGCCGGTCGCGATCACCAGCGTCATGCCGGTCGCGACGATGACGATGGTGGCGACCTGGGTCAGGTTGACGTTCAGCGTCTGCCACGAGAGGAAGTTCGGGGTGATCGCGATGTTGACGGCGATCAACAACAGGAAGGCCGCGAACGTGCCGTAGCGGCTGGCGATCTGCAGGGCGGAGGGCCGGGGCGGGGCGGCGGCTTTGAGGGAAGTGTCCGTCATCGTCATATCAATCTACCTGATGCGCCATCGCGGCGAGAAGGCTCTGTTCAGAAAGCTCCCGGCGCGGAAGAACCGCCACCGATGCTCCATCGCTCAACACGGTCACACGGTCGGCCGCGGCAAGCAGCTCCTCCAGCTCCGACGAAATCATCAATACGCTGAGGCCTTCGTCCGCGAGGTTGCGCAGCAGGCGCAGGATCTCGGACTTGGCGCCGATATCGATGCCGCGGGTCGGCTCATCGACGATCAGCACGCGCGGATCGGTACAGAGCCAGCGCGCCAGCAGCACCTTCTGCTGGTTGCCGCCCGACAGTTCCTTGATCGGCTGATCCGGCGAGGCGCATTTGACGCCGAGCGACTTGATGAAGCGCGCGACGATCTCGTCCTGGCGGGCGCGATCGACGATGCCCGCCTTCTTGAGCTTGGGCAGCAGCGCCAGCGTCATGTTCTCGCGGATGCTCATGTCGGGCACGATGCCATCCACCTTGCGGTCCTCGGAAACGAGGCCGATGCCATCGGCGATCGCCGCGGCGGGTTCGGCATAGTTCCGGTCGGTGCCGCCGAAGCGCAGGCTGCCACGCTCCAGCTTGTCGACGCCGAAGATGATGCGCGCGGTTTCCGTGCGGCCGGAGCCGAGAAGGCCGGCAAGCCCCGAAATCTCGCCTTCGCGGATCAGCAGATCGACGTCACGCACGCGCAAACCGGAGCCGGCGCCTTCGAGCTCGAGGCGCACCGGGCGTTCGACCGCATTGTCGGCATCGCGGCTCAGCGCCTCGAAGGCGGCAAGCTCGCGGCCAAGCATGTGGCGCACGAGCTCCATCTTGGGGATGTCCTTCATGGCGCTGACGGCAACCGTCTGTCCGTCGCGCATGATGGTGACGCGGTCACAGATGGCATAGAGCTCGTCGAGGCGGTGACCGATGAAGATCACCGCGACGCCGCTTTTCTGAAGCGTGCGGATCGTCTCGAAAAGCACGGCAACCTCGCGCTCGTCGAGCGAAGAGGTCGGTTCGTCCATGATGAGCAGCCGCGCGTTCTGGGTGACGGCGCGGGCGATCGAGACCATCTGGCGCGTGGCGGCGCTGAAGCGCGAAACCGGAAGATCGACGTCGATGTCGAGATTGAAGGTGGCGAGCACCTTGCGGGCGCCTTCACGCATGGCGCGGCGGTCGAGGAAGCCAAATTTCTTCGGCTCGCGCGACAGATAGATGTTCTCGGCGACCGAGCGCTGCGGCGCCAAATTGATTTCCTGGTAGATCGTCGCGATCCCGGCGGCCTGGCTTTCGGCCGGCGTCGAGAAGGCAACATCCTCACCATTGAAGCGGATCGATCCCTCGTCGCGCTGGTAGGCGCCGGTGAGGATCTTGATCAGCGTCGATTTTCCCGCGCCGTTCTGGCCGACGAGCGCCATGATCTCGCCCTCGGCAATATCGAGGGAAGCCGAGCGGAGCGCAGCAATCCCCGCAAAGGACTTGGAGATACCCTGCATCGACAGAAGCATGTCGACCACTCCATTATCTATAGAAGAAAAGCCGGCCGGAACGGCATTTGCCGAACCGGCCGGAGCGGTCACTTTGGGAGCTTAGTATGCGCTGGAGAGCTCGGCCTTGGCGTTGGATGCATCATAGAACTTGTCTTCGTTGATGACCCACGGCTCGATCTTTTCGCCCTTGGCGTAGCGCGCCATCGTTTCGAAAGCCTTCGGCCCGAAACGCGGGTTGCACTCTACGACAGCGCCGATCTTGCCATCTGCCACGAGGCCGACGGCTTCCTTGCCGCCGTCGATCGACAGCACGAGGATATCCTTGCCAGGCACCTTGCCGGCTGCCTCGATGGCCGAGATGGCGCCGATCGCCATTTCGTCATTGTGAGCGTAGATGATATCGGCATCCGGATGGGCCTGAAGCAGGGCTTCAGCAACCTGGCGGCCCTTGTCGCGGGCGAAGTCGCCGGACTGCGAAGCGACGATCTCGAAGCCGCCGGCGGCCTTGATCGCGTCATCGAAGCCCTTCTTGCGGTCGTTGGCCGGCGAGGAGCCGGTCGTGCCTTCGAGTTCGATGATCTTCTTCTTGCCGTTGGCATTCTTCGCCAGCCATTCGGCAACGCGCTGGCCTTCCTTGATGAAGTCGGAACCGATGAAGGTCAGGTAGTCCTTGCCGGGCTTTGCGAGCTTCGGATCGACGCTGCGGTCGAGCAGGATGACGGGAATGCCGGCCTTTTCAGCGGCCTTGACGGCCGGGATGAGCGGCTTTTCTTCGCGCGGCGACAGGAAGATCAGGTCGACGCCCTGGGCGATCATCGAGTTGACGTCTGCGACCTGCTTGGCGGCAGAACCGGCAGCATCGGTATAGACCAGCTGATAGCCGAGCTTTGCAGCTTCCGCCTTCATGCTTTCGGTCTGGGCGATACGCCACGGATTGTTGGATTCGGTCTGCGCGAAGCCGACCTTGTACTTGTCCTTGTGCTTCAGCGCAGGGACTTCTGCCATGGCAACGCTGCCGGCAACGGCGACCGCGCCGAGTGCGGTTGCAGCGAGCATGAATGTGCGACGTGAGAATGCGGACATCTCAGTTTCTCCTCCCGAATTTTCCGGTATCTTCCCAACCGGCAGTGAGCAATAACTGCTTCACATGAGCTAATCTTGCAGCTAATAATATTAGCAAGTCAAGCGTCATTTTATGAGCTATTGCACAAATTTTGGTTTGCGCTGCAGCAAATCATCGGGAGGATATTTGGATGGCGAAGAAGAATGGCCGCGGCGGGGAAACAGGGCGCCGCGGTGAGGCTGGACGGCCTACAATGACAGATGTTGCCCGTATTGCGGGTGTTTCGCAGTCCAGCGTGTCGCTCGTGCTCAATGAAATGTCGGGATCGCGCATCTCTCCGGAGACCCAGGCCAAGGTTTTGGAGGCTGCTCATAAAATTGGTTATAAATTACCAAGTGTCCGTCATGAAGCGCCGCCCGAGACACGAATCGAAAAAGACACGATCGCCTTCATCGTCGACGAAATCTCCACCAGCCCGCATCCTGTCGTCAGCCTCGACGGCGTGCGCGACTTTGCCTTCGAGCAGGGCTTCCTGACATCGGCGCACGCGACGCGGTCGAACCCGGATCTCGAAGATGCGGTGCTGCGCTCCGTGCTGCGCGATCCCTCGATCATCGGGGTGATCTACGCGACGATCTTCACCCGCAAGGTCAAGGTACCGAAGCTGCTGAAGGATATCCCGACCGTTCTGCTGAACTGCTATGCCGAGCCGCGCCAGCATATGGCGATCGTTCCAGGTGAAGTGGCGGGGGGCTTTGCCGCGACCGCGCATCTGACCTCGCTCGGCCACCGGCGCATCGGCTTCATCAATGGCGAGCCCTGGATGGACGCGGCGGCAGATCGCCTGAAGGGATACAAGCAGGCGCTCGCCACCGTCGATGTTGCCTTCGACGAGACGCTGGTGCGCGATGGCGACTGGCTGCCGCTGCGCGGCTACGAGGCCGGCCTTGATCTGCTCTCCATGCCGAACCCGCCGACGGCGATCTTCTGCGGCAACGATCTGATGGCGATCGGCGTGATGGAGGCGGCGGCCGAGAAGGGTTTTCGCGTGCCGGAGGACCTTTCGGTCATGGGCTATGACGACCAGGAACTGGCGCGCTACACCCATCCGCCGCTCTCGACACTGGTTCTGCCCAACTATGAAATGGGCCAGAAGGCGGCCGAGACGCTGATCGACATGGCCGTGCACGAAAAGTCGCTGCGGCCGATGACGATCAAGGTCGACGGTCCGCTGGTCGTTCGGACTTCGACAGCAAAGAAGAAATCGTAGGTCAGGCGACGGCGCTGACCGCAAGCGTGATCGAAAAGGCCATCAGGACGGCGGAGCCGCAACGCTGCGCCAAGAGGGGCATGCCGCTGCCGTTTCCGGTAATTAGCCGCCCGAGCCCGACCCAGATTGCCGATGTCAGTGTGACACAGGCGGCAAAGCTCAGGATCGCGAGCGCAAGCGGCGCCTGAACGGCGGGCACCATCGTCAGGCCGATGATGATCGCCTTGGGGTTCAGGAGCGTCGTGACGAAGAGATGCCGCGGACCGATTGTGGTGACGCCAGCGTCGGGATCGGCCTTCCAAAGTTTCAGCGCCAGTGACAGCACCCAGATCGCCGAGACGATGCGAACGCTCTGGGCGACGACGGGATGCGCCTGCAGATAGGGTCCGGCAATCCCCGAGACCGGAATGATGACGATCAGATAGGCCGCGAGCACCGCCCCAAGCAGCGACAGCAACCGGGCAGCCGTGATGCCTGCCGACGCCATGGCGAGGACCGCGTTGGTCGGGCCGGGCATGATCAGCAGCGCGAGAACGCCGAGAGAGAAGGTCAGCAAGGTCATCTTCGGCAATATCCTTCAGGCCCGCAGCCTGCGCCAGCGTCTTTATAGAGATTGCGGGAAAGCGCTTCGATCCGCTGAGGGTGGGTGGCTTTCGCGCCAGCTCCAGACCGGCTCGTCAACCGGGGTGCCCCGCCATGTCCTGACGTGCTTGGCGGTGATGGTGATCTCGCCCTTCTTGTCGGGCGATATTTCCGGGCCCAGGGCGATCTCGCAGAAGGCATCGAGGTTCTGGAGCAATCGGGCCTCGTTCGCCCGCGGCGGCGAGGCGATGCTGAGGAGCGCGCGGCGGGTGACGATAACAGTTCGTGCCTGCGCGCCGTCGTGAAGCTCGATGCGTCCGGACTTTGCCCGCTCGTCGAACCGGGCGGCGATGATGACGTATCGCATTGAACGGTCTCTCCTTCGCGCACCGGTCCGCAACGCGGCAATCCTATCGCGCGGGCGGCCACATGCTTTGATCTGCGTCAAAGTCGCGGGCGCTCGGTATCGCTGCCGGTTCATTGATCTAGAACAAGGAGATGCGTTCGCCGGGGCGCCATAAGGGCGGGATTGCTTGTGAAGGAAGCCACGATGTCCGATGCCCTTGTCGCCAAATATGGCGAAGCCCGCCTGCCGCGCTACACCAGCTACCCGACCGCGCCCGCCTTTTCAGCCGCTGTCGGACCAGAGGATTACGCGGCGGGACTGGCGGCGCTCAGCCCATCGGATCCCGTGTCGCTTTACCTGCACATCCCGTTCTGCCGGGCGATGTGCTGGTATTGCGGTTGCCATACGTCGGTGACCCGCCAGGACGGTCCGGTGGCTGACTACCTCGACATTCTCGCCGAGGAGATCGAACTGGTGTCGCAGGCGGCCGGCAACGGGCTTGGGGTGAAGAACGTCCATTTCGGTGGCGGCACACCGACGATCATCCGCCCGGATGCCTTCGCGGCGTTGATGAAGAAGCTGCGCAGCGCCTTCCGCTTCGAGGCGGGAAGCAACGTCGCCATCGAGATCGATCCGCGGACGCTCACCGCGGAAATGGTCGCCGCGCTCGGCGAAAACGGCGTCGACCGCGCCAGCCTCGGCGTCCAAAGTTTCGATCCGGCGGTGCAGCACGCGATCAACCGCATCCAGACCTTCGAGCAGACCAGGGCGGCAGTCGAGGGTCTGCGTGCAAACGGGACCGAGAGCATCAATTTCGACCTGATCTACGGCCTGCCGCATCAGACGGTCGCTTCCTGTCTTGAGACGGTGAAGATGGCTGTCGAACTCCGCCCCGAGCGCCTCGCGGTATTCGGCTATGCGCATGTACCGTCGTTCAAGAAGCATCAGCGGCTGATCGACGAGGCGGTGCTGCCGGATGCGCCGCAGCGCAACGCCCAGGCGGAAGCGATCGCCGAGGCGCTGGTTGAGGCCGGCTATGTCCAGATCGGCCTCGATCACTTCGCCCTGCCGCACGACCAATTGGCCGTCGCTGCTGCATCGGGAACGCTGCGTCGCAATTTTCAGGGTTATACGACAGACGACTGCGAGACCTTGATCGGTCTCGGCGCTTCGTCGATCGGGCGGCTTCCCGGCGGCTATGTGCAAAACGAGGTGCCGCTTGGCCGCTATGGCGAGCGCATCGCTTCCGGCATCCTGCCGACCGCCAAGGGTTATCGGCTGAGCGACGAAGACAAGCTGCGCGCAAAGGTGATCGAGCGGCTGATGTGCGATTTCCAGGTCGACATCGCCGGCCTCTGCGAAACAGCCGGATACGACCGCGCCTTTCTGACCGAGCGCAACGAGCGGCTGGAGCAATTGCTCTGCGATGGCGTCGTGAGCTTGTCGGACGGGCGCCTCTCCGTTTCCGGGAACGCCCGCTTCATGGTACGCGCCGTGGCATCCGCCTTCGATGCCTATTTCGGCGCGCTCGGCCGCACGCATAGCAAGGCGGCGTAGCTAGGCCGCTTCGGCATAGACGAGATCGGGAGCGACGATCCATTCGCCCGGCTTTAGCGCCGTCACGTCGAGCCGGCCGCGGCGATCGCGGGCGGCAATGCCGACGAAACGGTAGCGCCCGCCATCCCTGTCGATAACCGCCGCAGCGATCGGCCGGCCGTCGAGATGGCCGATAACAGGCCCGGTCTTCTGCGCAGGCGTCAGAACGAAATATTCGTGCGGTAGGCTGCGGCTGACCATCAAGCGGGCTTCCTGTGCTTGATGCTCGATACGGGCAGGGCGGGTGCCGGCTTTGCAAGCGGGCGCTTCTTCTTGATCTCGACCGTGAACGGCCGTTGTTGCAGGCGCATCGTCATTTCCATTTTCAGTTTTGTGATCGGGTGAAGGGCGGGCCGATTGGCCGCCGGATATGCTGCGCCAGAGATGGACCCAAGCGCGTAAGCATTCCATTCGTGGCGGGAGGCTCCGGTATCAAAATCTCATAGTGTCTGCAGGTCGCACTTGCCCTTTTGCTCTTGGGCTGCAATTTGTCCCGGTGCCGCATAGGCGGCGGAGAAGCGGGCGGCTGAGTCGTTCCGGCGGAGCAGGCATGAACTTTATCTCTTCATATGCGCATCGCGGCGAATGGCTGAACCAGCCGCTGCTGATGGTGCCCAAGAAGAAAGAGCGCAAGCCGCCACCGGAAAGGCCGAAGACGCTGCTGCAGCAGTTGGCCGCCAAGCCCGACAAGCTGTTTACCGGCGCCTTCAAGCAGCAATATGGCGCGCTCTGTTTCCGTCGCGGGCCTAACGGCATCGAAGTGCTGATCCTGACTTCGCGCGCGAGCGGCCGCTGGGTTATCCCCAAGGGCTGGCCGATGAAGAAAAAGAAGCCCTACGAGGCCGCCGCCACGGAAGCCTGGGAAGAGGCGGGCGTTCGCGGCACCGTCGGCAAGAAACCGATCGGCCGCTACACCTATCTGAAATGGCTCGACAACGGCGACGTCGCCCCCTGCATCGTCGATATCTATCCGGTCGAGGTTCTCGAACAGGTCGATGATTTCAAGGAGCGCGGTCAGCGCGTGCTTGCCTGGGTCGAGCCCGAAGAGGCCGCGCGCCGCGTGCGCGAAATCGAGCTCAAGTCGCTGCTCGTCGACTTCAAGGGGAAGTAATCCCGCCCAACAAATCCTTGCTTGTTGATCTCTCTCAAGGAAAGGTCTCGCATCTGCGTCTATCGCCGACGGTAGGCCGTGGCATTGCCCGGCCGTTCTGAACGGGGGTAGCGATGACTGATGTGATGCCGGGCGGGCTCGAGGAACTGGAGGCGTGCCATACGAAACTGCTCTCCTGGTGCGATTTTCTGGAGGCGATCGCCGACTTCCTGCCGTGCCATGTCGACAATGCGCTCTGCTCGACGATGGCCCGCGAACTCGGGCCGCTGCTGGCAGAAAGCCATCGGCTGGAAGAGCGGCTGATCTGCTCTGCGCTGCCCTTGATCGCCAAGGCAGCCGAAATCGCAAACCTCCGGGAATTGCGCGCCGCCTGCCGCGCGGCCGAGCTCGATGCGGCACAGCAGGCAATCGCGGCGCTGACGGGACTTGCGGCGGGACGCAGCCAGCTTTCGCCCGGTGCCGTCGGTCAGGCACTGCGGCTGTTCTCCGGCCCGATGCGCCGGCAGATCAAGCTCGAACGGCAGATGCTCTGCGATATCCGGATGGCTGCGGCGAAGGCGGAGCAACGGCCGGTCCGGCACCGGGAACTCGAGGCCGACGGCGTCTGACCTGTTTCAGCCGATCGTCATGCGGCGCAGCGCGTTCGTCCGCCAATAAAAGTGCTGGGCGAAGGCGCCGAGCACATGCAGCGAGATCAACACCCAGAGCAGCATCTTGACCGGGCCGCCATGCAGCGAGCCGAGGCTGTCGATCCCGAAGTAATAGGCGGCAATGCCGGACAGCGGCATGGCGAAGAGCAGCAGATAGAGCGCGGCGTGGGTTGCCCGCGCCACGAGATGCAGCACGGCCGGTGATCCCTCGGCTTCGGTCGGGGCGCCGGAGAGCTCCCGCACGATCAGGCGAAGTGCCGCGAGCATTAGGATCAGGATGCCGATATAGGCGTGGATATTGGCGCCGGCGATATCGTCGGGTGAGATCGGCTGGCCGCTCCTATGCAGGTGGTGCCAGCGGTTCATCCCGTCAGGGAACAGCAGATTGAAGAAGATCAGCAGCGCCATGCTCCAATGAAGCACGCGCTGGGTGAGGGAATAGCTTGTCTTCGGCATGAACGGCTCCCGGCTGTTGGCTCTCCTCCCTGCCTGACGAAGCTGACACGAACGTGAATGCCGCGCACCGGTTGATCTAGGTCAAGGCAGGCGGCGGGCGCCGGGGGGAGGATGCCGTCAGTGAGAACCGGAGGCTGCTGCGATGTTCGTCAATGAAATCATCCCGATCGGTGACGACGCCCTCTCGGTCGCCGTCCGCAACCGACTGCAGCTGGAACTCGGCCTGAGCCACGAGGCAGTGAGGGCGACGGTCGCGAGCGGCGTCGTCACGCTCAAGGGCCGGTTGGGCAGCTCCGGCACGCGGGAGGCGGCGGGTGCGACTGCGGCCAGCGTGCGCGGCGTTCGCCGGGTGGTCAACGATATCTCGACGGCGCGTACTTTGGGTCGGTTTTTCTAGGGGGCTTCGGGCGAAGACATTCCCTCTCAAACCCACGTCTTCCGCTCACTCGCCTTCTGCCGCAACGCCTCCAGCACACCTTTGGCCTGAGGCGACAACTCCTTGCCCTTCAGCTGCACCAGACCGAAACCCGGTATGTCGATCCGGGCGTTCAGCGGCAGCGCCTTCAGCAGATGATGCTGATCGAGCATTTCCGCCACCGTCGTCGCGAACATGCCGACCCGGCTGCCGCTTCTGACGAGCAGGATGGTCATCAGCACCGATGAGGTGGAAATCACGCTGCGGGGCACGATGACATGCGTGCGGTGGTAGTCGTCGATCACGTCCCTCAGATAGGAGCCCTCGGGCTGCAGCACCCAGTCGAGGCCTTCGAGATCTGTTTCCTCGACCGCCGATTTCTTCGCCAGCGGATGGTTCGCCGCCACGACGATGCGAAAGGTTTCCTCGCCGATCGGCTCATAATCGAACATCGCCCGGTTGGCGTTTTCGGGCAGGCGGCAGATTGCGAAATCGAGGCTGCCGGCATTGAGCTGCGCCAGCAGCGCATCGCTGCTGCCATGCGAGATGTTGATGTCGAGATCCTGATACTCCGCTTGGGCATCGTTCAGCGCCGGGACGATGACATCCGAGGCCGGGGTCATCACCGTGCCGATGCTGACGCTGCCGCGCTTGCCCGACGCGATGACCTTCATGTCATATTCGGCGCGCGCCGCTTCCGACAGCAGCGTCCGGGCATAGCGCGCCAGCACCTTGCCCTCGGCGGTCAGCGTCGTGCCGCGATTGTGCCGGTCGAACAGCCGGTATCCGGCAAGCGATTCGAGCTCGAACAGCGTGCGCGACAATGATGGCTGCGACAGGCCGAACATCGCCGCGACCCTGCCCACCTTCCCATGCTCTTCCAGCGCGACGAGCATGCGCAAATGCTTTAACTTGAAGGCATCGAGACGTGTCATCATGGCCTCTGATATTCGCTTTTCCTAAGTCAGAATAGGAGAACGGTATTATACAATCTCTCTGCCTTAGGATATTTGCATGTCAATAAACAACGTGGATAGTGCGATGACCCAACACGACAGCAAGCCCCGCCTTCGTTCCCGCGCCTGGTTCGACAATCCTGACAATGCCGACATGACGGCGCTCTATCTCGAGCGCTACATGAACTTCGGCCTCAGCCAGGAAGAGCTGCAGTCCGACAAGCCGATCATCGGCATTGCCCAGACCGGCTCCGACCTGTCGCCTTGCAACCGTCACCATCTCGAGCTCGCCAACCGCCTGCGCGAAGGTATTCGCGAAGCCGGTGGCATCGCCATCGAATTCCCGGTTCATCCGATCCAGGAAACCGGCAAGCGCCCGACCGCGGGCCTCGACCGCAACCTCGCCTATCTTGGCCTCGTCGAAGTGCTCTATGGATATCCGCTCGACGGCGTGGTGCTGACGATCGGCTGCGACAAGACCACGCCGGCCTGTCTGATGGCGGCGGCCACCGTCAACATTCCGGCGATTGCACTGTCGGTCGGCCCGATGCTGAACGGCTGGTTCCGCGGCGAGCGCACCGGCTCCGGCACCATCGTCTGGAAGGCCCGCGAACTGCTCGCCAAGGGCGAGATCGACTACCAGGGCTTCGTCAAGCTCGTTGCCTCCTCGGCGCCCTCCACCGGCTATTGCAACACGATGGGCACGGCGACGACGATGAACTCGCTTGCCGAAGCGCTCGGTATGCAGCTGCCGGGTTCGGCAGCCATTCCGGCGCCTTATCGCGACCGCCAGGAAATTTCCTACCGCACCGGCCTGCGCATCGTCGACATGGTTCGCGAAGACCTGAAGCCGTCGGATATTCTCACCAAGGATGCCTTCATCAACGCCATCCGCGTCAACTCGGCAATCGGCGGCTCGACCAATGCGCCGATCCATCTCAACGCTCTGGCCCGCCACATCGGCGTCGAGCTGACCGTCGATGACTGGCAGACCTATGGCGAAGAAGTCCCGCTGCTCGTCAACCTGCAGCCGGCCGGCGAATATCTCGGAGAAGACTATTATCATGCCGGCGGCGTGCCTGCTGTGGTCAACGAGCTGATGGGGCAGGGCCTCATCCAGGAAGAGGCGCTGACGGTCAACGGCAAGTCGATCGGCGAGAACTGTCGCGGGCAGTCGATCCAGGACGAGAAGGTCATCCGTCGCTTCGACGCACCGCTGAAGCCGCGCGCCGGTTTCCGCGTGCTGCGCGGCAACCTGTTCTCCTCGGCGATCATGAAGACCAGCGTCATCTCGCCGGAGTTCCGCGACCGCTATCTCTCGAACCCGAGCGATCCGGAAGCCTTCGAAGGCCGCGCCGTGGTTTTCGATGGTCCGGAGGATTATCACAAGCGCATCGACGATCCGTCGCTTTCGATCGACGCGCATACGATCCTCTTCATGCGCGGCGCCGGTCCGATCGGCTATCCGGGTGCGGCCGAGGTCGTCAACATGCGTGCGCCGGATTATCTGCTGAAGCAGGGCGTCTCGTCGCTGCCCTGCATCGGTGATGGTCGCCAGTCCGGCACATCGGGCAGCCCGTCGATCCTCAACGCTTCGCCGGAAGCGGCCGCAGGCGGCGGTCTCGCAGTTCTGAAGACCGGCGACAAGGTGCGCATCGACGTCGGCCGCGGACGCGCCGATATCCTGATTTCCGAGAGCGAACTGGCCGAGCGCCACGCCGTGCTGAAGGCGGATGGCGGCTATCGCTATCCGGACCACCAGACGCCGTGGCAGGAAATCCAGCGCTCCGTCGTCGGCCAGCTGGAAACCGGTGCCGTTCTCGAACCCGCGGTCAAGTACCAGCGCATCGCCCAGACCAAGGGTGTGCCGCGCGACAATCACTGAGCCGGAACTGTTTTCGCAGATCTGGATGGCACGGAGAAATCCGTGCCATTTTCGTTTTCGGTGGTGCTTAGAACGGCAAAGGCGAGCTTGTCAGCGAGATGATCATCGATGTCAGCGCCACGAGGAAAGCTATGCCGAACGAAATGTGCAGCTTGGTCACGTCTGGCCCCTCCATATGCTGAAAGACCCGCCGTATCCGGCGGGTCTCTTGAACAGGGACTTCGCTACTGGAACACCGGCGAAGCCCTTGAAATGAGCGGCCCCCAGCCCCTCGAAAAGAAGCTAACCACAACGCCCCGCAGCCGTCGCGTGACATCGGCGTGACATGGACCCAGCGGTGGATAATTGCGGGTCTCTAGCGCAGGGTCGCCCTTGAACGGGAGCCGTCATCGTCGACGAATATGACGCTGGCGCCCTTCAGCACGACCCGAGAGCAATCATCGTCTTCGTCGTCATCATCATCGTCGTAATAGAAACAGATCTCATTGCCATCGACTTCCCATTCGCCGGTATAGCTGCCGTCGAGATTGGATCGCCCCTGAATGGAGCCGTTGGCAAGGAGCTTTTCCTGATAGGCCGAGCCATCTTCTGTTCCCGATACCGTCTTGCCGGCGAAGGCGACCTTGATCTGCGCCCCGGTAAGAAATGCGTCCTGGGCCAGTGCCGATGCTGCTGTGGCCGCCATCGCGGCCAGGAACAATCCAAACCTCATCTTTCCCTCCTCAGAGATCGTAGAGCATGATTGCGATTTCGATCAGGATGCCGGCCAGGATGGCCGCCTCGATGATGCATGACACGAAGAACAACCGGTATTCGAAACTGCGCTCGGCCGCAGTCCCGTAGAGCGTCTCTCGCGCCTCGATCACCTCGCCGATCAGCTGGAGCCGCCGCCCGAAATCCATCTGCTGGCAAAGCTCGAAGAAGCTGCGGCGCGAGGCTGGCGGCAGGCCGCGATCGCCGCGCTCCAGAAGCAGCGTGCTCTTCAGGAACCACTGCCGCAGCCTCGCCGTTTCGGCCACCTTGGCGGCCAAGCTGCTGCTGATCCTGCGGCTGTAGGAGGAGCGTTCGAGGAGTGCGGCATCATCATGCTGCTGATCCCAGGCCGTCTCGAACGCGCGTTCGATATCTTCGATATTCAGCCACAGCCAGCCGAATGCGCCGACGCCTGCAAGCATATCCCTGAAGAGCTCCGGTGCAGACTGGATGACGACCTGCTGCCCGCGGATGCTGATCTGCCCCTGTCGGAGCTTCAGGTCGGCGGACAGGTTTTCGAAGCGCCCCTGCACAACGGCGTTCCGAAGCCAGTCCGCTGCCGACTCCTGCAAAGCGAAGGACGTTTGCGAGCCGCTCGGCAGCAAGACGACATCAAGCTGTTCGGCATCGGCGGGCGGGAAGGCGGGGACGGCATCGCCTTCCAGCGGCGCGATTAGCGCATGCAGCGATACCGCACGCGGATAGGAGAAGCTGCAGAGGAGGGCCGCGCCGGCGCGGCCGGCATCGCCGGCTGGAAGCAGGAAAAGCCGGCAATGCTGGGCGCCGTTTGCCGTCATCGGCTACTCGTCCGTCAGCGCGGGAAGCTGACGCATCCCGTCATCGACCATGTGGACGTCGGGAGGCGGTATGAAGGCGACGCCGTCCTCGAGCACGGGTCCACCGATGCCGAGCAGAAAATCGGTCTCCTTGTCGAAGCAGAAGCGGGACATGATGAAGGCGCCCGTCGCGTGATCGAGCCAATCATCGCCAAGCCTCGTGTCGATCAGCTGATCGAGGCGGGCAGCACTCTCCTCTTCGGCGTCGAGCCAGTCGGAGGCGAGAAGGAAGCCCCACATGGCCAGGAAAGAGGGGATCGGCACCTGATAGCTGCTGACCTTTGTAAAGGCCGTCTCAAGGGTCCGGCGCAGCGCCGTATGGCCCTTGTAATTGCAGGACGAGAATTCGAGCGCCTGCACCACCAGGATGCCGCCATCGCGCAGGCAGCCGCGCAGGGACCGGTAGAATTCCTTGGTATAGAGGTGCTGGGCCGGGCCATTGTCCAGCATGTCCACGACGTCGATGATGATGACGTCGAAGAGCTCGTCGGTGGTTTCCACGTATTCCCGGCCGTCGCGGTAGTGCAGTTCGGCGCGTGGATCGGTGAAGGCGCCGTAGTTCCAGGTGCCGAGATGTTCGCGACAGCAATCGACGACGTCGCGGTCGATATCGACCATCACGGCGCGCGTGACATCGCGATAGGCAAGCACCTCGCGCAATGTCGCGCCCTCGCCGCCGCCGATGATCAGGACGTGGCTCGGATTGTCATGCATCAGCATGGCCGGATGCACGAGCATTTCATGATAGAGCGCTTCGTCGTCCTCGGCACTTTGGATGGCGCCGTCGAGGAACAGGGCGCGGCCGAAACTGTAGGTATCGGCGATCGTCACGTTCTGAAACGGCGTTCGAAAGGAGCAGACGATGGATTGGGCGCGGTAATGGTACTCGTCGAAGATATCGGCGTCCTCAAGAACGAAGACACTGCCGCTCCTCGGCGGCACGCTCGTATCCAGCCCTTCCACGAAGACACGGTCCGGCGGCAATTCCGGCAGGGGATAGGGACGCGATACCGACGGCAGTGCCTCAAGCGCGCTCTTTTCCGGATCGTCGGCTATGACCATTGCCATCAGAGATCCGCCGCCTCCGCGCGAATGATCTGGCGCAATTCCACCAGGGCGGGGGAGAGCGCCTCGACCAGCGTCGGCAAGGCATTCAGCGGATCACAGGCACCGCACATGAAGATATCGAGTGCCGCATAGGCATGTTCGGGCCAGGTGTGGATGGACATGTGGCTTTCGGCGAGCGAGACGGTTCCTGTCACGCCGCCGCCAGGATCGAAGACGTGAAAGTTCATGCCGAGCAGCGTCGCACCCGCGGCCTTTACGGCCGCCCGGAAAGCCGCTTCGATATGCGCGACGTCGCCGAGCCGTCTGGCGCCGCTGAAGTCGGCGATCAGATGCCTGCCAGGAAGTTCGCCATTGGTTTTTGCCGCGCCAAGACCGCTGCCGACAGGCATGGGTGGCGTGTAACAGGCTGCAGACTTGCGATGAACGGACACCGTCATGGTGTCCTCGGCCGCTCTTCCACCCATGGAACCCAACATCGAACGGGACTTCCATCGAGCATGCCACAAAATATTAGCTAGGCAACATATATCGCCGGGAGCCGGCGGCGGGCTGCATCCAGGGATTGCAGCCCGCATACCTCAAATCGTCAGTGCTACTGAGCCAATCTGGCCAGCTCGCCATCGAGACGCTTGCGCGCGAGGTTCGGAACCTTGGCGGCCTTGATAGCGTCGAGATTGGCCGGGTTGTCGCCGACCTGGATCAGGGCCACCATGCCCATGGCAAAGTGCGGCGTGCACTTGACGACATAGGCGCCGGGGATGTCGAACTTTGCCTGGAACTGCTCGCTCGGCTTCGACTTGAATTCCGCCGCGCCATCCGGGATCAGGCCCTTGAAGGTCTCGACGTTGTGGCTCTTGTCGGCGGGAACGAAGGTCACGGTATCGCCGGGCGCGATCTTGATGAAATCGGGCTCGAAGACCATTGCGCCGTCGGTGCCCTTGTTGAGCATCTGGACCTGGTGATCGGCCGCCATCAGCGGCGCAGCCGATGCGAGCATGGCGCATGTTGCCGCGATCAGACCGTATTTCAAATTCATCTGACGTCTCCTGTTTGCGCGGCCATTTGGCCGCGGAACAGTTCTAGGACGGGGGAGGGCGATGCTCTTTGATGCCGGTCAAACTGGAGGGATCGCGCGCCGTTTAATCGGCGTCGAGCAGCTCACGGATCTGGGCCGCGAGTTCGCGCGCCGTGTAGGGCTTGCGCAGCCACCGGGCACCGGAAATCGTGTCATTGGCGGCGAGCGCCGGTTCGGAATAGCCGGAGGTGAAGAGCACCGCGATGTCGGGACGCAGTTCCCGCGCCTCACGCGCTACCTCGTCGCCGGTCATGCCGCCCGGCATGACGATGTCGGTGAAAAGCAGGGCGACCTCGGGGCTTTCCTTCAGGATTTCCAGAGCCTGCCTGCCGTTGTCGGCTTCAAGCACCCGGTATCCCATGGTGGCCAGTCGCGCGACGGCGACGCGGCGGACGCGGATATCGTCCTCGACGACGAGGATCTGCTCGTCGCCGCCGGGAAGCGGGCTTTCGCTGGCCGCGCCTTCCTGCTCCAGAGCGCTCGGTTTCGGGCCGGTGAGCGCCGGGAGATAGATGCGGATCGTCGTGCCGCGGTCTGCCTCGCTGTAGATCTGCAGGTGGCCGCCGGATTGCTTGACGAAGCCATAGACCATGCTGAGGCCGAGGCCGGTCCCGGAGCCGACTTCCTTGGTGGTGAAGAACGGTTCGATCGCTCGCTTCTTCACCTCGTCGGTCATGCCCGATCCGGTATCGGTCATCGAGATCAGCACGAAATTGCCGCTTTGGACCTCGGGAAACATCTTGGCGTAATCAGCATCGAGATGCACGCGCGAGATCTCGGTCGTCAGGCTGCCGCCCTTCGGCATGGCGTCGCGGGCATTGAGCGCGATGTTGAGGACCGCATTCTGCAGCTGTGAACTATCGACCAGCACATTGAAGTCCGAGCCCGAGAGCACGGTCGAGAGCTTGATGTCCTCGCCGAGCGTACGGCGCAGCAGATCCGAAAAGCCTGAGAGCAGCTGGCCGAGATCGGCATGTTTCGGGTTTAGCGGCTGGCGCCGTCCGAAGGCGAGCAGCTGGCCGGTGAGCTTGGCGCCATCAGTCGCCGCATCCTGGGCCTCGCGCAGCATGTCGCGCAGCGGACCCGGCTGCAGCTTGTCCTCGATCATTTCGAGATTGCCGCTGATAACGGTCAGGAGATTGTTGAAATCATGGGCGAGGCCGCCGGTGAGCTGGCCCACGGCTTCCATCTTCTGGGCCTGGCGCAGGTCCTCCTCGATGCGGAAGCGGCTCGTCAGATCACGCACGAAACCGGTGAAGATGCGCTCGCCATTGGCTGTGGCTTCGCCGACATGCAGCTCCATCGGAAATTGCGAGCCGTCGGCGCGCTGGCCGGTGACGACACGGCCGTAGCCGATGATGCGTTTTTCGCCGGTTTCCAGATAGCGGCCGATATAGCCGTCATGGGCGCTGCGATAGGGAGAGGGCATGAGATCGCTGACATTTCTGCCGCAGATCTTGTCGGAGGTCATGCCGAACAGCTGCTCGGCTGCCTTGCTGAAGGAGAGCACGCTGCCCTTCTGGTCGATGACGACCATAGCATCAGGCACGGTGTCGAGGATCGAGCTCAGATGTGCCTCGCGCGAACGCACGGCCTCCTCGGCCTTCTTCAGCGCGCTGATGTCGCTATTGGCCTGAATGACGGCCGGGTCGCCGTCCGAGAGGTTGACGAGAACGCAGCGCGTCGCGACGTGAATGTCGTGGCCGCTCTTGTGGCGGTGGATGATCTCGCCCTGCCAGAAACCGCGGGATTTGAGATGGGCGCGGATGGTCTCGACCGGTTCGGGATATTGCGTCGCGAGCAGCGCATCGACCATCTCGCCGACGGCTTCCTCGCGCGCCCAGCCATACATGTTCTCGCAGCCGATCGACCAATGGGTGATCGTGCCCTCGAGCCGGTGAACGATGATATCGGCTCCATCGAGCACATGCACAAGCGCGTCCAGCTCCTGTGGCGATGCGGTTCTGGGCGAAATTAGCCGGTGAGGCATGGGCGCTCCTGCGCGATCAGTGAACACTGACCCTATGGCAGCTTTTGTCCGTAAAATCATCAGCATTGCCCGAAAGCTGAACAAGCTTGCCCATGCTGACGATCCGCAGGTCGTGGCGCCCCTCCGGGGCGATGACACCGCGCGAGGAAAGCTTGGTGATGGTGCGCGATACGGTCTCGATCGTCAGGCCGAGATAGTCGGCGATATCCTGGCGGTTCATCGGCACGCGCAGCAGTCCCTGGCGCGGCTGGCCGCCGGGCCGGCGCGCCAGCTCGACGATGAAGCTGCAGAGCCGCTCCTCGGCATTCTTCTTCGACAGGAGCACCATCTGCTCGTGGGCGGCCGCCGTCTCATGACAGAGAAGCGCGATATATTCCGGGCGCAGCGCGTCACATTTCGCAACATTCTCCTGGAAGGTCTTGCGGGCGACGCGGCGGATCTTGCAATCGGTGACGGCCTCGGCCGTGAACAGGAAATCGCCCTGCAGGAAGGCGCCGATCAGGTCGCCGGCAAAGTGGAAGCCGGTGATGACGCGGCGGCCTTCGCCGATGATGCGCTGCAGGCGGACCACACCTTCGACCACCTGAAAGAGATGCTTTGCTGCATCGCCTTCCCAGCAGAGAGCCTTGCCCGCCGGCACTGTCTCGATCGGCGAGAGATCGAAGAGCGAAGCGAGCGAATGTCCGAGCTTCGCTGCATTGGTTGCCGTTTCGGCATGCTCAAAGGCCTGTTGGTTCTGCATCAGCATTGCGAAGTCCCCTCGTTCTGCAATGGGGACAATAGAAAGGCGCTCAGTCACACAGCGATGAGCGCAGCGTTTCAAATGGTGAGACTGTGTAACAGTTGGTAACAGCCGATCCGCCGGATCGTCGCTGCCTGGGCTCATTGACGTAGATCAAGGAGCCGCTCACGTCGCCGTGACAGTCCTTCCCTGAAAGTACGAGAGAGTCGGCCCTGATGCGGCCGGCTGCGCACTGGGGACGACATCATGAACTATTCAACCGAGACCGTGCTGGTCGCGGTCGCAGCCTTCCTGGCCTTGCTGGGAGCCGCCTTCGCCCACGACCACCTCTTCGCCGTCCATATGGGCATCCTGTGTCTCTGCCTCTTTGCCGGGACCGTCATCCTGCTGCGGCGCGTCGATTTCTCGCCGGCGGGCCGGGTGCCCAAGGTCGAGCCTTCAGGCTATTTCGACGAGGTCATCCGCTACGGCCTGATTGCCACCGTCTTCTGGGGCGTCGTCGGCTTTCTCGTCGGCGTCATCATCGCCGCGCAGCTCGCCTGTCCCGATCTCAATCTGGCGCCCTACCTGAATTTCGGCCGGCTGCGCCCGGTTCACACCTCGGCCGTCGTCTTCGCCTTCGGCGGCAATGCGCTGATCATGACGTCCTTCTATGTCGTGCAGCGCACCTGCCATGCCCGTCTCTTCGGCGGCAGTCTCGCCTGGTTCGTGTTCTGGGGCTACCAGCTCTTCATCGTCATGGCGGCGACGGGCTATGTTCTCGGCATCACCCAGGCGCGCGAATATGCGGAGCCGGAATGGTATGTCGATGTCTGGCTGACGATCGTCTGGGTCGCCTATCTCGCCGTCTTCCTGGGCACGATCCTGAGACGCAAGGAGCCGCACATCTATGTGGCGAATTGGTTCTATCTCGGCTTCATCGTCACCATCGCCATGCTGCATGTCGTCAACAATCTGGCGGTGCCGGTCTCGTTCCTGGGTTCGAAGAGCTATTCGGTCTTCTCGGGCGTGCAGGATGCGCTGACGCAGTGGTGGTACGGGCATAATGCCGTCGGTTTCTTCCTGACGGCCGGCTTCCTGGGGATGATGTACTATTTCGTTCCGAAGCAGGCCAACCGCCCTGTTTATTCCTACCGCCTGTCGATCATTCACTTCTGGGCCCTGATCTTCATGTATATCTGGGCCGGTCCGCATCACCTTCATTATACGGCGCTGCCCGACTGGGCGCAGACGCTCGGCATGGTCTTCTCGATCATGCTCTGGATGCCGTCCTGGGGTGGCATGATCAACGGCCTGATGACGCTTTCGGGCGCCTGGGACAAGATCCGCACCGATCCGATCATCCGCATGATGATCGTCGCCATCGCCTTCTACGGCATGTCGACCTTCGAGGGACCGATGATGTCGGTCAAGACGGTCAATTCGCTCAGCCACTATACGGAATGGACCATCGGCCACGTGCATTCGGGTGCGCTCGGTTGGGTCGGCATGATCACTTTCGGTGCCATCTATTACCTGACGCCGAAGCTCTGGGGCCGCGAACGTCTCTACAGCCTCAGAATGGTCAACTGGCACTTCTGGCTCGCCACGCTCGGCATCGTCGTCTACGCCGCCGTGCTCTGGGTCGCCGGCATCCAGCAGGGTCTGATGTGGCGCGAATACAATTCGCAGGGCTTCCTCGTTTACTCCTTCGCAGAGACCGTCTCGGCGATGTTCCCCTACTACGTGCTGCGCACGCTGGGTGGCGTGCTCTACCTGGCCGGTGGCCTGGTGATGGCCTGGAACGTCTTCATGACCATCCGCGGACGCCTGCGCGACGAAGCCGCAATTCCGACCGCTTACGTGCCCCAGGCACAGCCTGCCGAGTGAGGTGAGACATGGCATCGATACTGGACAAACATAAGATCCTCGAAAAGAACGCGACCCTGCTTCTCGTCGGCTCGCTGCTCGTCGTCTCGATCGGCGGCATCGTGGAAATCGCGCCGCTCTTCTACCTGCAGAATACGATCGAGAAGGTGGAGGGCATGCGTCCCTACACGCCGCTCGAGCTTGCGGGGCGCAACATCTATATCCGCGAGGGCTGCTATCTCTGCCACAGCCAGATGATCCGGCCGTTCCGCGACGAGGTGGAGCGCTACGGCCATTACTCGCTGGCGGCGGAATCCATGTACGACCATCCGTTCCAGTGGGGCTCGAAGCGCACCGGGCCGGACCTGGCGCGCGTCGGCGGCCGCTATTCGAACGAGTGGCACGTCCAGCATCTCTCCGACCCGAGAGCCGTGGTGCCGGAATCGATCATGCCGAAATACGCCTTCCTCAAAGAGGAGCCGGTGACGGTCAAGGATATCGGCATGGACCTCAAGGCCAACGAGGATGTCGGCGTGCCCTATAGCGACGACATGATCGCCAATGCCGAAGCCGACATGAAGGCACAGGCCGATCCGAACGCCGACACCTCGGCGCTGCTGCAGCGCTATCCGAAGGCCAAGGTCGGCGATTTCGACGGCGATCCGCAGAAGCTCTCCGAAATGGACGCTCTCGTCGCCTATCTGCAGATGCTCGGTACGCTGGTCGATTTCTCGACCTACGACGATGCGACCGGCTACCGGTGAGGTGATCCCATGGAAACATACACGGCAATGCGGCACTTCGCCGACAGTTGGGGGCTTCTGGCGATGGCGGCGTTCTTCGTCGGCGCCGTTGTCTACACGCTCCGCCCCGGCAGCAAAAAGACGGCCAGGGAGGCCGCTGACATTCCCCTGAAGGATGATTGAGATGTCGGAAAAACATATTGATGAAATCAGCGGCGTCGAAACCACAGGACACGAATGGGACGGCATCCGCGAACTGAACAATCCGATGCCGCGATGGTGGGTCTTGACCTTCTACGTGACGATCCTCTGGGCGATCGGCTACGTCGTCGTCTATCCGGCGATCCCGATGATCACCTCGGCGACGAAGGGTTATTTCGGCTATTCCAGCCGCGCCGAGCTGCAGCAGGATCTCGATCAGGCCAAGGCCGGCCAGGCGAAGTTCCACGAAATGATCGCGGCAAAGAGCGTCGAGGAGATCGATGCCGATCCGGCGCTGCGCGAATTCGCGATCGCCGGCGGAGCCTCGGCCTTCAAGGTCAATTGCGCCCCCTGTCACGGATCGGGCGCCAGCGGCGGCCCGGGTTTTCCCAACCTGAACGACGACGACTGGCTCTGGGGCGGTGACCTGCAATCGATCCAGACGACGATCGCCCACGGGATCCGCTTCGAGGAAGATCCCGACACGCATGTTTCGGAAATGCCGGCCTTCGGCGATATCCTCAACAAGGACCAGACGAAGGAGGTTGCGGCCTATGTCTGGGGTCTGACGAATACGCCTTCGGATCCGGCGCTGGCTCAGGCCGGCAAGCAGATCTTCTTCGACAATTGCGCCGCTTGCCATGGCGAAGATGCCAAGGGCAAGGCCGAGATGGGAGCACCCGATCTCGCCGATGCGATCTGGCTGAAGGGCCGTGGCGAGGAGGCGATCATCCGGCAGGTCACCGCACCGAAACACGGCGTCATGCCGGCATGGTCGGCGCGCCTCGGCGATACCACGGTCAAGGAACTGACGGTCTTCGTTCACGCACTCGGCGGCGGTCAGTAGGAGAGGGGCATGACAGCGCACGGGCACAATCCGCTTCTCGGGCTTTACGGCATGCCGCGCTCGGTCGTGCATTCCCGTGTTTCCGTGCGCGCCAAATCCCTGCCGCCCGGCTGCAAGGGCGACGAGCCGGAAAAGATCGGCAGCGCGATCGTCAGTTTGACCTCCCTCAAGGATGACGAGCCGTCGAGCCGCTAGAAAAAAGGAGAGGACACCCCAAGCGGCGTTTTCTCCCCCGCAGTTCCTCCGGGCCGCGCCTTCGCCTCGAAGCGCGGCCTGTCCTTTTGCTGCTGCCGACCGCTCGCGCTTGTTGATCTTTATCAAGGACGCTTGGCGGCTTGAGGAGGAGAACAGGCGTATCGAACGCGAAAGACATTACTTATGAACCTTTTCACCGCACCCGATCCCAAGAGCGTGGAGCGGCTCGATGTCGAGCCCGTGAATGCGCGGCGCAACCGTCAGCCGCTCTATGCGGCGCGCAAGAAGATTTTCCCGAAGCGTGCCGAGGGGCAGTTCCGCCGTTTCAAATGGATCGTGATGCTGTTCACCCTCGGCATCTATTATCTGGCACCCTGGATCCGCTGGGATCGCGGACCTTACGCTCCGGATCAGGCAATCCTTGTCGATCTCGCCTCGCGCCGCTTCTATTTCTTCTTCATCGAGATCTGGCCGCAGGAATTCTACTACGTCGCCGGGCTTCTCGTCATGGCAGGGTTCGGGCTGTTCCTGGTGACTTCGGCGGTCGGCCGCGCCTGGTGTGGTTATGCCTGTCCGCAGACCGTTTGGGTCGATCTCTTCCTTGTGGTCGAGCGCGCCATCGAAGGCGACCGCAACGCCCGGATCAAGCTCGACGCCGCTCCCTGGAGTTTCGGCAAGCTCCGCAAGCGTGTCTTGAAACACTCGATCTGGCTGGTGATTGGCGTCGCCACCGGCGGCGCCTGGATCTTCTATTTCGCCGACGCGCCGTCTCTGGCCGTCGCGCTGGCAACCGGCGCGGCGCCCGCGGTCGCCTATGCGACGGTCGCCATCCTGACCTCCACCACCTATGTCTTCGGCGGCTTGCTGCGTGAGCAGGTCTGCACCTACATGTGCCCGTGGCCGCGTATCCAGGGCGCCATGCTGGACGAGAATTCGCTGGTCGTGACCTATAACGACTGGCGCGGCGAGCAGCGCTCGCGCCATAGCAAGAAGGCGCAGGCGGATGGCCTCGCGGTCGGCGATTGTGTCGATTGCAATGCCTGCGTCGCCGTCTGTCCCATGGGCATCGACATTCGCGACGGCCAGCAGATGGAGTGCATTACCTGCGCCCTCTGTATCGACGCCTGCGACGGGGTGATGGACAAGATCGGAAAGCCGCGCGGCCTGATCGCCTATGCGACGCTCAGCGAATATTCCGCCAACATGGCGATCGCCACCGATGGCGGCCGCACCGCGGTGCAGCCGGCCAAGGTGCGCAATGCCGACGGCTCCTTCATCGATGGCATCCGGCATTTCGACTGGCGCATCATCTTCCGCCCCCGCGTCGTCTTCTACGCCGCCGTCTGGGCGGCGATCGGCATCGGCATGCTGGTCCACCTGTCGATGCGCGGGCGTCTGGAGCTCAACGTCGTTCACGACCGAAATCCGCAATTCGTCATGGAAAGCGACGGCTCGATCCGCAACGGCTACACGATCCGCATCCTCAACATGGTGCCGCAGCCGCGGCGGATCGCGCTGACGCTGTCGGGTCTCGACGGCGCCACGATGCGCATCCCCGAAATCAGCAGGGACGACGCCCGCAGCTTCACGCTCGACGCGGCACCGGACGCGGCGACGACGGTCAAGGTCTTCATCACCCGCAGGCCGACGGCTGCTGCCGTCGATGAGTTCCTCTTCACCATCGAGGAGCCCGGCGGCACCGACCGGGCGACTTATCGCGCAGCATTCAACGCCCCTGGAGATCCGCAATGACCACCCGTGTCCAAGGCTTCACCGGCCGCCACATGCTGCTCGTCATCACCTCGTTCTTCGCCGTGGTCATCAGCGTCAATGTCACCATGGCCTGGTTCGCGTCGTCGAGCTGGAGCGGGCTCGTGGTCGAGAACACCTATGTTGCCAGCCAGGAGTTCAATCAGCGCGCCGCAGAGATGAAGGCGATGACCGCCTCGGGCATTGCAGGGCATATCTCGCTCAGGGATGACCGCTTCATCTACCGGATCGCCAATCCGGATGGATCGCCGGCCGCCGTCGATACCGTCACGGCCAATTTCAAGCGGCCGGTCGGCGACCACGAGGACTTTTCCGTTGCGCTGGACAATCGCGGCGAGGGCGCCTTCGAGACCGATCGCCATGTCCCGGCGGGGGACTGGATTGTCGAGTTCATTTCGAAGAAGGGCGGCAGCCTCGTCATGCATGAGGCGATCCGTTTCGACACCGCGGAGTTCGTGCGATGACCTGCTGCGCGATCGATGCCGACGGGGTGATGGCGATGAGCACCACGGCCTTCAGTGCCGAGGAGATCGCGCTCGCCAGCCATCCGCTCGGCGGCGGGCTGCACCAGCTCGATCTCAGCGTGCCCGATGTCCACTGCGGCGCCTGCATTTCGACGATCGAGAAAGCGCTGGCGGCGCTGCCCTTCGTCAGCAAGGCGCGCGTCAACCTGACGGCGCGCCGCGTCACCTGCGTCTATGCCGAGAAGGCCGGGGGCAGGGCTGTCGACCCCACACAGATCATCGCGGCGGTCGCAGGCGCGGGATACCGCGCGCATCTCTACGCGCCGCTTGCCGCCGAAAGCGACAAGACCCGCAACCAGCTGCTGCTTGCCGTCGGCGTCGCGGGCTTTGCGGCAACCAATATCATGCTGCTCTCGGTATCCGTCTGGTCGGGCGCCGATGCGGCAACACGCGACATGTTCCACTGGATATCGGCGATGATCGCCGCCCCGGCGCTGATCTATTCGGGCCGCTTCTTCTTCCAGTCGGCTTGGAATGCTTTGAAGCATGGCCGCACCAATATGGACGTGCCGATCTCGCTGGCGGTCACGCTCTCCTATTTCGTCTCGCTCTGGGAGACCATGCATCATGGCGAACACGCCTGGTTCGACGCCACGGTCTCACTGCTGTTCTTCCTGCTGATCGGCCGGACGCTGGATCACGTCATGCGCGAGAAGGCGCGGGCTGCGATCAACGGTCTGGCGCGGATCGCGCCGCGCGGCGCATTGCTGATCCAGCCGGATGGATCGCACCGCTATGTGGCGGTCGAGGAAATCTCGGTGGGTGACGAAATCGCCGTTGCGGCAGGCGACCGTATCCCTGTCGACGGTGTTGTCGTGTCCGGTCAAAGCGATCTCGACCTGTCGATCGTAACGGGCGAGAGCAGCCCGGCCTCGGTTCGGACCGGCCAGCCGGTCAGTTCCGGCTCGATGAACCTCACCGGCTCGCTGGCGGTCCGCGCCACGCGCCTTGCGCGGGATTCACTGCTCGCCGAAATCATCGGCTTGATGGAAGCGGCCGAAGGCGGCCGCGCCCGCTACCGACGGATCGCCGACCGGGCGGCCGCGCTCTATTCGCCGGTCGTCCACCTCCTGGCGCTCGCGTCCTTCCTTGGTTGGGGCCTCATCGGCGGCGACTGGAAACAGGCGATGCTGGTTGCCGTCGCGGTGCTGATCATCACCTGCCCCTGCGCGCTCGGTCTCGCCGTTCCCGTCGTCCAGGTCGTGGCTGCCGGCGAACTCTTCCGCCGCGGCATCATGGTCAAGGATGGGTCGGCGCTTGAGCGTCTGGCCGAGATCGATACCGTCGCTTTCGACAAGACGGGTACGCTGACGATCGGCAGGCCGCGGCTTGTTGCCGCCAACGCCGCTGATCCGGCCGATATCGCAAGGGCGGCGGCTTTGGCGGGCCATTCACGCCACCCGCTGTCGCAGGCCCTGGCACGCACCGGCACTTCCGATGCCGCGGCCTTCGAGCAGATCATGGAAATTCCGGGAGGTGGCCTCGAAGCGCGCCATGCGGGTGCGCTCTACCGGCTCGGCAGCGAGGCCTTCGCTTGCGGTGGTGCCGAGGCATCGCTCACCAACGAAGGTCCCTATTCCGAGGTGGTCTTCGCCAGGGATGGCCAGGTCATTGCCCGCTTCTTCTTCGACGACACGCTGCGGCCGGGCGCAGCCGAAGCCGTCGCTGAGCTCCGCAAGGCGGGGTTCGCGATGGCAATCCTCTCCGGCGACCGGCAGAGCGTCGTCGACAATACGGCGCGTGCGCTCGGTATCGGACGTGCGCTTGGAGGGCTGACGCCGGGAGAAAAGGTCGGGGAATGCCAGGCGCTGAATGGCGACAGCCACCGCGTCTTCATGGTCGGCGATGGCATCAATGACGCGCCGGCGCTTGCTGCCGCGCATGTCTCGATGGCCCCGGCCACCGCTTCCGATATCGGCCGGCAGGCGGCGGATCTGGTGTTCTTCAACGACCGCCTCGATGCCGTGCCGGTTGCCATTGCGGTCGCTTGCCGGTCGGCGGCGCTGATCCGCCAGAATTTCGCGCTGGCGATCGGCTATAACGTGCTGGCCGTGCCGATCGCGCTTGCGGGTCTGGCGACACCGCTGATCGCGGCGGTGGCGATGTCGACCTCGTCGATCATCGTGGTCTCCAACGCGCTGCGGCTCAACGCCTTCGGAAAGGGCGCGGCCGCAAACGACCGGCCCGCGCCTGCCGCTGCCCGGGCGGAGGCCCGAGCCGCATGAACATGCTAATCTATCTGATCCCGATCGCGCTTTTCATGGGCGGCATCGGACTTGCCGCTTTTCTCTGGTCGCTGAAGAGCGGCCAGTATGAGGATCTCGAAGGGGCCGCCTGGCGGGCGATTGCCGATGACGATGCCAATCCGCCGGCCTAAGCAACCTTTTCTGTCCATGGTCGCAATCGCTGTCGCGCGCATGGTAGCGCCGCCGCTAAACCTGCGTTATCTCTGATGGAAAGCATGGAAGCGGGACGAACGGGTGACATGGAAGCAGATCGCATTCTGGTAGTCGACGACGACGCCCGGATCAGGCAGATGCTCGTTCGGTATTTCGAGGATAACGGATACAGGGTCAGCGCCGTCGGCAACGGTGCCGCGATGCGCTCTGAGCTTGCCAAGGGCAGCTATGCCGCGATCTTCCTCGACCTTGTTCTGCCCAATGGCGAGAACGGGCTGGAGCTGCTGAAGGAGCTGCGCGCCACATCCGATGTGCCCGTGCTGATGCTGACCGGTCAGGACGACGTCACCGACAAGGTGGTTGGCCTTGAGATCGGTGCCGATGATTATATCGCCAAGCCCTTCCACCTGCGCGAACTGCTGGCGCGGCTGCGCACTGTGCTCCGGCGCCGCGTGCCTGCAGATCAGACCGTTCGGCCGGCGGGTGGCGACGAGGAAGTGCTGCAGTTCGACGGCTGGCGGCTCGATGTCGCCCGGCGTCGGCTGACCTCTCCCGGCGGGGACGACGTGGCGCTGACGACGGGCGAATTCGACATGCTGCTCGTCTTCGTGCGCAATCGCGGCCGGGTTCTGTCGCGCGAAACGCTGATGGATCAGACCAGAAACCGCAATCTCGAAGCCTTCGACCGGGCAATCGACGCCCAGATCGTCCGGCTGCGCAAGAAGATCGAAACCGACCCCAAGGAACCGGCGCTGATCCAATCGGTGCGCGGCGTCGGCTATGTCTTCACCGGCAGGCCGCAATAGCGCGCGGCCAATGCGCGCATTTGACAGAGATCAAAGCGGTGCCTTCCGACGCCCGCTAACCTCGACGCCATCGATATTCAGGGCGAGTGAGGCACCGGCATGCAGGCGAAGGACATTATGACCACGGACGTGGTGTCGATCAGCCCGGCAGTCGGCATCCGCCATGCCGTGGCCGTCATGATGCAGAAGCGGGTCAGCGGTCTTCCTGTCGTCGATGACGAGGGCCGGGTTTGCGGTATGCTGACCGAGGGCGATCTGCTGCTGCGCCGGGAGATCCGCGTTTCGCCGCGCATGGCGCGGACTGCCGAAGTGATGTCCGAGACCGATCTAGAACGCTATATCGCCAGCCATGGCTGGTCGGTCAGGGATGTGATGTCTGAGGATGTCATCGTTGCCCGCCCCGACAGCGAGGTGGCCGATATCGCCGAAAGCCTGCAGGCGCATCGCATCAAGCGGCTGCCGATCGTCGAAGACGGCAGGCTGGTCGGCATCGTCAGCCGCAGCGATATCCTCGGCATGATCCTCGACGCCTCGACAACGGCGCTGCCGCGCGAGGACGAGGCGATCCGTCTCGCGGTGCGCACGCGGCTGCGTTCCGATCTCGGCCTGACGCCTCAGAAGGTGCAGGTCTCCGTGCGTAACGGTCAGGTGACGCTGGAGGGACAGGTGGAATCCGACCTGAAACGCAAGGCCGTCCGCACCCTCGTCGAAGCCCTCGGGCTTGGCGGCTACCGGGATCAGCTGCGCGTGGAAATGCCGAAGGCGGAAGCCGAGCTTGCGATCATGTAGGGCGGTGAAGCAGGCGATTGCGCCGCTTCATCGTTTCCGCGTTGTGCAGCGAAGGAGAGCGGGGACGCGGAGGCTTGCCCGGCGCCATGCCCCTGGACCGGCCAAGCCTCTGTCAAGTTGCCCCACTTGACGCGGGCGCTCCCGGCCCGCGAGACAAACCTAGCTGCTCAGGCACCGGCTTCCTTGATCGAGATCAAAATCCCGCAATTTCAGCCAGGCGGCAGCCCGAGTTCGATGAGGATGTTGCTGATCTCCTGGCGCTTGTCGAGGTAGATTTGGCTGACATTTTCCGCAGGAAGCGAGATGTTGCTGGCGGTCGAGCCCGGGCGGAGCTTGAGAGCCTGGGCAAGCGCATTCTTCGCATCCGCCGTCCGGCCGAGCCTTTGATAGGCGACGGCGAGCAGCATATGCGCCCGCCCGGTGCCCGGGGTGATGGCGATGGCGCGCTGCAGCCAGGTCAGGGCTTCCTCGTCTCGCCCAAGCATCACGTTTGCCCAGCCGGCGCCAAGCAGCCAGGTCCAGCGGGAGACATCGGGCGTATTGAAGCGGTCGGCCCGTTGGAAGGTCGAGAGCGCATCCTCGAAGCGGCCGAGCTGGATCTGCGTCAGCCCCAGATTGAAGAGCGCCCCGCCGTCCCACGGATTGAGGTCCAGGTCACGCGCGCAAGCGACCAATGCCTCGGAAAACGCGTTCGTCGCCGCGAGAAACCGGCAATAGGTGCCGAGTACATTGGCCGACATCGGGCGGCTCTTCAGCGCGTTCTCGATCAGCGCGCGGGCATCCTCTTCCTTTTTTGCCTTCTCTGCCTCGCCGTACCATGAGAGCTGGATGCCGCGCAGATGCAGGGCGGCAAGCGCGACCTGTAGATCGACATTGTCGGGTTGCTGGGCGAGATAGGTTTCGAGGATCGAACGCGCGGTCGCGAACCGCTCCTTGGTCGTCTGGTTGATCGAGCTGATCGCCTGCTCGATCGCCGCGTTGGCGGCGTCAGGGCTCCTTCTGAAAGGAGCTTCCCTCTGCTGGTCGAGCCAGGTGGCGATGGCGTAACCGGCGCTCGCCGCAAGCCGGGTCTGGCCGAGCGCCTCATCGGTAACATCAGCGTCAAGCGCAGCTTCGCTGGAGAAGCGAATTTCGCGGGTCGAGGCATCGATGATCCGGGTTCTGAGGGTCCATGCCTGAGCGCTGCGTTCAAGCTCTTGCTGTAGCTGGAAGCCGGGGTGAGGATTATCGCCGCCGGAGGACGCGGGTTCCGGCGGTCTCACCTGCACGCCGCCGGTGCGGGCGAGCCCGTCCAGCAATTGATTGGTGATGCCGCGGATCATCGGCACGCTCTGCGGATCGTCGGTCAGATCGGCGATCGGCAGGATGTCGATCACGGGTGGCGACGACGGCTGCGTCTGGTCGCTTGCGATGAAGTGATAGGTCAGTCCTGCCAGCGCCGCTATGACGATGAAGGCGCCTGATAGAAGCTTTGTCCGCGAGACGAAAGGCCTGGAGGCTGCTCTACGCGGGGAGGGGAGCCGATCCGCATCGCCGCCATCGGGTGCTGTTTCCGGCCCATCGGAGATCGCGGTCGCCGAGAGAATATAGCCGCGGCGCGAGACGACCCTCAGCGTCTGCCGCGCCTCGTCTCCGAGTGCCTTGCGGATTTCCCGGATGCATTGAAACAGGCTGTCTTCGGCGACGTGAATGCCGGGCCAGCCCGCTTCCATCAGGTCATGTTTGCTGAGGATGCGCTTGTTGTTGTCGATGAAAAACTGCAGCAGCGCGCTCGCCTGCGGCCGCAGGCGGATCGTCTGTCCGTCGGGGCGCAGGAGCTCGGCACGATGTGGATCGAAAGCAAATTCAGTAAAACGAAACACCCGATCCTACCGTGAAGCGGCCGCGACATGAGCCCCTACATAGGAAAGGTGGAGCTCAGCCGTCAACTCGTACCGGCGGCCATCATCGGGAGAGTTCCGCTCCTGCGGTGCATTCAGAAAAATTCAGAAGTTTTTCAGAACACCGCCAGTCCTATTCAGGACGTCCCGCAGTGGCTCGCCTATCAACTGCATCGACCTTGCCGGCAGCGAACGCCTTTAACGGAGCGGCGGGTCGCCGCCCGCGCAAATCGCCTGGCGGTCTCAAACGAAGACGCGAAGGGATGATGGGCCTGCATTACAATTCTTCTGCAGCGCGGGCGCTTGAGCCGGACGTCGTCCGGCATGACCGCCTAGCAATGGCGGCCCTCGATCTCTTCGATCCGGTCTTTTCCGAGGCGCTGCAGCGCCTGGCGCAGGCTTTCGTCGCGACACATCAGGCGGAGCCGCGCATTGCCGCGCTGTTTGCGACCGAACAGCGCTGGCTGCTCTGCCACGCGGCGCTCGGGGCGCATTTCAGGACGGGTGGCATCGGCCGCGGTCTGACGCGGCCCGTTCTGGTGGAGATGTCGGACCGCTACGCGATCGCCAGCCGCAACACCGTGCATGCCTTCATCGACGAGGCGCTGAAATACGATTTCGTCCGGCTGGTGACGCTGCGCCGGCCCGGCGGCCATCACCGGTTCGTACCGTCGCCGAAAGTCATCGGCATGCTCGCCCATTGGTATGGCCTGCATTTCGAAGCGCTCGATGTCATCGACGGCGGCAGTCGCGCCAGCCTGTTCCGCGCCGATGCCGACAATCTGCTCTTACAGATGCAGCCGGATGTGGCCGATGGCCTGCTGGCGGCTCCCGGGATACGCAACTCGGGCCCGCTCTATGCCACGTTTTCGCGTGTCGACGCCGGTGGCCTGATCATGGACCGGCTCTTTGGCGGCATCGACGTGACGATCCCTGCGACACTCGATCGATACGAGACGGATATCACCTCCATCTCCTCTCTCGCGAGCTTCGCCGGTCTGTCGCGCGCGCATGTCAGCCGCAAGCTTTCGGCGGCCGAGGCTGCGGGCGGCGTCGGCTGGAGCGGTTTGCGCGGGCGCTCGCCTCTCTGGATCTCGCACGATTTCCGCAGGCAGTATGCGCAAACGCAGGCGACCAAACTATCCATTCTGGACGACGCCTTTTCCAGGGCTTTGGCGGTCAGGGCGGAGGCGTCATGAGGCGCCACCGTCCATTTTTGACGCATCCGTTGTCGAAGCCGGGCCGCCATGAGATTTGCTTTTTCATACAAGGCGTTCACCGGAGCGCCGACTCGATTGGGCAGGACTGCGGGCCCTGAATTTCGCCCGCGACAGAGGACTTTTTAAAATGAGCAAATCGACTCTGAGCGAAGGCGGCCAGGTGATGCCAGGCGGACGAAATCGCGCTTTGACGGCGGTCTTCCTCGCAGGCGTTTCGTCTGTCGCGCTTTTCGCGACGATGCCGGTCAATGGCGCGATGGCGGCGGATTGCGTTGTATCCGGCAATGTCATTGCCGGCCAGACTGACTGTACCGTCGAGAATTCGGGTACGATCTCTTCGCCTGAGACTGCGGTCTACGTCGCTCCGGCTTCCGACGGTATCTCGATTAATAACCTAGCCGGCGGGCAGATTTCTGGCGATGAGATCGGTATCGAGATCGAGGCGTCGAGCAACAACACCATTACCAACGCCGCCGGCGCCACGATTTCGGGTTCCGATCAGTCTGTCTCGGCCGGTATTCTCGTTCAGACCCTGCCCGGTAGCAATGAGACCGCTGATGGGACGGTGATCAACAATGCCGGTACGATCAGCGGCCATGATTTCGGTGTCGGCTTTGGATATGTCGGCGACTTTTCGATCAACAATAGCGGCACGATTGCCAGTACGGGGGCTGACAATTTCGGTAGTCATTACGCTGGTAGCAGCGCCGGTTTGTACGCCTATGTCGTTGGAAATATCGCGGTCGACAATAGCGGCGCGATTTCGAGCGTCGCCGGCACAGGCATCGATCTCTATCGCATCGAAGGCGGGGTCATTTCGAACAGCGGTACGATCTCGGGCGCTTACAACGGCCTGAATATCGACTCGGGCGGATGGGATGATTCAGCGATCGCCATCACCAATAGCGGCACGATTTCGGGCGAGACGAATTCCGGAATCAACCTTGCCGACATCAACGGGCAAAGCATTTCCATTCAGAACAGCGGAACGATCTCCGGTGCCCAGGCCGGGATCTATGCTGAAGACGTACAAGCAGAATTTTCGCTCGAGAACAGCGGCAATATCTACGCAGCCGGCGGCATCAGCTATCTTTACGGCGTAAGCCTTCAACGTGTCGACAACGCCACGATCGTCAACAGCGGCAAGATTTCCGGCGACTATTACGGTCTCTTCCTGAATGGCGACGAGTCTGTTGCGAAGGTGATCAATACCGGGACGATTTCCGGCTACAGCTATGGCATTTGGTCCAGCAACACCAGCCTTGATCTCACAAACTCCGGCACGATAAGCGGTGGAATCAATGCCTTCGGCGATGACCTCAGGATTGCCAACAGCGGTTCAATAACGGGATATCAGGCCCTCTATTTAAGTGGGGGCCAGGTCAGCATGACCAATAGCGGTCGGATTGCCGGTGACAACCGCGGCTTAGATGCCGGCTACGGTGGGGACGTCTCGCTGATGAACAGCGGCACGATCTCCGGCGGAGATACCGCGGTGAACTCGTACAACAATACTTCCGTCTCCCTCAAGAATGCCGGCACGATTTCGGGAGGTGCTTACGGGATCACATCTTCAAGCAACGGCGCTTTGTCCATTGACAATAGCGGCACGATTTCCGGTGGGCAGCTCGGCATTGTCGCCGATACTCCCACAACCATCACCAATAGCGGCACGATCTCCGGCGGCGTCAATTCCATCCGGTTTCTCTCTGACGGAAACACGCTTAACCTTCTGTCGGGCTCGGTCATCAAGGGCGCGGTGGATTATAATTCCACCGAGAACAACGCTACGAACTTCGGTTCCGGCAGCTATTCTCTCGCCGTCGACAATTACGAGACGGCGCTCAACCAGATCAGCCTGAACAACTCCCGCCAATCGCTGATCGTCTCCGTGGATTCGAATAGCAATAACGGCAGGCTCGAGGTCGTCGATCCCGGCGCTTCGTCGATGGATGCGGCAGTTCGCGGCTATACGAACTCCGTCGGCAATGTCATCGGCTCGATCCTCAATATCGATGTCGGTTCTTCCGCAGGCGGCGATAGCGGATCGTCGGGCACCAGCGCTCTCGGCTATGCCGAGGAAAAGAAGCCGACGGGTTCGGCAGCCGCCGTTCAGAAGCTTGGCGAGGGCACGGCTGTCGACCGCTTCGGCAACCTGTTCTGGATGCGCGCCTTTGGCGGGCAGACCTTCGACAACGATAACGACACGCGCTCCAGCAATTACGGCGTTGCCGCTGGTGTCGACCGCCAGTTCGACGACGGCCGCTTCGGCGTGCTCGCCGGTTACGGCCGCATCATCAACCGCGCCGACGACGGCTCCGGCCAGACGGCCGGCAATACCGGCTTCGGCGGCGTCTACATGCGCAACGATTTCAGCGGCGTGACGCTCGATAGCTCGCTGGTGGCCGGCGGTATCGAGAATGACAGCCGCCGCGAGATCTTCGGCTCCGATCCGGCCCGCGGCTCTTTTGCCGGCTGGTACGTCTCGCCGGAGATCGCCATCTCGCAGAAGCATGAGGTCGCTCCGGGCTGGACCTTCACCCCGGCGGCACGGCTGCGCTACACGGCCGGCTTCTATCAGGGTTATTCCGAAACCGGCTCGACGCAGAACATCTCCTACGACGACCGTACTTCACACACGCTCGAAGGCATTCTGGAAGGCAAGCTGACCAACCAGACGAAGCTGACGAACGGCATGGTGGCGAATGTCTCGCTGAGCGCTGCCCTCGTCGATACGCTGAACCTCGGGGCTTCCGGCCTGAACGCCAGCCTGAGCGGCACGGACTTCATGGTCTCCGCCATCAGCGACCGCAACCTTGTCGGCGGCCGTTTCGGACTGTCGGGTGAATTGCAGGTCAACCCGCAGACGACGCTCTACAGCGGCGTCACGCTCGGGACCTATACCAGCGAGGTCAACTCCTGGTCGGCAAATGCGGGCGTGAAGGTCGAATTCTGAGATCGGCCTGAAGCATCTGCAGGTTCTCGAAGAGCGGATCGGCAAGATCCGCTCTTCGGTTTTTTATGCGCTGCGTGGCCGGGCCATCGCGCGCGGGCGTCTCATTTCCATTCCCAGAGCCGCTTCGACGCATAGGGTCTGCTGCTGACGACCCCGCGCGGCTCTCCGCTCGCCGCCACATAGCGCCCGGCATCTTCGGCATCGTCGACGCCGACGAGGATCATCCTGGTGGAGCTCTTCGACGGCGCGCCCTTCGCTCGCAGTTCGACATTGATCACCGCATGCGGATAGTCCTCGTGCAGCTTGATCATCGGCTCGCCCGACAGCGCGATATGATGCTGCATCGCCAGAAAAGACAGGACGCGCTCATAGGCGGCCGCGGGCGAAACCGGTCGGTCGCCATCGGCCGTGCGCGCATAGGCCATCGTATCGATCTGCCCCTTCTGCTTGCGCATTTCATAGACGAGCAGATTTGAGCCCATGGCGAGTTCCACATGCAGATCGAAGGTCTGGTAGCGGTCTCCGCGCTCGTGAAGATCGGCCAAACGGGCCTTCATGTCCTCGGCAAAATCGGAATATCGGGATGGTGTCATAGCTCGTCCGCCTTCAAATGCTGCCGCGCAATCGCATGGCGCTCCCCTCGGCGCAAGAGGGGCGATGCCCGGCATCTCCGTCCATAAGCGGACTCTTTTCATTTCTGCTCATAGAGCCACTTTCCCGGTTGACAGGACCACTTCCGCAGATATTCTATTATAAAACCTGATATAACATAATTGCGGAACAACAAACCGGGAGCATGAAATGAAGACTCTTGTCGCTTTCCTTCTCGGCACTGCGCTGGTCGCTCTGCCGACAACGATGATGGCTCAGGAAAAGGGTGGCGTCATCAACGTCGCGACGATCGGTGAGCCGCCGACGCTCGATCCGATGTCCTCGACCGCCGATCTGGTCGGCATCGTCACGCAGCACATTTTCGAAACGCTCTATACGTTCGACAAGAGCTGGAACGTCACGCCGCTGCTGGCCGAGAGCCTGCCGGAAATCAGCGCCGACGGTAAGACCTATACGATCAAGCTGCGCACCGGCATCAAGTTCCACGACAATACGGACATGACCTCCGATGACGTCGTCGCCTCGCTCAATCGCTGGACGAAGATCGCTTCGCGCGGCAAGCAGGTCGCGGGCTTCATCGATTCCATCGCCGCCGTCGATCCGGCGACCGTCAAGATCACGCTGAAGCAGCCCTATGCGCCGCTGACATCGCTGCTGGCCTTCAACAATTCCGCCGCCATCATCATTCCGTCTGAAAAGCAGGACGAGCCGATGAAGGAATTCATCGGTACCGGCCCCTACATGCTCAAGGAGCGCAAGGCGGACCAGTATATCCAGCTCGTGCGCTTCGACGGCTACAAGTCGCGTGATGGCGAGAGCAATGGTTACGGCGGCGCCCGCCACCAGTATCTCGACGAAATCCGCTTCGTGCCGGTTCCGGATGCCAATACCCGCGTTGAGGCTGCCGTCTCCGGACAGTACGACTATGTTGACTCCATCCCGGTCGAGTCCTTCGACAAGCTGAAGGGATCGAGCGCTTCGCAGCCGGTCATCCTGAAGCCCTTCGGCTATCCGGTCTTCGTCTTCAATACGAAGGAAGGCATTGCCAAGAATGTCGAGGTCCGCAAGGCGATCCGCCAGGCGCTCAGCATGGAAGACATGCTGGCAGCGGCCTTCGGCAGCACGGATTTCTACACGCTCGACGGCGATATCTATCCGAAGCCCTTCGCCTGGAACACCGATGCAGGCGTCGAAGGCAATTACAATGTCGCCGATCCGGAAGGCGCTGCCACGGCCGCCAAGGCGGCAGGCTACAACGGCGAGCCGATCCGCATCCTGACGAGCCGCCAGTACGAGTTCCATTACAAGATGGCGCAGGTTGCCGCCGAATACCTGAAGATGGCGGGCTTCACCGTCGACCTGCAGGTCGTCGACTGGGCAACGCTGACACAGCGCCGCACCGATCCGAAGCTCTGGGACATCTACATCACCCACAGCCCGTTCCTGCCTGAGCCGGCGCTGATCGGCTCGCTGTCGCCGAGCTCGCCCGGCTGGTGGGATACGCCGGCACGCAAGGCGACCGTCGATGCCTTCACCTCGGAAGTCGATCCGCAGAAGCGCATCGCGCTCTGGGCCGATGTTCAGAAGGCGATGTATGACGAGCTGCCCTACATGAAGATCGGTGACTTCAACGCTGTTTCGGCGAAGTCGAACAAGCTCGAAGGCGTCGATCCGGCTCCGTGGCCGTACTTCTGGAACGCGTCCATCAAGAAGTAAGCTGCAGGGTCCGACGATGATCGCGGCGGCAACCTCTCACTCCCTCATCCCTGTGCTTGTCACAGGGATCCAGCCACGGCGCGTCTGCGCCGTGAATGACCTGAATTCTTGCAAGGAGTCTCTTGCGCCCAAGGACTTGGGCGCGCTGGATTCCTGTGACGAGCACAGGAATGAGGGAGAGATTGTTGCCGCCGTCTACTTCCAACCGTGTGCGGGGTTCATGCCTCAATGATACGCTACATCCTCCAGCGCCTTGCGGGCATGATCGTCGTGATGTTCCTCGTCGTCACGATCGTCTTCGTCATCGTGCGTGTCACGCCGGGTGATCCGGCGGCCGTCATGCTCGGTCCCGATGCGACGTCGCAGGATATTGCCGATCTGCGCGCCAGCCTCGGCCTCGACCGGTCTCTCGGCGTCCAATACATCTATTATGTCGGTCAGCTATTGAGGGGCGATCTCGGCCAGTCGATCTTCCTGAACATGCCGGTCACCTCGGCGCTTCTCGATCGCGCCGAGCCGACCTTCTTCCTGACGATCTTCTCGCTTGCCATCGCCAGCATCATCGCCCTGCCGATCGGCATCTACGCCGCCTACCGGCGCGGCTCCTTCGTCGACCAGGCGGCGACGACGCTTGCGATGTTTGCAGCGAGCATCCCGAGCTTCTGGCTCGGTCTGATCCTGATGCAGATCTTCGCCGTCCGCTTCGGCATGTTCCCGGTCTCCGGTTACGGCGGTCCCGGCTCGACATTCCTCGACCGGATGTATCACCTGACATTGCCTGCCTTTGCGCTTGGCATCGTTTCCTCAGCGCTGATCCTGCGCTTTACCCGCGCCTCGATGCTGGATGTGCTCGGCGACGATTATATCCGCACGGCGCGCGCCAAAGGCCTCATCGAGCGCAAGGTGATCCTCAAGCACGCGTTGAAGAACGCGCTGATCCCGATCCTGACCGTGCTTGGTCTGACGGCTGCCGTCCTGATCTCCGGCGCGGTGGTGACCGAGACCGTCTTCGGTCTCCCCGGCGTCGGCAATCTCGTCGTCTCGGCCGTTCTTCGCCGTGACTATCCGGTCATCCAGGGCGCGCTGCTGGTCATCGCTGCGCTCTACGTCCTGATCAATTTTGCGATCGACATGCTCTATCTGCTGGTCGATCCGAGGGTGCGCTACTGATGAGCGATATCGCGATCAAGCCGGCCGAAAGCGAAGGCCGCAAGTTCATCCGCCGCTTCCTGAAGCGCAAGACGGTCGCCTTCGGCGTCCTCATCCTCGTCATCTTCGTGCTGCTGGCGATCTTCGCGCCGTGGGTCGCGCCCTATTCGCCATCGAAGCTCTCGATCGTCAATCGGCTGAAGCCGCCGAGCGGAACCTATTTCTTCGGCACCGACGAGTTCGGCCGCGATGTGCTGTCGCGCACCATCTTTGCGGGACGGCTGTCGCTGCTGGTTGGTGCCGCGGTCGTGGCGCTCTCGGCGGTGATCGGCGTGACGCTCGGCTTGCTCGCGGGCTTCTTCAAGAAGCTCGACACACCGATTGCCCGCCTGATCGATGCGATGATGGCTTTCCCCGACATTCTTCTGGCAATTGCACTCGTCGCTGCACTCGGCCCGTCGCTGACCACCGTCATCGTCGCGCTGTCGATCGTCTATGCGCCGCGTCTCGCCCGCATCGTCCGTGCCTCGACGCTTGTCATCCGCGAGCTGCCCTATGTCGAGGCCGCCCAGGCGCTTGGCATTTCCACCTTCCACATCATGACGCGCCATGTGCTGAGGAACCTCCTGTCGCCGATCCTGGTGCAGGCGACCTTCCTGTTTGCCAGCGCCATGCTCGCCGAGGCCGGGCTCTCCTTCCTCGGCCTCGGCGTCAGCCCGGAAATCCCGACCTGGGGAACCATGATTGCGGCCGGCCGGCAATATATCGGCCAGGCCGACTGGATGACGCTGTTTCCGGGTGTCGCCATCATTCTCTCCGTGCTCTCGCTCCAGATGGTCGGTGACGGTCTGCGCGACATGCTCGATCCCAAACTTCGAAAGGACTTGTAAATGACCGGTGATAAAGCGGCCAAGCCGCTCCTCCTCACCAATGTGAAGCCGATGGCATTCGGCGCCGATACGCCCGCTGGCGCCGTCGATATCCTTGTCGATGGCGAGGGCAAGATCGCCAAGATCGGCCAGCAGCTCGCCGTTGGCGATGACGTGACGCGCGTCGATGGCAAGGGCGCCTGGATTTCGCCCGGCTGGGTCGATCTGCACGTCCATATCTGGCATGGCGGCACGGATATCTCGATCCGCCCGTCGGAATGCGGCGCCGAGCGCGGTGTCACCACGCTCGTCGATGCCGGATCGGCCGGCGAAGCCAATTTTCACGGCTTCCGCGAATACATCATCGAGCCGTCCAAGGAGCGCATCAAGGCGTTCCTGAACCTCGGGTCCATCGGCCTCGTCGCCTGCAACCGAGTTGCCGAACTGCGCGATATCAGGGATATCGACCTTGACCGCATTCTCGAATGCTATGCTGAAAACAGCGAGCATATCGTCGGTCTTAAGGTGCGCGCCAGCCACGTCATCACCGGCTCCTGGGGCGTCACCCCGGTCAAGCTCGGCAAGAAGATCTCGAAGATCCTGAAAATCCCGATGATGGTGCATGTCGGCGAGCCGCCGGCGCTCTATGACGAAGTCCTGGAAATTCTTGGTCCCGGCGACGTCGTTACCCATTGCTTCAACGGCAAGGCGGGTTCGAGCATCATGGAAGACGAGGATCTCTTCAATCTGGCCGAACGCTGCGCCGGCGAGGGCATCCGCCTCGATATCGGCCATGGCGGCGCCTCCTTCTCCTTCAAGGTGGCGGAAGCAGCGATCAACCGCGGCCTGCTGCCCTTCTCGATCTCGACCGACCTGCACGGCCACTCGATGAACTTCCCGGTCTGGGATCTGGCGACGACGATGTCGAAGCTGCTCTCAGTCGGCATGCCCTTCGACAAGGTCGTCGAAGCCGTTACCCATCACCCGGCATCGGTCATCAAGCTGTCGATGGAAAACCGCCTGGCCGTCGGTCAGCGTGCCGATTTCACCATCTTCGACCTGATCGACTCCGATATCGAGGCGACCGATTCCAACGGTGACGTCTCGGTGCTCAACAAGCTGTTCGAGCCGCGCTACGCCGTCATCGGCAGCGAGGCGATCACCGCCAGCCGTTACATCCCCCGTGCCCGCAGGCTGGTTCGTCACAGCCACGGCTATTCCTACCGCTAAGAGAAGAAAACAGAAATCGCATGACAGGAGCCTACGTGAACACGTCTCCAGCTACCGCCAAGATCTCGGGCACGCCTGCCGAAAGGCTGGCCGCGCTCGGCATCGCCCTGCCGCCGGCGCCGCCGCCGATCGCCAACTTCGTGACGCATGTCATCGAGGGCAATATTCTCTATCTCTCCGGCCAGGGGCCGCGGGAAGCCGATGGCTTTCTGCACACCGGCAAGGTCGGCGGCACTGTCGGCGTCGAGGATGCCTACAAGCATGCGCGGCTGACGGGCATCAACCTGCTCGCCGTCATGCAGGATGCGTTGGGCGATCTCTCGCGCGTCAAGCGCGTCGTTAAGCTGCTCGGCATGGTCAATGCCGTGCCTGATTTCCTCGATCATCCGAGCGTCATCAACGGCTGCTCCGACCTCTTCAAAGATGTTTTCGGCGAAGAGGCCGGCCAGCATGCGCGCTCGGCGGTCGGCTTCGGCTCTCTGCCCGGCAATATCACCGTCGAGATCGAAGCGATCGTCGCCCTGCGCGACTAGAGGAGGATGTCAGTGGTTGCGCCAGCCCATGATCTTTTCGATGCGTTCCGCCGACGCGCGCACATGCGCCGTGTAGCGGTTCTCATCCGAAAAGGCCTTCTGTTCGGGAAGGACGATGGAAATGGTCGCAACGCACTCGCCGTCACGGTCGCAGATCGGCGAGGCGATGCAGGCAACCGCATAGTCCGATTCACCGGCCTGGATCGACAGGCGCGCGTCGAAAGCGGCGCCCGCCGAACTCGACAGCACTTCGGCATCCATCTCGGCGCGTCCCGTCGGCGAGGTCTTGGCGCAGCGCTTGAAGAGCTCGACACGCTCGGCCTCCGGCAGGTGGCCGGCAAGCAGGCGGCCGGACGCCGTCCAGTTCAGCGGCACCCGCGTTCCGACGCGCGATGCCACCTGGAAATGGCTCGGGCCGTCGGCCATGGCGAGCACCAGCATGTAATCGCCGTCGCGGCCGCAGACCTGTACGGTCTCGCCGGCTTCGCGGCAAAGATCGTGCATTTCATGGGTGGCAACGCTCATGAAATCCAGCGAGCGGGCATAGGCCAGGCCGTAGTGGTAGAGCCGCGGTCCAAGCCAGACGGAGCCATCCGTATTGCGCGTCAACATGTTCTTTTCGACCAGATCGTCGACGATCACATAGACCGTCGACAGCGGTGCTTTGACCGCCTTGGCGATCGCGTAGACACCCGCGGGCGATCCGGTTTCGTAAAGGTAATCAATCACCTGCAGAGCACGGTCGATGCCGCTCACGCGCGAGCGGCGTGCGGTCTTTTCGCTGCCGGTCTCTTCGGCGGAGGTGTTGTCTTCGGAGTAAACCGGAGATGATGTCTTGCCGTCCAATTCCACGTCCCTCGTATGCAGATGCGAGTTTATTACATTACTATGGCATAGCCGTCACTGAGGCAAATCGCAACACCCCATGTGACCAAGCACTCGAAATTGGAGACAACAATGTCTGATGACATCCGCCCGTCGATCGGCCTTCGCCCGGTCATCAACGTTTCCGGCACCATGACCAGCCTCGGCGCATCGATCGTCGTTCCCGAGGCGATCGCCGCCATGTCGTCGATCCTGCCGCAATTCGTCGAGGTCAACGATCTGCAGCGCAAGGCGAGCGCCGTCATTGCCCGGCTGACGGGCGGCGAGGCGGGTTTCGTCACTGCGTCCTGCTCGGCAGGCATTTCGCTGGCGGTCGCCGGCACCATCACCGGCAACAATCTGCTGGCGATCGAAAAGCTTCCTGAAGTCATCACCGACAAGAACGAAGTTCTCGTGCAGATGGGCCACGTCGTCAGCTACGGCGCGCCCGTCGATCAGGCGATCCGTCTGGCCGGTGGCAAGGTCGTGCTCGTCGGGCAGGCCACCTCGACGCATCGCTTCCACATGGAAAACGCGATCACCGAAAAGACGGCGGCCGCCGTCTATGTCGTCTCGCATCATGTCGTCGATTACGGCCTGCTGAACCTCAAGGAATTCGTCGAGATCGCCCACGCCAAGGGCGTGCCCGTCATCGTCGATGCCGCTTCGGAATATGATCTGAAGATTTTCCTGGAGCAGGGGGCCGATATCGCGCTTTATTCCGGCCACAAGTTCCTGGGCGGCCCGACCTCGGGCATCGTCGCCGGCAAGAAGGAACTGGTGCGCAACGCCTTCCTGCAGAACATGGGCATCGGCCGCGGCATGAAAGTCGGCAAGGAGAGCATCTTCGGCGTCATGGCGGCTCTGGAAGCCTGGGAAAAGCGCGATCACGCCGGCATCCGCGAGCGCGAGACGGGTTATCTCAATCTCTGGAAGCAGACGCTCGACGGCCGTCCGGGCGTCACTGCCCTGATCGAGCCCGACCCGACCAACAACCCGCTCGACCGCATGCGCGTCATCGTCAGGGCGGATGAGGCCCACATCACCGCCTGGGATCTCGCCGATGCGCTGGCGCGCGGCACGCCGCCGATCATCGTGCGCGATCACGAGGTCGAGCATCACTATTTCTACCTCGACCCCTGCAACCTGCATCCGGGCCAGGAAAAGATCGTCGCCAGCCGTATTGGCGAGGAGCTCGACAAGGCGCGCGCCTCCAACGAGATCATCGCGACGCCGATCGAGAACCGCAGCAAGCACCGCTTCGACGGCGCCCTGCGCTGGCCGGACTAAAAAGCGGCGGCGGGGCGGTCTCCATACCCCTCCCGCCTGCCGGCCACCCTCCCCACAAGGGGGAGGGTTAAGACTGCCGCAGCGCCGGGCCTGCCGGGAGCAACAGAAACGAAGGAACGACTATGATCGCGGAAGCTCAGAAAAGTCAGGCCACGGAACCGGTTCTCTCCGTCCGGAACCTGACGACATCGTTTCTCGTCGATGGCGCCTGGAAGCCTGTGGTGCGCGATGTCTCCTTCGATGTGGCACCGGGCGAGACGGTCGCGATCGTCGGCGAGAGCGGCTCGGGCAAGAGCGTCACCTCGCTGTCGATCATGCGCCTGCTGCAGGCCGATTCCAGCCGCATCGAGGGCAAGATCATGCTCGGCGGCCGCGATCTGCTTGCTCTTCCCGAAGAGCAGATGCGCAAGGTCCGCGGCAATGATGTCGCGATGATCTTTCAGGAGCCGATGACCTCGCTGAACCCGCTCTTCACGATCGGCGACCAGATTTCGGAAGCGCTGCTCTGCCATCGGCCGATGTCGAAGGCCGAGGCGCGCGCCGAAACCATCCGCCTGCTCGAGAAGGTTCGCATCCCCTCTGCCGCTTCGCGCTTCGACGAATATCCGCATCGTTTCTCCGGCGGCATGCGCCAGCGCGTGATGATCGCCATGGCGCTGGCCTCGCGCCCGAAGCTGCTGATCGCCGACGAGCCGACGACGGCGCTCGACGTGACCATCGAGGGGCAGATCCTCGACCTCATCAAGATGCTGCAGGAAGAGGAGGGCACCTCGGTTCTCTTCATCACCCACGACATGGGCGTCGTGGCCGAAATCGCCGACCGTACCGTCGTCATGTATCGCGGCGAGCAGGTGGAGACCGGCGAAACCGCCGATATCTTCCATCGCGGCAGGCACCCCTATACCCGCGCGCTGCTATCGGCCGTCCCGGTTCTCGGCTCGATGACCGGCTATGAGCGCCCGCTGCGCTTTCCTGTCGTCAACACCGCGACCGGCGAATCCGACAAGCCGGTCGAAACGGCCGATACCGTTGCCTCGACCTCCCGTCCGGTTCTGGAGGTCAGAAACCTCACCAAGCGCTTCGACATCCATTCCGGCCTGTTCGGCAAGCTGACCGGCCGCGTCCATGCCGTCGAAAATGTCTCCTTCGATCTCCACGCCGGAGAAACGCTGTCGCTGGTCGGCGAATCCGGCTGCGGCAAGTCGACGACCGGCCGCGCCATCATGCGGCTGATCGAGGCGCAGAGCGGCTCCGTCATCGCCGACGGGAAGGATGTGCTGTCGCTTGATAAATCTGGTATGCGCGAGATGCGCAAGACTGTGCAGATGATCTTCCAGGATCCCTTCGCCAGCCTCAACCCGCGCATCCGCGTCGGTGATGCCATTGCCGAACCCTATCTCGAACACAGAATGGGAACGGCGAAGCAGGCGAAGGAACGCGTCGCCGATCTTCTGACCAAGGTCGGGCTGACGCCGGACATGGCCTCCCGCTTCCCGCACGAGTTCTCCGGCGGCCAGCGCCAGCGCATCTGCATCGCCCGCGCGCTTGCCCTGGAGCCGAAAGTGATCGTTGCCGATGAGAGCGTTTCTGCGCTCGACGTCTCGATCAAGGCGCAGGTGATCAACCTGATGCTCGACCTGCAGCAGAGCCTGAACCTGGCCTTCCTGTTCATCTCCCACGACATGGCCGTCGTCGAGCGCGTCAGTCACCGCGTCGCCGTCATGTATCTCGGCGAGATCGTCGAAATCGGCCCCCGCGCCGCCGTCTTCGGCAATCCGCAGCACGACTATACGAAGAAGCTGATGTCGGCGGTACCCGTTCCCGACCCAGATCGCCGGCGCGAGAAGCGGGCGGCGGCGAATGACGAGCTCAGGAGCCCCATCCGGCCGGTCGACTATGCGATCAAGCCGCTTGAATACCGGGAAGTGTCACCGGGACACCTGGTGGCGGTCTAGATCAGACGCGCGGCGATCTCCAACGCCGCGCCTGCTTCTGCCATGCGGCGGTCAAGCGTTACAAGTTCCGTGCGCGTCTCTTCGGAAATCGCCAAATGCAGGGCATCGCTGGCTCTGAGATTGACGTTTCGCTGAGCAGCCAGCTTTGCGGCGAGCAGAAAATGGCGTCGCTCGACCGGGATGAGCTCGAACGTTTCCATGACCAAACCGTCGAAGACGTTTTGAATCTCGGCTTGATAGTCGCTGTTGAGCTGCCCGGTGCGAATTTTCAGCGCTATGGCTGACGAAAATTCAGTCAGTGTCCAATCGCTGACGACCACGCGGGTCGTATTGACCGCCTCCCATAAAAAAGCGCTCGCCCGTTCGCTTGCCTCTTCATTGACCAGTGCGGCAACGATGACTGACGTATCGAGATAAAACATTCAGTATCGTTCGCTATCGCGCATGTCGCGCACGAACGTACCTGAGTCCACGGGTTGTTTCGGCTGCGAGTGACGCAACGCGCGAAGAGCCTGCAGATCGATTGGCTTGCGCGGCTTCTTTATAGGGACGATCTCGGCGACCGGCTTTCCGCGCTTCAGGATCTGCACCGTCTCGCCCGCCTCGACGCGCTCGACGAGTTCGCTGAGATGCGTCTTCACGTCTGCCAAATTGACCTGAGTCATCGCTGCACCCTCATGACCATCTAGTTGGTCATATTATATCAGTCGCATCGGAGCAGCAAGCAACCGCCAAAAACAGCAAAAGCCGCCGCATGGGGGATTGCGGCGGCTTTCGCACGGGGGCAGGGAACATCCCCGGAGGTCAACCGAAGCAGCAAGCGGAGGGCGGGTTGCTTTTTGCCCGGTTGGCGATGGCGTTGATGAAATTGCCTACCTTCGAGGTGCTGGCCTCGCGTTTGCGGGCTGCCGTCTCAAGGAGTTGCTTGAAGTCTTCAAGCTTGACGCCATCGGCGCGCATCACCATGGCGATCATCGGGTCGCGAAGAGCTTCGGAAATGGTCAGGTCTCTGTTCTGTGTCATGGTAAGTCCTCCTTTCGTGGGCAGCTGCCCGTGTTCCGCTGTCGCAGCCTGCCCTCTCGGCATTGACTTTGGCGATCAGCGGTGTTACCGGTAAGTAACAACGCATTTGTTACCGATCGGTCACATCGATGTCAAGGACTTCGTCCTCAAAAAAATCAGAAACTTCGAATGAAATCTCCCAGGGCATGACAGACGAAAAGATTCCCCCGCGGGAACGTATCGTTTCGACCGCTTCGGAGCTTTTCCGCGAGCACGGCATCCGTGGCATTGGCGTCGACGCCATTGCCGATGCAGCGCTTACCAACAAGATGACCCTCTACAGGCACTTCGGCTCCAAGGACGAGCTGATCTGTGAAACCTTGCGGCGGGCATCGGAAAAGGCCGAGCAAATCTGGCGTGATCTGGAGACCGCTCATCCCGGCAATCCGCGCGCTCAGCTTGATGCCTGGGTCGAAGGCCGCGCGCACTGTCTGAACGGCGAGCCGGCGGGCTGCGATCTTGCCAATGCGGCAATCGAGCTGAAGGGCGAGGGCCATCCGGCCTATGGCGTCATCGAGCGCCACAAGGCCGATCAGCGCCAGCGCCTCGTTGCACTCTGTGCTGCAGCCGGCGCCAGCGAGCCGCAGCTCCTGGCCGATACGCTCACGCTTCTTCTCGAAGGTGCGCGCGTGACGCGCCAGGCAATGGGCAGTGGCGGTTGCTGCAGCCATTTTGCCAAGGCGGCCAGTGCTGCAATCGCTTCCTACTGCTAAAGCGCAGCACCGCCGTGGAACCTCCGTGGCGGCGACGCGTTACCTTCCTGGTCAGGAAGAACCCGTGGCAGTGAGATGAACTACACTTACCTCCATCGCCTGTATGCCAAGCGCGCCGAGCTGGAAGCCAAGCTCGAGCTTCATGAAGCGCGCGACTGTTTCGGCGACGAAGAGGTCGAAGACGGCACTGAAGCCGATCTGCGCCAGCGCCTCAGCGAAGTCACCCAGGAAATCGACAATCTGGAACATTCCCCTGGCCGCTAGTTGGCGGCGTCCAGAAGCTCGACGGTGCGTTTGTCGAATTCCCCCGCATAATATTTGTCGATCGCCCGGTGAAAGGGCGAGCCGTGGTCGCTGATTGCGGCAAAGAGCGTGAGCGACGACCGGAACTTCAGGTCGTCGGGCGAGCCCAGGATATCGTGCGCGCTGCGATCATTGACCGAGAGCATCGCATCGACACAGCGAAGCAGCCGCGTTCCGAGAATCGGATCGGCGAGATATGCGGCGGCTTCCTCGGCGGAACGGATGGCGTATTTCTCCGCCATCGACGATGTTCCGAGGCCCGCGATTTGCGGGAAGATGAACCACATCCAGTGCGATCGCTTGCGGCCGGCCTTCAGCTCCGACAGAGCCTGGCCGTAGATGCCGTTCTGCGCGTCGATGAAACGGTCGAGATCGAAATTGAGATCACTGGGCATGGGGCGCCTCCCTTATGCGGGGAAGATATGGGAGGCCGCGTGGATTTCCATGTCGCTGCCGTCAGCAGCCTTTTTCCGCGTAGGGGCTGTATTCGCGGCAAGAATCGAGATGGTGATGAGGGTGTGGAACGGAAGTGACCGGCGCGGCGATTGCCGAGGTCGTCACCGGATCGGTTGTGACCGGTGTGGTGAAGTGGCCGGTGAGGCCGACGATCGCAAGGAGCGCGATCGCTGCGACGACAACGAGCCGCTCTATGCCGGAAAGCCGCTGGGCCTTCACATGTTCGGCATAATCCTGCTCGCCGTCGCCGGCGCTAAAACTGTCAAAATTGGTCATGGCATGAACTCCGAATATTGCCGCGAGACCTGATATGAGCCACCGCTCACAGCAGGTGGGAGCCCGCGTGCGCCACACATTTATGTAGCCGCCTCATCAAATTTAAGCCGTCGCTTGGCAAACGCAGTGTTCAGAAAATGACATCAATAGACGTTATTGCCCGATCCGGTACTGGCGATGACGGGCGATCCGCGGTAGGTCTTTGAGCCAGCAGAGATTGCGGATTTTCTTCATGACCAAATCATATGGCGCAATGTCCATTGCGCAGCTTTCTGTCCTTATTCAAAGCGGTGAAGCGGATCCCGTCGAAGTGACGGAATCGATCCTTTCAGGCATCAAATCCTATCCGGATCAGGCGATCTTCATCTCGCTGACCGAGGATCGCGCCCTTGCCGAAGCCAAGGCGTCGGCCGCGCGCGTTAGGCAGGGCCGTTCGCTCGGCGTGCTCGATGGCATCCCGATCGCCTGGAAGGATCTCTTCGACATCGAGGGCATGGCGACGACGGCAGGTTCGAAGATTCTTGCCGGCGCGCCGGCTGCAAAGCGCGATGCGGCGATCGTCACGGCGCTGAAGCAGGCGGGGATGATTGCGCTCGGGCGGACCAACATGAGCGAGTTTGCCTTCTCCGGCCTCGGCGTCAATCCGCATTACGGCACGCCGCACAATCCCCACGGCAAGGACCAGCCGCGCATACCGGGCGGTTCGTCGTCCGGCGCAGGCGCGGCCGTTGCCGCCGGTCTGGTGCCGGTGGCGATGGGTACGGATACCGGCGGCTCCGTCCGCATCCCCGCCGCGCTGAACGGCATTACCGGCTACAAGGCGACGCGCGGACGCTACGATATGGATGGCGTGTTTCCGCTGGCCAAGAGCCTGGATTCGCTGGGGCCTCTCTGCCGCACCGTGCAGGATGCCGTCTGGATCGACGCGGCGATGCGTGGGCGAACGGCGTCCGAAGTCCGCCGCCGTGGTATTGACGGCCTGGAGATCGTCATTCCCGAGAACATCGTCTTCGACGGTGGCGAACCGGGCGTGGTTGCGGCCTTCGAGGCGAGCGTCGAACGGCTTTCGCGCGCCGGCGTGAAATTCGCCAGGATCGCGATGCCGGTCTTCGACGAGATCATCGCGCTGATGGCAAAACATGGTCCGCTGGCCTCGGCGGAAGCCTTTGCGCTTCATCGCGAGCGCCTCTCCGGTCCCGAGGCCGATGGCATGGACCATCGCGTCGTGTTGCGCACCCGGCTTGGCGAGCGCACCAGCATGGCGGATTACGTGGCGATCCTGGAAGCGCGGACGAAGATGATCGCCGCCTCGCAATCCCTGATCGGCAATCGTCTTCTGGCCTTTCCTGCCGTCGCCCACGTTGCCCCGCCGATCGCGCCGCTGGAACAGGACGACGATCTGTTCATCGCGACCAACGGCAAGACCCTGCGCAACACGATGCTCGGCAATTTCCTCGACTGGTGCGGCGTCTCGATGCCCTGCGGCCGCGGCGATGCCGATATGCCCGTCGGCTTCCTGCTGTCGGCGCCTGCAAACCGCGACGAAGCGCTGCTTTCGGCGGCGCTGGCGATCGAGCCGGTGGTGCAGGAGGGGTTCTGAGACGGCCCGAAAGTTATCTGAAATTGGAGGAGTAAGATAATGACGTCATTGCCGAACGGCCGCTTCGCGGTCTCCACCTGGTCGCTGCACCGCCTGCTCGGGCCGACCTATCCCTACAGCCCGGATCCGGCCAAGAGTGCGGCCCGGCAAGAGCCGTACGGCGCTGGCGGCGCCTCGCTGATCGAGCTACCGAAGCAGCTTGCCGAGCGCGGCATCTACCGTCTGGAGCTCTGTTCCTTCCACCTGCCGAGCCTCGATCCGGCCTATCTCGCCGAGTTCCGCGCCGCGATGAAGGCATCGGGCGTCTTGTTCCAGACCCTGCTCGTCGAAGACGGCGACCCGAGCCATCCCGAAACCGGCGAGCGCGATATCCGCTGGATCGCCGGCTGGATCGAGATCGCCAAGGCGCTCGGCGCGGAGAACATGCGCGTCATCGCCGGCAAGCAGAAGCCGTCGCAAGACAGTCTGCAGCGCGCGCTGACGAACCTGACATGGCTAGCGGCGCAGGCCGAAGGCAGCGGTATCCGCGTCGTCGTTGAGAACTGGTTTGACCTGCTGCCGGCACCGGAGCAGATGAACTGGCTGCTTAACAGTCTCGAAGGCAAGATCGGCCTCAACGGCGACCTCGGCAACTGGTCGGCGCCTGCGAAATATGCCGGTCTCGCCGATATCATGGGCCGCGCCGAGCTTTGCCACGCCAAGGCCGATTACAATGCATCTGGGCTCGATGCTGACGACTACGGCAAGTGCCTGGAAGCCTGCCGTGCCGCCGGTTATGCAGGACCCTTCACGCTGATCTACGACTCGCCCTTCTTCGCCGACGAGTGGGACGGCATCCTTTTGCAGAAGGCCTTTATCGAGGACTTCTTGGAAACGCGCCGACGCGCAATCGCTTGAAATGCAAGGAGACATGACATGAGCGCCCCATCGCCAATCGACGGCTTCGCAGCAAAGATCAGGAAGGGCGGCCATGGCGGCCTGGTTTCGGCCTGGATCGGCATTCCCTCGCCGCTGATGGTCAATCATCTGGCGCAGGAGGACTTCGATTCCCTCGTCCTCGACATGCAGCACGGCATGTGGGACCTCGGCACTGCTGCGGCCGCTGTCGCGCAGGTGCGGGTTGCCGGAAAGCCGGCGCTGGCGCGCATTCCGGTCGGCGACTTCTCGGCCGCCTCGCGGCTTCTCGATGCCGGTTTCTCCGGCATCATCGCGCCGATGGTCAATTCCAAGGCGGATGCCGAAGCGCTCGTCAGCTTCACCAAATATCCGCCGCTCGGCGAGCGCAGCTGGGGTCCGAGCCTGGCGCTCAACCATGTCGGCATTCCGGCCTCCGAGTACCTCAAGACGGCAAACGACCTGACGGTGACGATCGCCATGGTCGAGACCCGTGCTGCGCTCGAGGCTGTCGACGACATTCTCGGCGTCGAGGGCATCGACGGCATTTTCGTCGGTCCTTCGGACCTGTCGATCGCGCTCTCGAACGGAGCCAAGGTGGCGCCGGATACGCCGGAGGTCGACAAGGAGCTGTCGCATGTGATCGCCCGCTGCCGGGCGCACAAGAAGTTCGTCTGCGCTTTCGGCAGCGACGGCGCTCGCGCCGGCGAAATGCTGACGCTCGGCTGCGATCTGGTGATTGCGGCAGGCGATTCCACGCAGATCCGAAACGGCGCCGCCCGCGAGATCGCGGCAGCCCGCAACGGCTTCAAGCGCTAACGGCCGGGCTTCACCGCCAGCCAGATGACATGGCGCGCGCCGCGTCCCTTTCCGGCGCGCGTGCTGACCGCTTCGGTGGCAAAGCCGCCATCCTTGAGGCGCCGGGTAAAGCTGGGATCCGGGCCTGACGACCAGACGGCGAGAACGCCGCCGCCGCGCAGTGCGGACTTGGCGGCGTTGATGCCGCCGTAATCGTAGAGCCGGTCGTTGGATTTCCGCGTCAGGCCATCTGGGCCGTTATCGACATCGAGCAGGATCGCATCGAAACCGGCTTTCGCGGCGCGGATCGCTTCGCCGACATCGCCTTCGAAGATCGTCACGCGCGGATCGTCGAGGCACCCCTTGAAGACTTCGGCCATTGGGCCGCGCGCCCAGGCGACGACAGCCGGAACAAGCTCGGCCACCACCACTTCGGCATCATCGGGAAGGACGGCAAGCGCGGCCCGGAGCGTGAAGCCCATGCCGAGACCGCCGATCAGCACCTTCGGCCGCTTGCGGCCCTTGATGCGCTCGTAGGAGAGGGTGGCAAGCGCCTCTTCCGAACCGCTGAGACGGCTGTTCATCAGCTCGTTGGCGCCGAGCATGATGGAGAATTCCGAACCGCGCTGCTTCAGCCGCAGTTCGCCGCCGTCGCCGGGAATGGTTGCCTTGTCGAGTTCGATCCAGGGGAGCATGCCATTTGCCTTCTATTCGGCCGCTCCCCTAGCATAGGCAAGCGAGCAAGTCACAGGCTGCGGGCAAAATGTCCGGGCGATGCCTCAACGATGGTGTCCTGCGTCGCAGCGGCAGCCTTGCGGATGCCATCGACCTCTTCCGGCTTCAGCCGTGTCTTGGGATCGTCGAAGCGCACATCCGGATCCGGCACGGCGGAAAGCAGCAGCCGCGTATAGGGATGGATCGGGTTGTCGATGACATCAGCCGTCGGCCCCCATTCGACAATCTGGCCGGAATACATCACGGCGATATCCTCGGCGACATAGCGTGCCGTGGCGATATCGTGGGTGATGTAGAGGAGGCCGAGATTCATCTGCTGCTTCATCTCGTTCAGCAGGTTGAGGACGCCGAGACGCACGGAAACGTCGAGCATCGAGGTCGGCTCGTCGGCGACGATGATCTCCGGCTTTGCAGCAAGTGCGCGGGCAATGTTGACGCGCTGGCGCTGGCCGCCCGAGAGTTCGTGCGGATACTTGGCGGCAACGATATCGGGGTCGAGGCGCACGCGCTGCAGAAGCTCGCGCACGGTCGCATCGATCGCCGATGCCTTGATATCGGGACGATGCAGCTTCAGCGGCCGCGTCAGGTGATAGGCGATCGTATGCGCGGGGTTCAACGAGGCGAACGGATCCTGGAAGATCATCTGTACCGAGCGGCGGTAGTCGGCGAGCTCGGCACGGCCGGCTGCTTCAACGGGCTTTCCCTTGTAGAGGATCTGGCCGGTGGTCGGCGCATATTCGCGCATCGCCATGCGGGCGCAGGTGGTCTTGCCGCTGCCGGATTCGCCGACAAGCGCCAGTGCGCGTCCGGGATGCAGCGAAAACGAGATCGAACGGGCGGCATGCACCGTCGAGCTGCCGTGGCCGAAGGTCTTGTTGACCTTATCGAGAGAGAGGATCGCTTCGCTCATGCGAGCACGCCTCCATGCAATGAGGGGAAGGAGGCCCAGAGCTTCTTGGTGTAGTCATGCTGCGGCGTCTTGTAGATCGCCTCGGCCGTATTCTGCTCCACAAGCTTGCCCGCGAGCATGATGCCGATGCGGTCGCAGAACTGCACCATCAGCCCGAGATCATGGGTGATGAACAGCACCGAGAAGCCGAACTGGCGGCGGAGCTCGTTGATGCGCTGCAGGATTTCGCGCTGGACGACGACGTCGAGCGCCGTCGTTGGCTCGTCCATGACGACCAGCTTGGGATCGAGCGCCATGCAGATGGCGATGACGATGCGCTGGCGCATGCCACCGGAAAACTGGTGCGGATAGTTGCGCATCCGGTCCGGGGCGATATCGACGAGCTTGAGCATCTCGGCTGCGCGCTCGCGCGCCTGCGCCTTGGTCATGCCCTTGTGCGTCTTCAGCACGTCGTAGAACTGGTCCTCGATGCGCAGCACCGGGTTCAGCGAGTTCATGGCGCTCTGGAACACCATGGCGACTTCGCGCCAGCGGAAATCGGCCAGCGCCTGCTTGTCGAGATCGAGCACGTCGCGGCCGGCGAGAAGGATCTCGCTGCCCTTGCGGATCAGCGCCGGCGGCTTGTGCAGGCGGCTGATGGCGAAGGCGATGGTGCTCTTGCCGCAGCCGGATTCGCCGGCAAGGCCGAAGACTTCGCCGGGGGCGACGTCGAAGCTCACATCGTCGACGGCGCGGAAATCTTTTTCCTCGCCGATATAGTCGATGGTCAGGTTCTTGACCGAGAGAAGCGGTTGGCTCACAGGCGGCCCTCCCCGGCGCGGATCAGCGCCTTCCAGCGGCCGAGCTGGCCACCGGTGCGAAGCCGCGGATTGGCGACTTCGTCGACCGCGAAGTTCAGGAGCGACATGCCGATGCCGAGCAGTGCGAGAGCAAAGCAGGGCGTCAGGATATCCCACCAGGCGCCGACCGAAAGGGCGGATGCCTTCTGTGCATTGTAAAGCATGGTTCCCCAGGACACGACCTTGGGATCACCGAGGCCGAGGAATTCCAGCGTCGCTTCAGTGATGATCGCGAAGATGACGCTGCCGATGAAATTGATGCCGACGATCGAGATGACGTTCGGGAAGATCTCGAACATCATGATGCGCCATTGCGGCTCACCCATCGTTTCGGCCGATTTGACGTAATCCTTCTGCTTCACCGAAAGCGTTTCGGCGCGGGTGACGCGCGCGCCCCAGGCCCAGGAGGTACCGCCGAGGATCAGCGCGATGACGAGCGGGCTGGCCTGTCCAATGAAGGCGGCGAGCACGAGGAGCAGCGGCAGGTTCGGAACGACGAGCACCATATTGGTGAAGAAGCTGATGACTTCATCGGTCTTGCCGCCGCGATAGCCGGCGATGATGCCAAGCGCGGTGCCGACGATGGTGATCAGCAGGCCGGCGCCGAAGCCGACGGCAAGCGAGGTGCGCGCGCCGTAGATCAGCCGCGAGAACACGTCCTGGCCGATGCGCGTCGTGCCGAGCAGATGATCGAGCGACGGCGCCTGGTGCGGCCGGCCCGTGCGGGCGGTCGGGTCATATTGCGTGATCAGCGGCGCGGCGATGGCGACGATGATGATGAACAGGATGATGGCGACGCCGACGAGCGCCTTGCGATTGCGCAGGAGCCCGGAAATGAGGGTCTTCATGTCACGCTCCCTTCAGCCGCGGATCGAGCAGCACATAGCTGACATCGACGATGAAATTGGCGACCAGCATGGTCGTGGTCATGATCAGCAGCTGGCCCTGGATGACGGGATAGTCGCGCGCCAGGATCGCCTGATAGAGAATGTTGCCCATGCCCGGATAGTTGTAGACGACCTCGGTGACCAGCGAGCCGCCGAGGATGGTGCCGATGGCGATCGCCAGCGACGAGACGGTCGGCAGTAGCGCGTTGCGGGCCGCATACCAGATCATCACATGCCGGTCGGAGAGGCCCTTGGCGCGGGCCATGACGATATAGTCTTCGCCGAGCAGGTTGATCATGTTGTTGCGCATGGTCACCGCAAAGCCGCCGGTCATGACGGCGCAGAGCGTCATCATCGGCAGGAAGGCGTGGTAGAGGACGCTGCCGATATATTGCAGCGTGAAGGCCGGATCGAGCGAGGGATCGGCGGCATAGCCGTTCGGAAACCAGCCGAGCGTGAAGCCGAAGATGAAAACGACGATCAGCGAGGTGACGACGGCGGGAACCGACGTCGCGAAGATCGCCACGACCGAGACTATGACGTCGAAAGCGCTGCCACGGCGCCAGGCGGCGAGAATGCCGAGGAAGCTGCCGATGGTGAAGCTGATGATCGTGGCGCTGCCCATCAGGCCGACGGTCCAGACGAGGGCGTGACCGAGCACGGAGGTGACCGGAAGCGGGAAATACTTGATCGACCGGCCGAGATCGCCGGTGAAGATGCTGCCGAGATAGGTCAGGTACTGCTGCCAGAGCGGGCCATCGACGAAGCCGAAGGTGAGCTTCAGCGCGTTCAGGCTCTCGGGCGGCAATTCGGCGCCGGCGCTGGAGAACATGATCTGCACCGGGTCACCCGGCATCAGGCGCGGCAGGAAGAAGTTGATCGTCGCCGCCGCGATGAAGGCTGCCAGATAGAAGGCCAGGCGGCGTAACAGGAAAGCCATGGAAACTCCGTGAAATAGGGAGCGGCGTAGGGGCGCCGCTCCCGAAGCTCCGTTGCTTACTTGACCGGCTCGAGGGCGAGCAGGTTCAGAAGGCGAGCGGGGTTGGTGCGCGAGATGGACGGATTGACGAAGGGGTTCTCCTTGGTCGACCAGCCGGTAAAGCGCTTGGTGTTGTACTGATACCAGTTCGGGTTGTTGAAGACCGGGATCATCGGCAGGTTCTCAGCGACGATGCGCTGAGCCTTGTTCATCGCTTCCTTCTGCTTGTCGAGATCGGCAGTGTGCGTGAACTGGGTGACGAGGTCTTCGACTTCAGGGCTGAACCAGCGCTGCGCCGTGAAGCGCGTCTTGCCCTTGTCCGAAGCGCTGAAGGCGCGCTTGTAGGGATAGTAGGGCGAAGAGGATGCCGGCAGGCTGTTGATCGCAGCGTCGAACTTTCCTTCGATGAGGTCCGAGGTCCAGACGGCCTCCTCGGGGGTCTCGATCTTGGCGTCGATGCCGACCGCCTGCATGCCTTCGATGGCGATGTTGACGGTGTCGATCCAGTCGGTCCAGGAGTTCGGAACGATGATCGTGAACGAGATCTTCGAACCATCCGGGTTGTCACGGAAGCCGTCGCCGTCCTTGTCCTTGTAGCCGGCCTCGTCGAGCAGTGCCTTTGCGGCGTCGGCGTCATAGGCGGCGAACTTGCCGAAGTCGGCCTTCACGGACGGATCAGCCCAGCTCTTATAGAGCTCGCCCATCAGGCCCGGATCTTCGTTCAGCGTCGGGTAGCCATAGCCGGCAACGTCGATCATCGTCTTGCGGTCGAGCGCCATGGAGACCGCTCGGCGGAACTTCACGTCGTTGAAGGCCTTCTTGTTGGCTTCGTTCGCCGTTTCCTGGTTGAACAGGAAGGCGACCATGCTGCTCGGCGAATACCAGTAGTGATAGTGATCAGGGTCCTTCGAGACATAGACGTTGTCGATGTCAGGAATGAAGGAGACGCCCCAGTCGAGCGTGCCGTCGGCGGTCGCCGTCAGGATCTGGTTGTTGTCGGCGAGCTGCGGGAAGCGCATGCAGTCGACCTTCAGATGCTCGGCATCCCAATAGTTCGGGTTGCGGCACTGGTCGTAGGTCTGGCCGGTGAAGCGCGGAACTTCGGTGAGCGGACCGCTGCCGACTGGGTTTTCGTTGGCGAAGGTGACCGGATCGGCAACGTCCTTCCAGACATGCTCGGGAACGATCGGCAGCTGCGACAGCTGCTCGGCGGCGAGCGAGCTCGGGTCCTTCAGCGTGAAACGGACGGTCTGGCCGTCGACGGCTTCGACGCCGGTGATGAAACTCCAGATGCTGACGAAATCGAGCGCCGGGAACTTCTTCAGGTATTCGTATGTGAACTTGACGTCCGCGGAGGTCAGCGGCTTGCCGTCCGACCACTTGAGGCCGTCGCGCAGCTTGAATTCGATCGTCTTCAGGTCATCCGACTGCTTGAAGCTTTCGGCGAGGCGATAGACCGGCTTGTTGCTGTCGAAGCGGTTGAAGATGACGAGCGGCTCGTAGATGAAGTCGAGCGTCGACTGGCGCGAGGACGTCTGGTTGAACGGGTTGAAGTTGCGCACCCAGGTCGTTGCCGGCTCGATGTTCGCGGTCAAAACGGTTTGCGCCATGGCGGTGCCGGACAGCAGTGACAGAGCTGTCGCGGCGGCGAATATGTATTTTTTCACTTTATTCCCCTTGCTTGGTTACTTCGCGATACGTGCTGGTCAGGCGGCCAGCACGGTCTTGAACATGTCCTCGACTTCCGCATGCGCGGCGCGGACGTCGATCTTGAGATTGCCGAGACGGGCCTTGCCGGCCTCGATGCGGGCGATCGCGGCGTCGGTCAGCGGGCGGGCGGCCCTGGCGGCAGCTTCGCTTTCCGGGATGTCGCCGTGGCTGTGAAGCGCGATGTCGAAACCGGCGTCCAGAACCTGAGCGACGCGCTCCGGCATGGTGCCCTGCAGCGACTCCATGAAGATGCAGTCGGAGATCAGCACGCCCTCGTAGCCCATGTCCTTGCGGATCACGTCGTGCATGACAGGCGAGATGGAAGCGGGCAGCTCCTTGTCGTAGGCCGAATAGACGACATGGGCGACCATGGCCCAGGGCGTATCCTTGAGCGCCACGAAGGGCTTGAAGTCGGTCGCTTCGAGCGTTTCGCGGGAGGCGTCGACAACGGGGCGTTCCTTGTGGGAATCGAGCGTCGCGCGGCCGTGGCCGGGAATATGCTTCATGACGGGCATGTTGCCGGTTTCGAGCAGGCCATCGACGACCTCGCGGCCGAGGGCGGCGATGAAATCTGGATCCGGGCCGAAGGAGCGGGCGCCGATGACGGCGCTCGTCGTCGAAAAGACGAGATCGAGCACCGGCGAGCAGCCGCTTGAAAGGCCAAGTTCCGTCATCATCGCCCCCATGGCCTGGGAGGAAAGACGAAGGGCACGCTTGCCGAGTTCGAAATCACGTCCGGCGAGCTCGGCAAAGGCGCCGAAGCTGCGGAACAGCGGCCAGGGGCCGGCGTCGAGATGCTGAACGCGGCCGCCTTCCTGGTCGGTGAAAACAGGCGCGTCGTCGCGGCCGACGGCTTCGCGGAATCGCTCGATCAGGATACGGACCTGTTCCGGGTTCTTCTGGTTGCGGCGGCCGACGAAGAGGCCGAGAGGATTGGTTTCGCGAAACATCGCAAATTCGTCGTCCGACAGGGTGGGGTTCGGCATGCCGACGAAAAGGGCGAGGGGGGTCTTGGACACTCTTTATGCTCCGGTCTTGAAATGTCAGGTCTTCGGCGCGCTTCTGAGCATGCCTTCGTAAACGCCCTTGTCGGGCGCGGGGATCGGCACGGCGCCGGCGATCTTGGCGTAGAAATCGACGGGGCCCGCATCGCCGATAAAGGCGTAGGCGTGGCCGAGGGTCTTCATGGTCTGCAGGGAGGCGGAAAACAGCGCCAGGCCGATGCCCTTGCCGCGGGCCTCCCTGGCAACGCCCGTCGGGCCGAAGAAGCCGCGGGCAGTCGTGTCATAGCAGGCGAAGCCGAGCAGCTTTCCGTCCTCGACGGCGATGAGACAGGCATTCGGCTGGCGGGAGAAGGCGACGGTGACTTCGCTTGCCCAGTTCTCGCTGAAATGTTCGCGGACCCAGGAGGTGACGACATGCATTTCCGGCGGCAAGGCAGGCCGGATTTTGACACCGGTTTCAACCGCCTTTGATTTGAGTTCGTCGAGCTTTTTCGAATATAAGCTCACCAGCAGGTCGGGCACCTGTGATCCTCCATATATTCCATTATTACGGAATGTATCCCCTTTTAATGACATAGACTTCGCGATTTCAATCAGTCTTGTCAACAGGGAATCTGGCGGATGACAGAAGGCCGCGCCGTGCTGCGCCCAATGAAAATGGCCCGGCGCAGGGCCGGGCCATCAAAGAAACGCGAAAGATCAGATATTTACCTGGCTGCCCAGTTGGCGCCGCGGCGGAAGATAGTCTTCATCTGCGGCACGCTGAATTCCTTGGCCTGGTGGCCGAGCGAGGAATAGAAGACCCGGCCCTTGCCATATTTGCGCTTCCAGACGACGGGCATGACGACTCCATCGATCCAGTAGGCGTGGTCGCCGGTAAAAGTCGTCGTCGCCAGCACCTCGTTCGAGGGGTCGACATGCATGTAGTATTGCTCCGATGTATAGGGGAAGTCGGTGATCCCCTCCATGACCGGATCGTCCGGGCGGGTGATATTGACCTTGTAGTCGATGATATTGCCGGGATGGGCCACCCACTGGCCGCCGATCATGAACTGGTACTCGACGCACTCGCGAAAGCTGTCACCGGCGCCGCCGTGATAGCCGGCGATACCGACGCCGTTTTCGACGGCGGCTGCGAGGTTCTTGATCTCTTCCTTCTCGATTTTCGACATCGTCACGATCGGCACGACGAGGCTGAGGTCATGCACGGACGGGTCGGCAAAGGCTTCGGTGCTGTGCTCGACATAGACTTTGAAGCCGTCCTCCTCCAGCATGTCCTTGATGATGGCGGCGCATTCCTGCGGCTCGTGGCCGCTCCATCCGCCCCAGACGATCAGTGCTTCACGCATTTCCATTCCTCCTGAAATTACTTGGCGAGCCGCCCGTCGACGAGCGATTCCGAGAGCGACGCCGGCCGCTCGGTTGCCGTGGTGATGGTGACCGTGCGGCCGCTCTCGGACGCCGTATGGAAGGCTTCCATGACCTCGAGCACATGCAGCGCCAGGCTGCCATTGGCGCGATGCGGCCGGTTCGAGCGGATGGCATGGGCAAGGTCTGCCACGCCGATCGAGCGGTAATTGCCGTCGGCGTAAGGCGAGGTCAGTTCCTGCGGCTCGAAGCTGCTGCCCTTCTTGAGATACTGCACTTCGCCGCCGAAATGGTTGGGATCCGGAACGATCAGCGTGCCCTCGGTGCCGTAGACTTCCAGCGGTACATGCTTGTGCCCGGCGACATCGAAGCTCATGCCGATCTGGACCACCGCGCCGTTCGCAAAGGCCATGACGCCTGCGACATGGGTCGGCACATGAACCGGGATCTTCTCGCCATTGCGCGGCTCGCTGGTGATGACGCGCTCCTTGCGCGGCGAGACGGCAAAGCCCGCGACCTGCGCCACCGGTCCGAAAAGATTGACGAGGTCGGTGATATAATAGGGACCCATATCGAGCATCGGACCGCCGCCGACTTCATAATAGAAGGCCGGGTTCGGATGCCAGCGCTCGTGGCCCGGGCACATGAAGGTGGCGGTGCCGCCGACCGGCTGGCCGATCACGCCCTTGTCGATCAGTGTGCGGGCCGTCTGATGGCCGCCGCCGAGGAAGGTGTCGGGGGCAGCACCGATGCGAAGCCCCTTCGCCTTCGCGGCTTCCGCCAATTTTTTCCCTTCCGCGAAATTAATGCCGAGCGGCTTTTCGGAATAGGTGTGCTTGCCTGCCTCAAGTGCCTGCAGCGCAACGGCGACATGGGCCTTCGGCACGGTCAGATTGACGATGATCTCGATCTTCGGATCGGCGAAGAGCTCATCGATATTTTTTGCGGGAACATTGAATTCGGCGGCCTTGGCGTCGGCGAGTTCGCGGTTCAGGTCGGCCACGCCCCTGATCTCGAGGATCGGGAAGGAGGCCATCGCCTTCAGATAGGCGCCCGAAATATTGCCGCATCCGATGATGCCGATACCGACCTTGTCCATGCTTTCCTCCCGATGGATATTCTGTCGTCAGCGCCCTAGAGCGCCGGCCCCGTGGTGCTCCAGGGCGATTCATAGAGTTCGTAGAGCGCGACGGCGGCAGCACCCTGTGCCCAGAAATCGTCGCTGGAATCGTCGAAGACGAGCTCGGTGACGCCCTTCAGCGACGGCGGGATCGCCACCGCATAGGCGTCGCGCAGGCTGTTCAGAAAGGGTTCGCCGAGCGCCAGGCTGGAGCCGACGAGAATGACGCGTGGCGGCGCGAACAGGGTGACGATGTTGGCGATCGTCAGCCCCACGGCCTCACCGGCGCGGATCGCCGAGGCTATCAGCGTATTGTCCTCCGCCTTGATCAGCGCCTGGGCATGGGTCATGCCGCGGCCGAGACGGATCGCTTCGGCAAACCGGCCATCCGCCTGCTGGTCGCCGAGGATGGCGCTCTCGCCCGCCTGGGTCGAAAGCCGGACCGTTCCCTGCCGTCCCATGCCGAGCACGAGGTCTCCGAGATTGTGGCTGAGGCCACCGGCGCCGCGGAACAGCTGGTTGCCGTGCAGCACTCCGAGCCCGAGCGTTTGTTCGAGCGAAATCAATACCATGTCTTCGAGATCGCGCGCCTTGCCGAACCAGTGATGGGCAAGCGTGATGGCATGGGCGTCGCTCTCGACGATCGTCGAGGTGCCGAGCCGCGCCGTCATCTCGGCTGCGAAATCGACGTTCACATCGCGGAAGATCGGGCTGCTGCGCACATGGCCGGTGCGGTGCTCGATGACGCCGGGCAGGCCGAGGCAGACGGTATCGACATCCTCCAGCGACAGCCCGGCATCGACGACGCAGCGGCGCACGCCATCCTCGACGAGATCGGCGATCACGGCGATCGGCTGGCGGTCGATGCGGATCGGCAGCGTCAGCTTTGAGAGCACGTCGCCGCGAAAATCAGTGACGACGAAGATCATGCGGTTGGCGGCGATCTTGGCGCCGACGACGCGGGCGGCGTCTGGGTTCAGTTCCAGCATGACGCGCGGTCTGCCGCGCGCCGCCTCGTTGCGGATATCGCCTTCGTGGCGCGGCAGGATCAGGCCGTCGTCGAGCAGCGACGCGGTGATCGCCGAGACGGTTGTCGTCGACAGTTCCGTGCGCTCGCTGATCTCCACGCGCGAAATCGGCCCGTGGCGCCGGATCGTGTCCAGCACGTTCAAGCGATTGATTGCACGCATCAATTCGGGATCTGCGGTCTTCATGAAAAACTAGCCGGGCAATCGCATCTCTGGCCGAAACAGCCACATAATTTCGTCGGGGTACGAATTAAATAACAGGCACATCCCGCCCACTGTCAAGCGTGAATGGTAAAAAATCAGGCGGTCGGGTTGACAATCGGGCCAAGCTCCATTGAATTATTCCGCATTGGGGAAAAATTGGTGAGGACAGTTCCCCTGGGAGGAAAATCATGACGTATATGCACAAGGGCCTGGCCCTTCGCGGCAAGCGCATTGCATTTCTGGCCGCCGCCGCAGGGGTCTCGCTGATGCTCGGCGCCGGTGCCGCCTCGGCCAAAACGGTCGTCAAATGGCTGCATCTGGAGCTTGATCCGAAATTCGTGGCGAAGTGGGAAGAGATCGTCAAGAAATACGAAGAGCTGCATCCCGATGTCGATATCCAGATGCAGTTTTTGGAAAACGAGGCCTTCAAGGCCAAGCTGCCGACGCTTCTGCAATCGGACGACGTGCCTGATTTCTTCTACACCTGGGGCGGCGGCGTCCTGAAGCAGCAGTCGGAGACCGGCGCGCTGCAGGAGGTTACCCCCGCGCTTGACGCTGACGGTGGCAAGCTGCGCAACCAGTTCACCCCGGCCTCCGTCAACGGCATGACCTTTGACGGCAAGGTCTGGGCGGTTCCCTACAAGGTCGGTCTGGTCAGCTTCTTCTACAACAAGGAGCTTTTCGCCAAGGCAGGCGTGAAGGCCGAGGATATCAAGAGCTGGGCGAACTTCCTCGATGCGGTGAAGAAGCTGAAGGATGCCGGCGTCGTGCCGATCGCCGGTGGCGGTGGCGAGAAGTGGCCGATCCATTTCTACTGGAGCTACCTCGTCATGCGCGAGGGCGGCCAGAAGGTCTTCGATGCCGCCAAGAAGGGCGAGGGCGAAGGCTTCCTGGATCCCGCCATCATCAAGGCCGGCGACGATCTGGCCGAGCTTGGCAAGCTGGAGCCTTTCCAGCCCGGCTATCTCGGCGTGACCTGGCCGCAGGCGCTCGGCGTCTTCGGCGACGGCAAGGCGGCGATGATCCTCGGCTTTGAAAACACCGAAGCCAACCAGCGCAAGAATGCCGGTGACGGCAAAGGGCTCGCCCCCGACAATATCGGCCGCTTTGCATTCCCGACTGTCGAAGGCGGTGCCGGCAAGGCAACCGATACGCTCGGCGGCCTGAACGGCTGGGCGGTGACCAAGAAGGCATCGAAGGAAGCGCTCGACTTCCTCGCCTACCTGACCAACGCCGACAACGAACGCGAGATGGCGAAGAACGCCATGCTGCTGCCGGTCGCCGTCGGCGCCGATGATGGGGTCGTCAACCCGCTACTCGGCGAATCCGCCAAGCAGCTTGCCGGCTCCACCTGGCACCAGAACTTCTTCGACCAGGATCTCGGCGCTGCCGTCGGCCGTGTCGTCAACGATGTCTCGGTGGAAATCGTCTCGGGCCAGATGAGCTCCAAGGATGGTGCCCAGCAGATTCAGGACGCTTTCGAACTCGAGCAATAAGCCTCCCAGCAAGCACTCCCGGCGCCGCGCGGCGCCGGGATATGACACGCGCATGCGAAGGCAGGACATATGGCTGAGATTTCCGTTTCATCAGGCGTTCGGACCGCGCCGCCTAGCAAGGCCGCCCGAAAGAACCGCAGTTCGATCGCGCATGACCGCTGGGCCGTGCTCCTGCTTTTCCTGCCGCCGGCGCTGATCCTCTTCACGCTCTTCGTCATCATGCCGATGGGCGAGGCGGCCTGGTACAGCCTCTACAAGTGGAACGGCTACGGCACGCCGACCGAATATATCGCGCTCAAGAATTTCCAGGTGCTGTTCCGCAATGCCGCCTTCAGCCAGGCGCTGATCAACAACGGGCTGATCATCGTCGTTTCCATCGCCATTCAGGTGCCGCTGGCGATCTGGCTGTCGACGATGCTGGCGCATCGCATCCCCGGCGTCGTCACCTACCGGCTGATCTTCTTCCTGCCCTATGTTCTCGCCGATGTCGCCGCCGGCCTGATCTGGCGCTTCGTCTATGACGGCGACTACGGGCTGTTTGCCGCGATCGCGGGCTTTTTCGGCATGGCCAATCCCTATGTGCTCGCCGACAAGGACGTGGCGATCTATGCGGTGCTCGGCGTCGTCGTCTGGAAATATTTCGGCTTCCACATGATGCTGTTCATCGCCGGGCTCCAGTCGGTGGACAAGAACGTCCTTGAGGCCGCCGATATCGACGGCGCCTCCGGCTGGCAGAAATTCCGCTATATCACCTTGCCGCTGCTCGGCTCGACGCTCAGGCTTTCGATCTTCTTTGCCGTCATCGGCTCCCTGCAGCTCTTCGACATGATCATGCCGCTCACCGGCGGCGGTCCGTCGAACTCGACGCAGACCATGGTGACCTTCCTCTACACCTACGGCGTCATGCGCATGCAGGTCGGCCTCGGCAGCGCCGTCGGCGTCGTGCTGTTCATCATCTGCGTCACGCTCGCCTTCGGCTACAAAAGGATATTCATGCGCAATGACTGATACGACCGACACCATTCGCATGCCCGCGACGACGAAGATCTATCTCTACGTCTCGCTGACGCTGATCGCCGCCCTCGTGCTGATCCCGCTTCTGACGACTGCGCTCGGCGGCTTCAAGACGCTCGGCGACCTGCGCGTCAATCCGTTCGGCCTGCCCGCCACATGGCAATGGTCGAACTATACGGATATCCTGTTCGGCGAGCGCTACTGGCTGCAGATTTTCAATTCGCTGGTGATCGCCGTGCTAACTGTGTCGCTGACGCTGATCGTCTCGTCGATGGCGGCCTTCACCTTTGCGCATGTGCGCTTCTTCGGCTCGTCCTTCCTGTTGAACTACTTCCTGCTCGGGCTGATGTTCCCGGCGGCGACCGCCATCCTACCGCTCTTCATCCGCATCCGCGACCTAGGACTGCTGGATACCTATTGGGGCGTGGTGCTGCCGCAGGTGGCCTTCGGCCTCGGCATGAGCATCCTGCTTTTTAGAAACTATTTTCGCAACCTTCCGGAAGAATTGTTCCAGGCGGCATTCGTCGATGGCTGCGGCTACATGCGCTTCTTCTGGTACATCTCGCTGCCGCTGTCGCGGCCGATCATCGCCACCGTCAGCATCATCTCCTTCGTCGGCAGCTGGAACAGCTATATCCTGCCGCTGATCATGCTGAATTCGGAATCGAAATATCCCTGGCCGCTCGGCATCATGGTCTATCGTGGCGAGTTCGGCACTGAATGGCAGCTGGTACTGGCCTTCATCACCCTGACGATCATGCCGACCGTCATCGTCTTCTTCCTGGCGCAGAGACACATCATCGCCGGCCTGACGGCGGGCGCGGTCAAATCCTGATGTTGCCGTTTGTGCCGCGGCCGTTACCATGGCCGCGGCACGGCATCATGGGAGAGCAGACGGTTGGCACCGATAAAGGTCGATCCGCAGAAGGTTCGCGAATTCAAGACGAAGCAGGATTTCTACGACTGGCTGGCCGCGCATCACGACCACGAAAGCGAGGTCTGGATCCGCATCTTCAAGGTCGCATCCGGCTTGCCGTCGATCACGCCGGTCGAGGCGATCGATGCAGTGCTCTGCTGGGGCTGGATCGATGCGGTGAAGAAAAGCCTGGACGAGAAGAGCTACCTCCAGCGCTACACGCCGCGCGGCAGGAAGAGCATCTGGAGCCAGATCAACGTCAACAATGTCGCCCGCCTGGTCGACGAGGGCCGGATGACCGAGCACGGCCTTCGCGAGGTCGAGGCCGCGAAGGCAGATGGGCGATGGGACCGGGCCTATGGCAGCGGCAAGGACCTGAAGATCCCCGCCGATCTGCAGGCGGCGATCGATGCCGATCCCAAGGCCAAGGCGATGCTTGCGGCGCTCAGCGCGCAAAACCGCTTCGCGCTCGCCTTCCGCATGCACAATATGAAGACGCCCGCGGGCCGCGAGCGGAAGATCGCGGCCTTCGTCGAGATGCTGGCGAAGGGCGAGACGATCTATCCGCAGAACAAGAAGCCGAAGGTCTGAACCTCAGAGATCGGCCTTGTCCCAGAGCGCGTGGAAATGCTGGACCGGGCCATGGCCGGAACCGACGGTGAGCGTTTCTGCAGCCGCAACGGCATCGGCGAGATAGCGCTTGGCGATCGCGACCGCTGCCTCCGGCGTCTTGCCCTTTGCAAGCTCGGCCGCCAAGGCGCTCGACAGCGTGCAGCCGGTGCCGTGCGTATTCTTCGTCGGAACCCTTGGCGCCTCGAACCAGGTGATATGGTCCGCGCTTGCCAGCACATCGGGGCTGTCAGTGCCGCCGAGATGGCCGCCTTTCAACAGTACCATGCGCGGTCCGCGATCCAGCAGTTTGCGCGCCTGCTGCTGCATGGCATCGCGGTCTTGGGCGTGGTCCTCGCCGAGCAGCGCCGCCGCCTCGGGCAGGTTCGGGGTCAGCATCGTTGCCAGCGGCAGAAGACGGTCGGTGAGCGCGCCGATCGCGGCGATATCGAGGAGGGCGGCGCCGCCCTTGGCGATCATCACCGGGTCGAGCACTAGCGGGATGCCGCGATGCGGATGCAGCGCATCGGCAATTGCCTCTGCGATCCCGGCATTGGCTATCATGCCGATCTTGACTGCATCGACGCGAACATCGGCGAAGACCATGCGGATCTGCTCTGCGACGAAATCCGGCGAGACGGTCTGAACCGCGGAAACGCCGGTGGTGTTCTGCGCAGTCAGGGCCGTCAGCACGGCCATGCCGTATGTGCCGCGGGCGGAAAATGCCTTCAGGTCGGCCTGGATGCCGGCGCCGCCCGATGGGTCGGAGCCGGCGATCGAGAGAACGTTGCGGATCATTGTCCTGCCTTTCGGATGCGTTTGGCGATTGCAGCCGTCGCCGCTTGCGGATCCGGCTGGCCACAGATCGCCGAGACGACCGCAAGCCCTTCCGTGCCCGTTGCGAGCACCGGCTCCACATGTTCGGCCTTCAGGCCCCCGATTGCCACTGAGCGGACCGGGCAGGCGCGAACCAGTTGCGCCAGGCCTGCGATGCCGATCGGTTGCTTGTGATCCGGCTTGGTCGCCGTCGCGAAAACAGGACCGATGCCCGCATAGTCGACGATCGCGGGATCGACGGCTGCGGCAAGTTCAGGCGTCTCGACGGAGAGGCCGAGGATCATGTCAGGGCCGATGCGGCGGCGGGCCTCGGCGGCGCCGAGGTCCTCCTGGCCGATATGCAGCCCATCGGCGTTGAGCGCGATTGCCGCTTCCACATCGTCGTTGACAACAAGCAGTGCTCCGCTTCCTGACAGGACCCGCTCCAGTGCCCGGCCCGTCTCGATCATCTGCCGGGTAGTCGCCGTCTTGTCGCGCAGCTGCACGATGGTCGCCCCACCGGCGACGGCTGCGCGGGTCGTTTCGACAAGCCCGTACCCGGCGCAAAGCTCCGGGTCGAGGACGAGATAAAGGGAGAGGTCGAAGCTCTTCACGCCTGGCTGATCCTTGCTGCGGCGTCGAGTGCCGGACCATTGAGCGCGGCAAGCGCATCGAGGAAACGCCAGGAGAAGGATCCGGGCCCCTTGGCTTCCTGTGCCGCCTGTTCGCCGGCGACGGCAAACATTGCGAGAGCGGCAACCGTCGCATCGAAGGTCTCGTCAGAGGCGACCGCGGCGAAGGCGCCGGTCAGGCAGGTCAGCGAGCAGCCGAGCGCGGTGATCTGCGGCATCAGCGGCGAACCGCCGGAAATGCGAACGGCGCGGGTGCCGTCAGTAACGAAGTCGACCGGGCCGGTGACCGCGACAACGGCGCCATATTGCGCCGCGATGCTGCGGGCGGCCCCTTCCGCCTGCTCGACGGGATCGCGGCTGTCGACGCCCTGGCCACGGCTTTCGCTGCCGGCAAGCGCGATGATTTCGGATGCATTGCCGCGGATGATCGCCGGGTTGAGGTCGAGAAGTGCGGCGACGCTTTCGCGGCGGAAGCCGGTGGCGTAATGCGCCACGGGGTCGAGAACCCAGGGCTTGCCGTTGCGCGCGGCAGCCTTCGCCGCCTGTTTCATGCCGCTGACCCAGGCGGGCGAGAGCGTGCCGATATTGATGGTCAGTGCACCGGAGAATGCGGCGAATTCACCGGCTTCCTCTTCGGCATGGACCATAGCGGGCGAGGCGCCCGCGGCCAGCACGACATTGGCGGCGATGTTCATCGCGACATAGTTGGTGATGCATTGAACGAGCGGCGGCGCGGCGCGCAGCGCGGTCAGCAATTGTCCGGGTGATCTCGAAGTCGTCATCTTGCGTCCCTTCTGGGGCGGGGCAAGACGCGGGAGGCCTGACGAACGAAAGCGAAGGGCCTCGAGCGACTCCCTCCGCCAGCATTATCTGGTTCAGGTTCGAAGGGTACTTCTCAGCCCGCCTTTCGGCGAACGCCCCTGTCTCTCAACACCACGGTCATCGCAAATTATCGGCGGCTTGTCACGCCCTATCAGTTGAGCCGGGCTTCCCCGCTGACGATGCGCTGCTCATCGGCGCCGAAGAGATGTACGGCATCGTGAATGGGCGCCACCTTCAGGACATCGCCGGGTGCAGCCCTGATCCGCTCGCGGAAGACGCAGCTGATCGTCTGCGCGCCGAGCCGGGCAATCACCAGTGTTTCCGATCCGGTGGGCTCGACGACGACGGTGGTGATCTCGATGCCATTTGGGTCGAGCTGCAAATGCTCCGGGCGGATCCCGTAGGTCATCGCGTCGGCGGGGCGACGGTCGCTCGGCAGGGTGATGCCATCCTCGGTGCGGAAGCCCGCATCCGTCATGCTGCCCCTGATGAAGTTCATCGCGGGCGAGCCGATGAAGCCGGCGACGAAGAGATTGTTGGGGCGGTCATAGAGGTCGAGCGGCGAGCCCGACTGCTCGATGCGTCCGTCCCTCATGACGACGATCTTGTCGGCCATGGTCATCGCTTCGATCTGGTCATGGGTGACGTATATGGTCGTCGTCTGCAGGCGCTGGTGAAGTTCCTTGATCTCGGAGCGCATCTGCACGCGAAGCTTGGCGTCGAGATTGGAAAGCGGCTCGTCGAACAGGAAGACGGCGGGATCGCGCACGATCGCCCGGCCCATGGCAACGCGCTGGCGCTGGCCGCCCGAAAGCTGCTTCGGATAGCGTTCGAGCAGGCTTTCGAGGCCGAGGATCTTTGCGGCATTGCCGACCCGCTTGTCGATCTCCGCCCGCGGCATGCGCTTCAGCCGCAGCGAAAAGCCCATGTTCTTGGCAACGGTCATATGCGGGTAGAGCGCGTAGTTCTGAAACACCATGGCGATGTCCCGGTCCTTCGGCGCCAGCTCGTTGACGACATGCTTGCCGATCTGGATTTCGCCCGAGGTGATGCCCTCGAGCCCGGCGATCATTCTGAGCAGCGTCGACTTTCCGCAGCCGGACGGGCCGACGAGGACGACGAATTCGCCGTCGCGGATATCGACAGAGACACCCTTGATCGCCTTGAACGCGCCGTAGTCCTTGCGAGCATTATTGACTGAAACATGAGCCATTATCGTCCTCCCCAGGCTGCGATCAAAGCTTGTCCAAGACGGTTCTGAGATAACCGAGGCCGACGCGTTCGCCCTCTTTGCGGGCCTCCAGGTCCTTGCCCGGCCAGCCATAGGCGGCGTCCTCATGCTCGATGGAAATCGTGCCCTCGAAGCCGTAGCTGCGCGCCTGCTTCAGGAACCTCGACCAGTCGAGCAGGCCAAGACCCGGCAGCTTGTACTGCCACCAGCCCTTGCCGTGATAGCCGACGGCCTGCAGCGCTGTCGCATCGACCGCCGTGTCCTTCGCATGCAGGATGGCGATGCGATCCTTGACGGCATCCAGGGCCAGATAGGGATCGATACCCGTCCGCAGAAAATGCGAGGGGTCGAATTCGAGCCCGAAACGCCGGTCGGGAATGCGCTTGAAGAGCTCCTCGTAACCTTTCGGCGTTGTGCCGACGAAATTGTCTTTCGGCCCCGGCCAGTTCTCGATCGCAAAGGTCAGGCCGCTGGAGGCGGTCTCGGCGATCAGGCCGTTCACATAGGTTGCAAAATCGTCGTAGTTGGCGTCGTCGCTGGCATCGTCATTGCGGCCGGGGAAGATGACGAAAACCGGCACGCCGGTTTCCCCGATCGCCTGGGCGAATTCCGCGGTGCGCGAGCGCAGATCCTTGCGCTTGGCATTATCGGCGTCGAGCTGGTTGCCGAAATAGGTGATCGAGGAGACGAAGAGGTTGCGCTCGCGGGCAAGCGAGACGGCGGCCTTCACTCTGTCAGGGGTCTTGATGTGCCCGCCGACATCGATCTCGATGGCATCGAAACCGGCGGAAGCTGCGAAATCCACCACTTCTTCAAGCGGCCGGTCGTTGAACGTCGACGTATAGAAACCGATCCTCATCAAAATCCTCCCATGCGCCGCCGCAGCGGCCGTGCTAATTGTTCAGGCGATCCATGTATTTCAGCGGTGAACGGGTACGTTGAACCTCATCCGATGACGCCAGCATCAGCGCCGCGGCCATCGGCATGGCGGCCGCCCCGATCGCCGAGGCATCCTCACCGAGCGAGGCGCGGTGGATCGAGGGCAGGGCGCCGTCGCTGGCGTCCAGATGCTCATGCACATAGCGCAACAGCTCGTCGATCATGCGGATCGGCAGCCGGCCGCCGACCAGGATGGCGTCGGGATCGACGATCATGCCGACATGGCGGACGGCGACCGCGAGGTGCGCGCTCATCTCCTTAAGCCACTGCGAGACCAGCCGCTTGCCGCGGGCATCGAGCGTCAGGAGATCTTGGGGCACGCTGACCTTGATCCCATGCTCGGCCAGGAACTGATAAAGGCAGAAGAGCGAGAAGATCTCGCCGAGCAGGCGAACCTTCTGCGTGCTTTCGTCCTTGCCGTCGGCGATCGGCACCCAGCCGATTTCCCCGCTGAGGCCCATGGCGCCGCGATGGCCATTGCCGTCGAGAACGAGACCGCCGCCGGGGCAGGCGTTGACGGCGATGTAGAGGAAGCTCCGGCTCTCGGCGCCGAGCCCGTAATCGAGCTCGGCCAGTGCGGCAGCGTTGGTTTCGTTTTCGATGAAAACAGGATGCTGCGTCAGCTCCTCGAGAGCGGCGCGCACATCGAATTCCATCCATTCCCAGTAGTCGGCTGGCCGGCCGGGAAAGGCGATTTCGCCGAGCCAGTCGGGCATCGCCAGGCCGATGCCGGCCAGATGCGCGTCGTCGATCAGGCGGCTGCGCTGGAAATGCGATATCGCGTCCGCCGACAGCTGCATGAATTCGGCCGGCAGGATGTAGCGCTTCTCGTGATGGACGCGGGCGCGGACATTGCCGACGGCATCGACTGCAAGGATGGTCAGGTGATCGCGATCGATATTGATGCCGATCGCGAAGAAGGCGTCCGGATTGATCTCGAGCTCGATTGCCGGCTGGCCACGCAAACCATGGCGGCGCCGCGCCTCGATGATCAGCCCCTCATCGAGCAGGCGGTCGACGATGCGGGCGATCGCCGGCTTGGTGAAGCCCGTCTGTCTGGCGATCTCCGCCCGCGAAATCGGCGCCTGCCGGTGGATGCAGCGCAGCACGACCGCGCGGTTATGCTCGCCCGCATCCTCGACATTGGCCCCGCTGAGATCGGGGGAGAGCTTGACATCAGGGGTCTGGTTCATGATCGCGATCCTTCGTCTTCCATCGACATCAGAGCCGCTCTCATCCCTTCACCGCGCCGCTTGTCATCGCGCCCAGGATCAATCGCTGGAGCGAGAGGAAAGCCACGATCGCCGGTACGACGGAGATCAGGCAGGCGGCGGCGAGCAGCTGAATGGACGAGTCGGTCTGCATGCCACGGAAGTTAAAGATCCCGACGCCGATCGGCATCAAGTTGTTTTGTGTCAGCAGCAGAAATGGCACGAGGAACTGCGACCAGCCGGCGATGACGGTGATGATGAAGACGGAGGCGATGCCCGGCGCCGAGAGCGGCAGGACGATCCGCCAGAAGACCGAGAACCGGTTGCAGCCATCGATCATCGCGGCTTCATCGAGGCTGCGCGGGATGCCGTCGACGGTGCTCTTCAAAAGCCAGGTCGCGAGCGGCACGCCGAGCGCGATATAGACCATCACCACGGCGAAATGCGTGTCGAGCAGGCCGAGCTTGTTCATGTAGCGGTAGAGCGGCACCATGATGACCAGCGGCGAGATCATCTGGAAGAGCAGCAGTCCCATCATCGACAGACCCTTGCCACGGAACTGGAAGCGCGAGAAGGCGTAAGCCGCAGGCAGCGCGACGATCAGCACCCCGAGACCGCTGAGGGCGGCGAGTTTGAGGCCGTTCCAGAGGTAGATCGGGAAGTAGCTGTTGTTGAGAACCGTGACGAAATTCTCCATCGTCGGATTGTGCGGAATATAGCGGGCGACCCCGCGATAGATCTCCCGCCGGTCGCGGAGCGCCATCGACAGGAGATAGCTGAGGGGGCCAGCGAAGAAGACGAACATCGCCAGCATGAACAGATAGCTCAGAAAGTCGCCGAGACGGGTGCCGGTGCGCCTGCTGCTCATTGCTCTTCCTCCTTGGGCAGGAACGACGCATAGACGAAGGCAAGCCCGAGGCTGATGATCAGCATCAGCACCGACAGCACGCTGCCTCCCGACAGATCGTAATTTCTGAAGACGATGTTGAAGACATAGAGCGAGATCACCTCGGTCGCGCGGCCGGGGCCGCCGCCTGTCAGCGTGATGATCGCGTCGAAGGTATTGAGCGTCATGATCGTGATCAGGATCATGTTGACGAGGATCGCGGCGCGTAGCTGCGGAATGGTGACGAAGAAGAACTGCTGCGTGCCCGTCGCGCCATCGACTTCGGCCGCTTCGTAGAGCGACGGATCGATCGCCTTCAGCGCCGCATACATGACGACCATTGAGAAGGCCGTGCCGCGCCAGATGTTGGAAATCAGTGCCGACCAAGGGGCAATCGACGGATCGGAGAGCCAGGCGACAACGGGCAGATGCATCATCCGCAGGATACTGTTCAGCGCGCCGTATGGCGCTTCGGAAAACAGCATCTGCCAGATGATACCACCGGCAATTCCGGGCACGACCCAGGCGACGAGGGCGGTGGTTCTGAGAATAGTGGTGCCGAACAAGCCGCGCTTCTCGCCGCGAACGACGACGACGGCGACGGCAATCCCGAGGATCTGCTGGCCGACGACGCTGCCGCCGACGAAGACGAGGGTGGCCCACATGATATCGGGCAGCTGCGGCGAACTCAGCGCGTTGGTGATCGAGCCGAACGTATATTCCTGGTTGTCGCCGATCAGCGTCGCATTGGTGAAGGACAGCCGGAAGACGTCGATCACCGGGTAAAGATAGAAAATGCCGATGACTATGATGACGGGCATGATCCAGGGCAGGGGCGCCCCGGCGAAACGGCGCATGAACGATCTGCTGTGAGGCGGGCTGGCAGCCTCGATGGCGATGGGGCTCATTGGGCTTCTCTATCCGGGTTTGACGGGACCGGCGGCGCCCGTCATGGGCGCCGCCGCGATCTCAAATCGTTAGAGACGCTTGTAGGCCTCCAGCGTCGCGTTGAACGCGGCGTTCAGAGCATCTTCGGGCTTCTTGGTGCCGGAAAGCACGTCGCCCATCATGATCTGGATCTGGTTGGAGATCTCAGGATAGATCGGCGCACCGGGACGTGCCTGGCCATTCACCAGGGCATCGGCGAAGGTCTTGTTGGCTTCGGTCGCGAAGACATCGTACTTCGTGAACAGCGATTTGCGCGTCGGCAGCTGCTGCTGTAGCGCGTTGGCCGGACCCATATAGACCTCGCGGGCGAGGTTGGCGCACATCTCGACCTTGTCCTTGTCCTTGGCAAAGGACGCGATCGTCCAGCCACCTGTGCCGGTCGAACGTTGATCGGCGGTCGGGCCGGGGATCGGCGAGAAGGTCCAGTTCTTGAACTCGTCCTCGTCGAGCGTTGCCTTCAGCTGCGCATATTGCCAGTTGCCGCCGATGAAGAGCGCCGTGGTGCCTGCCGCCGCTGCGGCGTTCAGGTCGTCGTAGTTGCCGATCGTGGTGACACGCTTCGGCGCAGCGCCTGAATCGACGAGGTCCTTGTAATAGTTGAGGGCCTTGAGGAATTTCTCCTTGTTGTCGCCTTCGCCGAAGACGGGTTTTCCGGAGTCGTCGACGAGCTTGCCGCCGAGCGCCCAATAGTTCGCGAGCCAGTCGAAGGTCGAGCCTTCATAACGGCCGGCATTGAAGAGGATACCTTCCATGCCTTCGCCAACGGACGCGATGCCGGCCTTCTTCAGGTCGTCCCAGGTCTGGGGTGCATCAGCCACGATCGACTTGTTGCGATAGAGGACGCGCAGATCGGTGTCCCACCACCAGGCGCGGATCGTCTGATCCTTGTCGGTGATGCCGCTGCGGATGAAGGGGAAGAGGTCGTCGATTTCTTCCTTCGAGAAATAGGGCGTGAAGTCGGCGAGAACCTTGTTGACCATGAACTGCGACAGCACGAAGGAGTCGACGGCGGCGCAATCGGGCGCGTTGCCGGCTTTCGCCTGCTCCAGCATCTTGGCCTGTTCGGTGCCGATATCGGCCGACATGAACTGCATCTGCAGCTTCCAGTCGGGATGCTTCTTGATGAACTCGACAAACAGCTTCTGGTAGCCTTCGGCAATCGCCGGGTCGGCATTGTTGGGACTATCGTTAGTCAACCGCACGATGAGCGTCTTCGGGGCATCGGCAGCGCCGATGCGGTCCTTGGTCGCCAGTTCTTGGGCAAATGCGGCAGGCACTGAAAATAACATTGTGCTCAGCGCTAATGCGCTGACGAACGCTCTCTTCATGATGGGTCTCCTCCCCATTTTCAACGGATACAGCCTGGTGGTCAGTTGACCTCTCCTCAATTCCATGCTGCATTAATTAGATTAAGTTACTTTGATTTGATGTCAAGCCAGACTTGGGAGGAATGAGATGCTGGCGACATTCAATACAAGCTAGGCGGGCTGAACCGCACTTTCCAACGAGATCGACAAAGCGTTTTGCGGAGATCCGCAACACGCAAAGGATGTGTTTTGCCCGGCTGCCGTGGCGGCAGCCGCACCCGATATCTATGGAGGATAGAATGCGATTACTCATTCTCGGCACTGGCGGAATGGCCAATCAGCACGCCATGCGGTTCAAGGAGATCGAAGGCGTCAGCGTCGTCGGCGGTGTCGATGTCGTGCCCGAGCGACTGGCGGCTTTCTGCAGCGAACACGGTATCGCCCATCAGTTCAGCTCGCTCGAGGACGCGCTTGCCTGGGGCGAATTCGATGCGGTGGCGAACGTGACGCCCGATCGCATTCACCACCCGACGACGCTGCAGGCGATTGCCGCCGGAAAGCATGTCTTCTGCGAAAAGCCGCTGGCGACCGACGCCACCAAGGCGATGGAGATGACCGAGGCGATCGAGAAATCCGGCAAGGTCGGCATGGTGAATTTCACCTACCGCAACTCGCCGGCACTGCAGAAGGGCCGGCAGATGGTGCTCGCCGGCGAGATCGGCGAAGTCAGGCATGTCGAGGCCTCGCATCTGCAGAGCTGGCTTGTCGGCCGCCACTGGGGCGACTGGAAAAGCGAGAGCAAATGGCTGTGGCGCCTTAGCAAGAAGCACGGCTCGAACGGGGCACTCGGCGATATCGGCATCCATATCGTCGACTTCGCCTCTTATGGCTCCGGTCTCGACGTGGCGCACGTCTTTGCTCGGCTGAAGACCTTCAACAAGGCGCCGGGTCACAAGATCGGCGAGTACGACCTCGACGCCAATGACAGCTTCACGATGAATGTCGATTTCACCACCGGTGCAATCGGCACCATCCAGGCAACCCGCACCGCCGCCGGCCAGATGGACCAGCTGCGCCTTCGCGTCTATGGCGAGAGCGGATCGATCGAGATGATCTACGACACCGGCAAGTCGACGCTGCGCGCCTGCCTCGGCGAGGACGTCCACACCGCGACCTGGCGCGATGTTCCCTTCGATCCTGTCGAGACCAACTACCAGCGTTTCGTGCAGGCGGTTCGCGCCGGCAAGACGCAGGAGCCGTCCTTCCGGCGGGCTGCCAATATCCAGAAGGTTCTGGACAAGGCGCTCGCTTCCGACCTCGGCCATACGGACGAGGCGCTGGCCTGAGATCAGGCCGAGACCGGCGGCAGCAGCGTGTTGAGGAAGGGCAGGAGTGCGGCCCCCAGCGCAACGCCGCCGCCGCTGAAACTTGCCGGTTTCATCGGCGAGATCCAGGGTGTCAGGAAGGGGCGCTTCGAGGTATCGCGGCGCTCCACCGACAGCTGATGGATCAGCGCCTCGATGACGCCGCGCGGCAGATCGCTGCCGATCATGATGACGCTCGGGGCGACGAAACCGGCAATGCCGATGACCGGATCGAGCAGGTGGCTCGCGACATCGCGGATCCATTGCGCCAGCTCGGGCGAAGCGATCTCCTCGCCTGACAGGAGCCGCGCGCAGTCTTCCTTGCCGACGGCAGCGCAAAGCGAGCCGAAGCCGGCAACCTTGTTCAGCGAAACGTTATCCGGCCCGGTCCGCATCTCGCCGATGCCGCCGGCGCGGCCGTGAACGCCGGAATAGGGAACGCCGCGAACCAGAAATCCCGCCTGCACGTCGTCATCGAGCACGATCATCGCCAGGCCGCCCGCAGGCGCCGGCGTGCCGATCGTGCGCTCGGCGAGCAGGCCCGCGGTGCATTCGTTTTCCGTCTCCGGCCGCGGCAGGCCGGATAGAGCGGCGAGCTCTTCGCTTTGAGCCTCGCTCCAGATGTTCGACGCAATGCCGACGCCGACGATCGGCAGATCGGCATGGCGCTCGATCATCGATCCGATGGCCTCGCTGACAGATGCCGTGGGGGCCGCCGGATCGAGAGAGAAATAGATGCGGTCGTGAACCTGACCGCTGAGATCGATCAACACCGCCTCGCTGCGGCGGGCGCGCACCCGGATGCCGATCGAATAGGCGCCCTCCGGCCGCAGCGCGAATTCCGTCGCGGTCGGCCCGCCGCCGGCGCCATTGCGCCGGTTCGAGATGACCAGTCCTTCTTCGCCGAGGCGGCGCAGGATATTGGTGATGCCGGGGCCGGTCAGGCCGGAATGCTGGCCAAGCTCCATGCGCGTCAGCGGTCCGTGACGCCGGATCGCCTCCAGGATGACGCGGATATTCCGGTCGGCGATCTCTCCGGATCGCAACCCCACCGTTTTGCCCCGCGCAACGCCCGTCTCCTGGGCCTGACGCCGCGGCCCTGATCGAAGATACCGCATGACCGACTTCCTTGAGCGCTTCACTGCTCTTTAGCCGAGAAAGTGATGAAAGTAACGCCCACCCTATCGTAAGTATCTGATTTCCTGCCGAAGAATTCCAAGTCTTTGCATGCGGGCAATTGGCGCCTTGCTTATGGCACAAGCGCCTGCGAATCCTAGATCAGGACGGCGGCCTCACAAAACGGCCGCTGCTGCGAGGAGAATGCAATGCGAAGATCGATGAACATGCTTGCCGCCGCGGCCTTGATCGCACCGATGACCATCCCCGTTCCGGCAAGTGCCGCAAATGCGCTTGAGCGCGCCATCGGCGAAGCCCAGCCCTGCCGATCGCTGAAGGCCAAGGCATCGAGTTTCGGGGTCAGCGTCGAGATCGGGGTCGACAAGCTCGACTATGTGAAGATCGACCAGCTGCAGCTATCGGTGAACGGCAACCTCGCCGACGCCAAGGTTCGCGGCACGCTTGCCTGCAAGACCTCCGACAATGCCATGGTCCAGGGCGGCTTCTCGGCGACCGCCGATGTCAGCGTTCATGTCGATCTCGCGACCTGCAAGACCACTGAAAGCTCGATCGAGATCACCGATACCGGCGGCAATCTCGGCGACGTGGTCAAAAGCCTCAAGGACGAGATCTCCGGCGCGCTGCGCCGCGGCCTCGAACGCAACATGTCCAAGCTCTGCCAGAAGTGAAGGGCGTATCCGATGGCGATGCGTAGCGCAGGCCTACTCATCCATCGCGCCGCCGCCGGCGGCCCCGAAGTGCTGCTCGCCCATCCCGGCGGCCCCTTCTGGGCGCGAAAGGACGAGGGCGCCTGGTCGATCCCGAAAGGCATCCTCGAAGCAGGAGAGGAGGACCTTGAGGCGGCGATCCGTGAAACGCGCGAAGAACTTGGTGTCGTCATCGAAGGCGACTTCCGCCTGCTCGGCGAATACAGGCAGCCGGGCGGCAAGATCGTCGTCGCCTGGTCGGTCGAAGCCGATCTCGATGCCGATCATATCGAGAGCATAGAATTCGAAATCGAGTGGCCACCGAAATCCGGCAAAAGGAAGCGCTTTCCCGAGGTCGACCGCGCCGGATGGTTTTCGCTTGAACAGGCGGCGGAAAAGATGCTCAAGGGACAGCGGCCAATGCTGGACGACCTCCAGAAACAGTTGGCATTGTCACCAAAACCACAGTCCCGGAGGACGCCGCATTGAGAACGATCGTCATCGAGTGGGAGTCGATGAATTCAGGTGCGCTCTACGTCGCCCACTTTCCTGAACCCTTCCCGATGTCCGATGCCGACTACAGGGCATTCGAAGCGGTCTTCTCCAGCTGGCAGCGCCGCTACTGGGAAGGCGTCGGCGAGACGAGGGTGGAGGAAACCAAGGGACCGCAGGCGCTCGTCCGCGCGCTCCGCGGATTGGGATATGACGTCGCGAGCAGGGGGACTGTGCCGCCGGGTGTGTAGCCGTCTCGATCAATGATGACGGGGGAGGATCTGATGCTGTGTCGTCAATCCTGTCGTCTATCGCTGATGGCGTCGCTTGTGATCCAGCCGGTCATTCCACTTTCTGTCCGGATGTGAGTCCAGCTTCGTTTCTGCTCGATCACCGAAACGACGGTTGAACTCGGTAATGTCTTCAAAATGCGAAAGCTCTTTCCTGGCCCCTCGCGCAAATTGACGCCATATCTGGTCGATGAGGTGTTAGCAGGCTGTCCAAGCGATGGTGTATCGACTTTTGGCAGTGGCGAGATAGCAGTGGCTGGCGGCGAAGTCGGTGGGCCTGACGACGATGGAGAGACTAGGGCGTGCGATCCATCTGAAGCCTCTTTGACAACAGATGCCGCTGCGCCGGAGCCGCTGGTTGGCGCGGCGGATACCGTGTCCATATTCAGCATCTCAAATCCCGGCTCTGCAGGTCTTTTCCCGCTCTCAAGCGGTGATGCGTCGTGAGCTGCGGCTGGTATATGGGGCTTGATCAATGAGAAGGCGCCGAGCAGAGGCAGGCCCACGACAATTGCAAGACTTACATAGCCAGCAATTCGAAGCCATTTTCGGGGAGTGGGAGGATCTTGCGTCGAAGGGGGCGCATCTTGTGCTGCCACGGCTTCAGTAGAAGCGGGGGTTTTCAGTGTTCGCTCCGTGGGGAGATTGGCAAGCCGCATGCAGCCATCAGCAAAGGCGGACGCCTTGCCCGTCTGCGAAAACTCGACCAATTCGTTGACCCCGCTCCGGCTTTGGAAATGGAGCACCTCGTACAGGCAGATCGGTATCTGGCGATTGTCTCTAAAGCGGCGATCGGGTCCGCCGTTCTTGTTTGGATGCTTCCAGGTGTGGTCAACGACACGCGCGTCCCGCGGAACAGGACCGTCTTCGATGAATCTTGAATCTTGCCACCGAAGTTCAAGTTCATCGTAGCCGACTGCGCCAATGCGGCGCCCATCTTCGATAAGTACGACGTCAGGCAGGAAGTACATTGTCTGGCGTCCGACGCGTAATGCGGGCGGGGTCACGTTGCTTTTGATGACCGCAGGAAGGGCGAAAGATAGATCCGTAGGCTTTTTTTTAACAAGGTGAGACGCCCCAGCATTCCGCTTCCATGCTGTCAGGTTCGTTATCGCTCCGCCTGCTTCAATATGCCATTTACCCGCGCAGCTCCGTAGCCCCTCGAATCCGCTCGCGAGTTGATTATATGCACCGTCAGCATCGCCTTCCAAGTCGTAGAAGAGAACCGTGCTGCGCCTATAGGAGTCAAACCAGCTCCCTATCGCCCAGCCCGGTAGGGCGAGGGCGCCGAGCAGTAGGCCGCCCGCACCCGTCGCCAGACCCGAAAGCATGCCGACGGCAATGCCGATCCAGCAAAGGACGGCTGCCATGCGTATCTGCCGCGCCTTCGCATTGATCTCATCGAGCATTTCCCCAAAGGTCTCGTCGCGCATAAGCATGACGTCGCCGGAGTCGATTTCTATCATAGCGACGTCGTCTTGACGCTGCGCCGCAGGTTCGCGAGACTGTATGGGTGCTCGCGCCGATGGCGGTTTTCCAGCAGATCGTAGAGACGCTCTGTAATACAAACCTCCCGCACCCGCGTGTATGTAGTGACCGCGAGGCCCTGTCCCGATTCGCAAGCCCTTTACGCCAACGGAGACACCGACACCCCCCTTGGAAAAGTTGAAGCGGAACGGTCCAGCGGAGACCGACTTGCGGATGTAGAAGCCCAATTTTTTGCCCCAAGATGAGCTAGCTCTTCAGCTTAGCTATAACCTACAGTTGATTTTGCTGATGGGGAAGATGCAATTCTGGCAGGTGAAAAATTTATCGTCGGATCGCAAGCGCAAGTTGAGCCTACGTGGAGCGAAAAGCCGGGCCGTATTGTAATTCGCTAGCGATCCTTCTGCGCTCTCCATTGAAGGGGATAGACGAACCCCGGGGCAATCAGCGCTCCCGCCAGCATCCATTCCATCGGCGTCAGCGGCGTCTCGTCCGGGTCATGCCCGGTCAAGAAGAGGAAAAGAAAGAACGCAAGGATGCCTGCTGCGATAAGAGCGAGTGAGAGAAACAGGCTCTTGCGTTGGCTTTGCATGGGACGGCTTCTCCCGGAAATGTAGATTGGCTGAAAGCTAGTTGTCGTTCGTTCTCTGGCAAGCGGGTTTACAGCAGAGTGTTCGACCGCGAATAGGCGCAGGTCCGTGAGGCGTCGGATGCCACCACTCGCGCAAATCTCCCATAACTGATCTCATCCGTCCTTGACGTGAAAACAAAGTTACTTAATCTAAGAAGCGTGGCGCGATCCGATGGAGGAGACGGATGCGCGGCGCGCTTTTTTGCGCGTGATCCCCCGTTCTCCCCGCTGATCCGTTGCTGACATTTCCGATAGGACACGCCATGTCTCTGACCATTGCCCAACGCCTAGACAGCCTGAAGGCCCGCACCGCCGAGCTTGAGCATTGGCGCGACAGGCGCAGTGTTTCGATCGATGGCTGGACCTTCGATGGTGAGCCGATCGCCCATCGTCAGGACTGGCCGCATCGCAATGGCACCGTGCATTTCCAGGCTTCGGCAAAAGCGCCGGCCGACTGGCCGCTAGAGACGATCCGCCTGCAGCTCGATCTCGGCGGCGAGAGCCTGATCACGCTGAACTATGCGGGAGGGAAGGCCGAGACTTTTGGTCTCGATCCCTATCACCAGGAGTTTCCGGTCAAGGACCGGGTGTTTTCGATCACCACGGAAAGCGTCGCGCGCTTCCCCTTCGGCGAGCCGAACCGGGCGCCGAGGCTGAACAGGGCGCGGCTGATCTGGCTCGACGAGCCGGTGCACCGCTTACATCTGCTCCTGCGGCAGATCGCCGAGGCCGCCGGCGTCCTGGGCGAGCACGAGGCGGTTCCCTATCTGCTCGAAGCGGCCGAACAGGCGCTCGCTTCGCTCGATTGGCCCTCGGACACCGCCGCCTATGTGTCGCGCACGTCTGGCGCCGTCATGCAGCAGAAGATCTGGGAGCTGCCGGAGCTGCAGCCCGACCCCGCCGGTCTCGATGGCGAGCAGAGCGGTCTGGCGCAATCGGCCCATGATGCGCTGCTGGCCCGGCTGAAGGAGCTGCAGAAGCGCTTCCCGCCGAATGGCGAGCTGCTTCTGACCGGCCATGCCCATATCGATCTCGCCTGGCTCTGGCCCTATCGCGAGACGCGCCGCAAGATGCGCCGGACCTTTAATACGGCACTGTCGCTGATGGAGCGTTCGGCCGATTTCCGCTTCAACCAGTCGACCGCGCATTATTACGCGCAGATGGAAGAGGACGATCCGGAACTGCTCGAGCGGATCAAGGAAAAGGTCGCCGAAGGCAAGTGGGAAACGGTTGGCGGCATGTGGGTCGAGCCCGACACCAATATGCCGACAGGCGAAAGCCTGGCGCGTCAGGTGCTTTACGGCCAGCGCTATTTCGAGAAGATGTTCGGCACCCGCCACACCGTCTGCTGGCTGCCGGATTGCTTCGGCTTCTCAGGCGCCTTGCCGCAGATCCTGAGGCTCGGTGGTATAGACAGTTTCTTCACGATCAAGGTCAATTGGAGCGAGACGAACCATATCCCCTCCGACCTCTTCTGGTGGAAAGGGCTGGATGGCAGCCAGGTGCTGACCCACACCTTCGACAATCCGATGCACGGCTATAACGGCTTCGTGCAGCCGGATTGCTTCGTGCCGACCTGGAAGAATTTCCGCGGCAAGACGCAGCACGATACGTCGCTGCTTGCCGTCGGCTACGGCGATGGCGGCGGCGGCGTGACGCCCGAAATGGTCGAGCGCGAGGTGCAGCTGCGCGACTTCCCGGCGATCCCGCAGGCGCGCTGGGGGCGCGTCGAGGATTTTTACAAGCGGGCGCATCGGGCCGCGTCCGAAAAACAGCTTCCGGTCTGGGATGGGGAAATCTATCTCGAACTGCACCGCGCGACGCTGACGACGCAGAGCGGCGTCAAGCGCAAGCATCGCCAGGCCGAGCGTGCCCTGATCACCGCCGAAACCATCGCCTCGCTCGCCCATATGCTGGGGGCGGAGAAGCCGCGCAGCCTCGAAAGCGACTGGCGCATCGTGTTGAAGAACGAGTTCCACGACATCCTGCCGGGGTCGAGCATTCGCGAGGTCTACGCCGATGCCGAGCACGAGCTCGACGGCGTGATCGGCAATGCGCGGCAAGAGCAGGCCGCGGGTCTTAATGTACTCACCGGCGTGTTGCCGAAGGGTGGCGTGTCCTCCGCTCTCGTTGCCGTCAACCCGTCACTGTCGCCGCGGCCGCTGAATGCGACGCTTCCCGATGGCACCGTCATCTCGTCTGCCGATATCGTCGCGCCGCTCTCCGTCGCGGTCTTTGATCGCAATGGCCTGAAGCCGGCCGGCGCCTTGAAGGCGACCAAGCAGGGGCTGGAGAACGACCATCTTGCTATCGTCATCAGCAAGGATGGTTCGGTCACCAGCCTGGTTCACAAGGCAAGCGGCCGCGAGGCCATCGATGGTTCGGCGAACCAGCTCTGGGTCTATCCGGCCGACAAACCGCGCAACTGGGATGCCTGGGATGTGGACGTCGACTATACGGCGAAGGCCATCCGCCTGGAGACGCCTGAGAGCATCGAGCTGGTCGAGAGCGGTCCATCGCGAGCGTCGATCCGCGTCGTCCACCGCTACCGGAACTCGCGCGTCACCAATACCTATGTGCTGACGGCCAATGGAAAGCGGCTCGATATCGAGACCGAGATCGACTGGCACGATCGGCGCACGCTACTGCGCACGCTAAACCCGGTTGCCGTCAGCGCCCGGACGGCGACGTTCGAATGCGCCTATGGCGTCGTCGAGCGCGCCACGCATACGAACACGTCCTGGGAGCAGGCGATGTTCGAGGCGGCGGCTCACCGCTTCGTCGATATCAGCGAGCCGGGCTTCGGCGTCGCGCTGCTCAACAATGCCAAATATGGCCACAGCGCCCGCGGCAATGTCATCGGCATGAGCATCGTGCGTGCTCCGGTCTATCCCGATCCGCTCGCCGACGAGGGATCGCAGAAGTTCACCTATGCGCTGATGCCGCATGAAGGGGCATGGCATGAGGGCGGTGTGCTCGACGAGGCGCTCGATCTCAACCAGCCGCTGATGACGGTGGAGGCCAGCGGGCTGGCCGTAGGCACGGTGTCTCCTGTCACGGTCGAGGGGACTCCGGTTGCTTTCTCGGGGCTGAAGTCTGCGGAAGAAGGCGAGGGGCTTGTGCTACGCCTCTACGAACCGGCCGGGCGCCGCGGCAAGCTTTCGCTGTCGCTGCCGTCGGGCTGGAAGGCATCCGGACCGCTGAACATTCTCGAAGAGCCGATGGAGCGCAAAGGCGCAGCCGATATCATGCCCTTCGAAATCAGGACCTGGAAGCTGCAAAAGGCCTGAGAAAGAATCGCGGCGCGCTCGCTACCGCGAGCGCGTCTGCTTCAGGACGGCAGCCGTGAGATCGGCCTGGCTATAGGGCTTGACCAGCACGATGGCGCCGGCATCCGCCTCGAAACCGGCGACCGATGAATTGCCGGTGGCGAAGATCACCGCGAGCCCGGGGTCGATCGCCCGTGCCTGCTTTGCGAGCTCCGCGCCCGAGATACCAGGCAAGCCGACATCGGTCAGCAGGATATCGAAGCTGCCGGGGCCGAGCTTCGGCAGGGCCTCCTCGGCGCTGCCGGCTTCGCTGACGGCATGGCCGGATTGCTGCAGCATTTCTGACGTATCCATGCGGATGAAGGCGTCGTCCTCGACATAGAGAATGCGCAGGGCTGTCGCCTCTGCCGGTGCTTCCTGCGGCGCAGTGCGGCGCTCATGGTGGGAGGCCTTCGCCATGTTGCGCTGGCGCTGGTTGTTCAGCACATGGCGGATCTTGCGGGCAAGCGCATCGCGGCTATAGGGCTTCGAGAGAAGATCAACGCCGGCATCCAGCCGTCCGCCATGGACGATCGAGTTTTCGGTATAGCCGGATGTGAAGAGCACGGCGATCTCGGGCAGCCGTTCCTTTGCCTTGCGCGCCAGCTCGGAGCTTTTGAGCGGGCCGGGCATGACGACGTCGGTAAACAGGAGGTCGATCGCGATGCCGCTTTCGATGACGGTCAGTGCGCTCGCGGCATCCTTTGCCTTGAGAATACGGTAGCCGAGATCGGCCAGCATCTCGACGACGGTGGCCCGCACCTCCTCGTCGTCCTCGGCAACCAGGATTGTCTCCTTGCCGCCGGTCGCCGGGCCATGATCGCCCTCGGCGAGCAGGTCTTCCTCCTCCAGCGTGCGTGGCAGATACAGGCGCACGGTCGTGCCCTGGCCGATCTCGGAATAGATCTTCACGTGACCGCCGGATTGCTTGACGAAGCCATAGACCATCGACAGGCCGAGGCCTGTGCCCTTGCCCACCGGCTTGGTGGAAAAGAACGGTTCGAACACCTTGGTGATGATATCCGCCGGCATACCGGAGCCGGTGTCGCTGACCGCCAGCATGACATATTGGCCGGGCGCCACGTCGACATGCTTGCGGGCATAGTCGTCGTCGATCGAGGCATTGCCGACCTCGATCGTCAGCTTGCCGCTGCCGTCCATCGCGTCGCGCGCATTGATCGCCAGATTGAGGATGGCGTTCTCGATCTGCACCGGATCGACGAAGGTGTTCCACAGGCCACCGGCGCGGATCGTCTCGATCTCGATGGCCTCGCCGATCGTCCGGCGCAGCATCTCGCCCATATTGGCAACGAAGCGGCCGACATTGACCACCTTGGGTTCCAGCGGCTGGCGGCGGCCGAAGGCGAGCAGCTGGCTGGCGAGCTTCGAGCCGCGATTGACGCCGGCGAGCGCATGCTCGATGCGTTTCTGGGCGCGCTCGTTGCCGCCGACATCCTTGCTCAAGAGGTAAAGGTTACCGGCAACGACCTGCAGCAAGTTGTTGAAATCGTGGGCGACGCCGCCGGTCAGCTGACCGATCGCCTCCATCTTCTGCGTCTGGCGGATCAGCTCCTCGGCGTCGCGCAGCGCGGCTGCCTGTTCCTTCTCGGCGGTGACATCGCGGCCATAGGCGAAGACCATGTTGCTTTCGAAGGAAAAGCGCCAGGAAACAGTGCGTTGGCCGCCGTTCTTGTGGTTGAGGCTAAGCTCCAGCCCCTGCATCTCCTCGCCCGACACAGCCTGCTTCAGCGCCGCATCGAAAAGCGGCGGGTCGCCGTCGACGAGGAACTCACAGAGACGGTGACCGGCAACTTCCTTGCGCCGGTGGCCAAGCAGATCGGACCAGGCCGGATTGATGGCGCGGACTTCGCCATCGGGACGCATGACGACGAGGATGTCGCCGGAATTGCGCCAGACGCGATCAAGTTCGGCGCTGCGTTCGGCGACCTTCTTCTCCAGCGACGAGGCGAGTTCCTGCAGTGCCTGCTCGGCCCGACGGCGCTCGACAGCGGTGCGGGTGCGCTCGGCAAAGTCGCGAATGAAATCGAGCTCGACCTCCGGCCACTCGCGGGGCACGGCATTGTTGAGGAAGAGGACGGCGGCGATCTGGCCCTCTTCGGTCAGTGGCACCGTGACGGCCGAATGGACGCCGATCCCCTTCAGCGCATAGGAGGTCGCGGCCGTACGCGGGTCCTTGTCGACATCGGCGAAGACGACGGTTTCGTTGCGCTTGAGGTCGTCGATATAGGTGCCGTATTCGCGAAAATGCAGCGTGCCTGCGATGCTCGGATTGCCCGGCACGTTCCAGTCGCGCTCGATCGTCACCGTTTCGGCAATCGGATCGATGGTGCCATAGCCGGCGCGCGTCACATGCAGCGCCTTGCCGAGGATTTCGGCGGCGGCATAAGCAATTTCAGCGGGTTCGGTGGTCTGGCGAATGCAGTCTGCGAGGTCGATCAGCGCCATGCGCCGCGTCTCCTCGCTGCGCGCGTCGGTGATATCGCTGTTGACGCCGATCATCCCCAGGAATTCGCCGCGCACATCGAAGCGCGGCCGGGCGTCGGTATGCAGCAGCCGGTATTCGCCGTCCGAATTGCGATAGCGGGCTTCAACGCCGAAGGCCTCGCGCTTGGCGACGGCCCTGCTGACGAAGGCCATCAGCGGAGCGACGTCATCGGGATGGATTGTAGCGTTCCAGTCAAAGGCTGAAACATCCGCTTCGCCCACGCCCCAGAACTGGCGCATCGCAGCGTTCAGATAGAGACAGCGCATCTGCTCGTCGCTCATCCAGAGCATGACCGGCGCATTCTCGGCGACCAACCGGAAGCGGGACTCGCTCTCTCTCGCCGCGTCCTCCGCCTCTTTTCGCTCGGTCACATCATAGCCTTGAACGAAGATGCCGGAGACGCGGGCGTCTTCGCCGAGGAGCGGTTGATAGATGAAATCGAGATAGCGCTCGATGAGCTCCGCATCCGGCTTCTGCTGCAGCTTCACCAGCTGTTCGGAGCCGATATAGGGGATACCCGTCCTACGGACCTGATCGAGCAGCGCCACGAAACCTTGCTCCTCGACTTCGGGCAGTGCCTCGCGGATCGTCTTGCCGACGACATCGCGATGGCCGACGAGCTGCTGGTAGGCGGCGTTGGCGATTTCGAAGCGATGCTCGGCGCCGCTCATCGTCGCGACGAAACCAGGGGCCTGTTGGAACATCTTTTGCAGACGGGTCTTCTCGGCGCGCAGCTGCTGCTCTGCCTTCACCTTTGCGGTGGTCTCGACGACGATCGCCATGACGGCAACCGGCGTGCCGCTCTCGTCGCAGATCGGCGAGTAATCGAGCTTTGTCCAGAGCCGCTCGGGCTCGCCGCTGCCGCCGCGATAGAGGATGAGTTCCTGATCCTCGTAGGCGAGCGTGCCGCCGGCCAGGCCGACCTTCATCACATGATCGTTGAAATCGGCGACCTCCGGCCAGCCCTCGCGCACCTTCGAACCGAAAAGCTCCGGGTGACGGCGTCCGGCAAAGGCCGAATAGGCGTCGTTGTAGATCATCACGCCATCCTCGTTCCAGAGGGTGACGATCGGCACCGGGGAATGGAGGATGAGGCTGCAAACGCTTTTCAGGGTCGGCGACCATTCGCCGATCGGGCCGAGCGAGGTCTTGGACCAATCGAAATTGGCAATGATGTCAGCGGCCTCGCTTCCCTTTTTCAGAAAGGAATGCCCGCTCATGCTGTTTTGATGCATCTCGACCGACCCGGGTTTCCTCTCGGAAACTGTCCATGAACACGCCAATAAGTATAGGGCGAATGCAAACCGGCAAGGGGCTGAAAAAGATAGGCGGTAAAACCGGTTAACGCCCGTTCTTAAGCCTTGTGGATCGGGTCGATCCAGGCGACCTGTTCGGGCTTTTCGACCGGCTCGATATCGAGATTGACGACGACGGGCTCCTGGCCGGAGCGCACCAGCACGCATTCCAGCGTCTCGTCGCGGCTGGCATTTATTTCCTGGTGCGGCACGAAGGGCGGCACATAGATGAAATCGCCGGGTCCTGCTTCGGCGACGAATTCCAGGTGCTCGCCCCAGCGCATGCGCGCCTTGCCCTTGACCACGTAGATGATGCTTTCGAGATCGCCGTGATGATGGGCGCCGGTCTTGGCGTTGGCGTGGATCACGACCGTGCCTGCCCAGATCTTCTCGGCACCGGCGCGGGCATTGTTGATCGCGGTGGCGCGGTTCATGCCGGGCGTTTGCGCCGTGTTCGGATCGAGCGAATTGCCGGGAATGACTTTGACGCCGTGCTCGCGCCAGTCGACAGGGCCGTCATCATGGCGATGGGGGTGGTCGTGGTGGTCATGGCTCATTCGTGGTCCTCCGTTGCGCCGATTGTGCCCGCCGTTCGGCCGCCGAGGCAAGAGCGGAAATGCGCCATGGAGTTTGACGGCCTGGGCTGCTATCCCATCGGCAGCAATGATGAAAACCACGAGTGCGATGCAATGAGCCACATTCCCCAGATCGACTACGAAACGGCATCGGCGGAGATCCGCGAGGCGCATGACGAGGAGGTCAAGGTTCGCGGCCGGATGACCAATATGAAGCGCACGCTGCTGCATTCGCCAGCCGCCCACCGCATCTATGCCGAATGGTTCACGCTGCGCGCCGAGCTCAACCCCGCCGTCAACGACCGGGAGATCTGGATCTTCTCGCATGCGATCTCGAAAGCCAGCAAATCGAAGATCGCCATCACCTTCTTCCGCCGGGCGCTGATCAATGCCGGGTTCGACCCCGATGCGCTGACGCTGTCTGATAACGAGCAGCTGCTCGCCCGCTTCGGAACCGCGATCGTCGCCGACTCCAATGCCATCCCCGCCGAGATCTGGGAGGCGTTGAAGGCGCGCTATCCGGCCAAGGTTCTGGTCGATCTCGTTGCCTTCGCCGGGATCATGCTGGCGACTGCCGTCTTCAACAATGTTGTCGACGTCGATTTCGATCCGGAGCTCGAGGCTTTTGCCGAGCGCAGCTGACTGCCGTTACGTCAGGTTGAGAAGCACCCGGTATCATTTCTGTGCAAATCCGACCCGCATCCCCAAAAAGCGGGATATCGCTGGCTCTTGAATGGTAAGATAACCCGCCCTGGTTGAGCGGCGATTCGGTATCCAACGCCGCTCCCAAAGGGGGAGTGAGCATGATGTCAGATGTGATCGCACAGATCGCCCGCGCGGCGGCAGAGCTTGAGGCCGAGCTTCGAGCGTTGCTGCAACTCGAGCAGGATGCGCCGCCATCCCTCCGAGACGATCTCGATGTTCTTCCTTGCCTTCTCGTCGAGCGCTTTCCGCAATTGTGCGATGAGCGTGCCGAGCTTCGCGGCCTGCTGAAAATCGGCCGGGCGGCCAGCCGCTCCGAACATCTCTCTCCAGCCGTTGCCGCCGCTGCGCTGGCGATGGTGGCGGAGTTCCGGGCGATCATCGCAAGGCTCAGCGCGAGGCCGGTGGTGATCGGCGTCTGATCCCATCTCAGCCGCTTTACGGCGAGCGGGAGCTCGCCTAGTTCTGTCGTGACGCGTGACAGCAACGGATAGAGCGGCATGCCCCATGACACGACTTCCTCCCGCGGCGGCCTGACGCCGCTCGCTTCGATCGACAGTTTTTGCCGCAAGGTCTTTCTTGCAGCCGGGACCGACGAGGCGACCGCCGATGCCGCGACGCGGGCGATGATGCACGGCACCCGCCATGGCATCGATAGCCACGGCGTCCGTCTCCTCGGCCATTACGTGAAGGGGCTGACCGAGGGCCGCCTCAATCCGCGGCCGCAGATCGCCGTCGCCAGCAATCTCGGCGCCATTGCTTCGCTCGATGCCGACAATGCCCATGGGGCGCTCGCCACCTATACGGCGATGGCGCACGCCTCGCGTCTGGCCGTCGATTTCGGCATCGGCGCCGTCGCGGTGCGTAATTCTTCGCATTTCGGACCGGCCGGAGCCTATGCGATGACCGCGGCCGGTCATGGCCTCATCGGCTTCGCCTTCTGCAATTCCGACAGCTTCGTTCGCCTGCATGACGGGGCGATGCGCTTCCACGGAACCAACCCGATCGCCTGCGCTGTGCCCGTCAGGGGCAGCGACCCCTGGCTGTTCGACATGGCGACCAGCGCCGTGCCCTATAATCGCGTGCAGCTCTATCGCAGCCTCGGCCGCGAACTGCCGGCCGGCGTCGCCTCCGACGAGCGCGGCTATGACACCCGCGACCCTGATATTGCCGACATGCTGGCACCGCTCGGCGGCGAATTCGGCTTCAAGGGTGCCGGTCTCGCCGGCATCTCCGAAATCCTCAGCGCCGTGCTGACGGGCATGAAGCTCAGCTTCGACATCGCGTCGATGCCCGGTCCGGATTTTTCGACGCCGCGCGGCCTCGGCGCCTTCGTCATCGCGCTCAACCCCGAGGCCTTTCTCGATCTCGAGACCTTCGACGCGGGAATGAAGCGCTACGTCGAGACGCTCAGGAATTCGCCCGCGCGCGACGGGTTCAAGGTCATGGCGCCGGGTGACCGGGAATGGGCCGTTGCCAGGGAACGGGCCGAACGCGGTGTCGAACTCGATCCGGCGACCGCTGACAGTTTCCGCACGCTTTCCGCACAATACGGTGTGGACTTCCCGGCCTGATTTCATGCGGCGCATTGACGCACAACCGCCCCGATGTTACGCATGAGTCAATTGGTCAGGCCAGTTGACCAGTTGTGCGCTTGAGGAGAAGCGCGCCGGGGAGGCCACATGTTTTCGGCTGTTGAATCACGCCGCCTCTACAGGCAGGTGGCGGACCAGATTCGTTTGATGATAACCAGCGGCGAGCTCGCCGTCGGGCAACGCTTGCCGGCCGAGCGCGACCTCGCCGAGCAGCTGTCCGTCTCGCGCCCGACGGTGCGCGAGGCCCTGATCGTTCTTGAGGTCGAAGGCCTCGTCAACATCCGCATGGGCTCCGGCATCTATGTCGTGCGCCAGCACAGCGTCGCGGCTGCACCCACCGAGCCGGAGCCGGTCGAAGGCCCGTTCGAGTTGCTCCGGGCCCGCGCCGTCATCGAATGCGCCATTGCGGAAGAGGCGGCGAAGGCCGCGACCCCAGCCGATATCGCAGCGCTCGACGATGCCTTGAACAGCATGCGTGGCCTGGTCGGCGACCCCAGCGCCGTGATCGCCGCCGACCGCGCTTTCCATACCGGCATTGCCGCGATCGTCCGCAATGCGGCGCTGATCCGCGTCACTGGCGAAATGTTCGACATGCGCATGACGCCTTATTTCGAAAAGCTCGCGAGCCATTTCGAGGGGCCGGCCACCTGGCTCAGCGCCCTTGAGGAGCATCAGGCCATTCGCGATGCGATCGCCGCAGGCGATCCTGATGCCGCGAAAGCCGCGATGCGGGCGCATCTTGCCATGTCGCAGAAGAGATTTTCCGAAAGCTTCGGGGAGGAGTTTCCGGGAGAGGAGGGGCGCGGCCATCCGGCCGGTCCGAAGAAAGGAAATGCAGTCACTTAAACCAGAGCTCGGGAGGAGAGAGCGATGAAGATGAAATTGGCAACAATCCTTTGCACCGCGGCGGCGATCATGGCGTCGACGGCAATTGCGCATGCGCAGACGGTCCTGAAATGGGCCCATGTTTACGAGACGTCGGAACCCTTCCATACGGAATCGGTCTGGGCCGCAGGCGAGATCAACAAGCGCACCAACGGCCGCTACAAGATCGATGTCTTCCCGGCCTCGCAGCTCGGCAAGGAAGCCGATATCAACCAGGGCCTGAAGCTCGGCACCGTCGATATCATCATCTCCGGTTCGAGCTTTGCCGCCCGCGACTACAAGCCGATCGGCGTCACCTATTTCCCCTATATCTTCCGCAGCCCGGAACACCTGATCGCCTATACCAAGAGCGACGTCTTCAAGCGCCTTGCCAAGGGTTATGAAGACAAGACCGGCAACCACATCGCCGCCGTCAGCTACTACGGCACCCGCCACACGACCTCCAACAAGCCGATCGCCAAATGCGCTGATATGGCCGGGTTGAAAATTCGAGTGCCTGACGTGCCGGCCTATCTCGCCATGCCGCGCGCCTGCGGCGCCAACACCACGCCGATCGCCTTCGCGGAGGTCTATCTTGCCCTGCAGAACGGCACGGTCGAAGCGCAGGAAAACCCGCTGACGACGATCGAGGCGAAGAAGTTCTATGAGGTGCAGAAGAACATCATCCTGACCGGCCACATCGTCGACCATCTCAACACGGTGATCTCGAAGACGCTGTGGGCGAGCCTCTCCGACGAAGACAAGAAGATCTTCGGCGACGTCATGCAGGAAGCTGCCGAGCGCACCACCAAGACGATCGAAGGCAAGGAAAACAGCCTGATCGCCACCTTCAAGGAAAAGGGCCTGAATGTCGCCGAGATCGACAAGGCCGACTTCGAGAAAACAGTCATGGAGAAGGTGAAGTTCGAGGACTTCGGCTACGAGAAGGCCGATTGGGAAGCGATCCGCGCGATCCAGTAAAGCCCGCGGTGCGGCGCCTTCGGGCGCCGCGCTCATCCTTTCCGCAGGGGACGCCGCCCATGACGCAAGAAATCCATACGCCGGTGACCGCCGAAGAGATCGGTCACGAATTCGAAGGCCATGCGCCAACCGCCAATATCTCCGATTATGCGATCGAGGACTGGATCACGCTGATCATCTTCTGGCTGATGGCGGGCTGCGTCTTCCTGCAGTTCTTCACCCGCTATGTGCTGAACGACAGCTACGCCTGGACCGAGGAAATCGCCATCAACTGCCTGATCGGCGTCGTCTTTCTCGGGGCCGTCATGTGCGTGCGCACGTCACGGCACATCCAGGTCGATGTCTTCTATCACTATATGCCGGCCGGCCTGGCGCGCGTGCTCGCCACCTTCGTCGATATCGTCCGCATCGGCTTCCTGGCCTATGGCTGCTACCTGATGTGGCGCTATGTCGGCATCGTCGCCGACGAGCAGATGGTTACCATCGATCTGCCTCGCAACATCGTCTTCTACAGCGTGCTGATCGCCTTCGTGCTGATGCTGATCCGCGCCGTCATCGTCTTCATCGCCAATATGCGCCGCGGCTACTCGGTTCTCGAGCGCCCCGAAGAATTCCAGACTGTAGAGGGTTGACCAATGCTGCTGCTTCTTGGCTCGTTTCTGCTGCTGATGGTGATCGGCGTTCCCGTCGCCATCTCGATGGCCGTCGCATCGGTTCTCTACATCGTTCTCTACGGCGTCGCCCCCGATATCATCGTCGCCCAGCGCATGATCGCCGGTGTAGAGAGTTTTCCGCTGCTTGCGGTTCCCTTCTTCATCCTTGCCGGCAACCTGATGAACTCGGCAGGTGTCACCGGCCGCATCTATTCCTTCGCGGTCGCGCTCGTCGGCTGGATGAAGGGCGGCCTGGCACAGGTCAATATCATCGGCTCGGTGATCTTCTCCGGCATGTCCGGCACGGCGCTCGCCGATGCTGCCGGCATCGGCACCATCGAGATCAAGGCGATGAAGGATCACGGCTATCCGGTCGAAGCCGCCGTCGGCGTTACCGCGGCATCAGCGACGCTCGGCCCGATCTTCCCGCCGTCTCTGCCCTTCGTCATCTACGGCATGATGGCCAATGTCTCTATCGGCGCGCTGTTCATGGCCGGCATCCTGCCCGGCATCGTCATGACGCTGTTGATGATGGTGACGGTCGCCGCCTTCGCCTACCGCAAGCGCTGGGGCGCGGATGCGCCCTTCGACGTCAAGCAGCTGGTTTCGGCGGGCATGGAAATCGTCGTCGTACTGCTGGTGCCGCTGTCGATATATCTGATGATGCTTGCCGGCCTTTCGATGAATGCCGCAGCCGGTATTGCCCTGTTGGTACTTCTCGGCCTCGACTGGTATTTCGGCTTCTCCGCCGTCATGGCGCTGATGACGCCGGTCATCCTGATCGGCGGCATGACCATGGGCTGGTTCACGCCGACTGAGGCCGCCGTCGCCGCCGTTCTCTGGTCGCTGTTCCTCGGCCTGGTGCGCTACCGCACGATGACCTTCTCGACACTTGCCAAGGCAAGCTTCGATACGATCGAGACGACCGCTTCGGTTCTCTTCATCGTCACGGCGGCCTCGGTCTTCGCGTGGTTGCTCACCGTCAGCCAAGCGGCCCAGCTCCTCTCGGATGCGATCCTGTCGATCACGGACAACAAATGGGTTTTCCTGATCCTGGTGAATCTGCTGATGCTTTTCGTCGGCTGCTTCCTCGATACGATCGCGGCGATTACCATTCTCGTGCCGATCCTGCTGCCGATCGTCGCCAAGTTCGGCATCGATCCGGTTCAGTTCGGTCTGATCATGACGCTCAACCTGATGATCGGGCTGCTGCATCCACCGCTCGGCATGGTGCTTTTCGTGCTGTCGCGGGTCGCCAAACTGTCGGTCGAACGCACGACGATCGCCATCCTGCCCTGGCTGGTGCCGCTCTTCGTCGCATTGATCTTGATCACCTTTGTCCCGTCCATATCTCTCTGGCTGCCGCAGCAGCTCGGTTTGCTACGGTAGGAGGAACAGATGCAGACACGTCTCGCGCGCCTTTACGGCAAGGGTGATCTCAGGATCGAAAGTGGGGCCGTTCCGTCGCCCGGACCGGGAGAGGTGCTGCTGAAAATGGCGGCCGCAGGCATCTGCGGCTCGGACCTGCACTATTACCAGGACGGCGGCTTCGGGCCGGTGAGGGTCCGCGAGCCGATCATCCCCGGCCATGAGGCGGCGGGTGTCGTCGAACAGGTGGGCGCAGATGTAAATTTGAAGCCCGGCACGCTTGTTGCCGTCAATCCGAGCCAGCCCTGTGGTCATTGCGAATACTGCCGGAAGGCGATGCCGATCCACTGCCTGGAAATGCGTTTCATGGGCAGCGCCATGCGCCTGCCGCATGAACAGGGCATGTTCCGCGAATGGTTCGTCGTGCCAGAGAAGCAATGCTTCGAGGTTGCGGCGGGAACGAGTGCGGCGGAAGCTGCCTGCAGCGAACCGCTCTCCGTCTGCCTGCATGCCGCGTCAAGGGCGGGCGAGATCCGGGGCAAGCGCGTCCTTGTGACTGGCGCAGGCCCGATCGGCTCGCTGATGGTTGCAGCTGTCAGGCACCACGGCGCCGAGGAAATCGTCGTCACCGACCTTGCTGATGCGGCGCTGCAGCGGGCGACCGCGATGGGCGCAACGCGGGCAATCAATGTCTCCGCCGGGGCTTCGGCACTGGCGGAATTCGAGGCAAATAAAGGCTATTTCGACCTGGTCTTCGAATGCTCGGCCGCCCCCCCGGCCATCCGCAGCGCGATCGCCACCGTCAAGCCGCGCGGCACGATCGTCCAGGTCGGCGTGTCGGGCGAGGTACCCGTGCCCCTGAACGCCATCGTCGCCAAGGAGCTGCACATCCACGGCACGCAACGCTTCCACGAGGAATTCGCGACCGCGGTCGCGCTGATCTCCAGCCGCGCCATCGACGTCCGCCCGATCATCAGCCACAGCATGCCTCTGGAGCAGGCCGATGCTGCCTTCGTGCTGGCCGGAGACCGAACTGCCGCCTGCAAGGTACAGCTGACGTTTTAAGCAGGTAGTGCGATACCCAGCCGCTCGGCATGCGGCTTCAGCGAAGCCATGATCCCCGGGAAGAGGGCGACCCCATCCGTCAGCGCCTTGCGCTTGCGGGCGAGGCCGTTTTCGCCGGGCAACCGCACGCGGGCGACGCCGGGGCGGGGCGGGTTGCTGTGGCAGGCCTCGGTGAGCCAGCCGGTCTGGCGCAGGAAGGCCTCGCGGCCGCCGAAGGCTTCGGGATCGAAGACCTGCACGGTGACGGCGGCATTGGTACCCTTCGGAGAATCGACGCGGCCATAGCCGGCAAGACCCTGCGTGAAGGCTTCGACATGCAGGGCCATGCCATAGCCTTTCTGGCCGTGGTCGAGGCCGCCGGTCGGCAGCAGCGTGCCGCCGCGCTCGATGACGAGAGGATCGCGGCTCGGGTTGCCGTTCTCGTCGAGCAGCCAGTCGTGCTCGTACTGCCTGCCTTCGCGGATGAGCCGCTGGGCCATGTTCACCGTGGTGATCGACGCGCTGATGTCGATGAGGATCGGATCGCCAGGCGTCGGGATGCCGTGGGCCACGGGGTTCGGCGTATAGACGCCCCTGGTGCCGCCGAAGGGAGCGACCTGCGCGCCCGACGGGCTGGAGCTTGCGATGCTGACCATGTAGCCGCGGTCCGTGGCAAGCGTCAGATAGGCGGCGAGACAGCCGATATGATGGCTGTCGGCAATCGTCACGGTGGCCGTTCCGTATTGCGCGGCACGATCGCTGGCGAGCTTGACGGCTTCCGATGTCAGCCATGCGCCGGGCAGGCGCTTGCCGTTCCAGGCGATCGCCGGGCCGCGGTCGGAGATGACATCGGGCGCGCCGGATACCTTCATGACGCCGTCGGCGATGCTTTGCAGATACCAGCCGGCGAGCGCCAGGCCGTGCGTCGTATGGCCGAGAAGGTCGGCTTCGACCAGAAAGCGGGAGACGGCTTCGGCCTTGTCGTCTTCGAGGCCGGCTGCCGCAAACAGCGACGTCGCGAAGGCGCGCAGCTTTTCTGCCTGATAGAGGGTCTCAGTCGTATCGGCCATGGGAGCCTCCGGATCGTTGAAAGGTCAGCGGGCGAGGAAACGCGGATGCAGCGTCTCGCCGCGCAGCGTCGCCAGCACATGTTCGGCCGATATGACCGACATGGCGCGCTTGGCATCGAGCGTAACACCGGCGACATGCGGCGTGACGATGGTGTTCGGCAGCAAGAAGAGCGGGTTGTCCTTTTCCGGCGGTTCGACGGCAAAGCTGTCGAGGCCGGCTCCGGCGAGATGGCCGCTCTGGAGCGCTTCGACCAGCGCCGTCTCGTCGACGACTTCGCCGCGTGCGGTGTTGACGAGGAAGGCGCCGCGCTTCATCAGGCTGATGCGGCGCGCATCGATCAGATCGCGCGTCTCAGGCGTCAGCGGGCAATGCAGGCTGACGATATCTGATGTCGACAGAAGCTTGTCGAGATCGGTCTCGCGGGTAAAACCGTCGAAGGCCTCGGTGGGCGTATGCGGATCGAAGGCCGAGACCTCCATGCCGAGCGCTTTCGCCATCTTGCCCAGCGTCTGGCCGATAAAGCCGAAGCCGACGAGGCCGAGGCGCTGACCGCGCAGCTCGCGGCCGTGATACTGGCCCTTGTCCCAGGTGCCGGAGCGGATCAGCGCGTCCTGGCGGGAGAAATCCTTGACCAGCGCCATGATCAGCGCCAGCGCGTGTTCGGCAACGGAGATGCCGTTGCTCCCCGTGGTCATCGAGACGGGAATGCCCAGTTCGGTGGCAGCCTTGACGTCGATATCATTGGTACCGACGCCATGCTTGGCGATGTGGCGCAGACGCCCGCCGGCATTCATTTCCTCGGGGCCGAGAACATCGGCAAGCAGGCGGATGATGGCACCGTCCGGTTGATGTTCCCGCATCAGGCCGATCACCGTCTGGCGGTCGATATAGGGCTTGGTCTGGACGACCTTGATGCCTTCCTTCTCCAGCACATTCTGGCCTTCGGGCGCGAGTTCTCCTCCGAGAACGAGTACGGTTCTCTGCATGCCTGCCTCCTCATTTCCCCCCGGCAGAGCGGCGCGCAGGCGCCGCCCGATCCGCTATGCGGCCTTGCGCGGGGAGCGCGCCATCAGCCGGGCGTAAGCGATGGCCGAGAGCATGTTGACGTGATTGGCCTTGCCGGTTCCGGCAATATCGAAGGCCGTGCCATGGTCGACCGAGACGCGGTCGATCGGCAGGCCGAGCGAGACGTTGACGGCGGTTTCGAAGGCCACGAGCTTGATCGGGATATGGCCCTGATCGTGATACTGGGCGATGACCAGATCGAAGGCGCCGTTATAGGCGCGGGCGAATACCGTATCCGCGGAGATCGGGCCGACGACATCGATGCCCTTGGCCTGCGCCAGTTCGACGGCAGGCGCGAGGAACTCGGCATCCTCGGTGCCGAACAGGCCGTTTTCGCCGCAATGCGGATTGATGCCGGCGACTGCGATGCGCGGCTTCATTCCGAGGCGCATGAAGTGGTTATGACCGGCCTCGATCGTCGCCAATACGCGTTCGGTCTTGGCGCGCTCGATGGCGCCGCGCAGCGATACGTGGGTGGAGACGTGGATGGTGTTCAGCCGCTCGGAAGCGAGCAGCATGAAGGAGCTCTTCGAGCCCGTCAGATGCGCGAGCAGGCCGGTATGGCCGTCGAAATGATGGCCGGCGAGGTTCATCGCTTCCTTGTTGATCGGCGCGGTGACGATGACATCGGCTTCGCCGGACATGGCGAGATCGACGGCGCGGCTGATGTATTTCACCGAGGCGTCACCGGCGACCGGGCTGACCTTGCCGATCTCGGGCAGGGGCGCGCCGAGTTCGACTTCATCGACTGCGATGGTCGAACCGTCTTCCGAAGCGGTGGAGCCGAAGCGCAGGCCGGTGCCGGTGGCGCGGTCGGCGCGAACAAGCGCTTCCGTATTGCCGACAATGACGAAATCTTTGCGCTCGCCGGCAGGCATTGCCGCCAGCGCCTTGACGATTACTTCGGGGCCGACGCCTGCGGGATCGCCGAGCGTCACAGCCACTTTTGCATTCTTCGTCATCGGTCAAATTCCCTTAAAAAGCAGCTTGATAAATGGCGCGGATGTCGTCACGGGCGAGATCGCGCGGATTGTTGTCGAGCAGGCGGCGAATGGCAAAGGCGTCGTCCGCCATCGCATCCAGATCGTCGGCGGGAACGCCGAGGCCCGAAAGCTTCATCTCGATGCCGAGATCGGCGCAGAAGGCATAGGCCGCATCGAAGACCGAGCGGACGTCATCCGAAGTCTGATAGCCGAGCGCGGCCATGACGGCGCGGGTCTTTTCCGGCACCGACGGCGTGTTGAAGGCCAGGACATGCGGGAAGATCAGCGCATTGGCGGCGCCATGGGCGACATGCCAGCGGGTGCCGAGCGGATAAGCGAGCGCATGGCCGCCGGCCGTATTGACCGGGCCGAGGCAGAAGCCGCCATAGAGCGATGCAAGCGACAGACCGGCGCGGGCTTCCGCATCCGAACCGTCCTTGACGGCGCGGGCGAGATATTTACCGACAAGACGGGCACCCTCGATCGCGTAGATGTCGATCATCGGGTGGGCCTTGCGGTTGGTGAAGGCCTCGACGCAATGGGCCATGGCATCGACGCCAGTGGCAGCCGTCGTGCGGGCCGGGACGGTGAAGGTCAGCGCCGGATCAATGACCGCGATATCGGCCAACATGTAAAGGCTTTCAACCGCGAGCTTCGCCATCGTCTTCGGATCAGTGACGAGGGCGCGGGTCCCGGCTTCGCTGCCGGTGCCCGATGTCGTCGGCACCTGCGCCAGCGCCACCTTGCGTGGACCGGTGACCTTGTGCGGGCCGACGACCTCGTGGAGGGTCTGGGACGAGCCGGCGAGAACCGCAGCGAGCTTGGCAAGATCCATGGCGCTGCCGCCGCCGAAGCCGACGATCAGCTCGGCCCGTGCGGCATTTGCGGCTTCCAGAACCTTGTCGAGATTGGGGATATCGGGCTCGGGCGTGACATCGGCGAAGACCGAGACATGGCCGGGAAGCTCGAGCACATCGACGCGCGAGGCGTTGAACGCGTCCGAGATGACAAGCGTGCGGGCATAGCCCTTGGCGGCGGCCCATTTGCCGAGCTTGCCAGCCGTGCCGACGCCAAACTCGATGATTTCAGGCCTGACAACCGTGATAGGCGAATCCAGACTGACCATGACACGGCTCCTCCATGATTACGGCCAAGGCCGCTATTGATGTAAAGTTGTTATATCAACTGTATGTTTCTGGCAATAAGGCGGGCGATGGTTTTTGAGCAAATTCGCAGAAAACCTATGCGGTAGCTATTGGTCGGCCATCTCGACGCACTCAATAAGACATTGATTTCCTGTTATTTTACGAACAAGAAGAGCGCTCTGTTCCCTAGTGCCCCTGTTATTGCCGAGGTAAGAGACGCGCCGCATTCACTTGTAAATGCAATCAAGAATTTCGCGCCAAATGGCGCGAAATCCTGTCGTTATGGGCCTCAGATCGCCACGCCACTTGGCAGGCGAACATATTTGATCGCCCGGCGATAGTAGGTGTAGGCGATGTGCAGCGTCCCATCCGGCCCCTCGGTGATCGAGGGATAGGAGAATTCGCGGTTCAGCGAGTCCTTGGAATTGTTGCTGAGGCAGTAGCCGTCGCCGGTGTCGAGATCGATGTGGGAATCGAAGCTCTGGCCGCCATTCGTCGAGATCGCCAGGCTCAGAGGCGCACGCGGAACGCCCCAGACGGCCTTGCGGCGTGTCGCAACCGGTGTTTCCGCAGCCTTTACGCCGCCCTTGTCGCTTTCGATCTCGTCATAGAGGGACTCGCGGCGGGCGTCTGATGTCTCGGCGTTGCTGTGGTTGTAAACCATGGCAATGCGGCCGTCTCCAAGCTTGGTTGCCTGGATCGAGGAGTTGTTGTTCGGCAGGTTGACCGGTTTCGGTGCCGACCAGCTCTCGCCATCATCCCCGGATTCCGATGACAGGACATGTTCGGAAAAACGGTTGCGGAAGAAAGCGGCCATTTTGCTTCCGTTGAGCGGAATGATGTTCATGTGTACGGCGCCGAGGCTCTCCGGCACGTCGACCATCGTCCAGCTTTGGCCCTGATCCCGCGAGACCAGAACGCCTGCAGTATCGGCATCGCCGCTCCAGCGCTGGCCGGGCAGGCTGACGCAGCGGAACGTCGGCAGGAGCCAGGTGTCCGCGGAATTGACGATGACAGGCTGGCGCACGAAAGTGCCCGGCAGATCGCAGAGAAGGCGGACGGCGCCGAACGTCTTGCCGCCATCTTCGGAGATCCGGCACTTTACAACTGAGCCGTCCTGGTCGCCAGATGTCTGCGAGGTGTAAAGCAGCCAGACTTTTCCGTCCGGCGCATTGAAAATCAACGGGTTCTGTTCGGATTTCGCCGGATCGTCAGACAGTTTTTCCGCTTCCGACCATTGATCCGCGCCAGGCGCAAGCCGCGACATGTAAACGGAAATGTCGCCCATTCCTTCCATCGTGCCGCCGAACCAGACGCAGGTCAGCGTGCCATCCGGCAGGAAGGCCAGATTGGCGGCGTGGTTCTGGATGCAGGGGGAGGGCAGATAGGCGTCGGCCCGGCCCGGCTGGGCCGGGTTCGGGGCGATCTTGCCGGTCATCAGCGCCGGTACGGCTTCCGGCGGGAGCGCGGTGAAGCTCATGGCATCCTCCTTACGGCAGCTTTGCGTAACCTTCGGCAAGTGCGGCATATTCCGCGTCGGTGAGGGCAACGAGCGGCGGGCGCGTGCGCTTCCAGGCGGCATTGCCGGTCTTCAGGCCAACCATCGCCTTGATCGTCGGGATCTGCACGTAGGAATTGGAAAGCGTGCGGTAGCCGTTGATGCGGGCCTGCGCCGCATCGACCTTCGCCGTCTGCGCTTCGTCGTGGACATGGTCGTAAACGGTGCGCAGCGAGTCGGCGACGAGGTTCGAGGTTGCTGTGATGCAGCCGGCGCCGCCGGCCTTCAGCAGCGGCAGCAGCAGCGGATCGGCGCCGCAGAGTACGGAGAAGCCCGGATATGCTGCGATGATCGCCTGCATGTTGTTGAAATCGCCTGCAGATTCCTTGATGCCGACGACGGCGTCGGGGAAGGCTTCGACAAGGCGGCCGATCAGCGGCACGGAGAGCGGGATGCCCGAAACCTGCGGGATGTGATAGAGGATCACCTGCAGGCGGCTGTCGTTGACGCCTTCGAGGATTGCCGAATAGGCGTTGAACAGGCCGTCGTCGGAAACGCCCTTGTAGTAGAAGGGCGGCAGCATCACGACCTTGGTGACGCCGAGCGACAGCGCATGCTTGGTGAGTTCGATGGTCTCTGGAATGGCGGCAACGCCGGTGCCCGGCAGCAGCTTGTCCGGCGAGATGCCGGCCTTCAGTGCAGCTTCGAGCAGCATGCGGCGCTCGCCCATCGAGAAGGAGTTTGCCTCGCCCGTCGTGCCGAGCAGGGCGACGCCATGGCAGCCTTCCTCGATCAGGCGCTTGCAGTGCTCGGTAAACAGGCCGACATCCGGGCTTCCGTCGGCGTTCAGGGGTGTCGTAGCGGCGCTGAAAACGCCCGTGATCTTGTGATTGCTCAACGCATCCTCCTCTGCAGCGCAAGGCCGCTCCTGGCTATATCAGTGGGTGACTTTTCCTCGAAATGATAAGTTGTTGTCAATCTTACAAGCTGCGTCAGAATGACATGCGTATTTTATCCTATTGAAATTAAATAAAAAAAATTTTTGTCCAAAGTTTGGAAGTTGAAATCTGTAAATTTGGATTGACAGATTTACATTATCGCGCAAATCTCTGGAGCATTGTAAAGCGCCCGGCTCGGGGAGGGTTTTCGAGTACGCGCTGTTTTGCCCATGGGAGGAATGTATGACAGACCGCAATGACAAGAATGCTTCCACGGTGTCGCGCCGCGATGCGCTGAAGCTCGGCCTCGCCGCCGGCGTCGGCTTCACGCTGTTCGGCATGAGCGCCCGCATCGTCATGGCCCAGGAAGGCCAGGTGCTGAAGGCCATCAACCCGGCCTTCGACCAGGATTGGTCGCCGCTGCGCGGCGGTGGCCGTACGTTCCGCTGGAATTCCTTCTGGTGGGCCTCGCCGATGTATTTCGACGCCGAAGGCAAGCTCAACCCCTACGTCTTCACCAGCTGGGAATCGCCGGACAAGAAGGTCTGGACCTTCAAGATCGACCCGAAGGCCGTCTTCTCCGACGGCAGCAAGATCACCGCTGCTGACGTCAAGGGTTCCTGGGAGGTCGCTTCCCGCCCCAACACCAAGAGCCAACGCGCCGATCAGGTCATGGGCAAGGTCGAAGGCTACAAGGATGTCGCCGGCGGCTCGGCCACCGAGATCTCCGGTGTCGCAACGCCTGACGAAGGTACTGTCGTCGTCACGCTGACGGAAGCCGATCCGATCTTCTTCATGCGCCTTGCCAACCACATCATCCCGATTACCAAGGCTTCGCAGTCGAAGGGCAGCGATGGCGAGGAAGTGGCTGACTGGTACAAGCCGGATAACAGCGCCGTCTATTCCGGCCCGTTCAAGCTGACCGCCATCGATATCGATGCCGGCACGCTGACCTTCGAGCCGAACGAGAACTTCTTCGGCACCAAGCCGAAGCTCGCCCGCATCGAGATCGCCTCGATCGAAGACAACGTCACGGCAACGCAGCTGATCAAGTCGGGCGAATACAACGCTCACACCGAGCTGGTCACCTCGACGATCATCCAGGATCTCGGTCCGGAATTCTCCGCCGGCCCGATCATCCCGACCAGCCAGCACTTCTGGTTCAACGTCAAGCGCGCGCCGATGGACGATCCGAAGGTTCGCCAGGCGCTGATCATGGCGATCGATCGCGACGGTCTCTTCAAGGCATCCTATCCGGATGGTCCGCACAAGAAGGCCGACCAGATCCTGAACTCGGTTCCGGGTGCCGACAATTCCGGCTTCGAGCCCTATCCGTACGATCCCGAAGGCGCCAAGAAGCTGCTTGCTGAATCGAGCTACGGCGGTCCCGATCGCCTGCCGAAGATCATGTTCGTCGGCATTTCGGCTCCGGCCATTCAGGCAGCTGCCCAGTTCATCGCCGAGCAGTGGCGCCAGAACCTCGGCATCACCGCCGTCGACATGAAGCCGCAGCAGGACTCCTATGCCGGTCCGGACCAGAACTCGGTCCAGATCTTCCGCGACGACGTCGGCACCCGCGTTCCGGATGCCGTGTCCTATCTCGCAGGCTGCATCGCTTCCACCTCGTCCAACGCCCAGAACAAGCTCGGCGGCTACAAGAACGACAAGGTGGATGCGGCTCTGGCAGAGGCAGCAACCAAGGCTGCCGACGATCCGGATCGCGTCAAGCTCGCTCAGGATGCCCAGAAGGCATTCCGCGACGATTGGGCGTTCATTCCGTGGTATTCTCAGGCCATGTCCCGCTGGGCAACCAAGGACGTCAAGGGCATGGAGAAGAACCTCGACTGGCAGGTCGTCGCTCCCTGGGACGTATCGGTCGGCTGATTGAGACGGTAAAGCCGGTCTCTCCAGCCCTCAAGCAACCGCGCGAAGGCCGCAAGGTCTTCGCGCAAGTTTCAAGAAGAGTAGGCGCGTTCCGCGCAGTTTGCGGAAAACGCGCCTGATAACAGGTGGGAGGTGGCCTTGCTTCGCTATGTACTAACGCGATTTGCCATCTGGATTCCGTCGGTTCTGGTCGTGATGCTCGCCGTCTATGCGATGGCCTTCTACGGCGCCGGCGATCCGATCAAGCTGATCTTTCTTCGTGCGCCGGGCGACGTCGCCTATAATCCGGAGCGCATCGAAGCCATCCGCGAAAGCGCGGGCCTCAACAAACCCTTCATCGAGCAGTTCGGCTATTACATCTGGAACCTGCTGCATGGCCAGTTCGGCAATTCGCTGACCTCGGGCCGTTCGGTCTGGGCCATGGTTTCGGCCGCTGCCCCGGTTTCCTTCAAGCTGGCGCTCTGTTCCATCATCCTGACCGCTGTCGTGGCGATCCCGCTCGGCATGCTGGCCGCGCTGAACCAGAATTCCCGTGTCGACTACACGATCACCGGTACGGCGCTGTTTCTCTGGGCGATCCCGGCCTATGTCGCCGGTCCGCTGCTGATGGTCGGCCTCATCGTGCTGCTGCCGATGATCAAGGTGCCCTATGGCTGGGGCGGCGTCTTCGACGTGCGCATCATCCTGCCGCTCATCGTGCTTTCCTTCCAGCCGATTGCGCTGATCGTGCGCCAGACGCGCGCCGCCGTCATCGAAGTCCTATCGGAGGATTTCGTCCGCACGGCCCGCGCCAAGGGCGTGCCTGAGCTGGTGGTTGCCATCAAGCATATCCTGCGCCCGGTGCTGACGCCCGTCGTCACCCAGCTCGGCCTCATCATGATCACCATCGTCAATGGCGCGATCTTCGTGGAGCTGGTCTTCGGCCTGCCCGGCCTCGGCCGTCTCACGGTGCAGGCGCTGACGAATTCCGATTATCCGGTCATCCTCGCCATCACGCTTATCGGATCCTTCCTGGTGATGATCTCGAACCTGCTGGTCGATGTGCTCTATCCGATGCTCGATCCGCGTGCCAACGACGCAAGAAGGAGCCGCTGACCATGTCCGCCATCCCTCTCTCGACAATCGAAACCGCCGACGAACTGCCGGTCAACCTGTGGCGCGACGCCTGGTACCGCCTGAAGCGCAACAAGCTTGCCGTCTTCGGCCTGATCGTCGTGCTGATCCTCGCCTTCGCGGCAATCTTCGGGCCGTATCTGACGCCCTATGATTACCTGACGCAGGATCTGCAGGCCCGCAATGCCGCACCGTCGCTGGCGCATCTCTTCGGTACCGACGATCTCGGCCGCGATGTCTTCAGCCGCGTCGTCTTCGGCACGCGCACCGCCTTCCTCGTCGCCGTCATCGTCACCTTCATTGCCGTGATGATCGGCCTGACGCTCGGCGCCATCGCCGGCTTCTTCGGCAACCCGTTCGACCGCGTCATCATGTGGCTGACGGATGTCACCATGTCCGTGCCGAACCTGCTGCTCGTCGTCGTCATCAACGCCTCGCTGAAGTCGCCGATCACCAACTGGATGGAGGCGCAGTATCAGGCGACTCTCAATCCCTTCTATCGCCAGACGATCTGGGTCGACTTCCTCCTGGTCTTCGGTTCGATGGCGCTGATCTCCTGGCCGCCCTATGCGCGTCTCGTCCGCGCCCAGGTGCTGTCGATCCGCAGCCGCCCCTATATCACGGCCGCTCAGGCGCTCGGTCTCTCCAACTGGGTGATCATCAAGCGCTATGTCATTCCGAATGCGCTTGGCCCGCTCATCGTTTCGGTCAGCGCCGGTCTCGGTACGGCGATGGTTCTGGAAAGCGCATTCTCGTTCCTCGGCGTCGGCGTCAATCCGCCGACCCCCAGCTGGGGCAACATGATTTCGGATGGTCTGCGCGTCTGGCAGCACTATCCGCATCTTCTCGCCGCTCCGGCGGCCGTGCTCGGCCTCGCTTCGGTAGCCTTCAGTTTCCTCGGCGACGGTCTCAACGACGCGCTCAACCCGCGGGGCAGCAAGTGATGAACACGAAGACATCTGAACGCCTTCTCGATGTTCGCGACCTGACGGTCGAGATCGATACCCGCCGCGGTCCTGCCGTCGTCGTCGATGGCATCGACCTCTACGTCAACAAGGGCGAAACGCTCGGCGTCGTCGGCGAATCCGGCTGCGGCAAGAGCCTGACCATGCTGTCGCTGATGCGGCTGCTGCCGAACAAGATCAAGGTCACCAAGGGCACAGCGCATTTCGACGGCCGCGACCTCCAGAAGATGTCGAATGGCGACCTGCGCAAGGTGCGCGGCGGCGACATCGGCTTCGTCTTCCAGGACCCGATGACCTCGCTGAACCCGGTGATGCGCGTCGGCGACCAGATCTGCGAGCCGCTGATCTATCATCGCAAGATGAGCAAGGCGGAAGCGCGGACACGCGCCGTGGAATTGCTGCGCCTCGTCGGCATTCCCGGTCCCGAAGAGCGGCTGATGGCCTATCCGCACGAGCTCTCGGGCGGCATGCGCCAGCGCGTGATGATCGCGATCGGCCTTGCCTGCAATCCGAAACTCCTGATCGCCGATGAGCCGACAACGGCGCTTGACGTGACGATCCAGGCCCAGATCGTCGATCTGGTGAAGGACCTGCGCGCCAAGCTCGGCATGTCGGTCGTCTGGATCACCCACGATCTGGCGCTGATCGCAGGTCTCGTTGATCGCGTTGCCGTGCTTTATGCCGGTACCGTTGTCGAGGATGCGCCGGTCGACGAGCTCTATGCTCGCCCGAGCCATCCTTATACGCGCGGTCTGCTGTCCTCGATCCCGAAGCTCTCGGATTCGCCGGCAAGCCGTCTCTCCTCGATCGGTGGCACGCCGCCGGAGCCCGGCCGCCGCCCGAAAGGGTGCCCCTTCGCACCGCGCTGCCCGCTGGCCGAAGCCGTCTGCCATGAGCGCGTGCCGAAGCTCGAGCCTGTCGCGGGTGCGGGCAATCACCGTGCCGCATGTTTCGTCGTCCAGAAAATGCAGGAGGCCGCGTGATGGGTGCCCAACCGCTTCTGAAAGTCGAAAACCTCGTCAAGCATTTCCATGTCAAGCTCGGAGCCTTCGGCGAGCGCTCGGCGACGGTCTATGCGCTCGACAATGTCAATCTCGACATCATGGAAGGCGAGACACTGTCGCTCGTCGGTGAATCTGGCTGCGGCAAGTCGACGACCGGCTTTACGATCCTCAACCTTTACAAGGCGACATCGGGCAGGGTGGTCTACAAGGGCCAGGATATCGCGACGCTGGATGAGAAGCAGATGCGTCCGTTCCGGCGTGACCTGCAGATCGTCTTCCAGGATCCGTATTCGACGCTCAACCCGCGCATGACGATCGGCGAAGCGATCGGCGAGCCGATCCTCTTCCACAAGCTCGCCACCAAGGCGGAGCTGAAGGGCAAGGTCGATGCACTGCTGACCGATGTCGGCCTGCCGACGCGGTTTGCGCAGCGCTATCCGCACGAGCTCTCCGGTGGCCAGCGCCAGCGCGTGGTCATCGCCCGCGCACTCGCCTGCCAGCCGAAATTCATCGTCTGCGACGAGGCGATCTCGGCGCTCGACGTGTCGATCCAGGCGCAGATCATCAACCTGCTGCTCGACCTGCAGGAAAAATACGGACTGACTTATCTCTTCATCGCTCACGATCTGGCCGTTGTGCGCCACATCAGCACGCGCGTCGGCGTCATGTATCTCGGCCGTCTGGCCGAACTCGCGAGCCGCGAAGAGCTGTTCGACAACCCGCTGCATCCCTATACGAAGGCGCTGCTCTCGGCCGTTCCGGAAACCGATCCGGAGCATGAGCGCACCCGCCAGCGGCAGATCCTGCAGGGCGACGTTCCGAGCCCGCTCAATCCGCCGACGGGCTGCCGTTTCCATACGCGCTGCCCCGTCGCCATGGACGTCTGTTCGAAGATCATTCCCGAGTGGAAGGAAGCAAAGCCGGGCCATCTCGTCGCCTGCCACGCCGTCAACACTGGACAGACTGCATGACGTTGAAAGCCGCCATCATTGCCGACGACCTGACGGGAGCGCTGGATACCGGCACGCCCTTCGTGGACGCCGGTCTTTCGGTGGCGGTGGCGATCGATGTCGAGACGGCCGATGAGGCGCTTGCGGCGGGGACCGATGTCGTCGTCATCAACACCGCTTCGCGCGCTTTGTCGGAGGACGATGCGGCGCGCCGCGTGCGCCAGGCGGCAGACGCTTTGAGCGCAAGGCAGCCGGCGATCGTTCTGAAGAAGATCGACTCCCGGCTGAAGGGCAATGTGGCGGCCGAAAGTGCTGCACTCGCAGACGCGCTCGGTCTTGCCAGGATCGTCGTGGCTCCCGCCATTCCCGACCAGGATCGAACCACCTATCGCGGCTTCGTCGTCGGCCGCGGCGTCGAAAAGCCGATTGCCGTCGCCGATCTCTTTACCGGCCGCGATATGGATATCGTTGTCGCCGACGCCGAAAGCGATTTCGATCTCGACGATATCGTGCTTGGCAATGACTGGAACAGCGTGCTGGCCGTCGGAGCCCGTGGTCTTGGCTCGGCGCTCGCCCGCAAGATCGGCCGTGCCGGTGGGCATCCGCTGCCCTTTCAGGCATCGCTTCGCACACTCTTTGCCTTCGGGTCCCGCGACCCGATCACGGCGGCCCAGATGAACCGTCTCGAAGCCGCAGGTGCACTGCGCGCCGTCATCGATGCGCCGATGGGCAGCGTCGAATGCGGCGAGGGGCTGGCGTTGCCGCTGCTTCTGCGCTGCACCGGCGAAATCGCCGGTGAGGGCGCAACGGTTGCCCGCCGCTTCGCAGGCGGTGTAAAATCGGTGATCGATGATACCAGGCCGGACATGCTGATGGTCGGCGGTGGGGACACGGCGCTTGCGGTCTTCCGCGAACTCGGCATCAAGACGCTGATGCCGAAGGGAGAAATCGAGGCAGGCGTGCCGTGGTTTGACGTAACGGCCGCCGACGGGCGGCATTTCCGGTGCGCGGTCAAGTCTGGGGGCTTCGGCAATACCGAGAGTCTGCTAAGACTGGTTCCACGGAATCAGGCGGCTTGAGCATGGTACCGGCGGGGAGAACAGGTGTGGATGAAGCAAATGGCGCATCGCTGAATGCGGGTAACGGTCCGGCTGCAAAGCCCGAGCGTGGCAAGGCGGTGAAACTCGTCGACCGTGTCTTCGACCAGATCCTCGAGCGTATCCGCGCCGGCAACTATCCGCCGGATTCGCGCCTGCCGGGCGAGCACGAGCTTGCCTCGATGCTCGGCGTTTCCAGGCCGATCGTGCGCGACGCGCTCGCCAAGCTTCGCGAACAGGGCACCGTCTACGCCCGTCAGGGCGCCGGCACTTTCGTCAGCGCCCATGGCTCGCCGACGACGCAGCTTGCCTATTCGCCGGTCAAGACGATCGCCGACATTCAGCGCTGCTATGAATTCCGCCTGACGATCGAGCCGGCGGCAGCCTTCTTCGCCGCCAAGCGGCGCGACGAGCCGGCGATCCAGAAGATAGCCTCCGCGCTGTCAGACCTGCGGGAAGCAACCAGCCACCAGCTGCACCGCAGCGACGCCGACTTCGTCTTCCATCGCGCTGTCGCCGAAGCTGCCAACAATCACTATTACACCGCCTCGCTCGATGCGCTGAAGCCGCATATCGCCGTCGGCATGCATCTGCACGGCCTGTCGCTGCTCGGTCCGCGCCAGGGACTGGAACAGGTCTACGAAGAGCATAACGAGATCTACCGGGCCGTTGCCGAAGGCCGCGCCGACGATGCGCGCAACCTGATGCAGACCCACCTCGAAGGCTCGCGCGACCGCCTGTTCGAAGGCCGCGTCCTCGACCTGTCGTTCAAATAGCGCGTCGGCCGATATCCGGGATGGCGCAGGCCTCGCCGCCGCCGAAGATGCGCGAGCGGGTGAGGAAGCGTTTCTCGCGTCCGTTGTCCAGCGAGAACATCCCGCCGCGGCCGGGCACCACGTCGATGATCAGCTGCGTATGCTTCCAGGCCTCGAACTGGCTGCCGCTGATATAGACCGGGACGCCGGCGATTTCGCCAAGCTTCACGTCGGTGTCGCCGATCATGAACTCGTTCGACGGATAGCACATCGGTGATGAGCCGTCGCAGCAGCCGCCGGATTGATGAAACAGGATATCCGGATGATCGGCGCGGATTTCGCCGATCAGGTCGATTGCGGCGTCGGTCGCAAGCACGCGCGGTTCGCCGTTGATTGTGTCTTCCATGTTGTTCCTCCCGTGAATGAGGAGGAGAAACCCCTCCCCAACCCCTCCCCACAAGGGGGAGGGACTAACTTGAGGCACCGCCGCGCTTCGCAAATCAACGTTCTCGCGAACGCGAGGTTGCTATGAAGCATGGAGAGCCCAACGGCTTAGCCCCTCCCCCTTGTGGGGAGGGGTTGGGGAGGGGACTTCACCCCTCCCGCCAACGCTGCTCTCAAAAGAACCCAAGCGCCTTCGGGCTGTAGCTCACCAGCATGTTCTTGGTCTGCTGGTAGTGGTCGAGCATCATCTTGTGGGTCTCGCGGCCGATGCCGGACTGCTTGTAGCCGCCGAAGGCCGCATGGGCCGGGTAGGCGTGGTAGCAATTGGTCCAGACGCGGCCGGCCTGGATTTCGCGGCCGAAGCGATAGGCGCGGTTGCCGTCGCGGGTCCAGACACCGGCGCCGAGGCCGTAGAGCGTGTCGTTGGCGATCTCGAGCGCTTCCTTCTCGTCCTTGAAGGTGGTGACGGAGACGACCGGGCCGAAGATCTCTTCCTGGAAGACCCGCATCTTGTTGTGGCCCTTGAAGATCGTCGGCTTGACGTAATAGCCGCTGGCGAGCTCGCCGCCGAGATCGTTGCGGGCGCCGCCGGTCAGCACCTGCGCACCCTCCTGCCTGCCGATATCGAGATAGGCGAGGATCTTTTCCAGCTGCTCGCTCGATGCCTGGGCGCCGATCATCGTCGCGCTATCGAGCGGGTTGCCCTGCTTGATGGCTTCGACGCGCTTGACCGCCTTTTCCATGAAGCGGTCATAGATCGACTCCTGTACGAGGGCGCGGCTCGGGCAGGTGCAGACTTCGCCCTGGTTCAGCGCGAACATCGCAAAGCCTTCGAGCGCCTTGTCGAGGAAGTCGTCGTCCTCGGCCATCACGTCGGCAAAGAAGATGTTGGGCGACTTGCCGCCGAGTTCCAGCGTGACGGGAATGAGGTTCTGGCTGGCATATTGCATGATCAGCCGGCCGGTCGAGGTCTCGCCGGTAAAGGCGATCTTGGCGATCCGCGGGCTGGTCGCCAGCGGCTTGCCGGCTTCGAGGCCGAAGCCGTTGACGATGTTGAGAACGCCGGGCGGCAGCAGGTCGCCGACCAGTTCGGCCCAGACGAGGATCGACGCCGGGGTCTGTTCGGCGGGCTTCAGGACGACGCAGTTGCCGGCGGCAAGCGCCGGCGCAAGCTTCCAGGCAGCCATCAGGATCGGGAAATTCCACGGAATGATCTGGCCGACGACGCCGAGCGGCTCGTGGAAGTGATAGGCGACCGTGTCATTGTCGATCTCGCCGATCGAGCCTTCCTGGGCGCGGATGCAGGAGGCGAAGTAGCGGAAATGGTCGATCGCCAGCGGAATGTCGGCCGCCATGGTTTCGCGGATCGGCTTGCCGTTGTCCCAGGTCTCGGCCTGCGCCAGAAGCTCCAGCTTGTCTTCCATGCGCTGGGCGATCTTCATCAGGATATTGGAGCGTTCGCCCGGTGCCGTGCGGCCCCACTTGTCCTTGGCCGCATGGGCGGCATCGATGGCCGCGTTGATGTCCTTCTCGTCGGAACGCGGGATCTCGCAGAGTTTGCCGCCGGTCACCGGCGTGATGTTGTCGAAATACTTGCCGCCGATCGGCTTGCGCCACTCGCCGCCGATATAGTTGCCGTATTTGAGCTTGAACGGCGACTCGACGATTTTCTGATGCAGCATGTCATCCTCCCTTGATGATGCCTGGTTCAGGAGCGAACCGGTGGAGGAAATCTGCTCGTCTTTTGCTTTTCGAAATACCCGCCCGGAGCAATGCCGCACTGCACACTGTCGCAGCGCTGCGACAGGCGGGAGCCCTCAGTGGAGGTTCAATCGCTTCATCTTGCGGTGAAGCGTGGCGCGGCTCATGCCGAGATTGGCAGCCGCCTGCGAGACATTGCCGTTGGTGCGTGTCAGCGCCCTGAGGAGAGCGGCGCGCTCGGCATCCATCAGTGCTTCCTCGCCGTCAGCCGGGCGGCTTTCCTGCAGCGCATCGGCGGCCGGGATACCGGCGGCGATCCGGCGGTCGTCGAGTTTCAAGGCCAGCCGGGCGGCGCGGGTGGCGCCGAGCACGAGATCGTGACGGTCGACGGCCAGCAGGGCTGCCGCTGAATTGGTGCCGGAGGGTACCATCAGGAAGCGGGAACCGGCAAAGGCGCTGCGGAAGATGTTGAGCTCGATGCGCATCGCCGCGTCGCGCACGGCCTGCGCCAGGATCGACAGGGTCATCTCGTTGACATCGTCGCGGCAGGTGGAGATGTCGAGAGCAGCAGCCAGCTGGCCGCGATGGTCGCGAATCGGCGCGGTCGTGCAGCTGAGCTTGATATTCGAGGACAGGAAGTGCTGGTCGCGGAAGATCGAGACGGAACGCTCGTCGGCGAGCGCCGTGCCGATGCCGTTGGTGCCGATGCTCGCTTCGGTCCAAACCGAGCCGGTCCAGAGGCCGAGGTCGTTGAACTCCTTGTCGTCGGCACTCGCTCCGCGCCGCTCAAGCGCGACGCCCTCGCGGCAGGTCAGAAGCAGGCAGCAGCCCGCCTTGCCGACCGTCAGGAACAGCTTGTCGAGCTCGTCGTTTGCGTCGCGGATCAGCTGTTCGGATTGTTCGCGGGCGAGGCGGAATTCCTGCTCGGTCAGGCGCAGCGGCGCGCGCTTCTCTTCAGGGGTCAGCTGATGCTTGTCCATGCAGCGGCGCCAGGAGGCGACGATCGGGGAGCTGGCGGCCGCAGAGTTCTGCTGCGCCCACGTATAGACATGGTCGGCATGCGCTGTGAATTCGTGCATCTGCTCCTCCCACGGAACGTAGACCGCAGTCTGGGGCAAATGCCGTCTCATTGCAATTCTGCTTAATTAAGCAGCCCATTCCATGCCGCGGGGGAACTGTCGCAGATCTGCGACAGTTCGATGCGTCAGCTGGCCTTCGGCTGTGCGGCAGGCAGAAGCTTGCCGCGGGCGATGAGCCAGAGCGTGCCGATCGCGATAAAGCCGACGATGGCGTTGACGGCGATGAAGATCACCACCGCAAGGCCCTGGAGTGCGGCATCGCTGCTGTGGCTTGCGACGCGGATGGCGGCTGTCGCCAACGCCGTGGCGCCGAAGGTGAAAGCCCAGTAAGAGCCGGTGAAAGGCTGCTTGGTGATCCACGGCAGCAGGCGCAACAGGATGGCGGCCTCGAGGATGGCGTAACCCAGCATCGCATGAAGCAGCATATCCGGCGTTCCGCCATTGACGCTCAGATAGGCGACGCTGCCGACGGCCGGAGGGGCAAGCTGGATGCCGAGCGTCGGGCGCAGCTGTACCGCAAGTTCCGGTGCCGTCAGCAACCGGTGCAGCAAGACCGAGTCGATCGCCAGCCAGGCGAAGAAACCGGCGCCGAAGGCGAGCTGACCGAGCTCCTGAAAGCCGAGCGCGCCGAGAACGATGCCGGTGACGAAGGAGCCGGCAACGGTCGGCAGGTAGAGGACCGGCGTCGTCGTGGTCACGTCGCGGCCGCCCTGCCACAAGGCTCCGGTCCGCCACAGGGCGAAGGCGAAGGTGAAGACGAAACCGGCGGCAAAGAGGATTTCGGTCGCCGGCCGCGAATAGGGCAGGAGCGCGAGCCCTGCGAGCATGGTTGCGACACCGGCGAGGCCGACGAAGCAGCATTGAACCGCATGCTCCAGCTCCGCCAGCGCTTCGCCGCGGGCGTTCAGCCACTTCAGGCCATAGAGAACGCTGACGACGAACCAGACGGCGACTGCCAGCAAGCTGAGGATCTCGCCCGGTGCTGCGGGCAGGCCCCAGACGGAGGCGGCCGCCCGCCAGCTATTGCCGAGCCCGGCAATGCCGAGCACCATGCCGAAGAAGGATGCCGGGACGCGCGGCATCTGAAAACCGGTCCTTGCCGGAATGTCTGCAGCTTGCATTGCCATGACCTCGCTTCATCAGGGGAGCGGAAGGCGGCGCGCCTCCCGCATCGTCGAATGCACTTACTTGGCGATCGCCTCGGCGGCGTCGAGAACGCGGGCAGAATAGACCATGGCGGCGCCGGCATTGATAGCCACCGCAACACCGAGCGCTTCGGAGATTTCCTCCTTGGTCGCGCCCTGCTTCAGGGCTTCGGTCGTATGGACGGCGATACAGCCATCGCAACGCACCGTGACTGCGACTGCAAGCGCGATCAATTCGCGGTGCTTCGCATCCAGGTAATTCGTCTTCTGCCCGGCGGTCGAGAGCGTCTGGTAGCCCTTCACCGTCTCCGGAACGGTCTTGCCGAATTCACCGATCCGGGCGATCAGCTGGCTACGATATTCTTTCCAGTTCAACATGACTTTGCCTTTCCATCATCTGCAGCAGCTCTCTCGCTGTCTGTTGAGATGGAGTATGGACTTTTCGTGTGATCCGATGAATGTTTCAGAAGTTCAATTTCTAGCGCGATCGTCTCATGGATATTCTCAGCCGCCTTATCGACCTTGCCGGGCTTCGCACCAGCCTGGACATCCGCTGCCGCCTCGAAGGCGCCTTCGAGATCGACCACGAACCGGCGGCCCACGGCGTCATCCCGTTTCATGTGGTCCTGTCCGGCAACTGCCGCCTGCGGCTTCCCGACCGGCGGGTGGTCGAGCTGACCGCAGGGGATTTCCTCATGCTGCCGCGCGGCGAGGCGCATCTGATTGTCGGCCGGGAGAGCGGTGCCGGGCCGCGCCCGGTGCGGTTGATATATGACGGCATGCTGCCGGTGCGCGAGAACGGGGAGGGAGCGCCCGATGTGGATCTGCTCTGCGGGCATTTCGATGCGGCTACCGGGTCGTCGTCGCTGCTGCTCGATACCTTGCCCGATGTCTTTCATGCCTCGCTTGCCGGAGCGCAATCGGAGGAGACGTTGAAGCTGCTGGTCGGCATCCTACGCGACGAGGCGATGCATCAGGAAGCCGGCGCGCTGACGATCGCGACGGCGATCTGTCTGGCGCTGCTGACGATGGCGCTGAGGGCACAGAATACCGCAGCGCTCGGCACCGCGGGTCTCCTGGCGCTGATCGCCAATCCCCGCTTTTCGCGGGCATTGAAGGCTGTGATCGCGAACCCGGCGGAGGATTGGACGATCGACCGGCTGGCCTCGCTCAGCGCCATGTCGCGCGCCACCTATGCCAGACAGTTCAAGGAAACGTCGGGGATGACCGTGGCGGGCTTCGTGACCGATCTCAGGATGACGCTCGCCAGCGATCTGCTGATCCGCACCCGTCGGACGGTCGCCGACATCGCCGCCGAGGTCGGCTATGACTCGGAAGCGGCCTTCGGCAAGGCATTCAAGGCAAGGCGTGGGGTGCCGCCGGCGCGCTTCAGGCAGCAGATGGTCTGAAGCGCGCCGGACTTTTCGTCAGGCGACGGCGCCGAACTGGGCGTTGTGCAGGCGGGAGTAGGCTCCATTGCGGGCGAGAAGTTCGGCATGAGTGCCTTGCTCCTCGATGCCACGGGGACCCATGACGACGATCCGGTCGGCATTGCGGATGGTTGCCAGGCGGTGGGCGACGACCAGTGTCGTGCGTCCTTCCGACAGTTCCGAAAGCGCCTGCTGGATCGCATATTCCGTTGCCGTATCCAGCGCCGAAGTCGCTTCGTCGAGGATCAGGATCGGCGGGTTCTTCAGGAAGATACGAGCAATCGCCAGGCGCTGCTTCTGGCCGCCCGAGAGCTTGACGCCGCGCTCGCCGGTCGGCGTATCGAGACCCGCGGGAAGCGAACGGACGAACTCGTCGAGCGACGAGCGCCTGAGCGCTTCCATGATGTCCGCATCCGATGCGCCGAGGCGGCCATAGGCGATATTCTCGCGGATGGTCGAGCCGAACAGGAAGACATCCTGCTGCACGATGCCGATCTGGCTGCGCAGCGAGGCCTGCGTCATGTCGCGGATATCGATGCCATCGATGGTGATGGCGCCCGATGTCACATCGTAGAAGCGCGGCAGCAGCGAGCAGATCGTCGTCTTGCCGGCACCCGACGGACCGACGAAGGCGACGGTCTCGCCTGCAGAGATCGTCAGGTTCAGCTTGTCCAGCACCTTGCCGTGATCGGAATAGCCGAAGGAGACGTCCTTGTAGGCGATATCGCCGTGCAGCGATTTGACGGTGACTGCATCCGGACGGTCGGCAAGATCCGGCTCGGTATCGATCAGCGAGATGAAGCGCTTAAAGCCGGCAATCCCCTTCGGGTACATTTCGAGCACCGAGGTGATCTTGTCGATCGGGTGGAAGAAGACGTTGACGAGCAGCAGGAAGCCGACGAAGCCGCCATAGGTCAGCTCGCCATTGACGACGTAGAAGGTGCCGGCAACCATGATGACCAGCTGCACCAGCCGGGTACTGAGATAGCTGAGCGCTATGCTTGCCGTCATATAGCGATAGGCGCTGAGCTTGGTCTCGCGGTAGCCTTCGTTATTGAGGGCGAAGAGTTCGCTCTCATAGCCTTCGTTGCCGAAGGCCTTGACGACGCGGATGCCGCCGACGCTTTCCTGAACGCGGGTGTTGAAGTCGCCGACCTTGCGGAAGAGGTTGCGCCAGGTGACCGTCATCTTGGCGCCGTAGCGGCTGACGAGCCAGGTCATGAACGGCACGATCGTCGTCGTCAGCAGCGCCAGCTTCCAATGCACCGTGAACATCAAGATGAAGGCGCCGATGAAGGTCATGATGGCGATGAACACGTCTTCGGGACCATGATGGGCGACTTCGCCCACCTCTTCGAGATCCTTGGTGACGTGGGTGATCAGGTGGCCGGTCTTGTTGTTGTCGAAATAGCTGAACGACAGCTTCTGGATGTGATCGAAGGCCTGGCGGCGCATGTCCGACTCGATCGAGATGCCGAGCGCATGACCCCAATAGTTGACCACAGCCATCAGGCCGGTGTTGACGGCATAGACCGCGAGCAGTGCAGCCGCGACGGCGGCGATCAGCCCCCAGTCACGGCCGGGAAGCAGCTCGTCGACGAAGAGCTTGACGGCAAGCGGAAAGCCGAGCTCCAGGAGGCCGGCAATGACGGCGCAGCCGAAATCAAGGAAAAACAAGCGCTTGTAACGCGCATAGTAGGAGAAGAAGCGACGAAACATGAGTGCCCTCCAGGGCAGTATCTGTCAGGATCGTAGGATGGGAAGCGGGCCGAACAGACGAGCCCAATCGGCACCGCTGTTCAGCGTTGTGTTGTGCCGAGATTTCGCATCGTGACGATCCTCCTTCATGAGTCGCTGCAGGGACTTATAGTATGACAGCATCGCGCTGTCACTACAGATTGTGCTGAAAACAAGAAAGCCCGGCGAGGCTGCGCGTCGCCGGGTTCTGAGAATGCAAAGCGTCAGGGCCTCACTTCGGCGTAACGTCGAAGCCGAACCACTTTTCCGACAGCGTCTTGATCGTGCCGTCGGCCTTGGCGGCGGCGATCGCGTCGTTGAACATCGCCTTCAGTTGGGTGTCGTCCTTGCGCAGGCCAACCGAGCTGCCACGGCCGAGGAAGCCACCCTGGAAGCGCGGACCCGTCGTCGTCATGTCCTCGTTGCCCGGCTTCTGCGAAGCGGTGGTGAGATAGGCCATCGAGGCCATGACCAGATCGACACGGCCGGCCTTGAGGTCGAGGTCGTGTTCTTCGGTCGTCTTGTATTCGCGTACGTCGACGACGCCCTTCAGGTATTTGTCGACGAAGGCGGCGGCGGTGGAAGCGGTCTGGACACCGATGGTCTTGCCCTGCAGCGCCGGTTTGATCTTCTCGATCTCGGCGGCGGCGCCGGCCTCGTCGCTGGCGAGCGAGAAGACCTGGCCCTTTTCAGGCAGGCCTGCCAGATCGCTTTCCTTCGAGGTGGCGAAAGCCTGGCCGGTGGAGCCGTAGGAATCGCTGAAGGCGATCACTTCTTCGCGCTTGGCGGTCGCCGACATGCCGGAGATGATGGCGTCGAACTTGCCGGCATTCAGGCCCGGGATCATGCCGTCGAAGTTCTGGACGACGACCTTGCACTCGACCTTCATGTGGGCGCAGAGATACTTGGTGAGCTCGATCTCGTAGCCGTCGAGCGTGCCGTCCGGCTTGGTGAAGTTGTAAGGCTTGAACGCACCTTCGGTGGCGATCGTCACCGTCGTCCACTTCTTGTCGTCGGCATGGGCGATGCCTGCGGTAGCAATAACCGCCGTTGTGGCTGCTGCGGTCAGAACCCGCGAAAGAATTGTCATTTTAGCTCCCCTTTTCTTGGTTTGGGCTGAGAGATTATTTGCTGATGAACTGCCGGAAGCGTTCCGACTGCGAATTGGCAAAGACGTCCTGCGGGCGACCGTCTTCCTCGACGACGCCTTGATGCAGGAAGACGACGCGGCTGGATACGTCGCGGGCAAAGCCCATCTCATGGGTGACGACCAGCATCGTGCGGCCTTCTTCGGCGAGCGCGCGCATGACGCGCAGCACTTCACCGACGAGTTCCGGGTCGAGCGCCGAGGTCGGCTCGTCGAACAGCATCACCTTGGGGCGCATGGCGAGCGCGCGGGCAATCGCGGCGCGCTGCTGCTGGCCGCCGGAAAGGTGGGCCGGATAGAAATTGCGCTTCTCTGCGATGCCGACCTTGGCAAGCAGCGCTTCTGCTTCCTCGATGCATTCGGCGCGGTTGCGCCCCTGCACGTGAACGGGTGCCTCGATGACGTTTTCGAGCACGGTCTTGTGGGACCAGAGATTGAAGCTCTGGAACACCATGCCGAGCTGCGAGCGGATGCGGTCGACCTGCTTGCGGTCGGCCGGGCGGCTGCCGCCCTTGGCGTCGGGCAGCATGCGGATCGTTTCGCCGGCCACCGTCACTTCGCCGGAATTCGGCGTCTCCAGGAGATTGATGCAGCGCAGGAAGGTTGACTTGCCGGAGCCGGACGAGCCGAGGATCGAGACGACGTCGCCCTCGTGGGCATCGAGCGAAATGCCCTTCAGCACTTCGACATTGCCGAAGCTCTTGTGCAGGTTCTTGACGCTGAGAGCGGTTGCCGCGGTCATCGGGCGTCTCCTTCAAGTGCGGGCGCAGCTTTCACTGCCGGATGATAGGGAACGGGCTGGCGCAGATGCGGGCTCAGCCAGTATTCGACGAGATGGACGAGCCGGGTCAGCAGGAAGTTGATCGCCAGGTAGATGGCTCCGGCAACGATGAAGACTTCGATCGCCCGGTAGGATTCCGAGATGATGCGGGCGGCGACGCCGGTGACTTCCATCAGCGTGATGATCGAGGCGAGCGAGGTGGCCTTGACCATCGAGATCATCTCGTTGCTGTAGCCGGGCAGAGCCTGGCGGATCGCCAGCGGCAGCACGATGCGGCGGAATTGCATCAGGCGTGGCATGCCGCAGGCGCGGGCCGCTTCGATCTGGCCGAAGGGAACCGAAAGCAGGCCGCCGCGGATGATTTCGCTGGCATAGGCGGCAGTATTCATGGTCAGCGCCAGCACGGCGCACCAATAGGGCTCGCGCAGGAACGGCCAGAAGATGCTGTGGCGGACGGCGGGGAACTGGCCGAGGCCATAATAGAGTAGGAAGATCTGGACGAGCAGCGGCGTGCCGCGGAAGACGAAGACATAGCTGCGGGCGAACCACTCGAGCGCCTTGTTGCCGGAAAGGCGGCAGAGCGCGATGGCCAGCGCCAGGACGGCGCCGAGCGCAATCGAGGTGGCAGCAAGCTCGAGGGTCAGCGGAATGGCTGAAACCAGGCTGACGAAGGTCTCAAACAGAAATTGCCAGTCCATCAGCCTCTCCTCACGCCACGCGAAAAGTGCTTTTCGGCACGCCGCAGAAACAGGCCGGAGCCGGTGGAGATGACGAGGTAGATCGCCCCGGCGATAACGTAGAAATCGAAGGGCAGGCCGGTCGAGCCGGCGGCGATCTGTGTCTGGCGCAGCAACTCGGCGACGCCGGTGATGGAGACGAGGGCGGATTCCTTCAGCACCACCTGCCAGACATTGCCGAGGCCGGGTAGTGCATGGCGCAGCGTCAACGGCGCGACGATGCGGCGGAAGCGCAGGGCGCGGCCCATGCCGCAGGCGATCGCCGCTTCGATTTCACCGGGATGGACCGCCTTGAAGGCGCCGCGGAAGACTTCGGTGAACTGGGCGCCGGAGGTGACGCCGACGGCGAGCGAACCGGCCAGAAAGCCCGGAAAACCGAGAAAGCCCTCGGCGCCGAACAGCTTGCCGATCGCGGTCACCGCCGCGCTGCCGCCGAAATAGAAGAGGTAGATGACGAGCAGATCCGGGATGCCGCGAAGGACTGTCGTATAGGTATCTGCCGCGATCTTCAGGCCGCGGCCACCCGATATTTTCGCCCATGCGCCGAAGGAACCGATCACGGCGCCGGTCGAATAGCCTGCGAGCGCGATCAGAACGGTCATCCACGCGCCTGCAAGCAGCGCCTTGCCCCATCCGTCGGGGCCGAAGCTGATAAGCTCGAGGATGCCCGGCTGGTTCATGATGCCTGCCTTTCGGGAAGCGGCGGCTGCACGTCGTCAGGGATCGGGTTGACGAATGGCGTCCCATCGAGGCGGCCCTTCAGGTCCGCCTTGGCCGCCTCGATGAGATCGGGATTGCGGATCAGGTCAATGGCGGTGCTCGCCATGACCTTCGCCGCGTGTTCCGTGCCCTTGTGGGCAGCCGGAAGTTTGCCCTGGGCAACGAGCTGCCATGAATGGCCGGGCGTGCCGATCGCATAGGTGGCGCCGCGCATCTGCACGGTCGGAACCACCCAGCTGACGCTGCCGACATCGGTGGAGCCGACGATGGAGCTGTCGCCGGCATAGAGCGGAAAGATCTCCTCGCAGAGCGGCTGGTCCTTCTTCGGCTTCAGGCCGAACCGGGCGTAGGACGAGGCGATGTCCTCGGGGCTCATCGTCGCCTGGAACTTGCGGGCCGTCTCGCGGTCGGCATCGTCGAAAACAGGCGCGCCGAGGCGCTGGAGATTGGCGAACATCAGGTCCTCGAGCGGCACGTTGCCGACGAGATTGGCGTCGCCGCTGATCACTTCGCTGCGCACCGTGGTCTCGGTCATCAGCGCGGCACCCTCGGCGACCTTCTTGACGCGGTCGACCAGCGACAGCAGTTCGGGGAGGTTCCGGGCGCGCACGAGATAGCGCACCGTTGCCTTGGCCTGCACGACATTCGGAGCCGAACCGCCGGTATCGGTCACGGCATAATGGATGCGCGCGCTCGGCGGCATATGCTCGCGCATGTAATTGACGCCGACATTCATCAGTTCGACGGCATCCAGCGCGCTGCGGCCGAGATGCGGAGTGGCCGAGGCATGTGAGGCGCGGCCGCTGAAATGGAAGTTCAGCTCGTTGCAGGCGAGCGAGACCGGATTGTTGACGCCTGCAAAGGCTGCCGGATGCCAGCAGATGGCGATATCGACATCGTCGAAGACGCCGGCGCGCACCATGAAGCCCTTCGACGAGCCGCCTTCTTCGGCCGGGCAGCCGTAATAGCGGATGCGGCCTTTCAGGCCGTTCTCGGCCAGAAAATCCTTGACGGCGGAAGCCGCCAGCATGGAGCCGGCGCCGAGCATGTTGTGCCCGCAGCCGTGGCCGTTGCCGTTGGTAACTGCTTCCTGCTTTTCCGCTAGGCCGGCAACCTGGCTCAGGCCGGGCAGGGCGTCGAATTCGCCGAGAATGGCAATAACCGGACCGTCTTCGCCGGCTTCACCCATCACAGCCGTCGGCAGGCCGGCAACGCCGCGCTCGACCCTGAAGCCCTCGGCTTCCAGCTGGCGGGCGTGCTCTTCGGCGGAGCGATACTCTTCGTAATTCGTCTCCGGCATATCCCAGATGCGATCGCTCAATGCGGCGAAGGCTTCGCTCTTGGCTTCGACGATGTCCCAGACGGCTTCGGTGTTTTTCATGGCTTTCAAAACGGCTTCGTTTCGCATAGTATCCAAAATTGGCGCCAATTTAGGTTACAAAAAATCTTTGCGCAATCCATGGGCATGAATAGATTTTGGACGAACTCAAGCGGTTGCCACGCCTACTGAATTTGGAACAGGCGTGTTATCGGTGATGAAAAAGGGGATTGGAAATGGCTGAAGTCGTGATCGAAGAAGAGCCGGAATCGGCCAGCGCGCGCGACGTGACCGACTTCATCCTGCAGGACATCCTGGCCGGCGTTCTCCTGCCCGGCACCTGGCTGAAGCAGATCGATCTCGAACGCCGCTACAAGTGCACGCGTCCCGAAGTGCGCCGCGCGCTGGACCGGCTGGCGCAGAAGCGCCTTGTCGAGCATGTCCCGAACCGCGGCTACCACGTCTATGAGCCTGACGGCCGCCGCGCCCAGGAAGTCAGCGAAATCCGCATCATCCTGGAAACCGCGATCGCAGCAACGATCGTTTCGAACGCCGCTGCCGACGAGATCGCAAAGCTCAGGAAGCTTGCCGATCACTTCGACCTGATGGTGCTGAACGGAACGATGCTGGAGCTCTACGAAGCCAATCTGGCCTTTCACCGCCAGCTGCTGACACTCGGCGGCAATATCGAGCTCGTCGATCTCATCACTGAAATCCGGCAGAGAACGTCTTCAGCGCCGGTTTCGCAATGGCGCACGCGCGCCCGGGTCGAACAATCAGGCCGCGAGCATCATCAGATGATCGATGCGATCGCGGCCGGAAATGTCGAGAAACTGAAGGAGCTGGTCCGCCAGCACATCCTGCAGCGTTGATGAAAGCGGGCCGGGAGCCTCGTCTCCCCCGGCCCGCACGGTCATGATCAGTTGGACTGCCAGCTCTTGACGAGCTCGTCGTAATTGACCGTGACCGGCTTTTCCTTCTCGTTCTCGATCTTCAGCTGCGGAGCGAGGTTGCCCTTGGCGACGGCATCCTTGTTCCAATATTCAAGATCGTGCTCCTCGGCGAGCTTCGGCCCGATGTCACCCTGAACCTTGGCGCGTTCGAGGCGCTGCAGCACCTTTTCCTGCTCGGAGCAAAGCGAGTCCATGGCTTCCTGCGCGGTCTTGGCACCGGAAGAGGCATCACCGACGGCCTGCCACCAGAGCTGTGCGAGCTTCGGATAGTCAGGAACGTTGGTGCCGGTCGGCGACCACTGGACGCGGGCGGGCGAGCGATAAAACTCGATCAGGCCGCCGAGCTTGGGAGCGCGCTCCGTGAAGCTCTTGTCGCGAATGGTCGACTCGCGGATGAAGGTCAGGCCGACATGGCTCTTCTTCACGTCCACGGTCTTCGACGTCACGAACTGCGCGTAGAGCCATGCGGCCTTGGCGCGGTCATCGGGGGTCGACTTCATCAGCGTCCAGGAACCGACGTCCTGATAGCCGAGCTTCATGCCATCCTTCCAGTAGACGCCGTGCGGTGAGGGCGCCATGCGCCATTTCGGCGTGCCGTCCTCGTTGACGACGGGCAGGCCGGGCTTGACGGCATCAGCCGTAAAGGCCGTGTACCAGAAGATCTGCTGAGCCACTTCGCCCTGCGCCGGAACCGGGCCGGATTCGGAGAAGTTCATGCCCTGCGCTGCCGGCGGGGCATAGGCCTTCAACCAATCCAGATATTTCTGGATCGAGTAGACGGCGGCCGGGCCGTTGGTATCGCCGCCGCGAGCGACGCACGAGCCGACGGGACGGGAGTTCTCGTCGACCTTGATGCCCCACTCGTCGACCGGAAGACCGTTCGGGAGGCCCTTGTCGCCATTGCCGGCCATCGACAGCCAGGCGTCTGTGAAGCGCCAGCCGAGCGACGGGTCCTTCTTGCCGTAGTCCATATGGCCGAAGACCTTCTTGCCGCCGATGTCGCGGCCGGTAAAGAATTCGGCGATGTCCTCATAGGCCGACCAGTTGACCGGCACGCCAAGATCGTAGCCGTACTTCGCCTTGAAGTCGGCCTTGTTCTTCTCGTCGTTGAACCAGTCGTAGCGGAACCAGTAGAGGTTCGCGAACTGCTGGTCGGGAAGCTGATAGAGCTTCTTGTCCGGCGCGGTCGTGAACTTGGTGCCGATGAAGTCGTCGATGTCGAGACCGGGATTGGTGACATCCTTGCCTTCGTTCGCCATCCAGTCGGTCAGCGAGCGGGCCTGCTGGTAGCGCCAATGCGTGCCAATCAGGTCGGAGTCGTTGACATAGGCGTCGTAGATGTTCTCGCCCGACTGCATCTGCGTCTGCAGCTTTTCGACGACGTCGCCTTCACCGATCAGGTCATGGGTGATCTTGATGCCGGTGATCGCTGTGAACGCGGGTGCCAGCACCTTGGATTCATATTCGTGGGTCGTCAGGGTTTCGGAAACGACCTTGATGTCCATCCCGGAGAAGGGCTTGGCAGCGTCGATGAACCACTGCATTTCCTTTTCCTGGTCGGCGCGCGGGAGCGACGATAGATCGCCGATCTCCTTGTCGAGGAAGGTTTTCGCCTCGTCCATGCCGGCATTGGCAGAGCCCGTCATTGCCAGCAAAATGCCTGCTGTCGTCGCTAGTAGATGCCGTCGCATAATATCCTCCCAGGGTTTGCGATTGCAGTCTTCACGTCTCAGGCGGCCAGTACCCCCGGCCATCTGTCTCACCTTGGCATCACACGTATCGGAACACGCCGATGGCGTAGATCACGGAGATGCCAAGAGCCCACCACAGGCCGGGTCCGACAAGACCCAGCCATGCCAGATGAATGAACGCTGCCCCCAGCAGCGAAATGAAGAGACGGTCGCCGCGCGTCGTTTCGAAGCGCAGCAGGCCGGTGCGCGGCGAGCCGCCGGGCACGAAATATTCCCAGACGCTCATGCCGACGAGCAGCATCAGGATCGTCAGGAAGAACAGCGCCGTCGGCAGCGTCCAGGCCATCCAGGAAAAGGTCATGGTCGTCTCCTCCTCAGACGCGGCCCAGGGCAAAGCCCTTGGCGATGTAGTTGCGGACGAAATAGATGACGAGAGCGCCGGGCACGATGGTCAGCACGCCGGCCGCAGCCAGCACGCCCCAGTCCATGCCCGCCGCCGAAACGGTGCGGGTCATGATCGCCGAAATCGGCTTGGCGGCCGTCGTCGTCAGCGTGCGGGCCAGCAGCAGCTCGACCCACGAGAACATGAAGCAGAAGAAGGCGGCGACGCCGACGCCGCTGGCGATCAGCGGCATGAAGATCTTCACGAAGAAGCGCGGGAAGGAATAGCCGTCGATATAGGCCGTTTCGTCGATCTCCTTCGGCACGCCGGACATGAAGCCTTCGAGGATCCAGACCGCCAGCGGCACGTTGAACAGGCAATGGGCCAGCGCCACGGCGATATGCGTATCGATCAGTCCGAAGGCCGAATACAGCTGGAAGAAGGGCAGCGCGAAGACGGCGGGCGGTGCCATGCGGTTGGTCAAGAGCCAGAAGAACAGGTGCTTGTCGCCGAGGAAGCGGTAGCGCGAGAAGGCATAGGCCGCGGGCAGGGCGGCCAGAACCGAAATCACCGTGTTCATAACGACATAGATGATCGAGTTGATATAGCCGTTATACCAGGACGGATCGGTGAAGATGACCGTATAGTTCGCGAGCGTCGGGTTCTGCGGCCAGAGCGAAAAGGCGCCGGTGATCTCCGAATTCTCCTTGAAGCTCATGTTGACGAGCCAGTAGATCGGCAGCAGCAGGAAGACGATGTAAAGCGTCGAAACCACCCAGGAGAAGTTTCCGGCGGGCTTGTATTTCATTGTCTGAGCCATGGTCTTCTCCTTTCTCAGCTGTTCGCATCGCTGCTGGTCATGACCGTGTAGAAGATCCACGACAGCAGCAGGATGATCAGGAAGTAGATGATCGACATCGCCGCAGCCGGGCCGAGATCGAACTGGCCGACGGCCATCTTCACGAGGTCGATCGACAGGAAGGTCGTCGAGTTGCCCGGTCCGCCGCCTGTGACGACAAAGGGTTCGGTGTAGATCATGAAGCTGTCCATGAAGCGCAGCAGCACGGCGATCAGCAGTACCCGCTTCATCTTCGGCAACTGAATGTAGCGGAAGACGGACCAGCGCGAGGCGCCGTCGATCTTGGCGGCCTGGTAATAGGCATCGGGGATCGACACGAGGCCGGCATAGCAGAGCAGAACGACGAGGCTCGTCCAGTGCCAGACATCCATGACGATGACGGTGATCCAGGCATCGACGGGGTCACGGACGTAATTGTAATCGAGGCCGATCGCCTCCAGCGTATGGCCGAGCAGGCCGATATCGACGCGGCCGAAGACCTGCCAGATAGTGCCGACGACGTTCCACGGAATGAGCAGCGGCAACGACATCAGGACGAGGCAGACGGGAACGCCCAGACCCTTCTTCGGCATGTTCAGCGCGATGAAGATGCCGAGCGGGATTTCGATCGCCAGGATGATCAGCGAGAAGGCGAGGTTGCGCTGCAGCGCCGCCCAGAAGCGGTCCGATTCCAGCGTCTGCACGAACCAGTCGGTGCCGGCCCAGAAGAACTCGTTATTGCCGAACGTATCCTGCACCGAGTAATTGACTACGGTCATCAGCGGGATGACGGCCGAGAAGGCGACGAGCACCAGCACCGGCAGAACCAGAAACCAGGCTTTGTTGTTCCAGGTCTTTTCCATTTTCAGCCCTCCCTGCCGACGCGCCAGGAATTGGCGTAGATGCTGATCGCCGCAGGATCGAAACGAACCCGTGCATCTTCAGGAATTTCGGCGTCCTCTGGCACGACGATCGCCAGCGGCTGATCGGCGAAGCGGGCGCGCACGATCTTCTGGCGGCCGATATCCTCGACCTTGGAAATCGAGACCGGCATGCCCTCGCGCCCGAGCCGGATGAACTCAGGACGGATGCCGAGCTCGACCCTGGTGGCGCCTGACGTATTCGGCGCATAGTCGAGGCTGATCGCCTCCTGCCCGACATTGACAACGTTTCCGGAGACCTTGGCAGGCATCACGTTCATACCGGGCGAACCGATGAAATAGCCGACGAATGTGTGGCTCGGCCGCTCGAAGAGCTCGGCCGGCGTGCCGATCTGGACGATCTCGCCGTCATACATGACGACGACCTTTTCGGCGAAGGTGAGCGCCTCCGTCTGGTCATGCGTGACATAGACCATGGTGAAGCCGAACTGCTTGTGCAGCCGCTTGAGCTGCGAGCGAAGCACCCATTTCATATGCGGATCGATGACGGTGAGCGGCTCGTCGAAGAGGATGGCGTTGACGTCGTTGCGCACGAGGCCGCGGCCGAGCGAGATCTTCTGCTTCTGGTCGGCCGTCAGCCGCTGCGCCTTGCGCTTTGCCCAGTCGGAGAGGTCGATCATCTCGAGGATTTCGCGAACGCGACGGTCGACTTCCGGCTCGGCGACGCCGCGGTTGCGCAGCGGGAAGGCCAGATTGTCGTAGACGGTCATCGTGTCGTAGATCACCGGAAACTGGAACACCTGCGCGATGTTGCGAGCCTGTGTCGACAGATCGGTGACATCCTTGCCGTCGAACAGGATGCGGCCATGCGATGGCTGAAGAAGCCCGGATATGATGTTGAGAAGCGTGGTCTTTCCGCAGCCGGACGGGCCGAGCAGCGCATAGGCGCCGCCATCGGCCCATTCGTGATCGACTTCCTTCAGCGAATAGTCCTTTTCGGACTGCGGATTGGGGCCGTAGGCGTGGCGGATATGGTCGAGCGTGATGCGTGCCATGTGAGCCTCCTAAGCCGCGCGGTTGCCGGTTGCTATCGCCCGGCCGTCCGGCCCGAAGGCCATGAGGTGGCGGGTGTCGAGATAGACAGCGATCTCGGTATCCGGATCGATGTCGTGGATGCCATGTGCCAGCATCACCCAGCGCACGCCGTTGAAATCGACATGCACGAAGCTTTCCGAGCCGGTGATCTCGGAAATCTGCGTCTTTGCGATCAACTTCGGCGACGCCTGCGTCTGCGCCGCCAGCGCCAGATGGTGCGGGTGGAAAGCGATGGTCACGGCGCCGTCGGCCATGCCGGAAAGATGCGCGGGCGCGGCGAACTCGACGCCGCTAGCGTGCCGCAGGATCGGGCCGCTCTTGACGACATCGATGAAATTCAGCGGCGGGTCGGCGAAGGTCTTGGCGGTGACGAGATCGACGGGGCGGCGATAGACCTCGATCGTCTTGCCGAATTGCGTGACCCGGCCTTCGTTCAACGTCGCGGTATTGCCGCCGAGGAGAAGCGCTTCGGAAGGTTCGGTCGTCGCGTAGACGAAGATCGCCCCGGAGGCTGCGAAGATGCGCGGCAGCTCTTCGCGAAGCTCTTCGCGCAGCTTGTAATCGAGATTGGCGAGCGGCTCGTCGAGCAGCACGAGGCTGGCGTTCTTGACGAGGGCGCGGGCAAGCGCTGTACGCTGCTGCTGGCCGCCGGAGAGATTGAGCGGCGTACGGTCGAGATAAGGCGTCAGCTTCATCAGGTCGGCGGCCTTGCGCACCTCGATGTCGATGGCCTTGGCATCGCGGCCGGCAATGCGCATCGGTGAGGCGATGTTCTCGTAGACCGACAATGCCGGGTAGTTGATGAACTGCTGGTAGACCATGGCGACATTGCGCTTCTGGACCCGCACGCCGGTGACGTCGGCGCCGTCGAAATGAACCGATCCGCTGGTCGGGCGGTCGAGCCCGGCCATCAGCCGCATCAGCGATGTCTTGCCGGAGAGCGTCGGTCCAAGCAGGACGTTCAGCGATCCCCGTTCGAGTGTCAGATCGGTCGGGTGAATATGGTATTCACCCCCCACCATCTTGGCGGCATTGCGCAGTTCGAGCATTCCGGTTCCCGTGCCTCCTCAAGACGGGGACCACATGCCGTTCCTATCCGGCGAGCTGTGCGGGCAGGGCGGCGATGTACTCCTCCAATGTCTGCATCTGTTCCGTCGTCATGTGTAGTCCTGCCTTCGTCCTCCTCCAGAGGACATCCTCTGCGGTGAAGGCCCATTCATGCTGCATGAGATAGCGCACTTCGGCCTCGTAGAGATCCGACCCGAAGTGCCGTCCGAGATCGGCGGTCGACGCCGACTTGCCGAGCAGGACGGTGGCCCTGGTGCCGTAGCGGCGCGTCAGCCGCCGCGCATGAGCGGGCGCCAGGAACGGATAGGCCGCCTGCAGCCTGGCCACTTCCGCCTCGAAGCCCTGCGCCGGAAAGTCGCCGCCCGGCAGATGGCTCTTCGCCGTCCAGGGGCTACCCTTGACACCGATCGCCTCGCCGATCTTCTCCAGCGCATGTTCCGACAGGCGCCGGTAGGTGGTGAGCTTGCCGCCGAAGACGTTGAGCAGCGGCGCGGCATTCGCCTCGCTGCCGTCTTTGCCCTCAAGCTTCAGCACGTAATCGCGCGTCGCCTCCTGCGCCTTCGAGGCGCCGTCGTCGAAGAGCGGGCGGACGGCGGAGTAGGTCCAGACGATATCGTCGGCGGTGACCGGTTCCTTGAAGTATTCGCTTGCCGCCTTGCAGAGATAATCCGTCTCTTCCGCCGATATCCTCACATCCTTGGGGTCTCCACCATAGTCCCGGTCGGTGGTGCCGATCAGGGTGAATTCTTCCTCATAGGGAATGGCGAAGATGATGCGGTTGTCAGGGTTCTGGAAGAAATAGGCCTTGGGACCGTCGAACTTCTTCCTGACGATGATATGGCTGCCCTGCACGAGCCGGACGTGGCGTGCCTCGTTCTGGCCGAAGGCGGCACGGATGACGTGATCGACCCAGGGACCGGCGGCATTGACCAGCATGCGGGCCTGATGCGTCTCGCTGCGGCCGGTCAGCGTGTCCACCGTCTCGACGACCCAGAGACCATTCTCGCGCCGCGCCGACACCACTTTCGTGCGCGGCATGATCAGTGCGCCCTTGTCGGCGGCATCCCGGGCGTTCAGCACCACCATGCGGGCATCGTCGACCCAGCCGTCGGAATATTCGAAGGCTTTCGTAAACAGCGCCTTCAGCGGCTTTGCTGCCGGATCGCGGCGCATATCGAGCACTGATGTCGGCGGCAAGAGCTTGCGGCCACCGAGGTGATCGTAGAGGAACAGTCCCAGCCGGATCAACCAGGCCGGGCGGATGCCGCCCTTGTGATAGGGCAGGACGAAGCGCATCGGCCAGATGATGTGCGGCGCCATCGCCCAGAGCACTTCGCGCTCCATCAGCGATTCACGCACGAGGCGGAACTCGTAATGTTCGAGATAGCGCAGCCCGCCATGGATCAGCTTGGTGGCGCCCGACGAGGTGCCGGAGGCGAAGTCGTTCATCTCCGCCAGCGCCACCGAATAGCCGCGCCCCGCCGCATCACGGGCGATCCCGCAGCCGTTGATGCCCCCGCCGATCACGAATAGGTCGTGCAGTGTTTGGCCCACATTCCCCTCCCGTGCGTGCCATCAGTTTCGATTACCCTCCCCGGCAAACCGAAACTTGAGAGACTAGAAGTGAAGACGAACCGAATGTCAAACGAATGTTTGCGAGGGCCTAAAACGATCTTAGGGGCGTGAAATATTGCTCAGCTGTGCAAAGAGCGAAAATCCAGCTTTCGGATTGAGTTAGCGGTTTGGCGGGCCCTCAGGCCCGCTCTTCCCAGATCTTTGCTGTTTCGACGATCGTCGCCACAGCCTTTTCCATATCCTGGATGCTGACCCATTCGAGCGGCGAGTGGAAGGCATGGCCGCCGTCGAAAATGTTGGCGGTGGGCAGTCCCATGAAGGAGAGGCGCGACCCATCGGTGCCGCCGCGGATGCTGCCGCGCACCGGGTTCATTCCGGCCCGGCGGATCGCCTCGATGGCGTGTTCGACGATCTCCGGATTGCGGTCGAGAACCGATTTCATGTTGCGGTACTGGTGCTTGACCTTGAACGTGTAGGAGGAGCCGGGATAGGCGGCGATGACCTCCTTGACGATCCCTTCGAGCAGGGCCTCCTTGTCGGCAAGGCCCTCATCGACGAAATCGCGGATGATGAAGCCGAGTTCGGCCTTTTCCATCGATCCCGTCACGCCGGTCGGGTGGATGAAGCCTTCGCGGCCGGATGTGGTCTCGGGGGCGATATGCTTCGGCAGCTTGGCGATGATCTCGCCGGCGATCTTGATGGCATTCTCCATCTTGCCCTTGGCAAAACCCGGATGCATGGCGACACCCTGGATCGAGATCTCTACGCCGTCGGCCGAGAAGGTCTCGTCCTCGATCTCGCCGGCGGTCGAGCCGTCGATCGTATAGGCGAATTCGGCGCCGAGCTTCTTCAGGTCGACCTTGTCGACACCGCGGCCGATTTCCTCGTCCGGCGTGAAGAGGATTTTGATGGTGCCGTGCTTGATCGAGGGATTGTCGACCAGAAACTTCGCCGCGGTCATGATCTCGGCTAGGCCGGCCTTGTCGTCGGCGCCGAGCAGCGTCGTGCCGTCTGTCGTGATGATGTCGTTGCCGATCTGGTCCTTCAGCGTCGGATGATCGGCGACGCGGATCACCTGTTGCGTATCGCCGGTCAGCGTGATGTCGCCGCCCTGATAGCTGTGGACGATCTGCGGCTTGACATTGGTGCCGGTGAAATCGGGCGCCGTGTCCATATGCGAACAAAAGCAGATGACCGGAACGCTCTTTTCCGTGTTGGCCGGGATCGTCGCGTAGACGTAGCCATGTTCATCCAGATGCGCGTCCGAAAGGCCGATCTCCAGCAGTTCCTCGACCAGCACGCGCCCGAGATTCTTCTGCTTTTCGGTGGAAGGCTGGGTCTTCGATGTCGGGTCGGACTGCGTGTCGATGACGGCGTAGCGCAGGAAGCGGTCGAGAACGGAGCTGGTCATGGGGTCATCCGGTGATTGCCTGTGGGGAAGACCGGTATAGACCGTGACGGCGCCAAGGTGAACGGCGTTTTCTGCCGTCAGCGCAGGACGGCACGCAGCCGCGGCGCGGCGAAATCCAGGAATACCCTCAGCTTCAGCGGCAATACGCCCTGCGACAGATGCACGAGATGGACGGGCGAGGGCTGCTGCTCGAACTCTTCCAGCAGCGGTACCAGCAAGCGGCCTTCGACGGCACGCTTTGCCTGGTAAGAGAGCACCCGGGTAATCCCGAGGCCCGCCACCGCGGCATCGACGGCGGCTTCCGCCGTGTTAACCGACAGCCGCGGGTGGATCGGCGCGGCGATCTCCTGATCGTTTTCCCGCAGCGTCCAGAACTGCGCCGAAAAGATGCCCTCGAAGGAAACGCAGGCGTGATCGGCAAGCTCGCGCGGATGCGCCGGGCGGCCGTGGCGCCGGAGGTAATCGGGGCTGGCATAGATCGTCCGGCGGATACTGCCGAGCCGGGTGGCGATCAGGTTGTTTTCCGAGAGAGTGCGGATACGCAGCGCAACATCGATATGCTCGTCCGCCAGGCTGACCGGCCGGTCGCTCATCGTCAACCGCATGTTGATGTCAGGGAATGCCTTGAGGAAGTCGGTGATCACAGGCAGGACATGCAGCCGCCCGAAAACGATCGGCGCCGTCATCGTCAGATCGCCCTTGGGGGAGAGATACTCGCCGGATGCGCGCCGCTCCGCTTCCTCGACGCGGCCCAGGATCTCGCGCGCCGCGCTCACATAGCCTTCGCCTGCTTCCGTCAGCGAGATCCGGCGATTGGTGCGCCTGATCAATCGGATGCCGAGATGCGCCTCGAGCTCGGAGATCTTGCGGCTGACCGTTGGCAGCGGCGAGTGCAGGGCGCGCGAGGCTGCCGACAGGCTGCCGTTCTCCACCACTGCCAGAAGCACGCTCATCGCATCGAGACGATCCATTTTGCCTTCCGGAAAATGAGAGGATCATTATCGAAATCACTGTCTACTACAGGAAATCGGAAATCACTAGGTTTCTTCGCAGGTCATCAGGGCCAACCGCTTCAACCCGCTGCAAAAGGAACCCCGCCATGAAACTCTATCATTTCCCGCTCTCCGGCCATGCGCATCGCGCCGTGCTCTTTCTCTCGCTCCTCGGCGTCAAGGCGGAGCTGATCGAAGTCGATATCCCCAATGGCGAGCACAAGTCGCCGGAATATCTGAAGATCAATCCGTTCGGCCAGGTGCCGGTGCTCGACGACGATGGCGTGATCGTCAACGACTCCACTGCGATCCTCGTCTATGTCGCCAAAAAGCTCGGCCGCAAGGACTGGCTGCCGGACGACCTGCCTTCGGTTGCCAAGGTGCAGAAGTGGCTTGCCGTAGCGGCAGGCGAGATTGCCTACGGCCCGGCCGCGGCCCGTCTGATTACGGTTTTCGGCGCGAACTTCCGTCCTGAAGAAGTGATCGCCCGCGCGCATCGCATCCTGACGCTGATCGATGCCGAACTCGAAAAGCACCGCTTCATCATCGGCGACCGTCCGACCATCGCTGACATCGCTCTCTACAGCTACATCGTCAACGCACCAGAAGGGAATGTCGATCTGACGCCCTACCAGGAAGTGCGCAACTGGCTGGCACGGATCGAAGCTCTGCCGGGCTTCGTCGAATTCCGCAAGACCGCAGCCGGTCTTGCTGCCTGATCGCAGGCTGCGGCCGGAATTGTCCGGCCGCTTTTCTCACAGGAGGCACCAATGCTTGATGGCGTCGAAAAACCAGCTTCGCCCTGGCATGAGGGCGAAATCGAGTTGCAGCGGAGCGTTGGCGTCGCCGAACAAATGGAACCTGTCGGCCGCCGGGTGCTGCGCACCTTCCTGCTCGACCAGCATCGCGAGTTCTATCCGCTGCTGCCCTTCATCGCGATCGGCAGTGTCGATCCCGATGGTTGGCCCTGGGCGACGATCCGCGCCGGAAAGCCGGGTTTCATGCATTCGCCCGATCCGCTGACGCTGACCGTCGAAGCCGGCCGCGACGCAAGCGATCCGGCAGAGCGCGGCATGGAAGACGGCGATCCGATCGGCCTTGTCGGCGTCGATCTCATCACCCGCCGCCGCAACCGTCTGAACGGCACGGTCAGCCGCAGCAGTGACGACCGCTTCGATGTCGGCGTCGGCCAGAGCTTCGGCAACTGCCCGCGCTACATCCAGAACCGTTATTTCGAGTTCGTCCGCGATCCGGCCGCACCGTCTTCCTCGACGGCAATCGCCTCGGACGGGCTGGATGCGGCAGCGCGCAAGATCATCGAAGAGGCCGACACATTCTTCGTCGCCTCCTATGCCGATCGTCCCGATGAAGGGCGGCAGGTCGATGTCTCGCATCGCGGCGGCAAGCCGGGCTTCGTGCGGATCGAAGCCGATGGCAGCCTCACCGTGCCTGACTTCAACGGCAACCTGTTCTTCAGCACGCTCGGCAATTTCATCATCAACCCGCGCGCCGGCCTCGTCTTCGTCGATCACGAGACCGGTACCGTGCTGCAGCTGACGGGCAGCGTCGCGGTCATTCTCGACTCGCCGGAGATTGCCGCCTTCGAGGGCGCGGAACGGCTGTGGCGCGTCAAGCCTCAGAAGATCGTGCTGCGGCCGGATGCCTTGCCGCTGCGCTGGACCTTTGCCGAAAACGGCTTCTCGCCGAGCAGCCTGATGACCGGCAGCTGGATCGAGGCCGACCGCCGTCTGAAGGCGGCGGCCAAGGCCAGGGCATGGCGGACGTTCCGCGTCGAGAAGGCGGTCGACGAGAGCGAGACGATCCGCTCCCTCTATCTGGCGCCCGTCGATGGCGACGCTTTGATCCCGCATCTGGCCGGTCAGCATCTGCCGGTGAAGATCGCCGATGGCGATGAGGCGCTGCGCCGCAGCTATACGATCTCAAGCGCGCCATCAGACGGTTATTACCGGCTGAGCGTCAAGCGCGAGGGCAGGGCATCGCAGCGGCTTCACGCGCTGCAGCCGGGCGACGAGATCGAGGCGATGGCGCCCGGCGGCGCCTTCACGATCGAGGCCATGGAGCGCAAGCGGCCGGCCGTGCTGCTGGCCGCCGGCATCGGCATCACGCCGCTTTTGTCCATGCTGCGTCACGTCGTTCATGAAGGCGACCGCACGCGCCACCGCCGCCCGATATGGCTGTTCCGCTCGTCGCGGACGCGCGCCGAACGCGCCTTCGATCGCGAGATCGCCGAACTGGTCGAGCGCAGCCAGGGCACCGTCCATGATATCCGGGTGCTGAGCACTCCCGCCTCCGGCGACGAGGGCAGCTATGACGCTGCAGGCCGGATCGATATGGATCTGTTGAAGGCACATCTGCGGTTCGGCGATTATGACTTCTACCTCTGCGGCCCGGCCGCCTTCATGCAGTCGGTGCACGATGGCTTACGTGGGTTGAACGTTGCAGAAGAGCGTATCCATGCGGAAGCCTTCGGTCCCTCGGCGCTGAAGCGGGATGCCAAACCGGCCGCTGGAGCAGCGGCACCCTCAAAACCGGCGGTCACCGAGCCGTCGCGGGTGATCTTCACGCAGTCGGCCAAGGAAGCGCGCTGGAAGCCGGGTGACGGATCGCTGCTGGAATTTGCCGAAGCGCGCGGGCTGACGCCCGCCTATGGCTGCCGTGCCGGCAATTGCGGCGATTGCAAAACGCGGATCGTCAAGGGAGATGTCAGCTATATCACGGAGCCGAGCTATCCCGTCGAAGCGGGCGAAGCGCTGATCTGCAGTGCGGTTCCGGCCGAAGGCGGTGCCCTGCATCTGGAGCTCTGAGGCGGGCTCACTGCCTTGTGAACGAACAATCCTCGCGGTCGCCGGTTAGCCAGATGACATCAGAGGAGTTTTCAAGATGTTGAAATCGCTCATCACTGCATCGTTCATCGCCGCCTCAATGGCATCCGCCGCGCTTGCCCAGACGACGGTCAGCCCCCCGGGCGGTGCATCCGGCGGTGGCATGACCGGATCGCACCAGTCGATCAGCCCCAATATCGGCGGCGGCACGACCGGCCGAACGACAACCGATCCCGGGATCACCAACAGCACCATCAACCCCGGCACCGTCGATCTCAACAAGGGTGGCCGGACCATCAATCCGGGTGGCGTCAACCGGGCCATTCCCCCGTCTATCCCGTGCGCCGGACAGCAAAACAATAGCGGCGATGCTGCCGGCACAATGGCGCCCGATTGCGCGCAGTAAAAAGCTTCGAAACGATGATAAAGGCCCGCTCTAACATGCGGGCTTTCTTGCATTAACCTGGCCTATACCAAGAAATGCGATACTCGTTTTGCGTTCTTTACCAGGTGGCACACGTTGATGGAAAATCTGTCCCACTATCAAACAGGAGGGACAGCATGAACGCTGCACCAAATTACGGTCTGATAGGTCTGGTAAGCGTAACAATGATCGTTATTGCTGCCGCCGTTTTGACTTACGCCGCGTGAGTCAAACAGACCATGTCATATCGCGCCAAATCTCATAAGGCGCTTGGCGAAGGCATCTCCCGGGCCTCGTTAAGCTTACCCCGTAACCACCATACCAGCATTCGCTTGAATCCTTGATATTTCAAGGCATTCTCCGGCCGTGGCCACACAGCCGGTTGAAGTATTGCGTACCGGCTTCCTAGTACGCCCGCCTCCCTGCTTTACCGGGAGGCGGGTGTCCTTTGGGCAACAGCTCTATGCATTGCGAAGAATCCGCGCAAAGGCGAATAGACCCTCTTGAAATTCCAAAACCGTGACGCTATCTAGCGCTCACCACCCGTATCGATGGCCTGCGCGGCTGACCTCTGGTCCGCTGAGCTTTCGCCGTCCGGGCAATAAAGAAAAGGCGCTCCCCTCTGGGTCGAGCGCCTTTTTCTTTATTTCAGGCTCGTAGCCCAGGCGGAGACTTCGCGGCCGAGCGTTTCGAGATGATCCGCAACCGAGAAGCCGGAGAGCTTCTTGCGCGGCGCCAGATCGTGGTCGCCATCTTCAAGCCAGAGTATCCGGATCGCCTTGGAAAGTGTGTAACCCTCGACCTCCGGCCGGGTGCCGAAAGGATCGCGGGTGCCCTGGACGATCAGCGCCGGGGTCTGCAGGTTTTCCAGATGCGCGGTGCGCAGTTGCGCCGGTTTTTCCGGCGGATGGAAGGGATAGCCCAGGCAGAGGAGACCGGCGATCTTGCCGCCGGCATGAAGCTCGTCGGCCACCATGCTTGCAACCCGCCCGCCCATCGACTTGCCGCCGATCACCAGCTTGCCCTTGGCTCCGAGCGCCGCAACGGCATCGCGATATTCCGGCTGCAGTGTCTCTGCCTTCGGCGGGGGCTTTCGCTGATCCGAGGTGCGGCGCGCCGCCATATAGCCGAATTCGAAACGGGCGACGCGGAAACCGGTATCGGCGAGTGCTGCCGCGGCAGCGTTCATCGACTTGGAATCCATCGGCGCACCCGCGCCGTGGGCGAGTAGAATGGTGGTTCCGGCATCTTCAGGGCCGGTGATGAGAAAGCGGCTGTCCATCAGGACGTTCTACCGCCTGACGAACTGTCCGGCCAGCCCCTCAATGGAAACGCGGCAGGTCGGGGAGGTTGGAGAATTCCTCAGTGAGGATTTCGGTCAGCGCCACCAGCACTTCCTTGCGCGAAAATCCGGCGGCCTCGAAACGATCGATCAGATCGACGGCGTCAAGTTCCACTTCGCCGCGGCAGTGCTCGACGCGATCTGCAGATACCAGCATTGCTTCTTCAAGTGTCAGCATCTTCGTGCTCCCTTCTGAATAAGCAACTTTCGAGAGCGCAGTTGGTTCCGCGCTCTCGCAGGGGAGCCCGCACGTCGCGGGCTTCGCCAAGCTCAGAGAGACTTGAAGACCGTATCGATGGCGCCTGCTGCCGCCTTGACGACGATATCGGCCTCCTCGCGGGTCAGGCAGAGCGGCGGTGCGAAGCCCAGGATGTCGCCCTGCGGCATAGCGCGGCCAATGACGCCGCGCTCGAGAAGGGCGGCGGCAATCTGCGGGCCGACCTTGCGGGAGACGTCGAAGAATTTGCGGTCGTCCTTGTCCTCGACGAATTCGATCGCCGCCATCAGGCCGTCGCCGCGCACTTCGCCGACATGCTTGTGAGAGCCGACGGCCTTGGCGAGTTCGCTGCGGAAGTAAGCGCCGGTCTCGCCGGCATTCTTCACGAGATCGAGCTCGTCGATCAGTTCGAGATTGGCGATGCCGGCGGCGGCGCAGATCGGGTGCGCCGCATAGGTCCAGCCGTGGCCGATCGCGCCCATCTGGTCGGAACCCTGGACCAGCACCTGCCAGACCTTGTCGGAAACGATGGTGCCGGAGAGCGGGGCGTAGGCCGAGGTCAGGCCCTTGGCGATGGTGATCAGGCCGGGCTTCATGCCGTAATGATCGGAGCCGAACATGGTGCCGAGGCGGCCGAAGCCGGTGACGACTTCGTCGGCGACGAGCATCACGTCATACTTGTCGAGAACCGCCTGGATCTTCTGCCAGTAGCCCTTCGGCGGCGGCACGATGCCACCAGTGCCGAGGATCGGCTCGCCGATGAAGGCGGCAATTGTATCCGGGCCTTCGGCCAGGATCATCTCTTCAAGCTTGTCGGCGCAATATTGCGAGAACTGCTCCTCATCCATCGAGCGGTCGGGGCGGCGGAAGTAATAGGGTGCCTCGGTGTGCAGGACGGGAGCGCGCGGCAGGTCGAAGGCCTTGTGGAAGAGCTCGAGCCCGGTCAGCGAGCCGGTCATGACGCCGGAGCCGTGATAACCGCGCCAGCGCGAGATGATCTTCTTCTTCTCCGGGCGGCCAAGGATGTTGTTGTAGTACCAGATCAGCTTGATGTTGGTCTCGTTGGCATCCGAACCCGACAGGCCGAAATAGACGCGGCTCATGCCTTCAGGCGCCCGGTCGATGATCATCTTCGACAGCGTGATCGACGCTTCCGTGCCGTGGCCGACATAGGCGTGGTAATAGGCGAGGTTCTTCGCCTGGTTGGCGATCGCATCGGCGATCTTCTGTCGGCCGTATCCGACATTGACGCAATAGAGACCGGCGAACGCATCCAGGCTGGTGCGGCCGTTGGTATCGGTGATGTAGGCGCCTTCACCCGAGGAAATGACGCGCGTCGGCGTCTCACCGCGGGCATGCATGCCCATATGCGTCGAGGGGTGGAAGAAGTGGTCGCGGTCCCAGGCGTTGAGTTCGTTGCTTCTGTCGAGCATGGCTGATGTCCTTGATGTCTGGATTGGGAGGGCCGCTTAGGCGGCAGTGTCGATGCAGAGATATTTGAGCTCGGTAAAGGCCTCGATGCCGTGGCGCGAGCCCTCGCGGCCGATGCCGGATTGCTTCCAGCCGCCGAAGGGGATCGGGCCGCCTGTGATCTTCACCCGGTTGATGGCGACCATGCCGTATTCCAGCGCCCGGCCGAGCCGCATCTGGCGCGCGCCATTGGCGGTCACGACATAGGCGACGAGGCCGTATTCGGTATCGTTCGCCTTGGCGACGACTTCCTCTTCGGTATCGAAGACCGTGATCCCAGCGACCGGGCCGAAGGTTTCCTCGTGCATGATCAGCGCGTCGGCCGGAATGTTCGAAAGCAGGGTCGGCTCGTAGAACAGTTTGCCCGCCTTGTGGCGCTTGCCGCCAGTGATGAGCTTGGCGCCGCGCTTCACTGCGTCCTCGACCTGTTCCTCGACCTTGGCGACGGCCCGCTCATGCATGAGGGGACCGATCTCCGCATCCGCGGAGAAGCCGTCACCGACCTTCAGCTGGCGGATGCGCGACGCGAAAGCCTGCTCGAAACGCTGGGCGATCGAGCGATGCACGAAAATCCGGTTGGCGGCGAGGCAGTCCTGCCCCGACGTCGCGAACTTGGCATCGATGGCGATCTTCACCGCCTGCTCGATATCGGCGTCCTCGAAGATGATCAGCGGCGCATGGCCGCCGAGTTCCATCACCAGCCGCTTCATCGTCGGCGCGCATTGTGCCGCAATCAGCCGGCCGATGCCGGTAGAGCCGGTGAAGCTGACGGCACGCACCCGGTCGTCCTCGCAGAGGCGCCCGACGATAACAGCGGCATCGCCGGTAACGACGTTGAAGACGCCGGCGGGAATACCGGCACGCTCGCCGAGCTCGGCGAGAGCCAGTGCCGAGAGCGGCGTTTCGGAGGAGGGGTGGGCAACTACGGTGCAGCCTGCTGCAAGTGCCGCGGCCGCCTTGCGGGTGACCATGGCAGAGGGGAAATTCCAGGGGGTGACGATCGCGGTGACGCCGAGCGCCTCGCGGCGCACGATCATTTCGGCGCCCGGAAGATGGCTGGTGACATTCTCGGCATTCAGCCGTTTGCCTTCCTCGGCATACCACTCGACGAAGGATGCGGCATAGTCGATCTCACCGAGAGACTCGGCGAGCGGCTTGCCCTGCTCGAGCGTCATGATCAGCGCCAGATCGTCCTTGGCGGCGAGCATCAGATCGTACCATTTTCTGAGAATGCGGGCGCGCTCCTGCGGCAGCAGTCCGCGCCAGGCGGGCAGCGCCCGCGAGGCGGCATCGATGGCCGCGGTGGTCTCGGCGGTGCCGAGGCTTGCGACCCAGGCGACGGTCGCGCCGCTTGCCGGGTCGGTGACCTCGAAGCTCTTGTTATCGGCAGCGGACGTCCAGCGGCCATCGCAATAGGCGAGGTCGCGCAGCAGATGCCTGTCCTTGAGACGCGAAAGCGCCTGATGAAAATCGGGGCGGGCAAAAACCGCGGTCATGTCCTGTCTCCTCGTTACCGACACCGAAGTCTTTCACGGGAGGAGGCGAGATTTTGTCCTTTGAGGGCGCTTCAAACAGAGAGATTGTCTAAGGCTGAGCGCCGGGCCGCATGATCTCTCTATGCGTCGTTCGAGGTTTCGCCCGGCTGTACCAGAGCGGCGACTGGCAGCACGGTCTCGTCCTTGACCGTCTTGGTGACGATGTAGGTGAAATAGCGCTCGATCCCGAGCTCGCGGTCGAGCAGCCCGTCGATCAGCCGCTGGTAGGCATCGATATCGGGGGCGGCGATCCGCAGGAAGTAATCGACCCCGCCGCCGACGGACCAGCAGCCGACGATTTCGGGGATACCGGCGATCGCCCGCTCGAAGCGCTCGAAATCGCTCTGCCGGTGGTTGGCCAGCGTCACCTCGACCATGACGCTGGCGACCGGGGCGATTTTGCGCAGCGCGATGCGGGCATGATAGCCGGTGACGATCCCTGCCTTCTCGAGCTTGCGCAGCCGCATCCAGCAGGGCGTCGGCGAAAGGCCGGCCTTTTCTGCCAAAGCAAGTTTGGTAATGCGGCCATCCCGCTGAATCGCATCGAGAATTCTGAGGTCGATGGCGTCTAACTTCATGATCTTTCCGGGCTTGCAAATCATTTCATGAGCGAAGCGCGACAATGGAAGCGCATTTTGCCGTCGTCAATCCGGCGATCGAAATCGCTGTCTTCCTGTGCGCAAGCAGTCGTTAACCATCGCCGGTCTAACGATTGTGCTGACAAAACGGGATGATTCGATGGATGCCTCTCCTGCGGCGCTTCTGGCCGCTCTCAAGAACAGCGAACTTTTGATCGTGCGTGACGTGACCAAGGCGGGCGATGTCGATCGCTGTGCCGAAACGCTCGATAACCTGCATGGCGAGGCAGCCGTGACATTCTGGAAGGCCGAATGCCGCCGGCTGGCGGACGAGCTCGGCCAGTGCGGCCTGTCGGAAGACGCCGTGCGCGATCGCGTTCTCGATTTCCAGGCAACGGTGCAGACGGCGCTCGTCCAGCGCCATCAGGCACGGGCTCTCTCGGCAACGCGCGCCGAGCAGCAGAAGAAGCGCCGCACGGCCTGAGCCATCACTGCCGGCGCAGGCTGATCTCGCTTGTGGTCACCGACTTGCCCGACGCCGGATCCTTGTCGATCGTCTGGATCAGCAGCTGGCTGTTGCCGCGCTTGCGGATCGTCATGTTGGCATTGCGGTCGCCGTTGACGAGCCGCGCCCAACGGACAGCCAGATTGATCACATCGCCCTGGCGGCTGCCCGAGAGCTGCGACGGCGAGCCGGACGGGCCGGTATAATTGCCGGAATAGCGCGTGCCGCGCGCCGAGAGGTCAGCGGAGATCGCCCGGTTGACCACCAGAAGACCCCGGCAATTGCCTCGCATCGAGATCGAGGCTCCCGGCGCATCTATATTGAATTTGCAGGAAACATTGATCGGCGAGCTGCCGATCTTTCTGAGCACCTTGCCGGTGCCTGTCCAGCTGCCGCTGAGCGGCTGCAGGAACCCCGCCTCGTCGGCGGCGGCCGGAGCGGCGGCACAGAGACCGGCAAGAACTGCAATAAGACGTGCTTGACGACGCATGATCTCAATCCCCCTGAGCGGAATTGGGACAGAACGCTGTCCATCACCCACCGGTTCCGCGCCCGGCACTCAAAGCCAGTTGATGCGCTTCAGCACGTAGAGCGTCGCCACCGAAGTCGCCGCCACGAAGGCGACGATGATGATGAAGGCCCAGGTGTCGTTGACCCCTGGAATGCCGCCGACATTCATGCCGAAGAGGCCAGCCACGACGCTCGGCGGCAGGAGCAGCGCCGCAAGTGCGGCAAGCCTGTTGGAATTGCGGGCGATGCGCTCGCTGATGACGGTCGAAAGGTCGTCATGCAGGATGCCGGTGCGGTCGCGGATCGCGTCGAGATATTCGATGAAGCGCATCAGCTTATCGATGACCTCGCGCATCCGGAGCTTGTCGCGCTCGGCAAGCCAGGGCGCATCGTCGTGCTCGATGCGGTTCAGCGCGTCACGCTGCGGCGCGAGGTATCGGCGTAGCTGCACGGCGCGGCGGCGCAAAAGCTTCAGCCGCTCGCGCACTTCGGCGGCCTCGCCGTGAAAGATCAATTCATCGAGCTCGTCGACTTCCTCGTCCATCTGGTCAAGAACGGGCTCCAAGTCTCTGACAAGCTTGTCGCTGACGAGTGCCAGAAGCTCGCCGGTGCGCTTGGGCCCCTTGCCCTTCTCCAGCGCCTGTCGGATGTCGCGCAGCGCCGTGATATAGTGCCCGCTGTCGCGCAGGGTGACGACACGGTTTTCATCGACCCAGGCATGCAGCGGCACGAGATCGAGATCGACGGGCGCGTCTTCGGCCTCTTCGGGTGGTGCCGCGCAGACGCCGCGCAGGATGATCAGCAAACCGTCGTCGACAGGCTCGACACGCGGGCGGGATTCGTCTTCCAGCAGGGCATCCGTCACCAGCGGATCTAGGCCGCCACGCTCGGCAACCCAGGCGGCCGCGGCAACGTGATCGCGTTCCAGGTGAACCCAGAGAATGCCATCGGCAGGCTTCCAGTCGCGCAGACCGGAGGCACCGATCTCGCGACAGCCGCCCTTGCCGTCGAGTAGCACCGCAAAGCGAATGCCCGGCTCGGCGCCGTAATTCAGCTGGATCTTCGGGGCCGCAATTTCCATCCGCTCGCCATCCTCCCGTGGAATGCAAAAAGAAAGCGAAATCATACGCCTATATGCGCATGGTTTAGCACTTCGCGAGGGCAGACGGAACTACAGTTTCTGATCGGTGATTGGCCCCCCGCTACTCGGCGGCCGCAGCGAGGCAACCGTCGATGATGGTGCGGATTTCGGCGCGGCAGGAACCGCAATTGGTGCCGGCATTGAGCGCCTTGCCGATCGCCTCGACCGTATGGCAGCCATTGCGGATCGCGCCGGTGATCTGGTTGACGCCGACGCCGAAGCACGAGCAGACGGTCGCGCCGGGATCCGGCTGGTCCGATCCCGGCCGCCCGGCCGCGATCGCAAAGCGCTTGCGCAGATCGACGTGCGAGGCGGTTGGCTGCTGCACAGCCCAGGCGCGGGCAACAGCGACCGGTTCGGGAGCGACGAAGAGGGCGGCGAGCAGCCGCGTGCCGTCAAAGAAGGCGAGCCGCGTTTCGCCGGTCGCGCCGTCGCAATAGCCGAGCGGCTCGACACCAGCAGGAATGCCGAGATGCTTGCGGCACCAGTTCGCCCAGTCGGAAATCCCGGTGCAGGATGCGAATTCCAGCCGCCATCCGCCTTCGGCCTTCGCGAGAGCCCAGTAATCGCAATCAAGGTCCTCGGGCCTCGCGGCGGAAACGGCAAAGCCATAATGCTCTGCCTTGAGCGGCCGTGCCCTGACGGCGACGTTTTTCGAGGCAGGCTGGCCGGAGACAGGATCGACAACGGGTGCCACGGCTGCATCAATGCGGGCACGGGCGGAGAATTGGCCGTTCCAATGCATAGGCACGAAGATACTGCCGCGTGCCTGGCGCTCGCTGATCAGCGCGCGGACGACCGCCGTGCCATGAGGGCTCTCGATCTCGACCAGACCGGCGCCACGGATACCGAGTTCCATGGCGTCTCGCGGATGGATTTCAGCGAAGGGTTCGGCGATATGGGCGGAAAGGCGGGCGCTCTTTCCGGTGCGCGTCATGGTGTGCCACTGGTCGCGGATGCGGCCGGTGTTCAGTGTCAGCGGATAGTCCGCGCTCGTCCTGTCCGTTTCCGGAAGGTTTACGGCGATGAAGCAGGCCCGCTGGTCGGGATGGAAGAAGCCACCATCGGCGAAGAAGCGTTTGCCGCCGGGCGGAACTGGAGCATCCGCCAGCGGTGCCGGCCATTGGAAAGGGTGCAGCGCGTGATAGGCCGCGTCATCGATGCCGGCGTAGGCGCCGATATCGAAATCACGGTTGCCGCTATTTTCGAAGGCCGAGAGGGCGGCATGCTCGGCAAAGATCGCTGCCGGATCGGCAAAACCGAACGCCGCCTCGTGGCCCATGCGCCGTGCGACTTCGGCAAGCTGCCACCAGTCGGCACGCGCTTCGCCAGGAGCCGGCAGGAAGGGGCGCTGGCGCGAGATGCGGCGCTCGGAATTGGTGACCGTACCATCCTTCTCGCCCCATCCGAGCGAGGGCAGGAGGACATCGGCATGACGCGTCGTGTCCGTGTTCCCAACGATATCGGATACGACAACGAAGGGGCAAGCGGCGATCGCCGCCTCGACGGCATCGGCGTCGGGCATGGATACGACGGGATTGGTCGCCATGATCCAGAGCGCCTTGATGCGGCCCTCGGCGACAGCCCTGAACATGTCGACCGCCTTCAGGCCGGGCTTGGCGGCAATGGCGGGCGACGACCAGAAACGCTGCACGCGGTCGCGATCCCCAGCGTTCTCGATCGCCATATGCGCGGCCAGCATATTGGCCAGTCCGCCGACTTCGCGCCCGCCCATGGCGTTCGGCTGACCGGTCAGCGAGAACGGCCCCATGCCGGGACGGCCGATCCGCCCGGTCGCCAGATGGCAGTTCAGGATGGCATTGACCTTGTCGGTGCCGGATGCCGACTGATTGACGCCTTGGCTGTAGCAGGTGACGGTCTTCTCCGTCGTCTCGAACAGCCGGAAGAATTCGCGCAGCTGCATGGCGGGAAGGCCGGTACGCTCCAGGAGTTCATCCCAGCTGAGAGCCGCCGCGGAGGCAAAGGCCTCGGCGAAGCCCACCGTATGGGCGCCGATATAATTCTGATCGATCGCCGGGCTGGTCGCCAGATGCGCGAGCAGGCCGGTAAACAGCGCCACATCACCATCCGGGCGGATCGCCAGATGCAGATCGGCTATGTCCGATGTCATCGTCCGGCGCGGATCGATGACGACGATCTTCATGCCGGGCCGGGCCGCCTTGGCGGCGGCGAGCCGCTGGTAGAGAACGGGATGGCACCAGGCGAGGTTCGAGCCGGTCAGGATAACGAGATCGGCAAGCTCGAGATCCTCATAGATGCCGGGAACCGTATCCGATCCGAAAGCGCGGCGATGGCCGGCGACCGAGGACGACATGCAGAGGCGGGAATTGGTGTCGATATTGCCGGAGCCGATGAAGCCCTTCATTAGCTTGTTGGCGACGTAGTAGTCCTCGGTCAGCAGCTGGCCGGAGACGTAGAAGGCGACGGCATCAGGGCCATGTTCGGCGATGGCTTCGGAGAATTTCGTCGCGACGAGGTCGAGCGCGGTGTCCCAGGTGGTCCGCTCGCCGTTGACTTCAGGATGGAGTAGGCGGCCGTCGAGATCGATGGTCTCGGCGAGCGCCGAGCCCTTGGAACAGAGGCGGCCGAAATTGGCGGGATGATCGGGGTCGCCGCTGACGGAGACCGATCCGGTGTCGTCGACCTTGGTGATGACGCCGCAACCGACGCCGCAATAGGGGCAGGTGGTTTTGGTTTCAGTGGGCATGGGGGTTGGCCCTCAGCTCGCCGAGTGTGCGGCTACCCCCCTCTGTCCTGCCGGACATCTCCCCCACAAGGGGGGAGATCGGCTGGGTGGACCCGCTCGTCTCCGCTTCGATTGTTTGGGGAGACACGTGCCGCGAGTCGATCTCCCCCCTTGTGGGGGAGATGTCCGGCAGGACAGAGGGGGGTATTGTCTCCACCATCGTTCCAATCACTCCGCCGCCATCATCAAACTCTCGAACGCAATAAACAGCGCCCCATCCTCATTCCGTACAGGAATCGTTCGCACCACCCCGTCATCGGCCCCAAGCGCCTTGCCGGTTTCCAGCGAGATCACCCAGTTGTGCAGCGGGCAGGTGACCGCCTTGCCGTGGACGATGCCCTGCGAGAGCGGTCCGCCCTTGTGCGGGCAGTGGTCTTCGATTGCGAAGACCTCGTTTTCGGCCGTGCGGAAGACGGCGATCTTTCCCTGCGGGGTCTTCACACAACGCGCGCCGCGCAGCGGGATGTCGGAAATATCGCCGATCGAGATCCAGTTCATGTCCATCTCCTCACTCCGCGGCCTGGCTGAAGCCGACGGTCGCCATCGGCTTGAACTCGTGCTTGTCCTTGCCGGAGACGCGCTCCGACCAGGGGTCGACCTGGGCAAATTTCTGCGAGAAGACGAAGCGCTCGTAATAGCCGGTGCGCTTCTCGGTATCCTCCATGATCTGCCGGCGGATTTCGTCGAGGCCGATGCGCTTGGCCCATTTGTAGATGCGCTCAAGATAGCGGCCCTGCTCGCGATACATCTGCGTCAGCGCGACGATATGCTCCAGCGCTTCGTCCTCTGTTTTGACGAGGCCGAGCACTTCGGTGCCCTTGATGTCGAGACCGGCGGCACCGGCGAAATGGATCTCGAAACCGCTGTCGACGCAGATCACGCCGATATCCTTGCAGGTTGCCTCGGCGCAGTTTCGCGGACACCCCGAAACCGCCAGCTTCAGCTTTGCCGGCGTCCAGGAGCCCCACATGAATTTCTCGATGCGGATGCCGAGGCCGGTCGAATCCTGCGTGCCGAAGCGGCACCAGTCGGAGCCGACGCAGGTCTTCACGGTGCGCAGGCCCTTGGCATAGGCCTGGCCAGAGATGAAACCGGCCTTGCCGAGATCGGCCCAGACGGCGGGAAGGTCTTCCTTCTCGATGCCGAGCAGATCGATGCGCTGGCCGCCGGTGACCTTGACCATCGGTATCTCGAACTTGTCGACGACATCGGCGATGGCGCGCAGCTCATTGGCGTTCGTCACGCCGCCCCACATGCGCGGTACGACCGAGTAGGTGCCATCCTTCTGGATGTTGGCGTGCACGCGCTCGTTGATGAAGCGCGACTGATAGTCGTCGGCATATTCATCCGGCCAGTCGGCGACCAGATAGTAGTTCAAGGCGGGGCGGCACTTGGCACAGCCGCAGGAGGTCTTCCATTCCAGCTCCTGCATGACAGCAGGAATGGTCTTCAGCTTCTTCGCCTTGATCAGGCGGCGCACGTCGTCATGGCCGAGCTCCGTGCAGGTGCACATCGGCGTGACGGCCTTCGGATTGTAAGCGTCGCCGAGCGTCAGCGACATCAACTGCTCGACGAGGCCGGTGCAGGAGCCGCAGGAGGCCGAGGCCTTCGTGTGTGCGCGCACGTCATCCAGCGAGGTCAGCCCCTTGGCACTGATCGTCGATGTGATCTTTCCCTTGCAGACGCCGTTGCAGCCGCAGATTTCCGCATCATCCGGCAAGGCTGCAACGGCCGCCATAGGGTCCAGCGGCGACCCTCCCTGATAGGCTTGGCCGAAGATCAGCGTGTCGCGCATCTGCGAGATGTCGGTCGCCTTCTTCTTCAGGTCGTTGAACCAGGCGCCATCGGCCGTTTCGCCATAGAGCACGGTGCCGATGATCCGGTTTTCCTTGATGACGAGGCGCTTGTAGACACCGGCGGTCGCATCGCGCAGGACGATTTCCTCGCGGTCGTCGCCATCGGCAAAGTCGCCGAGCGAGAAGAGCTCGATGCCGGTCACCTTCAGCTTGGTCGGCGTATCAGAATGGACGAAGGCAGGCTTGCTGTCGCCCGCCAGATGCGAGGCGGCGACCCGCGCCATCTCGTAGAGCGGCGCGACCAGGCCATAGACCATGCCGCCCACTTCGGCGCATTCGCCGACCGAGTAGATGTCGCCATCCGAGGTCTGCATCCCGGCATCGACGACGATGCCGCGGTTGACCGCGAGGCCGGCATCCTTGGCGAGATTGACATTCGGACGGATGCCGACCGCCATGACCACGAGCGTTGCCGGAATGATCGTACCGTTGTCGAGCTCGATGCCCTCGACCTTGCCGTCGCCGACGATCGCCTTGGTATTGGCCTTGCAGATCACCTTGATGCCGCGTTCCTCGACGGCCTTCTGCAGCAGGTAACCGGCCGCCGGATCGAGCTGGCGCTCCATCAGCGTCGGCATGACGTGGAGAACGGTGACGTCCATGCCGCGCTGGGCAAGACCGGCAGCCGCCTCGAGGCCGAGCAGACCGCCGCCGATGACCACGGCCTTTTCACGCGACTGGGCGGCAAGCAGCATGGCCTGCACGTCGTCGAGATCGCGATAGGTGATGACACCCGGCAGGTCCTTGCCGGGAACCGGGATGATGAAGGGCACGGAGCCGGTGGCGATGACCAGCTTGTCGTAGCTTTCGGTGACGCCATGATCCGAGGTCACGGTCTTGGCCGTGCGGTCGATGGCGACGATCTTGTGGCCCTTGTAGAGCGTGATCCCGTGGTCGATGTACCAGCCGTCGCCGTGGATGACGATCTGCTCGTAGGTCTTCTCGCCGGAGAGAACCGGCGAGAGCATGATACGGTCGTAATTGACGCGCGGCTCGGCGTTGAAGATGGTGACGGCGTAGCGGCCGGGCGCCTGTTCGAAGAGATGCTCCAGCATGCGCCCGGGCGCCATGCCATTGCCGATGATGACGAGTTTCTCGGTCATGGTGTTACTCCGCAGCTTCGACGAAGCGGTGACGTTCGTAGAGGAACTTCAGCACGGCCTCGCGGCATTTGAGGTAGGTTCGGTCGGAGGCGAGTTCGATGCGGTTGCGTGGGCGCGAGATCGGCACGTCGAGGACTTCGCCGATCTTGGCCGCCGGGCCGTTGGTCATCATTACGATCCGGTCGGAGAGAAGCACCGCTTCGTCGACATCGTGGGTGATCATCACCATCGTGTTGCCGAGCCGGGCATGGATTTCCATGACGGCATCCTGCAGATGGGCGCGGGTTAGCGCATCGAGCGCGCCGAAGGGCTCGTCGAGCAGGAGGATCTTCGGTTCCATCGCAAGCGCTCTGGCGATGCCGACGCGCTGTTTCATGCCACCGGAAATCTCGGCGGGGCGCTTGTCCTTCGCGTGAGCCATCTGCACGAGGTCGAGATTGGCCATCACCCAGTCATGGCGCTCCGCCTTCGTCTTGCTGCCGCCGAAGACCTTGGAGACGGCCAGATTGACGTTCTCGTAGACCGAGAGCCAGGGAAGCAGCGAATGGTTCTGAAAGACGACGGCGCGTTCCGGCCCCGGCGCGTTCACCTCACGGTTTTCCAGCAGGACGGCGCCCGAGGAGACCGGCGTCAGTCCGGCGATCAGGTTGAGCAGCGTGGACTTGCCGCAGCCGGAATGGCCGATGATCGAAACGAATTCGCCCTTGGCGATCGTCAGGTTGATCCCCTTCAGGACTTCGGCACGAACGCCGCCGCGATCGAAATGCTTGTCGATATGGTCGAGCTTCAAATAAGCGGTCATCTCTGATCTCCTCAATTTGCCGAAGCGCCGCGGGTGATTAGCCGGCCGGCTGCCGCCACGAGCTTGTCGAGGGCGAAGCCGACGACGCCGATATAGGCGAGCGCGACGATGATGTCGGGCAGGCGCGAGGAGTTCCACGCATCCCAGATGAAGAAACCGATACCGACACCGCCGGTGAGCATCTCGGCGGCAACGATCGCCAGCCACGACAGGCCGACGCCGATGCGCAGGCCGGTGAAGATGTAGGGGGCGGCCGAAGGCAGCATGATCTTGAAGAAGAACTCGATCTGGTTCAGCCGCAGAACCTGCGCCACGTTGCGGTAATCCTGCGGGATGTTACGCACGCCGACGGCGGTATTGATGATGACGGGCCAGATCGAGGTGATGAAGATCACGAAGATCGCCGAGGGATTGCTATCCTGGAAAGCCGCGAGCGACAGCGGCAGCCAGGCAAGCGGCGGCACGGTGCGCAGCACCTGGAAGATCGGGTCGAGGCCGCGCATCGCCCAGACCGACTGGCCGATGATCGCGCCGATGACGATGCCGCCGACGGCGGCAAGTCCGAAGCCGTAGGCGACCCGCTGCAACGAAACCAGCACGCGCCAGCCGAGGCCGATATCCTGCGAGCCGTAGTTGAAGAACGGGAAGGCGATCAGATCGTAGCTTTCCTGCCAGACCTGATGCGGCGAGGGCAGCGAGGCCGTCGGCGACGAACAGAGGATCTGCCAGACGCCGAGCATCAGTGCGAGCACGACGAGCGGCGGCACGACATTGCGGGCGGCGGCCGTGGCAAGCTGCCGGACATTGACGCGGCGCGAAGGCGCCTTGGTCAGGCGCACCACGTTTGCCGTCTTGGGGGCAGGCTGCGCCGGGGTAATCGGTTCATTCTTTGCGAGGGCTGACATGCGATCGCTCCTTAAGGCAAGAAAAGGCCGGCGCGCCCGTCACGCGCCGGAGGCGGGGAATTAGGACGCGGCCTTGATGGCAAGGCTGTCGAGATAGGCGGAGGGGTTCTCGGGATCGAAGACCTTGCCATCGAAGAAGGTCTCCTTGCCGCGCGAGGAAGACGCCGGAATATCGGCGGCGGCGACGCCGAGATCCTTGGCGGCCTGGCGCCAGATATCTTCGCGGTTGACCTTGTCGACCAGCGCCTTGATGTCGGTGTCGGGCGCGAACTTGCCCCAGCGGATGTTCTCGGCCATGAACCAGGTGTCGTGGCTCTTGAACGGGTAGGAGACGCCGCCTGCCCAGAATTTCATGTATAGATCGGTGCCGTGGGCGACGCGGCCATTGCCGTAGTTGATGTCGCCCTTCAGACGGCCGAGCACGTCCTTCGGCGGCACGTTGAACCACTGGCGCTTGCCGAGGATCGTCGCCATCTCCTCCTTGTTGTCCATGCTGTCGCACCATTGCTGGGCTTCCATCACGGCCATCAGCAGGGCCTTGGCGGCGTTCGGGTTCTTCTCGATCCACTCGGTGCGCATGGCGAGCGCCTTTTCCGGGTGGCCCTTCCAGAGTTCGCCGGTGGTCGCCGCGGTGAAGCCGATGCCCTGATTGACGAGCTGCTCGTTCCAGGGCTCGCCGACACAGAAGACGTCCATGTTGCCGACCTTCATGTTCGCCACCATCTGCGGCGGTGGGACGACGATGGTCGAGACGTCCTTGTCGGGATCTATGCCACCTGCGGCGAGCCAGTAGCGGACCCAGAGATCGTGCGTGCCGCCGGGGAAGGTCATCGCCACCTTCACTTCGCCGCCCGCAGCCTTCTTCTTCTCGAATGCGGCCTTCAGCTTGGAAGCGTCGAGCTGCACGCCGGTTTCGGCATATTCCTTGGCGACCGAGATGCCCTGGCTGTCGTAGTTCAGCCGCGCCAGGATCGACATTGCCACCGGCTGGTTGTTCTGCGTCACCTTGCCGGCCTGTATCAGGTAGGGCAGCGGCGAGAGGATGTGGGCGCCATCGATGCCGTTCGCCGCGCCGCCGAGCACGAGATTGTCGCGGGTGGCGCCCCAGGAGGCCTGTTTGGCGACGTCGACATCCGGCATGCCGTGCTTTTCGAAGAGGCCCTTCTCCTTGGCGACGATCAGCGGCGCGGCATCCGTCAGCGCGATGAAGCCGAGCTTGGCACCCGTGACTTCAGGCGTGGCAGCCGCCGCAAAGGCGCCGGACGGGAAGGCCGAGCGGACCGCACCGATCAGGGCCGCCGTCGCTGTCGTCTTCAGAATATTGCGGCGGCTGAAGCTGCCGGTGAGGATCTTGGTCATGCGCAGTTCCCCTTATTGTCGAGTGGTCGCCGGATTTCGGGCACAAAAAAACGCCGCTCGGAGATTGCGTCTGCGGGAGGGAGGGTCCCGGACAGCAAAAACCTTGCGACGTCGATGTCTCTTGCAAGCGCCTATCGCGCGCTCATCTGCCTGGATCGCCGTTGATCCGGGCGTTATTAGCCTTGCAAAGGCCGTGCCAGTTTCAGATCGCTGCCGTCAATTGATTGAAAGCGTTTGGTATTCTGCGTTGAAATGATGGCAGGTGAATTTTTATGCGTTCTAAAATTCTGCGCATCTTTTATGCGAATGCCTGGATGGAAGCGGACCGCGCTGCCAGCAATTTGTGCAGCGCGGCAGACCTTCAGCCCTCGTCCGGCTGCCGGATGGCGATCGATGCGCTCTTCACTTTGAAGCCGTTGATGTAGGCAGCGAAGTCGCCCGGATCGAAGATGCGGCCGTCCATGAAGCGCTCGCCATCGCGGTCTCCCTCGATGCGAACATCGGCATCCTCGGGCGTGCAATCCTCGCCGAGTGCGGCGCGGTAGAGGTCCGGCCGATAGGCGGAAGCGGCGGCGCGCGCCAACGTCAGGCTGGGCTCGGCCTGGCCCCAGCGGATCATCTGGCTGTAGATCCAGAGCGCCTGGCTCGGGCGCGGATAATTGGCGAACTGGCCGTGGAACTGGAAATAGTTCTCGATGACGCGGCGGTTGCCCTTGGCGTCGAGGCTGAACTCACCAGCAAGAACGTGTCGAATGATCTCGACGGGCGCCGCGATGTAGCGCGGATCGGCAAGGACGTCAGCGAGCGCGTCATGGTTTGCCGCGTCGTCGCACCAGCGCGCGGCCGCATCGAGTGCAACGATCAGCCGCGAGACGGTCTCCGGATGGCTCTCTGCCCAATCCGGCCGCATGCCGATGACCTTTTCCGGAGCCGACGGCCAGATATCCTGCTTGGCGGCGACGATGCGGCCGACGCCTCGCTCCGAGGCGACCATGTTCCAGGGCGCGCCGACGCAGAAGCCGTCGATCGCGCCTGCGGCAAGCGCATCCGATGTCAGCGGCGGCGGAACGACGACGAGCTTGACGTCATGATCGGGATCGATGCCGCCGGCGGCGAGCCAGTAGCGGAACTCGTAATTGTGCGAGGAGAAAGGATAGGTCATGCCGAGCGTCGGCATCGGTTCGCCGCGTGCCCGCATATCGGCAAGCACGGCGGCAAGCGCCTTGGCATTCTCCATCGCGCTCGCGGTTTCCCCGGTGCCCGCGACCTGCTGCATGCGTTCGAAAAGCCGCGTCGAAAGCGTGATCGCATTGCCGCCGCGGCCGAGCGAGAAGGGCGTGATGGTCGGCGATGGATTGGAGCCGAGGCCGAGCATGGCGGCAACCGGCATCGGCGAGAGCATGTGGGCAATGTCGAACTGCCGGAAAGCCAGGCGGTCGCGGACGTTCGCCCAGGACACATCCTTCACCAGTTCGAGTGCGATGCCCTCCCTGGCGGCAAAGCCGAATTCGGCGGCGGCGATCAGCACCGATGCATCGACAAGCGGGATGAAACCGGCGCGCAGAACTCTCGGTCCCTCGCCGTTCGACAGGGCAGGGGAGGCGATGCGGGCGCTGCCGCTGGCAATCTTGGTCAAGGCATTCACTCCAGCGTCCTCCAGGCGCTTATTGCATCGCGGGCCGGGCTCACATCAGCAGCCCCGCAGCCGTCACGACACTTTGCGCGATCTCGGACATTTTCTTTTTCTCGTTCATTGCCGTCTGGCGAAGCAACGCAAAGGCTTCCTCTTCCGAAAGGCCCCGCATCCGCATCATGATGCCCTTGGCCCGCTCGATGACCTTTCGCTCCTCCAGCGCTGATTTGGCGTCGGCGAGTTCCCGTTGCAAGCGGCTGAAGGCATTGAAGCGGCTGACGGCCATGTCGAGGATCGGCTTGACGCGCTCCTTTTTCAGCCCGTCGACGATGTAGGCGGAGACGCCGGCTTCCACAGCGGCCTCGATCGAGGCGGTATCGGAGCGATCGACGAACATGGCGATCGGGCGGCTGATCGAGCGGGTCAGCTGGAAGAGATGTTCCATCATGTCCCGGTTCGGATTCTCGATGTCGATGATGATGACATCGGGTTTCAGCGTCTCGATGATCCGCGCCACGCCCTGCACCTCATGGATGACGGTGACGCGCATATGCCCCGCCTCCCGCAATCCCTCTTCGATGATCGAGGAGCGGATCGCGTTTTCATCGATGACAAGGATCGTCAGGTCGAAGTGGCTCATGCAGCATTTATGACGCAGTGCAGCAATGCTGGCAAGCGGATGGCTATAAAAATGGGCAGTATCAACAAGAGCCTACGAAATAGGCTTTTGTTGATACCGGAGCCAATCAGGCGACGGCGAGGCCGCCTTCATCGAACAATCGGATATCCGCCGGAGCGGCGCTGAGAAAAATCCGGTCTCCGGTGTTGATCTCCGCCGCCGAGCGATATTCGACGGTGACCGGCTGGCCGTCGGGCAGCTGGCAATAGAGATATTGCGTGCCGCCGAGATATTCGGCGAAGTCGACCGTTGCCTCCAGCCCGTCCGTGCCGTTGGCGCTGACGGTCAGATGCTCGGGCCGGATACCCAATTTCACCTTGGCGCCCGATACCAGCGCGCTCCCGGCGACGCCGGATTGGACCGCCTGTCCGCCAGCCGCAACCCGGCCCGCTCCCTGCCACATGGCGTCGAGCAGGTTCATCCGCGGCGAGCCGATGAAGCCGGCGACGAAGGTGTTGGCCGGGCGCTCGTAGATCTCGCGCGGCGTGCCCGATTGCTCGATGCGCCCGTCGCGCAGCACGACGATCTGATCGGCCAGCGTCATCGCCTCGGTCTGGTCGTGCGTCACGTAGATCATGGTGTTGCCGAGCTCACGATGCAGACGGGCGATCTCGATGCGCATGGAGACACGCAGCTCGGCATCTAGGTTCGACAGCGGTTCGTCGAACAGGAAGACATCGGGCTTGCGCACGATCGCCCGGCCGATTGCCACGCGCTGCCGCTGGCCGCCAGACAGCTGGCCGGGGCGACGGTCGAGAAGATGGTCGATCTTCAGGATTGCCGAGGCGGCCTTGACGCGCGCCTCGATCTCGCCTGCCTGTGTGCGCGCCATCTTCAGCCCAAAGGCGAGGTTTTCGCGCACGCTCATATGCGGATAGAGCGCATACGACTGAAAGACCATGGCGATGCCGCGGTCCGAGGGATCGAGATCGGTGACGTTGCGCCCGTTGATCTCGATCTCGCCATCGGTGACGTCCTCCAGCCCGGCAATCATCCGCAGCAGCGTCGACTTCCCGCAGCCGGAGGGGCCGACGAAGACCACGAAGGATCCCTCCGATATCGTCAGGTCGATGCCATGGATCACATCCAGGCTGCCGAAGCTCTTGCGAACTCCGGCAAGCACGACGCCTGTATCCGCCATCTTATTCACCGCGCGCCTCGCCGGCACGGACCCAGACGAGCATCTCGCCCGGCTCGCGGTTGTCCCAGAAGGGGTAGGGCACGAAGCGGGCGGTGGCCGGTTTCGTGGAGGGCGGCGCGGTCCGGTAGAGATCGGCGCCCCAATCCGAAGCATCGCGGCTGACGGGCAGGTCGAGAGCGACGGCGCCGCAAAGGCCCGCAATCTCCGAGACCTTCGCCTTCGACGGATCTGCCGAAAGCGAAATACCGTTCAGCCCGGCGCCATTGTCGGTCTCCTCGACGCAATAGACCAGCGGCCCGCGCATCAGTGCGGTGCGGCCGGCGTCCTGGCGGACGAGGGGGTTGGCGAAGAGCTTGCGCGCCGCAAGCGGAATGACGAGATCGACCACATCGCCACTCTTCCAGTCGCGCTCAATCCGCGCATAACCATCCGTTGAGACGGATTCGACGTCGATGCTCTCGCCATTGACCGAAAGCGTGGAGCCTTCGGCCCACTCCGGAATGCGTAGCGACAAGGCAAAGCGGGCCGGACGGTCGAGATTGAGGTCGAAATGGATCGCTCCATCCCAGGGGTAGCGGGTCGTCTGCGCCAGCTCGACCTTGGAGCCCGAAAGCTCGAAACGGGCCTTGCTTTCTCCATAGAGATGCACGGCGATTTCGTCTTCGGCGACCGCGTACATATAGGAGCCGACGGAGGCCAGCAGACGGGCGATATTCGGCGGGCAGCAGGGGCAATGGTGCCAGATCCAGCGGTGATGCTTGCCGGCGCTTTCCAGCGGGTTCTCGTAGAAGAACGTCTTGCCGTCGAGCGAGAGACCGGCCATCGCGCCGTTATAGAGCGCTTGTTCCATGATATCGGCATAGCGCCGGTTCGGGCCGCGACCGAGCATGCGGTTGGCCCAGAAGACCAGACCGACGGAGGCGCAGGTCTCGGCGTAGGCGCTTTCGTTCGGCAGGTCGTAATAGTCGGTGAAACCTTCGTTGGACGCCGCCGGGCCGATGCCGCCGGTCACATACATCTGTTTGGTCGTCAGGTCGTCCCAGAGCGTTTCGAGCGCTGAGGTCAGCGTATCGTCGTTATACTCGGTGGCGATATCGGCCATGCCGGCATAGAGATACATGGCGCGCACAGCATGGCCCACGACCTTTTTCTGATCGCGCACCGGCAGATGCGCCTGGCCATATTCGTAGGTCTTCTGGTGGAAATCGGCCGCACTGCGGCCGTCGCGCACCGCTTCTTCGGTGAAGAAATGCGGCTCGGTGCCGCGCTCGTCGACGAAGAATTTCGAGAGGTCGAGATATTTCTTCTCGCCGGTGACGCGCGCCAGCTTCACCAGCGCCAGCTCAACTTCCTCATGGCCGCAATAGCCGGCGAGCTTGCCCGGGCCATGGCCGAAAACGGTAATCAGGTAATCGGCATAGCGGCACATGATGTCGAGCAGCTTGCGCTTGCCGGTTGCCTGGTAGTAGGCGACCGCGCCTTCGATCAGGTGTCCGGCGCAATAGAGCTCGTGATGGTCGCGCAGGTTCGTCCAGCGGCGGCCGGGCTGTACGCGCTGGAACCAGGCGTTCAGATAGCCGTCCTTGTCCTGCAGTTTCTCGTACATGTCGATGATTTCGTCGACGCGTGCCTCAAGCTTGGGATTGGCGCGGCGATAGAGCGAATAGGCGACGGTCTCGATCGACTTGCCGAGGTCGCTGTCCCAGAACATCTGCGTCGACCCACCCCAGGGGCCGATCGGGATGACGACGCCGGGGCTTGGCTGGCTGACGTCGATCGCCTGGATCATGCCGGCCTCGACGCAACGGTCGAGCAGCGTTTCGGCCGTTGAATCGCAGATCGCATCCTGGCGATCGCCGAAAAGGCCGGCGAGCTCGACGCTCGGGACGGGCAGGGGACGGAACTGGCGGTCTCTCTTCAGCTTGTTCATGGCTTCATCCATTTCGTTGAAAGATCATCATTTCACCGCGCCGGCCATAAGCCCGCGCATGTAGTAGCGTTGCAGAAGCAGGAAGACGATCAGGCAGGGGATCGTCATGGCGACCACACCGGCCTGGACCGCACCCCAGTTGATGGCGCCGAGGCGCCCGGCGCGCACCGCCGTCATCAGGACGGGCAGCGTGTATTTCTCGTTGCTGGAGAGCAGCACGAGGGCGGCAAGGAACTCGTTCCATGCGTTCAGGAAGGCGAAGATCGCGACGGTCGCGACGCCGGGCAGGACGAGCGGCAAGAGCACCCTGACCAGCAGTTTCAGATCGCGCGCGCCATCGATGCGTGCGGCTTCCTCGATCTCCTTCGGCACGGCATCGAAAGCGTTGCGCATCATGAACACCGAGAAGGGGAGCTGCAGCGTCACATAGACGAGCGTCAACCCGAGCAGCGAGTTGTTGAGGCCGAGCTTGGCGAGAATGATGAAGAGCGGCGTCAGGATCGACTGGAACGGGATCATCAGCGTGGCGATGATCAGCACGAAGAGCACGTTCTTCAGCGGGAATCGATAGCGCGAGAAGCCATAGCCGGCGAGCAGGCTGACGGCGACCGTCAGCACCACGGTGGCGAGCGACACGAAGAGCGAGTTGATCATGTGCTGCCAGATGCCGGCGCCGAACGTGTCGAGCAGGGCATAGGCATCGAAGCTGACGCCCGTCGTCGGCCATGGCGGCAGGGGCGGCAGGCTCGCTTCCGTACCATGCCGGAACGACGAGAGCAGGGCGATGACGAAGGGCGCCAGGAAGAAGACCGACACGGCAACGCCGGTGACGTGATAGGCGGATTGCGACCGGAAGCGCTTGCGGGCGCGGCGTTCTCTTGAGGAAATCATGGGCGTTCCTCCCCGACCCTGAGCAGCCACAGCTGGACGATGGAGATCGCCACAAGGATCGCCAAGAGCGCGATCGACAGCGCTGCGCCATAGCCGAGATTGAAGGATACGAATGACTGGTTGAAGATGTAGTAGACCACCGAGATCATCTTGTTCTGCGGCCCGCCCGAGGTCATGATGTAAAACTGGTCGAAGGCAAGAACCGAGCCGGTGACCGAGACGACGAGCGCGAGCGCGATCGTGCGGCGCATCAGCGGCAGGGTCAGGTGCCGGAAGCGCTGCCAGCGCCCGGCGCCATCGATACGTGCGGCTTCTGTCAGTTCGGATGGGATCGCCTGGAGGCCGGTCAGCAGGATGATCATCGTGAAGCCGGCGATCTTCCAGACGACCATGACGATGATGGTGGCGAAGGCCGTATCGAAGCTCGCCATGATATTCGGGCTGCGCTCGACGAGGCCGAGCGCGCGCAGCGCCGGGCCAAAGAAGCCACTATCGACATTGGCAAGCCAGACCCAGAGCAGGGAGGCGGTCGCGAGCCCGACGACGACGGGCAGGAAGATGATCGTCCGGTAGGTGCTGACGAAGCGCCGCTCCTTCTCGACGAAGATCGCCAGCGGGAACGCAACGGCAAAGATCGCGATGGTGACGATGACGGTGTAATAGGCGGTGAAGTTCAGTGCCGCCATGAAGCGGCTGTCGTTGAACATGCGGGTATAGTTGGCAAAGCCGATCCAGCGCTGGGCGCCCATCAGCGGCCAGTTGTGCAGGCTCATCCAGCCGGTGAAGATCACGGGCATCACGAAGAAGACGATGACGAGCGCCATGGCCGGCGCGATATAGAGAAGCCCGCGCCATTGCGATCTGCGCCGCCTCTTGCGGCTGCCGGCAGGGCGCTGGGGACCTGAAACGGTCATCGAAATGCTCCGCATCTTTCATTGCTGCATGGAATGGATCGGCCGGAGAGCTGCCACTGCTCCCCGGCCGCGGCCGGGAGAGACTATTGGCCGCTGTCTATGATCGACTGCATCTCGGACTGGGCGCTCGAGAAGGCTCCGTCTTCGTCGTCACCGAAGATCGCGGCATTGGTGAAGGTCGCCCAGGGGCCGTTGGCGCTGTTGATCAGGTCGTTGAACTGCAGCGTATAGGGCGTTTTGGCAATCGAGATCGCCTTCAGGCCCACCTGCATGCGCGGATCGAGTCCGGCAAGCACCTGATCGGCAATGTCGCCGCGGGTCGGAAGGCTGCCATACTTGGCCATGACCTTCTGCCCGTCCATCGAATAGATATATTCGAGGAACTCCTTCACCGCATCGATCTTCTTCGTGCCCTTGGTGATGACGAAGTTATCGCCACCGGCAAAGGACGACGGCTTGCCATCGACGCCGGGGATCAGCGTCACGCCGAAATTGATATCGGGATGGCTGGTGACAAGCGTGCCGATCGCGAAGGCGCCGAGCGACTGCTGGCCGATCTTGCCGTTGGTGAAGCTCAGGAAGTTCGAGCCGTTATCGCTGGCCGCACCTGCCGGAACCAGGTCCTTCTTGACCATATCGCGATAGAAGCCGACGGCCTTGCGCATCTGCGGCGTATCGAGCGTCGCGGTCTTGCCGTCCTCGGAGAGGATATCCGCACCCGCGCCCCAGACGAGCGGCGTGAAAGTGAAGATCATGCAGCCGCCGCAGCCGCCGCCGGAGAAATAGAAGCCGTAGGTGTCGTCGCCGAGCTTGCGGATCTTCTCGGCATTGGCCGAAATCTCCTCCCAGGTGGTGGGCGCCTTCTCGGGATCGAGCCCAGCCTTCTTGTAGAGGTCCTTGTTCCAGGCGAAGACAGAGGTCTCGACCGAGAGCGGCAGGCCGTAGATCTTGCCGTCATAAGTGCCGAGGCGGACATGCGACGGCGACAGAGAATTGAAGTACGGCAGGCTCTTCGCCCAGTCCGATAGGTCTTCGAGTTGGCCGGCTGCGGCAAAGGCCGGCGTATAGATGAGGTCCATCGACAGCGCATCGGGCGCCTGACCACCGGCGATCGCCGTCGCATATTTCTGCACCAGTTCGCTGAACGGCACTTCGGTGGCGACGACCTGGTTTTCATGACTGGAATTATAGGCTTCAACGACCTTCTTGAAGGCGTCACCGATGCCGGAACGGACCCACATTTCAATCTTTTCGGCAGCCGAGGCTGTCGATACGAGGCTAAGGGTGGCAATGCTCGTTGCCACCAACAGACGCTTCATCATGGCACTCCTCCCAATATGGCGCGTCTCCTTCGCGCCGTTTCTAAATCCCGAGGGCGTCGCCCCCGCATGTCTGCCGCACGACGAGGCGGCACGGCAATTTTCGGACGCCGGGCTCCACCGGGCGTCCCTCCGCAAGCGACAGGATCGTCAATCCTGCCTGCCGCCCGAGCTCCTTCAGCTCCATATCCACTGTCGTCAGCGGCGGCCGGGTCTGCGCCGCGACAATCTCCCAATTGTCGAAGCCGACCACCGACACATCCTGCGGCACCTTGATGCCGCGTTCGCGCAACGCATCGATGACACCACGGGCGATCTGGTCATTTCCGCAGAAGATGCCGTCAGGCTTCTCGCCGGCCGCACTCCAGAGCCTCGCCACCGCATCATGCCCCCAGCTTTCCGACCAGACGCCGAAAAGGACCGGCACGCTGTCGCCAGCCACCTCGCGATAGGCATTGGCGCGCTCGCGGACCGAGACGAAATCCTCCGGCCCAGTAATATGGGCGATCCGCCTGCGTCCAAGTTTCCGCAGCCACTCCGTCGCAAGCCGCGCACCATGCCCATCGTCGGAACTGAACGTGACGCTGTCGGGCGCACCTTCGGTAAAGGCGTAGACCACGGGCACGTTCAGGTTCGACAGATCGACTGGCAACCGTCTGTCCAGACGCTTTCCTGTCGCGATGATGCCGTCCACCTGCTTGTCGAGCATCGCATCGACATGGATCTGACCGAGCGCCGGATCATCCTCGATGGCACAGAGGAAGACCGAGACGCCGTGATCCACCAGCGCTTCCGAAACACCGGCCATCACGGGCAACGTGAAGCGGCCGTAAGTGTCGTTCGTCAGCAGCCCGATGGTGAAACTGCGCTTGCTCAGGAGACCGCGCGCCAGAGCATTCGGCCGGAATCCGATCTCCGCCGCAATGCGCTTCACCCGCTCGCGGGTCTCGGCGCCCATGCGGCCCGTATCGTTCAACGCCTTCGATGCCGTCGATATGCTGACGCCCGCAGCCGCAGCCACGTCATGGATGGTAATCCGCCCGCGTTTTCCTCCCGAGATGTTCAGCTCTTCCTCCTAAGCTTTGCGATGAGAAAACCTTTTACCAAGTGCTGTGTCAAGTGAGAAAAGGTTTTCTCTAACGCAAATGTTGGCCGATGGCGAGAACGAAATTGTGGTGGCCGCTGTCTCATTCCAACGGAGGGCGTTCTTGGCAAATTGCCGTTGCGGTGGTAATTTTTACCACCGAGATGGAGAATACTTCATGGCCAATGTCGAGAAAATCAGCGTTTCAATGACGCCGCAGCAGGCGGAGTTGCTGAGAGACGCCGTCAGCAGCGGCGCGTATGCGAGCAGCAGCGAAGTCATCCGCGAGGCGATGCGGGACTGGTCCGCAAAGTGGGAGAGCCGGAAAGGCGACATCGAACGTCTGCGGCGCCTCTGGGCTGAGGGCAAGGCCAGCGGAGAGCCTGTCTCTGTTGACTTCGAGACGCTGCGTGATGAAGCAGGCCGGGAGTTGAGCGCGGCTCGCAAAAATGCCGGTTGATCTGGTCTGGCTGCCACAGGCTCTCAGTGACGCGCGCGAGATCTATGTGCGTATCGGCTTGGAGCAACCCCAGGCGGCCGAGCGCTTCTTCGACAGTTTTGAACGCAAGGCGAAGCTGCTGGCCGAACAGCCGCGTATGGGAGCGCGTCACCCGGAGATCGGACCGGGTGCGCGGATCCTGGTCGATGCGCCATTTCTGATCCTCTACGAAACCATCCCTGATGATGAGGACATACCGGTTGAACGCGTCCAGATCGTTCGCGTCGTCGATGGCCGCCGCGATCTTCGCGGCCCGTTGATTTAGGCGGAGTCGGAATCAATCCGCTAATAAAGCAGCAGTTTACGAAGTTTCGGCAGCGATCCTTAACGTCTGGGGCGTAGAGAGATCGGATGATGGTGCTGCGTGGGGATCCGTCGTCTGCGATGAGAGAGAGACTTTACTATGTCGATCGCCTGAGGGTCTTCGCCTTCGGATTGCTGATCCTTTATCATTCCTCGGCTGCCTTCTTCCCCGATATGGGCTGGCTGCTGCATAGCGAGAATACCAGCCGCGGCCTGTCGCTGGTCATGGATTTCCCGCGTGCCTGGCGCCTTGCGCTCCTCTTCTTCATCTCCGGCATGGGCGTCGCCTTCACCTTCAAGCCGGAGCAGGGGCTGACCTTCATCTACAAGCGCACCGCGCGCCTGCTTATCCCGCTGCTCTTTGCCATGGCCGTCATCGTCGTGCCGCAGGTTTGGTACGAGCGGATGTATGAGAACGGCTATACCGGCTCCTTCCTCGAATTCTGGCTGACGCGCTATTTCACTGAGGGAAAATATCCGACCGGCAATTTCACCTGGGCGCATATGTGGTTCGTCGCCTATCTGCTGGTGATGTCGGTGATCTGCTATCCGATCTTCCAATATCTGCTGCGGCCCGGAAATCCCATCTTCGCCTGGTTCGAGCGCGTCGCCAAAACGGGCGCCATCTACCTCTTCTTCCTGTTGCCGCTCGGCCTCAATCTGGCGCTGTCGCCGATCTATCCGCGTGAGACCAATGCGCTCTATAATGACGGCGCCTGGTTTGCCGTCTGGGCCAGCTGGTTCGGCCTCGGTTTCCTGATTTCCCGCCATCACCGGGCGCTGATCGGCACGCTGATCGCACGCCGCTATGTCAGCGGCGGGATTGCGCTTGCGACCACCATCTGGCTTTACCTGGCGTCCTGGACCGTTGCGCCGGAGCAGGCGATCGGCAGCTACGATGTCAACGAAACCCTGCTTTTCAAGACCAGCGTCTTCCTGCTCGCTTGGAGCATGATCCTCACCCTGATCGGTTTTGCGGCGCGCCATCTCAATCAGCCGAGCGAGCGGCTGGTGACGATGAACCGGCTGGTCTTCCCGCTCTATATCGTCCACCAGACGGTGACCGTCGGAGCGCTCTACTATGTCCTGCCGCTCGATCTTCCTGCGATCCAGAGCTTTGCGCTCGTCGCCGCGGCAACCGCCGTCGTCTCGATTGCCTTCGCGGTTGCCGTCGATCAGCTGCCGAGCCCGCTGCGCCAGTTGGTCGGCCTGACCGAGAAGCCGCAGCCTGCGCGTGACGGCGAGGCTTTGGAGCGCTCGGCACGGCGTGGATAATCGCCGCTCTGGCGGGTTCCAGCGCGCCGATGGCGTCAACGCGCTTGCCTAATGTTCGGGGCAAATCCTATCGTGCATGATGTCGCCGAACCGCACGGATTGCATCATGACCGTCACGCGCCCGATGCCCGAAGAGAAGGGCATTCTCGAGTTTCTCGAAATCTGCAGCAGCGTCTATTCGGATGACGCCGTGTCGCAATCGATCGAGGCGCAGCGGGCGCAATATGATGCGCTCTGCGCCCGCTTCAGCCCGCCGCTCCCCGATGGTCTGACATTCGCCGATAGCCGTATCCGGGGCGTCCCGACGCGGCGCTATCGCCCCGCGAAGGTCACGACGCCGACGCTCCTCCTTTATCTGCATGGCGGCGGCTTCGTGGTCGGCTCGCTGGAGAGCCATCATGCGATCTGCGCTGAGATTGCCGATTTCGCGGGCGCCGAGCTCGTTGCCGTCGACTACCGGCTGGCACCGGAACATCGCTGGCCCGCGCAGACCGATGATTGTTTTGCCGTGCTGGAAGCGCTGGCTGCAGGCAGCAACCCCATTGTCCTGATCGGCGACAGCGCCGGCGGAAATCTTGCCGCCGGGCTCGCTTTGCGCGCGAGGGACAAGGGGATCGCGGGCATTGAAGCACAGGTGCTGATCTATCCGGCGCTCGGCGGCGATCTGACGACGGGCTCCTATGTCGAGATGGCCGATGCGCCGGGGCTGACGACAGCCGATGTCGCCTACTACCGCGAAGTGCTCCAGGCTCCGCCCGGCGATCCCGTTGCCGGTGCGCTGTCCGCCAGGGATGTCAGGGGCTTGCCGCCCGCCTATATCACCGGGGCGGCCTTCGATCCCTTGCGTGACGATGCCCGCCACTATGCGGCGCGGCTGGCGCAAGCCGGGATCGAGGTCTGGTTCCGCGAGGAGCCGCAGATGGTTCACGCCTGGCTGCGCGCCCGCCATATGAGCGAGGGCGCCAAGCAGGGCTTTCGCGCTGTCTGTGAAGCCGTCCGCCGGTTTGCGGCCGGCTGACGCTTACATCAGGTCACGGGGAATGCGCATTTCCGCAAACACCTTCTCGAACACCTGCACGTCACCCTCATAGGCAGTCACCACGGCGCTGATGATCCAGTCGCTGGCAGTGCAGGCGATCTTTGCCGTCGCCACCGTCCGCACGAACCAGTCCGGGCGGCGCATGTCGCAGGTCCAGGTCGAAATACCGGTCATCGACAGGGGATCGCCCGGCGTGATCGACCAGATTTCCTCACGCAACTGCCGGGTTGAGAGGCCGGTATCCGGATGTTCGAACAGCCCGGTATCCTCGTGGATGCGGTAGTCGGTGCGATTGGCCGAGAGGTCCTTCAGGACCTGCCGCTTGGTGACGCCAGGAGCGTGCTCGATATATTTCGGCAGTGGATCGGGATTTTCAGGTTCGGGGACCGCAATCTTTTCATGCGCGCCAAGCAGCGGCAGACCGAGGCCGAGCGAGGCGATGTCGATCTCGACGCCGGCATCTTCGGGCGGCGGCAGGATCATCGGCCAATAGGCGGTCGAGATCGCCAGCCTGATCCGGTGCCCCTTGCGGAAGCGATAGCCGCAGGCATCGAGCTCAAGGCGGATCGAGGCCTTCTCACCGGGTGCTAGCGCCTCCGGCTCCACGTTGCCGTTGCGATGGGTGAGATTGATCACCCCGAAGGCGACGCGGGTTGCCGTCCCATCGGGATGCACATCGACGAGACGGGCGCAGAGATTGCCGGTCCTTGCCTGCGTGCGTAGCGCAAGCGTCAGCACCGGGCGGCCGAGATAGTCGTGATCACAAGCAAGCGGCACCGTTTCGAAAGTCAGAGAGCCCGCATCGTCTGAGCGCTGGTCGAGCGCCATTTCGGCATCCGGCTTCAGCGTGAAATACTCGCCGGACGACGTGCCGGTATCGAGGGGTGAGCGCAGATAGACGGCGTGTTCCGGCGCCTGCGGGATCGGCATGCCCTCGGTCAGTTTGCCGAATTGCTCGACATAGAAGCACTGCATCTCCGGCTTAGACCAGGAGTCCTTGGCGATCCAGAAGCCGGGATCGAAATCGCGGCGCGGGGCAGGGCGGATGGCGTCGAGAATATAGGCGCGCGTTTGAGGGAGCCGGTCGATGCCGTTGTCCTCGCCGCGCAGCCACTTGTTCCACCAGGCAATTGCCTCGCCATGGAAATCGGTGCGGGGCTTCGGCCAGGCGAAGTGCGGATATTTATGCACCCAGGGACCGATCAGAGCCTTCGCCTTGTCGCCCAGCCCCTCGACCGCCATCAGCGGCGTGTTGCGATAGCCGTCGGCCCACCCGGCGATCACGAGCGCCGGGATCTCGACCTTGGAGAAATCCTCGGAGATCGAGCCATGCTGCCAGAATTCGTCGCGGCGCTGGTGGCTCAGCCATTCCTCCATGAAGAAGGGCTCGTGTTCCAGCCGCTCCAGCCACATCTCCTTCCAGCGCTCGCCGACAAGGGCGGGATCGGGCGAGCGGGACTGATAGCCGAGCATGGTCGCGGCCCAGGAAAGCTGCGCCGAGAGATGGCATCCGTTCTTGTAATGGATATCGTCGTTATAGCGATCGACCGTGGAAGCGATGGAGATGACCGCCTTCAGAGCCGGCGGGCGCAGCGCAGCCACCTGCAGGCTGTTGAAACCGCCCCAGGAAATACCCATCATCCCCACCGAGCCGTTCGACCAGGGCTGCGCCGCAATCCAGGCGATCAGCTCACAGGCATTGGCAAGCTCAAGCTCGGTATATTCCCCGTCGATGACACCATCGGATTCGCCGGAGCCGCGAATATCGACACGCACACCGGCAATTCCTGCCGCGGCAAAGACCGGGTAAGTCGACTCGTCACGCAGGCAGGTCCCGTCGCGCTTGCGGTAGGGCAGGAATTCGAAAACCGCGGGAACGGGATCGCTTTCTGCCCCATCCGGCATCCAGATGCGGGCGGCAAGCCGCGTCCCATCCTTGAGCGTGATCCATTGGTTCTCGATCGTCGTGAAGCCGCGCGGGGTCATGTCTCTTCCTTCATGCACTGTCATGGGAACGAGGCGGCCTGCGCCGCCCCGAAATCTCAGTTGCCGGCGCTTTCCATCCGGCGCGTCGCCAGCACGCGCTCAAGCCAGCCGATTTCCATCTCCGGTACCGACTTCAGAAGCAGGTCGGTGTAATCGTCGAAGGGCGGCGAAAGCGCTTTCGACTTCGGGCCGAACCGCACCAGCTTGCCACGGTGCATGACCGCAACGCTATCGGCAATTGCCCGGACGATCGCGATATCGTGGGTGATGAAGATGTAGGAGAGCTGCTCTTCCTCCTGAAGCCGCATCAGAAGCTTCAGGATGCCCTCGGCGACCAGCGGGTCCAGTGCCGAGGTCGGCTCGTCGCAGAGGATGAGCTCCGGCTTTGCCGCAAGTGCCCTGGCGATAGCCACGCGTTGCTTCTGGCCGCCGGAAAGCTCGGCCGGATAGCGGTCGATGAAGCCGTTGCCCATCTCGATCTGGTCGAGCAGCTCCTTGACGCGCGCCGTCTTCTTCGCCCCGCGCAGGCCGTAATAGAAGGTCAGCGGACGGCCGATGATATCGCGCACCGTCTGGCGCGGGTTCATCGCGGTATCGGCCATCTGGTAGATCAGCTGGATCCGCCGCAAGTCGTCGTTCGGCCGGTTGCGAAGGCTCGGCGTCAGCGGCTTGCCGTCGAAGATGATCTTGCCTTCGTTCGGCGGAAGCAGCCCGGTGATCACCCGCGCAAGGGTGGATTTCCCCGAACCGGATTCACCGACGACGGCAAGCGTCTGTCCTTTCGGCACGTGAAGAGAAACCCCGTGCAGCACCTTGAAACCGTTGGAATATTCGGCGCTGATATTCTCTACCTTCAGCAACGCGCCGGATTGATCCGGCGCCTCATCGCGCGCCGTCTGGCGGACGTTGACCAGGGCACGCGTATAGTCCTGCGCCGGCGCCTCGATGATCTGCTGCACGCTGCCATATTCCACCGTCTTGCCGTGGCGGAGAACCATGATGTCGTCGGAAATCTGGGCGACGACGGCAAGGTCGTGGGTGATGTAGAGGGCCGCCGTATGCGTCTCCTCGATCGCATGCTTGATCGCCGCGAGCACGTCGATCTGAGTCGTCACGTCGAGCGCCGTCGTCGGCTCGTCGAAGACGATCAGCGACGGATTGGAGCAGAGCGCCATCGCCGTCATGGCGCGCTGCAGCTGGCCGCCGGAGACCTGATGCGGAAAGCGGTCGCCGAAGGTTTCGGGGCTCGGAAGACCCAGCACCTGGAAGAGATAAAGCGCGCGCTTGCGCGCCTCCTCCTTGCTCATCAGACCGTGCTTGACGGAGGCTTCGATCACCTGGTCGCCAAGCTTGTGGGCCGGATTGAAAGCGGCGGCCGCCGACTGCGCGACATAGCAGACACGGGCGCCGCGGATCTGGCGGATGCCGCCCTTGCCGAGCGGCAGGATGTCCTTACCGTCGAGCAGAACTTCGCCCCCTGTGATCTCGGCGCCGCCACGTCCATAGGCGAGAGCCGAAAGGCCGATCGTCGATTTGCCGGCGCCGGATTCGCCGATCAGGCCAAGAACCTTGCCCTTTTGCAGGTCGAAGGAGACGCCATCGACGATCGTCACCCGCTTCGGCGGCTCGCCGGGCGGATAGCTGGTGGCCTCGATCTTCAGATTGCGAACTGAAAGAAGCTCAGGCATCGCCGCGTCCTCCCTTGAGGCTGGATGTGCGTTTCAAAAGCCAGTCGACGACGAGATTGACGCAGACCGCGAGTGCCGCAATCGCGGTGCCCGGCACGAGGGCGGCCGAGATTCCGAAGATGATGCCGTCTTTGTTGTCCTTGACCATGCCGCCCCAGTCGGCGGCCGGCGGCTGGATGCCGAGGCCGAGGAAGGAGAGGGTGGAGAGAAAGAGGATGGAGAAGGCGAAGCGCAGGCCGAATTCGGCCAGCAGCGGTGAAAGCGTATTTGGCAGGATCTCGCGGAAGATGATCCAGAGCTTGCCTTCGCCGCGCAGCTTGGCGGCTTCGACGAATTCCATGACCGCGACATCGAGCGCCACGGCGCGGCCGAGGCGGTAGACGCGGGTGGAATCGAGGATTGCCATGACTAGGATCAGGATGACGATATTCTGCGGCAGCACGGCGAGAACGACGAGCGCAAAAATCAGCGTCGGGATCGACATCATCAGGTCGTTGAAGCGCGAGAAGACGGTATCGATGATGCCGCGCGACACGGCGGCCGTGAAGCTCAGGAGGATGCCGAGCGAGAACGAGATCAGCGTTGCGCCGAGTGCCACGAAGAGCGTGGTGCGGGCGCCGTAGATCAACCGCGAAAGGATATCGCGGCCGAGATTGTCGAGGCCGAAGAAATACTGGTTGTCGGCGACCTGCCAGACATTGCCGACGACTTCCGTCTCGCCATAGGGGGCGATCCAGGGTGCGAAGATCGCGAAGATGAAGGCAATGACGATGCCTGCTATGCCGACCCAGGCGGTGATGGGGATATCTCTCAATCTCATCGCGGATGCCTCAGTCTCGGGTTGGCGACGATCGCCAGAATGTCGGCAATCATGTTCAGGAAGATGTAGACGGCGGCGAAGATCAGGCCGCAGGCCTGGACGACGGGCATGTCGCGCACGGTGACGGCATCGACCATGTACTGGCCCATGCCGGGATAGACGAAGACCACTTCGACCACGACGACGCCGACGACGAGATAGGCAAGGTTGAGCGCCACGACGTTGATGATCGGCGCCAGCGCATTGGGTGCGGCATGCTTGACGATCGAGCGGAAGGCGCCGAGGCCCTTGAGTTCGGCGGTCTCCATATAGGCCGACGACATGACGGAGAGGATTGCTGCCCGCGTCATGCGCATCATGTGGGCGAGAACGACCAGCACGAGAGTTGCCGTCGGTAGCGCAATCGCCTTCAGCCGCTCGACGAAGCCCATGCTGTCGTAGACCGTTGCCGGGAAGGTCGCGACGCCGAGCTTCACGGCGAAGAACATGATCAGCAAATAGCCGATAAAGAACTCGGGCAGCGAGATCGCCGCGAGCGAGATGACGTTGATGATCTTGTCCGGCATCCGGTTTCTGAAATGCACCGAGAGCATGCCGAGCGCGACGGCGAGCGGCACCGAGATCAGCGCGGCGAAGCCGGCCAGGAACAGCGAGTTGCCCAAGCGCTTGCCGATCTGCTCGCTGACCGAGTTCTTGCTTGCCCATGAGGTGCCGAAATCACCCTGTACGGCATTGCCGAGCCACTCGACGTAACGCGTCGTCACCGGCCGGTCGAGGCCGAGATCCTGGCGGATATTGGCGACCGCCTGCGGCGTTGCCGACTGGCCGAGATAGGTCGTCGCGAAATCGCCGGGCAGCGCTTCGAGGCCGCCGAAGATCAGGATCGATACGGCAAAAAGCAGGACGAGCGAGAGCACGAAGCGCTCGATGATGAGGGCGAGCAGCGGAAAGCGCTGTCGGAATCTGAGACCCGGCAAAGGGTTGCCGGTCGATGAACTGGGCATGGCGAAGGCCTCGCGCTGAAACGTCAGGGGGACCGCAAGCCTTGAGCTTGCGGTCCTGGTTCAGTCAGAGATGGCGGGGAAGCCCCCGGCCGTCAGGCATCGAGCCAGACGCGGGTGGCGACATAGCCGTTCGACATGTCGTTGCCGATATCGTGGACATATCCCTTCACCTGCTTGGAGCAGGCGTTCACGAAGTCGTTGAACATCGGCAGGATCAGGCCGCCTTCATCGCGCACCATCATCGCCATGGTGCGGTACATGTCCTTGCGCTTGGTCTCGTCGAGTTCCGAGCGTGCTTCAAGGAGCAGCTTGTCGAAGTCGGGGCGCTTGAACCGCGTGTCGTTCCAGTCGGCCGTCGAGAGATAGGCCGTGGAATACATCTGGTCCTGCGTCGGGCGGCCGCCCCAGTAGGAGGTCGAGAAGGGCTGGACGTTCCAGACGTTGGTCCAGTAGCCGTCGCCCGGCTCGCGCTTGACCTCGATCTCGATGCCCGCCTTCTTGCAGCTTTCCTGGTAGAGAACGGCGGCATCGACGCCGCCCGGGAAGGCGACTTCGGAGGTGCGCAGCAGCACGGAGCCGCTGTGGCCGGACTTCTTGTAATGGAAGGCCGCCTTGTCGGGATCATAGGCGCGCTGCTCGATACCCTCGGGGAAGAGAGCGTAGGTGTTGTTGATCGGAAAGTCGTTGCCGACCTTGCCGTAGCCGCCGAGGATCTTCTTGACCATCGTCTCGCGGTCCATGGCGTATTTCAGGGCAAGCCGCAGGTCGTTATTGTCGAACGGCGCCTTGTCGCAATGCATGATGAAGACGTAGTGGCCGCGGCCCGAAGTCGAGAGAATCTCGACGGTCGGCGCACGCTTCAGAAGATCAACGGTCTTCGGATCGACGCGGTTGATATAGTGCACCTGGCCGGAAGAAAGTGCAGCGATACGGGCGGTCGCGTCGTTCATGCCGATGATTTCGATGGAATCGACATAGCCGCGATCCGAACGCCAGTCGTCGGCATTCTTTTCGAAGGTGGCGCGAACGCCGGGCTCGAAGCTCGTGAGCTTGTAGGGGCCGGTACCGATGGAGGCCAGCGGATCGTCATTGCCGCCATTCGGCTGGATGACGAGGTGATAGTCCGTCAGCAGCAGCGGCATATCCGCATTGCCTTCAGTCAGCGTCAGAACGAGGTTGCCGCCGTCGGCCTTGACGTCCTTGATCGAGCCGAGAACGCCGAGCGCGCCGGATTCCGACTTCTTGTCGGTGTGGCGCTTCAGGGTGGCGACGACGTCGTCGATCGTCAGTTCCTTGCCGTTGTGGAACTTCACGCCCTTGCGGATCTTGAAGGTCCAGGTGGCGGCGTCCTTCGACGGTTCCCAGGATTCGGCGAGCGATGGAACGGCGGCACCGGTCAGCGGATCGGATTCGACCAGCATGTCGCCCCAGCAGCGGCCGACGCAGAACATGAACTGCGAGAGAAACTTCGCCGGGTCCTTGGAGTCGGTGGCAGCGCCACCTTCAAGGCCGAGCTTCAGATGGCCGCCACGCTTCGGTTCGGCGGCTTCGGCGCTTTCGGTGAAGAGCTTGTCGGCGATGGCAAGCGTCAGGCCGGCAGCCATGGCGCGTCCCAGAAATTCGCGGCGGTTCAGCCCGCCTGCGGTGACGCGGCTTGCGAGATACTTGGTATAGTCGTTCATTCCCCTGTTCCTTCTTGTCTCGATTGAAGAATTGGCAAGTGGACCGCAGAACCGGTTTCCTCTTCCGGTGCCAGGTCCATGTTCGTTCGGGAAAACGTCGCGGTTGGTGCCGCCCTTATCTTCCTTTCTCGGTTAGACGATTACGCGTGGGTGTGGGCGCCAGCTTGATGGCGCGGCGATCGGGAATGCCGGCGGTTGTTTTTGTCCGGCTTGTTTCCTGAAGATCGGAATTCTGGGTAAGGATGGCGCCCGCGATGGCGAGACGACAGCGGGCCGCATGCGTTTTGGCTGCGGCGGAGGGCAGGGAAGTCAGCAGCTCAAAGGTGGTCAAGCTACGTCCGTTCAACCTAGGCTACCTCCGCTCTTTCTGCGGGGGAGCCTTTGAGCTGCCCCGGCAATGAATATGCATAGGATCGAATTAAGGGCCACTTTGACCGGCCGGGGGGCCGGTGAAACGACATCATATACATCGTCTGCGACATATCGAGCATATGCTCGCCCGAAGGGCGATTTTGCATTGACGGTTACAAGCCGTGATGAAGTCGAGTAGCAAGAGGCTGATCCTGCAGACGAGGATGGGCGCCTATCTCTCTGGTTGTATTGAGTGATTTCTCTGCCGCTGCTGGCCGCCGATTCCGAAGCCCCGCAAGGCGCAACCTTGCGGGATCTGCTTTCGGAAATGGAGGCCGGCAGCCAGATCATCGTCTCATCCCTGCTTTCTCTGCCCGACATGACGGCCGGCGCCATCCGGGGCGGGGAGCGAGGCGTGAGCCTCAGCGATTGACTTCGCCTTCGCCAGGATTTCCGGCGGCGCCGGAACAGCCTTGCCAGCCTTCGAGTCGACATGCAGCAGCATCTGTTCACCGGTCGCGAGCACCTCGCCGCTTGCCGCATCGCAGATGCTGTGGAAGACGTGGAGCCGCTTCTCATCGACCGACAGCAGCTGGCAGGTCGCATAGATCGCCTGGCCAAGCTTGGCTTCGCCGAGATGCCGGATATGGGTCTCGACGGTGTAATAGCTGTGTCCGGCCTCGACATAGGCAAGACCGGCACCGATCAGCCGCAGCAGCGCATCCGTGGTGTCGCCGAAGACCTGCAGGTAGCGGTGTTCGGTCATGTGGCCGTTGTAATCGACCCAGGCGGGGCTGACCTTGGTATCGACCAGCCGCAGCGGGCCGGTGGTTTTCGGCTGCTCGGCCGCTTTCGCGCCCGCCCAGAGCGAATGCTCGAAATCTTTTAGCAGCTTGCCGGCGCCCCAGCCCTTGCCACCATCGCCGGCTTTTAGCGCCTGCAGGATGCCGGTCAGGTTTTCATCGCGAATGCGTTCCAGTTCACGGATCGACCGGCCCTCGGCCTGATCGTCGGACTGCTGGCCTATCTTTTCGACTAGGGCGTCGTCGAGATCGACGACATCGGTAAGCTTCGTCCAGGGCCAGGCGAGGCAGGGACCGAACTGCGCCAGGAAATGGCGCATGCCCGCTTCGCCGCCGGCGATACGGTAGGTCTGGAACAGGCCCATCTGCGCCCAGCGCAGGCCGAAGGAATAGCGGATGACATCGTCGAGTGTCTCGACCGTGCAGATGTCGTCATGGATCAGCCACAGGGCCTCGCGCCACAGCGCTTCCAGAAGACGATCGCCGACGAAGGCCTCGATCTCCTTGGCGATATGCACGCCCTTCATGCCGATCGGCGGCAGCTTCTCCATCGCCGCCTTGATCGTCGCATGGCTGGTCTTTTCGCCGCCGACGATCTCGACGAGCGGCAGCAGATAGACCGGGTTGTAGGGGTGGGCGACGAAGAGGCGATCGGGAAACTGCATGTCGCGCTGCAGATCGGTCGGGAGCAGGCCCGAGGTCGAGGAGCCGATCAGCGCGTCCGGACGGCAGGCGGCGTCGATCTGGGTCAGCACGTTGCGCTTGAGATCGAGCCTTTCCGGCACGCTCTCCTGGATCCAGTCGGCATCGACGACGGCTTCTTCCAGCGTCTTGCAGAAGGTGAGTTTGCCGCGCGGGGGGAGGGGTGCGCCGGTCAGCATCGCGTAGGCGCGCTCGGCATTGGCGATCACCTCGCCGACGATGCGGCTCGCTTCCGGATGCGGGTCGAATACGTCGACATCGATACCGGCGAGCAGGAACCTGGCGATCCATCCGCCGCCGATGACGCCACCGCCGACACAGGCTGCCTTGTTGATCTTGATCATGCGGCCCTCAACGCTTCCTGAGCTTCAGTTTTTCACGAACGGCATCCGGCCCGATGATGCGCGCGCCCATGCCTTCGATGACCTGCACGGCTTTCTCGACCAGCTGCGCGTTGGTGGCGAGCAGGCCCTTGCCGGCATAGAGATTGTCTTCGAGGCCGACGCGCACATTGCCGCCGGCAAGCACCGCGGCAGCCGGGTAGGCCAGCGCATTGCGGCCGATCGAAAAGGCCGAGAAGGTCCAGTTCTTCGGCACGTTGTTGACCATCGCCATGAAGGTGTTGAGATCATCCGGCGCACCCCATGGGATGCCCATGCAGAGCTGGATCAGCACCGGATCCTCGATCAGACCCTCTTCGGCAAGCTGCTTTGCGAACCAGAGATGGCCGGTGTCGAAGGCCTCGATTTCGGGGCGCACGCCGAGATCGGTCATCTTCTTCGCCATCGCCCGCAGCATCGAGGGCGTGTTGGTCATGACGTAGTCGCCGAGACTGAAATTCATCGTGCCGCAGTCGAGCGTGCAGATCTCCGGCAGGCATTCGGCGATATGGCTGACACGCTCGCTGGCGCCGGCCATGTCGGTTCCGGCGGGGTTGAGCGGCAGCGGCTTTTCGACATCGCCGAAGATCAGGTCGCCGCCCATGCCGGCGGTCAGGTTCAAGACGACGTCGACATCGGCGGAGCGAATGCGGTCCGTCACTTCGCGATAGAGATCGTTGCGGCGGCTGGCGGCGCCCGTCTCCGGATCGCGAACGTGACAGTGAACAACGGCCGCCCCAGCCTTGGCGGCGTCGATCGCGGAATCCGCGATCTGCTTGGGAGTAATGGGAACGTGGCTGGATTTGGAAACCGTGTCACCGGAGCCGGTGACGGCGCAGGTGATGAAGACATCGCGGTTCATCGCAAGAGGCATCGTGTTCTCCCTCGTATTGCACCCATTACGCGGCAATCGGGACGTCCGTGCTTTGCATTAACAGAAGTGATTGATACAGTATCGGCAATCTGGAGACTTCATGCTCACCCGCTCGAACGACCGCCTCGATCTCGATCTTCTCGTCCTGCCGGAGACGAACCTCATCCTGCTCGCCTCCGTCATCGAGCCGATGCGCGGCGCCAATCGCATCGCCGGCAGCGAGCTCTATCGCTGGCGGCTGCTGACGCCAGACGGCGCCCCGGTACTGACGACGAGCGGCATTCCGGTGCCCGCCGCCGGTGCATTCAGCGCCGCGCGGGAGGATGCGCCGCTCTTCGTTCTCGCGAGCTACAACTGGCGGCAGAGCGCCACGGCCGCGCTGAAGATGCAGCTCTCGCAGGCAGCGCGCCATCGCAGCGTCATCGCCGGGATCGAATCCGGCACATGGCTGCTCGCTGAATCCAGCCTTCTCGACCGCCTGACAGCAACGATCCACTGGGAGGATTTCGAGGATTTTTCGCTGGCTTACCCGCAGGTGAAGGCCGTCAAGGACCGCTTCGTCATCGACGGAAAGCGGCTGACTACGGCAGGGCCGCTGCCGACCGTCGACCTGATGCTCGAAATTATCCGCCAGCGGCAGGGCTATTCGCTGGCGCTCGAGGTCAGCCGTCTGTTCAGCTACGAGCAGGTGTCGTTCCACAACGAAAGCCAGCTTTCGCCCTCTGCCGTAGGCCTCAGCATGCGCGATCCGCGCGTGGCGTCGGCTGTCAGGCTGATGGAGGAGCATATCGAGCAGCCGGTCATGCTTAGCCGCATCGCCAAACGTGTCGGCGTCAGCGCCCGGCATCTGCAGGGATTGTTCCAGGAGAGCATCGGCGCGCCGCCGCATGTGCACTATCTGGCGCTGAGGCTGAACGCGGCGCGGCGCAAGGTCATCGAGACCAAGGCTTCCTTTGCCGATATCGCCGCCGCCACCGGCTTCAACTCGGCCTCCGCCTTTGCCCGCAGCTATCGCGCCAGCTTTTCGGAAAGCCCGTCCGACACCCGCAGGCGCCTGCGCCGCCCGGTTACACCAGCGCCTGATAGCCGATCGGCTTGAAGGCGTCGCGCACCATGTCGGCCAGTTCGCGCACGGCCTCGGTCGAGTGATAGGGGTTGCGCCGCAGCACGACCTTGGACGTATCGACCGGCGCAAAGCCGTCATCGGCCGTCAGTTCCCGGCAGCCCGGCGGAATATGGCTGCGCGACAGCGTCGTCACCGCAAGCCCGGCCACGACGGCATTCTGCAGGCCCGAGCTGGTGTCGGCGATGAAGGCGATGCGGTAGCGCCGCCCCATCTGGTCGAGGGATCGCAGGGCGAAATCCCGGCACCAGTTCGAATTCCTGTAGATGGCGATCGGCATCGGGTCGAGATCGTGCAGGCGGTGGACCTGCGACGTCACCCATACGGTCGGATCGATACAGAGAACCTCGCCGCTCGACTGGTTGCCCCAGTCGAAGACGACGGCGAGATCGAGTTCGTCTCGCTCCAGTGCCGCGAGGTTCCGCACGGTGTAATCGCAGGAAACAGTCACCTCGACGGCCGGGTGGCGGACGGCGAATGCCGCAAGCGCTGCCGGCAGTACCGTCTGGCTGTATTCCTCGGGGATGCCGATACGAACGGGGCCGTCCAGCTCCTTGGTGCGGATCGTCGCCGCCGCCTCATCCAGGAGGTCGATGACCCGCTGCGCATAGGGCAGAAGCTGCAGCCCCCAACGCGTCGGCACGACGCCGCGGGCGCCGCGCTCGAACAGCGTCTCGCCGATCGTTTCCTCGAGCTTCTTGATCTGCGCGCTGACGGCCGATTGCGTCCGGCCGATCGCCTGCGCAGCCGAGGAAAAATTCGACGTCTCGACGACGATAAGGAAGGTGCGCAGCAGATCGCTTTCGATGGGTTGACGCATTCTCAAGCCACAAAAAAATCAGATGGCAGCTATCTCAACTATTCGTTTGCTTAATGTCAAGAACGGTAGCAAACAGAGCAAATCAGACCTCTGGTTCGGGAAAACCAATGTCACTCCATACAGACGTCCGCCCGCTCGGCCTGAGCGAGCACGAAAAGGGCGTCATTCTGGTAGTTGCCGCCACGCTGGCTTGGAGCGCGAGCGGCATCTATTCACGTCTCCTGTCCATCGACGCATGGACGACGATCGCCTGGCGTTCGCTGTTCGGCGGTTTGTTTCTCTTGATACCGAGCTTCTTCCTCGAAGGCGGGTTGTCGAGAAAGCAGTGGGCCTCGATCTTTCACCCGTCGGGCATCGCGATGATCGCGTGCCAGACCTTCTGTCAGGCCTGCTTCATCGGCGCGCTCTACACCACGAGCGTCGCCAATGTCGCCGTCATCTATGCAACGGCCCCCTTCATCGCCGCACTCCTCGGCTGGGTCCTCCTCAAGGAGCGGGTCGGCGGCCGCACGATGATTGCCGGTGGCGCCTGCCTTCTCGGCGTCATCATCATCGTTGCCTCGTCGATCGGCGGCGGAACCGGCTTCGGCGATCTGCTGGCGCTCGGCATGACCGCCTCCTTCGCGCTGATCATCGTCATCCCGCGCATCAGCCCCGGCGTGCCGAGCCTGCCGCCGACCATCGTCAGCGCCTTCCTGACGCTGGCGATCTTCTCGCCCTTCGGTTCGGTCGGCTCGATCGATGCCTATAACTGGGTGGTGCTGGCGGGCTTCGGCGCCACGAATTTCTCGATCGCGCTGGTCCTGTTCCTGGCCGGTGCCCGGCGCATGCCGCCGGCTGAGGCGGCGCTGATCGGCACGATGGAAATCGTGCTGACGCCCTTCTGGGTCTGGCTGTTCTTTTCCGAGCAGCCGCCGCTGGCAACGCTTCTCGGCGGCGCCGTGATCGTCGCGGCCGTCGTCTGGCATACGGCGGGCGACCTGCGGTCGAGCCGGCGCGCGCTGGCGAAAGGCTGATGCTCCGCAGGAGTTTTCGCCAGCCGTCTTGACCGCGCTTTCGCATTGGTGTTGATCCGATGCCTTCGCGAAACTATTTGCGCTCAGGTTGCGCCGCCTTTGGGTGGCGCGAAGCGCTCCGGAATATACCCGATGTCGAAATCCAAGCTGAGGAGAGATGCCGATCTCCTCTTGCACCGAGGAACCAGAACCGAGGAGGCCTACCCGGCGAGCCGCGCCCGCAGGCCGGCCGAGGTGCAGCGCCTGATCGGCGCGATCGGCAGCCTGATGCTTGCCGATGGCACGCCGATGATGGAAAAATTCGTCGCCGGCAAGATCTTCCACCTGCTGCAGCAGCCGGGCGCGGTCTCGACCCGTCCCGCGACCACGCTGAAGCTGGTGCCGCAGCTGCAATTCGCGCTGCGCCAGATTGCTTCCAAGGGCAAGGCCTTCGCCGAGGTGGCGGCCGCCATCAATGACGTCGCCAAGAACCTCGACTGGGTCTCCAGCAAGACCGGCCCCTTCGCCAGCATGAATATCGAGACCGCGCATGCGCATGCGATCATCGCCGGTACATCCGGCCTCGAAGAGCGGGAAGACGTGACGCTCGGCCTGACGATCATGGAGCCCTACAGCCGCTTCCCAGATCACGTGCAGTATCGCGCCCGCGTGTTCCTGGCGCTCTCCGATTGCGAATTCCTCTGCGACGACCGCGGCTGGCAGCAGGCCACGCCGGGCTCCGCTTTCTATAACGAAGCCGGTCACACCGTCGCCATGCGCTGCACTGCGCGGCCGCTCCTGGCGGCCTGGTGCCAGATGGAGCGCTGAGCTCTTTCACTGTCGCCCGCACCAGCGGCCGATTTTCGCTGTCCTGAGTATAGGCAACACGGTTCGACAACGCCGCAGGAAAATCAAATTCCTCAGAGCCTATGAGAACAGCATAGTTATTCTAGTAAATCTGTAGACATAAATTACTTTGCTCGACGAGATCTTTCGGAGGGCTATCATGGACATTTCAAGACGCGCTTTTACGGCTGCACTCGCAGGCGCTGCCGCTACCCTGCCATTCATAAAAGCCGGTACGGCCGTGGCAGCCGACAAGGTCGTGCGCATCGGCTATCAGAAATACGGCACGCTGGTGCTGTTGAAGGGGAAGGGCAGCCTGGAAGCCAAGCTGCAGGCGATCGGCTATTCGGTCGAGTGGACCGAGTTTCCCGGCGGGCCTCAGCTGCTCGAGGCGCTGAATGCCGGCGCCGTCGACTTCGGCTCCACCGGCGAAACGCCGCCGATCTTCGCCCAGGCGGCCAGCGCGCCGCTGGTCTACGTGGCCCATGAACCGCCCGCGCCGCGCGGCGAAGCGATCCTCGTTGCGAAGGACAGCCCGATCAAGGCGGTTGCCGATCTGAAGGGCAAGAAGGTCGCCTTCAACAAGGGCTCCAACGTCCACTACCTGCTGGTCAAGGCGCTTGAGGAAGCGGGCCTCACCTATGCCGATATCGAGCCCTCCTTCCTCGCCCCGGCCGACGGCCGGGCGGCCTTCGAGCAGGGCGCCGTCGATGCCTGGGTGATCTGGGATCCGTTCCAGGCCGCAGCAGAAGAGGCGATCGAAGCGCGCGAGCTCAGAAACGGCGAGGGCATCGTCCCCAACCACCAATTCTATCTCGGCACCAAGACGCTGGTCGACGGCCATGCCGAAGCCGTCGATACGGTCATTGCCGCGATCGCCGAGATCGACGAATGGGCCAAGGCCGACGTTTCCGCCGCCGCCAAGGAACTCTCGCCGCTGGTCGGCATTCCCGAGCCGGTGCTCGTCAAGGCGCTGGAGCGCCAGTCCTATGGCGTGAAGAGCCTCGACGATACCGTCGTCGCCCAGCAGCAGGCGATCGCCGACACCTTCTTCGAACTCCAGCTCATCCCGAAGAAAGTCACGATCGCCGACGCCGTGCGCCGCGCCAAGGCGTGAAGGCTGCTAGTCACAGGTCACCGCGTTCCAGCCTTGGGGGACGCCCTGTTCCTCGCGGACGAACTCGAAATTCTCGAAGTCGGCGGCCATCAGGATGACGTTTCTGTCGGGTTGTCCATCGACGCCACGCAGATAGATGCGGCGGCGGGTTGGGAAGACCAGTCCTTCGAACGTCCGGTGATCATAGGAATAGTGAGCGGCGATACCGCCGCCCGCGATCTCCACCGCATAGTCCTGGCGCCGGATCAGGGCGTTGCTGTCGAAGTAGAGGACTTGTTCGGTGGAATGCGTGACGTAGGAAGCCGGGAACCGGACTTTTATGGCCCGCCAGATTTCGCCGTCCTCGTGCCACGGTTCGATCTCTTCGCAGCTGACGCCATCGGTCAGCAGCGAGAAGGGCAGTGTCAGGTAGGTCCACATCGCGTATCCGGCGAAATAGACGAGCTGCGAAGCGCTCCATGGCACATTCGGCGTGAATGACTGGCGCGGATTGTCCAGCCATTCGAGCGTCGCGCCTGCGGCGCTTTCGACTGCAGTCCGGAACGGTTCGTAGATGCCGATCTGTTCCGGTGCCAGAAATGGATCGAAGGTCGTCTTCTGCAGGCGCGTATCGATCGTGACCTGCGTCGGCCTTTTCGCAAAGGCCTCCTGGCCGCGAGCTTTCAGCGCCAGACCGTCCGGCGTCATCGTCGCGGTGATCTTGCGGATGGGCTGCCATCTGTCGAGGCCGCCATGGGCCTCGATCGAGGATTTGATCAAGTCGAGCATTGTCAGACCTTTCTGTATTGCAGAGGTTTGGCCTCAGGCCGCCTTCTGGCGCTGATCCGGTGCGCTGCGGCTACGCGAAGCGGCAATCGCCCGGTCGGTGAGCTCTGAGGCAATCAATGCGGCGGCGACCAGACCTGCGGCGACGAAGCCGAGATTTTGGCTGCCGACGATGTCGATGGCCGTTGCGCCGATGATGCCAGCCGCGGTGGTTCCGAGAAACACCGCAGAGTTGTTGAGGCCGAGCACGATCGGCGCAATCTGCGGTGCGATGCCGACGATGCGGTGCTGCTGCGGCACGGTGCTGCCCCAGCCACAGGCGCCCCAGAGCAGGACGGCGGGCACGGCAGTCCAGAGGCTGGCGCCGCTCCACTGCAGAAGCAGGAAGTTCACAAGCACCATACCGAGCATCGTGATCAGCACCTTTCGCGAACCGATCGCGTCGATCAACCGCCCGGCAAGCAGGTTGGAGACCGTTCCGGCAGCGCCCCAGAGCACCAGAAGCCCGGCGAGGATCGCCGTGTCGCCACCGATCGTGCGGCCGAAGACGACCGAGAAATAGGTGTAGATGGTAAAGGCGGCGCTGAAGAACAGGAAGGTCGTGGTCAGCGCCAGACCGATCCTGGCATCGGCGAGCGGCGCCAGACGCTTGCCGAGCGAGACGGCGGGCGGCATCGGAATATGCGGCAGGAAGACAAGCACGCCGGCGCCTGCGATGGCCGCCAGTGCCGAGACGAAGACCATCGTCCAGTGCCAGTCACCGAGACCGCCGATCAATGTGCCGATCGGCGCGCCAAGGGCGGTCGAGACGGTCATGCCGGTGGCGACGACCGAAAGCGCAAAGCCGCGCTTCTCGGGTGCCACGATCGACGCGGCCGAACCGGTTGCCGTCGGGGCGAACATGGCAGCGCCGAGACCGGCGAGTGCGCGGGTGGCAAGCGCCATTTCGAAATTGGGCGAGAGCGCCGTTGCGAGATTGGCGATGACGAAGATGCCGAGGCCGGCAAGCAGCAGCCTGTTGCGGGGCATATGTGCCGCGGCCGCCGCAATGACAGGCGCCAGAACCGCGATCGTGGTCGCATAGATCGTTGTCATCTGCCCGGCAGCGCCGATGCTGACATTGAAGTCGCGGGCGATTTCAGGCAGCACGCCGGCAACGACGAAACTGTCGGTACCGAGCGCAAACATGCCAAGGGCAAGAACGAGAAGTCGTCTGTCCATCAAAGAATGATCCGTTTTGAAGATATGTCACGGCAAGGCAGTGGCGCCGGCGGCCAAGTGGGAGAATGGCCGCCGGAACCAGGCTGCAGCTACTTGCCCTGAATGAGCAGGCCGAGCGGCGCCAGCGGGCCGACCGGAATGAACTGGTAGGAGGCAAAGCCGCCGGTCACCAGCGGAAGGCCTTCGACTTCGGCCTTCGCCTGCTCAATGGAATCCACGTTCATCAGGAAGATGACGCCCGGGGCGTCCTGGCGGGCCCAGAATTGCTCGATCTTGCCACTGAGATAGTGCTGCAGCGTTGCCGGCACTTCCTTCGGCATGATCTCGCGGCGCTGCTCGTCGGTGACGGGCTTGATGATCGATCCGATAGCTAGAACTTTCATGATTTTTCTCCTCAGAAGGCGTTGAGTTGCGAGAGGGAAACTAGCGATCGGCGGCCTCAGTCACTATCGGCGTAAACGCCAACTTTAGCATGGTTTACGCCAGAGGCGTCAGCGTTCGGATCAGCATCGGGAGGGGCGCCTGATCTGCTGGCGCTGACCAGACCGGCCGAAATTTTGTCGCACTTATTGAAGCGAACGGGGCGAGCGGTACCTTGAGCGGAGTTACTCGCTGCTCCACGGAGGGTTAGACAGTGGAAAAACGTCCTGCGCCGTCGCTCAAAACACCTTCAGACCTGAAATCGAATGCCATCACCGACATATCGGCGGCGATGACCGCGATCCTTGCCGATGTCTTCACTCTGTATTTGAAGACCAAGAACTTCCATTGGCACATGTCCGGCCCGCATTTCCGCGACTATCATCTGATGCTCGATGAGCAGGCCGAGCAGATCTTCGCGATGACCGACGATATCGCCGAACGGGTCCGCAAGATCGGCGGAACGACGCTGAAGTCGATCGGCCAGGTGTCCCGCCTGCAGCGCCTTTCGGACAATGACGCGGATTACGTGACGCCCGACGACATGCTGGCCGAGCTCAGGGACGACAACAAGCGGCTCGTCGAGATGTTCCGGGAGGTGCACAACCTGACCTCCGAGCATAATGATCACGCAACGACCAGCCTGATCGAGAACTGGATCGACGAGACCGAGAGGCGCGTGTGGTTCCTCTTCGAAACGACACGCACCCGCTAGAAAGACGGTTACCCAATTTCAAAGGCCCGGAGTTTAGCCTCCGGGCCTTTTCATCAAGCCAGAACCGACGACAGAAATTCCCGCGTCCTCTGCTCGCGCGGTGCGCCGAATATTTCTTCGGGCGCGCCTTGTTCGCAGATGCGGCCCTTGTCGAAGAAGCAGACCCGGTCCGAAACTTCCCGGGCGAAGCGCATTTCATGGGTGACGAGCAGCATGGTCAGGTCGTGCTCGTGCGCCAGGCCGCGGATGACGGAGAGCACTTCGCCGACGAGTTGCGGATCGAGCGCCGAGGTCGGCTCGTCAAAGAGAAGCACCCGTGGGCGCATCGCCAGCGCGCGGGCAATCGCTACGCGCTGCTGCTGGCCGCCGGAGAGCTGCGAGGGATAGAAGTCCTTCTTGTCGGTGAGACCCACCATGTCGAGCAGTTGCAGCGCCCGCGCCTCGGCTTCTGCCCGCGCGATGCCGAGCACCCGCAGCGGCGCCTCGACGATATTGCGCAGCACCGTCATATGCGGAAACAGATTGAAGCTCTGGAACACCATGCCGACATGGTTGCGGATCTGGCGCAGATGGTTTTCCGAAGCCTTGAACGGGCCTTTGCCGTTCGGCTCGTGATAGGACATGTCCTGCAGCGTCAGCTTGCCGTCCTGAAACGGTTCGAGCGTCATCAGGATGCGCAGCACCGTGGACTTTCCCGACCCGGACGGGCCGATCAGCGTCACCTTCTCGCCTTTCCTGACTGTGAAATTGAAGTCGTCGAGTACCGTCAGCGGGCCGAAGCGCTTGGCGACGTTGGAAAATTCGATGATAGGCGGATTGTTGTTCTCGGTCATCGCAAGGGGATTCCTGCTTTCGGAAGGGCTTTCTGCAGGCGGTGGAGACCGGCCGAGCAGATCAGCGTCAGGAGGAGGAAGATCAGGCCGACGAGCGTCAGCGGCACGAGATATTCGAAGGTGCGTTCGCCGATCATGTTGGCAAGGCCCATCATCTCCATGACGGTGACGACGGAAAGGACCGGCGTCTCCTTGATCATGGCGACGAGATAATTGCCCATGGCCGGCACGATCCGCGGGATGGCCTGCGGGATGATGATGTCGCGATAGGCCTGCATGCGCGTCAGATTGAGCGCCGTCGCTGCTTCCCACTGGCCGCGGGCCACGGCCTCGATACCGCCGCGATAAACCTCGGATGTGTAGGCGGCATATTGCAGGCCAAGGGCGATGGCGCCCGTGAGAAAGGCTGGAAGCACGACGCCGAAATCGGGCAGCACGTAATACAGAAAGAAGAGCTGCACCAGAAGCGGCGTGTCGCGCAGAAATTCGACGATAAAGGCCGTCGTCCAGGAGATCGCGATCACGCTGCTGCGGCGCAGCAGCGCGAAGACGAGGCCAAGCACGAGCGCGATGGCAAAGCCTGCCGCCGCTGCCTTCAACGTCACCGTCAGGCCGATCAGGATGATCGGCAGGATCGAGCTCGTATAGGTGAGCCAAGTCGTCGTATCCCATTCGTATCCATACATCATGTGGTCATATCCTCACGAACGGGGCATCTGCGGGAAGGCGTGGCCACGCCGCACGAAATGCTCGATCACCCGGATCGCCACCATCAGCACCAGCGACATGGCGAAGTAGCAGAGGAGCGTGATCGAATAGATGCTGGCGCTATCCAGCGTGATGTTGCGGATCGATTGGGCCGCAAAGGTGAGATCGGCAATCGATATCAGCGACACGAGCGAGGAGAGCTTGAGCGTCTCGATCGCCAGATTGCCGAAGGCCGGCATCATCTCGACGATCGCCTGCGGCAGCGAGATGCGAAACAGCGTCTGGAAACGGCTGAAATTCAGGGCGCGGGCGGCCTCCAGCTGCTGCACAGAGACGGATGACAGCGCCCCGCGCACGATCTCGGCGCCATATCCGCCGGCATGGGCCGCCAGCACCAGGATACCCGTCGTGATCGGATCGAAGCTCAGGCCGACGAGCGGCAGCGCGTAGTAAAACCAGAAGAGCTGAACGAAGAGCGAGGTGCCGCGGAACACCTCCGTGTAGCACAGCGCGACAGCCGAGAGGATGGGTCCTCCTTCGACGCGCAGGATGCCGAAAATGAAAGCGAGCACCGCGCCGACGGCAATCGACGCCAGCGTGATCGTCATCGTGATGAATGCACCATGCCAGAGCATCGGCAGGTAGGCTGTCCAGTTCATACGGAAGTCTCCTGATCGTTAGGAGCGGCGCCCGACCGATCGGATCGGGCGCCTTCTGCCGTTACTTGCCGGCGCAGAGGTCGTCGACCTTCTTGTCGGCCGCTGCAGCGATACTCTGTTCGGACAGGCCGTACTTGGTGAGGATCGCCTTGTACTCATCCGTCGTGCGGAACTTGACGAGGGCGGCGTTGAAGGCGTCGCGCAGTTCCTTGTCTTCCGGCCGGAAGGCAAAGCCACCATAGTTGCGAACCGGCGCATCCTTGACGATCGGGTCCGTGAACGGCGCGACCTGCTCGACCTGGGCCTGGCCCTTTGCGAGTGCGGCAACGGTCAGTTCGGTCGCTGCATAGGCGTCGGTGCGGCTCTGCACGGTCGGGATAGCATCGGCATTGGCCGGAATGAAGACGATCTGCTCATCCTTGACGCCGACGGCGCGCAGGAAGTCGACATTGTTGGCGCCGGAGACGACGGCCACCGTCAGCGACGGATCCTTGGCGATGTCGGCATAGGTCTTCAGGCCCTTCGGATTGCCCTTCTTGACGAGCAGGCCTTCGCCATAGGACGAGTTCGGCTCGGTGAAGGCGACCTGCTTGCAACGTTCCGGCGAGATGTTCTGCTCGGCCGCGGCAAAATCGAAGCGCTTGGCTTTCAGGCCCGGGATCAGCGTGCCGAATGGCGTGACCGTCCAGTTGATCTCTTCGATCCCCATGGATTTCAGCACGGCGCTGGCGACATCGGGACCGATGCCGGCAGAGGTGCCATCGGGCTGCATGTAGGAATAGGGCACTTCATTGGCGGTCGCGGCACGGATGTAACCCTGCTGCTTGACCTCCTCGAGTGTCAATGCGCTGGCAGACGTTACGCCCAGCATCAGTGCAAGGGCGGAAAGGCCGGCGATTGTCTTGATTGGCATGCGAATTCTCCTCTGGTTAGGGTTTTGCTGTCCGTTTTCGGATCTCGCGGGTTCTCTACGGTTAGGTCTCCTCCGTGATCGTGGCGATCACGGAAAGGCAGTCGCCGGCCTTGATCAGGCCGGGTACGTGGCGAGCCGCGAGCACACCATCCATGGCGGCGCGGTACTCGATTGGCGCAATGCCGGTTTTGCCGACGGGGTAGACACGGGCGATGACCTCGCCTGTCCTGACCGGATCGCCGAGATCGGCGGCGAAGGCGATCAGTCCCTCATCCTGCGCAAAGGTGAAGCAATCGCTCGATGGCATATCCAACCAACGAGTGGGCGCGGCATTCGGTTCACCCGAAAGGATCCCGGCATGCCGCAGGAGATTGAGGCTGCCCTTGCGGGCAATCTCGATCGACCGCGCCGTGGCCGTCCCGGCGCCGCCGAGTTCGGTGGTGACGAAGACCTTGCCCATCTCCTCGACTGTCGTATCGAGCATGCCGACCGCGTCGATCTCCAGCATCTTCATCGAGAAGGGTGCGGCGAAGGCGGCGACAGCATTAAAGCAGCGCGCTTCCTGATCCTTGTCCGGCAGTTCGTGGGCTGCGGCATAGGGCAGGAAATCCAGTGTCCTGCCGCCGGAGTGGAAGTCGAGGACGATATCGGCGAGCGGTATGAGATGACGCGTGACGAAGTCGGCGATCTTCTCCGTTACCGTACCATCCGGACGGCCCGGAAAGCTGCGGTTCAGATTGCCCCGGTCAATCGGCGAAGTCCGCGTGCCAGCGCGAAACGCGGGATAATTGAGCGCCGGAACGATGATGACGCGTCCGTTGATCGCGGCGGGATCAAGCGTCTGCGCCAGTTCGAAAAGTGCCGCCGGCCCCTCATATTCGTCGCCATGGTTTGCCCCGGTCAGAAGCGCGGTCGGGCCCTCGCCGTTGGCAATGACGCAGATCGGGATCATCACCGAGCCCCAGGCGCTGTCATCGCGGCTATAGGGCAGGCGCAGATGTCCGTGCTGCACGCCCTTGCCGTCGAAATCGACGGAAGGGGTGATCGGCGAAGGACGGAGCGCGGCGCTGGTCAGCATTGCCTCAACCCTTCACGAACAGCTGGCGCGGCACATTCGACAGGCATTCGACGCCGGTGTCGGTGATCGCGATGCTCTCGGTGATCTCCAGCCCCATATCCTCGAGCCAGAGACCGGTCATGAAATGGAATGTCATGCCGGGCTTCAGCTCCGTCCGGTCGCCGGGGCGCAGGCTCATGGTGCGCTCGCCCCAATCCGGCGGATAGGAGAGCCCGATCGGGTAGCCGGTGCGGTTGTCCTTGATGATCCCGTATTTCTTCAGAACGGCAAAGAAGGCGTTGGCGATGTCCTCGCAGCTGTTGCCCGGCTTGGCCGCTGCAAGCCCGGCTTCCATGCCTTCGAGGGTCGCCTTCTCCGCATCGAGAAAGGCCTGCGTCGGCTTGCCGAGAAAGACGGTGCGCGACAGCGGGCAATGATAGCGCTTGTAGGCGCCGGCGATCTCGAAGAACGTGCCCTCGCCAAGGCGCATCGGCTTGTCGTCCCAGGTGAGGTGGGGCGCCGAAGCGTCGGCGCCCGACGGCAGAAGCGGCACGATTGCCGGATAGTCACCGCCGAACTCGGGCGTTCCCCTGATGCCCGCGTCATAAACCTCGGCCACGAGATCGCATTTGCGCATGCCGGGTTCGACGACCTCGACGATGCGCTTGTGCATCAGTTCGACGATCTTGCCGGCCTTGCGCATATAGTCGAGTTCGGTCGGGCTCTTGACGGCGCGCTGCCAGTTGACGAGGCCGGCTGCGTCCTTGAAGCGGGCGTGGGGCAGGTTCTTCTGCAGCGAGGCGTAGGCTGCCGCCGAGAAATAATAGTTGTCCATCTCGACGCCGACGGTCAGCCCCGACCATTTGCGCTCGTCGATGATCTGCGAGAGCAGATCCATCGGGTGGCGCTCGGTCGACTGCACATAGTGGTCCGGGTAGCCGATAATATTGTCATGGTGCAGGTAAGCGGTGCGCTTGGCGCCGTTGGCATCCTGCTTGCGGCCATACCAGATCGGCTCGCCCGATGGCGGCACCAGCACGCATTGATGCACATAGAAGGACCAGCCATCGTAGCCGGTGAGCCAGTGCATGTTGGACGGGTCGGTGACGACGAGCAGGTCGATCCCGGCCTTTTCCATGGCATGACGGGTCTTGGACAGGCGCTCGGCATATTCCTCACGCGTAAAGTTCAGCGTCACGCTCACGCGGCATCTCCCATTTCTCTTTTGTTTTCGATTGTCTGACCGCTGCCTGCCGCTGTTGCGCGGCTGACGGCCAGATTGGCGATCGCAGTGTCCTGCACGCCGGTCCCGGTCAGGTCGGCAAAGGTTATGTCCCCGGCGCTGACGCGACCCTTCGCCGTGCCGGCGATCACCGCGCCGAGCTCGGCGAACTGCTGCTCCGGCGTAACGCAGCCTGCCCTGATGGCGTGGTGCAGTTCGCCGAGAATGCGGGTCTGCGACAGGCGGTCGGCAATGTAGGTGGCGCGGGCGAAGACAGCAGGATCGATTTCGTTCTTGTGTTCGGAATCCGATCCCATCGCGGTCAGATGCTGGCTAGGTTCCAGCCAATCGGCCATCAGGATGGGCTTTTCGGCTGGTGTTGTCGTGACGACGATGTCGCTGCCACGCATTGCCTCGCGCGGATCGGAGAGGGCGGTAACGTCGATCCCGAATTGCCGCGCGCATTCGGCCGCGAGCTTTTCCGCCTTTGCATGATCACGCGCCCAGATGCGCGCCGATTTGATCGGGCGCACCAGCATCAGCGCCGAGAGCTGCAGCTGCGCCTGCATGCCGGCGCCGAAGATCGTGGCGACGGACGCCTCCGTGCGCGACAGGTGCCGGGCGGCGACCGCACCGGCTGCGGCGGTGCGCACATCGGTCAGATAGCCGTTGTCGAGAAGCAGGGCTTCGACGAGGCCCGTCCTGGCGCTGAACAGGATCATCAGCCCGTTGAGGCTGGGCAGTCCCAGCTTCGGGTTGTCGAAGAAGCCGGGGCTGACCTTGATCGCGAAGCCATCGAAACCGGGCACATAGGCCGTCTTGACATCGACCTCACCGCGGAATTCGGGAATGTCGAGCCGCAGGATCGGCGGCATCGCCACCGGCTGCGTCGCCAGCGCCAGGAAGGCCTGCTCGATGCAGTCGACGGCCGAGATATCAAGGCTGACGACGGCGCGCAGGTCTCTTTCCGTCAGGATGCGAATGCGGCTCATGCAGCACCTCCCTCGATGATGTGCCGGTGAACCCTGGCATCGATATTGCTGCCCGAGAGGATGACGGCCGTGGGGCCGATTAGCTCCACCTTGCCCGCGAGAATGGCGGCAATGCCGACCGCTCCGGCGCCCTCGACGATCTCGCCTTCTTCATGCGAGGCATGGCGGACTCCCGCAGCGATCTCGTCTTCGGTCAGCAGCACGATCTCGTCGAGCAGATCGCGGCAGAGCGGGAAGGTCACACGGTTTGAAAGGCCGATGCCGCCGCCGAGCGAATCCGCGAGCGTCTCCTCTTCGCGGACCGCAACGGGCCTGCCGGCGGTAATCGACGCATGCATGGCGGCGCCGCGCTCCATCGAGATGCCGATGATCCGCGCCTGCGGCTTCAGCGCCTTGACCGCGACGGCGATGCCGCCTGCCAATCCGCCACCGGAAAGGGGGATGAGAACGGTCGCGACATCGGGCAGGTCCTCGACGATTTCCAGACCGGTCGTGCCCTGACCGGCAACGACGTCGGCGTGATCAAACGGCGGGATCGGCGTCAGGCCACGGCTTTCGACCAGCCGTTCGACCTCATCCTGCGCATCGTCCTGCGACACGCCGACGATGCGGATTTCGGCACCGAGCGCCCTGATGGCCTCGACCTTGTTGGCCGGTACCAGCGATGACATGCAGACCGTTGCGGGAATGCCGAGTGAGCGCGCGGCATAGGCGACGGCGCGGCCGTGATTGCCGGTCGAGGCGGTGACGAGGCCGCGCTCGCGTGCCGCAGGAACGAGCGCGAGAATGGCATTCGTCGCGCCGCGCAGCTTGAAGGCGCCGATCGGCTGGCGGGTCTCGAGCTTGAGATGGACAGGCTGGTGCGCCCTCCTGGAGAGGGAAGGTGAGTGAGCGAGCGGCGTGCGCGTCACCCGTCCGTGGATGCGATCGGCAGCGCGCTCGATATCAGCCAGGCTGACCGGCAGCGTCTCGTTCTCTCTTGATCTCGGCTCGCTCTTCATGATTGTCATGTTGAGAGCGAAGTAAAATCATGTCAATTATTATATTGTAATGATTCAATGATTGTCCTGAACCGGACATCATCCGATGGAGCCGACGTCATAGACGGGCGGCAACTGCTCGAAAGCCTGGCGCACCGTTGTCAGCGCTTTCCGGAGCGTCGCGTGGCTCATCCGCCCGCCAAGGCAGATCCGGATGCCGCCGCCATGGCCGGGGCCGGCAATGAAGGGCTCGGACGGTGTGACCGCGACATTCTGGTTGGCCAGCGAGCGCACCAGCCCGTCTTCCGTCCAGTGCTGCGGCACTTTCAGCCAGGCGCAGAGCGACAATGGGTGACTGGAGGCAAAATGATCGCCTAGGATTTCGGCGGCAATGCCCTGGCGCGAGCGCGCCTCATCGCGCTGTATCGCCAGCAATTCCTGTGCTGTGCCGTTCTCGACCCAGCGCGTGGCGATCTCGGCCGTCAGATAGGTGCCGCTCCAGCTGGACACCCGCAGGATAGAGGCAGCCCGGATGGAATAGGCCGGTGGGACAACGAGGTAGCCGACACGCAAGCCGGTCAGCACCGTCTTGGTGAAGCTTGTGGCGAAGAAGCCGAGATCGGGCAGTAGCTCGGTGATGGAAGGCAGGTCCTCCTCGATCATCGGCCTGTAGACCTCATCCTCGATGACGAAGATGCCGTAACGCTGTGCAATCTCGGAGATCGCGCGCCGGCGCTCGGCACCGGCGACGTGGCTCGTCGGGTTGTTGAGCGTCGGAATGAGCACCAGCGCCCGGACGCTGCCCACGGCGCAGGCCGCCTCCAGCGCATCGGGCAATATACCCTCAGCATCTGTCGGCAGTCCCTTCAGGCTGAAGCCGAGGATATTGGAGAGCCCGATGATGCCGTGGTCCGTGAGATTTTCGCACAGCACGACATCTCCGGAGCGAATGATGCAGCTCAGGGCGAGGAAGATGCTGTGCGCTGCCCCGTTGGTCACGAGAATGCGCTCGGCGCCAGCCGTCACACCCATCGGCTGCAGCCAGAGCCGCGCCGCCTCGCGATGCCGGTCGAGCCCGGCGATCGGCCGGCAGGGACGCATGAAGCTCGCAATATCGCTCTCTGCAAGCTCACGAAAAATCTCGCGGGAAGCGTCCTCATGCGCATCGAGATAGACAGCGCGGATGATCGAGAGGTCGAGCACCTCGTTCTGGCTGTGATCGAGCATCATCCGGCCCGCACGATCGGTGACGCGCGCCTTGACGAAGGTGCCGCGGCCGATTTCGCCGCTCAGATAGCCGAGCCTCTCCGCTTCCTTGTAGGAAAGGCTGACGGTTTGGACCGACAGGCCGAGTTCCCGCGCTAGGTCGCGATGCGTCGGCATCCGGTCCATCGGCTTGAGGATGCCGGAATCGATATCGGCGATGATCCGCTCGGTCAAAGCCGCATGCTTCGTCTCGCCTTTCTGTTTCGCTACGCTCGGCCGCCAGACGACCGGCTTTGTTGCGGGTGTCGGATCTGTAGCGAAAGGATTGGCTTGGCGGCGCATGAATTGTCTCGTTTTGAAGGCGATAATTTCATGACATTATGCACGCTTCGAGCAAAAAGATGAAGCGCCCCGCGCTGCCCATCGCGATCAACCCGCAAAAACCACTCAAAGCGTTACGCCGCCGCTATCTTTTTGGCTCTCAGATCCCGGAGCCGTCGAGATTCTGTTCGTCCTCGCCTTCCCAGGGTGTGGGCATTGTGGCGCGGCTCACGTCCACCGTTGGAAGCGGCATCCAACACTTCAGTTCCGGTTCGGCATATTCGATGATCTGCCCCGGCGAGGAATCGGATGCCCGCCAGCCCTCGGCGCCAAACCGGTCGCCATTCGACCAATAGGCAAGATCGACTTCGGCAGGCCCCTGTTCGACGGCGCGGATCGTCACCAGGATCCGGCTGCCGTCTCTCGGTGCGCTTGCCATGTGGCGCCAACGGTGTGGTTCGGCCATTTTCTTCCTCCCATGTTGATCTTCGTCAGTCTCACGCCTCGAAAAGCGTTCGCTCCTCAGCAAACTTCCGGGCGATGAAATCGCAGACCGCCCGGATCGGCGTCTCCTTTCGATCCTGGCGCCGTGTGAGCAGCCAGATCTCGCGCGGCGGCGGAACCGGCTCAAGCCGGCAGAGCCTGAGGGAGCGCTCGGCGCGTCCGATATAGTGGGGCAGAAGCGCCAATCCGGCGCCCGATCTCGCGGCAGTTGCCTGCGCGACCTGATTGTTGGCGCGAAACACCAGCCGTTCATTCGGGAACTCCCGGGCAAGCCATGCGGCTTCCGGGAGGTAGGAATTCGTCTCGTCAAACCCGATGAATTTCGGCGCAGCACCTTCCTCCACCTCTTGGCAGATGGCCGGCGTGCCGTAGAAGCCGAACGCCATCGGCAGCAGCAGCTTTGCCATCAGGTCTCCATCCTGAGGCCGGCCGAGACGAATGGCAATGTCTGTTTCATGACGCTCGAGGCTCACCGAGCGAAGATCGGTAGCGAGATCGATGTCCAGTCCGGGAAACTGAAGCGGGATTTCGGCAAGGCGTTCCGTGAGAAAACCCTGCGCAAGTGCCGGAGGCGCATTGATGCGAACCAGCCCCCTGGGCGCGCCATCGGTGCGGCCGCGTACCAGCGTCTGAACTGCCGTTTCCATGTCGCTGGCAACCGCGAGCGCCTGCGTGCCCGCTGCTGTCAGGACGTAACCATCCGGCCGTCTCTCGACCAGCTTCTCGCCGAGCGTCGCCTCGAGCGAGCGGATCCGCCGCGCGATGGTCGCGTGATTGACGGACAGGGTGCGGGCCGCCGCCGAGAGGCTGCGATGCCGCCCGAGCGCCAGGAAGACGCGGATATCCTGCCAATCAGGCTCTGTGCGTTTTTTCTCAGCCACTGAGAACCAATAGCCAATTTCACACAAGAAGTCACCAGCCTACCTCTGGTGGGCAAGACAATCAGCGCGCCGGCTGACCGCAGTCAGCGGCCGGACAAGGAAGGAAATCATCATGAGCAGCGAACATAAAGTCGTCATCGTCACCGGCGCCTCGCAGGGCCTGGGTGCCGGTATCGTCAAGGCCTATCGCGAGGCAGGCTATGCCGTCGTCGCCAATTCCCGCAACATCAAGCAATCCGCCGACACCGGCATCGTCGCGGTTCCCGGCGATATCGGCGAGCGCGCCGTCGCGCAAACACTCGTCGATACCGCGATCGAGCGCTTTGGCCGCATCGATACGCTGATCAACAATGCCGGCGTCTTCATCGGCAAGCCCTTCGTCGACTATACGACGGACGAGCTCGCCAATGTGCTGAAGGTCAATATAGAGGGCTTCTTCCATATTACGCAGCTGGCGCTGCCTCATCTGGAAAAGCATCACGACGGGCATATCGTTCAGATCACCACCACGCTTGTTCATCAGGCTCTCTCCGACGTGCCGTCCGGTCTCGCCCTGCTGACAAAGGGCGGCCTCGACGCGGTGACCCGCGGTCTGGCGATCGAATATGCAAAGCGTGGCGTGCGCGTGAATGCCGTGGCACCCGGCATCATCAAGACGCCGATGCATCCGGCCGAAACCCGCGAATTCCTCAAGGGCCTGCATCCGGTCGGCCGCATGGGCGAGATCGGCGATGTCGTCGATGCCGTCCTCTATCTCGAGCGCGCCCGCTTCCTGACCGGCGAAACCATCAATGTCGATGGCGGCCAGCACGCCGGACGCTGGTAACTCACGCTTGCCCGCGTTCTGCGCGGGCAGCTCTCCACGTTCATCAACCGCCGCGTCGGATCAGGCGACCGGCATAGCGAAGGTAAGAACCATGCCTTATGTGAATATCAAGGTGACGCGCGAAGGAACGGCGCCAGGCGCGCAGGCTACGACGCCGGAGCAGAAGAAGGCGCTGATCAAGGGCGTCAGCGATCTGCTTTTCGAAGTGATGGGCAAGCCGCATCCTTCGACATTTGTCGTCATCGACGAGGTCGAATTGGAAAACTGGGGCGTCGGCGGGGTGACCACTCCGGAATTTCGCCGGAAGCAGGCTGAACAAGACGCCAAATCCGAATAGGGTTGCCGGCAGGCGCCACAGAAAAGGAAGTCGTGACCATGGAATCCCGGAAAGACAGCCGCATCACCGATCTCTTCGGCATCGATCTCCCCATCATCCAGGCGCCGATGGCGGGAGCCACGACGCCGGAGATGGTGATCGCGACGAGCGAGGCCGGCGGTCTGGGCTCGTTGCCTGGGGCGATGCTGACGGTCGAACAGATGCGAAGCGCGCTCGACCAGATCCGCGCCGCGACGCGAAAGCCTGTCAACGTGAACTTCTTCGCGCATGCCGCTCCCGAGCCGGACCCCTCCGCGCAGATGCTGTGGCGGGCGGCGCTGTCTGCCTACTACGTCGAGCTCGGTCTCGATCCGGCCGATGCTGTTCCATCGTCCAATCGCGCGCCGTTCGACGCGGCTTTCTGCGAGATCGTCGAGGAGTATCGTCCCGAGGTCGTCAGCTTCCATTTCGGGCTTCCGGGCGACGCGCTGCTTGCAAGGGTGAGGGCGACGAATGCCAGGATCATCGCTTCTGCCACCACGGTAGCCGAGGCGCGCTGGCTCGAAGAGCACGGCGTCGATGCCGTCATCGCCATGGGATACGAGGCGGGCGGCCATCGCGGCAACTTCCTGAGCACGGATATGGCAACCCAGGTCGGGACTTTCGCGCTCGTCCCGCAGATCGCCGATGCCGTCTCTGTGCCGGTGATCGCCGCCGGCGGCATTGCCGACCAGCGCGGTGTGCGCGCCGCCTTCGAACTCGGCGCATCCGCCGTCCAGGTGGGCACGGCCTATCTGCTGACACCGGAAGCGAAGGTCACGGAGTTTCACCGCCAGGCGCTGCGCGCCGGGGGCGCGGACAAGACGGCGCTGACCAATGTCTTCACGGGGCGGCCGGCCCGCGGCTTCATGAACCGGCTGATGCGTGAGATCGGCCCGCTCTCGGATATTGCTCCGGCGTTCCCGACAGCCGGTGGCGCGCTGATCCCGCTGCGCACGGCCGCCGAAAAGACGGGCAGCTCCGATTTCTCGAGCATGTGGTCCGGGCAGGCCGCGGGGCTGGCAAGGGAGAGATCCGCTGCCGAACTCACCCGCTATCTCGCGGCGGCGATCAGGGAGTAGGGCAGTCCGCTCCCTAGTGCTCCGAACTTAACGCATGCTTGACGCGCAGGATCGTCAGGCAGACCGTGCCGATGACGATCGGGATCGAGACCAGCATCACCAAGGGATCGATGTGATATCCCGCATGGTCTGCGGTTTCGAACACGACCTTCAGCAGGCTGAGCAGGTAATAGCTGATCGCGATGATCGAGAAGCCCTCGACGGCGCGCTGGATCTTCACCTGTGTTGCCGCCCGTTCGGCCATGGCCTGGATCTGCACGGCGTTCTGGTGCTCGATCTCCACCTGAATGCGCGTCTGCAGAAGGTCGATCAGGTGGGTGGTCGCCTGTGACAGCTGTTCCAGCCGCAGTGCCGTCGCCTGACAGGTGCGGACGGCGGGCTTGAAGCGGCGCGCCACGAAGGTGCCGTAGCGCTGGAAGCCGGGCACATGGGTTTCGCGCAGCAGCGCGATGCGTTCCTCGACAATAGTCGTGTAGGCGCCGGTGGCGCTGAACCTGTTCCGGGTCTCGGCGGCTGCCGAGATGATCTGCGAGGAGAGTACCGTGATATCGGCCAGCAGTTCCTTGTGTTCGTCTGCCGGGATCAGCAGATTGCGGTTCGTCAGCTCGATCAGCTTCCGGTCATAGGCGCCGATCATCGGGGCCAGACGATGAGCGACCGGCAAGCCGAGCATAGCCATCGCCCGGTAGGTCTCGATCTCGAAAATGCGCCGGACCATCCGCCCGAGGCGATGGGCGTTCAAATCCCTGTTGAAGAGCAGGATACGGCTCGACCCATCCTGCCGCACCTTGAAATCGGAGCAGACGAGGGCCGAACCACCGCCGATGAAGGAGGCCGCGGTGTCGCCGAAACCGAACCTTGCGAGATGCGGCGGGAGGCCCTCGGCGGTTTCGTCGACGACCAGGATCGCCACCCGGCAGATCTGTTTTGGCGATGCGATGCCAGTCAGTTCCAGCACCTCGGCATCCGATAGCTCCGACGCGGGCCATTCGGCGGCGTCGGTTGAGAGTTTTCGAAGCCGTGTCACCGTTACGAATTCAGTGTGGCGCTCGACGCGGACTGCGACATCCGCTTCATTCGACAGGGTGTCGTGAAATCCCATATGGCTCGCCGCACTGCCTTCGCCCGGCATGATGGCGACGTGCTCGACGAAAGCCGGGCCATCGAAATAGATCGACGGCCGCGCATGTAGTTCTGCATTGAAATCCGACGACGATCCCATCTCTGCTCCATCCCCAAGGTGGGAGGACGCTACAAAGGGAGATTTGAGAAGAAAAGCGGTAACCGCGGCTCAAATTAGGTTTGCCGCATAAATATCGATTTAACTCAAGGGCGAGACGGCGGAGTGCTGAATCCGCGCTATTCGAAGAGATCCGGATGGTCCGCTTCGATCTGCGGCAGATCGGAAAGAATACCGTTCAGATGCGCGCGCATCGCCGCGTCGGCGGCGTCGGGGTTGCGCGTATCGATCGCCGTGATGATCGCCTCGTGTTCGGCGATCAGCCGCAGCATGGAATCCGGGTGGCGGAGCTGCAGGTTGCAGACGCGGTCCATATGCGCCTTGATATCGGAGATGGCGTTCCAGGCGAGGCTGCAGCCCGCGCCCTCGGCGATCGCGATGTGAAACTGTTCGTCCTCGCGGCGGAAGGCGTTGTGGTCCTGCGCCTCCATGGCGGCGCGCTGGCGCGTGAGGATCGTGTCGATCCGCCGCCGCGTCCAGGTGTCGAAGCTTTCGCTGGCGCGGCGGGCTACGGCCGTCTCCAGCGCCTCGCGCACGAAACGCGCTTCCATCATCTGCCGCGCCGAGATGCGGACGACGACGGTCCCGCGATTGGGGCGGATATCGACGAGCTTGGATTTGCCGAGCGCGATCAGCGCTTCTCGCACCGGCTGGCGCGATACACCCATGCGGGTGGCAATTTCCTGTTCCGAAAGCCGCATGCCGGGGGCGAGTTCCAGCTGAATGATCAGCTCGCGTAGATCCCGCTCCACCTGTGCTGCGGCGGTTTCGCCGGTCTCAACCTTTAAAGTTTCGAGGTGCATATCTCGTGCCGCCGTCATGCGTTGACATCCATTTAAAACCACCATACAGTACCATACAATTCAAACGCAACATAAATCCGGCGCTGCAAAAGCCGGGCAAATAGGGAGGGGCCGGCAGCTTGCGTCCGGCCTTGAGGAAGCATTGTTGTCTAAAATGTCGAACTTCATCACGCCCGATTCCAGTGATCCGCGTCTCCACATTAAATCCCGCTATCAGATGCTTGTCGATGGCAAGTCTGTCGACGCATTATCGGGCAAGACGATCGATCGCGTCAGCCCCGGGCATGCGGGTGTGGTGGTCGGCACATGGCCGGATGCTTCTGCAGATGACGTAAGACAGGCGATCGCGGCTGCCCGCCGCGCCTTCGATACCGGTCCCTGGCCGCGGATGTCGGGCGCCGAGCGCTCGCGGCTGATGTTCAAGGTTGCCGATCTCATTCTGCAGAAGCAGGAAGAGCTGGCGCTGATCGAAAGCCTGGAGGTCGGCAAGCCGATCGCGCAGGCGCGCGGCGAAATCGGCTTCTGCGCCGATCTCTGGTCCTATGCGGCGGGTCAGGCTCGCGCGCTCGAAGGGCAGTCTCACAACAATATCGGCGATGACCGCCTCGGCCTCGTGCTTCGCGAACCGGTCGGCGTCGTCGGCATCATCACGCCCTGGAACTTCCCGTTCATCATCGCTTCAGAGCGGGTTCCCTGGGCGATCGGCGCCGGTTGCACCGTCGTCCTGAAGCCCTCGGAATTCACCTCGGGCACCTCGATCCGCATGGCGGAGCTGGCCCGCGAAGCCGGTATTCCCGACGGCGTCTTCAACGTCGTCACCGGTTACGGCGATCCGGCCGGTCAGGTGCTCGCCGAAAATCCCGGCACCGATATGGTCGCATTCACCGGCTCGGTGCGCGTCGGCACCAAGCTCGGCGAAATTGCAGCGCGCAGCGTCAAGCGCGTCGGCCTGGAGCTCGGCGGCAAGGGTCCGCAGATCGTCTTTGCCGATGCCGATCTGGAAGCTGCCGCCGATGGCATCGCCTATGGCGTCTATCACAATGCCGGGCAGTGCTGCATTTCCGGCAGCCGTCTTCTCGTCCAGGAAGGTATCCGCGATGCGCTGATGGAGCGCCTGCTCGATATCTCTCGCAAGGTCACTTTCGGCGATCCGCTGAACGAGCGCACCAAGATCGGCGCAATGATCTCGGAGGCCCACGCCGCCAAGGTCCATTCCTATGTCGAAGCGGGTGTCAAGGAAGGCGCCGAACTGCTGCTCGGCGGCGCGCGGGCAGGCGAGGGGGCCGGTCTCTATTATGCGCCGACGGTCTTTGCAGGCGTCACCCCCGATATGTCGATTGCCCGCGAAGAAATCTTCGGGCCTGTGCTCTCGACGCTGACCTTCAAGACGGCCGACGAGGCAGTGGCGATGGCGAATGCCAGCGACTACGGGCTCTCGGCCTCCGTCTGGACCAAGGATCTCGAAACCGCGCTGCAGAGTATCCGCCGCATCAGGGCCGGCCGCTGCTGGATCAACAGCGTCATCGACGGCACGCCGGAGCTTCCGATCGGCGGATACAAGAAAAGCGGCCTCGGCCGCGAGCTCGGCCGCTACGGCTTCGACGAATATTCGCAGTTCAAGGGCATCCACGTGACGCTCGGGCGCCCGGCGCCCTGGTTCGCCTGACGATTAAGCAGGTCCTTTCGCCAAGGCAGGAGAGCGGAAGGGCTTGATGGGGGAAATCTCGGCTGGCGCGATCTTTGGTCGGAGCTCGCCAGCCGAGAATTGGGTCTTTCGACCCGTATTGCACATCCAAAGGGAGGATACGCAAATGAAACTGACCAATCTTAGAGCCGCGGTGCTTGCCGCGGGCTTTGCCGCCATGGCCTCGTCGACAGCGCTTGCCGCAGACGTCAAGGCGACGATGATCATCTATCTTGATCCGAGTGTGCAGTTCTTTAACCCCGTGGTGAAGGGCGCACAAGATGCAGCGGCACAGTTCGGCGTCGATCTCGACGTGCAATATGCCAACAACGATCCGGTTCGCCAGAACGACCTGATCGAGAGCGCAACGGCAAGCGGCGTCGACGGCATCGCCGTGGCGATCTCCTCTTCGGATGCGTTCGACAGCAGCATCTGCGCGGCCGTCAAGGCTGGCATCATCGTCATCGGCTTCAACAATGACGACCTCGAAGGCGCCAAGGGCAATTGCCGCCAGGCCTATGTCGGCATGGATGAGTTCGCATCGGGCTATGAACTCGGCAACCGCATGATCAAGGAGTTCGGCCTGAAGTCCGGCGACGTCGTCTTCAATCCGCGCGAAATCCCCGAGGCGAGCTTCGCCGTCGCCCGCGGCGGCGGTATCGAAAAGTCGATGAAGGAAGCCGGCATCAAGGTCGAGACCGTACGCGCCGGACTGGACCCGGCCGAGGCGCAAAACATCATCGCTCAGTTCCTGGTCGCCAATCCTAATGTCAAGGCGCTCTTCGGCACCGGCTCGGTCACCTCGACCGTCGGGGCAGGCGCAATCAAGGATGCCGGCGCCAAGATCCCGTTCGGCGGCTTCGACCTGGCGGTCGAGATCGTCAACGCGGTAGAATCCGGCGCGATGTTCGCCACCATGGACCAGCAGCCTTACCTGCAGGGCTACTATCCGATCGCCCAGATCGCGCTCGCCAAGAAATACGGCCTGACGCCGACCGATGTCGATACCGGCCAGGGCGCCTTCCTCGACAAGTCGCGCATCAGCTCGGTCAAGCCGCTGATCGGCAGCTACCGCTAAGCGACAGACAAGGGGAGCCGCCTTTACGGCCGGTTCCCCGCTCTCCCAAAAATCGAGTACCAGACCGTGACACCTATTCTTGCAGAGAGTGCCGCGCCCCGGTCGCGGACCCAGAAACAATCGATCCTCAAACAGATCATGGGCAAACCGGCAGGCGCAATCTTCCTCGTCTTCATGACGCTGCAGATCGTCTGCATCGTCGGAGCGCTGCTCTATCCCGATGACTTTCGCTACCTGTCGCCGCAGAACCTGACGATCCTGATGAAGGCGATCCCGGTGCTCGGCTGCCTAGCGCTCGGCGCCGGTGTGCTAATGATATCAGGGGAGTTCGACCTGTCGATCGGCTCCGTCTACACCTTTACCGCCATCCTGATGGCAAGCCTCGTCAATCTCGGCATCAGCGCCTTCATCGCTGCGCCGATCGGCATTCTGGCGGGCGTGATGATCGGGCTTCTGAACGGCCAGATCACGCTGCGCTTCGGGCTTCCATCATTCATCGTGACGCTTGGCGGCCTGCTGTTCTGGCGGGGCGCCGTGCTGCTCTATAACGGCGCTGTTCAGGTCCGTTTCGATCCGGAAGCCGCCTTTACAAGCCTGTTTTCGGGCAGCCTCTTCGGCATCAATGCGGCCTTCATCTGGATCATCCTGCTGGTCGCAGCCTTCCATCTGCTGCTGCACAGCCACCGCTTCGGCAACCATGTCTTTGCGACCGGCGGCAATCGCGGCGCAGCGGAAGCGATCGGCATCAATACCGGTCGCGTCAAGCTGATCGGATTTGCGATCGCCGGTGGCATGGCGGCCGTTGCCGGGATTCTCGCAACGACGCGCGTCGGCAGCGTTCAGCCGGGGCAGGGCGCCGGTCTTGAACTGCAGGCGATTGCCGCCTGCGTCATCGGCGGCCTGTCGCTGCGCGGCGGCCGGGGATCGATCATCGGCATCTTCCTCGGCGTGCTCCTCATCCACACCATCACCGATGTCCTGCTGCTCCTGAGAGCGCCAGGCTTCTATCTCGACATGTTCATCGCAACGCTCATCGTGCTGGCGGCAATCTTCAACCATCTCATCGAGCGGCGGGGGCTTGCGTGATGTCGAAACCCAATCTTCTCGAACTCCACAATATCTCCAAGAGCTTCGGTGCGCTGACGGCGCTCAGCAACCTGAGCTTCCATATCGGCGAAGGCGAAGTGGTGGGCCTGCTCGGCGACAACGGCGCCGGGAAATCGACGACGGTCAACCTGATCTCCGGCATCCACAAGCCGACCGACGGATATCTGACCGTCGACGGCAAGCGGACGCTCTTCACCTGCCGTTCGGATTCCGCCGATGCCGGCATCGAGACGATCTACCAGCATACGGCGCTGGTCGATTCCCTCTCGATTACGCGCAACATTTTCATGGGCCGCGAGTTGACCGATCGTTTCGGTTTTCTCAGGCAGGGAGAGATGCGCGAGATTGCCATGGAGGTGTTGAAGAACGCCGTCCATATCGCCGGCATCGACTCTCCCGACACGCTCGTCGGCAATCTTTCCGGCGGCCAGAAGCAGGCGGTGGCGATCGCTCGCGCCGTCTATTTCAAGAAGCGCGTCCTGCTGCTCGACGAGCCGACCTCGGCTCTCTCGGTTCGCGAAACGGAAGCGCTGCTCAACCAGGTGCTGAAGCTGAAGGCCGAAAATGTCTCCAGCGTGCTCGTCACCCACAATCTCTACCATGCCTACCAGGTCTGCGATCGCTTCGTGATCATGAGCCACGGAACCAAGGTATTCGACGTCGAAAAGGCCGACACGACCGTCGGGCAATTGACCGAATATGTCGTGCTGAGCTGACGCAGATGTTCAAGACAAGAGGCAAATGAATGACCCTATCTGTCAAAACCCGCCAGGTCGTCGGGCCTGAGGATGCCGCGCGCCGCAATACGCAGGGGCTGCGTGAAGGCTTTGTCATCGAAAACCTGTTCCGCCCCGGTGAGATCAACCTCACCTACAGCCATCTCGACCGGATGATCGTCGGCGGCGTTTCGCCGACCCGGGAGGCCCTGGAAATCTCCAGCGTTCCCGAGACCGGGACGAATGCCTTTCTCGAACGGCGTGAGGCGGCGATCGTCAATATCGGCGGTACTGGTACCATCACGGTCGGGGATAAGACCTATGAGCTTGGTTTCCAGGAGGCGCTCTATATCGGCATGGGGCAATCGGCTCTCCGCTTCGAAAGCCGCGATGCCAGCGAGCCGGCGCTCTTCTATCTGCTGAGCGCACCCGCCCATCGCGTCTGCCCGACGGTCCTCATCACCCGCGATATGGCGCGCAAGGTGGTGCTCGGTTCGTCCGAGGAATCCAACGCGCGGACCATCAACCAGTATGTGCATCCCGATGTCTGCGACAGCTGCCAGCTTCTCGTCGGCTTGACGATGTTCGAGCCGGGTTCGGTCTGGAACACGATGCCGGCGCATGTCCATGACAGGCGGATGGAGGTCTATCTGTATTTCGGCATGCAGGAGCAGACGCGCATTTTCCACTTCATGGGAGAGCCGAGTGAAACCCGGCATGTCGTCCTGAAGAACCACGATGCAGTCCTCTCGCCGGGTTGGTCGATCCATTCGGGCGCCGGCACCGGCCGCTACGCTTTCATCTGGGCGATGGCGGGCGATAACATGAGCTTTACCGATATGGACAAGGTTCCGATGGACGCGCTGCGGTGACCGGTTTCGATCTGAGCGGCCGCTGCGCCGTCGTCACCGGCGCCAGTACCGGCATAGGCCAGGCGATTGCAGCCGGCCTTGCAAGCGCCGGCGCCGATATTATCGGCGTCGGGCGCTCGGCGATGACGGAAACGGAGGCGCTGGTGCGCGGCCACGGCCGCAGCTTTCACGCCATCGCGGCTGATCTCTCAAAGACAGAGGCCGCACGCGCTGTCATCGAACAGGCCGTCGCTGCCGGAGCAACGCCTGATATTCTCGTCAACAATGCCGGTATCATCCGCCGTGCCGACGCGCTGGATTTCACTGAGGAGGATTGGGATGCGGTCATCGACACCAATCTGAAATCGGCCTTCTTCCTCAGCCAGTCCTTCGCGAAGAATGCGATCACATCCGGACGGCGCGCGAAGATCATCAACATCGTCTCGCTCCTGTCTTTTCAGGGCGGTATCCGCGTTCCCTCATACACCGCCGCAAAGAGCGGCCTTGCCGGCCTGACGCGGTTGATGGCGAATGAATGGGCGAGCCGGGGCATCAACGTCAATGCGATTGCGCCCGGCTATGTCGAGACCAACAATACCGAAGCGCTGCGCGCCGATGCCGAGCGCAGCGCCGATATCCTGAAGCGAATTCCGGCGGGCCGCTGGGCGCGTCCGGACGATATGGTGGGTGCGGCGATCTTCCTTTCCGCTCCCGCTTCCGATTATGTGCATGGCGCCATCCTTCCCGTCGACGGCGGATGGCTAGCCCGATGAAAGGATCATGATGTCATTCTTCTCCCTCCCCGAAGACACGGTCTGGACCGAGGTCGCCCCCGGCAACCGCCGCGCCGTTCTGAGCCAGAGACCCGAAATGATGCTGGTCGCCTTCCGCTTCGAGGAAGGTGCAGTCGGAGCGCCGCACTCGCATCCTCATACGCAGGTGAGCTATGTCGCCGAGGGAGCCTTCGACGTCACCGTTGACGGCAAAACGACCCGGCTGGAGCAGGGCAGCAGCTTCATCGTCGCGCCGAACCTCGTCCACGGCGTCGTGGCGCTAGCGCCCGGCCTGTTGATCGACACGTTCACGCCGCGCCGCGACGATTTCTTATAAGCGGTCAGAGACCCCATCAAACACCGACGCGCGTAAGCGCGCCGGCGTCTGCCGATGGTCTCTGCCCTTTTGTCCTGAGCAGCTCGGTTGCCGTATCGAAATCGACGGCGCGCGAGAACAGGAAACCCTGGCCGAGCACGCATCCCATCGCAACGAGATCCGAGACCTGGCTTTCGGTCTCGATGCCTTCGGCAACGACGCGGATGCCGAGTTTTCCGGCGATGCCGACAAGGCCTTCGACGATAGCGGCGCCCGGCTCCTCGTGGATGAGCCGATCGACGAAGGATTTGTCGATCTTGATGATATCGACGGGAACGGTGAGCAGGTGGGTGAGGGAGGCATAGCCCGTGCCGAAGTCGTCGAGCGCGACGCGCAGACCCTGCTCCCGGAAGGCGCCGATCTCCTCGCCGATCATGTGGTCGCGGGGGTCGAGATAGACGGACTCGGTCACCTCCAGGATTACATGTTCCAGCGGCACGCCCTTTGCGGTGAAATGCTCCTGCAGCTTTGCCTGGAGATTGCCGGTGTGGAAATCCGCGGCTGACAGGTTCAGGCCGACGTGTTGCAGCGGCAGGCCGAGATCGAGCCAGCGGCGCATGTCGGCGGCGACGGTCACGAGCATGAGCTCGGTGATCTGCAATGCGATATCGCCATCCAGCATCGCCTCGTGGAAATGCGCCGCGGCAACGACGTCGCCCGAGGCCGTCCGCATCCGGCAAAGCGCTTCGAAGCCGACGATCTCCTTCGTGTCGAGCCGAACGATCGGCTGGTAATGCGCCTCGATCCGTCCTTCGGCGAGCGCAATGCCGACATCGCGAATTGCGCGGAACCTGCGTGTCAGCGCCGTGCCCATGCCGGGATAATAGGCGGTGAACTGGCCGCGATAGCGCGACTTGCCGTGATAGAGCGCGATATCGGCGTTCTGGCGCGCGTCGCCGTTGCCGGAGATAGCGCAGCCTGCGGTCACCGACGGGAACACGACATGCCTGTCGCACTGCGCCGGGCGCTTGATTTCACGGAGTATGGCGTTGCAGTGCTCGGTCAGCTCATCGATGCCGATGCCGTCGAAGATCACGGCAAATTCGTCGCCACCGAGCCGGAAGGTCCGATCCCTGGGGACGACGGCAGCAATACGCCGCGCCACCGTCTGGATCAGGGCGTCGCCCGCGCCATGGCCGAACGTGTCGTTGACCAGTTTGAGGTTGTCGATATCGGCAAGCAGCAGGCCGAAGTCGCTGTTTGCGGCCTGCAGGCCGTGCAGCACTTCGTTGAAGCGCGCCCGATTGGCCTGTCCCGTCAGCGCATCTGTATAGGTGAGGCGCTCCCTTTCCCGGGTGCGCTCGTCGCGTTCGATCGCGATTGCGCAGAGATGCGTGCAGGTCTCGATGACTTCCTTGTCATGGCTCTCGGGATGACGGCCGTTACCGAAATAGAGGGCGAAGGTGGCGATGACCTTGCCGCCGCTGATAACAGGCGTCGACCAGCAGCCTAGGAGCCCGAGCGGCAGGGCTAGTGCCCTGTATTTGGCCCAGCGCGCGTCGCTCGCGATATCCGTGACGATGACGGGGACACCATAATAGGCGGCGGTGCCACAGGAACCGGCAAGCGGGCCGATCTCCAGATTGTCGAGTGCATCGCTGTAATGCTTCGGCAGGGAGGGGGCTGCGAGCGGGTGCAGCACGCCGTTTTCAACGCGAAGGACCGAACATTGAATGCCCGGCAGGCGGGCTTCTACCAGACGGCACAATGTTTCCAATGTTTCGGTGAGCGGCTCGCCCTTGGCGATCCGTTCGAGAACTTTGTTTTGCAGTTCGAGCATATCGGCGCCAATGAGGTTGGAATACTCAGGGTAGGCGCAGAGACCACAAATCTCGTTTCCGGAACTGCTAAAATACGATCTATCGTTGTTTTTTAATGTAAGCCGACTGTCGGGAGATGCCGATCTTCGCAACCGGCACCTCCCAGTCTCGCAGGTTAGCGCTTCCCGTCGACGAGATGCGGAAGGGCTTCAAGCGTGCCGGGCTGCAACTCGGCGGGAAGGAGCGCCTGCGGCATATCCTGGTAGCAGACCGGCCGCAGGAAGCGGCGGATCGCGAGCGTGCCGACCGAGGTCGTGCTGCTGTCCGACGTCGCCGGGAAGGGGCCACCGTGGACCATGGCATGAGAAACTTCGACACCCGTCGGCCAGCCGTTGGCGAGGATGCGCCCGGCGCGCCGCTCGAGAACCGGAATGAGCGGTCCGGCTGCAGCGACGTCCTCGGGCTCGAGATGCAGCGTTGCCGTCAGCTGTCCCTCGAGCTGTTCGGCGGCATCCCGCATTTCATCGACGCTGTCGCAGATGATCAGCAGCGAGGCCGATCCGAAGATTTCCTGGCTTAGCTCCGGGTTGGCGAGGAAGCTCTTCACATCGGTCTTGAACACCGCCGCGCGGCCGCGGTTCGGCCCTGCGGGCGGCTGGCTTTCGGCGGCGGCCGACACGCCGTCGTGAGCGGCAAGCGCATCACGCCCGGCCTCATAAGCTGCGTGAATGCCGCTCGTCAGCATCGGTGCCGGCTGGTGTGCGCCGAGCTCGGCTTCGAGCGTCTGAAGGAAAGCCGAAAGCCCTGCACTCTGCTGCACGAACATCAGGCCCGGGCTGGTGCAATATTGGCCGGCGCCGAGCGTCAGCGATGCGGCATAGCCCTTGGCGATCGCTGCAGCGCGCTTTTCGATCGCCTGTGGCATGACGAAGACGGGATTGACGCTGCTCATTTCGGCATAGACGGGGATCGGCTCGGGGCGGGCCGAAGCCAGCGCCACCAGAGCAAGGCCGCCGCGGCGCGAACCGGTGAAACCGACCGCCTTGATCTTCGGGTTCTTGACCAGTGCTGTGCCGGTGGCGATTTCGCCGGGGAGATAGGAGAATACGCCTTCCGGCATTCCCGTCCTTTCTGCGGCGCTGCGGATGGCGCGGGCGACAAGTTCGCCGGTGCCGAGATGTGCGGGATGGCCCTTGACGACGACAGGGCATCCGGCAGCCAGCGCCGACGCGGTGTCTCCGCCCGCAACCGAGAAGGCGAGCGGAAAGTTGCTCGATCCGAAAACGGCGACGGGGCCAAGCGGGATCTGGCGCATGCGCAGATCCGGGCGTGCCAGCGGCTGGCGATCCGGCAGGGCGCTATCGATGCGCAGATCGAGCCATTCGCCATCGCGCACAGTCTGAGCAAAGAGGCGCAACTGGTTCAGTGTGCGTGCAAATTCGCCTTTGAGCCGCCCCTCCGGCAGGCCGCTTTCCGCACCTGCGCGTTCGATGACGGCCGCCTGCGAGGCGTCGATCTCTTCGGCGATTGCGTCCAGGAAAGCGGCGCGTGTTTCGATCGGCAGCTGGCGGTAGCGGTCGAACGCATTCCAGGCGAGATCGCAGGCGCGGGCGATGTCTTCCTCGGAGGAATTGCGGAATTCGGGTGTAAGGGTTGCCGATGTCGCGGGATTATACGCGATCAGCGTCTTCTGGCCGGGAGCCACGTCGCTATTGCCGATCAAGGCGGCCCCGGTGATGCGATCTGACATGAAATTGTCTCCGTCGATATTCTTCATTCTTGCCGGTAATGCGATCAGGGCTTTTGCGCAATCGCCTGAATGAGGCCGGCCCTGCCTTCGCGCAGATTGCGCCCGAGATTGCGGCCGGCAATGCCGAACTCGCTGCCCATGACGACGTGAAGGCCGAGTGCCGGAGGTTTCGCCGCTGCTGCCTGCGCGCGCTGGCGCGCCTCGAACCAGTCCGCACCGGCTTCCGCGCAATCCGTCCACGACGTGACTCTGAAGCCCTGCGAAACCAGCGCGTCTCGCATCTCATCGGCGGTCACGACAAAACTCATCGCCGGTTGCTCGGCCCATGGCACCGGGAAATGCATGGGAGTGACTTCGCCGGCGACGACGTCATAGGTCGCCAGCTTCCCGCCGGGCCGCAGGACACGGAACGCCTCGCGGTAGAAGCCGGCGCGATCCGCGATGTTCATCGCGACATGCTGCGTCCAGGCGAGATCGAACATGCCGTCGTCGAACGGCAGGGCAAGCGCATTTGCCTGCTTGTAGGCAACCTTTCCGGAAAGGCCGGTCCGCTCCGCCAGGAAGCTCGCCGCATCGACGAAAGACGGGCTGAGATCGATGCCCGTCACGTTGCAGCCGAACCGAGCCGCGAGATAGCGCGACGGTCCGCCGAGGCCCGAACCGATATCGAGCACCGCTGCCGAGCCGTCGATATCGAGAGCATCGGCAAGCTCGACCGTCGCCGCCAGGCCGCGGGAATGAAACTGGTCGAGCGGCGCGAGATCCTCAGGCGCCAGCACGCGGCCATCAAGGCCATCGGCCGCAAGCGCTGCTTCCAGACGCTCCCTGAGGCTGCCGCGATCGTAATATTGCTGAATGGATTGGTTTTCGGCCATCGCCTGATCTTCCTGTCGCCATCATGTGGCCGTGCTGGCGAGGAGCCAAACATCGGCCAGGATGCCGATTTATAGCCGGGCGTGAGGCCGAGGCCTATCGGCATAAATGCCAATCTTGAGGTCATTTACGCCAGATAACAGAGCTGCATCCGAAGCGCTGTTGGCGGCAATTGCGGGGAGCGGCCAACGATGGCGCCGGCCGCTCCCTGTCTCCGAGCGACCCGCCGCCTGGCGCTCAAGGAGGAGGACATGATACGCCTCCAAAGCACATGACGGTATCAATCCGATGAAAGTCTGACGGCGCGTGGCCGAAGAGCCGCAGCAAAACGTTCCTGCGGCAACGGAGAATAGCGCTATTTCAAGGGCTTGGCCTGTGGACAAGTGGTGGAAAACCTGTGCAGCCATCAGGCCGGTAAAGCCGAAGTGTTCTTCTCTTGTTCCGTTGCGGCTTGCGCTCGGCCTGCGACTCGGGTCACATTGTCCTCAACCAAGCTTCGGCCTCCGCCGCAACTGACGCCGAAGATTTGGTACGGGCGCTCCCTTCTGGTCGAGCGCCCTCTTTTTTTGAAGAGGCTATTCTATGCGAATGATCGCGCTTCGGATCAGTTGGTCGTGCTGTCGCACATCGGCACGGGGCGCGACGGCTGCGGCGGATGATCGGCCTTGTACTGGGCGATGATCGGCTCGAGCTTTTCCTTCGGCCAGAACTTCGGAGAGCCGATGGCTTTCAGGCAGGAGGCGTTCCAATAGCTGCCGTTGGTGACCGGCGATTGGCCGGCTGCGACGGCTTGCGCGACGGCTTTGATGTCGCTGGAATCCGGGTAGATGTAGAGCGTCGTCGGGTTGCCATCGACCATAGACAGAACCTTTGGCGCATCGGATGGCGACCAGCTGGTGCAGCCGTCGCTGCGACCGCCCGCATAGGTCACGAGTTTGCCGAGCGGCGTATAACCCTGGCTGTTGGCATAGGGGCTGTCGGGCTTCTTCTGCATGCAGATGCCGGAAACGAGGGCAGCCGCATGGCCACCGATCGCCCGCTGTCTGGCATTGGCGGTCTCGCCGATCCCGTCGAACTGCACGAAGGAGCGGATGAAGGCCGCCTGGCGGTCGGCACTGGTGCGGTAATAGCCTTTGAAGGAGGTTTTGATCTCGCTCGTCAGATAGGCGCCGCCGGCGGTCAGGTTGGAATCCAGCGCGTTGCCGAAATTCTTGGCGCATTCCCGGCCATTGGAGAAATTCGCCACACCTTGAAGATTGCGCCCGCCACCGTGACCGGAAGAGATCACGCTGAACGACATGTCGCCCTCGCAGATCACATAGAACCGGCCGCTCGACTGGTCGCCCGGGTCGTTCGGCCGCGTAGCGTCCATCGCGAAATAGCAGCCGTTCCGGACTTTGCCTTCGGCCACCTTCGAGAAATAGAGACTGCGCGCGCGCTGGAGGACGGGCAGGGCGATCTGCCCGTCGTCGACGCCGACATGTTCCATTAGCCAGTTCGGGATCGGCATCGTGGAGCCGGACGGCGCCGCCTGTGCGGAAGCCGCGATCGAGAGAAGCGCCAGACCGGAAAACCCAAGGAGTGAAAACCTTCTGGACACGGCGCATTCTCCTGGCAGTTTCGCGGCACTATTCGTTCGGCGCGGGTTGGTCGATCCCACCTAGCTTATAGATGATGGTTTAATAAGTTTTAACGGCCGGGCAACGATCTGCTGGTTGATTGTTACCGCCCGAGCTTCATGTGCCGGTTCACATCCTTGTAGAGAAGGTAGCGGAACTTGCCAGGCCCGCCGGCATAGCAGGCCTGCGGGCAGAAGGCGCGCAGCCACATGAAGTCTCCGGCTTCGACCTCTACCCAGTCCTGATTGAGCCGGTAGACCGCCTTGCCTTCAAGCACATAAAGGCCGTGCTCCATGACATGGGTTTCCATGAAGGGAATGATCGCACCCGGCTCGAAGGTGACGATCGTCACGTGCATGTCGTGGCGCAGATCGAGCGGATCGACGAAACGGGTGGTCGCCCACCGTCCCTCGGTGCCCGCCATCGGCGAGGGCGCGATATCCTGTTCGTTGGTGAAGACGGGTTCGGGAATGCCGAGACCTTCCACCTTCTCATAGGTTTTGCGGATCCAGTGGAAGCGTGCGGTCTCCTCGCCACGGTTTCGCAGCCGCCAGCCGCAGGAGGGCGGCAGGAAGGCATATCCGCCGGGACGGAGCACATGAGTCGCGCCCGCAAGCTCGACGCTGATCTCCCCCTCGACGACGAACAGCACGCCTTCGGCCATCGGATCGGCCTCCGGCTGGTCGCTGCCGCCTTCGGGGGCGACTTCCATGATATATTGCGAGAAAGTTTCAGCAAAACCGGAAAGCGGACGCGCGATCACCCAAAGGCGCGTCTTTTCCCAGAAGGGCAGGTAGCTGGTGACGATATCCATCATCACGCCCTTGGGGATGACCGCATAGGCTTCCGTGAAGACGGCGCGGCCGGACAAGAGCTCGGTCTGGGCAGGATTGCCGCCACGCGGCGAGAAGTAGGTAGGGTTGGTCACTTTGCACTCCGCGAACTATTGTGCATATATCGATGGGTTCCCGACGATATCGGGGCAGAAACGGGCCGAGCAGCGTTGCAGACGGCCGTTTCAGGCGGTCTGGCCTGCCGCTCTGCGACCTTGAAGAGCAGAATAAAGCGCGCCGAAACAGTTGCTAAAATTTGAAAGTCTTTTGCATTTTTTCGGGGAAATCCTGATCTAGCGCCGCGCTTTCAGGCAAAGCACAATCCCTCTCAGCAGGAAAATTCCGGATTTCGGGTTTCTTGCGCCTGTATCCGGAGGAGATGCAGGCGGCCCCATGACATAGGGCAGCGCCGGGAGCGCTCGCCTCGGGAGGAATTATGTTCGAACGGCTTTTCAAATTGCAGGAGCACGGTACGACCGTGCGCACCGAACTCATCGCGGGCGTCACGACGTTCCTGACGATGTCCTATATCATCTTCGTCAACCCCGATATCCTGTCGAGTACCGGCATGGATCGCGATGCGATCTTCGTCGCCACCTGTCTGGCAGCTGCACTCGGCTCGATCGTCATGGCGCTGGTCGCCAACTGGCCGATCGGCATGGCGCCGGGTATGGGGCTCAACGCCTTCTTCGCCTTCACCGTGGTCGCCGCCCTCGGCTTTACCTGGCAGCAGGCGCTCGGCGCAGTCTTCATCTCCGGCATGATTTTCGTGCTCCTGACCGTCACAGGCGTGCGGCGGTGGCTGATCGATGGCATTCCGCATTCGCTGAGAAGCGCGATCGCCGCCGGTATCGGTCTGTTCCTGGCGATCATCGCGCTGAAGAGCGCCAATATCGTCGTTGATAATCCCGCGACACTCGTTGGTCTCGGCAATCTGCGCGAAACCGGTCCGCTGCTGGCGATCTTCGGCTTCTTCGTGATTGCCGTGCTCGATGCGTTGAAGGTGCGCGGCGCGATCTTGATCGGCATTCTCGCCGTTACCGTCCTCTCCTGGATCTTCGGCGTCAGCGAGTTCAAGGGCATCGTCTCGATGCCGCCGTCGATGCTGCCGACATTCATGCAGCTCGATATCGTCGGTGCACTGCATGGTGGCCTGGTGCACGTCATCCTCGTCTTCGTGCTCGTAGAGGTGTTCGATGCCACCGGCACGCTGATCGGCGTTGCCAAGCGCGCGAAGCTGATCGAAGAGGGCAGGCCGAACCGCCTGAGCCGGGCGCTGCTCGCCGACAGTGCCGCAATCGTTGCCGGTTCGCTGATGGGCACCAGCAGCACGACCGCCTATGTCGAAAGCGCCTCCGGCGTGCAGGCGGGCGGCCGCACCGGCCTCACGGCGCTGGCTATCGCCGTGTTGTTCCTGGCCGCGCTCTTCATCTCGCCGCTCGCCGCTTCGGTGCCGAGCTACGCGACGGCCCCGGCTCTGCTCTATGTCGCCGGCCTGATGATGCGCGAGCTCACCGAAATCGACTGGGACGACCTGACGGAAGCCGCACCGGCAGCCCTGACGGCGCTTGCCATGCCCTTCACCTACTCGATCGCCAATGGTCTCGCTTTCGGCTTCATCAGCTACGTCGTGCTGAAGATCGGCACCGGCCGCTGGTCGGTCCTGCATCCGGCGACGCAGATCGTCGCGGCGCTCTTCGTGGTGCGCTTCGCCTTCTTCGCTTAGCCGCGAGAGCCACATAGAACCGGGCCGTTCGAGGGGACGGCCCGGCTTTTTGCGTTTCGGTTTCCCTGATTGGCGGCTTTGTAAAGCCCAATCCTGCCCGCCATTCCCCCTCTAAAACTTGAAAGTCTCGAAGGATCTCGCTGCTTTTCAGGTGAATGGCCCTGTCCGATATTGGAGACAGGAGTGCTACGCTCGGGAGAAATCATGCAGTCTCATGCAACAGGAGCCGGCCGGCTCACGACCCATGTTCTGGATACGGTGCGCGGAAAGCCCGCCGACAGGCTGCGCATCGACCTCTACCGCATCGAGGACGAAACGGCGCATCGCGTAAAATCGGTCAATACCAACGACGATGGGCGCTGCGATCAGCCACTGCTATCGGCCGAGGCGATGCGGGCCGGAACCTATGAGCTGAGGTTTCACGCCGGCGATTATTTCCGGAGCACTGCGGGCACGGCCGAATTCCTCGACATCATACCGATCCGCTTTGCCATCGCCGACGAACGCGCCCACTACCACGTGCCGCTGCTCGTCTCGCCCTTCAGCTATTCCACCTACCGCGGGAGCTAGTCATGACCGCTGTCACCATCCGCCCGGAGCTGCGGTTCATTCTCAACGGTCAGGACATTGCCCTCTCCGATGTCGCGCCGGACCAGACACTGCTCGACTGGCTGCGCCTGTCGCGCTCGCTGAAAGGTACAAAGGAAGGCTGTGCCGAGGGCGATTGTGGCGCCTGCACCGTGCTCGTCGGGCGGCTGACGCCGGCGGGCGGGCTTGTCTATGAGAGCGTCAATGCCTGCATCCGCTTCCTGGGATCGCTCGATGGCTGCCATGTAGTGACGGTCGAGCATCTCTCCGGCCGTGACGGACGGCTGCATCCGGTGCAGCAGGCGATGGTGGATTATCACGGCTCGCAATGCGGCTTCTGCACGCCGGGCTTCGTCATGTCGCTCTATGGGCTCTGGATGCAGACGCCGGAGCCATCCGACCGGCAGATCGAGATCGCGCTGCAGGGCAATCTCTGTCGCTGCACGGGCTACGAACCGATCCTCCGTGCCGCGCGTGCCATCTCCAGCTATGGCGGGACTGCCAGGGATCCACTGCTCGTCGAACGCACGGCGATGATCTCGCGATTGCAGGCGCTGCGGGACGGTGCGCGCGTCGAAATCGAGAATGGCGGAAAGCTGATCGTCCCGGCCGATCTCGACGACTTCGCCGCGATTTTCGCAACGTCTCCGGCCGCCACGGTCGTCGCCGGCTCCACCGACGTCGGCCTCTGGGTCACCAAGCATATGCGCCGGATTTCGCCCGTCATCTTCATTGCCGGGCTTCAGGAACTGAAGACAGTCTCGGTGAAGGACGGCATCATCTCGATCGGCGCCGGGGTCACCTATTCCGAGGCGATCGAGACGCTGTTGCAGCACATTCCGGCGCTGGGCGAACTGGTGAACCGCATCGGCGGCCAGCAGGTGCGCAACATGGGAACGATCGGCGGGAACATCGCCAACGGCTCGCCGATCGGCGACACGCCGCCGCCGCTGATTGCGCTGGGTGCGACGCTCACCCTGCGCAAGGGTGCCGAGCGCCGCACGATCCCGCTGCAGGACTTCTTCATCGCCTATGGCAAGCAGGATCGCCAGCCCGGCGAATTCGTCGAGGCCGTGCATGTGCCGGTGCCTGCGGCCGATGAGACATTCGCGGTCTACAAAGTGACGAAGCGGCGCGACGAGGATATCACGGCGACGCTCGCGGCCTTCTCTCTGAAGCTTTTGAACGATGGCACGGTCGCGGGCATCCGGATCGCCTATGGGGGCATGGCCGCGACGCCGAAACGGGCTTTTGCCGTAGAGGAGGCGCTGCTCGGGCAGCCCTGGAACGAGACCATCGTTGAACGCGCGATGGAACGCTATGCGGAGGATTATGCGCCGCTGAGCGACATGCGCGCCACCGCCGAATACCGGGCGCTGGTCGCGAAAAACCTTCTTCTCAGATTCTACCTGGAAACGACATCGGGCGCCGAACAGGCGCAGGTGTCCAGATACGAGGCTGCGTGAGCCATGAACAAGCACACTGCCGACATCAAGGCCGAAACGATCACCGGCGGCGTCCATGCCAGCCCGCGCCATGATTCCGCACACAAGCACGTTGCCGGTACAGCGATCTACATCGACGATATCGCCGAACCCGCCGGCACGCTGCATGCCGGGCTCGGCCTGTCGAATGTCGCACACGGCATTCTGAAGGAGGTCGATCTCTCGGCCGTCGCTGCCGCACCCGGCGTCGTCGCGGTGCTGACCCATGAGGATGTGCCGGGGGTCAACGACATCTCGCCGTCCTATATGAACGACGATCCGGTGCTTGCCGTTGGCAAGGTCGAGTTTCATGGCCAGCCGATCTTCTGCGTCATTGCCGAGACGCGCGAGCAGGCACGCCGCGCAGCCCGCCTTGCAAAGATCACCTATGAGGAGCTGCCGGCCGAGATCGACATATGGGACCTTGACGTATCAACCCATCGCCAGGTCGTGACGCCGCTGACGCTGAAGCGCGGCGATGCGGCGGCTGGGCTCGAGAGTGCGCCGCGCCTGGTCAAGGGCCGTATGCGCCTTGGCGGCCAGGACCATTTCTATCTCGAGGGACAGGTGTCGCTGGCGCTTCCCGGCGAGGATGACGAGATCATCGTCTATTGCTCCACCCAGGGGCCGAGCGAGACCCAGCATATGGTTGCCCATGCGCTCGGCGTGCCGAGCAATGCCGTGACGATCGAGGTGCGCCGCATGGGCGGCGGCTTCGGCGGCAAGGAAACGCAGGCAAACCAGAGTGCGGCGCTCGCCGCGATCGCGGCCAAGAAGCTCGGCCGTCCGGTCAAGCTCCGCCTAGACCGCGACGAGGACATGACCGCAACCGGCAAACGTCACGACTTCGCCATCGATTACGATGTCGGCTTCGACGACGAAGGCCGGATCCTGGCGATCGATTATACGTTCGCGCTGCGTGCCGGCTTCTCCGCAGATCTCTCCGGCCCCGTCGGCGACCGCGCGCTGTTCCACTGCGACAACGCCTATTTCTTTCCGGCGGTGCATGCGAAATCCGCGCCGCTCTACACGAATACGGTCTCCAACACCGCCTTCCGCGGCTTTGGCGGGCCGCAGGGCATGGTCGGCGCGGAACGCGTCATCGATGAGGTGGCCTTTGCCGTCGGCAAGGATCCGCTCGACATCCGCAAGCTGAATTTCTACGACGCTATGGGCGTCGAGGGTGAGCGCAATCTCACGCCCTATCACCAGAAGGTCGAGGATTGCATCATCCAGCGGATCGTCGCGGAGCTGGAAGAGAGCGCCGACTATGCCGGCCGCCGCCGGGCGATCCAGGAGTTCAATGCCCGGAACCGTGTCGTCAAGCGCGGCATCGCGCTGACGCCCGTCAAGTTCGGCATCTCCTTCACCAAGACGGAATCGAACCAGGCCGGTGCACTGGTGCACGTCTATACCGATGGCTCCGTGCACATGAACCATGGCGGCACAGAGATGGGGCAGGGGCTTCATCTGAAGGTGGCGCAGGTCGTGGCCGAAGAGTTCCAGATCGACCTCGACCGGGTGAAGATCACCGCGACGACGACGGCCAAGGTGCCGAATACCTCGCCGACGGCTGCTTCCTCGGGTGCCGACCTGAACGGCATGGCGGCGCAGAATGCGGCACGGCAGATCAAGGACCGGCTGATCGCCTTTGCCGCCGAGACCTATCAGGTGCCTGCCGATCAGGTGATCTTCCTGCCCAACCGTGTCAGGATCGGCGCGAACGAGATCGCCTTCAACGATCTGGTCAAGAAGGCCTATATGGCCCGCGTCCAGCTCTCGGCCGCCGGTTTCTACAAGACCCCGAAAATCCATTGGGACCGAGCCAAGGGCCGTGGCCATGCCTTTTATTACTATGCCTATGGCGCTGCCTGTTCGGAGGTTTCGATCGATACGCTGACCGGCGAATATGTCGTCGAGCGCACCGATATCCTCCACGATACCGGCCGCTCGCTGAACCCGATCATCGATATCGGCCAGATCGAGGGCGGTTTTGTTCAGGGCATGGGCTGGCTGACGACCGAGGAGCTGTGGTGGGACGGCAAGGGGCGGCTTCGCACCCATGCGCCGTCGACCTACAAGATCCCGCTCGCCTCCGACCGGCCGAAAATCTTCAACGTCGCACTGACGGACTGGTCGCAGGCCTACGAGCCGACAGTGCATCGCTCGAAGGCCGTCGGCGAGCCACCCCTTCCGCTTGGCCTATCCGTGCTGCATGCTCTTTCGGACGCGGTTGCGAGCGTTGCGGATCACAGGATCTGCCCGCGCCTCGACGCGCCGGCAACGCCCGAACGGGTGCTGATGGCGATCGAGCGGCTCAAAGCGGCGAACAGGGAGTGAGCGCATGCCTGCCGCGCGTGAAGACATCCGGGATTTCCTGCGCCGCGAACCGGCTTCGATGCTGATCGAGGTCGTGGGTGCGGCGGGTTCGACGCCGCGCGATACCGATGCCTGGATGCTGGTCTCAGAGCGGGCGATCTTCTCGACGATTGGCGGCGGCCAGCTTGAGCACATGGCGATTGATCAGGCACGCCGGGCGCTGCGGCTGCAGACGGCCGCAGGCACGATGAACGTGCCGCTCGGCCCGGAGATCGGCCAGTGCTGCGGCGGCCGGGTCAACCTCGCGCTGACGGCGGTCGATGCTCGCCTTGCGCGGGATCTCGTTGCGCGCAGCGACCGGGAGATTGCTGCGCGCGCCCACGTCTATGTGTTCGGAGCGGGTCATGTCGGCGATGCGCTGGCCATGGCGCTGTCGCTCGCGCCCCTGCGCGTCATTCTCGTGGATACACGCGAAGATGAGCTGGCCGCCTCGACCGTGCCGCGGATCGAGACCTGTCTGACGGCGATACCGGAGGCGGTCGTTCATGACGCCCCGGCCGGCAGCAGTTTCGTGATCCTGACCCATGACCATGCGCTGGATTTCCTAATCACTGCCGAGGCGCTCAGCCGCCCCGATGCCGCCTATGTCGGCATGATCGGCTCATCGACCAAGCGGGCGACCTTCCGCAGCTGGCTGTCGCGCGAGGTTGGTCATCCCGAGCTGTTCGACAAGCTCGTCTGCCCGATCGGCGGAACCGTCGTGAAGGACAAGCGACCGGCCGTCATTGCAACGCTCGCCGCCGCCGAGATTATGACGGCGGCGCTGAGCTGGTCGGCAAGGCGTGCTCAGGCGCCTTCGGTCTCGGCGGGTTCGTCATCCAGCAGCTTGCCGATCAGCCGCTGACAACGGTCGGCCATGAAATCGATCATCAGCCGGACCTTCGGATCCTGGAAGCGCTTGTGCGGATAGAGGGCGGCAAGCTGCACGGAGGCGGGCGGGCTGTCCTTCAGAATCTCCACCAGCCGGCCTTCTTTCAGATAGGCCTTCACCTCGAAGAGCGGCTTGTTGATAATGCCGCGTCCCTCGAGCGCCCATTGCGTAAGCACGTCGCCATCATCGCTGTCATAAGGGCCGCCGACTTCGAACTTGCGCAGGCCTTCGGCCGTCAGGAGCGTCCAGAAGTATTCCTTGGAGCCCGGATAGCGCAGCAGCAGACAGTCGTGCTTGTCCGAGATCAGCGCATCCGCATTCTCCGGCATGCCGCGCCGTTCGATATAGTCCGGCGAGGCACAGAGCACGCGCTGGCAATTGAGGATGCCGCGCATGCGCAGGTTCGAATCCTCGAGCACGCCGAGCTTGAAGGCGACATCGACGCCTTCGGCGAGGATGTCGACATTATGGTCCGAGAGGCGCACCCGCACCTCGATATCGGGATATTTGTCGTGGAACTCGGGGATGCCGGAGGCAATCAGCCGGCGGCCGATACCGAGCGGCGCAGTGATGCGCAGCGACCCCTTGGGATTGCGCGACAGGTCGGCAATGGCGCCCTCCGCCTCGTTGACGGCTTCGATGATCTTCACCGCCCCGTCATAGAAGACGCGGCCATGCTCCGTCGGCGACAGCTTTCGCGTCGTGCGGTTGAAGAGCCGGACGCCGAGATGGCTTTCCAGCTCTTTGATGCGGTTGCTGGCGACAGCCGGCGTCACGCGCTGATCGCGCCCCGCGGCGGAAAGCGTACCGAGTTCGATCACGCGAACGAAGACGCGGATGTTATCGAGATAGGACATAGCGCTTTCTACCACATCATTTCATGGGACAGCGGCCGCGATCTTATAGATTTTTTTGAAAGTGTTCGAGGATTTCACGGGATTTCCGGGGAAGTCGCGCGATGGCAGAACCGTTCCCGATAACTGGGAGGTCTCCATGTACGAATATGCCATCGCCTGGGATTGGGTGACATTCGCCGTCCGCTGGCTGCATGTGATAACGGCAATCGCCTGGATCGGCTCTTCCTTCTATTTCGTGGCGCTCGATCTCGGCCTGAAGAAACGTCCCGACCTGCCGCCCGGCGCCTTCGGTGAGGAATGGCAGGTCCACGGCGGCGGCTTCTACCATATCCAGAAATATCTGGTGGCGCCGGCCAACATGCCCGACCATCTCGTCTGGTTCAAATGGGAGAGCTACGTCACCTGGCTTTCGGGCTTCGGCATGCTCTGTCTCGTCTATTATGCGGGGGCGGATCTCTACATGATCGATCCCGCCGTGCTCGACGTTTCCAAGCCGGTGGCCATTGCCATCTCGCTCGGAACGATTGCCGGCGGCTGGATCATCTACGACCTGATCTGCAAGTCGCCCTTCGGCAACGACAATACGCGGCTGATGGTGGCGCTCTATTTCATCCTGGTTTTCGTCGCCTGGGGCTACACCCATCTCTTCACCGGCCGTGCCGCCTTCCTGCATCTCGGCGCCTTCACCGCCACGATCATGTCGGCCAACGTCTTCTTCATCATCATCCCGAACCAGAAGATCGTCGTCGCCGACCTGCTGGCCGGGCGCACGCCGGATCCCAAATACGGCAAGATCGCCAAGCAGCGCTCGACGCATAACAACTATCTGACGCTGCCCGTCCTGTTACTGATGCTGTCGAACCACTATCCGCTGGCATTCGGCACCGAGTTCAACTGGATCATCGCCTCTCTGGTCTTCCTGATGGGCGTCACCATCCGCCATTACTTCAACACCCGTCACGCCGATGCCGGCAATCCGACTTGGACCTGGATCGTCACCGTCATCATCTTCATCTGCATCATGTGGCTATCGACGGTGCCGAAGATCCTGACGGGGGATGTGGCGGAGGCGAAGATCTCGGCCATCCAGCAGCCCTTCGTCACCGCCGAGGCCTTTCCGAAGGTGCGCGATACGGTGCTCGGGCGCTGTTCGATGTGCCATGCGCAGGAGCCGGGGTGGGAGGGTATCATCAAGCCGCCGAAGGGCGTGACCCTGGAAACCGACCGCGACATCGCCGCCCATGCCCGCGAGATCTACCTGCAGGCGGGCCGCTCGCATGCCATGCCGCCCGCGAATGTCACTCAGATCACCGACGACGAACGGCGCCTGCTTGTGTCCTGGTACGAGAGCGCCATCAACGGAGAGAAGACCCAATGACCGATATCCTGATCCGCGGCCGCGTGCTGACTTTCATCTCCGAACCGCAGGGCATCGATGACGATGCCTCCTATCGCTATTTCGAAGATGGTGCGGTTCTGGTGCGCGGCGGCAAGATCGTCACTTCGGGCGTCTATGGCGATGTCAGGAAACTCGCCGCCGCCGATATCAAGGTCGAGGACCACCGCCCGAACCTGATCCTGCCCGGTTTCATCGACACCCATCTGCATTTCCCGCAGACGCAGGCGATCGCCTCCTATGGCGCGCAGCTGCTGGAATGGCTGAACACCTACATCTTCGTCGAAGAACAGAAGTTTGCCCGCCCCGCGCATGCCGCCGAGGTCGCCGGACGCTTCATGGACGAGTTGCTTTCGAACGGCACGACGACTGCCGTTGCCTATTGCTCGGTCCATCCCGAAAGCGTCGATGCCTATTTCACGGCCGCCGAACAGCGCGGCATGGGCGTCATCGGCGGCAAGGTGATGATGGACCGCAATGCGCCGGAAGCGCTGCGCGACACGCCTGAGCGAGGATATGACGAAACCAAGCGGCTGATCGAAAAATGGCACGGGCGCGGCCGCGCCCGCTACGCGATCAGCCCACGCTTCGCCATCACCTCGACACCGGAGCAGATGGAGATGAGCAAGGCGCTGGTTTCCGAGCATCCGGATTGCTACGTGCAGACTCATCTCTCCGAAAACCTCGACGAGATCGCCTTCGCCACCTCGCTCTATCCGGCCGCAAAGGACTATACGGATATCTATGCGCGCTACGGCCTGCTCAACGAGCGCACGCTGCTCGGCCACTGCATCCACATGAGCGACAGGGAAATCTCGGTTCTCGCGGAGAGTGGTGCGGTCGGCGTTTTCTGCCCGACATCGAACCTCTTCCTCGGATCCGGCCTGTTCGACAGCGCCCGTTTCGACAAGCTCGGCGCCCGCTGGTCGGTCGCGACCGATGTCGGGGCGGGTACCAGCTTCTCGATGCTGGAGACGATGGACGAGGCCTACAAAGTTCTGCACCTGCAGGGCCAGCGGCTGACGCCGCTCAACTCCTTTTATCGGATGACGCGCGGCAATGCCGTGGCGCTTGGTCTCGAGCAGGAGATCGGTTCGCTGGAACCGGGTGTGACGGCCGATATCGTCATCCTCGATTCCCGTGCCAAGTCGGCGATGGAATACCGGATGCGGACAGCGCGGTCGCTGATCGAGGAGCTCTTTATCCTGCAGACGATGGGCGACGACCGCTGCATCGCCGAGGTCTATGTTGCAGGCAAGGCGATGAAGAAGCCCCGGCGCGCGACGGCCGATAGACAACTCGAAAACGCCTGATCTCTCGATCAGATCAAATCCTGCCGCCGGCCCTCACGAAGGCCGGCGCTTTGCATTTAAGCTCAGGGCCGTTTCGAGCGTCCGCCCATCGCCTTGGTCAGCGCTTCGGCCACGCTCTGTACCAATGGGCCAATCGCCGCAATCGTCTCATCCGGCAGCCGCACGGCCGGTCCCGAGATGGATATTCCGGCAACGGCTTCGCCATATTCGTCGAAGATCGGCGCGGCGACGCAGCGCATGCCGAGCGTGTGCTCCTCATCGTCGATGGACCAGCCGCGGGCGCGGATCTCCGCGATATCGCCAAGCAGCTTCGGCAGGCTGTCGCGCGTCTTGCCGGTGAAATGCTGCAGAGGCCGGCCGGCCAGCAGCGTCCCGATCCGCTCATCCGTCCATGTCGAGAGAATGGCCTTGCCGATGCCCGAGGCATGGATCGGCCCGCGCCGTCCCGGCCGGAAGAAGGCACGCATCGGCGCGTGGCTTTCCACCTGGGAGATGAAGACCACGTCGCCGTCATCCTCGATCGCGATATTGGCGGTTTCACCGCATTCATCCATCAGCTGCTTGAGGAACGGGCGGCTGATCGTGCCGAGCTTGCGGAAACGCAGATAGGCCGTGCCGATCTCGAAAGCCTTGACGCCGATCGTCCAGACGCCGGTCTCGCCGTCATGCGTGACCATGCCGTGTTGCGCCAGTGACGTCAGCAGCCGGTGTACGGTGGAGGGCGCCATGCCGGATTGCTCCACAAGATCGGTGAGGACGGCGCCTTCGGCTTCCGCCACCAGTTCCAGAAGCTTCAGGCTGCGGTCGAGCACCTGGACCGACGAGGGAGCCGCGTTCTCGGACGGCTTTCGCCCCGGTCTGCCTCTCCCTTTTTCCTGATGCTCCGCCATGCCGTCATCTCCTGTCCCTCGGTGGTCATGACATAGCCGGACGCGAGCGATTGTTCCAGATTCATTGAAAATGTTTATTTCCACATGATGGTATTAATTTCCATTTTTGAATTGCGCCTTGTGCTGGATGCGTTAGCCTCATCTTCCAGATACGGAGGATTACCCAATGGCAAGAATGCGAGCTGTCGATGCAGCGGTACTGGTTCTGGAGAAGGAAGGCGTCGATTGCGCCTTCGGCGTTCCGGGCGCTGCGATCAACCCATTCTATTCGGCGCTGAAGGCACGCGGCTCGGTCCGCCACATCCTGGCGCGGCACGTCGAGGGCGCAAGCCATATGGCTGAAGGTTACACCCGCGCCAGCGCCGGCAATATCGGCGTCTGCATCGGTACTTCGGGTCCGGCCGGAACCGACATGATCACCGGCCTCTACTCGGCCTCGGCCGACTCGATCCCGATCCTCTGCATCACCGGCCAGGCGCCGCGCGCCCGCCTCGACAAGGAGGATTTCCAGGCGGTTGATATCTCCAAGATCGCTGCCCCCGTCACCAAATGGGCGGTCACGGTCATGGAGCCGGCGCTGGTTCCCTTCGTCTTCCAGAACGCGTTCCATATCATGCGCTCCGGTCGCCCCGGGCCTGTTCTGATCGATCTGCCGGTTGATGTTCAGCTCGCCGAGATCGAGTTCGACATCGACACCTATGCCTCGCTCGGCGCCTACAAGCCACAGGCCACCCGCGCCCAGGCCGAGAAGGCCCTGACGATGCTGAACGAGGCTCACCGCCCGCTGATCGTCGCCGGTGGCGGCATCATCAACGCCGATGCCTCCGATCTGCTGATCGAATTCGCCGAGATTACCGGCGTCCCCGTCATCCCGACGCTGATGGGTTGGGGCACGATCCCCGACGATCATCCGCTGATGGCCGGCATGTGCGGGCTGCAGACCTCGCACCGCTACGGCAATGCCTCGCTGCTCGCCTCCGACTTCGTACTCGGTATCGGCAACCGCTGGGCCAACCGCCACACCGGCAATGTCGCGACCTACACCAAGGACCGAACCTTCGTGCATGTCGATATCGAGCCGACGCAGATCGGCCGCGTCTTCGCTCCCGATTTCGGCATTGTTTCGGATGCCGGTGCAGCGCTCAAGCTGCTGCTCGATGTTGCCACCGAATGGAGGGCCGCGGGCAAGCTCGCCGACTGGTCGGCATGGGCGGACGAGTGCCGCGACCGGAAGCGCACGATGCTGCGCAAGACGCATTTCGACCTGACGCCGCTGAAGCCGCAGCGCGTCTACGAGGAGATGAACAAGGCTTTCGGTCGCGATACCTGCTACGTCTCGACCATCGGGCTCAGCCAGATCGCCGGCGCCCAGTTCCTGCATGTCTACAAGCCGCGCAACTGGATCAATTGCGGCCAGGCCGGCCCGCTCGGCTGGACGCTGCCGGCAGCCCTTGGCGTGCGCGCCGCAGATCCTGACAGGCCGATCGTTGCGCTCTCCGGCGACTACGATTTCCAGTTCATGATCGAGGAACTCGCCGTCGGCGCGCAGCACAAGCTGCCCTATCTGCATGTGGTCGTGAACAATTCCTATCTCGGCCTCATCCGCCAAGCGCAGCGCGGCTTCAACATGGATTTCGAGGTCAGCCTCGCCTTCGAGAATATCAATGCCTCCGGCACGGCCGAACCCGGCTACGGCGTCGACCACGTCGCGGTTGCCGAAGGCCTCGGCTGCAAGGCGATCCGCGTTCGCAGCCCCAACGAATTCCAGGAGGCATTCGCGAACGCCAAGCGGCTGATGGACGAGCATCAGGTGCCCGTCGTCATCGAGTTCATCCTCGAGCGCGTCACCAATATTGCCATGGGCGTCGATATCGATGCAGTCATTGAGTTCGAGGACCTTGCCGAGCGCGGCGAGGACGCCCCGACCGCGACGCTGGCGCTGCTGGACTAGGAGGAGAACACAATGCCGAAATTTGCCGCCAATCTGACCATGCTCTTCAACGAGGTGCCCTTCATGGAGCGCTTCGCGCTTGCCGCGAGGGCCGGCTTCGAAGGCGTAGAATACCTGTTCCCCTACGAGTTCGACAAAGCCGCGCTGCGCGCTGCGCTCGATCTCCACGGCCTGACGCAGGTGCTGCACAATCTTCCGGCCGGTAACTGGGCGGGCGGCGAGCGTGGTATCGCCATTCTGCCTGACAGGATCGACGAATTCCGCCGAGGCGTCGCCGAAGCCATCGGCTATGCCACGACGCTCGGCTGCTCGCAGGTCAATTGCCTCTCGGGCATCGCGCCCGTCGGCCTGCCGCACGAGGTGCTGCGGACGACCTTCGTCGCCAACCTGAAATACGCCGCTGCAGAACTCGGCAAGCACGGGATCCGGCTGCTCATCGAGCCGATCAACCGCTTCGATATCCCGGGCTTCTATCTCAATACGCCGGATCAGGCTGCGTCGTTGATCGCCGAAGTCGGCAGCGACAACCTGTTCATCCAGTACGACCTCTATCATCAGCAGCGGACCCAGGGAGAACTGATCGGCACCTTCACCAAGCATCAGCCGAAGATCGCTCATATCCAGCTCGCCGATAATCCCGGCCGGCACGAACCGGGCACCGGCGAGATCGCCTATCCCTTCGTTTTCGAACAACTCGACGCCCTCGGCTACGACGGCTGGATCGGCTGCGAATACAAGCCGCGCACGACGACCGAGGTCGGGCTCGGCTGGTTCGCCGCCACCTCGCGAGCGCCAGTCAGCGCAGACATTCTCAAGATCAGGAGCTAACACCATGGCAACAATCGGATTTATCGGCCTCGGCATCATGGGTACGCCCATGGCCCGCCACCTGCAGAATGCCGGCCACACCATCGTCACCTCGAAATTCGCCATTCCGCCGCGCCAGGAACTGCTCGACAACGGCCTGCAATTCGTCGAGACGCCGAAGGCGCTCGCCGAAAGCGTCGACATCATCATCCTGATGCTGCCCGATACGCCTGAGGTGAAGGACGTTCTCTTCGGCGAGAACGGCGTTTCCTACGGCCTATCGGCTGGCAAGCTCGTCATCGACATGAGCTCGATCTCGCCGATCGAGACCAAGGACTTCGCCGCCAGGGTGCGCAAAACAGGCGCCGAATATATCGATGCGCCGGTCTCGGGCGGCGAGGTCGGCGCGCGAAACGCATCGCTGTCGATCATGGCCGGCGGTTCGCAGGAAAGCTTCGACCGCGCGCTGCCGCTCCTGCAGCTGATGGGCAAGAACATCACGCTGGTCGGCGATTGCGGCGACGGCCAGGTTACCAAGGTTGCCAACCAGATCATTGTCGCGCTGACGATCGAGGCGGTCTCCGAAGCGCTGGTCTTCGCTTCGAAAGCCGGCGCCGATCCGGCTCGGGTACGCTCGGCGCTGATGGGCGGCTTTGCCTCCTCGCGCATCCTCGAGGTTCACGGCGAGCGGATGATCAACCGCACCTTCGAGCCGGGCTTCCGCATCTCGCTGCACCAGAAGGACCTGAACCTCGCGCTGCAGGGCGCCAAGACGCTCGGCATCTCGCTGCCCAATACCGCGGCGACGCAGGAGCTCTTCAACCAGTGCGCCGCCAATGGCGACAGTGGCCTCGACCATTCCGGTCTGGTCACCGCGCTGGAGCGGATGGCCAACCACGCCGTCGCATGAGAATGGGGCCGGCCGGACGACAATTCCGGCCAGCCCTCCCAACATCAGGAGAGCCCCACATGCCGCCGATCGCCGATCCCCGCGCTTTTCTGGAAGGCCTCTTCCAGGCCGCCGTCGCAGCGGCCGATCCGGACAAGGCGCTGGCCGGTTGCCTGCCTGACAAGCCGAAAGGCCGCACTGTGGTCATCGGCGCCGGCAAAGGCGCAGCACAGATGGCCCGCGCCTTCGAACGGCTGTGGGATGGCCCGCTCTCCGGCGTCGTCGTCACCCGCTACGGCTACGCCGTGGACTGTGAACGCATCGAAATCCTCGAAGCCGCCCATCCAGTACCGGACGAGAACGGCCTTGCCGCTTCCGCCAGGCTGATGGCAGCGGTCCGCGACCTGACCGGTGACGATCTCGTCGTCGCCCTCATCTGCGGCGGCGGCTCCGCACTGCTTCCGGCACCGGCCGGAGACCTGACGCTCGCCGACGAAGTCGCCGTCAACAAGGCGCTGCTGGCCTCAGGCGCACCGATCGATGCGATGAACGCCGTCCGCAAGCAGGTGTCGCGCATCAAGGGCGGCAGGCTGGCGGCACTTGCCCATCCGGCCCGCGTCGTCTCTCTCGTCGTTTCCGACATTCCCGGCGACAACCTCGCCCTCGTCGCCTCGGGACCGACCATCCCGGATAGAAGCACAGCCGCCGATGCCTTGCGGCTGATCGATCGCTACCGCCTCGATCTCCCCGAAGCGGTGGTGCGCCACATCCGCGAGGGCAGGGACCCGGCTCCACGGCCGGACAGCGCCTGCTTCGCAGGAAACGAAGTGCATCTGGTAGCGTCCGCCTGCGTTTCCCTGGAAGCGGCAGCAAAGGCTGCCCGCAACGCCGGCATCGAAGCGGTGGTCCTTTCCGATGCAATCGAGGGAGAGGCCTCCGAAATCGGCCGCATGCATGCGGCCATTGCCGCCGAAATCGCCCGCCGCGACCGGCCGTTTTCCAAGCCCATCGTGCTGCTCTCGGGCGGCGAGACGACGGTGACGATCAAGGGGACAGGGAGGGGCGGGCGCAATGGCGAATTCCTGCTCGCCTTCGCCCGCGGCATTGCCGGATTGAACGGCATCTCGGCGCTGGCCGCCGATACCGACGGCATCGATGGCTCGGAAGACAATGCGGGCGCCTTCGCCGATGGAACCACCATCGATCGTCTTCTCAGCCGCCGGATGGATGCTGCCGATCTCTTGGCCGACAACGACAGCTGGTCCGCCTTCAATGCGCTCGGCGATCTCTTCGTCCCCGGACCAACCGGCACCAACGTCAACGACTTCAGGGCGATCCTGATCCAGCCGTCCGAATGATCAATATGCGGGAAGGGGAGTGCCATGACGACCGCTCAAAACTCGGCCCGCCTGATCATCGAAATGCGATCGCTGGCGAAGGACCTCTTCGCCACCGGCATCAACGCATTGAGCCTTGCCGGATCGGGCAACGTCCACTTCCACCCCAGAATGGCGCAGCTCGCCTGCCTCGACGCCGTCCGCAGCGCCGCCTTCCAGTATTTCCAGACCGTGCTGGTAACGCATTCGGCCATAGCTGACGACGCATCATTTTCAGCATCGAAACTGCTCGAACTTGCCGAAGGCGCAGGCACCATCGGCGGAGCAGTGGCGATCGTCAACGGGCGCATCCAGAAAGGCCCATGCAACAACCGCCTCGCGCTGAACTTCGCGCTCGCCGCCGCAAAAGCGCGCCTCCACCGCCCCTGGATCTTCCTCAGCGGCACGACAGGCCACCGCGAACATCGCTATCACTCCGCAGGCGCCCTCGTCGACGCCGGCACATGCCCCTGGATCTGGCCGCTCGGAAAGCAGGCCGATGACCTGCCGGTCGATCTTCTGCCACTGCTCGCCGACGCCGGCGGTCTGCTGATGGCCGATGCTGCGGCGTCCTATGCGATGAATATCGATTTGATTCTGTTGGCTTGATGATTGGCCGACCTATCGGCCTTCGCGGCGCCGATCGCTGCTGCCTGAATTTCCGCCATAAAAATGCGATGATAGAGGGCGCTCTTGCATCAACTTTGCAAGGGTTTCACTCCAGCGTTGACTTTTGTCAGTGCTGATGACTAATGTCAGATATCGTTTCCTGAGATGAAAAATGCCAGTTCGATCTACCGATCCAATAATCCATAAGGCCGCTTGGCTCTACTATACGCATGGCCTGCGTCAGGACGAGGTTGCCCAGCGCCTGGAAATCTCCCGCGCATCGATCGCTACGTACCTGAGGCGAGCGCGCGAGATGGGGATCGTCACGATCACCACCTCCTCCGAACTCTTTACAGACGACGTGCTTGCGCGGGAACTGGAAGATGCGGTCGGCCTGAATACGGTCTGGATCGTGCCGGAGGACCGCCAGGCCATGAATGCGGAGGCCGAGATGCCGGTCGTCGCGGCATCCGTATTTCTCGAACTGATCAACAAGGGTGACCGCATCGGCGTTGCCTGGGGCCGCACTGTCTATCATATCGCGGACGTCATGCCCTTTGCCGATCTGCGCGGCGTGACCGTCGTTCAACTCTGCGGCAATCTCGGTGCGCCCTATTCCTATCGGCCCGACCAGTGCACGACGGAAATCGCCCGCAGGCTCAATGCCGAAGGGATTAATCTCTATGCACCGCTCGTGCTTTCCTCGGAACGGCTTGTTGAGGAGCTTCGCGCTGAGCCGGTCATTCGTGAGCAGCTCGCGACGATTTCCGATTGCGATCTGGCGCTCTATTCGGTGGGTGGCATCGAGAAGGACAGCCATCTCGTCAAATGCGGCGCGCTTTCGGCTGGGGAGATGGATGAGATGGGCGCAAAGGGGGCGGCCGGGGTCATTGCCGGGCAGCTCATCGATCGGGACGGCCGCTGGATGGATTGCTCCCATAACCGGCGCTGCATGTCCGCCGATCTGACATCCATCCGCTCGATCAAGAAGCGCATGCTCGTCGTTCAGGAAGACAACAAGTTTGAATCGCTGGTCGCGGCCCTGAAGGGCGGCTTCGCCTCGCACCTCATCGTCACGACATCGATGGCGCGTCGCGTGCTGGAGCATTGGAGCCGCGAGGGGCTTGGCAAGGGTGGTTCGGGCACGCCTTGACGCCCACAGGTTCGGGTCCGCCGATGCCGGCTGGGCCGGTTTATCGGGAGGATGACATAATGGAAAATCTCTGGCGCGACGATGACGCCGAAAAGGTCGTTGCAGACTATGCGGCCAAGGGCGTGAACCGCGATCTGGCGCTGCGCACCTATACGACACGTCTGCTCGGCGGTGAGCCGCGGCTGGTTCTGCATGGCGGTGGAAACACCTCCGTGAAAACGGAAATGACCGATCTCGTCGGCGACACCCATGCCGTGCTCTGCGTCAAGGGCAGCGGCTGGGACATGGGTACGATCGAGCCGGCTGGCCTGCCGGCCGTCAAGATCGGCGCGCTGCTGAAGAGCCGCAAGCTCGCCAGTCTCGGCGACGAGGACATGGTGACGCTGCTGCGTGCCAATCTCATCGATCCCGGAGCGCCCAACCCGTCGGTGGAAGCGCTGCTTCATGCCTTCCTGCCGCACAAGTTCGTCGATCACACCCATTCGACTGCCATCCTCGCCATTGCCGACCAGGCAAGGAGCCGGGAGATGAGCGCTGAGCTCTTCGGCAAGAAGATGGGCTTCGTGCCCTATATCATGCCCGGTTTCGCGCTCGCCAAGGCGGCCGTCGAAGTGTTCGAGCGGGACCCGACGGTCGAAGGCCTGATCCTCGACAAGCACGGCATCTTCACCTTCGGCGAGAGCGCGAAGGAAGCCTATGACCGGATGATCCATTACGTCACGGTCGCCGAGGATTACGTGAAGGACAACGGCCGCAACGTCTTCACGCCGGCCGCCCTGCCGTCGTCTCTCGCAAGCCCTGACGACATCGCCCCCATGCTGCGCGGCGCCGTTGCCGTCGACAAAGGCGAGGGGCGTTATGACCGTATGGTGAGCGTCTTCCGCACATCGCCGGCCATTCTCGCCTTCGTCAACGCCGCTGAACTATTGGATATGGCGGCGCGCGGTGTCTCGACCCCCGATCTTTCGATCCGCATCAAGACCGGCCCGATGGTACTGCCGGCGCCTGCCAGGGACGACCTTGCCAGCTATCGCGATGTCATCGACAGCCACGTCGCCGCCTTTGCCGCCGGCTATACGGAATACTTTCGCAGCAACGATGCACGCGACGACGTCAAGCGCATCATGCTCGACCCGATGCCGCGTCTGACGCTGGTGCCGGGTCTCGGCATGTTCGGTCATGGGCGGACCTTCAAGGATGCGACGATTGCCGTTGATGTCGGCGAGATGTGGATCGAGGCTGCGCGCGATGCCGAATCCGTGGGACGCTTCGAACCGGTAAGCCGCCCGGATCTCTTCGATCTCGAATACTGGTCGCTCGAGCAGGCCAAGCTTGCCGGCGCCAAGCCGAAGCCGTTCACGGGACAGGTCGCCATCGTCACCGGCGGGGCGGGAGCTATCGGTGCGGCTGTCGTCAAGGCGTTCGCGGCTGAGGGCGCCCATGTCGTGGCGCTTGATCTCGATGGCGAAAAGGCCGCGGCGGTCGCCAAAGCCGCGGGCAATAATTCGATCGGCATCGCATGCGATATCACCGATTCCAGTTCCGTGCGGGCAGCCTTCGACAAGGCCGTCGCCACCTTCGGCGGCGTCGATATCGTCGTTTCCAATGCCGGTGCTGCGTGGGAAAGCCCGATTGCCACGATGGACGACGCCGTCCTGCGCAAGAGCTTCGAATTGAACTTCTTCGCCCACCAGACCGTGGCGCAGAATGCGGTGCGGATCATGAAGGAGCAGGGGACAGGCGGCGTGCTGTTGTTCAATGCCTCCAAACAGGCGGTCAACCCCGGTGCCAAGTTCGGCGCGTATGGGCTGCCGAAGGCTGCGACGCTGTTCCTCTCCCGGCAATATGCACTGGAGCATGGCGTCGACAACATCCGCGTGAATGCCGTCAATGCCGACCGTATCCGCTCCGGCCTGCTCAACGACGAGATGATCGCCAACCGGGCCGCGGCGCGCGGCGTCTCCGTCAAGGATTACATGGGTGGCAACCTGCTCGGCCTCGAAGTGACGGCAGAAGACGTCGCCCGTGCTTTTGTCCATCAGGCACTCGCCGAGCGCACGACCGCCGACGTGACGACGGTCGACGGCGGCAATATCGCTGCGGCGATGCGCTGATCTTTCATATCACCCGCGGCCCCGCTTTCTCTGCGGGGCAAGAAAAAGGGGCGGCTCAGTGAGCCGCCCCTTTCCATTCTACCCTTCAGAAAGTCAGGGCTTCGGCATCCAGGCTGGCATGGCGACATCGGCATGGGCGAACTGCGGCAGTTTCGTGCCGAGCTCTTCCATGTTCTTGATGTCCTGGTCGTTGAGATCCTTCTGAGTGATCAGCGTCGGCGGGACGATGACCTGCTTGCCCGGATCTTCGCCGGCCAGCAGCATGGCGAGCGAGCGTACCGAGACTTGGCCGACCACGGCCGGGTTGGTCGCGGCTGTCGCCGCCCAGGCGGAGCCGGGCTCGCGCATGGCGGCGATGTCGGAGGTTGAGATGTCGGCCGAATAGATCTTCACGTTGGAAGAGAGGCCGGCTTCATCGACGGCGATCTTCACGCCCTTGGCGAATTCATCGTAGGGGGCGAACATCACGGTGATATCAGGATTGGCCGAAATCACCGAGCGCGCCTGGTTGGCGACCGAGTTGGCAATCGGGTTGTCCATCGTGCCGAACTGGGCAGCTTCGTTGATGCCCGAATACTTGCCCTTGAATTCCTTCCAGGTCTCGTCGCGGCGGTCGAGCGGCGCGATGCCGGCGACATAGACGTAACCCGCCTTGAAGCTCTTGCCGTTATCCTTGATCGCCTGTTCGAGCGCGAGGCGGGCGAGGTCACGGTCGGACTGTTCGACCTGCGGGATCTTCGGGTTCTCGACGTTGACGTCAAAGGCGACGACCTTGATGCCGGCATCGACGGCACGCTGGGCGGCTTCCTTCATGGATTCCGTCAGGCCGTGCTGAATGATGATGCCCTGCACGCCGAGTGCAATCGCCTGGTCGACCATATCGGCCTGGAGGGCAGCATCCTGGCGGCTGTCGAAGACCTGAAGCTGGACGCCGAGTGCCTTGGCCTGCGCTTCGACGCCGGCGAGATAGGACTGGAAAAAGTCGCCGGTCGAAAGATAGCGCACGAGCGCGATCTTCACGTCGCCCGGCTTGTCGAACGGCTTAGGCATGTCAGCTGCAAAGGACGGCGCGGCAAACGAGGCCGCGGCCATCAGCCCGAGCGTCAGCTTGCCCAGGGTTCTGCGTGTAAAATTCATGTCAGTCTCCTCCACTGGTGAACTTTGGTTATCCGCTGAGGCCTCCCGCCTCAGCGTTTGCCTCTTTTCGAGAGCGCAAAGGTGAAAATCAGGGCGACGACGAGGACGGCGCCCTTGACGAAGTCCTGGGTGTAATAGGGGGCATTCATCATCGTCAGGCCCTGCAGCAGGATGCCGACGAAGAGCGCGCCGACGGCGGTGCCGAAGGCATTCGGTTTGGCCGCGCCAAGCACGGCAAAGCCGATCAGGGCTGCGGCGACTGCGTCCAGGAGCAGATTGTTACCCGAGGCGATGTCGCCGCGGCCGAGGCGGGCTGCAAGCAGGATGCCGCCGATGGAAGCGAAGACGCCGGAGATGATGTAGGCCCAGATCTTGTAGGCATTGACCGGCGCACCGGCCAGGCTTGCGGCGCGCTCGTTAGAACCGACAGCGTACATCATGCGGCCGAAGCGCGTGTATTGAAGAAAGAACCAGATGACGATCGCGAGTACGATCAGCACCACCACGGAAACCGGCACGAGATTGGGCAAGATCAGATCGAAACGGTGGCGGCCGAGCGCGAGGAAGCCGGGGCTGAAGGCGCCGGTCGCCGTGGAACCGTCCGGCAGCGTCATGCCTGTCGCGATCGAGCGTCCCTCGGTCGGGATGCGCTGGAGGCCGAGCAGCAGGAACATCATGCCGAGCGTCGCGAGAAGATCGGGAACGCGCATGTAGACGATGATGATACCGTTGATCAGGCCGACGAGAACGCCGACGGCAAGGCACGCGAGCGTCGCGGTCACCGCATCGCCGCCCATGACGACCATCACGTAGGACGACGCCATCATTGCTGTGGTGGCGACCGAGCCGATCGAGAGGTCGAAACCGCCGACAACGAGTGTCGCGGTAACGCCCAGCGCCAGGATGCCCGTGATCGACACGGATTGCAGGATGAAGACCGCGCTTTGCGGTGAGGCGAAACCACCGGTCACCAGCGAGAAATAGAGCACCATGCCGGCGAGCAGCACGAGGAAGCCGTATTTGATTGCGGCCTCACGGATATTCAGGGCTGGCGGAGCAACGGCGCCCGTGGATTTGCTCTCTTCACTCATCATCATGCGCTGACCTGTTGATAGAATTGCCCGGCGAACTCGGAGAGCAGCCGATCGACATCGATGTCGGCATTGCGATGCTCGCCGACGATGGTTTGTTCCGACATCACGAAAATGCGGTCGGCGACTTCAAAGGCTTCGTCGAGCTCTGTCAGAAAAAGAATGGTGGCCCGTCCGGCCGCCGACGCCCTGAGCTTTTCGCCGATATCGCGGCGAGCTGCGATATCGACGCCCTGGAAAGGTTCGTCGAGAATGAGCAGGCGGGAGGCCTCGGAGAGCCAGCGCCCGACCATCACCTTCTGCTGGTTTCCGCCCGACAGGGTGTGCATCTCGTCACGTTCACTGCGGCAGACGACACCGAGCGACGAAATCTGCTGGCGTGCCTTCGCCCTTTCTGCCCGCCGGCTGGCGATGCCGAGGAATGAGAGACGGCGCAGGAAGGGCAGGCTGATATTTTCGTAGATGTTGAAATCCGGCACGATACCGCTCATCGCGCGGTCCTTGGCGACGAGGAAGACGCCCCGGGCGATCGCCTGTCCCGTCGTCTTCGGCGCATAGCGCACCCCGTCCAGCGTCATTTCACCGGCTGACGGCGCACGCTCGCCAAACAGCGTTTCGGCGAGCGCCGTCTTGCCGACGCCGACAAGGCCGGTGACCGCAACGATCTCGCCATCACCCAGATCGAAGTCGAACGGCCGCGTCTGGTCTGAAAGCTTGAGGCCGCGAGCGCTGAACACCGGCGCGCCGGCATCGCGCACGGCGACGGCGCCGGCGGAAACCTTGCGGCCAAGCATGGCGTTGACCGCGCTTTCATAATCAAGCTCCGGCCCCTCGAAGCGGCCGGTGATGCGGCCATCGCGCAGCGTCACGATGCTGTCTGCTAGGCGGCGGATATCCGACATGCGATGCGAGATGTAGAGAATAGCGACGCCGCGCGCCTTCAGGCGATCGACGAGATCAAACAGCCGGTTCGCCTCAGCGCTGGAGAGTGACGACGTCGGCTCGTCAAGGATCAGCACTTTTGGCTCGTGCGCCATGGCGCGCGCGATTGCCACCATCTGCCGGTCGGCAAGCGTCAGGTCGTTGATATTGGCGCCCAGATCGATCGCGAGCCCCATGCGGGACGCGACCACGGCAGCCTCGCGCCGCACCCTGCGCGGATTGAAGAACAGCCGCGCCCCGCGTCCGTTCAGCCGGTCGAGCGTGAGGTTGGTCGCCACATCGAGATCGGCAACGACGCCGTCATTGATGTTCTGGTGAACGGTGACGACGCCAGCGCGGATCGCTTCAGCCGGCGTCGCCGGATCGAAAGCGGTCGCAGCCAGCGTGATCGTGCCCGCGTCTCGCATGTAGACCCCGGAAAGGATGCGGACGAGCGTGGATTTGCCGGCGCCGTTGGCGCCCATCAATACCGTCACCGCGCCTGCCTTGAGGTCGAAGTCCACACCCTGCAGGACCGGTACCGGACCGAAGGATTTGCGCACGCCCTCAATGCGAAACAATGCCTGTTCGCCCATTTTCTCCTCCCATTGATCCCAAGTTAGGACAGCATCTCGTCAAATGTCAAGGCGGTTGACATTTGACAGAATGATGCCTTAGCTGTGGGCAAAGAGGGCATGGCGGCAGGCAGAGGAGGCGGCCCCATGTTCAGGAGGAGAACATATGGATAGCCACGTCTTTGAGGCGTTGAGTATAGAGTCATTGCCGGTACGGCTCGGCGGCAACGCTGCGATCACGCAAAGAATCGGGGACGATTGCGGCCGGTGGCAGGTCCATGAGGTCGGTGACGGCAACCTCAACCTGGTGTTCATCGTCACCGGCGAGAAAGGCACGGTGATCGTCAAGCAGGCGTTGCCCTATGTGCGCCTGGTCGGCGAGAGCTGGCCGCTGCCGCTCAAGCGCTCGTTCTTCGAATATCATGCGCTGAAACGCCAGGGCGCTCGTGATCCCGGCATGGTGCCGGAAGTCCTTCTCTTCGACGAGGCGCAGGCCATCATCGTCATGGAGTTCCTGACGCCCCACGTCATCCTGCGCCGAGCGCTGATCGATGGGCGCGAGCTGCCGAAAATCGGCCGCGATCTCGGGCTGTTCGTCGCCCGCACGCTCTTCCGCGGCTCGGATCTTCATATGCCGACGCGTGACAAGAAGGCTGATGTCGCGCTGTTCAGTGACAATGTCGAGCTTTGCGACATCACGGAAAATCTCGTGTTCTCCGATCCTTACTTCGAGGCGGCGCTCAACCGTCACACGACGCCACAGCTCGATCCCCTTGTTGCGGAGCTTCGCGCGGATCGTGACCTGAAGGTGGAGGCGCAACGCCTGAAGCACATCTTCTCGGCCAAGGCGGAAACGCTCTGCCACGGCGACCTGCACACCGGTTCCGTGATGGTGACCGATGACGAGACGCGCGTCATCGATCCGGAATTCGCTTTCTACGGACCGATCAGCTTCGATGTCGGCATGCTGATCGCCAATTTCTGGATGAGCTATTTCTCACAGTCCGGTCACGAGACCGCGCCGGGCGCGCGCGATAGCATGCGCGCCTATCTGCTCGATACGATCGACACGCTCTGGGAAACATTCCGCGCCGAGTTTTCGAACCTGTGGCGCACCGAGCGCAAGGGTATCCTCTATCAGGCGAGCCTCTTCGAGAGCCGCAACGATGCGCTCGCTTCCGAGCAGGCGTTGAACCTCGTCATCAGCGAAATATGGGGTGAGATGCTGGGCTTTGCCGGCATCGAAATCCACCGGCGCATCCTCGGCCTTGCCCACAACGCCGATTTTGAAACCATCGCCGACCCCGACCGCCGCGCGCATTGCGAAAGCAAGGCCCTGACGTTCGGGCGCCACATCGCCGTCAACCGGCAACGTATCCACAGTCTCCGCGACATTCGCGAGACGGTGGAGCGGCTAGAAAAGGAGACTATCGCGTGAAAGTCGGAGAACGCCATTACCACACTATATGGCTCAACGACGACGGCCGCGCTGTCGACATCATCGACCAGCGCTGGCTGCCGCACGAGTTTCGGGTCGTTACGCTGAAGACCGTCGCCGAGGTCGCGGTCGCCATACGCGACATGTGGGTTCGCGGCGCGCCGTTGATCGGCGTGACGGCGGCCTACGGCGTTGCGATCGCCATGGCAGCTGATCCCTCGGACAAGCATCTCGATTCTGTCTGGGAAGATCTCAACGAAACCCGCCCGACCGCCATCAATCTGCGCTGGGCGCTGAATGCGATGCGCGATCACCTGCGGCCATTGCCGGAAAGCGAACGGGCCGAGGCCGCCTACAAGCGCGCTGCCGAAATTGCGGAAGAGGATGTTCAGCTCAACCGCGCGATCGGCGCCAATGGCCTGGATATCATTCGGAAGATCGCGGCAGGCAAGAAGCCTGGCGAGCCGGTGCGCGTCCTTACACACTGTAATGCTGGCTGGCTTGCGACCGTCGACTACGGTACCGCGACCGCGCCGATCTATATGGCCGTCGAGGAAGGCATTCCGGTTCACGTCTATGTCGACGAAACCCGGCCGCGCAACCAGGGCGCCTATCTCACGGCCTGGGAAATGAATGGCCATGGCGTGCCGCATACGCTGATCGTCGACAATGCCGGCGGCCATCTGATGCAGCACGGCGATATCGACATGGTCATCGTCGGTACCGACCGCACGACGGCGAATGGGGATGTCTGCAACAAGGTCGGAACTTACCTGAAGGCCCTTGCGGCGCGCGACAACGGCGTACCCTTCTATGTCGCCCTGCCGTCGCCGACGATCGATTGGACGGTGCATGACGGCATCAAGGAAATCCCGATCGAGGAGCGCTCTGCCGACGAAGTCAACTTTGTTCAGGGAAAGGCGGCAGATGGCTCTATCTCAAGCGTGCGCATTTCGCCCGAAGGAAGCCCCGCCGCCAACCCGGCCTTCGACGTTACGCCTGCTCGTCTGATCACCGGCCTGATAACCGAGCGCGGCATCGCAACGCCTTCGCCGGAAGGTCTGAAAGCACTTTTCCCCGAACGGAACTGAGACGATGACCCTATCCAACCATAAATCCACGGAAGACATCGCGCTCGGAATCCGGCGCCGGGTCTTCTTTCATACGATGGCAAACAATGGCGGCTATCTGAGCCAGGCCTGCTCTGCCGCAGAGAGCCTTGCGCTGCTCTATAACGAATTTCTGACGCTCGGCGCGCCAACGCTTCCCAAGGTGCCACTGCCATTCGCAGGCGTACCATCGGCGCATAATCCCGACGCGTTCACCGGTGCCGGCTACCACGGCCCGTTCGCGCCGGAGTTCGATCGGTTTTTCATTTCGCCGGCGCATTATGCGCTGGTCATCTACTCGGCCCTGATCGAGACCGGACGCATGGACGAGCATGCGCTCGACCACTTCAACAAGGACGGCGGGTCAGTCGAGATGATCGGCGCCGAGCATAGCCCCGGGATGGAAGTAACGACCGGCTCGCTGGCACAGGGGCTTTCCATGGCCTCGGGTGTCGCCTGGGCGCGATCGAAAAAGGGCGAACCCGGCAAGGTCTGGGTCTACATGTCGGACGGGGAATTCCAGGAGGGACAGACCTGGGAATGCCTCGCGGCCATGTCTTATCACCAGATCGACAATATCCGGGTGATCGTCGATGTGAACCGGCAGCAATGCGACGGTGCGATGTCCTCCGTGCTCGATCTCGGCGATCTTGCCACACGAGTGAGCTCCTTCGGCGTCACATGCCGTTCGGTCGATGGCCACGACCTCAATGCGCTTCGGGAAGCTGCGGCCAGTGCCGAAACCGGGAAGCCGCTGGTGATCCTCGCCAATACGTCACCCTATCAGGGCATGAACTTCCTGAAGAAGCGCTTCCCGCGCCTGCATTACGTGCGGTTCAAGAGTGCGGACGAGCGGTTGGAAATGCAGACAGCCCTTGCCGCCGAACTCGGCATCGACATGAACGCAGCAGAGAGGGCCTGACCATGGTCGAGATTGTCAACCGTCCCTATGCCAAGGCGTTCGAGGCCTTCGCCGTCACGCGACCCGAGGTGCTATGCCTTTCGGCGGACCTGACCTCTTCCTGTGAGGTCGATGGTTTCAGAGACCGGCACCCGGAGCAGTTTCTCTCGCTTGGCATGGCCGAGCAGAACATGTTGTCGTTCGCCGCCGGCCTCGCCATGCAAGACTATCGTCCGTTTCTTCATACGTTTTCGGTGTTTCTCTATCGCCGTCCCTACGACCAGCTGATCAATTCCGTCGCCTATTCCAATCGCAAAGTGCGCCTCATGGGCTTCCTTCCGGGGATCACGACGCCCGGTGGCATCACCCACCAAGCCATCGAAGACATTTCGGTGATGCGCGCAGTGCCGAACATGACCGTGCTGGAAACTGGCGACGCGACCGAAGTCGAAACCGTGCTCGACGTCGCTGACGCCATCGACGGCCCCGTCTATGTGCGCGTGCTGCGCGGGGAAGTGCCGAGGCTCTTCTCCACGCCATTCGAATTCAACAAGCTGCGCACGCTTTCCGAGGGAGATGACATTCTCGTGGTGAGCTCCGGTGTCTGCACCGAAGAAGCGCTCCGCGCGATTGGACCGCTGACCGATCGCAAGATCGGCGTTCATCATCTGCATGTCTCGACGTTGAAACCCTTCGACAGGGCAGGGCTGCTCAAGGCCGCGCGCGGCAAGAAGGGCATCGTCACGCTGGAAAATCACCTGGTGACAGGCGGCCTCGGCTCACTGGTGGCCGAAATCCTCGCCGAGGAAGGACTTGGCATCCGGCTGAAGCGGCTCGGTCTGAACGACACCTTTGCACATGGCGCCTCCAAGCCGTATCTGATGAAGAAATATGGTCTCGACGCCGGCGCCCTCGTCTCCGCCATTGAGGCGCTTCTCGGCAAGACGCTCGATATCGGCGAGGAAGAACTGATGGAGGTGCGCCTCGATCACGTTCATTCGGCGCAGAAGGCCGAGGCGCTTTGATGGCTGAGCGCTTTACCGTCACCTATTTCATCCGTGAGGCAGACGCTGCGGAGGCGAAAGCCCGGGCGCTCGACATCGCGCTTGAGCAAACCGTCGAGATCCCTCGTGCTGCTGTCCCGAAGGGCTACGTAGAGGATGTGATCCTCGGCCGCCTGGAGGGCCTCGAACAGGTGAGAGACGGCCGGTCGGGCTTTCTGGCGACCATCTCCTACTCCGAGGATGATGTCGGCGGCGATTTCCTGCAGTTCCTCAACATCGTCTTCGGCAACAGTTCCATCAAGCCGGGTCTGAGGGTGGAAGACATCGGCCTGTCGCCTGGCATTCTCGATCTCTGCAAGGGGCCGCGCCATGGCATTGCCGGTTTGCGGGTGCGCGCCGGAATAGGCGAGACGCCTCTGCTCATGTCGGCGATCAAGCCGGTCGGTTTGTCGACAAAGGAGCTGGCCAGTCTGGCCCACGACTTCGCGATTGGCGGTGTGCATTTCGTCAAGGACGATCACGGTCTTGTCGACCAACGGACCTCTCCATTCAGTGAACGCCTGAGGGCTTGTGTCGCGGCTGTCGGCGAGGCGAACGCCAAAACTGGCGGCAGGACGAGCTTCGTGCCGAATATCACGGGACCCGCGACGGCAATCGTCGAGCGAGCCAAAGAGGCGCAGGAAGCGGGGGCAGGCGGCGTCATGATCGCACCGGCTCTTGCCGGCTACGATATCATCCGCACACTCGCCGCCGATCGGGATTTCACGCTGCCGATCGTCTCTCATCCGGCCTTCTCCGGCGCCAACGTCGTGTCACCCGATTGCGGCTTCACGCATCGTACTTTCTTCGGGACACTGCACAGGCTGATGGGGGCAGATGCCGTCATCTATCCGAATTTCGGTGGCCGTTTCGGCTTCAGCCGTGAGGAGTGCCTGTCGATCTCTGCTGCCTGCTCTGCAGAAATGGGTGGCTTGAACACCATCGCGCCGGCTCCGGGCGGCGGCATGACGCTCGACCGGGTAGGCGAGATGCGCGCAGCCTATGGCAACGACATCATGTATCTTGTCGGCGGTGCGCTGCTTGTCGATCCAGGCGGTGTCATTGCTGCCTGCCAGCACCTCGTCAGCAAGATTTATGACTGAACTTGGATCCGTGCGGCGGCTCAGCTGAGCCGCACGCTTTTTGTCTGGCCCGGTAGGCTCTCGCGACCAGAAGAATTTCGGCCGCCACGCTGATGTCGTTGGGGCAGGGGAGCTAGTGCTGCCATCGTCCTAGCCGATGCCACTCCCCGCAATCCCGCAAATTTTTCCAATCTTTCCAATTACCTACGGTGAATCGTTTGATTATCGACAAAAAACACTTGCGACCATCGATTTAGATGATAACGTTTCAACTAAATTGAATGCCGAATGCGACAGTCAACGTTTGGGAGGACGTGACATGACCAGCAGCAGTAGATTTATGCGTGAAATCAGCCGCCGTACCCTGCTCGCAGGGGCAGGGAGTGCGGCGCTTGTAGCGATGGCCGGGGGTGCCCGGGCGCAGGAGGCCGTCAGCGGCGAGCTTGTCGTGCTCAACTGGCTCGGCGGTTCCGAAGCCGACATGATGAAGACGGTTCAGGCCGGGTTCCTGAAGAAATATCCCGATGTGAAGATCCGCGAAGTGCTGATCACCGGCCAGGGCGACATGCGCGGCGGTATCCGCACGGCGCTGATGGGCGGCGAGGTGGTCGATGTGCTGATCAACACCTGGCCCGCCTTCCGCAAGGAGTTGCTGGATGCCGGCATGCTCCGGCCCGTCGACGACCAGTGGAAGAGCTTCGGCTGGGACAAGGTCATCAGCCAGTCCTGGAAGGATCTCGGCGCCATCGATGGCAAGACCTACGGCCTGACCTACACGTTCGGCGACCGTTCGGGCATCTGGTACAAGAAGGAACATCTCGCCAAGGCCGGCATCACCGCGCCGCCGAAGACCTGGGACGAATTCGTCGCCACCTTCGCGAAGCTGACCGCCGCAGGTTTCTCGGCACCGGTCGCCATCCCCGGCAAATACTGGGCGCATGCCGAGTGGTTCGAAACACTGCTCTTGAGGACGGCCGGGGTCGAGACGGCGGCTAAGCTCGCCGCGCATCAGATCCCCTGGACCGATCCGGTGGTGAAGACGGCGCTGACGAAATACAGCCAGATGCTGCAGGCCGGTTGCTGCGGCGCCACCAATGGCATGCTCGCCAACGACTGGGATGGCGAAGCCGACCAGATCTTCCAGGCCAATGCCAAGAACTACCTGCTGATCGGCATGTGGATGAACAACCGCGCCAAGAACGACTACAAGCTCGTCGAAGGCAAGGATTACAGTCTCTTCCAGTTCCCCGCACTCGGCATGGGCCATGACGACACCTCGAGTGTCGATGCCAAGGAACTCTTGGTCACGGCAAATGGCGCCAACCCGAAGGCGGCGGACGCATTCCTCGACTATTGGACCAGCGCCGAAGCCGCCAATATTCTCGCCAAGGCCGGCTACGCCTCGCCGAGCAGCAATGTCGACAAGTCGCTCTATGGCGAAGCCCAGAAGGTGGCGACGGAGGCGGTCGCGAGCTCGAAGCTGCAATTCGTGCTCGGCGATCTGCTGCCCGGCGACCTCGTCGACGAGTATCGCGTCCAGCTGCAGAAATTCCTGCAGGATCCGTCGGAGGCGAATATCGACACGGTGCTCGCCGCCATCGAGGCCAAGGCCCAAGGGTCTTACTGATGCTGGGCTCCTCCGCTTCCCCTGTCCGGGGAGCGGCGGGCGTGATGCAGGGTTCTCCGCTGGCTGGCATCCAGGGCCGCCGGCGTCTGCTCAGGGACACGCCCGCCGCACTCATCCTGATCGCACCGGTGATCGTGCTTTTTGCGATCGCCGTCGTCTATCCGCTGGCGGAAACGATCCGGCTGAGCTTCTGGGATATCCAGGGGCTCAGAAAGCCGGCCTTCATCGGCTTCGGAAACTACGCCAAGCTGTTTGCTGACGCGGCTTTCCGCCATACGCTGCTGACGACGCTGATCTTCACGATCGGGACGACAGTGATCTCGGTCGGGATCGGCTGGGTTCTGGCGATGATGTGCGCCTTTGCGCCGCGCGAAACCTTGCCCTTCCGGGTGATGATCTTTGCGGCTTTCGGCATATCGGAGGCAGTGTCCGGCTATATGTGGCTCGGCATCTACCGGCCAGATGCCGGGGGGCTGCTCAATTCGCTGATCCAGCTGCTTGGCTTCCAGGGCTTTTCCCATGCCTGGCTTGGTGACGCCAATACGGCGCTCTGGGCGCTGATCATCGCCGCCTCCTGGAGTGGTGTCGGCCTGCCGCTGATGCTGATCTTTGCCGTCATCCAGGCGATCCCGAAATCGGTGCTGGAGGCGGCCTATATGGATGGCGCCAAGCCAGTCTCGACCATGCGCCACATCATGATGCCGCTGTCGATGCCGGGCGTGCGCGTCGCCATTTTCATCAATCTGCTCGGCGCGCTGCGCGCTTTCGATATCATCTACATCCTGACCGGCGGCGGGCCGGTGCGCTCGACGGAAACGGTCGGCTACTTCATGTACCGCGAGTCCATGACCCAGTTCAAACTGGGCTATGGGGCGGCCGCCACGGTCATTTTGCTGCTCGCCGTTCTCATCGTCTCCATTCCCGCGATCATCCAGCGGACGGCAGGTGCACGATGATTGGCAAGGCACCCCGCTGGATCATTATCGCCGTCGGCATCGTCGCCTGTATCTGGGTGATCCCGATCCTCGGCATCGTCGTTACCTCTCTGCGACCACCGCAAGGCGTGTCGCTCGGATGGTGGCACTTCGAGAGCTTCGATTTCACGCTCGATGCCTGGCGCAAGGTCTGGGACAAGTATCCGCTGGCACCCTCTATGTGGGTGACGATGAAGACCGCGGCGATCGCAACGGCGCTGACGATGCTTCTGACGCCGGCTGCCGCCTACGCCTTCCACTTCCTGAATTTCCCGTTCCGGCGTCTGCTGCTGATCCTGATCATCAATGCCTTCGTACTGCCGCAGCAGGTGGTGATCATCCCGCTCTTCACGCTGTGGCGCGATCTCGGGCTGATCGACAGCATCTTCTCGGTGCTGATCCCCTATGTCGGCCTGTCCTTTGCCTGGTCGATCTTCCTCGTCAAAAACTTCTTCGAGGACTTTCCGCGTGAGCTCGTCGAGGCCGCCCGGATCGACGGTTGCGGACCGCTCGCGACCTTCCGCCATGTGGTTCTGCCGAACAGCCTGTCGCCGATCTTTGCGGTCGGCATCCTGCAGTTCCTCTGGACATGGAATGCACTGCTTTTGCCGATGCTCTTCTTGCGCAGCGATGTTCCGCTTCCCGTGCTGCTCGCCCGCATTTCGGGCAGCTATGAAATCAACTGGGACCAAAGATCGGTGGCCGCCATCATCACCACCATCGTCCCGCTTGTCGTCTTCCTCGTCTTCCAACGTCAGTTCGCCGCCGGCTCGCAGACCCGCACCGGCGCTAAGGAATAGAACCATGCCGAAACTCACCAACAAGCCGCTCCGCTACCGCCAGATCCATCTCGATTTCCACACCTCGGAGCACATTCCGGGCATCGGCTCGGATTTCGATCCTGAGGCTTTCGTCTCGACGCTGAAGGCGGCGCATGTGGATTCCATCACCATCTTCGCCAAGTGCCATCACGGCTGGTCCTATTATCCGACCAAGGTCGGCAAGCCGCATCCGCATCTGGCGCGGCCGGATCTGCTCGGCGATATGGTCAAGGCTCTCTCGGCCGCCGATATCGAAAGCCCGATCTATATCTCCGTGCAGTGGGATGAGCTGACGGCGCGCGAGCATCCGGAGTGGCGGGCGATGAGCGCATCCAACCGCTACCAGCACGCTCTGCCCGGCGATCCCTCTGCCGGCAAGCAGCTGAGCCCGGCCTGGCATACCCTCTGCCTCAACCACGAGGGCCTGAGGAAATACATTCTCGATCAGGCACGCGAAGTCGCCCAAATCTACCCGACGCAGGGCCTGTTCTTTGACATCATCCTGACGCCCGATTGCGTCTGCGCCGCCTGTGTCGAGCGCATGCAATGCGAGGGCCTCGATCCCGAAAATCCTGCCGATCGGCTGAAGAATGATGAGGCCGTCAACGAGCAGTTCCGCCGCGAGACCAGCAAGGCGCTGTTCGAAGAGTTTCCTGGGCTGCGGGTGTTCTACAATTGCGGCCACATTCACAAGCAGGGGCCGGAGCGCTTCGGAACCTATTCGCATCTCGAGCTCGAAAGCCTGCCGACCGGCGGCTGGGGTTACGACCACTTCCCGTCGAGTGCCCGCTATGCGGCAACGCTCGGCATGGATTTTCTCGCCCATACCGGAAAATTCCACACATCCTGGGGCGAGTTCGGCGGCTTCAAGCATCCGGACGCCCTGGAATATGAATGCGCGCAGATGATCGCGCTCGGTTCCAAATGCCTGGTCGGCGATCAGCTGCATCCGAACGGTGCGATCAATCCGGACACCTATGCCTCGATCGCGCCCGCCTACCGGCGCGTCGAGAAGATGGAGCCTTTCCTGGAAGGCGCCAGGCAGATCTCCGAGATCGCGATCCTTTCGGCCGAGCATATGAACCCGGAGGGTGCTCGTAACCATCCGAGCGACGATGGCACCGCGCAGATGCTGCAGGAGTTGAAGCGTCCCTTCGATGTCATTGATATCTCGGCCCGTTTTGAACAGTATCGGCTGCTGATCCTGCCCGACGAAATTACTGTCGATGCCGCCCTCGCGGCCCGGCTCAAAACCTACCTCTCCAACGGCGGCAAGCTCATCGCCTCCTGGCGTTCTGGGCTTGGCGAAGACGGCCGCTTTGCCGTCGATTTCGGCATCGAGCGCCAGCCTGAACCGGTGTCCTTCAAGCCGAGCTATGTGAAGGCCGACAAGGTGCTCGACGCGTCGATGCCGGAGACAGCCTTTGTCTTCTACGACGAGGCGGAGACCGTGCGCTCTACCGGCGCGACGGTCCTTGCCGGCATCTACCCGTCCTATTTCAATCGCTCCTACAAGCACTTCTGCTCGCATCAGCACGCGCCCGACAATCCGGATGCCGATATGCTGGGTGCCGCCGTCACCGAACATCGCGGCGCGGCCTATATCGCCTATCCGATCTTCCGGCTCTACCGGGCCATGGGGCAGCCTCTCTACAAATATGTCGTTCGCGGTCTTCTCGACCGCCTCGTTCCGAACCCGGCCATGGTCACCGACCTTCCGTCTTCGGGCCGCGCAACGTTGACACGCCAGGTCGAGCACAATCGCCATGTCTTGCACCTTCTCTACGGGCCGCCGCAGATCCGCGGCAAGGCTGTTCGCGGTGACGACGGTTCGACGCGGGTGATGGAGATGATCGAGGACATTCCGGCGATCGGCCCGGTCAACGCGACGGTGCGCCTGCCTGAGAAGCCGAAGCGGGTGTTCGACGCGATGACCGGCGAGGAGCTCGCCTGGCATGCTGCCGCCGATGGCGCCGTCAGCATCACCGTGCCGCGCCTCCACATCCACAGCGCCGTGGTCTTCGAAGGCGCCTGATTGAGGTGGCCGTCGCCGGGCAGCCGCACCCGGCGCCTCTGCCGCTTACGCTGGTGGGCGGCAAGGCGCTGGGTTATATGACGAAATGGCGTTATTGGGGCGCCGTTTTGGCGATAGACGTGCAGGGGTTTGCTTGAAATGGACGAGACGGATCACACAGCTGGGAGAAAGCGCGGAGCGACGATCATCGACGTTGCCAAGGTGGCAGATGTCGCGGTCGGCACCGTGTCGCGCTATCTCAACGGCCAGACGATCCGCCGCTCGAACCGCGAACAGATCGAACGGGCGATCCAGGATCTCGGTTACAAGCGCAATGCCGCCGCTGCGTCGATCCGCACCGACCTGACGCACATGATCGGCTTCCTGGTGCCGACCTTCGACGAGTTCCATGCGCGCATGCTGGAGCATCTGGCAAATTCCGTGCGCCGGACGGGGCGGGCGCTCCTGACCTATTGCCACGGCGGCGATCCGCGTGTCGTGGCCGAAGCGCTGGATTTCTTTGCCGCCCAACGCGTCGATGCGCTCATCATGGACGGCACGGCCGAGGTCTATGACCGCGTCGACGATCTCATCAATCATGATATCCCGATCATCTTTTACAACAACGACGTCCGGGGCCTCGCGGCAGACCGGGTGATGGTCGAGAACCACAAGGCGAGCTACCGGCTGGTCAGCCACCTGATCGATCTCGGCCACCGACGCATCGGCATCCTGACTGGCGATCCGCGCAATTCGTCCGGCATCGAGCGCCTGGCAGGCTACGAGCAGGCGCTGCGCGAACGGGGGATCGCGCCCGATCCGGCGCTTGCCGTACGCGGCAACTGGCGGATGGACGGCGGCTACGAGGCGACCAAGCGGCTTATGTCGGTGGAGACCCCGCCGACCGCGATCTTTTCCGCCAACTACGGCATGGCCGTCGGCGCGCTCAGCTGGCTGAAGGAAAACGGCCGCCATGTGCCCGAGGACGTGTCGCTGGCAAGCTTCGACGACGTCGCCGTTTTCCGCCTCTACGAGGCGGGCATCACCGCCGTGGCGCAGCCGGTCGCCAGCATCGCCGAAACGATTACCGACATTCTCGTCGAGCGCCTGGCGGAACCGGCGGGCGGGGCGACGCGCAGCGTCGTCCTGGAATGCGACATCATCCTGCGAGGCTCGACGCGCAGGGTGACCTGACGCGCGCTGCCCGCCAAGCGGTTAAAGGGAGGAAGCTTTGGCCAGCGTTGAACTGCAGAATATCGACAAGTCCTATGGCAGTTTCGAAGCCATCGGCGGCCTCAACCTGAGCATCGATGACGGCTCGTTTACCGTTTTCGTCGGCCCGTCCGGATGCGGAAAATCGACGCTCCTTCGGATGATCGCCGGTCTCGAAAAAATCACCGGCGGCGACCTCAAGATCAATGGGCGGCGGATGAACGAGGCCGACCCGATCGAGCGCGGCGTTGCCATGGTCTTCCAGAATTACGCGCTCTATCCGCATATGACCGTCGAGCAGAATATCGGCTTTTCGCTCCGCATGGCCGGCATGGCGAAGGACGAGATTGCGCGGAGCGTCGCCGCGGCGGCCGCAACGCTGCAGATCGAGCCGCTGATGAAACGCAAGCCTGCCCAGCTTTCGGGCGGCCAGCGCCAGCGCGTCGCGATCGGCCGGGCGATCGTCCGCAATCCCGAGGTCTTCCTGTTCGACGAGCCGCTCTCCAACCTCGACGCGGAGCTCAGGGTCTCGATGCGCGTCGAGATCGCCAAGCTGCATCGCCGCATCGGCGCAACGATGATCTATGTCACCCACGACCAGACGGAAGCGATGACGCTTGCCGACAAGATCGTCGTCATGCGCTCCGGCAAGATCGAGCAGATGGGGACGCCCGACATGCTCTATGCCGATCCGGACAACCTCTTCGTCGCCGGTTTCATCGGCTCGCCGCGCATGAACTTCCTGGAGGGAACGCTGGGCGCGGACGGGCTCGTCAGGCTCGATTGCGGCGCGAGCTTCCGCCCGGATCTGATGCATGGCGGCGGCCGCGACGTTCCCGTCAAGGTCGGCATCCGCCCAGAACATTTCACAGGGCAGGAGGGCGCCGGCGGGGCGATCGAGGTGAAGGTCGATGTTGTCGAAAATCTCGGCGGGACGCGCTTCATCTACGGCACACTGTCCTCAGGGCAATCCGTCATCGTCGAGGATCGCTCCGAGACATCGCGCCGTCCCGGCGAGACGGTGACCGCGGCCTTCCCGGCGCGCAAGGCGCTGCTCTTCGGCGCCGACGGACAGCGCATCCGTGACACCCAACCTGCAAACGCCATTCCGGCGGAGTGATCATGAACGACGATATTCTCTGGTACGACAGGCCGGCCAGACTTTGGACGGACGCCCTGCCGCTCGGCAACGGCCGGCTCGGCGCCATGGTCTTCGGCGATCCGCATCACGAGCGGCTGCAGATCAATGAATCGACCTTCTGGGCCGGCGGTCCCTATCAGCCTGTCAATCTTGACGCCTACGCTTACCTGCAGCAGGTGAGGGAGCTGATCTTTGCGGGGCGCTATGCCGAGGCCGAGTCCATGGCCGAGGCGCATCTGATGGCGCGGCCGATCAAGCAGATGTCCTATCAGCCGGTCGGCGATCTCCGGATCGAGCTCTCCCATGGGCAGGACGTTTCCGGCTACCGCCGAAGCCTCGATCTCGCAACGGCGACCGCGGTCGCCTCCTACACGGTCGATGGCGTCAGCTTCCGCCACGAGACCTTCGTTTCTCCGGTGGATGATATCCTGGTAATGCGAATTTCCGCCGACAGGAAAGGTGCGATCAACGGAAGGATCTCGATCGACAGCCCGCAGCGCAGCGAGCTGAGCAAGATCGAACCGCAGCAGCTGATACTGTCCGGCACCGGCAAGTCGGAGTCCGGCATAGCCTCTGCCTTGCGCTTCACTTTCGGCATCAGGGTGATCAATAGCGGCGGCGAGCTGAGAGCCGCGCCCGGAGGTATCGATGTCGAGGCCGCGGACGAGCTCATTATCCTGCTCGACGCCGCCACGAATTTCAGGCGCTATGACGACGTCTCCGGCAACCCCGATCAGGATCTCGAAGAGAGGCTCGATCGGGCATCCCGCCGTGCCTTCACCGATATTCATCGCGATCACATCGCGGAGCATCAGCGGCTTTATGGCGGCTTCTCCATCGATCTCGGCTCTTCGCCTGCCGCAGGCCTGCCGACGGATCGGCGCGTCGCCGAATTCGCCAATGGGCATGATCCGGCTCTGGCGGCGCTCTATGTCCAGTTCGGCCGTTACCTGATGATCGCCTCGTCGCGTCCGGGCACCCAGCCCGCCAATCTTCAGGGCATTTGGAACGACCAGACCGACCCGCCCTGGGGCAGCAAATACACCGCCAACATCAATCTGCAGATGAATTACTGGCTGGCGGCGCCGGCCAATCTGACCGAATGCATCGAGCCGCTGATCGCCATGGCAGAAGATTTGGCCCAAACCGGCCGGGAGATGGCGAAGGTGCACTACCGCGCCCGCGGTTGGGTGATGCATCACAATACCGATCTCTGGCGTGCCACAGGCCCGATCGACGGCGCGCAATGGGGCCTCTGGCCGACCGGCGGCATCTGGCTGATGGCGCAGCTTCTCGATGCCTGTGATTACCTCGATGATCCCGAGACCACGCGAAAGCGCCTGTTTGCCGCAGCGAAAGGGGCCGCGCAGTTCATCTTCGACGTGCTCGTGCCGCTGCCCGGCACGGACTATCTCGTCACCAACCCATCGCTTTCGCCGGAGAATATCCACCCGCACGGGGCTTCGATCTGCGCCGGTCCGGCAATGGACAACCAGCTGATCCGCGATTTCCTCACGCTCCTGCGTCCGCTCGCCGTCTCTACCGGCGGGGAGGCGGCTCTCGTGTCGGAGATCGACGATATCCTGCCGCGCCTGGCGCCCGACCGGATCGGCACCGCCGGCCAGCTGCAGGAGTGGCTTGAGGACTGGGATATGGACGTGCCGGAGATCCACCACCGCCATGTCTCGCATCTCTACGGCCTCTATCCGAGCTGGCAGATCGATATGGAAAGGACCCCGGACCTCGCCGCCGCCGCCCGCCGCTCGCTGGAAATCCGCGGCGACGACGCCACCGGCTGGGGCATCGGCTGGCGCATCAATCTCTGGGCGCGGCTGCGCGACGGCAACCACGCCCTCGACGTCGTCAAGCTTCTCCTCAGCCCCGAACGAACCTACACCAACCTCTTCGACGCCCACCCGCCTTTCCAGATTGACGGCAATTTCGGCGGCGCGGCGGGCATCCTTGAGATGCTGGTACAATCAAAACCGGGGCAGCTGAGGCTGCTGCCGGCATTGCCCAGCGATTGGCAGAGCGGATCGGTCTCAGGTCTTAGAATCCGCGATGGCATCGTTATCGACTTGTCTTGGGAGAATGGGCAGCCCACGCATATCAGGCTGGTTGGCAAGCGTGATGCCGAAGTGAGTGTTATCGTAGATGATCGCAGCATCGAGGTATCGCTGTCTGCCTTGGAGCCAAGGGATGTCGATCTCAGGCGCTCGCTAGGTGGCTAGGTTGGTGATGCGGCGTCTAGTTGACGCGATCAAATTTCCCGTTGCTATTGCCCCCAAATAACCGCCTCCTCGTGGCGCTTGATCAAGTGGCGAAGCGTCTGGAAGCCAGAGCGGATATGGGTGGCGAATTGTTCGACGGCCGGTGTGCGCGGGGCATCGACGCGCTTGAGGATGGCAAGTGCTCGTTCCGGATGCGGGATGTTGATCGGCAGCGCGGTGATCGATCTTTCCTTGCGCTGGGCGAAGACGACGCTGTGCGGCATGACGGTCAGCGCATCCGAGGCTTTGAGATAGTTGATGACGCCCATCAAGGAGCCACCGGAGTAGCGCACCTTGATTTCAGTGCCGCCGAAGGACAGGAGCAGTGCGCGGAGGTCGGCGAGCAGCGGGCTGCCCGGAGGCGGTGCGACCCAAGGATAGCTCAGAAGCTGGCTCGGCTGCAGTTTTCTCTTCAGAAGCAGTGGATGCGTGAGACCGCAGGCGATGACGTTGCGGCCGGGCAGAATCTGCTGGAATTCCAGTCCGGAACCTTCGTCGAGAATATCGATCGGGCAGATGGCGATGTCGATCTGGTCGGCTTTCAATCCGGCGCGCAAATCCGGGAAATAGCCGTAGCTCTGATCAATGCGCACATCGGGATGGGTGGCCTGGAACTCGGCGCAAAGCCCGGCGATCAGGGAATCCATGAAAAAGGGCGTGCCGCCCACCCGAACGACGCCGCTATTGCCGATCCGGAAGCTTTCCACGAGGTCTGAGGCCTTGCGGGATGCGGCAAGCATGACGAAGCCGTGCTCGGCCAGCGCCAGGCCAAAGGCCGTTGGCTGCAACGGGCGCCGGCCCTTGATGAACAGGGGCTCGCCGACGCGCTTTTCGAGCATCGAGAGCGTTCTCGATACCGCCGACTGCGCCAGGCCCAGCAGCGCCGCCCCCTCGGTAACTCCTCCGGTTTTCACGACTGCCGCAAGCTGGATCAGGTGTCTTTCATCGATCTTCATAACGATCTGTTATAATGATCGGCAACAAAATCATCAACCGGCCCAGGAAGCGCTGTTAATGTTCTCTTCACCCACAGGCGATGAGGAGGAAAAGCATGGCGGGCCATATTCCGACGCTGACCTTCAGCGAGGCAACATCGTCAGAGGTGTTTGCCGAGCGGCTGGCCGGTCAGAAGGATGCTGACATCGCGCAGCTGCTCGCCGCCGCCGTTGCCCATGTCCATGACCTCATCAAGCAATTCAGGCCGACGCAGGAAGACTGGCGCAAGGTCATCGCGTTCCTGACGGATGTCGGACACGCCTCCGACGAGCGCCGCCAGGAGTGGGTGCTGCTGTCGGATCTGACGGGCGCTTCGGCACTGGTTGAAGCGATCAATTCCCGCAGGCCGAAAGGGGCGACGCCCAATACCATTCGTGGTCCCTTTTTCCGCGACGATGCACCGGAACGCCGGGCCGGAGCCTCGATATCGCTTGACGGTATCGGCGAGCCCCTGGCCATCTCGGTTCGTGTCGAGGATCTCGATGGCTTGCCGATCCCAGGCGCAGCGGTCGTCACCTGGCAGGCGAATGACCAAGGCTTTTACGAAAACCAGCAGCCGGACCTGCAGCCCGAACATAACCTTCGCGGACTGTTTCGCACCGGCAGTGACGGACGGGTTGCCTATCGCTCCGTCGTGCCCTCGGGTTACGGCGTGCCGGGAGATGGCCCTGTCGGCCGCTTGCTTTCGGCGGCGGGGTTTCCACTGCATCGGCCTGCCAACCTCCACTTCGTGATCCGCGCCGAAGGCTTCGAGACGATCACGACGCATGTCTATGACGCGAGCGATCCGTTGTTGGCGGAAGATGCGCTTTTCGGTGTTCGCCCCGAGCTCGTTCATAGTTTCGACTCGGCTGATATCGATGGCCGGAGGGGAAAGGCCGTCGCGCTGACATTCGTGATGGTGCGTTCCAAGCCGGGGAGAGCGGCATGAGCACGAGGTTTTCCTATGCAGGCAGCCCCGCCCGCATCGTCTTCGGAGACGGAAGCCGGGACAGCGTGCGGGATTGGATCATGAAGTCGGGCGCAACGCGTGCGCTGGTTCTCTCCACTCCGCATCAGAAGCCGGATGCCGAGGCGCTCGCCCATGATATCGGTGATCTCGCCTGCGGTGTCTTCGCCGGCGCCGTCATGCATACGCCGGTCGAGGTGACCGAGGCGGCGATGAAAGTTGTGGCGGAGACGCGCGCTGACTGCGTCGTCTCGCTCGGCGGCGGCTCGACCACGGGCCTTGGCAAGGCAATCGCCTACCGGAGCGACCTTCTGCAGATCGTCGTCCCCACGACCTATGCCGGGTCCGAGGTCACATCCATTCTCGGCCAGACCGAGGGCGGCCGGAAGACCACGGTGAAGGACGCGAAAATCCTGCCCGAAGTGGTGATCTACGATCCGCTGCTGACGCATGGATTGCCCGCTGCGATGAGTGTCACGAGCGGCCTGAACGCGATGGCGCATGCTGTCGAAGGCCTTTATGCGCAGGATCGCAACCCGATCTCCAGTCTGATGGCGGTCGAGGGGTTGCGGGCCTTCGCGCGCAGTCTCCCCAAAATCGCCAAGGCGCCCGGAAATGCGCAGGCGCGCAGCGACGCTCTCTATGGCGCATGGTTGTGCGGAACCGTGCTCGGGGCGGTCGGGATGGCGCTGCATCACAAGATCTGCCACACGCTCGGTGGCTCCTTCGATACGCCGCATGCCGAGACGCATGCGATCATGCTGCCGCATACCGCGAGCTTCAATGCAAAGGCGGCAGCCAATGAGCTTGCCCCCGTTGCCGAGATATTCGGTGGGTCCGTCGGCGGCGGGCTCTGGGATTTCGCCAAATCCATCGGTGCGCCGCTCTCGCTGCGGGATTTAGGTCTGACGGAGGCCGATCTCGACAAGGCGGCGGGGATCGCGGTCGAGAACCCCTATTGGAACCCGCAGCCAATCGATCGTGGTTCCATCAGACAGCTTTTGCAGAATGCCTGGGAGGGCCGCCGGCCAGCCGAGTGAAGTTTATCGCGCAGTGGAGCGCGCTCTTTGGGAGGAGAGGGGACTATGGGAGGTCACATGTTTACGAGACGCGATTTTCTGAAGACGACGGCAGCCGGCGGTGCGATCATCGCGACGTCGGGGCTAGCAGCACCGGCCATCGCTCAGGACAAGGCGATCAAGCTCGGCTATGTCAGCCCTCAGACAGGGCCGCTTGCGGCTTTCGGCGAAGCAGACAAGTTCGTCATCGACGCCTTTCTGGCGACGACGAAGAAGCAGGGGCTGAACTACGAGGTCGTCGTCAAGGACAGCCAGTCCAACCCGAACCGTGCAGCCGAGGTTGCCAAGGAGCTGATCGTCAACGACGAGATCAACCTGATGCTGGTCTCGTCGACGCCGGAGACCACCAACCCGGTTTCGACAACCTGCGAAGGCGAGCAGATGCCCTGCATCTCGACCGTCGCGCCCTGGCAGCCATGGTTCATTGGCCAGCAAGGCAATCCGGGCGACCCTGCATCTTGGAAGCCGTTCGACTATGCCTATCACTTCTTCTGGGGTCTCGAGGATATCATTGCCGTCTTTACCGGCATGTGGGGACAGATCGAGACAAACAAGAAGATCGGCGGCCTCTTCCCCAATGATGGAGACGGCAACGCCTGGGGTGACAAGGTTGTCGGCTTCCCGCCGGTTCTCGAAAAACTGGGCTACGGCCTGACGGATACCGGCCGCTACCAGAACCTGACCGACGACTTCTCGGCGCAGATCAACGCCTTCAAGCAGGCGAATACCGATATCCTGACCGGCGTCATGATCCCGCCGGATCTGACGACGTTCTGGAACCAGGCAAAGCAGCAGGGCCTCAAGCCGAAGATCGCCTCGATCGGCAAGGCGCTGCTTTTCCCGCAGACCGTGGAAGCGCTGGGTGACGCGGGTCACAACCTGTCGACCGAAGTCTGGTGGACGCCGAGCCATCCGTTCAAGTCGTCTCTGACGGGCGATAGCGCGGCTGCCGTTGCAGACGCCTTTACCAAGGCGACCGGCCGCCCGTGGACGCAGCCGATCGGCTTTGCACATGCGCTGTTCGAGCTCGCAGTCGACGTCATGAAGCGGGCTGAAGATACCGCTGACGGCGATGCCGTTGCCAAGGCGATCGGTGAAACCAAGCTCGATACGATTGTCGGTCCAGTCGCTTGGGGCAGCGACAAGCTTCCGCCCTTTGCGCAGAAGAACGTCGCGAAGACACCGCTTGTCGGCGGCCAGTGGCGTCTCAAATCCGGTGGCGGCTACGAACTGGTCGTCGTCGAGAACAGCCTTTCGCCCAACGTGCCGCTCGGCGGCAAGCTCGAAGCGCTGGCGTAACTGGCTCGACCCACCTGGCCGATCTGCCGGCTGGGGGCGAGTGGAGGTGATCGATGTCCATACTGGAACTCAAAGATGTCTCGAAGTCCTTCGGCGCGCTCGTCGTTGCCGAAGACATCGGATTCTCGGTGAAAGAGGGCGAGGCGCTCGGCGTCATCGGGCCGAACGGCGCCGGGAAATCGACGCTGTTCAACCTGATCAACGGCAACCTTCCGGTAGCCTCAGGGTCGATCGTCTTTGACGGAAAGGATGTGACAACCGTTCCGCCCATGCAGCGTTGCCTTGCAGGCATGGGCCGCACCTTCCAGATCCCCCAACCTTTCGAGAGGCTCACCGTCTACGAAAATCTGCTCGTGGCCGGCGCTTTCGGCTCGCGGGCCCGCGAGGGTGACGTGGCGGCATTTTGCGCCGATATTCTCGCGGAAACAGGCTTGATCGGAAAAGCCAACGCGCTTGCGGCGTCTCTGACGCTTCTGGAGCGTAAACGTCTTGAGCTTGCCCGGGCGCTTGCCACCAAACCGAAGCTTCTATTGCTCGACGAGATTGCCGGTGGCCTGACGGAGGGTGAGTGCCAGCAGCTGGTCGCAACGATCAAGCGGGTCCATGGCCGCGGCGTGACGATCATCTGGATCGAACATGTTCTGCACGCGCTGACGGCAGTCGCCGAGCGTCTGCTGGTCCTCAATTTCGGCCGGGTGATCGGCATCGGTGAACCCGACGCGATCATGGCGTCCCGCGAAGTGCGCGAGATCTATCTCGGAATGGAGGTGTGATGGCGAACCTTCTTGAAACCCGAGCCCTTACCGCTTTCTACGGCGATTTCCAGGCGATCTTCGGTGTCGATCTCGAACTCCAGGCCGGCGAGACCATTGCCGTGATCGGCGCCAATGGTGCCGGAAAATCGACTTTGATGCGCTCGATTGCAGGCGTGATTTCCAATGCGCCGGCGATGATCCATCATCGCGGGCAGCCGATCGGTGCACTGGATGCCGCCGATGTCGTCCGCCGCGGGATCGCCTTGGTGCCCGAGGGCCGCAAGTTGTTTCCATCCCTGAGCGTTGAAGAAAATCTGCAGATCGGCAGCTATGGCAAAAGAGCGCCCGGCTACTGGTCGCTGGAAACGATCTATGCGCTTTTCCCGATTCTGAAGGAGAGAAGGCGCAATCCGGCAACTGCGCTTTCCGGTGGGCAGCAGCAGATGGTGGCGATCGGCCGTGCCTTGATGTCAAATCCGGAAGTGCTGCTTTGCGACGAGCTCAGCCTCGGTCTTGCGCCTGTCGTCATCAAGGACATCTACGGTGCCTTCTCGAAGATCCGCGCATCGGGCGCGGCGATCGTCATCGTCGAGCAGGATATCGCGCAGGCGCTGAAGGTGGCCGACCGCGTCTACTGCATGATGGAGGGCCGCATCACTCTGACCGGACGCCCCGCGGAACTCGACCGGGCCGCTATCCACGCCGCCTATTTTGGAGCTGGTACCCATGAGCTGGCTTGATACGCTCCTGCAAGGCGTGCTGCTCGGCGGCCTCTATGCGCTGTTTGCCGCCGGCCTCAGCCTGGTCTTCGGCATCATGCGCCTTGTCAATCTCGCCCATGGCGATCTGATCGTGCTGGCCGCCTTTCTGATCCTGCTGATCGTCTCGACGCTCGGGCTCGATCCGTTCGTGGCGGCGGTCATTGCTGCTCCGCTGATGTTCGGGCTCGGCTGGCTGCTGCAATATCATCTGCTGAACCGTACGCTGGGCAAGGACATCCTGCCGCCGCTGCTCGTCACTTTCGGTCTCTCGATCGTTATCCAGAACGGGCTTCTGGAAACATTCACTGCCGACAGCAAGCGTGTTTCGGCCGGCGCGCTCGAGACCGCGTCGATCCAGCTTGCCGGAATAAACGCCGGCCTCATGCCGCTGCTGACCTTCGCCTCGGCCGTCGCCGTCATCGTGGCGCTCAATCAGCTGATCTACCGCACGGCTCTCGGACGGGCCTTCCGGGCGACCTCCGATGACGTCGTCACCGCACGCCTGATGGGGATCCGGCCGAACTCGATCTTCGCGATCGCCACAGGTCTTGCGATGATGATCGTCACCGTCGCTGCGCTCTATCTCGGGACGCGCGCCAATTTCGACCCGACCTCCGGCCCGTCCCGGCTCATCTACGCCTTCGAAGCGGTAATCATCGGCGGTCTCGGATCGCTCTGGGGAACGCTGGCGGGCGGCGTCATCCTTGGCGTGGCGCAGACGGTCGGCGCTTCGATCAATCCCGAATGGCAGATCCTTTCCGGGCATATCGCCTTCCTTCTCGTGCTTCTCTTCCGGCCACGCGGCCTTTTCCCGAGAGCAGTGGATTGAGGCGCGTCATGACGACAGGTTTCAACACGATGACAGATGACATCAACGCAAAGGGCGCATGGAGGATCGAGACGCGAACGAAGCTGTCCGGCCTCTTTTCCATCGCAGCCATCGCCGTGGTCGTGCTGATGGCGGCTGCGCCTTTTGCCGTATCGCGCGGTGTTGTCCAGGACCTCTTCTTCATCCTGACGATGCTGACGCTGGCGCAGAGCTGGAATTTGCTGGCCGGCTATGCAGGTCTCATTTCGGTCGGGCAACAGCTCTTCGTCGGATGCGGCGCCTACGCCCTGTTCGGTCTGGTCATCCTGGCGGGCGTCGATCCCCTGATCGCCATCCCGCTTGCCGGCCTGCTGGCAGCGCTGGTTGCCATTCCGACCGCCTTCTTCTCCTTCCGCCTCTACGGCCCCTATTTCGCGATCGGCACCTGGGTGATTGCCGAAGTCGGGCGGTTGCTGCTTGCGCAGTGGAAGGCGCTTGGCGGTGGAACCGGCACCTCGCTGCCGCGCGATGCCACACGCGATATGCTGGGGCTTTCCGCCCTCGGCGACTGGTTCGGCATGCGGCCCGCCGCGGCCGCAGATGCGCTCGCCTATTGGCTGGCACTGGCGCTCGCCGTCGCCACCATCACGCTGATCTACAAGCTGTTGCGCAGCAAGCACGGGCTTGGCCTTGCCGCAGTCCGCGACAACGAAACTGCTGCCCGTGCGCTCGGTGTCGATGCGCTCCGGTTGAAGTCGGCGATCTATCTGCTGACCGCATTCGTCACAGGCATGGTCGGCGCTCTGATCTATCTGCAGAAAGCACGGATATCTCCGGACGCGGCCTTCTCGCTGACCGACTGGACCGCCTACGTCGTCTTCATCGTCGTGATCGGCGGCATCGGTACGATCGAGGGGCCGCTTCTCGGCGTTGTCGTCTTCTTTACACTGCAGAATGCCTTCTCGAGCTACGGCTCCTGGTATCTGCTGGCGCTCGGAGCACTGGCGATTGTCACCATGCTTTTCGCACCCCAGGGGCTCTGGGGGCTCATTTCCCGGCGTACCGGCTGGGAGCTATTTCCGGTCCGCCGCCTGCTGAAGGGCGGACCTGCATCATTCGACACAATGGGAGGGCCGAATGGCTGATATAACCACCGACGTCTTGATCATCGGAACCGGGCCTGCGGGTTCTGCAACGGCCGCTCTGCTTGCGACCTACGGTGTCGAGCCGCTCGTCATCAACCGCTATCGCTGGCTGGCGACCACGCCGCGCGCGCATATCACCAACCAGCGGACAATGGAGGTCCTGCGCGATCTCGGCCGTGACGTGGAGGACGAGGCCTATCTCTTTGCGACCGAGCAGGAGCTGATGGGCCAGAACGTCTTCTGTACGGCGGTCGCGGGCGAGGAGATCGGCCGCATGCAGAGTTGGGGCAACCACCCGCTGTCGCAGGCCGAGCACATCCTGACCTCGCCAGGGCGCATGAACGATCTGCCGCAGACCTATATGGAGCCGCTGCTCTTCAAGACGGCGTGTTCGCGCGGTGCCCAGTCGCGCATGTCGACGGAATATCTGAGCCATGTTCAGGACGGGGAGGGCGTGACGACCACCTGCCTCGACCGGCTGACCGGCAAGGAACTGACGATCCGTTCCAAGTTTCTGATCGGCGCCGATGGCGGCAATTCCAAGGTTGCGGAGCATGCCGGCTTGACCTTCGAGGGCAAGATGGGTGTTGCCGGTTCGATGAACATCCTCTTCGAGGCCGACCTCTCGCGCTATGTCGCGCATCGTCCGTCGGTTCTCTACTGGGTGCTGCAGCCGGGCGCAGATGTCGGCGGCATCGGCATGGGCCTCGTGCGCATGGTCCGCCCTTGGAATGAATGGCTGATCGTCTGGGGCTACGACATCAACCAGCCGGCGCCACAGGTCGATGACGCATTTGCAACCAAGGTGGTGCGCGAACTCGTCGGCGTTCCCGATCTCGCCCCGAAGATCAAATCGGTCTCGACCTGGACGGTCAACAATATGTACGCGACGACGCTGTCGAAGGGCAGGGTCTTCTGCATGGGCGATGCCGTGCACCGCCATCCGCCGTCGAACGGGCTCGGGTCCAACACCTCGATCCAGGACGGTTTCAACCTTGCCTGGAAGCTTGCGATGGTGCTCAAGGGGCAGGCCGGAGCAGGGCTGCTCGACAGCTATCAGGCCGAGCGGGCGCCTGTTGCCAAGCAGATCGTTACGCGCGCCAACAAGTCGATCGAGGAATTCGGCCCGATCTTCAAATCCCTCGGCCTTCTGGATTCCGTCGATCCGGTCAAGATGCAGCAGAATATGGACGCACGCTGCAACGACACTGACGACGCCGAGCGCCAGCGCGCCGCCATCCGCGAAGCGATCGCCTCCAAGGTTTATGAATTTGATGCGCATGGCGTCGAAATGAACCACCGCTATGCCTCGAATGCCGTCGTCAAGGACGATCAGCCCGAACCGAAATTCGAGAAGGACGCCGAGCTTCATTTCCAGCCGACATCCTGGCCGGGCGCCCGCCTGCCGCATGTCTGGCTGTTCGGCCAGAACGGCGAGAAGATATCGAGCCTCGACCTGACGGGGCATGGGGTGTTTACCATCCTGACCGGCATCGGCGGGGACGGATGGCAGGCTGCGGCAAAGGCCGTTGCCAAGGAATTCGGTATCCAGATCAACGTACACAAGATCGGACCGCGGCAGGTCTGGCAAGATCTGACCGGCGACTGGGCGCGGGCCCGGGAAATCCGTGATGCCGGCGCGCTTCTGGTTCGCCCCGATCACCATGTCGCGTGGCGCGCCGAGGCGGCGGTACCCGATGCCGAAGGCGAATTGCGCCGCGTTCTCAAGACCGTTCTGGACCGGTGAGGTAGAAATGAGCAGCGACGAAAGAGGATATTTCACCGAGGCAAGCTCGGTCGAGGTCGTCACCAGACGGAACGTCAACGCCAAGAGCGAGCGGCTGAAGCAGGTGATGGAGGTCGTGACGCGCAAGCTTCACGAGGCGGTCAAGGAACTGGAGCCGACGCAGGACGAGTGGATGGAGGCGATCATGTTCCTCACCCGCACCGGCCACACCTGCACCGACTGGCGCCAGGAGTTCATCCTGCTGTCAGACGTGCTCGGCGTTTCGATGCTGGTCGACGCGATCAACAACCGCAAGCCTTCAGGCGCTTCGGAAAGCACCGTGCTCGGGCCTTTCCATGTCGCTGACGCACCGGAACTGCCGATGGGCGCCAATATCTGCCTCGATCAGAAGGGCGAGGACATGGTCATCAGTGGCCGTATCCTGGACACCGACGGAAAGCCGATCGAGAATGCCGTGATCGACGTCTGGCAGGCGAATGACGAGGGTTTCTACGACGTCCAGCAGAAGGGCATCCAGCCGGACTTCAATCTCCGGGGCATCTTCCGCACGGGCGCTGACGGTCACTACTGGTTCCGCGCCGTGAAGCCGAAATTCTACCCGATTCCGGATGACGGACCCGTGGGACAGCTGCTCGCTCAACTCGGCCGCCATCCCTACCGTCCGGCGCATCTGCACTACATCATCAAGGCCGATGGCTTCGAAACCCTGACGACCCACATCTTCGATCCGGACGATCCCTACATCCACTCGGACGCAGTGTTCGGGGTCAAGGAAAGCCTGCTGGCGGAGTTTCGGTTGAGGGAGGACGCCGGCAGGGCCAGGGTTCTCGAGTTCGCCGACAAATTCTGGGATGTCGAGCACGATTTCGTCTTGGCGCGAGATGCCGGCCGCTAGTGGCTGGGTGGTTGAGGCTGTTCATCTGGCGCAAATTTCAACCATTTGGCCAGCGAGTTGCCTCCAGCGATCCTGGTTTACCTTTCTGCGGCCGTGGGTTGATTACCATCCCTTCACGCATCCGATCAGGACAATCTCCTGCCGCTGCTCGCATCGAAGAGATGAATGTTCCCGCTTGTGCAGCGGAAATGCATCGTGTCGCCGACAGTCAGGTCGCTGTTTCTCGGAAATTCGACGCTCAACATTTTCGAGTGGCCAATTTCGACGTAGCCGTAAGTCTGGCTGCCCAGTCGCTCGGCAACCATAAGCTCGCCGCTGAACCAAGCGTCATCCGAGGAACATTGGGTGAGATCTTCGGGCCGAACGCCGAGCACGATGTCCCGGGTCGAGGCGCCCGACGCAATGGGAGTCTGAAGCGGCAGATGCCGGCCGAGGATTTGGATGCCGGCGCTGTCGGCTGTGAGCGTCGCAGGTATCGTATTCATGGTCGGGCTGCCGATGAAGCGGGCGACGAACAGGCTGGAGGGCTTGTGATAGAGATCGAGCGGCCTGCCGATCTGCTCGACGACCCCGCCGTTCATGACGACGATGCGATCCGCCAGTGTCATCGCCTCGACCTGGTCATGCGTGACATAGACGGTCGTTGCTTTCATGCGGTTGTGCAGCTTTGCGATTTCGAGCCGCATTTCGACACGAAGCGCTGCATCGAGGTTGGATAGCGGCTCGTCGAACAAAAACGCGGCAGGCTCCCTGACGATCGCCCGGCCCATGGCAACGCGCTGGCGTTGTCCTCCGGAGAGCTGGCCGGGACGCCGCTCGAGATAATCGGCGATCTTCAGCACATCGGCTGCCTGTCCCACCCGACCCGATATCTGATCGTCCTTCTCGCCCCGCATTTTCAGGCCGAAGGACATGTTTTCGCGGACTGTCATATGCGGATAGAGCGCGTAGTCCTGGAACACCATGGCGATATTCCGCTCGGCCGGCGCCAGCTCGTTCACGCGTGCGCCATCGATGATCAGGTCGCCTCCGGATATCTCCTCGAGGCCGGCGATCATCCGCAGCAGCGTGGATTTCCCGCAGCCGGACGGCCCGACCAGCACAAGGAATTCTCCGCTTCTGATGTCCACGTCGATGTCGTGAATGACCTTCAGCGAGCCGTACGACTTCTGGATTCTTTTCAGTTCGATTCCGGCCACATGTTCCTCCCAGATCGAAATTTCTGACTTGACGCTCATTATCGAGATCAATATCGATAATGATACTTGATTGGATTAGCAACCGTTCGGACCGGCACATGGCATATTTTCCTCCCAGGCAGACAGCGAGCAGGCCCGCAAAGGCGGGGGCGGCCTTCGATGCTCTGAAGCGCGACATCATGCTCGGCGTGCTGGAGCCCGGCACAGGGCTCACCGAACTGGATCTGGCCGCGCACTTCCAATGCAGCCAGGGCACCGTTCGCGAAGCGCTGCTGCAGCTTCAGGAAGAAGGTCTCGTGTTGCGAAAGGGGCGGCGGGGCACGCAGGTCTCGGAATGCACCGAAGACGAGGCGATCGAAATGTTCCGCCTTCGCCAGCAGATCGAAGGAAACGGCATGGCGCGCGTGATGCGGGCGCCGAGCCGGACTTTGATCCGGGATCTGAACGAGCTGTTCGACAAGATGATGTCGGCCGCAAAAGCCGGTGATGAACTGGAGCTTGCCGCCTTCGATAGGGATTTCCATCGCCGTGTTTTCGAAGATGCAAACCTTCCGGCCCTCGACCCGATCTTGCATCGCTGCCTCGTTCATAATCACCGCTTCAAGATTTCCCGCAGCCCGGCAGCCAGAGATCTCGAGGCAACGGCAGGGCGCCATCGCAGCATCATCGACTGCATCGAAAGCGGCGATGCGCTTCGCGCCACCAAGGCGATGCAGCATCACATCGCGACGATTGTCGATCTTGGTCCCGAGGTGTTTCCGGAGGCGACGCAGTGAGCGCGTCCGTGGATATGTCGGGAGAACTGTCCGGGGAATCGATCGCCTTGATCGAGACGGTCTATCGCGAACTCGGTGCTCTGCCCGATCCGACGACGCTGCCGCCCGCTGAAGGACGCGCTCAATCGCTCGCCGCTAACGTGCGATGCAACACCGAGATGCCTGCAATGGATTTCGCTGGCGATGTCTGGGTGGACGAAGACGCCGCCTTGGGCGCGGCGCGGACCCGTCTCAAGGTGCTGGTGCCGCAAGGCGCTCGCCCCGGTGTCATTCTTTTCATCCACGGTGGCGGCTTCGCTTTCTGTTCACCCGAAACGCACGAACGTTGTGCACGGGTGCTTGCTGTCGAGAGCGGAATGCCTGTTGTTCTGCCGGATTACCGGCTGGCGCCGGAAGATCCGTTTCCTGCCGGGCTCAAGGACGTCGTCTCGGCGCTGCGAAGCGTCTTTGCCGCGACGAAGGAGGCTGGCGTCAGGAGCGGACCGGTTCTGATCTCGGGTGACTCGGCCGGGGCGAACCTCGCATTGTCCGCGATGCTGCACGAGCAGGCAACCGGCGGAGCCAAGGCCGATGGCGCCTTGTTGTTCTATGGAAATTACGCCCGATCGTTCGAGACCCCGTCCTATATCCGGTTCGAGAATGGTCCAGGCCTGACGCGGCCGAAGATGCGGCGCTACTGGAGCTTTTATGCCGGCGAGCAGGCGATTGACGGCAATCCCCTGGCTTGTCCGCTGATGGCTGACGATGCCGCCTTGGCTTCTTTGCCTCCGCTGTATCTCATGGCGGCGGCCGTCGATCCGCTGCTCTCCGACACACTTGAGCTTGGCCGGCGCCTTCGGGCGCTCGGCCGTGACGACGAACTGCAAGTCGTCCCGGGCGTCATGCACGGGTTCTTGCAGAACACTCGCGAACTTGCCGCGGCGCGGGAGGCGCTTCATGCGGCGGGCAATGCAGCAAGGCGGCTGATCGGCCGCCAATAGCGTTAAAATAAGAGGAGGAAGGCATGAAAATTCTGAAGACTTTGGCGCTCGGCGCCGCCTTGGCTGCTTCGGCCGCCTTTAGTCAGGCCATGGCGGCGGAGACCGTCCGGTTCTGGTACCATTTCGACAATCCCGCCAACCCGATGTCGGATCTGGTGAAGAAGTTCGAAACGGCAAACCCTGATATCAAGATCGAAGCGGAAAACGTTCCGTGGAACAGCTATTACGACAATCTCTATACCTCGATCGTGGGCGGCAACGCGCCTGACGCCGCGATGGTGAAGCTGTTCGCACAGCCGCGGCTCGTCGAGATGGGCGCGCTCGAGCCGCTCGGCGATCGGATCGACGCCTGGAAGGGCAAGGCCGATCTGCTCGACAACCTGCTCGAGCTGAACAAGGGACCTGACGGCCAGCAGTATTACCTGCCGATCCAGTATGTCGTTCTCTATCTCTATTATCGCACGGACCTCTTTCAGGCCGCAGGCCTGAAGCCGCCGACCACCTGCGAGGAATTCAGGGACGACGCGATCAAGCTGACGAAGGCACCGGATACCTACGGCTTCGGGCTGCGCGGCGGGAAGGGTGGATGGGACCAGTGGGGCTCGTTCGTCATGTCGCAGGGTGCCGAGCTGAAGCCGGGCGGTCTGACGACCCCTGAAGCGATCGCTGCCAACCAGTGGCTTGTCGACCTCTTCCAGAAGGACAAGGTCATTCCGCCCTCGGCACCGAACGACGGTTTCCAGGAAATCATCGCGGCCTTCAAATCCGGCAAGACGGCAATGACCATCCATCACATCGGCTCCTCCAAGGATCTCGTGGCGGCGCTGGGTGACAAGGTATCGGCCGTGCCGGTGCCGAAGTGCGGCAAGGGACAGTGGACATCCTATGGCGACGAATCCCTGGCGATCTTCTCGTCATCGGCCGTGAAGGATGCGGCATGGAAGTGGATCTCCTTCCTCGCCGAGGGCGAAAACAATGTGGCGTTCAACAGTGCGACCGGCCAGATGACCGTGACCAAGAGTGGTTCGGCGAACTGGAAACTGCATGAGCGCCGCTTTGTCGATGCGACGGTGCAGTCGCTGCCCTTCGCCAAGGTGCTGCCGCAGACGTCCTCCGTGACCGAGTTCGTCAACACGGCGTGGCAGACCAACATGCAGCAGGCTCTCACCGGACAGATCACTGCAAAGCAGATGATGGAACAGTTGCAGACGCTTTTTGCCGAGTAGTCCATGGGCGACGGCTCCGGTTTATTCCGGGGCCGTCCACCGCAGTTCGTCCCCGGAGCCGATCATGTCTTTATCGACGACCTCTACCCCGATGCGCCGAAGCCGAATTCAATGGCGTTCGGAACGCATCCTTCCCTACATGCTCCTGGCGCCGGCCGTCTTCGTCACGATCGTCATCGTCTTCATGCCGATGATCCAGGCGGTGTGGACGAGCTTCTACGATCTCGTGCTCTTCAGGCCGAATGCCAGCAAGTTCGTCGGCTTCGCAAACTATGTGAAGCTGTTCAACGACCCGGTCTTCTGGGCGGCGCTCTGGAACACGATCATCTGGATCGGTCTGACGGTGCCGCTGCAGATGGGGCTCGGCCTGCTGACGGCGCTGCTGCTGAATCGCGAATTTCCGTGGCGTGGTCTCGCGCGCGCTTTGATCATCATTCCCTGGGCTCTGCCGAGTGTCGTCATCGCGCTCATGTGGCGCTGGATCTACGATCCGAATACCGGCGTTCTCAACGACATCCTGATCTATCTCTCGATCGTCAAGGCAGCGGTGCCGTGGCTTGCCGACCCCAATGTTGCGATCTACGCGATCATCGCCACTCTGACCTGGCAAGGATTTCCGTTCTTCGCGGTGATGATCCTCGCGGGCCTGCAGGGCATTCCGAAAAGCCAATACGAGGCCGCGTCGATCGACGGCGCGTCGCCCTGGCGTCAGTTCCTGCACATCACCTTGCCCGGTATCGCGCCGGTTCTGGCGACTGCCGGGTTGCTCCGGGTGATCTGGGTTGCCAATTCGATGGACGTGATCTTCGTCATGACCGGCGGCGGCCCGGGCTACGCGACGTATACGCTGCCTCTCTATGCCTTCATCAAGGCGCGCCAGAATCTTGATTTCGGCTACGGAACCTCGATCGCCGTGACCTTCACCATTTTCCTCGGGGCATTCGTCGCCGTCTATCTGGCCCGGACGATGCGGGAGGTGCAGAAGTGAAAAAGCCCGGAACCCTTCAGCGTATCCTGACGACCGACCTGCCGGTCGCGTTGCTGGTGATCTTCGCAATGGCACCCTTCGCCTGGATGATCCTGACGTCCCTGACACCTACCGCGGCGCTCAACGCCAGCGGAGTGTCGCTTTCGCCGGCCGGATGGAGTGCCGACAACTACGTCAGGCTTTTCGAGCAGACGTCGTTCCTGAAGAACATGATGGACAGCCTGATCATCGCCGGCGGGACCGTCGTCGTCGGCCTGATCGTCTCGGTCACCGCGGCCTATGCCTTTTCGCGGTTTCGCTTTCCGGGCCGGAAACTGTTGATGCTCCAGTTCCTGCTGATCAACATGTTCCCGATCGTGCTCCTCATTCTTCCGCTATTCGTGCTGATGAGAAAGTTCGGAATATTGGACACGCATCTTGGCCTGATCCTCGCCAACGCGACCGTCGCCATTCCTTTTGCTGTCTGGATGCTGACGAGCTACATCGGGGCGATCCCAAAGAGCCTCGACGAAGCGGCGATGACCGATGGCGCCTCACGGCTGACCGCGTTGCGGAAGGTGGTGCTGCCGCTGACCATGCCGGGGATCATCTCGACCGGCATCTATATCTTCATCACCGCCTGGAACGAATATCTCTACGCCCTGACGCTCGGCGGCCGCAACGTGCGCCCAGTCACCGTGGCGATCCAGACCCTGATCGGAGAATACCAGATCGAATGGGGTCTGCTCGCGGCGGGTGCCGTCGTCGGCGCCATGCCGGCGACCATCCTCTTCCTTCTCGTGCAACGGCGCCTCATCGGCGGGCTGACCCAGGGGGCGGTCAAAGGCTGACGTCTATCGATTTTCAATCGGGTTCGGCAGTTCGAACCTCGCTCTTAAAAAGGAATGGCAGATGAACCCGATCGGGTTGATTTCGATGCAATATGCGCGGCCCTTTACAGCCGAGCACTTTCCGCTGTTTGCGAAAATGCGGGAACACGGTTTTGATTTCGTTGAGCTTCTCGTTCCCGAGGTGGGCGAGCTCGACATCAAGGAGACACGCAAGGCTCTTGATGATGCCGGGCTCGGCGTGGTGCTCGCAGCCCGCGTCAACCTTCAGCGCAATCTCGCATCGGCGGAGATCCAGGCTCATCGGTCCGGGGTCGAATATCTCAAGTACACGGTCGATTGCGCTGCGGGGCTCGGCGCGAAGATCGTTGGCGGCCCGCTGACCGGCAACCCGCTGGTCTTTGCCGGCCGGCCGCCACAGCCTGTCGATGAAGCCGAGCGGCTGGCGCGCAAGGATCGCTGCGTCAGAGGTTTGAAGGAGGCAGGGGAGTATGCCCGGAATGCCGGCGTTACCCTGGCGGTCGAGCCGCTCAACCGGTTCGAAAGCGACGTCCTTTGCACGACGCAGCAGGCGATGGAACTGCTCGACGCTGTCAATCATCCTGCCGTGAAGCTTATGCTGGACACGTTCCACATGCACATGGAGGAGAGCTCTCTGGCCGAGGCTATCCGGCTCGGTGGCGATCGTATCGTGCATTTCCAGGCGAACGAAAATCATCGCGGCTTCCCCGGCACCGGCATGACCGACTGGGTCGAAGTCTGCCGGGCGCTGCACGAGGTTGGCTATACCGGCCCGATATCGCTCGAGCCTTTCCGGCGCACCGACGACCGCTTCGGCGTGCCCTTTGCCCAGTGGCGCGCGCCGCACGAGGACGAGAGCGATCGCCTCTCGGCGTCGAGCGCCTTCATGAAATCCCACCTCCTGCTTACGGAATATCGTCGATGACTATGAAAATCGGTTGGATCGGTTGCGGCATCCACGCAACCCAAATGCTTCTGCCGCAGCTCGTCCGCCATGACGTCCAGCTGATCGGACTGTGCGATATCGATGGCGCGCGCCTGAAGAGCGCTGGCCGCCAGTTCGGTGTCACCAATCTCGTGACCGACGTCGAAGATCTGCTGCGCACGCCTGGCCTCGACGCCATCGGCATGGCAGTCGGCCCGGACCAGCATCTGGCCTTCGGCAAGGCGGCGCTTGAGCGGGGCCTGCCCGTCTTCATGGAGAAGCCGCCATCCGGAAGTGCCGCAGGTGCACGCGAACTGCTGGCCGCCTCTGAGAAGGCGAAGAAGCCGCTGCTGCTGGGGTTCATGAAGCGATACTCGATCGGCAACCGGATGGCCGCGAACATCGTCAGGTCCGGCCGTTTCGGCGAGGTGATGGGACTGACCGGCTATTATATGACGGCGCCCGGATATTTTGCCGGAAACGTCGATTACACCGGCTTCTTCCTGCACCACTGCGTCCACTATATGGACCTCGTCTCATTCCTCGTGTCGCCCGTACGGACGATCTCGGCCCGCAAGGTCGAGAAGACGCCCGGCCGCGTACTCTTCCATGTCGGGTTCGAATTCGAATGCGGCGCGATCGGCAACATCGCGATGGGAACCATTCAGTCCCGCGGAACGCCGGTGGAGCGTATCGAGCTGATGAGTGATCACCAGCGCATCGAGGTCGACGACGTGATCGAGATCAAATGGCACCGCAATCCCCCGTTCAAGATCGACGACCTGGCCGCAACACTCAAGGACGATAGCGACACGCTGATGTGGAAGCCGAATTTTACGGCCGCCGCAAATGAGGACCCGAAAGGCTACCACTCACTGCTGGCAGACGTCGTTCCTGCACTGGCCGGTGCATCAACTCCGGCGCCAAGCATTGCGGACGGTGTGATCGCGATGGAGCGGCTGGAGACGCTGCGCACAGAGCTCGATTTGTGAGTTCAGGCCCTCAAAGGAGGATCGAGTTTGCCGGCGTCGGCGTTTGCTGAGGGATCAAACTGATCGGCTGGAGACAAACAGCGCCCGTCGCGGCGATCATTGCGAGCGCGTTCAGGTGATCGTCAGCCTTCGTGAATAGGTGCGCTGTGGCGCGCATCGCCAGCGTCGAAGTGCAGACGCCGGTCTTCAAGATTACTCTAGGGCACGAGTCGAAATGACATCCGTCACAAGCATTGCCTCAACGATTAGTGCTGCATTCCTCGGCTCGCTGGTCGAGGTGGTCGAAGCATTCACGATCATTCTTGCCGTCGGTGTGACGCAGAGTTGGAAGCCGGCGTTCATCGGGACCGGTGCTGCCCTTGTCGTCCTCGGCCTTTTGACGATAACTCTCGGGCCGTTACTCGGCCTCATCCCGATCGAGGCGCTGCAGTTTGCCATTGGCACGCTTCTGATCCTTTTCGGCCTGCGCTGGCTCCGCAAAGCTATTCTTCGAGCCTCCGGCTACATTGCGCTTCATGACGAGGAAAAGGCCTTCGCAAAGGAGAGCGAGAGCCTTCGCCGGCACTCGGCCGACCAGCGAGCCAATCTGCTAGCAGGTATTGCCGCCTTCAAGGCTGTCCTGCTTGAAGGCATCGAGGTCGTCTTCATCGTGATCGCCACCGGAGCAGGGCAGGGAATGATGGGGTATGCCAGCATCGGCGCTGCCGCAGCCTGTATTCTGGTCCTGATCGTCGGGCTGTTCGTCCATAAGCCGTTGTCGTCGGTTCCGGAAAACAGCCTGAAGTTTGTCGTTGGCCTGCTTCTCAGCGCCTTCGGGATTTTCTGGACCGGAGAGGGCATCGGCGCTCGGTGGCCCGGTGCCGATCTGTCGCTGATCCCTATCTTTGCGGCGCTTGCTGCTTTCTCCTGGCTTGCCGTGAAAGGCCTTCGCCAGCATCGCATCGCGGACGAAGGGGCTGTGCGATGAAGCACCTTTTCAAGATCGCCTTCGAGGAAGTCGCCGGCATGTTCGTCGACGACGGCGCCCTTGCCATCTTGGCGCTCGCTCTGGTCCTCATCGTCACCGCGGCCGTCAAGTATGTTCATCTCGATGCTCTAGCAGGTGGGGTCATCCTCCTGATCGGCTGCATCCTGATCTTGTTGGAAAGCCTCTGGCGCGCTGCGCGCAAAGCCGACAAGCGATAGGTCTCGAAAGGCAAGTCGGACGAATGGCGCCTCTGCATGTTGAGCGCCGCAGCCTCAAGGGCAATAGCATCAGCCTCCAAGCTTGTCAGATCGCGCAAAGAGACGACGTGCCAGCTGGCCCGCTCGGTGAGGGATAGCCGGTAGTAATCGGCGACATCGGTCTTGGTATCGCACGCGATGAAACCTTGTTCGATGCCGGTCTGCAGAAGCTCCAACTCAGCCTCGGCGAACGCCGCGTTCAGAACGATCCATTGGTTGTCAGGGCTATCGGCGCACCGATAGTGGATTTCGAGGAGCAGCGGAAACATGGGAAGTGTCATTGCGGGGTCCGGGCAAGCTGATGAGCGGCCACGGTGCCATCGCCCCCGCAGCCGCAAGGAGGGGAGTTATTCGACGTCTTCGCCGCCGTTGTCCTGCTGGTCGGGCGCGGCGGTCGCCGCGCCGCTGATGCCATCGACTGCAACGGTCTGAGAGCCGTTGGCCGTCATGAGTTCGACCTCGAAGGCAGCGTTCGCCTGCTCGTTGTCGAGCGCGGCGTTGACGGCCTTACCGCCGAACTTCTTTTCCGCAGCATCAATGGCCTGAGAGAGGTTGATCTTCGCCGTCGACAGTTTGGAATATTCGGCGCGATCGTCCTTGCCGTTCTGCTGGTCGGCTGCCTGGCGGGGGCCGGGACGGTAAACCCGATGGTGCCAGCAGCAATCATCGCCGCCATGGCGGTCTTGAATGAGCGGTAACGGTTCATTTTGTTCTCCTTCTCGTGCCCGTTATTGGGCCGGTGAGGAGGCTGCAACGTTAAGTTTGGGGTTTCCTGTCCCGAACTTTACGGATCGGTAAGACCGAGTGCCCTGACCTTACAAATCCGTATGGCTGCGGTCAGCAGCCGGTGAAATTCGAAGCGCAACGTTCAGGCCTGATCATTGTACTTCGAGGCTTCCCATGAACATGCACACCGCCGCCACGGCAGACCGCGGCGACCTGAGCGCCACACCTAACGCTAGGCTTTCAGTCTATCTGATCAACCTGGATCGCTCGCCGGAGCGGCGTCTGCGGATGGAAGCGCGGATCCACACCAAGGGACTGGAGTTCGAACGCGTCTCTGCAATCGACGGCCGCGACCTTGCGTTTCCGGTGCCAGGTTTCGACGAGGCGGGATATCGCCTGCGTCATGGGCGTATGCCGAATCCCTACGAGATCGGCTGCTTTCTCAGCCACGTCGAATGTGCGCGGCGAATGCTCCAGTCGGACGCCGGACACGCACTGATCCTCGAGGACGACCTGATATTCGAGGAGGATATCGTGGAGGTGCTCGGTGCCGCGCTCGACGAACAGCGGAAATGGGACATCCTCCGGCTGTCGACCGTCAATCACGGAAAGAAGTTCAAACTTCAGCACCTCACCCGCTGCCGTAGGCTTGCCGTGTCTTTGACGAGGGAAAAGGGATCCGGTGCCTATCTCATCAATCGCAAGGCGGCGAGATGGATCGTCGACGAACTCGTTCCGATGCGGCTGCCCTATGATCTGGCCTTCGATCTCGAGCATCTTTCTGGCCTGCGGGGCCTGTTCGTCGATCCGCAGCCGATACGTCAGAGCGCGGAACGCGGCTCACTGATCCAGAACGGTCTCAAGCGCTTCAAGCTGCCCGCTGACCACTACCTGACCGTTTTGCCGTGGCGGGCGTTTTATGAGGTGTCGCGTTTTATCGCGCGCTCAAGTCTCCTTTTGCGCAATCTTTGGCCGGGACGCTGAAAGAACCGCGCTTTGCTGGCGCTTTCATCCGGAAAGCGATCCGCTGGTCAGCCCTTGCGCTCGAAATGCGCTTCGAGATCTTCCCAGCTTGCATCCATCGGCCAGGCAGCCGAAATCAAGGGGAGCGCGACGTGGCCATAGTAGAAGGATAGTTGCCTTTCGGCTCTGTCCTCACCTTCACCAGCGATCCTGTCGGTATAGATCGCCGAGACGAGCCCGGTGCGGTCGGATCCCGACTGGCAGTGGACAAGGATCGGCTTGGGCGCTGCCGCCATGATCGCCACGATCTCGTCGGCGCGGTCCGGTGTCAGCTTCCGGGAGGCCGACATTGCAAAATCGATATGCCCGACGCCGAGTTCGGCGGCGGTTCTGATTTCCGCCTGGTACCAGGCGGCATTCTGCTTTTCACCACGCAGATTGATGATCGTTTTGATGCCGTGATCTCTGACATAGGCGTCGAGCTGCGCCGGGGTCGGCTGCGCAGAACGGTAAAGCTGCCCCTCGATGACAGTATGGAAATTTCCAACGGCCTGCAGGTAAGCAGCATAGCCGCCGAGAGCTCCCCCGATGGAGAGAACGGTTCCGACGGCAATGGATAGCTTGGCGTGGTTCTTCATCGTGTCTCGCAGCATGGCGTGTTGCGAAGCAGATGATGTGATTTCCTGACGGCCACCTGAATGTCAGATTTGTGACGCCGAGGGCCAGCAACCTTCTATCCGGCCGATGGCGGCGGATCTGGAAACGACACGGCAACGGCCAGTCCCGGGCGATTGTCGCCAAGCTCGATATGCGCAAAATGTAGATCGGCAATGGCCCTTACGAGGGTAAGGCCAAGTCCGCTTCCTGATGTCGTTCGGCTCTTGTCCATGCGGTAGAGGCGCCTGAACACATTGTCTCGTTCGTCCGAAGGGATACCCGCTCCGTTATCGACCACGCGAAGAACCGTCTCACCGTCGGCCTGCAGCAGAGCCATAACGATCCGTGTCCCTTCGGGACAATGTGTAATGGCATTCTCGACGAGATTGACCACCATCTGGGTGAGGAGTTCTCTGTCACCCATAATCTCGACCGAAGGCGAGGGGAGCAACTCGAGCACCTGGCCATGGTCTTCGGCCACGCTGGCATAGACCTCCTCGACGAAGGTCAGGATCCCGGCAAGGTCGACTTTCTGGAAGCGCTGCCGGCGCGCACCGGCTTCGATCTGCGAGATGCGCAGCAGGGCCTCGAAAGTCGCGTTGATCTGGTCGCTTTCGGCGCGCGCATCGGCCAAAAGCGAGCCGACATCGCGACCGCCTGCGGCACCCTCAATCGCATCGCCGAGCGTCATCTTCAGGCGATTGAGCGGCGTCTTGAGTTCATGGGCGATATCGGCACTGACTTGGCGCATCCCCTCGACCAAGCCCGAAAGGCGGTCGAGAGCGCTGTTGATCTGCATTGCCACGAGATCGAGATCATCGCTTTTTCTCGTGAGCGGAATCCGGCTTTCGAGCCGGCCGTTGGAAACGTCGAGCATCGTGCGGGCGACCGCATCAAGGCGGTGTTGGGCTCTGGCTGCCAGAAAGATGCCGCCCCCCAGCGCCGCGACGACAACCAGAAGGGCAGCCCAGCCAAGGCTCACCAGCACGATCTTCAAGAGGTCGTCCATGTCGGAGAAACTTTCTCCGACCACCAGGAGGTTCGGTCCAAGTTCGGTGACTTGGATCCTGAATCTGCCGGAACCGGGCAGGCCGATGTCTTCCGGATTGATGGTGTAGACGCCCGGCGGCATCCTGATCGCTGTGAAGTTGCCCGCGAGCCTGTTCCCCCTCGCATCGACAAGCGAATAGAGCCCATCCTTGGTCGTCTGCAGATTGAGGTAGCTGTTCAGCGTCGCGATCAGATCTTCCATGTCATCGGGCGCATAGGTCGACGCAATGACGGAATTCATCTCCTGAAGAGACGCATCCATCTCATGCGCGAGGCCCGTGCGCAGCATGTGATACATGACGGCGCCGCTGACGACGAACGTCAGGATGAACAGCACCCCAAAGGTCATGGCCAGTCTGAAGGGCGTGCTACGGCGCAGGCTAGCGAGGTGCATGCAGGCTGTATCCGGTGTTCCTCACCGTATGGAGGAGCTGCGTCTGAAACGGCTTGTCGATCTTGGCGCGCAGCCGGCTGACATGGGTCTCGACGACGCTGGTCTTGGGATCGAAATGAAAATCCCAGACGCGTTCGAGCAGCATGGTCTTGGTCAGCACCCGTCCTTCGCCGCGCATCAACACTTCCAGGAGGGTGAATTCCCGCGGCTGAAGCTCAATCGCCTGACCGGCGCGACGGGCCTCGCGGCGGATCAGATCCAGTTCGAGATCTGCGACCCTCAGAACTGTCTTCTGCTCCTGAACCGGCGGGCGCCGGGCGAGCGCGTTTACCCGAGCAAGCAGCTCGGAGAATGCAAATGGCTTGACCAGATAGTCATCGCCGCCTGCCTCCAGTCCCTCGACGCGATCGTCGACGCCGCCGATGGAGGTCAGGAACAGGGCAGGGGTGCCGACGCGGGCTGCGCGCAGAGACCGGACGAGCGACAGGCCGTCTAGGCCGGGCAGCATCCGGTCGACGACGATCACGTCATAGGCTTCGCGCTGAGCCTGGAAGAGCCCGTCGCGTCCATCGGCGAGGACATCGCAGACATGCCCTGCCTCTGCGAAGCCCTTGGCCACGTATTCCGACGTCTTGCGATCGTCCTCGACCAGGAGAAGGCGCATTTGAGGTTTTCACCAGATTGATGTTCGAGCGAAAATGTAACCGCGATGATGCGCATCCTACAACATACGGTTTCGTAAAGTCGCGGCCTTACCAAATGGTATGGTTCCGGCAAGGCGCTTGTATGTCCCGGTCAATATCGTCCCCCTCGCTGCAATCCTGCTGCATCAAAACCGCTCCAGCGAGAGGACCAAAATCATGAAGACAATCGTAGCCGCCGCCGCTTTGAACTCCGTCGTGGCTCTCGGGCTCATCGCAATCGCCGTGCCCGTTCACGCCGCCGTACCCTGCGAAGACATGCTGAAGGACATGCGTGCTGCGAAAGCGTCCGCAAAGCTTTCAGGCGCCGACATGAAAAAGGTCGAGGAACTCGAGACCAAGGCGGTCGAAAGGTGCAATGCCGACGACGACACGCGCGCGGACAAGTTCCTCACCGAAGCCATGCAGATCATCGGCAAGTGAGCGGAGGATAGACCATGACCATGGCAAACCAGCAGCTTGCCGGGCCGGAAAACCGCGTGCCCGAGGTGACCGTCGATTTCTGGCTCATCAAACTCATGGCGGTCACCATGGGAGAGACCGCAGCCGACTACCTGGCCGTCAATCTCGGCCTCGGCCTGACGCTGACGTCCATCATCATGACCATCGTCCTCGTCGTTGTGGTCGGAGCACAATTTGCACAGAAGCGCTATGTGCCTGCCCCCTACTGGGCCGCCGTGGTTCTTATCAGCGTCGTCGGGACGTTGGTGACCGACAACCTCACGGACAATTTCGGCGTTTCACTGGAGGCATCGACGATCTTCTTCACGGTCGCGCTCGGCGCCACGTTCCTCGGATGGCATCTGACGGAGCGAACGCTTTCGATCCACACGATTTTCACCAACCGCCGCGAAGGCTTCTATTGGCTGGCAATCCTGTTCACATTCGCGCTCGGAACGGCCGCGGGCGATCTGGTGGCCGAGAAGTTCGACTTCGGGTATCTGACGACCGCATTGATCTTTCTGGCACTGATCGTGGCGATTGCTGCGGCGTACTTCATCCTCAAGGTGAACGGCGTCGCGGCGTTCTGGCTGGCATATATCTTCACCCGCCCGCTCGGCGCTTCGTTCGGCGATCTGCTATCGCAGCCGAGTGAATATGGTGGCCTTGGTTTTGGGACGATCTACACAAGCTTCGCTTTTCTTGGAGCGATCATCCTGATCGTCATCTACATGACGGCCTACCAGGATCAGCGTGAAACAACCGGGCTTTCCCGCTGAACGAGAGGCAGCCTTCGTAGCGGGCGAGATCTCGGCTCCAGGCCGATCTGCTCGGCTTCGAGGAAGTCCTGGCGCAAATGGGACGTTGGAGCCTGAAAGTGCTTCGGTCCGCGGCATCAACATTGCTACGCTCGAAACAGGTCCCGCTCGCAGGGTTTGGATTTTTTACGGATCCGTAAAGAATTCAGCGGGATCCGTTCAGGTTCCTGTCAGGCGCAACCGGAATATGGCGGCGACGTCTCATTTCCATGAAGAGCGCCGCGATGACCACCCTACATGCTGTCTCCCGCCAACGGACCTATCTCGATTCCTTCCTCGTTCTGACGGCGTTCTGGTTTCTGTTGCTGGCGATATTCCATGCATGGCCGATGATCGATGTCAGGATTTCGCAGAGTTTCTTCAGTTCTGCGCTCTGTATGGACCGAGCCACGGTGCCGCAATGCGGACATTTCACACTCAGCAAGGTTGCGTGGATCACGACCCTTCGGTGGCTTCTCTATGCGCTGCCCTATCTGGCTGCCGCGGCGGTCGTGATTGCGTTGCTGGTTGCGGGATACTCGCCGAGGCTTCGCTATCGGATGCCGGTACAGCGGCTTTGGATATCCCTCCTCAGCCTCGGCATCGGAACCGGGTTGATCGCCAATCTGTTCCTCAAGGCGCATTCCGGCCGGCCGCGTCCGTTTGATACGGATTTCTTCGGCGGCAAGCTCCAATTCATGCCGGCGGGATCGTTCAATGGAGCCTGCGAACGAAACTGCTCGTTCGTATCGGGGGAAGCATCCGGCGCAGGCTGGCTGATATGCGTTCTCTTCGTGTTGCCACCCCGCTACCGCATCTGGATAGCACCTCCCGTCATCCTGGCGTCGGTTGCCACAGCAGGACTTCGGGTGGCCGTCGGCGCGCATTACGCGTCCGACGCAACTCTTGGTCTGCTGCTTTCGATCGCCGTCTTTCTAGGCCTGCTCGCGCTTGAGGAGCGCATCGCGGAGCGCTGAATCAAGTCTCATCTTCCGGAGTAGCCGTATATCGGACTTGGCAGCCGTAGCCGAAGCGCGGCTGCGCCCGGCGGCGCACGCCATGGCCTGTTCAGGGTTGTGAAGCAGGTCGGAATTGCTACACTCAGCAGGCGAATAATCCAAAAAGGGAACAGCAATGAGAAAGACCATCCTCCTGGCTGCCGCAGCCTTGCTGGCGGCAACACATCTTGCCTGCGCGGACGACACGATCCGCATTGCAACCGAGGGCGCCTATCCTCCGTTCAACTATGTCAAATCGGATGGCAGCCTCGAGGGTCTCGATGTCGACATGGCGAATGCGCTTTGCCAGGAGATGAAAGCCAAGTGCACGATTGTCGCCCAGGACTGGGACGGCATCATCCCGGGACTTCTCGCAAAGAAATACGACGCGATCATCGCATCGATGAGCATCACCGACGAACGCAAGAAGCAGATCGACTTCACCAACAAATACTATACGACGCCGCTTGCCGTTGCGGTGCCGAAGGATAGCGACCTCAAAGGCGTTTCGATCGAGGACATGAAGGGCAAGATCGTCGGCGCCCAGGCATCGACGACGCAGGCTGACTATCTCAACGACCACTATGCCAAGGGTGGAGCCGAAGCGAAGATGTATCCGACCCAGGACGAAGCGGTCGCCGATCTGCAGAATGGCCGCATGGACGCTTTGATTTCCGACAAATTCGTTGTCGTGGACTGGCTGAACAAGGCCGGCAAGGATTGCTGCAAGCTGCTTGGCGACGTTCCCGGTACCGAAACGCAAGCCGGAATCGGCATTCGCCAGGGCGACACCGAGCTGAAGGAGCGCTTCAACAAGGCGATCGATGCGCTCGTCGCCAACGGCAAGTACCAGGAAATCACCAGAAAGTATTTCCCCTTCGACATCTACTGATCGCCTGGCGATCCAGTCGCGCAGAGGTCCAAAAGCCTCTGCGCCAACCCTGTCAGCTATCCGATGAAAACAGACATCCTCGTTCTCGGTGCCGGCATCGTCGGCGTGAGTGCGGCCATACATCTCCAGGATCGCGGCCGCTCGGTCGTGCTTGCCGACCGCGGTGAGCCGGGGGGCGGGACCAGCTACGGCAATGCGGGGCTGATCGAGCGCTCCTCGGTCATCCCTTACGCCTTTCCGCGGCAATTTACGACGATCGCAAAATACGCGCTGAACCGCGCGTCCGACGTCCGCTACGACCCTTTCTATCTGCCCCGGATCGCGCCCTGGCTGGCACGTTACTGGTGGCATTCCTCACCTGCCAATCTGGAGATATCGACCCGCGCGCTTCTGCCTCTGGTCGAGGCCAGTATCAGCGAACATGACAAGCTGATCGAGCGGGCAGGGGCGTCTCGCCTCATCCGCTCTGACGGCTGGATCTCTTTTTACAAGGACACCCGGCGGTTTGATGCCGCCCGGGCGGAGGCCGCAAGTCTATCGAAATATGGACTGGCGATCAGGATCCTCGATGGTCCGGCGTTTCAGGCGCTCGAACCGGCTTTCGCGGCAACAGACACGGAAATCGCCGGCGCCATTCACTGGCTCGATCCGAAAACCGTGACCGATCCGCAAGCGCTGACAGCCGCCTATGCGAGAGCCTTCACTGCCTCGGGCGGCAGGATCGTCCGCGCTGATGCGGCGATGCTGTGCGAGGAGAAGAACGGCTGGTCACTGGCGGCAGAAGACGGCTCGATCCTGGAGGCGAGGGAGGTCGTCGTTGCCCTCGGCCCGCAATCCGGCCTGATCTTTCGAAAGTTCGGTTACGCTCTGCCGATGGCCGTCAAGCGGGGCTATCACCGGCACTACGCCCAGAGCGGCGGCCAGCCACTCGGCCATTCGGTCGTTGACGAAGAAGCCGGCTACGTTCTCGCACCGATGGCCCGGGGCATTCGCTTGACGACCGGTATCGAGTTCGCTGCACCCGATGCGCCTGTCAACACAATCCAGCTCGGCCGGGCCGAGACGACGGCACGCGCACTCTTTCCACTTGGTGATCAGGTGGAGGCAACACCCTGGCTCGGCCTTCGTCCTTGCCTCCCGGACATGCGCCCGATCATCGGCCCGGCGCCGCGCCATGCGGGCCTCTGGTTCAATTTCGGCCATGCGCATCACGGCCTCACGCTCGGGCCTGCCGGCGGGCGGCTCCTCGCGGAGCAGATGGTTGGCGGAGAAACCTTTGCGGACCCCAAACCATTCCACCCCCAACGCTTCCTCTAGCCGCCGGCAAGTAGGCGCCGGTATCGTCGACGGCCGACATGGACGGTGATACTGCGGAGAGTACGGCGGCCAAGCGAGACCGTCGCATCTCTAACTGGCACAACTGTCGCTTTACGAAATAGAATGTACCAACGTCCATCCGATGTGGCGGGAGAGTTGGAATGTCCGGCGGTTTGCAAGGTAGAAATGTCCGCGTGGTCATCACACGGCACAACGGTCAGCCCCGATCTGAGCGGTTGATCCCGGTTGCAAGATCAGATCGGGGCGGGTGGTAAATACACCTCTTCGGCTTTAGCTTTGACACGCCTCACTCCGCAGCCTGCTGTCGCGACAGTGCTTTCTGGCGCCGTGCGATCACTGCCGG